>Ga0105048_10000008_pt1 | contig 237171 bp, 211 predicted proteins | sample MAT05_FD_78382 | JGI IMG/M metagenome (GOLD analysis project Ga0105048, IMG submission 78382) | Freshwater microbial communities from Lake Fryxell liftoff mats and glacier meltwater in Antarctica - MAT-05 | ecosystem: Environmental > Aquatic > Freshwater > Ice > Liftoff microbial mat | place...
ACCAATTTTCGCTTAGAGTCTATATCATTGATTTTTAATTCGAGCAATTCACTTCTCCTTAATCCACAGGAATACAATAAACTTAACATTACCTTGTGTTTGGCGTTGGAATGTGCAGCTAACTGGTTATTGTTCAAACTAAAAGTACTACAATCCCTCCGAATTTCCCCCAAAAACAGTACCTTTTAACATCTTTATGGTACTGTTTACGGGATTTGTTAGACTTCTCATTTCTATGTCATTTGTAATGAGTCCAATATAAAAAAGAAAAATGAATTTGAGTAGATATTTTTTATACCGAGCGCCCTGAGACCAAAGGCGGCGCAAAGCGACGGTGCAGAACCGTTGAAAACGGTGTAGCACGGCACCCGGAGGGCGAAGAAAAGGCGCCATAATAAATTAAAAACATGCACGAATACTTTATATCCTAATCTTTATTCTTCCTCCCCACATTGGAGCTTCACCGCGAATAAATCCACCTACAAAATCAACTCTAAATATTCTGAGAATATTTTCAAATCCAATGGTGAATTCGTAGTAGTCCTTGATAATTGGATTATATAAGAAATGAAATCCTGCAACTTCGTAGATCTTCGCTTTTTTTACACCGGGAATTTTACCAAGGAATAATCCTTTGAAATGATGTTGGTAATGCACCTGAACAAACCAATCGTTTGTTGATGCCTGGTAATAGGGTAGGGTCCAGAAAGACCGCAATTCATCAGCAGGAGAAAATGCAGTTTGGGTAGTGTTGAAATGTTGATAATCGAAAAACGTATTCGGTTTTATAAAATAATATCCCGCAGAAATATAATATTCTGAATTTCCGATAATTCCCATATCGATGTCTTGTTCTATAAAGGTTTCTCCATATACATAATTGCTCGATCCAACTGTAGAGTCGTTTTGAAGCACCGCAATTTTTGCAACCACTCCAATGGTTGGCCACTTACTTGGATAGTTTAATTTATATCGCGGTCTCATCATATATTTTTGACCCGGAGTATACGTAAGTTGTATTCTCCCACTTATAATTCTACTGAAATTATTAGGTAAAATAGCCGTTGGATTTCTAAAGTCATCGTTGTCACCAAAACTTCGGTTGGTATTATTGATATAAAATTGGGTAAATGGGTTGGCATTTTTTAAAACTCTTCGGTGAGCAATTTCTCCTGTAAAATCCAATCGGAACCCGTTGAATATTTCGCCGCCAGTTGAGAATTTTAAATAATCCTTTTCGTAAATTCTCCAATGGTTAATCTCAAGAAAGACCGTGTACAACGTATTGTGTAACTCAGGCATTCCATACTCATTAAACTGAGAGATAAAGTGACCTCCATCAATACCAATAAACCATCTATTGGTGCTGTTAAATCGATATTTTAATCCACCTCTTATATGAAATCTTCCATCACTGAACCCGTATCTTACTCCGAGATTTGCATTTGTTTGGGCCTTGGTGTCTTTAAAATATTTCTGAAAATAAATATTCTCACGTAAAACAATTCCTTCAACTGTATTGAAGTGAAATCCCATTATGGGCGAACTAAAAGTAAGCTCAAGCCTGTGATAAGAATTTCTCCAGGTATAACCTGTAATTAAATCGGTTACTTTTAATTTATTTCGCTTTTTATCGAGAGAATCCAAATAGGTTTTGGATTCGCGAACATCTTCTAAACTATCTTTAAATTCATAATCACGGGCTTCTGCACCTGTAAGCGGCACGGGTCGGATACTATCCCAATAGGCATCTGATTTTTTATTAGACTCTTCGTTGATCTTTACAACTTCGTTGCTAAAGAAATTCTTTTCGAATACAGGGTCAATTAAATAGTTATTGAAACTCCCTAAAAAATGTCCATCACCTTTTATTTTGAATAAATTAAAAGTGAATTTAAAATCGAATTGTTGTGTTCCTTTTAGCCAAATATCATTTGTAATGGGAACAAAGATTACTTTCATATTTAAAGTATCTAACAGATCCATTCCATTATCCTTTGTAACGAAAATATCGATGGAATGAATTCTCCAAGTACTGTCTTGTATTTCAATAATTCCATTTACTAAAGGACTTCCGGTAAGTTTCGGTTTTATTTCAATTTTATAAATGGTTCTTCCATCGTTATCTAAATATTCTCCTAGCAATTTATATTTATAATACGTCATTGCATCAACTGCAATAGGGGAGATTACATCACGATCGGTTACCGGAGTTGGAACTAAATTTTCGTAAAAGTTCAGTTGAAATTCAAGGGCACTGTTCCAGCTAAATCCCTGACTTCTTCCCGCAACTTTTGAAGAAACCATGATCTCTTTTTCATCACGACCCTTCACGTATATTTTACTAACCGATTCGGATAAATAAATCATTCCGCTTCGGGTAGAATCTAATCCGTCTAAAAATATTTCACGACCCATTACTTTCTCCGGAGCATTTCGAAGAAATGCGGATCCTTTGATATACGAATCGTATTGGTAGTTTTTTACTTGTTCTAAATAATATTTTCTTTTTTTCTGTGCTTTTCTAATAATACCATAGGCCGGATCTTCTCCTCCTTTGGTCATATAAAATGGTTTGATCTCAACAACCTGCTCCTTTAGAACGATATCTAAATTTACATCTTTACCATTAATGATTACTTCCTTTTTAATGGTTGTAAAGCCTACATATCTGTAGGTAACTATATAGGTTCCATTTTTAAGTGGAAGACCATAAACGCCTGATAAATTGCTGGAAGTACCAATACCGGTACCATCAATGGAAATATTTACAAAAGACAAAGGCTCGTTTTTTTCGTTATAAACAATTCCTTTCAGTTGTTGCGTAAAAGCGTTAGTAGAAAGGAAAACGAAAAAAGCGAGCCCTTGCAGGATTTTTGAAAGAGGCTTCTTATAGAAGCGCATCCAGTTTTGCGGCTAATACATTTTTAGGTGCTACACCCACATGTTTGTCAACTACTTCGCCGTTTTTGATAAACAGAATAGTAGGAATGTTTCTAATTTGAAAAAGGCTGCTCACTTCAGCATTGAAGTCAACATTTACTTTTCCAATCACCGCTTTTCCTTCATACTCTTTATATAATTCTTCAACCGTAGGTCCAACCATTTTACATGGTCCACACCATTCAGCCCAAAAATCGATCATTACAGGTTTATCAGAGTTTTTCACCAACTCTTCAAAGTTTGCATCTGTTATTTCAACTGCCATAACAATTTATAAATTAAGTGTTTTATTAATTAATACAAAGGTAAATATATAGTAATTATGCGCTGCACACTTAACTATTATTTAGATAGAATAAAGCAGTTATAAACATGTATTAAACGGAACTCATGCTGGTATATTCGTGATTTATGTTTGCTGATAAGCAGTTCAAAGTAGAGGTCGCCTGCATGGCCTGATGGGCGGCTGAATGGGCTCAAACGGTGCATGAAACCCTTTACAGACAGATGTTTGGGCCTCCCTTTAAAAAAATGCGTAAACTTGTACTCTCATATTGTCAACAAGGCATGATAGGCAGCATTACCAAATATTTCTTTTTATTTTCACTGATATTGTTCGTTAGTAACCCTTGCCTTTATTCTCAGGACCCAAGAACTGATTCTTTAAAATCGGTACTGTTAACAGTTGCAAATGATTCGAATAAAGTAAACACTTTAAATCTTTTGGCCTGGGAAATGGCCATTAACGTGGGTAACTATGAGCAAACACTTGCTTATTGCAACGAAGCGATTACTGTGGCTGATGCCGTTGATTTTAAGAAAGGAAAAGCAAAAGCCTACAATATTATTGGAGTTGCATACATGTTTCAGGGTGATTACCCCAAGGCCATTGAAAACTATGAGTCGTCGTTGGAAATGAAAGAGGAGATTGGAGATAAAAAAGGTATTGCCGGATCGTATAGCAATATTGGGGTAGTTTACATGTATCAGGGTGAGTATTCCAAAGCATTGTTGAATTTTAAATCTTCTTTAAAAATGGAAGAAGAAATTGGAGACAAAGCAGGAATAGCAGGTTCATACAACAACATTGGAATTATTTATGAAGACTTGGGGAATTATCCGGAAGCCCTTAATAACTACTTGGCCTCGGTTCGGTTAAAGCAAGAAGTAGGCGATCAAAAAGGATTGGCCAACACTTTAATTAATATTGCCAACATTAAGGAACTACAGCGAAGCTATAAGGAAGCATTGGAATTTCTCCGAGCTTCACTTAAAATTAGAAATACTTTGGGTGATAACAGAGGCATTGCTGATTGTTATAGTAATATGGGAAATGTGTATAAGGAATTGAACAATTTCCCTGAGGCATTTAGAAACCATAAAGCTGCTCTAAAAATTTACAAAGAAATAGGAAATCAATCGGGGATTGGACTTACATACAATAATATGGGACTTATATACTGTGCTCAGGGAGATTCTGCTTTGGTAAAAAACAAAAACAAGGTGTTAGCCAAGGAGTGTTTTAGCAACGCAGTAATAAATTATGAAGCAAGCATAAAAATTAGGGAGCAGTTGGAGGATAAAGGGGGTGTAGCAACATCTTATATCAATCTAGGATCGGTGAGCATTAAGTTGAACAATTATGCTGCTGCAGAAAGGTATATTAAAAACGGTTTATTTACCGCAAAGGAGATAGGTAATAAAAAGAGTATTAAAGAAGGATACAGGGAGCTGTCTATATTAGACAGTATTGAAAATAACATGGGAGGCGCTTTCGAGAATTTCAAAATGTATATTGTTTATAGAGATAGTTTATTCAATGAAGAAAATGCTGAGAAAGCTTATGCTTCGCAAATGCAATATCAAATTGAAGATGATCAACGTCGCGAGGAAGAAACAGAAAGAAATAGATTGAAAGATATTAAACGTCGGGATACAGTGCAGTTTTTTGTGATCTTCATGATTATTTTAGTTGTATTTGGATCTATCGTATTGCTCGGACGATTTAGAATTCCTCTGGGCCTGGCTCAAGGACTTAATTTTGTTGCGTTGTTATTAGTATTCGAATCTATATTGGTATTTACTGATCCGTTTTTGGATGCTTTTACAAGAGGAATCCCATTCTATAAATTGCTGATCAATATTGTTCTTGCAATCCTCATTTTTCCATTAAACAGATTCCTCGAGAGAAAATTCAAGAAACGTTTAAAAGTTGATTAGATTTTTTTGTTTGTTCCTTCGGGCTTCATGTTGTGTTTTTTATGTCCTTCTTAAAATCCGTCAAACCGACCTGGTTCCCATACATTCGTGTGGGGTTACGAGGATACAAATAAACTTTGCGTAAATCTTCATCGAAGCTTTCGTCATCTTCTGTGAATGCGAGGATATGGAGTCAGTTGACAGGTGTAGTCAAAAAAAAGAATGCCTCTTAAACAGGAACCTTTTCGTTGCACTCAGGAAATCCATAAAATAAAAAAGTCCCTTTACAGGGACTTTTCAATATTGGATATTCTAACAATTAAGATTTATTCCATTACTATAATTCTTATTGTTTGTGTTTTATTGTTTGCAGTTAATGATATAAAGTAGATTCCAGGTTGAAGAGATCCGATTTTTGGATTGAATGTGTAATTGTATTGTCCATTCGATTGATGTCCGCTAAACAAGGTTTGAACTTTTACGCCCAAAACATTTATCATTTCAATGGTAACATCTGCATTTTGATTGATCGTATAGGTTAATGAAGTAAGGTCTTTTGTAGGATTTGGGAATACATTCATTTCGTAGACGTTTGATTCCTGTTCTTCAATTCCAATATTTGGTAATACATAAATGGCAACCGAATCAACTAAATAATTTAAAGCCATTAATGAATCAGTTCCAACGCCTAAAGTAATCTGATAAACAGAATCTCTTTCTAATCCAGGAATGTCAACAAAAACAGTATAGTTTCCATAAGGCAGATTTGAGAACCCGTATTCACCGAAAGGATCAGTTGTAGTTTGAGCAACTATTTGTGATATTCCAGTAACACCTAGTTTAACATCCACCCCATGTACAGGATCTCCCTGAGCTCTTCCAAATCCAATTCCTTCTAATATTGTTCCATGTAATACTCCAGGTCCTGGAACAGTTGGAGTGAATCCAAACATTGTGATAGCTTCAAAATCATCAGAATAACATCCATGAGTTATAACGGCAGCAGAATCCCAAGCCCAATCATTGTCGTAATAAGTTGAAACCAACGTAGGGAAAAGTACATTGTCCGGAAAAATCTTAATCAGATAGTTTCCATCCTGTACATCATTGAAGTAGAAAAATCCAGCTCCATCAATCGTAGTAGTTTGTAAAGTATCGAAAGAGGTATAAAAAGGAATGTATGGAGCAAGCACCGCCGTTCCGCTTGTTACGGTTCCACCACTATAACTTGTGCTACCGTAAACCGCCATTCCTTGGTGTGTAAGCACCTCTGCAGTATCTTGATCGCTACAGTTTCCTGCAATCAATTTTACAAGGTAGTAACCTGATGTTGCGTAGGTATGAATTGGGTTTTGCTGATTGGAAAAATTACCATCTCCAAAATCCCAAATCCAGTAGTTTGAAAAACTTGTAGTATTAGTAAACGTAATTACCGAACCAAAACAAACGGGTGCATCAGAAGTAAAGGATACAGTAGGTGCAGTACCACATGAAAATTGATATGTTGACCAAGTATCTTCAAACCAACTCGGGTATGAGTTAGCTAAAGCAGGATTATCAACCTGAATACAATATAAAAAACCACCACCACTCATTGAATTCATTGATGTTAATGCAGGGTTGTTGCCGTTTTTTAAATTTAAACTGGTAAGGTTATTTGTTCCACAATTAAGTGTTGTTAATCCTGTGTTTGAGTGTAAATCTAAACAAGTAAGATAATTGAGAGAACAGTATAACGAAGATAATGAGGTAAGGCCTGCAACATTAAGCGTTGCTAAACTATTGCTTGTAACATCAACAAAAGTTAAGGTTACGTTATAAGTAAGATCAAGAGTAACAATGTTATTATATCCACAATCAAGACCTGTAGCTGCTGTAAAAGCCTCTATACCGGTCATATCAGAAATACTTTGGGAACTCGCATCAATCGAGCCGGTAAATGCGGCTGCTTCAGCAAATGAAATTTCTCCATCAGCAACTGTGTTAATGGATGCGTCAGCTAAAAGAACAGATTTGAAATTTGGGTCATTAAAGCTAACAAATTGAGCCGAAGTAAACATTGGGAAAAGAACAAGAACAATAGCCGGAGTAATTTTTGTAAGGAGTTTTTTCATTTGGAGAGTAGTTGAGTTTTACGTTGTCAAAGATAGTTCAATTTTATGGATATCAGGCAATTGAATAGACTTTTTACTCCCACCTAAGGTACTTATTAACAGGCTACAGGACTTAAAAAATGAATTACAATTAACCATGAAAGCCGAGTTATACTGAATAGGAGTCAAAAAGTTTCGTTTGTGGAAAAAAGTACATCTAAACTTAACCGTGATACAATTTAATGAATTTCAAATAGATAACTAATAGGATTTAGTAGAAGAGAAATGGTTTAGATTGCCTAACACGTATTCTTTTGGTTGAGCTAAACGCCTTTTCTAATTGTCCATTATTCCCAGACCTGAAGGTCTGGGCTTTAGCCCACAAAAAAAGGTACAACATAGGACGTAGAACACAACTAACGCATGATAACCTTACAATACCCAATCTGCTTATCATTCTGATAAATTACCAGGAAGTATAAACCTGCCGCCATTTCTCCACGATTGATAGTAAATGTTGGTCCATGGATATGATGAATCTCTTTTACAATATGTCCTGAGGCATTATACAATTTCGCAATTAAATGTTCTCCTGCAGTATTTGGAATATTTACAATCGCAGAGGTTGTAATTGGATTTGGATAAACCAATAGTTGCTGAGTTTCCTTGCTTGGTTCCATGCCAGCAGTTATGTCAAACTGACTGCAAGAATCTCCATTTAAATTCAATTTTAAAAACAACTCATCCAGATAACTGTCATTATCAGCTCCGGAGGTTCTTGTTCCCATAATAATGAATCGAATATTTCTTGTGCCAGCAGGGACTGCCCAGTTGTCCTGATTCAACATCCAGTTTGCATTTACATCCTGTGTAGTGTCGGTTCCTGAAATTAATGTGCTACTTGCATCTAAAAATTGAACGGCAAAAGCAGGAATATCAGTTCCATTATAATCACGTAAATATCCACCGAATTTTGCCATGGCTGATCCTGCATCAATTTCTGTTGAATAAGCACTAACATCTATCACCTGATTTGCCGATCCAAATGCATTCTCAGTGCAGACGGCTCCTACTGCAAAATATTTTAATCCTGCATAAGGAGTGGTACCATTACATTCAGTGGCTAATAAGGCTTCTAATGCACCTGCAGTGATGGTCCAACCTGTTGTTCCATTTTCAGCATCTCCATTCGTTAATAAATTAGCTGTTTCGCTGCTTGGTCCGGTAGAAAATTGAATAGGATTTGACCATGCACTCCATGCCAAACTTTTATCACGATAACGAACTCTCCAACAATATGTAGTTGATGGAAGTAAATTGGAAACTGCTTCATCAGTTAAATCATCAGAGGCTTGTAAATCAATTTCATTAAATGAGTTTTGATATTGGTTCCATGAATCAATAATAGGAGAGGAGAAATCACCACATGAGGTTGATAACTGCCAATGAGCAGCGCCAAATCCATCGTTATCGGCATCCATAAAATCATTCGCTTTTAATATTACACAATCCGGATTTACAACATCATTCAATGCAGGAAATAATCCAACCGGGGTAGTTGGGCTGTTATTGTTTTTTTTGATGGTAACCAAATCTTCCAGAGTATATGGATCCAATGTGGTTCCATCACCCATGTTAAATCTTTTCAAAGTGAATTTTGGATTTGCGCCTGCTTCTACGGATACAAAAACAAAACCATATTCATCTACACTCTGAATAAATTCAGGATAATCTATTTGTGCATATTCTCCCCAGAAGTCGATGTTTCCCCCAGCTGTAGCAACGTTTACCATTAAGTGATTATGGTCTCTTGATTGTCCTCTCGAATACGCATGTGTATGTCCGAAAAAGTGAATACTTGGTTTTCCAGTATTGGTAGAAAACGTTTCCAACATTCCAACAACTGTTCCTGTATAACCTGATTCTCCTGGTGGCCATAATTCAGAATGCCATGGATGATGCAATTGAACAAATACAAAATCAATATCGGGATCTACCGCAGCAGAATCTAATGTTGTTTGCAGCCAGCTAATTTGCGCAGGTAAAAGTGAATAAGGCGAATTAGAATTTAAACCTATGATTCTAACATTTGAATGATCTTTATACCACCAATGTTCTTCATAACCTGCGGTTCCATTATTTGGTAAGGTGAAATATTTAAAATATGAACTGGTATTTTGTTCGTGATTCCCCAATACAGGATACACAGGTACATAAGAAAAAAGTGGATGCTGAGGATCGAAAAAAGTATTTTCCCATTCTGCATAATTATTTCCATTGTCAACAAGGTCCCCAGGAATAATTACCATTTGTAAGTTTGCAGGAAGATCAGTTCCAACACTGTCATTTACATATTGAAGAACCCCGTTCTGAATAATCTGTCCCCAAATGGTTGGATTTGTCCAGTCTTGTTGCATGTCACTCATCGCCATAATATTTGTTCCGGTTTCGGCAGACGGAAGGGCTGGAGTAATGAATTCGTAAACGGCAGAATTGGTTGCGCCAGTAATTACTTTGTAATAATATCTGGTGGCAGGAGTTAATCCGATAAGGTTTGTTGTATGAATATAGCTTGATCCACTTCCTGTAACCGCAGTCCCTGAAACAACGGTCCCTAACGAAATGGTTAATCCATAATCCACAGAGGTTGAATTATCAGTTCCTGTTTCCCACATGATGGTCATTCGTGTAGGTTCAGCATCCTGGAGATAAGGTTCTACTTCAATGGTTTGAGCCGTTAACGAGAGTTGTAAACCAATAAATAAAATGAATGGTATTAATTTGCACATAAACCGGGGTTCAAGAGGTTGAGTAATTCTACTCCAATGATACAAAAAATACCATTAAAATGGTTCGTGAAATCTAATAAACCCACTCTCCTGAAATAGAGAAATCGCCTGAAAGATCGTTCCTGTAGAGGTCGAAGTCCTTGTAGCCTTTGGAATTAGAATATACAATGATTTTACCTATTTGGGTAAATCCACTCCATTTCTGAATTTTTCGCATTTTATATTTAATGAGTTTGGTTTCTCCTGATTTTATAACAATCGTTTCAGTAACTGACTCAAGCTGACCTTCAGAATCCAAAATAATGGATAAATCCTCTGCGGTGTTGTTGGCGACCTCAAATGAAACAAACCAAATATGGTTTTTTATTTTTTCTTTCAAGCTAATTCTGAATAGCAAATTAAACTGCTCAGCTGTTTTTAGTTGAATGGGTTCAGCTAATTTTAGGGTTGAGTCATTTTCATTCAGCGTATAATTCGATTGTGAGAATATATTTACACTTGAGAAAATAACAAAAAGGATGATGAGTGATTTTTTCATTTAACTTAATTTAGTTGGTAAATATACGAAGAGATGGGGCGAAGTATCGATGGCAAGTAGCTGTCTTCAGCTACTTGCCATAATTTACATATTTAGTAAATATGGTTGCTACATATTTTAATTCACAATTTGCAATCAATTTATCGGGCGTTTTGTCTTTTCTCAATAAAATTCTTCCTTTAATTGGATTTACTTTTAATTCTCGAACCATTTTTTCATGTGTAAATTCTAATTGATTCTTTGTAACAGCTGTGGAATCTAAACTTATTACAAGTTTGTCGTAATAGTTATATTCCATAACAATTTCACGTGGCCAATACGGATCGATGTTATAGGATGAGATTCCCAGTTTTTTCCCTTCATAATTGAAGACACCTATTCTTCCCATTTCTTCTCCCAGCATTAACGGATAAACTTCATTTTTGTCGGTGGTTACTTGCAATTTATAGCTGGGGAATCCATGAATATCCTTGGTTAAATATTCCTTCAATTCATCAAAACTTAATTCATCAGGATCTGTTACCCAGAATTTTGCCAGACTATTTCCATTTGCATCCGGAGTTGGAAGGATTTCTCCCTCTACTATAAAGGCTCTGTATCCATTGGTTTCAAATTTCAATTCAATCTCACTATCCCATGAAGAAATGTATAATTCAGGGGATAGTGGAAACCCTTTCCATGTTAATCCATTAACTGTGGTAATAGAGGTAATTACATCTTTTGTGTAGGTATAAGTTACAGTAAAGTTTACCGGGGTAGCTTCTATTTTTTTTGTGGAATTGGAGAAGCAATAAAGATTGCCTGCTATTTGATTTGAGTATTTTTTTTCTTTGATATATTGATTAAGTTGTGATAGGTTTATAATAGATGGAGACACCAAATAGGCGTTGTAATCATAAAATCCTGCAAGGTTTAAAATGGTATAATCGGTGATTTCTTTTGTGTCGGGATTTTCAGGGATACCATACCATTCAAATTCATTTTTATAATTGATAAATGCTATAAATGGTACATTATCCGCAATATTGGGAGTGCCTTTTCCTCGTTTAACTTTGTAGATGCCAGTAGCGCTTTTTCCTTTTAAAATAGAAACTATATTGATCTCGAAATATTCTGATATTAATTCATCTTTTTCAAGAGATTTTACAGAATTAGCAATTACAATTAACTTCGACTGTTCAATCATTTCATAAAATTCAATAGCCAATGGATGCGCCTTTGCAGCTATTGTAAATAATCCCAATGTAAATAATAGAAATATCCTTTTCATCATAATTAAACTCAATAATTTTGAAAGGGTGGTTTAGGTAATACAAACTTAACCAAAAAAGGTTCAGTTAGCTTTTGATAAATTTACGGCTATAATTTCCGATTTGCAAATAATATATGCCAGGAGGCAAGTTTGAAACATTCAGATAAATTCCATTGTTATTGATGTGCTGTTGCCCTGAAATAACCGTTTCTCCCAATGAATTATAAACCATAAAGCTTAAATCCTGATCATTGGAGCCTTCGATTTTGATGGTAATATTTTCGGTAGCCGGATTTGGATAAAGGTTGAAGCCGCCTCCCTCTAGGTCAACAATTGAAAGCGTTGAACTCACCGAATTCTTTGCACCCAAACTTAAATTCTCATAGATCCCGCTTGCTGTTTGTTGATCTCTTCCAGCTCGTACCATGTATTCATAATCTCCCCCAGATACAAGGGTAGAATCATCAAATGATGTTCCTGCGATGATGGTAGAGTTGATCTCTGTCCAGTTAACAGTTCCGGTTTGTTTGCGATATACATAATACCCATCAACCAGTTCCGATGATGCAGTCCATGATAAGTGGACAATATTGGTTGCATCTTCAATACTGTTTAAAACACTCGGAGGAGCTATATAATGCATTCTTAAGGAAGGATCACCCAATAGTGCTATATGGATCCATCTACCAAAATAACCGGGAGATAAATTAGATGTATAATAGGTTCCGGAATTGTTCTGAGTTTTCATTCCGCAATAACCGATGTTATAACCCATCGACATTTGGTGAAATTGCCAATGAGGTCTTCCTGCCCAAACATTTGTAAGAACTGTTCCAGACCCAAGCGAACTTCTTAAAAAACTATTTTGCACATCCCAATCACCAAAATAACTTCCGAAAAGCATATTGAAAACAGATTGTACCGAATCAGTTGCAAATTCAGTTGACGAACAAATTCCACTTGCCCCTTGATACCATCCTCCTCCGCAACCATAGCTCCACAATGCATTAATGGTATCTAGTGTAACCAACCAATCGGCGGTATAAATGTTATTTACTCCAACGGAGGTTGAAAAATTTGTATATCCACTAGAGCCAAAACCTTCAGGATATCCCCCAAAATTATCTTCAACTACACCAGCATCATTTGGAATAAATCCTCTTGTTTTAAATTGATGAAGTTTGTTTAAATAATTTTGAAGCAAAACAGTATCCGATTCGCCAAATACAGGGAGATTAAATAGATCTACTCTACCAACTTGTAATTCTGTATTCGATGGAAGAGTGCTTTGATCGTATTTAGCATCTCCCGGAATGTTGTGATTTCTGGAATCACTGGCTGAGGTATTATCGTTAATAGAAACATCAGTCCATGTGCCATCCATCTCTCCGTAAAATACATCAGCAGGCCAGGCTCCATAATGATCGCCGTGTCCATCAGGATTGATCAATCCTGAATAGGGAACAGGAATTCGGCCCAAAAGCATGATCGCTTTTGTATTAGCTGGATCCTGATTAAAAGTAGTAACGATCTTTGTCTTAACTGAAGCCACGGAACTGTTTCGGTCGATTATCAATTGTTTAACAAACCAACCATCTGTTTCGTAATCCTGAACTAATTGTGCTATTTCTGTATTTAAAATTGGGGTATAAAAACTATCTACCAATAGAATCATAATCCCATTGTTGTAGTTAAGTTTTGTATTTAAACCAGCTACTATATATCCAAAAGCATTTATTGGAGCTGTTCTATCCACTCTGTATTCGTACAGAGTTCCTGATGTTACGGTATTATCTGTAAAAGTTGAATCTGTTCCGGTTAAAGTGGCCATTACAGATCCCCATGATGCGGAGGAAAGGGCTTTTCTAAAAATCTTGTATTGTGTTGCTCCGGCATACGTCTTCCAATTTAAATGAACTGCGTCAGGGCTTGCTGTGGCCGTGGCATTCAACTGAACTGAATTATCCAGAGCAGAAGATTGAGCCATTAATATTGAGCCAAAAAATAAAAAAGAAGTTAGTACGAAAACATTTTTCATGGATACCAGATCAGTTGTTCCTAAACTAAAGGTATGCTTTTTATAGAATAGAAAGAAACTAATTGAATTTCTATACTTGTCCAATAAGATACATGGCCTCCATGGTAGGAGTGGGGCTTCCACCTTTTTTCTCAAGAGTAACCGCAAAGGCTTGAGGTGAAATAGCAGTTTTCATGTTTTGAAGAACATTGCCTTTTCCGGTATCAAAGACACCAGCATCTACTGGTTTACCATCTACCATGGCCCATAATTGATATTGCATATCAGAAGGTGGTGGTGGAAGGTCTTTTACCATTAAGTAAACATCGTTTGATTGGTTATTCCAATATACAGTAGCCAATGATTTTGGAGAAACATCAGTTCCTTTTAGTTCAATAACGGTATTATTGGTGACAATATTAAAATTCTTGCGAGTTTGGTCCAGTTCCTTCATATAGCCCATCAAGATTTGCTCCATTTCTGTTTGCTGAGTTCCAAGTTTGCTTACCTCACTTGTGATCTTACGATTTGAATTAAATAACAATACGTTTAAAACAGTGCTAATGATGAGTAACCCTATAGCTGCAGCAAAACCATATTTAATGGTTAGTTTTTTATTAGATCTTGGCATTGATACCATCTTACCAGTTTCGCCATTTTGCGATAAGTTGTTGTTAGTTTTTGGTTGATTGAATTGAATAGAGTTTAAGATTTTTTCTTTTAGTTTTTGATCTATATCACCCGTATTCTCCTCGGCCATTCTAAGCAAAGTGTCTTCTACTGCGTCTATTTCAATTTTTAAAGCTGGATATTTTACGAGCATAGAATGCACCATGTCAATTTCCTGCAGGGTAGCTGTACCCAGAAGATAGCTTTCAATGATGCCTGTTGCTATGAACTCTTTTAATTCCATTTTACTTAATCAACTCGCGTAAGGAAATAATTGCCTGACGTATTTTTGTTTTTACTGTTCCCAAAGGTATGTTTAATTCTTTCGAAAGCTCCTCGTGAGTATATCCTTCAAAATATGCCATTTTTATCAATTTTTGATGATCTTCTTTTAATTTACCCAATACAGTACTCAAACCAATATGATCATAGTTTTCGCTGTATTGATATTTTTGATTTAAATCATATACGTTTTTATCTATTGACTGGTTTTTCGAACTATTCTTATGAGATTTTGACCTAGTTTGATCGATGGCAGAATTTCTAGAAATATTCAACATCCATGTATATAATCTACCTTTTCCTTCTTCGTATTGAGAGAAATTATTCCAGATTTTTACAAAACTTGTTTGTAAAATATCTTCAGCTTCTTCCTGCGATTCTGCATAAACAGAAATAATACCCAAAAGAGCTTTAGAGTATTTATCGTACAAATACGAAAATGCTTGTTGATTCCCTTGTCGGATTAAACTAACAAGTTGATCTTCAGAATATATTTTTTGTTGTATCAAATTTAGAGTAAGGGGTAAAAATAATTATAAGTAACAATTGACCTTTAATGGTTTCTTGTTTTTTATTCCTCCCTTAAATTTACGAAGATTTGTAGTAAGGTAGATTTGTTATTCAAGTTTAATGTCTTAAACTACTGATTTTCAGCACTTAAATTATTAATAGCTAGGATTATCCCATACCCGTCAGGGTCCTTAAAACAAACTCCATTCTTTTTCCAATATGGGTTTTTAGGAACCATTTCAGAAATATTTGAATCGATAAAATTCTGTTTGATTGTATTTCTTTCATGTTCACCTGGAAAATAAAATACCAAAAGATCATCTTCATCAGGATGATGATTGGCAACGTTTGAATCCTCGGTAAATTCGATATGCCAGTTTGAATTTTCTTCACCCAGAAAAACACCATTGTATCCGGCATGATCTTCAAACGACCCCAAAACTATTAAACCCAGTGTTGAAGTATAGAAATCGATGAGGATTTGTAAATTATTTGTATGACGTGCAACACGGAGTTCCATAATTATTCCTTGTAATTATCACCTTCATCAAGGCCAATTGCCAAATAAATAAGATGATCCAATGAATCGGAAAACTGTGCGTAAATGTAAATGTCTTTAAATACCCCATCGTACCATCCCGTTCCTCCTGAAGAAGAAAAATGGTACATGGGGAGTACCGAAATAAATTTACTATAGCTGGTATTTATATCAATTACATTGCCTTCAATAATCACTTTGCTTTTATATTCCTCTTTGCAAAACCATGAAGCCGTGCTTTCCGTTCCGATTTGAAAAACCGTTTTAAATTCAGTGATAGATGAATCGTTATTTACATAGTTTTCTTTGTATTTATTCCAAAGCATAATTCCTTTGGTATCATAAATATCAACTCTTGAATACTCTCTTTCTTCTTGGCCCAATGCATTCGTAAATGATTGATGGCTCCAGGTTGGGTCTATAGGACTTCCATTAATAGTAAGTGTTCCTTTATCTATTACTATACCACCTTCAACCACGCCGTTTACTGCTTGCTGGCTTATAAAAGCCGAGATAACTATATATAGTAAACTAATAGAATTCATTTGGGTGTTAATCGTTCTTTAAAGCGAAGTCTATCCACTGAATGTTTTTTTCTTCCTTATCGTAACAGACTAAAATTCCTATATTTTCATATTCTCCCGAATACCAATCAGAACTTCTTCCCCATTTATATTGAGGGAGCTGACTTTTTAATTCATCAGGGGTTGTAGTTGAATTAATAAATACACCTTCTATGGTAATGGTTCCTTTATAACTGCTTTTGGTGTCCCAGTATTCATTTTCATTCAACTCAAAAAAATTAATCTTAAATTCGCTAACTTCTTCATATTTGTTTCCTTCTCTCCACAAAACCAATCCTTTTTCTTCGTAACCTAATTTTCTATCATCCGTAGTTTCTGCTAGTCCTAAAGCTGTTTGAAACTGATCGGTTCTCCAATTCTGAGCAATGGGAACTTCATTGATAATGAGATTCCCAGCGTTTACAACAATATCACCCTTATTTTGTTTTGGTTCAGTAGGGCCATTTGAAGGAGCTCCAAGAACAGAAACGAGTAAATATAAAAGGGTGGATTTCATAGGATAAATATAGGAATTATGTTTTTGTGTTTAAACCTCGAATTGAAAAAGTTCATTTGCGCCACCGCTGCGAAGGGCCTGGCCACGACTGTAAGAAGAGGCCGAGCGAACAGCGAGCCCGCAGCATAGGCTAGGCGCGCTAAAATAGAACCAAGATTTGAGGGCCTAGAACCAGGCACTCCATCTTCTTGCGCAGCTTGCTGCACTTTCTTTGAGATCTTATTCTGCCGTATCGAAGATACTGACCAGCTTGCTGCGTCAGTATGGTACGAATAGCAAGAGATTGCAGTGATCAACGAAAAAGATCTGTGCTATCTGCGGGAAACAAAACCGCGACGAACGATCTTCTTTAATAATCGTTAACCGAATTGGCCATTTCTACCCATTTGCTATTTTTGTTCCTATAGAAATTACCACCATGGAAGTAGCAGATATTAAAGTAATTAACGAGAAGATTGAAAAGCACTCTGCATTTATTGATGTGCTCAATAAAGAACTCGAAAAGGTAATCATTGGCCAGGAATCTATGCTGGAAAGATTACTCATTGGAATGCTTTGTAACGGACATATTTTATTGGAAGGTGTACCGGGTCTGGCAAAAACTTTAGCTATTAAATCATTGAGCCAAGCAATTGATGTTCAGTTTAGCAGAATTCAATTTACACCCGATCTTTTACCTGCCGATTTAATTGGTACCGTTATTTACAATCAGAAAAAAGAAGAATTTTCGGTGAAGAAAGGTCCCATCTTCGCTAATTTTATTTTAGCTGATGAGATTAATCGTGCCCCTGCAAAAGTGCAATCTGCATTGCTCGAAGCTATGCAGGAACGCCAGGTTACCATTGGTGAAAGTACTTTTAAATTGCCTGACCCATTTTTAGTTTTGGCAACGCAGAATCCTGTTGAGCAGGAAGGAACTTATTCACTTCCTGAGGCGCAAGTGGATCGTTTTATGTTGAAGGTAGTTTTAGATTATCCAACAAAAGAAGAGGAACAAAGAATTATTCGTATGAATCTTGCGCATCAGTTTCCGAAGGTAAATAAAGTGGTTACTTCTACAGAAGTAATGGCGGCCCGCGATATGGTGAAGGAGGTTTACATGGATGAAAAAATTGAAAAATATATTGTTGACATCGTTTTTGCAACACGTAAGCCGGCCGATTATGGTTTGAGCAATTTTAAGGACCTTATTAGCTTTGGCTCTTCGCCTCGTGCATCAATAAGTCTGGCGCATGCTTCAAAGGCCTATGCATTTATTAAACGCCGTGGTTATGTAATTCCTGAGGATATTCGTGCCGTTTGTGCTGATGTATTGAGACATCGGATTGGTTTAACTTACGAAGCAGAAGCGGAAAATATTACTACCGAAGATGTGGTAAGAGAAATTATTGCAAAAGTAGAAGTACCTTAAATAATTTACGATTTTGGATTTACGATTAATGCAGGGATTTTTATTAGGGCGGCTTTTCCGTTGTTTCGCTATATCTTTTAATTGCTATTTGCAATTCGGTATGCTTTTACATGGGCGCATCCTGATACGTCCGCACCAACATTGCAGATGGTTATTCCAATCAATTAAAAGGATGCCGCTTCACCCCGGGCCGCAATTAAGAGATAGATTTGCTCTGTCGCAGAAGGCGACCTTCAGCGAGATGATAGCAGCCGGAACGAAGATACTGACTAGCTCTGCTGCGTCAGTATGGGAACGAAGAGCAAAGGAAAAAAATAATCCGTGGGAATCTGTGAGATTTGCGGGAGATAATTTGCTAAGCGCAGAGCAGAAAGTAAAAATTTTTAGTCGGAAATGGAAGTAAGTGAACTACTAAAAAAAGTACGTCGCATAGAAATAAAAGCGAAAGGACTCATCAACGAGATGTTCTCCGGTGATTACCATTCCGCGTTTAAAGGGCGAGGTATGCTTTTTAGTGAAGTTCGTGAATACCAATTTGGTGATGACATTCGTAACATCGATTGGAACGTTACTGCTCGTTTTGATAATGCCCACGTAAAAGTTTTCGAAGAGGAAAGAGAACTCACCGTAATGTTAGTAATTGATATTAGTGGAAGTAGCCATACCGGAGGGAAAGGACAAATTAAACGGGAGATTATGGCTGAATTAGCTGCCATAATTTCATTTTCTGCTACTCAGAACAATGATAAAGTAGGAGCCATTTTATTTGCGGGTGATGTTGAATTATTTATTCCACCACGTAAAGGAAAAAGTCATGCCATGAGGATTATTCGTGATATTATTGAATTTGAACCTAAGAATCCAACTACGAATATTGGAGGTGCATTAAAGTTTTTGAACAATGCCATTAAAAGGAAATCAACCGTGTTTTTGATTACTGATTTTTTTGACAAGGGTTTTGAAGTTCCATTAAAACTGGCCAATAAAAAACATGACCTCATTGCACTTAGAATGAAAGAGTCTATAGAAGGTAAATTGCCAAATATTGGAATAGTTCCCATGCAAGATCCAGAAACAGGAAAGATTAATTGGTTAGATACCGCAAGCAGATTGACCCGCAAATCTTACGAAAAAGACACCCTTAAATGGGAAGGAGAACTGGATCAGTTCTTCAAGAAAATTGGATTAGATAATACCGTGATACATACTGAAGGAAGTTATATAAAACCTTTAAGAAGTTTATTTAGACAAAGACAGATGAAGAGATAAATGGGGACATCATTGAAAAATACAATTCAAAAAGGCTTTCTTGTTCAGGAGGAAGCGATGGGCGATCGCCAGTCGCTAAAACATTCCGCGAAATGGATTTTTAGAATGTTGGTCCTTTTCGTGTTCCTTTCGAGTAACATTCAAGCTCAATCCCTCAACATTGCCGAACTCTCCGTTGATACCAACTTTCTCCGCCTGGGTCAGCAAACTGTTTTGAAATTTTCGATTACCTGCTCAAAGGATAGAAGGCCTATAATTCCTGATTGGAAAGATGTTTTGAAGGATAAGTTGGATATTATTTCAGCAGGAAATGCAGATACCATTTCAATTACCGATACTGAATTGAAGATTCGTCAGGAATTGGTGGTTGCGAAATTTAATGAGGATACCACGATTTTGGATTCATTGTTTATCCCGTTAATTAAAAAAAGAGATACCATTTTTATATTGACAAATACCCTTAAGATCTATCCGATTATAGAGGATGTGGATATGGAACATGAATTTCGTGATATTAAAGCACCCGTTGATGTTCCTTATTCCTGGCAGGAAATGCTTCCTTACATTTTATTGTTTATAGGAATTATTCTTGTCTGTTTAATTATCTGGATTATTGTAAGAATTGTAAAAAGGTCACGTAAGAAAAAAGTAGAATTCATAGTACCTGAACCACCAAAACCAATAATTCCTGCTCATATAATTGCATTGGGAAAATTGAATAAGTTAAAAGCGGAGGAAAAATGGTTCACTACTGATTCTAAATTATACAATACAGATCTAACCGATATTCTTCGTGAATATATTTTTAATCGGTGGGGATTTGACGCACAGGAAAGTACCTCCGAGGAAATTCTAGCTGCTGAGTTTATCTTAACTATTGAACAGGGTCATTTGAAAACATTGAAGGATATTTTGGGTACAGCAGATTTCGTAAAATTTGCGAAAGCAAATACAACTACCGATGAGAACAAATTGATGCTCGAAAAAGCCATCTTATTTATAGAAATGACAACCCTTCGACAGGCTCAGGGTGACAATAAGGATGCAGGAAATGAATAACCTGGTTGATATATCGTTTCAGAGTCCGCTATGGTTGTTATTGGGGATTAATGTTCCATTAACCATTTGGTGGTATATAAAAAGATATAAGAGAAGTCAAGTTACATTGATTTACTCGGCACCTCCGGTTATTAAGATTCGGAAATCATTTAGACAACGAACCATTCATTTTCCTTTTGTATTACGAATGGTAGCTCTCATTATTTTTATACTTGCAATGGCCAGACCACAGGGTTTTTTAGGTGATGAGGAAAGAGATACTGAAGGGATCGATATTGTTTTTGCATTGGATGTATCATGGTCGATGCTGGCAAAAGATTTAGAGCCCAATAGATTAGAAGTCGCAAAAAGTTTATGTGTTGACTTTGTAAAAAAAAGAAAGTTCGATCGTTTTGGATTCGTTGTTTTCTCAGGTGAAGCTGTTTCTAAAACTCCACTTACGTTGGATCATGGAAGATTAATTGATAGAATAAAAACTGTAAAAGCAGGAATGTTGCAAGACGGAACTCATATTGGAGTTGGATTAGGAACTGCTGTTGCTAGATTGGATGGAAGTGAAGCAAAAAGTAAAGTAATCATTCTATTGACTGATGGAGTAAATAATGGGGGAGAGGTAAGTCCTTTAACCGCGGCTGAATTGGCCGCTTCCATGGGAATTAGGGTATATGTAATTGGAGTTGGAACCAAAGGAATGGCCATGAGTTTTGTAGGGATAAATCCATTTTCAAATGAACCCGATTATGATTATGCACCTGTGGAAATTGATGAAGTTACCTTACAGAAAATTGCCGATAAAACCCAGGGGAAATATTTTAGAGCAGTGGATAATAATAGTTTGGAAAATATTTTCAGTGAGATTGATGTACTTGAAAAATCAAAATTAAAAACCAATGAACAGGTGAATAAACCTGATCTTTTTTATCTTTTTGTACTTGTAGGTGCATTGGTATTTATTATTGAATTGTTATTGAGATTAACTTATTATAGATCGGCGATATGATTTACGACTCAACATATACGATTTATTCTATAATGCAATTTTTTTATCAAAAAACATCATTGAATGCTAAAATTCTCTAATCCATATATGTTTTATGCACTTTTCGGAGTGATTTTCATTATTGGATTGGCTGTATTGCGCTATTTCTGGAAACGAGAAAGACTCAAAAAATATTTTTCAAAAAATAATTTAAAGGAGGTTGTGCCTCAGTTATCATTCGGAAGATGGATCTTTAGATACATAATGCTTTCTGTTATTTTTATTTTGGTAGTTCTAACGTTAACACGTCCGAAGTTTGGACCAAAAGTAAGAATGACCAAAAGCACTGGAATTGATATTGTACTAGCTATTGATGTTTCTACAAGCATGCTTTGCGAGGATATTAGGCCGAATCGTTTGGAAAGAACCAAGGATGCGATAGCCGCATTTATGGAAAAGCTAAGAGGTGATAGAATTTCATTAGTAGCTTTCGCAGGACAAGCGGATATCCTTGTTGAAATGACAAATGATTATGCGGCAGTAAGAAATATGTTGGCAGGAGTTCATCCATCCATGTTTGGAACACAGGGAACATCTTTGTCGGAAGCCATTAGGGTTAGTTTAGCAGCGTTTCCTGATAAAATGAAATCGGCAGGGGCAATTGTTATTCTAACTGATGGAGAGGATCATGAAGGACAATTGGATGCCATGATTGATAAAGCGAACAGGAAGGGGATTAATATCTTTACGATTGGAATAGGAACAAATTCAGGAGGTCCCATTCCCATTTATGATTCAAACGGAATCTTAAAGGGATATAAACAGGATTATAAAAATAATCAAGTTATTACCAAGGCCAATCCACAATTACTAGAGGATATTGCGAAAAAAGGGAAAGGGAATTATTATAAAGGCGAAGATCCGTTATCAGCACTTATTGAGATTAATCGTGAGCTGAGGAAGTTGGAAAAAGAAACTTTTGAGAGTAAAAACGAAGAAGGTTTGGAGGAGCAATTCCAATGGATCTTGTTTTTTGTTATAATTTTAATGATTGTTGAGATCTATTATACAAATAAAAAAGGTAAATTGCTTAAAAAGTTGGACGTATGATAAAAAGATTCATTTTCATTCTTTTCGTTTTTTTTACGGCTGCAGGAAGTGGCTTGTATGCTCAGAGTCTATTTGGACCTAATCATAACTCAACTATGCGTAAAGGTTTGTTGGATTATAAGAAAGGGAAATTTGACGAAGCTTTGTTGAAGTATAACAAAGTGTTCAATTCAAAAAAGAATGATCCCATTATGAATTATAACCTGGGAACTATTCTGTATAAAAAAGGAAATTTTGATACGGCCGCATACTTTTTTGATAACGCTATCAAATACGTAAAAGATCCTATTTTAAAATCAAAAGCTTATTACAATATGGGTAATTCCTATATGAAACAGAAGAAGTATGATAAGGCTACTGAGTCTTATTCCAATGCTTTGAAGTATAATCCGGCTGATGAAGATTCCAGATATAATTTGGCCTATTCGTTGCGAAATTTAAAGAAACAAAAACAGAATCAGCAAAAGCAACAACAAAAGCAACAACCGCAAAACGATAAGCCGGATAATAAAATGGATCAGCAAAAAGGGCATGAGTTAATTAAGTCACTCAACAATAAAGAACAGGATCAGAATAAAAGGATGAAGGGACAAGGAAATAATACTAAATCCAAAGACTGGTAGTTAGAATGAAACAGGCTTTATTTGGTATTCTTTTTTTTCTTACAAGTGGCTTAATTTTTTCTCAAAATTTTCGGATAGCCGTTACCACAAACCGTGCAGAGATTAATCAAAGAGTTAGTATTCAATACCAATTTGATGGAGGAAATTTACCGGGGGATGTTTTACCGAAAGTAAAGAACATGATGGTTGTTGGAGGTCCAAGTGCAATGAGTGGGTCTCAAACTATTAATGGAGTAACCACCAATACATCTCAATTAACTTACGAAGTTTTATTTACCCAAGCCGGCTCCTATACAATTCCCGCATCTTCCGTTAAAACAAAAAATGGAAAATTTGCCTGTTCACCAGTAACTATTACAGTAGTTAAAGGAAGTAATTCCAGAGCCATTATTCCTCCTGGTTATGATGGGAAAGAATTATTTATTGAAATGGTTGCTCTTAAAAAGAATGTTTTTATTGGAGAACCCATTGCAATTGATATGGTTGTTTATAGCATATTTACTAATTTAAGTATTGCGGCCGTTAACTATCCCACTTTCGATGGTGGTTGGACGCAAGATGCAACAGATGCTTTTGATGGGCAATTAACTCCTACTGTTTACAAAGGAAAACCTTATTATAAAACAACCCTTCGCAGGGTATGGATGATTCCAAGTATTTTGGGAGAAGTTGAATTTAAACCCGTGAAAGCAGTTTTTCAAGCAGGACTCAAGGATCCTAATGCCGGATATTTGGAGTTTAGCTATAATTCTACAAGTGAACCGGTGAAATTTAACGTAGCGGATGTACCGTCGAATAAGCGTCCTGTTTCATTCATAAATGCAATTGGAAGTTTTGTATGGACTGTAAAACTGGATAAACAAAATGCAAAAGCGAATGAACCGATAAAGGCAACGATTCAAATTGCAGGTACAGGTAATTTACCCACTTTGGAAGCTCCCGTTTTAGATATGGGAGATGATTTCGAAATATTTGAACCCAAGGTTAAAAACAATCATAAAGTTGAGATCAAGGGAATTAACGGGACCAAAGAATTTGAATATCTTATTATGCCTCGGAAGGAAGGTGATTATACTGCGGGGCCATTTGAGTTTTCATTTTTTGATCCAGAAACAAAAAAGTACTCTACGTTTACATCTGACTCTTTTAATTTGGTCATTAAGGGTATTATAGCGGACACAACCTCTAATAAAAAGCAAATCAACAATGGTAAGTTTACCGGCGAAAAACCTTATATAAAATCGGAACCTTTCTTTGGGAATCCTTTATATTATATTTTGCTGGCATTACCATTTTTGGCTGGATTGGTGATGATATTCCTTAGGAAGAAATTATTTTTTGTAAAGAAAGATGAATCGGTAAAAAATTTAAAGAAAGCCGAAGATAAAGCAGGGAAGGGGTTGGTAGAAATACAGAATCTTTTATCCCAACAAAACACTTCCAATGCTTTAAATCAAATGTCATCGGTATTTTTTCAGTATATCTCTGATAAATTTAAGACGACTAAAAACGAAATCACCCGAAGCAGTCTTGATAAATGGCTGCCGAATTTGGATTTAAAAGTGAAGGCCACCAAGATCATGGATCAATTAGATCAGTTTCGTTTTGCTCCGGCGGCCCAAAGTGATTTAAATAAGTTGTATAACGATATAAAAACCTTTATCGATGAATTGGGTAAGAAATAGTATTTGTTTGGTAGTTGTTTTGCTGATGTCGGTCATGGCAAATGCTGATATGATCTATGCCCCAGGCGGGAATTATTTTCTAAAAAATGGAGATTATGATAAGGCAATTGAAGCTTATGAGGCAGAAATTGAAAGAGGATATATTTGTCATGAAACGTTTTTTAATTTAGGAACTGCCTATGAAAAAAGGGGAATTACAGATAAGGCAATTCTTAATTTTGAAAAAGCGCTTCGATTAAAACCACTTGATAAAATAACCAAAACAGAGATCATCAATTTGAATTTAAAATTACAAGATAGGCCTCCCATTTATGAGGATACCGGATTATTGGCATTCTTTAAAATGGTTCAATTCTCATTAAGCATTGATGCCTGGGCGTTTCTATCCATCGTATTCATGTTGATGTTAACGCTGGCTATTTTTATATCCTATAAGTTTCAAAAAATGAAGGGCCGTCAAATCATTTTCTTATCATCCATATTGTGGTTTATCTTAAGTGGATTTGGGGTTGTAATGGCAAGGAATAATTATCACTTCAAATATTTACAGACCGAGGGAATCGTAAATAGCGAGTCTATTAAAGTATTCGATAGGGCTGAACCTAACTCTGTTATTCTATTCAATCTTCATTTGGGAACGAAGGTGGAAATTGATGATAGTTCATCCAACATGTATCATATTCAGTTTGCTGAGAAGAAAGGTTGGATCATGAATAAAGATGTACAGAAGATTGAACTATGAAAATTGGATTGATCTCCGATACACATGGATATTTACATCCGAGGGTATTTCACCATTTTAATGATTGTGATGAGATTTGGCATGCAGGTGATATAGGAACTTTTTCATTGTTGCAAGAGCTGGCTCATTTTAAACCTTTAAGAGCCATCTATGGCAATATTGATGGACAGGATGTAAGAAAAGAAACGGAGGAGGATTTGTTTTTTGCAATTGAAGGAATGAGCATATTCATGACCCATATTGCGGGTTATCCTGGAAGATATAATCCAAGAGCATTACAGTTGATTAAGCGGCATAGACCTAAGATTGTAATCTGTGGTCATTCGCATATTTTAAAAGTGATTTATGATAAAAAATTAGAGCATTTGCACATCAATCCAGGAGCGGCAGGAAATCACGGATGGCATAAAGTAATGACCATACTCACTTTTGAGATTAATAAGGCGAATCTCGAAAACATGAAAGTAATAGAACTAGGTACACGTGGTACCGTTGAAAAAGAAGAATCTATTTAGCTAGCCACTCGTTATTTTCACTAACAGCATCACTACCCAGAATACACACCAATTTTATGGAAGTGATTTCCATTGAACTTTCAATAATATGGGTGTATGTATCCGAAGTTTTCCAAACGATTGGACTTACTACATCCTTCGTTACGGTTCCATCTTGGTAGGTTGCAATAATCTTAAACGCCATTGCCTTACCACCATAGTTTTTAAATGTGATGGTTTTGTTTTTAAATTCCTCGATTCCAACATCAGGATATCCCCAATCGAAATACCAGTTCTTCCAGAACCAATTTAAATCCTGCCCCGATATATCGTTAAATGAAAAGAAGAAATCGTAAGGAGTTGGATGTTTATGATTCCAACGGATCATATAACCATTTAAACACTTATTGAACATCTCTTCTCCCAATAAATGATACAAAGAATAATAAGAGAAGGAACCCATACTATAAGAATTCACAGATGAAACCTGAGGTTGGGTATAAGTGGGTGTCATCATAGGTGTGGTACTTTGATCACCTAAATAAGTTTGAGAAAATAATCCGGTTTCGGGTTCTCCGTCTACAAAATATTCTGAGAAACTGGCCCACCCTTCATCCATCCACGCATATCTTTTTTCGTTAACACCCATGATGAATGGAAAAAACATGTGACACATTTCGTGTAAACTCAATCCTAACTGAACTTCAAAATCTGTTTTTTTCTCACCAGTCCATTCTTCCCAATCTTTGCCTGAAATTGACTGATCATTAGCCATACCAGGGAATTCCATTCCCCCACCTTCTAAGCCATTAAAAATGGTAAAATGATGATAAGGGAATTCGTATTTAGGAAATTCATTGTGAAAGATTTTAATAGCTTCTTGTTCTGTTTGCACAACGACACTAAATTCAGGATGTTTTGGATCGTAAACTGAATTTAATAAATATGCACCATAAGAATCAGTATATGAAGCTGCATCCCAAATAAAATGATTGCTTAATGCGAATGAAAAATCCGCAAAGTTGTTAGCGTTGAATTTCCAGATTTTTGATTTTGTTTTTAAACCTTTCCAATTTGCCTCTGTTACAATTGAAACAGCAGTGTTACTTTTTTTTGCTTTTTCCAGATTGGCCAATATAAAATCAGGATATATTTCAGTTGGGTTTGATGGAGCAACACATCCCCAAACCAAATAGTTATTAGGAACTTCAATTTCTACATCGTAGTTTGAGTTATCGTGATAAAACTCAGCACTTGCATCATATAAAACATCATCCCATCCTTTAATATCATCGTAAACTGAAATTTCGGGATACCAGTAAGCAATAAACATTGAGGTAGGATCAATTGCTCCGCTTCTTTCAAAACCTTTCCCGGGTATTGTAAAATGCCATTTAACCTGAATATCAGTAATAGATTTTGGAAGCATACTTCCCGGATAAATTCTATAATTGGTACCACTGTAATAAACCGAATATTCGTCCTTCAAATCAATTTTAACGCCATTAATTAATAATTCGTCAATTACCATTCCCTCTGACTCAAGTTTAGGGTCATAGGTGCCACCAAAGAATCCAGCTTTTACAGCTCCTTTTTTATAGTAATCGGGATAGGTATGAATCACTATATCCATAATAGAATCGGGTGATTCATTGTAATATTTTATTTGGGCCGATCCGGTCAATAATTTTTTCTTTGGATCTATTTTGGCTTTTATTTTATAATCTGAATGGTTTTGCCAATAACTTGAAGAAACGGTACCATCATATTTTCGTGACCCTTCTTTATAGGCTTGTTGGAACTCAATAGGAAAGTAAAGTGAATTGCTTTGGGCATTGATGGCAATATAACCAATAATAGCAATAAGGGTAAGGAAGGATGGTTTAATCATAAAGGAGAATATTTGTCGTTTACAAATATAGAAAAATGTTTATACTGGCACAATGCGCCACCGCTGCGAAGGGTTTGGTGGCTGCGGTAGCAGACACGGAAGCGAAGCGAACCCCGTAGCACAGGGTAAGCGCCCCTGAAAAATAATTCCTATTCCAAAAAAAATCAATATTTTTATGATGGAAGAAAGCGGTTATGGCCAATAAAAAAAATATACATCCTCCTAAAAAGAATATCCCACCAGCAAAAATGGCACCGGTTACCAAGATGCAACCGATTGGTGTGAATGGTTCAAAAAGAGTAAATATAATATCAGCATTCATTATTGCTTTGTGTGGAATCCTCATTTATTCTAATACCTCGAAGCACGATTATGTATTGGATGATTTTTCTGTAATAGCTGAAAATAAAATTACCAAAGGTGGAAAGGATTCGGTGATGGCGATTTTTAAAAGTGGCTATCGTGAAGGAAATTATTCTGTAGAAGATAATTTATATCGTCCACTTACTAAAGCCATGTTTGCTATTGAGTATGACCAAATGGGGGGAGTGAAATATTTTGCAAAACCGGGAGCAACCCCCAAATTATCACATTGGATAAATATTCTCTTATACGGTGGATTATGCGCATTTATATTTTTGAGTTTACTCAAGTTTTTCCCAAATAATTATTATCTAGCCTTATTAACTATTCTTTTGTTTACATTTCATCCCCTCCATACCGAGGTGGTGGCAAATATTAAAAGTCGCGATGAGATTCTTACATTGTTTTTCCTGATTGCGTCATTACGTTGTGCAAAAAACTATGCAGATACAGATAAATTTTTCTGGGTTCCCGTAACTGGATTGTTCTACTTTATGGCGTTAATTACAAAGGAGTCGGCGATTACTTATGTTGCCTTGTTGCCTGTATCCATGTATTTTCTTACCAAACAATCATGGGCGAAAATTGGAATTACAACTGTTTGCATGTTAGCGGTAACTGGGTTATATCTCTTTATTCACAGCAGTGTAATAGGAGGAATTGGACTTCCACAAGAAACTATTCCGTTAGCTGATAACTCAATAAATGTTCCTGGTTCTAATCAGATTCAAAAAAGTATGACAGCTGTTTACATTCTTGGAATGTATTTAAAACTGATGTTTATACCGCATCCTTTGTCATGTGATTATTCTTTTGATACTATTCATTTCGTTAAGTCGGCAGGTCATTTCGGATTCATATTGTCGCTGCTCATTCATGTTGGACTGCTTATATTGGCTATTAAAGGATTTAAAAAGAAATCAGTAATCAGTTATGGAATCCTTTTTTATTTTATTACTATTTCTATTGTGAGTAATGTTTTCCCTGAAACATTAATTGGTACCAATATGGCCGAACGTTTGGTATTTATGCCTTCACTTGGGTTTTGTTTGGTGATAGCCTATTTGGGAACGTTGGTTTTAAAAGCACAAAATTGGATGCCTGCAACTTTCTCTCAGGTAATTCAAAAGAAAGCTTTGCTTTGGCTATTGCTTCTGCCTGTTTTAGGAATTTTCTCTTTTAAAACGTATACAAGAAATGCTGATTGGAAAAATGTTTCCACTTTATTTAGGGCTGATATTAAAACCGTTCCTAACAGTGTTCACATGTTGCTGTATCACGCGGGAATGATAACGAATGCAGATTCATTGTTGATTAAAACGCCTGAACAACGATTGAATACCTTAATGGAAGCAGAAAAAGATCTTTTGAAAGCGGCAAACATGTTGGATGCATTTCCAAATGTCCATAGTAATCTGGGAAGAGTGTATAAAGAGGTAGCAGAGTATTATGTGGCCGGTGGAAAAGGAACTGAAGCGACTAATTTCTATAACAAAGCTATTGCTCAGTATAAAAGAACTCTTGAGTTGAATGCCAAGGACCCAACTACTTTTAATAATTATGCAACTTGTTATTTTGCATTGGGAAGATATGATTCTGCAGAGGTTTATTTTAAAAAGGCAATTGAGATTACACCTATATGTTATGATGATGCTTTAGCGAATCTGGGAAGCGTTTACGGAATGTATGGAGTTGCACTTAAGAATCAGAATAGGATGGAAGAATCGAATAAAATGTTCTATCAGTCTATTGAAATGTTCAATAAAACGTTGGAATGTAACAAAGAGAATATTCAGGCATATCAATTTCTTGGGGTAACCTATGCAAATTTGGGAGATACCATTAAAGCGAAGCCCTATATTCAAAAATATCAGGAACTTTTGCAACAAAAGAACCAACGACTGAATAACCTTAAATAAGCAATGTCAGGGAATAAAAATAAAGTTGTAAAGAAGGATCAGTACTCGAAAAAAAAATCCGTCGCCACTAAAAAGGAACCTATAGTTTCGAATACTGTAAAAGGTAAAACGGTGAAAAGATCATATTTAAATCTAGTTACTGCCATTTTTATATCCATTAGTGGAATGATTATTTATTCAAATACAGCTAATCATGGTTATGTTTTAGATGACTTTTCGGTGATAAGCCAAAACACTATTACAAAAGAAGGATCAAAAGCTATTTCTAAGATTTTCAAAACAGGTTATCGTGAGGGGAATTATACCTCTCAGGATAAATTGTATCGTCCTCTTAGTAAGGCCATGTTTGCAGTTGAATATGAACAATCGGGTGGTAAGCCTGGTTTGCTCCACGTGATCAATATTATTAGTTATGGCTTACTCTGTGGATTTGTATTTCTATTGTTAATGAAGTTAATGACTCAACAGTTTTATGTAGCACTCATAGCGTCGCTATTGTTTGCATTTCACCCTATACATACAGAAGTTGTGGCGAATATTAAGAGTCGGGATGAGATCATGGTTCTTTTGTTTATTCTACTTGCTATCTGGTTTGCAAAATCATTCGCCGATAGCGGAAAAGTGAAATGGGTTATTCCAACAGCCATGTTTTATATACTTGCTTTATTTACTAAGGAGTCGGCCATTACATTTGTAGCTTTATTACCGATAACACTTTATTTCTTTTCAAAAATTTCTTTGGCAAAAAACGGAATTATTACGGGAGCAATTGCGGTTGTCACCATTGTATACTTACTTATCCACCAGTCAGTAATTGGGTCTATTGGATTAACAAGTATCCCGGTTGCTGATAATTCCTTAATGGAATCGAAGGATTTTATTATGCAAAGAATGACCGCAATCGAGATCCTAGGGAGATATTTCAGACTCATGATATTTCCTCATCCGTTAAGTTGCGATTATTCCTTCAGTACAATTCCGCTAGTAAAATCAGCGGGTAATCCCGGATTTTTAATAGCCTTGGCTATTCATTTAGGAGGTTTGATATATGCCATTATCAATTTTAAAAAGAAGTCGGTGGCCGCTTATGCCATATTGTTTTATTTAATTACCATTTCAATTGTATCAAATATATTTATTCTTATTGGTACAAATATGGCAGAACGTTTAATGTTCGTTCCTTCCTTCGGTTTTTGTTTACTGGTTGCATTTCTATTGGTAAAACTATTGAAAATAGAAAAGATAAAACCCCAAAATTTAGCACAAGTGTTTACGAAAAAAACAATTGTTTGGTTTATATTGATTCCGATACTGGCAGTGGCTAGTATGAAAACTTATAGTCGTAATAAGGATTGGAAATCAATTTCTACGCTATTTAACACAGATATTAAAACTGTTCCCAATAGTATTCACATGCTTTATTACCATGCGGGAATGATCTCAAATTCTGATTCGCTAGCCATTCAAACTCCTGAAAAAAGAACTGAGACATTAAAGCTATGCGAAAAAGAGTTATTGAAGGCAGTTGATATTTATCCTGATTTTTTAGATGGTCATGCTTTACTGGGGAAAGTCTACCAACGATTGGGAGAGTATGATAAGGCCATTGTACATTTTAAAAAATTCATTTCTTTAAACGATCAGGATCCTGTTGTATTTAATAACTATGGAACGTGTTATGGGTACAAAAATGACTTTGAGAATGCAAAACTCAATTTTGAAAGAGCGATAGAAACATCTTCTATCTGCTATGCCGATGCTTTATGCAATCTTGGAGCTGTACATATTTTCTACGGAGAAAAGTATTTGAGAGAAAATAATAAGAATGAATCATTAAAGTCCTACAATAAATCAATTGAGTTGTTCAATAAAACCATTGAATGTAATGTTAACTATGCCAATGCATATAAATTCTTAGGAGTTTCATATTATGCCTTAGGGGACACAACCAAAGGTGCTAGTTATACAAAAAAGGGAAATGAATTAGAGGCACAACATACCCAACAAATATTACAGGAAAAGAAATGAAACGCGGTACCAAAATCCTTCTAGCCGTTGTTATAAGCATTATTCTATTTTGCATTAATTTCTTTTTTAATCCACTTCGTTTACCCGAGGCAGCCAATACAGTTCTTTCAATTGCGGTATTAATGCTATCCCTTTGGTTTACGGAAACGCTTCCCATTACACCAGTTGCGTTAATACCTTTAATTGCTTTTCCAATTTCAGGTGTTTTAAAAATTGATGAAGCAGTTATCAATTATATTGATAAAGTTGTTTTTCTTTTTTTCGGTGGATTTGTTTTAGGATTAGCCTTGGAGAAATGGAACTTACATAAACGGATTGCTCTTGGTATAGTTAAGATCACCGGAACTTCACCCAATAGAATAATCTTAGGATTTATTATTGCCACAGCCTTTATTAGCATGTGGATAAGTAATACCGCCACGGCCATGATGATGTATCCAATCGCATTATCGGTTAATGCATTGATTGAGGCGAACTATCACGGTAAAGGAAGGGTGAAAAATTTCAGTCTTGTATTAATGCTCATTGTGGCCTACGCAGCAAACGTAGGTGGAATAACCACTATTGTTGGAACACCTCCTAATATGGTATTGTTGGGTTTAATGGAAAAAGAATTCAATATTAATGTTGGGTTTTTCGATTGGTTCATGATCTGTTTCCCAATGGGAGTTCTTATTCTTGGACTGATCTATTTTATACTTTGCTTTGTGATGTATCCAAACAAAATGGATAAAAAAGCTATTCCACGATCGTTGATTGTGGAGGAATATACCAAATTAGGTAAAATGAGTAGACAGGAATGGATAGTAGCAATTATATTTATACAAACATGTTTGCTCTGGATCTTTAGACAGCCTTTGGTAGATCTTCTTAAGTCAATGGACGTAATTACCCAATTTAAATTTACCCTGCCTGTATATCGATTCGAAACAAGCGAGTGGATAAAGGATAAATGGATGATAAGATTTGATGATACTGCAGTTGCAATGTTTGGTGCATTTTTCATGCTTATCGTTCCTTCAGGATCACCAAAGTCTACAATGATTATAGGTTTCAAAGATTTGAAAAAGGTAAAATGGGGAATATTACTTTTGTTTGGTGGCGGACTCTGTTTAGCAATGGCCATGGAAAAATCGGGATTGATGCAATTGGTTGGTGATAGCATCGCCGGCAATTCATCTGGTGGACATTTAATGATGATAGTTTTGCTTACGCTTGCAGCGGTTTTCTTGTCAGAACTAATGAGCAATGTAGCATTGGTTACGGTATTTGTTCCGGTTGTGGGCACTATTGCGCTTTCAATGGGTGTTCATCCGATGCTATATTGTTTGCCGGTTACATTGGGCGCAACCTGCGCATTTATGCTACCTATGGGAACCCCGCCAAATGCAATTGTTTATGCAAGTAAAAAGATCAAACTCTTTCAAATGACTGTGGCGGGACTTGTATTAAATATTATTTCCTCTGTGCTCATCTCTACATTCTCGTATTTAATAGTGGATATGATTTTTTAAGATGCTGATCACGAACCAGCATTGAGAAGGTAATTTATTTACCGTGATGAATCATTTTACCAAGATGACAACAAAATGCAAACGAATTGGTAATTACAAAATCTGTAATGCCTTTTTGCTCCTCTTCAGTATATTTTTTTGATGAACCGAATGTTAATGCACCTATGATCCTTCCATCAGGGTACATTATTGGAATAATACCAAACGATTTAAGTTTATAAATCCCTACTGCTACTCGGGCAAATTGCTTCAGTATTATTTTTTCGGTATGTGCCTTTAGAATCCGAATAATTTCAGAATATTTATCAGTAATATAAGGTTGTTTCTTTAGAAAGATATCAAAGAAATAATTTTTTCCTGTATCTAGAGGAATAACCGTTTTTAAATTTACATCCGCCGTTGATTCAATTTGGTTTTGATAGCTCTTGTTTTGAATATCTGCTAGGAGATTAAGTTTATTTGTTTGATCATTAAATGCATAATATCTACAAGCATGCATTTTATAATTCATTTGTAAGGTCTCAAGTAAATGCGAAATGGGACCTATTACTTTTTTAAAATCTTCCTTGCCCCCTAACTCTTCCGGAGTATAGGTTGAACTGGTTAGTTCATTTAATTTCTCGGTAGATTCATAATTTTCTACAACCTCAACTAACGAGCAATAAATCTCATAGCAATTTTTTTCTTTATTTAATCTTGAACTTGCTAACTCTTCTATTTTTGAAAACTCTCCTGTTTGTTGATTTTTTAATAGATACGATCTCTTTACTTTGCCTCCAGTAAATTGCATTTGCTTATTTTGAGCAAAATATTCTACAAGATGTGCAGGGTGAATTGAATCGTAAAATAACTTTGAATCTCTTGCAAGATCGAATTGAGATAAACCAACAATGTTTTTGATGTTTGGGCTGCTGTGCAAGATTTGATTTTCACTTACTTCGCCACCTACTCCTCCCAAAACATAATATGGTTGGTCAAGTTGGCTTGCAATTTCCCGATAAGTTTTTAATATTAATTCAGACTGGTTCATCACTATTTTTAAAACGTTACAAATATACGACCCATTTGTTCACGTTACAAACACTGCTGCTTTGGATTGTTTGGTTATGCGTGAATATTCATAATTTAAATATTTTTTTAATGACCTAAACCATTTTAAACTGTCTGTTATTCGGTTATTCAGCGGTACTTAATTTTATTTTAAGTGCTATTAAATTATGATTAATTTCTAATTCGATTTAATACCATTGAGTAAGTGATATTATTCATCGAGCGAATAAAAGTATTTTCCAGACCTGTATCTTTTTTTTAGTATCGGTATTATACCTTCTGAAGTTGCAACTTTTTAAGTATGGATCTCAGGGTGCATTTTAATAATAGATCGCTTTTGGTGAATGTACGCTCTATTATTTTCTGCACCCGAATCTAAAAAAAAGTATAAACCCTTTAATTCAAAAAAAATGGCAGGAGGAAAAATGAATGCCCGACAAAAAATGATTAACATGATGTACCTCGTACTCACCGCGTTATTAGCACTTAACGTATCAAAGGAAGTATTGGATGCATTTGTGGTAATCAACATGGGATTGTTGCAACAAAAGGAAAGTATTGAAAACAAAAACACAGCAATGCTTAATCAATTCAGCACCCAATTAATTGTTGACAGTAGCAATACACGTTTAAAGTTTCTTAATGAGGAAGCTCTTAATGTTACCCACTTATCTGATGAATTGTCAAATGAGATTGAAATAATGAAGATTGAACTCGTGGAAAAGGTTGACAAAGTAGACGAATCCAAGGCCAAGGATATTGTTTTGAATCCAATTAAGGTTAACAGAAAGGATGATTATGATGGGCCAACACATTATTTTGGAACCAACAATGCGCCGGGACAAAATGGTAAAGCAAATCAACTTAAATTGAAGTTGAACGAGTTTAGAAGCAAATGTATGGCAATTGTCGATAAAGTGTTAGTTAAATCTCCTAACACCAATAAACAAGTACTTAAACAGGATATTGAAAAAAAATTGGATCTTTTGCTAACTAAAGATCAGGGGAGCAAGGAATATCCTACCTGGGAGATGCAATACTTCTATCATTTACCTTTGTCAGCAGCATTAACAGAGCTTACCAAATGGCAGAACTTTGTAAAAGGAGCGGAGTTGGATATGCTTACTTTTCTTTGGGAAGAAATTGCCCGTAATGCCTATAAATTTGATGCGATTAAAGTGGCGGTCATTCCTAAATCGAGTTTTGTAACCAGCGGTTCAAATTTTGAGGCGGATGTGTTTTTAGCGGCATATTCAACTAGTGGTTCTCAATTGCCTACCATTACCTACGGTTCTGGAGTTGATACAAATACTATGAATGTACAAGGTGGAGTAACTCTTGCAAAGGATCAATTTTCAAATGGTGTAGGTAAAGTTTCCTTTCCGGTAAGTGGAGTTGGAGAAAAAACTTTCGCAGGCATATTGCAAATGAAAGACCCTTCAGGAAACATTAAAACACTTCCGTTTAGCACTACATATAATGTAGCTCCACCATCCGCATCTATTGCGCCAACCAATTTAAATGTGGTGTATTATGGAACTGATAATCCGTTTTCAATCTCTGTTCCTGGCGTGGCACCCAACCAAATTGTGGTGAGTGCAAATGGAGCAACTATTTCTGGAAGTAATGGAAATTACACCATTAACCCAACCAATACAACGGGTAATATTACTATAAATGTTTCCGCTCGAATGGCTGACGGAACAACGCAAAGAATGGGTACTCAACAATTCAGAATAAAAAGAGTACCTAATCCGGAGATATTATGGTGTGGATTACCTTCAGGATCAACAGTAAGTAAAACCAAGGCATTGGTTTCTCCTTTGATACCTGATATGTCGAGTTTTCTGTTTCCAGTCTATGCAACAATTACGTCGGTGAAAGGGTCAATTCAACAAGGTAGTTCTTACGTCCCTTTCGACTTCAATCAAAATGTACCTAAGGGACGAGTGATTGATTATATAAAAGCAGTTCAAAGTTCAACTAAAATTGTTTTTGAAACTATTAAAGTAACCGTTCCAGGAGGTACCAGAACGATGACGGCAAACTATACCATTGTTAAATAAGGCACCAATTAGTTCATGATAGATCAAGGGGTAGGCGGGATGCCTATCCCTTTTTCATTTTTAGAAATGTGAGATTTTTATTTGATGTTAGCGCCAGGTATGGTGGCGGTATCACGTTGTGATCGCGGAGCGGACACTAGCATTTAGCGAACAGCACGAAGAAACCCTATCACTATTCCTCCGATTTTAAAATCATTATTTTTTGCCAAACTTTACCACTTAAACTGGTGCTTAATTCTTCAATTTCATTAATGGTATTGAGTACCACTTCGTCATTATAATCATTGGCAAATAAAGCAGAAACTTTGCTCGTTAATGATAGCATTTCACTACAATAATCAAGATAGCGGGATAGCTCATAATTATTCATCTCACGTTTTGGGGAATGTTCTGTTCCTCTTGAATTAAGACTCTTAGGATCTTTAGTGAGTTGATGCATATCAATTACATGAGCAATGGTTCTTAATTCATGTAAAGCTTTTAATGCTCTTTTTCTTTTTAGCAATGTTTCGGTTCTAAACAAAAAATAAATAGCAGCTCCAATAAAAATAATATCATTTACGGAGGCTTCTGCACCTTGCACAAGGTCCACTAATTGAATTTGTTCATACGATACTTTTAACAAAGACATAGAATATACCAAAGTGGTAAGTCCGGCCAATATGATAAACCCAAATCCAATACGAAGCCAATAAATGGGTTTTGAAATAAATTGAATGGTGGTGCTACTTTGTTTTGCCAAATCCCTTAACTCACCACAAACATTCGACAGACCTGATTCAGGAAATCTATCTGCAATTCGCAATCGAAGTAATTCGATGGTTTCAATGGTCTTTTCGAGACTGAGTTTTCTATACACAATAAAAAATCTTGCTCAAATGTATTGAATTAACTCAAAATAGACGGAATCTTATTTAATAATGTTCACTGGTTTGGTAATACATGTACCATTTACGTTAATGCGAACATAATAAGTGCCACTTTGTAATTGGCTAAAATCTGCGGTATGAACGGTGCCACCTTTTACCTCTCCGGTAACAATTCTAAGCGCTAATTGACCATGGGTGGTATATACTTCTATATCCTGCAAAACAGATCCGTTTGGAATAGAAAAATTAATGATTCCTGAATTGGGATTTGGATACATAACAATTTCATTATTTGTATTTGAACATGCTACAAAAATCGGATCAAAATATTTCATCTGACCATTGTAATCTGTCTGGCTTAATCTATAGTATGATTCTGCTTTTGCATCATTGTCAATGGTTTCATAAGAAAGCGGAATATTGCTATTGCCAGCTCCAGCAATAGTTCTTAATATGCTCCAATGTTGCAGATCTGTACTTTTCTCAACCGTAAAATAATCATTGTTAATTTCAGTGGCAGTTTGCCAAGTGAGTTTTACTTTTCCATTTTCGCAGGTTCCATTAAACTGAAGTAATTCTATGGGTAATGGTAAAGGAACATAAGCGATTGCAAAGGGGCTAAAGCTGGTTACTACAGCAGGTGTTGTAACAGTTCCACTCGCAGCAGTTCCAGCAACAATCCCATCATGATCTTGCCAGGTTGAAATTCCATCATGGCGCGCTACTTCAAAACTGGCGAAGGCAGTATTATAGCAAGTAGCTGCATTCCAGCTAAGGGTTACAGTTCTGTTATCAATTCCAACATCGCGGGTTAAAATCCAATATTCGCAATCACTCAAATTTGTAAGTGTAGGAACTAATACATTTCCGTAAGGTATTTGTGGATTGGAAGGGAAATATTCGGCAGTGAAGCTAGATGGCGCTACGCCTTGTCTTATAACTACGTTATCCAATGCAAAAGATGGATCTGTGCCAGCACCATCATCGTTATTTACCCATAAAAAGGCAAACTTTAGATTGACAATATTGTTGCAGGTAGCAGGTAAACTAAGAATCCTAGTAACCCAGATACCTTGTCCACCACAGCCAGTTGCTGATTTTGGCATATCATCCAATAAGATCCAACTACCGCCTCCATTAATGGAATAGTAAACCGAAGCATTATCGAATGTAGTTGCTCCTCCCTCAATATAGTCGAACACTAATTCTAAGCCGGAATAACCAGAAGTATTAATATTTGGTGTTGTACATTGGCGATTAGCTCGTGGACAAAATAATATTCCACAAAGCCCTCCAGCATCATATGCCGCTCCTCCAGATGGATTAAAAACACTGGTAACATGTAAAGTTGCATTAGCATTTACGGTTCCGCAACTGGTTGGTGAACCTAAATTTGGTACTATCCCAACTGTTGAGGGTGGAAACGTTGACTGACAGCCACCTTCATTAGAACTAATAGTGAAAAAATTAGGATCAGCACCCTCGGCACCCATTACCTGATTTAATGTCCAACCGGGAGCACCGGAGTTAAAATCTTCAGTATATATATTAACTACCGGGCCAGAGGATGAAATGCCCGTAGCAATTGACCTATATGAGTTTACTTTTCCAACAGGAAAAGTAAGTGCAGAACTACCTAGATATCTTACCGGACCATTTACAAAACTGGCATTGGTTGCTCCTGAAACTGTTGCTGCAGTGTTTAAAATAAACAAATTTGCCAAACTATTATTTACAATACCACTTGTAAATGTGGCAACATTGTCAACTGTAATCTGATTATTAAGCGTTAATGTATTAGCAGGAGCTTGGGCCATAGTAAAATCAAAAATGCCAAGAGTACCTGTATTCGTTAAAGTTTGCGCTGCCGCTCCAGAAAAGATAAGTTTTCTTGCGTCGTTTGCATCATAGCTAATGGTTCCATTGTTGGTGAGATTTCCTCGAATTTCTAAACCGGTTCCATTATTTTGAAATATGTTTCCAGCTCTAATAATAACATTTCCAAGAACAAGAGATGGTTGAGCATTGGTTTGCTGATTCACAAAATTAACAGTGCTGGAACCAGCACCACCAATATCAAGATTTCCTTTTACTGTTGGAAATCCACCTGCCCCTTGCCAAGTAGAACCAACTGTAGTATTCCATATTCCTCCTAAATTGTTTTCTATAGTCAAATTTCCATAATACGCACCTATAGTTGTAAGTACTGGATTTGCAGCCGCAACTTTTCTTAATACCCAATTTGATGTAGCTGGGATGTTTACGATCCCTCCATTATATGCTCCCTGCCATGAATTGGAACTTGAAGCGGATGTTTTTAGTAAAGTACCAACAGGACCAAATTGCCAGGTACCCGTCCACGTAATAACTCCCGAAGTAAATAAATCCCAAAATGTACCGTTTATGGTTAAATCCACACCTGCACCATTGGCAACTGTAAAACTACCTAGCGCAGCCGTTGTCATTGTTTTCATTGTTCCGTCAACAATTACTTGATCCACACTTAATCCAGGAATATTTTGAGTTACAGTATGTGCTGCCTGAATGGTAATAACACCATCAGCACTTGTAGGGGTAGCTACAGCAGCTACCCAAATCGCCCCATTGAATCTTTCCCAAGTGGCAACTGCATTCCAATTGCCTGTCGCGGCACTTCTATAATCCCCCAGTACTTGAGAAAAATTACTAACTATAAATAAGGTAAAGGTTAATATAGAAACGAGGGTTGATTTCATTAACTTATTAAGGAATTGCTCCAAATTTAATCAAAAAAACATTCCTTTTTACATTTCGATTAAGAGCGAAGTTATGCTTTTGAACATCTTGTAAACAATCACGTATTTCATTTTTGTAAAAACGCTAGTAATATGTAGTTTAGCCTTCTCGTTTACAAAAAAATTAGAATCGAGTTAATGTTTTTTTAATTTATATATCATGAGTTTAACATCCACTAAAACAGATATTCAACCTCTTAAAAACTATACCCTTGGTAAATGGACCGAAGGATTGGGTGATGGAGCTATTTTATACAACGCTGTTACCGGAGATGCTATAGCATCTGCTTCTACCAAAGGAGTTGACTTTAAAGCTATGGTTGAATATGCTAGAACAGTTGGTAATCCTGCATTGAGAAAAATGACTTTTCATGCTCGTGGAAATATGCTGAAAGCATTGGCCATGTATTTAAGAAATCATTTGGAACTTTTCTATAAAATATCCTATCAAACGGGTGCCACAAAAGCTGATAGCTGGGTGGATATAGAAGGAGGAATTGGAAATCTTTTCGCCAATGCTTCTTTACGCAGGAAGTTTCCTGATGAAACTTTTTGTGTGGATGGTGAAAGCCATAATTTTGGTGCGAACAATACTTTTATGGGAACACATATTTTGGTTCCGAAAGAAGGCGTTGCCATCCATATCAACGCATTTAATTTTCCAGTATGGGGAATGTTAGAAAAAATTGCAGTTAATTTATTAGCGGGAATGCCTTGTATTGTAAAACCGGCAACCGTAACTTCTTATTTAACCGAAGCCGTTGTAAAAGAAATTATCGCTTCAAAAATTTTACCGGAAGGGTCTTTACAATTGATTTGTGGAAGTGCTGGCGATTTATTGGACCATGTAAATAGTCAGGATGTAGTTACTTTTACCGGATCTGCATCCACGGGTTTAATGCTAAAATCAAACCCACATATTTTGGGTGAATCTGTTCCATTTAATATGGAAGCCGATTCATTAAATTGTATTGTATTGGGTGAGGATGTAATCCAAGGAATGCCTGAGTGGGATATTTTCGTGAAGGAGATTCGTAAAGAAATGACCTTAAAAGCCGGACAACGTTGCACTGGTATTCGTAGAATATTTGTTCCTGAAAACAAACTAGAAGATATTTCCAAATCATTAACAGCTGCATTGGCTCAAACCGTAATAGGAAACCCATTGAATGAAAAAGTTAGAATGGGAAGTTTGGCTGGTGAATCACAACGCAATGAAGTAAAGGAACAAGTTCAAAAATTATTGGCTTCTTCACAAATTATTTATGGAAGTTTAGATAGTGTTGAAGTAGTAGATGCAGATGCAAAAAAAGGTGCATTTATGTCGCCCGTTTTGTTGATGAATGAAAATCCATTTGGTACAAAAGAAGTTCATGAAATAGAAGCATTTGGACCAGTTAGTACTTTAATGCCCTATAAAAAACTGGACGATGCCATTGCGTTAAGCAAATTGGGAAAAGGAAGTCTGGTTTCAACTATTGTTACGGCTGATTATAAACAAGCTAAACAATATGTAATTGGAGCAGCTTCACATCACGGAAGAATTTTAGTATTGAATAATGAATGTGCCAAAGAAAGTACGGGTCATGGTTCTCCATTGCCATTATTGGTTCATGGTGGCCCCGGTAGGGCAGGTGGAGGTGAGGAAATGGGTGGTTTAAGAGGTGTAAAACATTATTTACAACGTACAGCTTTACAAGGTTCTCCAACAACTATTACAGCAATAACAAATGTTTACCAACCATACGCCATTGGGAATGATCCAGGTAAACATCCATTCAAAAAATATTTCGAAGAATTGGTAATAGGTGATCAGGTTATCACAGATAAAAGATTGATTACATCCGATGATATTGACAAGTTTGCTGACTTAAGTGGTGATCATTTCTATGCACACATGAAGGACACGAATTTCGATGGAACTATGTTTGAGCAACAAGTAGCTCACGGATATTTCATCATGAGTGTTGCCGCAGGATTATTTGTTGATAGCTATGATAAAAATCCAGTACTGCTCAACTATGGTATAGATGAATTACGGTTTACAAAACCAATTTATCCGGGGAGTGAAGTTTATATTAAATTCACATGTAAAGAAAAATTACCTAACGATAAACGTATTATTGAAAAACCGGAGGATTTTAAAAGAGGGGATGATATAGATAAAGGGATTGTAAAATGGCAGGTAGATATTTACGATGAGTTGGATGAAGTAGCGGGTGTAGCAACAATTTTAACAATGGTTCAAAGAAAAAACTAATAGTATAGAAATGACAGAGGTAATTACACAAGGAGGAATTATAACGACGGTTGAAAAAGGAGTTGGAACAATTAGTTTCCATCATCCCAAAAGCAATTCATTGCCTTCAAAAGTATTGAAAGAATTTGCAGCATCTATTTATTCAATGGGTGCTGATTCAAATGTAAAGGTGATTGTGATTAAAAGCGAAGGTGGAGGTGCATTTTGCTCCGGTGCATCTTTCGATGAGCTTTTATCACTAACAGCTTTCGATCCGGCTAAGGAATTCTTTTTGGGGTTTGCATGTGTAATTAATGCTATTCGCAAAGTAGATAAGTTTGTTATCGGTCGTGTTCAAGGTAAAGCGGTTGGAGGAGGGGTAGGTTTGGCCTGTGCTTTTGATTACTGTTTCGCTACTATTGAAGCCTCTGTAAAATTAAGTGAATTAGCTGTCGGAATTGGTCCATTTGTTGTTGGTCCTGCAGTTGAAAGAAAAATTGGAACTTCAGCATTTACTTCATTAGCAATCAACGCTGCTGAGTGGAAAGATTCTAATTGGGCAGAAGATTGTGGCATGTTTATGGATGTTAGTGGAACCACTGAAGAAATGGACGAGGCAATAAATAAATTAGCTGCTACGTTAGCTAAGTCAAGTCCGGATGCTATGAAAGAATTGAAACGTGTTGCCTGGGAAGGTACAGAGAAGTGGGATGAATTTTTAGAAAAACGTGCTGAAATCAGTGGTCGTTTAATTCTAAGTGATTTTTCAAAAAACTTTATTAATAGTTTCAAGAATAAATAACAACCTTTTCACCAATGAAAAAACTGCTTCCTTTTATTGTCGTTTTTTTACTTACCTCCTGTTTTTCGACGTTTCCCAATGAGAAAAAGCTATCGTACACTGCTCCGGTTAAAATAGGAGATGATTGGCAAGCTAAAAAGGGAAGTCTTGGAGCACCGGATAAATCAGGGGATAATTTTTCCAGCTATTTCAATAGCGGTATCGTGGTTTATTCAAGCGCAGATGGGTCAAAAGTTACGGGATTGGTATTTACTTGGTTTAAAGGTGGAAGTCATTTTACAGGAGACATTTATGGCATTAAAGTGAGTGATACATATCCTAAGGTAGTTCGTTTATGGGGAGAACCCGCGGAAGTAGGAGGTCGAACGGAAGATTATTACGAAAAGACCTGGAAGTTTAAAGCATTTAAAATCGCGGTTGAGTTTTGGTCGGTTCCTGGAAATGATACCAATATCGGTGGACATTATGAAGCGGAAACGGTAAAACGGATCCAGATTACGGCTAATTAGCCCCAAGAAATCAACAATCTCAACTTTTCCTTTTCTTATTCGTTATTGATTATACCTTAACTATCTACTTTAAATGAAATATATTTTTTCAGCGATTCTATTCATCGTAATTTCAGGTTCAGCTTTTAATCAAAAGACAAGATTTACTAAAGATCAATTTAACCAAACAAACACAGCCGGTGATTCAAAGGTTTTAACAGATCTGGAAAAGGAAGTGGTCATGAATATCAATTTGGTAAGAATGTACCCAAAACAATTTTTCTATCTCTATGCTGATAGTATGGCGGTGCTTGCTGAGGTAGAAAAGACCCATCCTAATTTTGTTTCTTTAAAATCAACATTAATTCAAGATGATAAAGTAGAGGCTTTGGTCTTCAATGATAATCTTTATAAAATGGCTAAAGAAATGCAAGATGATATTGGTCCAAACGGAATCGTTAGCCATACGGATAGTAAAAAAAGAAACTTCAGCAAAAGAGCCAAACTTTATGGACTTGAATCATATTGCGCAGAAAATATCGATTATGGTCGTGATGGGGCTTTAGAGATTGTATTCAGTTGGTTGTTCGATATTGATGTAGAAAGTTTAGGGCATAGAACCAATTTGCTAAATCCGGAATATAAAAATGTAGGGATTAAATTTGGAACTCATAAGAGATACAGCTATTCCTGTGTTCTAGATCTTGCTACTTAAGTATCATAAGTAAAACTGCTTATACTTCTCCCAAACATCTTTCATTTGCATGAATTTGTAGCTCACTCTTAAATCAGGTTTTCTTAAAAGGTGAGCAATTTCGTCCGCAAAATCTTGCGGAGAAGTACCTTTCCAGATCTTTTCATTTTCCAATGCGTAGCCCACTGGAGTGCTTAACATGGCAAGCTTTCTACTCATGGCTTCGGTAAGAACATATCCTTGCCCCTCATATTTTGAAGTATGTAAGAATATTTTGGATTGATCAATTAATCTTAAAGTTTCTTCCCTGGATTTTTCCCCGGCTAGTGTGATCGTGGATTCCAACCCATTCTTTTGAATAAGTCTGTTCAGTTCAGCTTTTTGTTCTCCATCACCAATTAAAAGAGTTTTTAAATTAGGCACTTTTCCCTTGGCTAAGCCAATAATCTCAACCCACATTTCATAGTTCTTTAAAGGAATAAGAGAACCTACTCCGATAATGTCAAATTTTTTCTCGGCTGCTTCAAAACCAAACTCTGGGGTACCAAAAGGAATTATTTCGTTTACTTTTCTCCCCGAACTTCTATAAAATGTTTCTGCCTGAATTTCGGTTAATGCAATTGTATATGTATTGGCTAATCTTGAGTTTTTAATATTCCGGTTTTCTGTCAGCGCATCCTGACCCATTAAAGTACAAATGCATTTGATCTTTTTTTGTTTAGAAAATGCTTCTGCTATTAAGGTAGTGTCACCAAGCCAAAACGAGTGCATACAATGTATCGGATGTTCGGTATCCAAATCTTTCAGTTTATTAAGAGATTTTTTCCAAACGGATGCCTTGTTCCACCATTTGTTTTTACCGTTCATCGGATATACTGTGGACCCAAATATTTGATAAGGTTCATTAGAGAATGGATATTGTAAAGCAATAATAGATACTTTAATGTCGGTGTTTTTTTTAATATGATTCAGCAGATCAAGGAGGGTAGGAATGCAGGTGTCATCTTTTTCGGAGGATGCAAAACCAGGGACGACCCATACTATATGTTTATTTGAATGCATATACTTTCCATTCTGAATTAAAATCGTGTATTTCTGTTAAATGATAATCGTTGTTAAAATGATTCCAATTTTGCATGGGCTTTTTTCCACCCCATTGTTCAGGAAATATTTTCGAGTTAAAGATAACAATTGCATTTGTGTCAGGACTCTCGTAATAGTTTTTCCAGATATTATAGATGGGAGAGGAGTATCCTCTACCTATTAGGGCAACATCAATATCCATTGTATAAATGGGAGTATTGTTAATTAAAACATATTCATACACCTCTTTTTCTAATTGGTTCCTATTCCAAACAACTTTAAAACTAAATACCGCAAGGCATATTTGAATAACAGCTACTCCTAAGGTAAAGACTGTTATTAATTTGGTTCCAAAAAAGCTCAAAGAATGCTGAATAGTTGGATAAAATATAATGAATGTAAAAGGGAGGGCTAACAATAGAAATCGATTGTTTTGATAGTTGATACCTGCTAAAAAAACAAGATAAATAAATACAGAAGTGGCCAGAATTATTGATTTTTTATTCAGCTTGAATTTTCTAAATCCCGCCAGAATTAGTACACCAGTAAGAAAGAGATATCGGGGATGGAACAATCCTAAAAATGCATATACCATATTTGGGAGTTGATACTCAATTATACCATCAACACTTTCAGACTTTCTGCTAAAGAAATTTAAGGGCGACCATGTTTTGAACCATTCATGCCTAATGAAGTTCACCGAATTTTCACCCCTTATTATTAGATGTGGTATGAACGGGATAAGGGCTACTATTGGAATGATGAGAAACCAAAACCATTTTTCCTTCTGCCTGATGGCTGTTATGAATCCATATATGACTAAAGGAATTGCTATCACAATAGCAGCATATCTCGACATAACTGCCATGACCAAAAGAATGGCCCCAAATAGCAAATGAATTGTTGTTTTTTCTATAGCGTATTTTAGGATATGATATACCCCGATTATAATTAATGATAACATAAACATATCCGACATGATGGTTATTCCAAAACGAACCATAAAAGGTGTTACCAGAAGAATAATAAGAAGCAAAATATTAATCTGTAATGATGGGAAGATTAGTTTACAGGTTTTATAAGTATATATAATAACCAGACTTAAAGAAATGGATGAGATTAATTGCAAACAAAATCCTATATCGGGTATGATGAACGAAATCAATGCGCCAGTAAACGGATAGTTAACTGGCCAGAAATAGTCACCCGGTGGGGTCCCGTTTTTAAGGTATTCTTTTAAGGAAATGGAGTATCTTATGTACTCATAGCCATCCTGACCGTACAATCCATCCATTTGGAAACCGAACCTCAATACCACTATAATCAGTATCGGAATCGCAAGGATCAGATATGTTGTTTTACGGTTCAATGGTGGTTTTTGATTAGCCGATATTCCTTTAAATGCACTATGGGCCTTGATTTTCCAAAGATAGCACTTTATTGAAACGATTAACTCGAAATGATATTCCTGTTAAAATTCTGCTAAAAAATAAGGGGCCTGACAACCGGGCATGTTCTTTGTTAATCTATGGTTAAGGTATGAATATTAGTAAAAACCTTTATATATTTACAATCGATAATTAAAAACATCATGAAGAAAACATTTACAAAAATCCTTGCAGTTTGCTTTCTAATAGCAGGCACAACTTTAGTTACTAATGCTCAAACAAAAATGGGTCCTGAATTTTCTCCTGAATCAACAACAGTTGACTTTGGAGATGTAGATAACACAAAAGATCCAGGGTTTAGAGTTTTAAAATTTAAAAACACAGGTTCTGCACCTTTGATGATTACAAATGCAGTTGGATCTTGCGGATGTACAATTCCAGAATGGCCAAAAGAGCCAATAAAAGCAGGAGCTAGTGCAGAGATTAAAATTAAATATGATATTACTCGTATAGGAACTATCAGCAAAACTGTTACTATCACAACCAATGAGGAGGAAAGTAAAGATGCTAACGGAAATCCTATTTATAAAAATCACGTAGTTCAGGTAAAAGGAAATGTAAAAGCTGCTGGTCAGTAATCCTTCGATAGAACTGATATTAATTTTGAAATAAATAATTTTTAAGATATGAAAAAAATCATTTTAGGAATTAGCGCAGTTTGCTTCTTTATGATAGCAAATACAAATGATACCAATGCACAAGGTCCAACACTCAAATCGGAAAACATGACTGTTGATTTTGGTGAGGTTTCATATGGTGGTGATGGTACACGTGAATTTACTTTCACTAACACCGGTAACGAACCATTGTTAATCACCAATGCTAAAGGATCATGTGGATGTACCGTTCCGGAATGGCCAAAAGAACCAATCCGTGCTGGTGGAACAGGTGTTATCAAAATTAAATATGACACAAAACGTGCTGGTCCTATCAGTAAAACAGTTACCGTTACAACCAATGAAGTAGAATCAAAGGATGCAAATGGTAACCCGATTTATAAAAATCATGTTGTTACTATTAAAGGTAACGTAAAAGCTGCACCTACAGGTGACGGAACTCCCACCAAAAATACCAATGGAGCTCCAGTTGAATAATCAGCTGATATAATTTCATAATTGTTAATTTTGCACCTCCCGATCTTCATCGGGAGGTTTTTTTTTACCTTTAGTAAGTATTAATCGTAATCCGTTTCTATGCCAAGTATTTCAAAAAAAGGACAAGCAATGCCTGCATCACCAATTAGAAAACTAGTACCGTATTCTGAAGCAGCCAAAAAGAAAGGTCGTGTTGTGTATCATTTGAATATTGGGCAACCAGATATAGCTACCCCGCAGATTGCTTTAGATGCCATTAAAAGCATGAATAATAAGGTAATTGAGTATAGCCACTCAGCGGGAAATGAAAGCTACAGAAAGAAACTGGCCGCATACTATCAAAAACTTGGATTGCCGGTTCAAACAGAAGATGTAATGATCACCACTGGAGGGTCAGAGGCTCTATTATTTTCAATAATGAGTTGTTTGGACGAAGGTGATGAAATAATTGTTCCTGAGCCATTTTATGCTAATTACAACTCATTTGCGCTTACTTCTGGAGCTAAAATTGTTCCAATCACTGCAAGTATTTCAAATGGATTTGCCTTACCTCCAATAGAGGAATTCGAAAAGAAAATTACTTCAAAAACAAAAGCCATTCTTATTTGTAATCCGTCTAATCCAACCGGATATTTATATACCCAAAAAGAATTAGAATTGCTTCGTGATATAGTTATTAAACACGATCTATACTTTTTTGCAGATGAAGTTTACCGTGAATTCTGCTATGATGGGAGAACTCATTATTCCACTTTATTGCTAGAAGGAATTGATGAACATTTAGTAATGATTGATTCTGTTTCTAAAAGATATAGTATGTGTGGAGCTCGTATAGGGGCTGTTGTTACTAGAAATAGGGAGCTTTACGCAACCATTCTTAAATTTGCACAAGCACGTTTAAGTCCACCTAGTTTTGGACAAATTGCAGGTGAAGCTGCATTGGAAACTCCTCAATCCTATTTTGATGAAGTAATTATGGAATACAAAAAAAGAAGAGACGTTACTATTCAATTGTTATCAGAAATTCCAGGTGTTGTTTCTCCAACTCCAGGTGGTGCATTCTATACTGTCGTTCAGCTTCCTGTTGATGATGCCGATCATTTTTGCCAATGGATGTTGAGCGATTTTGAATATAACAACCAAACAGTAATGATGGCTCCTGCCTCAGGCTTTTATGCGACCAAAGGATTGGGTAAAAACGAAGTAAGAATAGCTTATGTATTAAATGAAGATTCGCTTCGTAATGCCATGGAATGCTTGAAGGTGGGATTAGAGGAATATGCCGCGGTTAAATAGCCGGTTGCCTAGTTAATTCCTATCTCTCATAATGCCAATGGTAGATCCATCCAAGAATCCATTGAAGCATTTGATCGGGAACTTCGGAATGTTTCTTTTTGAATTGAGTTTCGGCTTCCAATTCATCTTTTGATAGTGAAGCATAATACGCAACATTTGCCTTTACCAATTCAATAGCACCTTTATAAGCAGAAACACAATTTTGGAATAAAGCGGTTAATTCTTCCTTAGATCTATCAGGATATGATTTTTTGATAGCAGCAACTGCTTTATCAATTTTTCCCTGATAATTTCCATATTCCGTGAAATTGCGGAGAACCTGAAACAATTTATCGAGAAAATCTCTTTCCATAAAGTAAAGATAGATTTCTTTCAGCAAACCATTGTGTCCTGAGACATATAGGTCAGGATTGAGAATAGGAACGGGTGGATACCCAAAAAAAACTTCCCCAATTTGTTATTAGTTTTACATTTGCATTATAGAGAGTTAGCATGAAAAAAATATTGGTTGCAAATAGGGGGGAAATAGCGCTACGTGTAATGAAAAGCTGCAGAGAAATGGGAATTAAAACCGTTGCTATTTATAGTGAAGCTGATCGTTTTAGTCCGCATGTAAAATTTGCTGATGAAGCAGTTTGTGTTGGTCCACCACCTAGTAATCAATCATATTTAAAAGGTGATAAAATCCTTGAGATCTGTAAAGAACTAGGTGTAGATGGAATTCATCCCGGTTATGGCTTCTTAAGTGAGAATGCCGATTTTGCAAGAGCGGTTACCAAAGCAGGAATAACATTTATTGGTCCAAGTCCTGAGGCAATGGAAATTATGGGAGATAAACTCTCCTCAAAGGCCGCAGTAAAAAAATATGATATCCCATTGGTTCCCGGATCGGAGGGTGCCATCGCAAAATTGGAAGATGCATTAAAGATCGGTAAGGAAATAGGTTTCCCTATTTTGGTAAAAGCATCGGCTGGTGGGGGGGGAAAGGGAATGAGGATAGTGGAGAAAGCTGATGAGTTTGAAGAGAATTTAAAACGTGCAGTGAGTGAAGCGGAATCGGCCTTTGGTGATGGGTCAGTTTTTCTTGAAAAATACCTGAAAGTGAGCAAACATATCGAGATTCAGGTATTATGTGATACTCACGGTAATTCATTATATCTCTTTGAAAGAGAGTGCAGTATTCAGAGAAGACATCAAAAAGTGGTGGAAGAGGCACCTTCAGCAGTTTTAACCCCCGAGTTACGCCAACAAATGGGTGAACATGCTGTTATGGTAGCCCGTGCTTGTAATTATACGGGTGCCGGAACGGTTGAATTTATCTATGCAGATGGGGAATATTATTTCCTCGAAATGAATACCCGTTTGCAAGTGGAGCATCCGGTTACTGAAATGATTACAGGTGTTGATTTGGTGAAGGAACAAATAAAAGTAGCTCGTGGTGAAACTCTGTCGTTTAAGCAAGAAGATCTTAAGATATACGGACATGCCATAGAAGTAAGGGTATATGCCGAAGATCCTATGAACAATTTCCTTCCTGATATTGGAACTTTACAGGTTTATAAAAAACCTACAGGCGATGGTGTAAGGGTCGATGATGGTTTCGAAGAGGGGATGACCATTCCTATCTATTACGACCCAATGATTGCCAAATTGGTAGTTCATGCCGAAAACAGAACAGCAGCAATTGCCAAAATGAAAAAGGCAATTGATGAGTTTAGAATTATAGGTGTTGAAACTACTCTCGACTTTTGCAAATTTGTATTAGCGCATGAGGAGTTTACTTCAGGAAAATTCAATACTCATTTTGTAAAAGATCATTTTAAACCTGAATATTTAATACCTGCTGTGAGCAAGCAAACGGAGGAAATGGCTGCAGTTATTGCTGCCGTTGCTTTGCAGCAAAAGGAAAATGAACTAATTGATGCTGCAACTTCCGATAAAAAATTCTCCCCCTGGAAGAGCAGATTAATCGAATAAGTTGGTTTTATCGTTTATTAACCGCCCCTTTTAGGGGAATAACAATAAAATAACTTTTTGCCTCAGAAGTTAGCATACCTTTGCGACTATTATGAGACAACTCACTATTCCTCGATTTCCTACCGTTAAGCAATCCCTGCATACTGAATTAAGAAAAAGGGTACAGGCTTATTTTGATACAAAAGGAATTGCCACTACGGGCAGTCCGAAACTTTTTACCAAAGCACTTTTCTTTTTACTCACTTTTGTTGGAATATATATTCATGTGGTATTTTTTACCCCACCATGGTATATTGCCCTTTTAGATTGTTTTGCACTTGGTGGTTTTGTTGCTGCTATTGGATTTAATGTAATGCATGATGGAAGTCATGGCAGTTTTAGCAAAAACTCGAATCTTAATAAATTGGCGGGCTTTTCTATGAATATATTAGGTGCCAATAATTTTATGTGGCACATGAAACACGTGGTAATTCACCACACTTTTACCAATGTAGATGGTATTGATGATGACATTGATGCAGGGATTCTTTTAAGAATGGCCCCAACTCAAAAACGATATAAAATGCATAAGTTTCAGCATATTTATTTCTGGTTTCTATATTCGTTATTGTATGTATTCTGGGTTTTCTTTACAGACTATAAAAAATATTTCTCGAGCAAGATTGGTAATGTTGGAATTAAAAAAATGACAGCTTTACAACATGTTAATTTCTGGTTCACTAAAGTATTTCATGCGGCTGTTTATATAGTTGTGCCTATTCTTACAGTTGGCTGGTTGTCATGGTTAATTGGATTTTTAATTATGGGAATGGTTGCCGGATTTATTTTAAGTATAGTGTTTCAGTTGGCGCATACTGTTGATACTGCTGCTTTCCCGCAGGTTGACAATGCCGAATCTAATCAGTTACCTGAAGAGTTTGCTATCCACCAATTAAAAACGACAGCTAATTTTGCAACAAAAAATAAATTGATCAGTTGGTTGGTTGGTGGTTTAAATTTTCAAATTGAGCATCACCTTTTTCCAAAGATTTCGCATATTCACTATCCTGCAATTAGCAAAATTGTAAAAGCTACTTGTAAGGAATATCAGTTGGAATATATTGAGTATCCAACTATGACCAAAGCTATTGGTGCCCACGTTAGGTTTTTAAAACAAATGGGAAAGAGATAGAGAGGTTTAAGGTTTGATCGCTTCGCATTTTAAAGTTCAAGGTTCATTGCATTTTAACTTTAAACATTCAATATTGAACTTTTTCATAGCGTCTGTATCGGGCTGTCCGCTAAATCTTTTAAAACAAGTCGCCAGTCTTCAGTATATAGTCGGCAAACCATTGCGAATATACCCTTCGTTTCTTTGCCGATTGTTGAGTGGCGAATATTTTTAAAAGGATACCGCTTCTATCCTTGGCGCAATAACGATTACTATAATTTTATAACCCTCTTGGTTAACTCTTTTCCGTTAGAGGATATCTTAATTAGATATGTTCCTGAAGATATATTAGCAGGTACATTCCATGCATAGTGGAAATTTCCTGCGTTAATATTAGAATGATAAATATCAGCTACTTTTTTGCCAAGGATATCAAATGCTTCGATGCTAATGTCATTTAGATCCACATCCAGGCTTAGATCAATGTTAAGTTGGGTAGTAAACGGGTTTGGGTAAAGAGCGCCTTTAAATACATCCTGTTCTTCAATACCTATTATGCTTAGGTTCATCCAAAGTGTATCCAAACATCCTTGATTCTCTACCACAAGTTGAGCTAGATGATCCCCTCCCCAAAGATAATCATGTGTTGGGTTTGGAAGTGTACTTGTATTACCACCGCCAAAATCCCAATAGTAATTATTTCCGTTTATGGAGGTATTATTAAAAGTAACCACCTGATCCAGCTGACTCCATGTAAACTGTGCAACCGGAGCATACATATTTACATAAACGGGTATTCTATTACTGATACATGTATTGGTAACATTCCAATCGTAAAAATAAAAGTATCTATTTGGACCATCTGTTGAGCCGGTAATAGTAACAACACTAGACAATGAATAAGGATAGGTTACACCTGTTCCATTTTTATATAAACTCATATGTGTTCCACCGATTCTATAATTACCCGGAGCAAGATCCCATCCTATATTAACCACACTTTCTCCATTCGGAATATTTGCAACTATGCTGTTAACGGGCACTCCAACACTGGTCAATAACTCAATCGTTTTATTTCCCGGATTGTTGCAATATACTTTTACAGAATTTAATGTGATAGCCTGGTGAACGGTAAACTCTAAATATTGAGGATATGGACTGTCGAAATAACTTCCTGTTCCAAATCCATTTGTAAAAGGTGGAACATTTTGTGAAGCATTTAAAATATGATTTTCTACATAATAAGTTGTTACCGTAAATAGGGAAGGAGTGGTATAGTTGTTTCCAATTAAAAACTCATTGGTGGCAGTACTGGTATTATACCAATATACATCACCAGTAGCAGTAGCATTTAAATCTGCAATTACGGGATTTTGATTTGTACAATAATTTGAAATAACCGGAGGATCGGGAAGGGCTACGTTGATATAATTTGATTGTAGAATTGTATCAATTCCGCACCCTGCTCCATTGGCAATTAAGGTAACATTGTAAGTTCCGTTGCCAGGGTAAATATGCGATGGGTTTGCTACCACCGATGTTGCACCATCACCAAAATCCCATGAATAGGTTGTAGCCATATTACCTGTTAAAGTTGTATTTACAAAAGCTACATTAAGCGGGTTTGTGCAAATAGAGGATACATTTGAAGTAAAATTAGCATTTACACCATCAGAATATGGTTCACCAATTCCAACAGCGTACCAAGCATCCACGGTAATTCCAACTTGTGAAGAACAATCACCAAAAATATCTTGGGCTGCCATGATTGAATAAAATCTTGAATCCTCATAAGTAGAAGTAGGATCTAAGTAAATAGTGAGGTTCCTAAATGCAATTTTTGAGGCATCCGTAATACCCATACCTTGAACATTATATGCATCAGTGTTGTCATTTACTCCACTGTCTCCTTCACACATAATAAAGTACCAATAATTTTGCACACCAGAGTTCGTATGCACACCACCATTATCTGGTCCTCCGGCAGGCACCCATCCAGCACCTTCATAAGTATCAGGATCACCAAATACGCTTGGTTTACTCATTAATCTAAATCCATTTGGAGGGTAACATTGTTTGGCTATTCTCCAAAGATCATCTCCTGTACTTCCTACGGCATAGTTTCTAATACTTACACCGAATATATCCGAAAACGATTCGTTCAATCCGCCTGACTCATCCTGATAAATCAATCCTGCAGTAAATTCTGTTAGTCCATGCGATATTTCATGGCCTGTAATTTCCAAAGTAGTAAGTGGTGAATTTGGAGGTCCCCCAGCATCACCATAAGTCATTTCGCTTCCATTCCAGAAAGCATTATCATATCCAACATCATAATGAACAAAACTCACAAGTGGGAATCCGCTTCCATTGATGGAATTTCTTGAATGAATATTTAAAAAATAATCGTAGGTCATTTCCGCACCAAAATGTGCATCCAATCCATATCTGTCGAATAAAGGCATCAGAGTATCCCAATTATTATTAGTGTCCACAAAATCAACTGCACTGCCATAATCTGTAGTATTATTCAAATCGAAAGTTTGAATTCCACTGCCACGACCTGATTCACGAAGTCTGTATCCTGCTCCAAAAGAATCAGTGGTTATGTTTCTAACTCCGCTATAGGCAGTTGTTGCAGTTCCTGGAGTGTCAATATGATGAATGCGTTCTTCTGTCCAAATAATTTCACCAGTAGTTGCATCCACATAAACAATTTGTTTTGAGAAAGGGAAGTGGGCATATATTTCCATCTTCCAGCATAATCTAAAATCAGGATTTTTATAATTTCCATTATTTGGTGCTATGCATAATTCAGGTTGCGGATAGTAAGTTGCATTTGGATCATCATTTCTCCACTTGATAAACTTTTCTTCTCCGAGCATTTCCCACTTGTATTGATCAGCATTCACGTATTGTTTCGCCAATTCAATTGAATTCCCTTTGGTTATTACTGGTGTGGTTGAAATGCTAATATCATTAAACACCGAACCGTTATAAGAAACTATATTTCCGTTCTTTCCATGAATTTTATAAACGGAATGTTGAACCGGAATGCCTTTGTATTGATGTTGGTATTTAAAGTGATCCATCCCTAAATTATCCTTTTCAGCACCAATCAGCACCAATTCATTATCCTTAGCTAAACCAGTTGTGCTGCTTAACCAAGTAATTCCATTGTCGTATGACACAGAATTACTTTTATCAAGACGGATATAATTAGGGAATACCCTACCTTCTGTGTAACGCAGCAGAGTTGTTCCACTAATAACGTTGTTGGCGTCAACACCTTGATAAATTTTTTGTGCATTGATTCCACTTAGGGAGAACGCAACGACCAGTATCAATAAATATTTTTTCAAAAAAAAGATTTTATACGTTATACAATTCTTAATCTAACAGAGTCCGATTCGATTCGAATAAAGTTTAATGTTTGATTGTTTGTTTTACCACTTGCTTTCCATCATACGTTATTTTTACAAAATACACTCCTGGAGCAAGGTCTTGGGGAGTATTCCATGTATAACTATACTGGCCGCTTACTGAAGTGCCTGTGTAAATCTGCTGTACTTTTTGTCCAACAGCGTTATATGCATCTATAATCAATTCCTTTCCGCTAGCAGGTAACTGCATGCTCAAAGTAATATAATCAGTAAATGGATTAGGATAAATATTTGAAACAAAATCAATCTCACTTACACCTGATGGTTGAGAAATAATTACATTCACGTAAGTGGTATCGAAACATCCGTTGTTATCAGCTACTAACATTACCGGATATGTTCCCGGTGCTCCAAAATCGAATGTTGGGTTTGCAAGAGTACTTGTATTTCCACCTCCAAAATCCCAGAAATATCCAGTTGCATTTGTTGATGTATTGCTAAATGTTACAAGAGTACCTGTAGCTCCAAATCCAAAAGCAGCAGCAGGTCCGGCAATTGTTACTGTAACAGGAACTCGGTTACTTGTACAAAAAGAGCTAACGTTCCAATGATAAAAATAATAATAGAATGCAGATCCGGCAGATGATCCGGTAATATCAACCAATCCCGCTAAAGTATAAGGGAAACTGGCGCCTGCATTATTTCTATATAGGTTCATTTGTGTGCCTCCAATTCTATAATTACCAGGATCCAAATCTAAATCTAAAGTAACCGTGTTAGTGCCATTTGGAATGTTTACTGTAATAGTGGTTATAGGATTTCCAAGATCATCCCACAACTCAATATCTCTGTTTCCTGTACCTCCCGAAATCACATCCACGGTGTTGATCGTTATAGGTTGATATACACTGAATTCGATATACTGGGTGGAAGTATTGTTATGATTTCCGCCTGTCCCAAATGAATTATTTAATGGACCAACAAATCCAGATCCATTTGGGATTTGATCTTCAATATAAAATGTTGTTGTGGTTGATAAAGGAGCAGTAACGTATGGAGTGCCACTAAACAATGGTGTTGTTGATACCATACTTGAATACCAATTTAGGGTTCCTGATCCTGTTCCAACCAGTGTTGCAACAGATGGATTAGCACAATAACTAACGTCAGAAACATTTGGTGAGGCAGGAATGTTTACCGTTACCAAAGAACTGTAATAAACCGAATCAGTTCCGCAAGTCCCACCGTTAACTGCTAAAGAAACATTGTATGTTCCATTAGAGGAATATGTATGTGATGGGTTGGTTAAAGTAGATGAACCACCATCACCAAAATGCCATGTATAAGTTACTCCATTGTTACTTAAATTTGTAAAATCAATAACTGCAGGAGAATTACAGATTGATGTGGATGATGGAGCAAGATCCGCATTAACACTTGCAACAAATAAAGGCCCAACACCAACAGCATACCACGCATTTGTGGTAGTTATTACTTCCTGTGTACAACCTCCAAAAAGATCCTGTGCAGAAAGAATCGCATAAAAACGAGAATCTGCATATTGTGAATTTGAACCTAAATAAACGGTTAGGTTTCTAAAAGCAATATCCGCAGCATCCGCCATACCTATTCCGGTAATGTTGTATGCTTGTGCATTGTCATTCGTTCCTGTGCCACCTTGACACATCAGATAATACCAATAGTTTTGTACTCCACTGTTTGAGTGAACACCGCCATTATCAGGTCCTCCTGCGGCGACCCAATTTGTGCCATCGTAAGTATCCGGATCACCAAATGCATTTGGATTACTCATCAATCTAATTCCATTTCCGCTTGATGTGCACTGTTCTCCAATTCTCCATAAAGGAGTTCCAGTGGTACCTGCACCAAAATTATCAATGGTTACACCAAAAATATCAGAGAAAGATTCATTTAATCCTCCCGGTTCATCTTGGTAAACAAGACCTGCAGTATACTCAGTTAATCCATGTGTTATTTCATGACCGGTAATATCTATTGTAGTAAGAGGCTCATTAAATGTACCTCCATCACCATCACCATAAGTCATTTCTTGTCCATCCCAAAAAGCATTTCCATAAGATACGTCAAAGTGTACGAAACTTATTAAAGCTAGACCTGCGTTATTGATAGAATTTCTTCCATGAATATTCATATAATAATCATAGGTCATTTCAGCACCCCAATGTGCATCATAGGCATATTGATCAATTGCCGGAGTTACAGGAGTAGTCCAGTTGTTATCTACATCGGTAAAATCAACTGCATTTCCGTAATCAGTATCGGTATTCATGTCATAAGTTTCGACACCATTACCTCTTCCTGCTTCACGAAGTCTAAAACCTCCACCAAATGAATCAGAAACAATTGGTTTAGAACCATTGTATACTGTAGTTGCAGTTCCATTAGCATCAACATGGCAGATTCTTTCCACTGTCCAAACTACTTGTGCTGTTTGAGCATCTACGTAAACCCAATGACGAGAATGTGGTTGGGTAGCGTAAATATCCATTTTCCAACAAAGTGTAAACTCTGGATTAAGATAGTTACCATTTTTCGCAACGATTACTAGTTCAGGTTGTGGTGAGTATGTTGCATCAGGATTATGAGTTCTTGTTTTTAAGAATCTTTCTTCACCTGCGTTTTCCCATTTATAAGAGGTAGCTCCTATGTATGATTTGGCTGAATTTATTGCAGTAGTTTGATCAACACCTGGTGCGGTATTTATTGAAAGGTTTTGATAAAACTCTCCATTTAATGAAATCACTTTATTGTTAAGTGTGTGTAAACGATATTGGGAGAATTCAACAGGAACTCCGGAAATATTGTGCTGGTAAACATAATGAACCATTCCTAATTTGTCTTTTTCCACTCTGGAAAGTTCAAAAGATTCATTTGCTTTCATTTTTAAAACATCTTGAAGCCAAGGAAGGGCATGATCAAATTGCAAATCCATTGATTTACTAAGTAAAATATAATCTGGTGCTGTTCTTTGATCAACATATCTAATCATTGAAGATCCGTTAATCAATTGATGAGCTTTATTTCCTTCAATGATTTTTTGAGAGAAAATTGAACCGGTTGAAATTAGTAAAATAGTTAAGGGGAGAAGTCTTTTCAAGTGGAACATGATAAGTAATTTTTAGACAACTAACTTAAGGATTATTAACAGAATTAACAATGGAAGTTGTTAATGAATTCCCACAATTTAGCAAAAAGGTTGTTTTAGCTATCTATTTGGAAGAAATATACAATTGCTTGATTGCAGGAATAGGTCCTTGGCAGTAGTTTTGGTGACAATCAACACAGCTTTTAACCATGTGATTAAATTGTTTTTTGGTGTCTGCTCCAGTTAAATATACAGAGTCGAGAGTTGCAACATAATAGTTGGCCAAACCATTGAAAACATTTCTATCCTCAATCATTCCATCCGTTTGTTTGGCAGTGGTTATCGTTTTTATTTCTTCTGGGTACTGACTAATCGTTTTACCCATTTCAATTTCCCGTTTCATGGCCTTACCACTTTGCATCATAGTTCTCATTACGATGGCAAGTTCACTATCACCATTTGGATTTAATGGCGCTTTCTTATCTTCCTTATTTTCCTTTTGAGCTGCTTTTCCGCAAGAAATAACCACAAGAATTATTAATGCACCTAAAACAAATAAACCTGCAAGATTCTTTTTCATAATTAATTTTCTGTAACTGTAAAGATTTCCATTTCCTCCATTTTACCTTTAAATAAAACTAGCCCTTTGCTAATAGGATTGTATCTTCCAACCCATGGTAATGCCATTTTCAAAGTATCAGAAATAAGAATATCTACGTTCATATCATTGCAGTTTTCCTGCAATCTTGAAGCAGTATTTAGTACATCACCACTATAAACTATTTCTTTCCTAATATCACCGATAATGGCAGATACAACAGGACCTGAATGTAATCCCGCTTTAAACTCCGGCATCATTCCATACTTTTCCATATAATAATCTTTACGTCTTCTTATCTTTCTTTTTATATAAAAAAACAGATCAATGCATGTCGGTTCTGTAAGTGCTTTGTCAAGGGGCCACATAATAATTACTTCGTCCCCAACGTATTTATAAATCTCTGCCTCCGACTCTATAATGGGTCTTGAGATATCATGAAAAAAGTCATCTACCAATGAATAGTATTTTTCATCACCTAACTTTTCAGCCATTTTGGTAGATCCTTTCATATCCAAAAACATGAATACCATGTTTTGTTTTCTAGGTTTATGAAATTTACCCGACATATATCTTCTAAATGCACCATCTCCCAATAAAACATCCAATTGCAGCAGGAACACAATAATTATTGAACCTTTGAAAGCCTGCCATAGGAGTAAAAAGAAGTCTTTATCTATAAAACGTTGAAGTTCTATCTGTATGTCGCTATTCCCTGTTATTGTGGCAAAAGCACCTAATACCAATACGATTGCTATATAAACAGTGAGTGTATAGCTAGAGGCTTTTAGAAGCAGCCCAACAATAAAATTGAGATTTCGGAGTCTTTCACGATAAATGAATAACTCAAACACGCCGGTAAAAAATCCTGATATAAAACCTACAAAAGGATACTCCCAGTGAGCCTGGCTAATATCTTCAACTAAAGAAATTGAGGTAAGAATAAGTCCAAGTATACCGGCTTTGATGCAGTTCTTTATTCTGTTGTTGGTATACTTTCTAAATGCCATGCAAATACTTGGGTGTGCAAAAGTAATACAGGTTCAGTAATTTAGAGTTAATGATACTGTTTTTTTTGAATATTTTAGAATAAAATGGATTTAGATTTTAAAGTTGACGTGTTATTAATCTACTTAACGTTGGTAAAAACGTTGGTAACGTCGTCATCTTCTTCAAATTTTTCTACCAATTCGTCAATTTCAGCCTCTTGTTCAGGTGTTAACTCAACTGTGGTAGTAGGAATTCTTTGGAGTTCTGCATTGATTATCTCAAATCCCATTTTCTCAAGTCCTTGCTGCATTTTACCAAAGTCTTCATAGTTGGTATAGATGTATATAATGCCATCCGCTTCATTAATCTCCTCGGCTCCGAAATCAATCAAATCTAATTCTAACTCATCAAGATCGCGACCATCGTTTTTGATTTGAAACAATCCCATACGGGTGAATATAAAAGATAAACTTCCTGAAGTTCCTAAAGAGCCATCACCTCTGTTGAAGTACATGCGGATATTAGCAACGGTTCTGGTTGTATTATCCGTAGCTGTTTCAACAAATATGGCTACTCCATAAGGACCGTAACCCTCATAAAATACCTCCTCGTAGTTACTTGAATCCTTTTCGGTGGCACGTTTTACTGCAGCTTCGATCCTATCCTTAGGCATTTGAGCACCTTTGGCATTTGTAATGATCTGTTTTAGTTTAGAATTTGAGTCAGGATTTCCACCACCTGCTTTTACTGCCATTGTAATCTCCTTACCATATTTGGTATACATCTTAGATAACTTGGCATTTCTGGCAAATATCTTATGTTTTCTCTTTTCAAATACGCGACCCATAATACCTGTCTTGTTTTCGTAAAAGTATAAAATCTCTTCGTTTCTTTCTGATTTATCACTGAAATCAGTGAAAAACCGTTCCGAAACCACACATTGAACCACTAATTTATACCTTTATCCTTGATATAATATTGCGATGCAGAAACTGTGCTTATCGGATTTAAAGAAAGGTGACAATGCCTGTATTCTTGGTTTTGTCACTAATGAGATTCCGGTTAAACTTTATGAAATGGGTTTAATTCCAGGATCAAAGTTTATGGTTTACAAAAAAGCACCATTTAATGGTCCAATTTGTATTAGTGTTGGTATAGAAGAATGTTTGATAGCACTTAGAGCGAATGAGGCAAATATTGTGTTGGTAGAGAAAATAGAATGAGTCTGACTAAAATAGCCCTCATTGGCAATCCAAATATAGGTAAATCATCCCTTTTCAATCAACTTACAGGATTGAAACAAAGGGTGGGCAATTATCCAGGAATAACGGTGGATAAAAAATCTGGGTCTTTTCATTATAAAGAGGATCAGTATAAATTATTTGATTTGCCAGGTACTTATAGTCTTTATCCTAATTCTCAGGATGAAGAAATTGCTTCAGATGTATTGATCAACGAAAAACATAAAGATCATCCCGATAAAATTATTGTTGTTGCCGAAGCTGTCAACTTAAAAAGAAGTTTGCAGATTTTCGAACAGGTTCTTGATTTGCAAATCCCTGTTATTCTCGCAATCAACATGGTTGATGAGGCAGAAAAAAAGGGGATAAAAATTGATATAAAAAAACTAAGCGATTATTACGGAGTTCCGGTTGTGTTAACATGCGCAAGAACTGGAAAAGGACTGAATGAATTGAAGGAGCAAATTCCAAGAGCTTCTATTTCTATAAAACTATTTAAAGTTCCTGACGAGTTTGAAGCCAGTGTTGACAAAATTCAAACAACGTTCAAAATAGAAAATACCTATAAGGCGTGGTATTTTCTTGCCAGATCAGGAACTTCGTTTTTAGACAGCGAGACCGGGATTTTTATCGATGATATTAGAAAAGAAAGTAATCTCATTCCTAAAAGGCTGCAGGTAAGGGAGTTTTTGAATCGTAATTCTTCGATTGTTGAATTGTTAGAAAAGACTCAGGAATACACTTCAAAAAACATAAAAACGATTACCTCGAAAATGGATAAATGGACCATGCATCCGTTTTGGGGATATGTGATTTTTGCAGCAATTTTATTTGTGGTTTTCCAATCCATCTTTACTCTTTCCGAGTATCCCATGCAATGGATTGAAACGGGATTTATGAAAATCTCATCCTGGTTGAAAAATATATTACCTAATGGTCCAGTAAATGGATTAATTACCGAAGGAATAATTCCGGGAATAGGAGGGGTGCTCATTTTTGTTCCACAAATTGCTATTCTGTTTTTTCTATTATTAATTCTGGAAGAAACAGGATATATGAGCAGAGTAGTTTTTCTCATGGATAGACTCATGCGTCCATTCGGATTAAACGGTAAAAGCGTTGTTCCATTGATCTCTGGAGCAGCTTGTGCAATTCCTGCGGTAATGGCTGCAAGAAACATTGAAAACCGAAAGGAGAAATTAATTACTGTTTTGGTAACTCCATTTATGACTTGTTCTGCACGTTTACCGGTTTATAGTTTGATTATTGGAATGGTTTTTACGGATCAATCGTTTGGGATATTTGATTCAAAGGGATTGATTTTGCTCATCATGTATTTACTCGGAGTTATAGGAGCTTTGGGAGCAGGGGTGCTTTTGAGATTTATTATTAAAGATAAATTTACAAGTTATCTTTCAATGGAAATTCCCATTTATCGGTCTCCTGTTTGGAAAAATGTCTTTATTTCTCTTTGGGAAAAAGTAAATGCATTTGTATTTGGAGCCGGTAAAATTATTCTTTCGATTAGTATAGTTTTATGGGTCCTGGCATCTTTTGGTCCTTCAAGTTCAAAAGCTACAATAAAAGTTCCGCAGCAGGAAGAGTATGCCTCATCAGTAGAATTTGAAACAGCAACAAAATTGTATAAATTAGAACATTCTTATCTGGGAATAATTGGAAATTGGTTTGAACCTGTAATAAGACCCCTTGGCTACGATTGGAAGACTGGAATTGGAATTATGGCCTCATTTGCCGCCAGAGAAGTTTTTGTTCCAACGATGGCTACCATTTACAGTATATCGGATAACGATGACAATGAGGTGCTAAGGGAAAAAATGAAAAAAGAGGTGGGCAAAACAGGGAAACCGGTTTATAATTTTGCAAGTGGAGTTTCATTACTTTTATTTTACGCATTCGCGATGATGTGTATGAGCACATTTGCAGCTGTTAAAAGAGAAACAAACAGTTGGAAATGGCCATTTATTCAGTTAATTTCGATGTCGGGATTTGCATACATTGTTGCATTGATTGCATACCAAATACTTAAATAATGATTGCTCAGTATATAATAATCGGAATCGTTTTTGCTACAGCCATAGCATGGTTGGTGGTGCGATCTGTTAAATCCTTATCCGTAAAGAAAGGTTCATGCAATCAAAACTGTGGTTGCTCAAAAAATCTTAAGAAAACAAATTCCTGATTGATTCTATCAATGGTCAGCCTTCGTTGTTGGAGTTTTCGAGTGTCTTATTTTTCCACCCATGTACCCTGCATATCCAAGGCTACTTACTGTAATCAAACAAAGTATTAATAAAACGGTTGCAAGGATGTTAAATATCTTTTTCTTTTTATACACGACCAAGGTTATTATGGAAAGAAATCCAGCGATATTGTGCATGATAAAACCAGGCTTGGCAGCTCCCTCATGAGCCTCAATAGCTTCGTGCATTTCATGAGTTTGTTTGATACTGTGCTCGGCATTTTCTCCTGTTTTATGAGCAATAAAACCAAAAACTGTCATAACCGAGATCATGCCAATGGAAATCAGTTTTATCTGATTGTTTTTTAGAATTAATCCCATCAACAAAAATAATGAGCAAATACAAGTCCCAATAATGGGTAAGTGATTAATGATTACATGCCAATGCGAAGCCGTCATAAATTAAATTTTGTACAAAGATATTTTTTAGATCAAAGATTGGATGAGAAAATTACTTTTCCTTTATTTACGAAAATCCCTGAGTATTCTACATGTGTTATGAATACTGGGCTAGGTATGTTTAGGTAATTACATTTAAATCGGCATATTTTTCAAAATAAACATGCATAACACTGTAGTAAATTGGTAGCATGCCTTTTATTACCCCATTACATTGTTTGGTACTTTGTTAGAAGGCAACTGATCCCGTCGTGTAGCAGTTACAATAACCTATTCTTCTTCAGTCGTATTTTTAAGTTTCATCAATAAATAATGTGAATTCTTTACAACCACTTTCTTTTTAGTCAAATCAATATATTTGGTTTTATCAATACCAATGAGTCCATTCGATGTGTAATTTACCTCTACCACAAACATTTCATACGTACTATTTCCCTTATCTATAAACAAATAATCCTTTTCATGCCAACTTACCAACGCATTTTCGGGAAACAAAAGTGCATCCATGTTACCCGAAATTACTTTGGCATTCATATAAGTTCCGGGTATCAGATCAGTATACTTTTCGTTAAAATGACAATGAATTTCAAACGATCTTGAGTTTTCATTCATGGCCGGACTTATTGAAATTATCTTGGCATAATATTTTTTCTCATTATTGTAGTTTGTGTATGCAACAACTTCGTCTCCAACTTTAAAATTACCAGCGTCATTTTCAAAGGCTGTAAGTTTTAAGTGTATATCAGATCCATCAATTATTTCAAACATCACATCGCTGGGGCTTATGTATTTTCCAATGTTAACATTCACTTTGCTAACCACACCATTTACTGGTGACCTTATGCTAACATATTTCGAAATGTTTTCGAAAGTTAGCTTATATGGGGATATACCTAGAATCTCTAATTTCTCGCCCAAAGCTTTCCTCGTTATTCGGGCACTTTCAAAATCGGCTTTGGCTAACTGGAAAGTTTTATCACTGCTTGTTTTACTTGCATTTAAATCTTTTTGACGCAGGTACTCTGCTTCTTTTAAATCAAGTTGAGAAACTGCTATTAAGTAATCCTGCTGCAGTTGCACAAATGCAGGGTCCTCCATAGTTGCAATATTTTCTCCTTTCGAAATTTTCATACCAGGAATTAGCTTTGTTGTCTTTAAATAACCACCCATGGGGAAACTAATACAAACATTGTTTTGGGGTGGTATATCTATCATACCATTGAGTTCTTTTTCAAAACTTACTAGCGAGTCAATTCCATTGTCTGTTACCAATCCGGCGTTTTTTAACTCATCGCTATTTAGCGTGACTTCATTTACTGAGTTATTTGATTTTGGCTCTTTTTTGGGCGCTGGTTTTCCGTTGCAGCCAATTACCAATACAAATATGATTGTGGACATATATTTTAGTTTTTTCATAATCCAATCCTATTTTTTAGGGATAAATAATTCTAATTGAAATATTGAATTGTTATAATTGTTTATTGCATCCAAATACCCATTTTTTAATAGAATAGATTGATTCATTAAATATGCCCACTCCAAATAGCTAATATTGCCATTCGAATATTGGTTCTGTGCATTGGTGGATAGTAAATTGGCTTGTGGAATGCCTGTTTGTTCATAGTATGATAGAGTTGTTTTTTGCTTTTCAAATTCCTGTTGGGCAACACTAAGGTCATTGCTAAATCTGCTCTTTGTCCACTCCAGGTCGATTAGACTTTTTTGGTAGAGTATTTTGCTTGATTTTATACTAGCTGCCTGGCCCCAAAAAAATAGTGGAATCTGAACACCTCCAGTAAAGTTTGAGAATCGAGTATCTCCCCCAAAGTATGTATCTGTTGACCCAATTTTTTGCCAACCTATTATGGTCATATTATAATAATTAAAGTATACTCCTGGTAGCATGCGGGCTTTTTCAACCTTCCAGCTGTATTTAAACTTATTTGAGTTAAATACGGCAGCTTTTATAATTGGATGTGATTCGGTATTTGTATCAGCCAAATTTAGCTCAAGGTATTTTAAGGTTAGTCTGTCAGGCTCATAATTGCCTGAATCCCCAATATAGTTACGAAATGTTGATGCAGCTATATTTAAATCATATTCATTAGATGTTAACTGAATATCTATTTGCATTTTTTGAGTTTCGGCCATCGACTTCTCTAATAAGTCTGCTTCACCAACCAGCAACTTTTGATTTACTCTTTCCAAAAAATCTCCATAAATAGAATCGGCATATTGGATTAATTCCTTTTTTTCTTTTAAAAGAAGAATTCTGTAATACCAATATTTAATTTGATTTGTAAGGTTTAATTCAGCCTGTTCCTTATCAGCAATGGAAGCCAATGTGTTTTGTTTAAATACTTTTTCCTGTAAGAAATATACTGAAGGAAACTGAATAGATTGGCCCAACGCAAAACTATTATCCATTGCATAACTATTTATGTTGCCATATCCAAAATTAATCTGCATCTTATCAGGATTAAATGATGATTTTTCGGTTGATTGGTTGGCTTCAATCATTAAATTAGCTGATTGAATGGATGCATGATTTTTAAGACCTATATCAATAGCAGATTTTAGGCTTATCACATTTACATCGGATTGTGCATTTATGATACTAATTGATGCCAACAAATAGAATAAAGTCAAAATGGGTTTATTCATCTTACGCTTTTTTATACGGTTGGCTAAAAAGTACAACGAGGGAAGTAAAAATAGGGTAAGGAAAGTAGCAGATATTAATCCTCCAATTACCACCGTGGCCAATGGCTTTTGCACCTCGGCTCCAGCACCATTGCTCAATGCCATAGGGATAAATCCTAAGCTGGCAACAGCGGCGGTCATTAATACAGGACGCAATCTATTTCTACAACCAATTAGTATAATTTTTTTAATGTTCGTCATCCCATTTTTTGCCAATCGTTTAAATTCTGATATTAATACAATACCGTTTAGTACCGCTACGCCAAACAATGCTATAAATCCGATACCAGCAGATATACTAAATGGCATACCTCTTAACCATAATGCGATAATTCCTCCTATTGCCGAAAGTGGAATGGCAGTATAAATGAGTATGCCTGTTTTTAACGAACTGAAGGCAAAATAAAGAAGTAAAAAAATCAGAAGTAAGGAGATGGGGACTGCAATGGCTAATCTGCTTTTTGCCTTTTGCAGGTTTTCAAAGCTACCTCCATAATCAGGTTCATATCCAGTAGGGAATTTAATAGTTTCACTCACCTTTTTCTTTAATTCTTCAACCACCGATTGAACATCACGTCCTCGAACATTAAATCCCACAATTATTCTTCTTCTGGTATTTTCACGCTGTATTTGATTAGGTCCATCCACCTCATCTACATTTGCTACCTGATTAAGAGGAATAACGGCGCCTGATGGTGTGTTGATGAGTAATTGTCTAATTTCTTCTACGTCGTTTCTTTTGGCCTCATTCATGCGAACAACCATGTCGAATTTTTTTTCTCCTTCATAAATAACTCCCGATTTTTTTCCTGCGAATGCGGCATTGATAATATTGTTAAGGTCAGTAACATTTAATCCAAACTGATCCAACATATTTCTTTTATAACTCACAACAATTTCGGGTAATCCAGTAACAGTTTCGACATATAAATCGGTGGCTCCATTCACAGTCTCAATCACCTCAGATAGTTTATTGGCATAAAGGGCCATAGTATCAAGATTTTCTCCATAAATCTTACAAACAACATCTTGTTTTGCTCCCGTCATCAATTCGTTAAATCTCATTTGAACAGGGTATTGAAATCCATAACTAACTCCTGGTATTTCCGAAAGCTTTGCACTCATTTTTTCGACAAGCTCATTAAATGTTTTTGCTGAGGTCCATTCACTTTTGTCTTTCAGTATAATCATCATGTCAGCAGCTTCAATTGGCATTGGATCAGTAGGAATCTCTCCACTTCCAATTTTGGTAACCACTTTTTCTACTTCTGGAAAATTATCCAACAAAATCTTTGATGATTTTTGAGAAACTTCTATTGTGGTTTTTAGATTACTTCCTGTTAATAGTCTTGTTTCTACCGCAAAGTCACCTTCTTCTAATTGTGGAATAAATTCGCCTCCCAAAGAAGAACCAACCATTACTGAACCAATTAGAAGAATACCAATGGCTGCAAACATCCAAACGGCACCTTTAATTGACTTACTTAAAAAGGTTATGTATAACCCTTCTAGTTTTTCCATTATCCTATCAGTAAGGTTCTTTTTATGTCCTATTTTTTTGCTTAATAAAACAGCACTAATCATTGGAACGTAAGTTAGCGATAACAAAAAGGCACCAGTAATTGCAAAGGCTACCGTTAATGCCATTGGTTTAAACATTTTCCCTTCAATCCCTTGCAGGCTCAATATGGGTAGGTATACAATAATTATAATAATCTGGCCAAACACTGCAGCATTCATCATTCTGGTGGATGCACTCTTTACGTGATCATCCATTTCTGATTGTAACATTTTTTGCCCCTGAACCTTCCCTTTGATTTTAGATAGTCCGTGCAACACAGCCTCTACAATTATTACGGCTCCATCTACAATTAAACCAAAATCGATGGCTCCCAAACTCATTAAGTTTCCGCTAACACCAAACAAATTCATCATAATAATGGTGAATAGCATTGACAACGGAATTACTGAAGCAACAATAAGTCCGGCTCGAAAATTTCCAAGAAATATTACGAGGACAAAAATTACAATAATGGCTCCCTCCAATAAGTTTTTTTCTACGGTATGAATGGCATTGTTCACCATTTTCGATCGATCTAAAAACGGTTCAATAACAACTCCTTCAGGAAGGTTTTGTTGGATTTGTGCCATCTTTCTTTTTACATTTGCTATAACCTCCAAGGAATTGGCTCCTTTTAGCATCATTACAATTCCTCCAGTAGTTTCACCTTCATCATTATAGCAAAGTGCCCCATATCTTATTGCCGATCCAAAGCGAACATTAGCTACATCGTTAATTTTTATCGGAATATTATCACCAGTGTATTTTATAACGATATTTCCTATTTCATCGATGTTTTGCAATAATCCTTCGCTCCTGATGTATAAAATACCTGCTCCTTTTTCGATATACGAACCTCCGGTATTCTCATTATTGGATTCTAATGCGTGTACAATTTCTGCAATGGTAACTTCGGTGGATTTAAGTTCATCGGGGTTTATACTTATTTCATATTGTTTTAGATTTCCTCCAAAACTAGAAACATCAGCAACTCCTTTAGTTACAAGCATTTGTTTCCGAATGGTCCAATCCTGTATAGTACGTAAATCTGTTAGTGAATATTGGTCTTCGTACCCAGGCTTAACTTTTACCACATATTGATAGATTTCCCCAAGCCCTGTAGTGATAGGTCCCATATAGGGGGGGGAGATACCTTTGGGGATGTCGTTTTGCACTAGAATCAGACGTTCGGAAACTTGTTGCCTGGCCCAAAACAAATCTACTCTATCTTCGAAAACCAATGTAACCACTGATAGACCAAAACGTGAAAAGCTTCTGGTTTGTTTAAGCCCATCAATATTGCTGGTTACCTGCTCTACAGGAATCGTTACCAACCTTTCTACATCTGAGGCTCCCATCGATGAGGAAACTGTTAGTATTTGTATTTGGTTATCGGTAATATCAGGAACTGCATCAATGGGAAGTTTGGTGACCTGATAACTACCATATAATATGAGTCCAACAACAAATAGCCCAATAATTAGCTTATTTTTTATGGAGAATTGAATAATTTTATTTAACATATAAGCTTTTATTAATCATCTTCTTCTGATGATGGTTCATTGTTTATATTGTTTCGCTGATCCGTTTGTGTTTTACCGTTTACCTCGGTATGTCTTATTTGTCCACCCAGGTAACCTGTATATGACATAAATCCAATGGTAATATATGTTGACAACAATATCACAACCGACATCAATCGCGAGGCAACTTTTTTTACCATTGTCAAGATAAACCCAATAAGTGCCATAACGCCTGTAACTATATGAATGATAATGGATGTCTCTGCAAATTCCTCATGCTCATGCAGAGCCCATTTGTTAATCTCCGCTAAACTCTCAACTGCTTCTTCAGCTCCTTCACCCGTTTGGTTAACAATAAAAGCGATAATTGAAAGAAAGAATAGAATGCAGTAGGATGATACAATCATCCCTTTATTTTTATTGATAATTGCAATGGTTAAAAAAAATCCAGTAACCATAGTTCCAATGATTGGAAAATGATTGAGCACTAAGTGCCAATGCGCTGTATTCATAAAATAATAAATAATTAAATGACTAAAATTGAAATAAGGTATTAATGAACTATAGGTTCATCAGCATGCTGGATTAGCAACTTTTTGGTGGTTGCCAAATTTGATCTACAAAAGAGGAAGAATAGAAATCTTCGCTGAGGATAGATATATCAATTGTTTGTGGAGCGTTTGGCGTAATTTTTATAATATTAGAAGCTAAATCTTTGGTAGGTGCAACAACTGTAAATATAGAATGATGATCCTGAAATGGCAAATGTTCTTTATCGTCATCAGTATCCTGATGTGATTGATCGTTTGAATAATGTAAATGAATAAATTTTAAAAACCCAAGATTACCATCAGTGTTTAAATGCTCTTGATAATGCACAAACATAGATTGGAGTTTAAATAACTCATGAAACTCAGTGTTGGAAAATACATAAAAGAAAAGAAAGAAAATAGATAATTTTTTCAATTACTTCATATTATATGAACAAACGTAAGCAATTTTTGTAATTGAAAACATGATGCAAATCAGTTTTTTGTTAAAAGGTGTTGATTATAGGATTTTTATGGATTTTATAAGCTATAAAATTACTTTTCCTTTATTCACGAAAATCTCAGATCCTTCTGCAAGATATATAGATACTGGCTTAGCGGCATTTAAAAAATTATATTCTGCACCATAAATTTTTTCAAAATCGAAATGTATATCACTACCCGAAACAAGGTAGGTAACCCATCGTGGATGACCCACTTCGTATTCATTGGTTGATTGATCATTCCATTTAGCATATCCCCAAAAATGTTCAGTAATAAATTCTGTCTCACTCCCATTAACCAGCTCTAGAGGTTCATTTTTTGCAGTTACACCAAAGTGAAACCATTCTCCATTCTTTTTTAAAGCGTATTCTATTTTTAACTCTTTGGGTGTAATTTCCCAAGTGTGTTTCATTGGAAGAGTAATATAATGTTCCTTATAAAGTGTATTGGCTACAAAAGAGATCATGTGTTTAGGAACAACTTCTTTTATGAATACGACACCTCGTTTTATTCCCATTTCAGGATCGTTATACTTTACGTAAAACCGAAGATTTACCTCTTCAAAATTAATATGAAATGGAATTTTTATGCCTTTTATTTTGGTGTCAATAAACATAAACCCAACCAGACTTACATAGCAGGTTCCGTTCCAAAGATCCAATTCTGTATGGGGAGGAACAAATGGCTGCAACAATGCAGGATCAACGGCATAGTTGAACATGATAAGTTTACGCCATTCTGCTTTGAGAAAGTTAGCCATGGTTACGAAGATACTTAAAAGCCGATTGTCTTGAGTCGCTAGTTAGCAATTAGATTGTCAACTTCGAGTTCTCTTTAATGACGACCAAACACAGTAACCGTAGCTTTACCTCTAAGCAAGCCTTTGGTATCGTACCAGAACGAAATTCTATTGATAATTCGATTATTGCCAACCAAATCAACTATTCTTGAAGTGCTTCCCTGTGTGAAATTATTACGTAATTCTATTTCCTGTGAAGTTCCGTTGCCAAAATGAACAACACATTTATGCATAGTAAGAGGAGCGCCGGTTACAACAATCTTAATGGCGTCAAATACGCCATCTGTCCAGGTGACTAATATTTCATCATGGTCCACTTTGTGATTTACCTTGCGACTTCCAAGATTTTCCCATGTTCCTTGTTGTGCAAATGCTGTGGTAGCCGTGGTTGCTAAAAGGAGGCAAATAAAAAAGTTCTTTAGTTTCATGCTAGATTATGTTTGCTGGTTTGACTTTTGGTTTGTTTTTAGGGTTTAAAGAAAGTAAAAATATTTTTAACGCATTTAAAGAATTTGTGGTTAAAACCTCTATGTTGACAGGCAATACCCTCAAAAAATTGGTTATTTTTGCGATGACATGCCTACAGCTGCATTTTATACACTTGGCTGCAAACTTAACTTTGCTGAAACCTCCACCATTGCTAGACAATTGGTGCAAAATGGCTTTGAAAAGATCAAATTTGAGGAGGGTGCCGATGTTTATGTGATTAATACCTGTTCGGTTACCGACCATGCTGATAGAAAGTGCAAAAGGGTAGTAGCTGAAGCTTTAAGGAAGAATCCTGAGGCCAAAGTGGTGGTAGTTGGGTGTTATGCTCAGTTAAAGCCTGAAGAGATTGCTAAGATCCAGGGTGTCGATCTTGTACTGGGTGCTCATGAAAAGTTTAATATTACCGAGTTTTTACCGTCAATAAAGGAAAAAGGAAATCCAATCATTTCACAAAGAAGAATTAAGGATACTAATTTCTTTATGCCCTCATATTCTATTGGGGACCGAACCAGAACCTTTTTAAAGGTACAGGATGGTTGCGATTATGTTTGTGCTTTCTGCACTATTCCACTAGCGCGTGGAAGCAGCAGAAACGAGAGTATAGAAAGGACCGTGAATGTTGCTAAAGAAATTGCAGCAACTGAAGTGAAAGAAATAGTTCTCTCAGGGGTTAATATTGGTGATTTTGGTAAATCTACTGGAGAAAACTTTCTAGATCTGTTAAAGGAGTTAGATAAGGTAGAAGGTATTGAAAGAATGAGAATTTCATCTATTGAGCCGAATTTATTAACTGATGAGATTATTGAATGGTGCTCAACTTCAAATAAAATTGTTCCTCATTTTCATATTCCATTACAATCAGGCAACGATAAGATTTTAAAAATGATGCGAAGAAGATATCTTCGTGAAGTCTATAGTTCACGTGTTACTAAAATTCGTTGTGTAATGCCGGATGCTTGCATTGGGGTGGATGTTATTGTTGGTTTCCCTGGAGAAACCGAAGAAGATTTTTTAGATACCTATAACTTCCTTAACGAACTTGAAGTAAGTTATTTTCATGTTTTTACCTATTCAGAAAGAGCTAAAACCACGGCCATTAAAATGGAAGGGAAAATTCACATTTCCGAAAGAAAAAGAAGAAATGAAATGCTTACTATCCTATCAGAAAAAAAGAAAAGGAAATTTTATGAAGACCAGATTGGAAAGACTTTCAGTGTATTATTCGAAAGTGAAAACGATGGAGGAATGATGCATGGATTTACTGAGAATTATGTAAAAGTAAGTTGTACCTATGACCCTGTTCTTATCAATGAAATACAAAAAGTAAAATTAAAATTCATCAATGAAGACGGATTGATGGAAATAGTTCCGGTTTATGATCCGGTGCAAAAAACAAAAAGCGATCACAAAGATCTCGTAACCCAATAATCTAAAAATAATCACCAAACTATGTTTCCTACACTTAACTACTTTTTTAAATATCTTTTTGGATGGGATTGGGGAATGAATTTTCCTCCATCATTCGGTTTTCTTGTTGCATTGTCATTCTTATGCGCTGCATGGGTTTTAAGTAAGGAACTCAAAAGAAAAGAAAAACTTGGATTAATGCGAAGTGTGAAGAGAAAGGTAAAAGTTGGAGCCAAAGCTTCTACTACAGATCTTATATCTTATGGACTCTTTGGTTTCGTGGTTGGATTCAAAGTATTGGGAATGATTCTGGGTGATTCTGGGTTTAGAGAAAATGCGCAAAATTATATTCTTTCTACACAAGGAAATTTAATAGGTGGGATTATTGGTGCTGCACTTTTTGCAGGATATATTTATTGGGATAAAAAAAGAAAATCATTACCAGAACCCAAGGAGGTTGAAATAGAAGTGCATCCTTATCAACTGGTTGGTAACATAACTTTTTATGCGGCCATTTCAGGAATTATTGGTGCTAAGATTTTCCATCAGTTAGAGTACTGGGATAATTTTGTGGCTGATCCAATCGGTAATTTATTTTCGGCCAGCGGACTTACTTTTTACGGAGGTTTAATTGGTGGTTTTGCAGGGGTATGGTTTTATATTCGTAAAAATAAATTTCCTTTATTGTTAATTGCTGATGCAGTTGCTCCCGGATTAATTCTTGCTTATGCTGTAGGTCGTTTGGGTTGTATGAGCAGTGGTGATGGAGATTGGGGAATTATAAATAGTGCATACAGAGTGAGTGATGATAATAAATACTCAGTAGTTTCTCCCGAAGCTATTCAACATGATTTATATGATCTAGATTCTTTAACAGGAAAATCAAATGCGGAAATTTTCGGAGGAAATGGTCAGCCCGTTAGCTATTCTTATTATGTAAAACCCAAAGCGCTGTCATTTTTACCAACATGGCTGTTTGCTTTCGATTTTCCACATAATGTAAACGAGGAAGGAATTCCAATTAAAAAGGGTTACGATAAGATTCCGACAGGTCCAGATATTCAATATTCGCATAGACTGCCACTACCTGTTTTTCCAACCCCTATATATGAAACTTTAATGGGGTTTGTGATCTTCTTTATTCTTTGGGGAATTAGAAAACGAATTAAAGTTCCCGGGGTTCTATTTTGTGTTTATCTTGTTCTAAACGGAATTGAACGACTTCTCATCGAACAAGTAAGGGTAAATAGCGAATTCCCTTTACTTGGATTAAAAGTGAGTCAGGCGGAGATTATAGCCGTTATAATTATGCTGGTAGGACTTATTGGATTGTATCCGATGATAAAGTTCAAAGATAAACTCATTAAACTTTAATGATCACCCGTTTACAGGCAGAAGAAGTAAAACAGCTTGTAAAGGGCGTTGGGGAATATATTCGTACCGAAAGAATTAATTTTAATTCTTCCTTGGTAGAACATAAAGATGTTCACGACATGGTTTCTTATGTTGATAAAACTTCCGAAGAGAAACTCATTTCCGGCCTTCAAAAAATTATTCCTGATAGTTCATTTTTAGGAGAAGAATCAGGTGATAAGGAAACTTCATCGGAGTATAAATGGATCATCGATCCTTTAGACGGCACAACAAATTTTATTCATAACATTCCGCATTTCTGCATTAGTATTGGATTGCTGCACAACGGCAAAACTATAGCCGGTTGGGTGTATGAAATTTGTAATGACGAAATGTTTACTGCTAAATTAGGTGAAGGGGCATTTTTGAATATAGAAAAAATTTCAGTTACTAAAACTTCCGAATTACATCAATCTCTTATGGGAACAGGATTTCCTGTTCGTGAATATTCAAAACTGAAAGAGTATTTGCAATTACAACAATGGGCCATAGAAAATACTCGTGGGATTCGCAGATTAGGAACCGCCGCTTATGATCTTTGTTTGGTTGCATGTGGAAGGTTGGATGGATTTTATGAACCGGGATTAAGTCCGTGGGATGTTTGTGGTGGGGCTCTCGTTGTGCAAGAAGCAGGAGGTAAAGTCACTGATTTTGGAGGAGAGCAAAACTTCTTAAATGGAAAAGAGATTCTTGCTACCAATGGAATTTTACATGATTCTATTTTAAAGGCGGTGAATGTTTATATGTAGGGCGGCTAAGCCGGTGTTCCGCTAAATCTTTTTTTGCTTTTACTGCTTTTGGAATACGTAATTTCTCTCCTTTGGGATAGGTGGGCCGACACCAGTCGGGCCGGAGAGGTTTTATATTCTAAACCCTTTCCGACCGCCTGCGGCGGCCACCTTTCCCAGAGGGAAAGAAAATTACGTCTTCAAATCGTATATTAAGTAAAATACAAAAAAAGGATATCGCTTTACCCCGGGCCGCTAGCGTTTAAGCGAACCATTTCGCATAAAGTTTAATTATGTTATCTTTATAACTCAATTAATCCACCATGAAGAAACTTTTCTCTGCACTATTTTTAATCTGGTTTATTCAAATCAATTCGTATTCTCAGATTGCTTCCATTCAAGCAATTATTGATTCCGTTAATATTGATTCTTTAATGTTTAGAACCGAAGAGATTTCAGGAGAAAGAGGAGTATTCATTAATGGAATTGAAGATACCATTTATTCACGTAATAAAAATAGACCAGGAAATGAACTCTGTTTTAAATATATCCGTGACAAATTTCAGTCATACGGTTTGCAGGTTGATTCAGGAATCTTTGGTGCAGTTGGTAAGAATATCTGGGCGATTTTACCAGGTGCATTGTATCCGAACGAACCGGTTATTATCTGTGCACATTATGATGGAATGCCAAATGTAGCCATTGCACCTGCTGCGGATGATGATGGAAGCGGTGTAGCGGCTGTTTTAGAAGCAGCAAGAGTAATTACCCAAGGAGGATATCAGTTTGAACATACCATCATTTTTGCAATTTGGGATGAAGAAGAATATGGACTGGGAGGTAGCAATAATTTTGCTTCTCTTGCCGATGTAGCCAATGATACTATACATGGAGTAATAAATATGGATGCGATTGCACATGATAGCGACAACGATTCCGTTGCACGTGTTCATACCAAGCCTACAGCAAATTCAGAAATTATTGCGGATACTGTTGTTGCAGTAAATATTGATTATAACATTGGGATCGATCTTCAGGTAAACAATCCGGGTGCTACATATAGCGATCATGCTTCTTTCTGGAATCATAACTACGGAGCTTTATTAATGATTCAGGATTGGGATAATGATGCAAATCCGCATTATCATACTGTAACGGATTTGATTCAATATTTCAATATTCCATATTTCCATAAATTGGCAAGACTGTCTATTGCATCAGCTGCGGCATTTGCAGTCCCATACACAACCCCTATTGGGTTTGGTTTAGAGGAAGAAATGTTGGAGTCTATTAAGGTATTTCCAAATCCATCACAATCAATTGTGAATATAAAATGGTTACAGGAATATAAAAATGTACAAGTGGTGGATTTGTTGGGTAAGGTTGTTTATTCTAATGTTATACCTGAAGGTGCTAAAAGTATTGTGCTTGATGCAAATAACTTTGATAATGGAATTTATTTCATCAAGTTAATAAACGGCAGTAAGGAACTTGTGAAAAAATTCATCAAAAGTTAAGATTAATCTATTGCATTTCCTTGTGAGATTAAGCAAGCACAAGTTATCATCATGGGTAAAACGCCAAAACGACCACAAACAAAAAACGAAGAGATTGCCAATGCGGTAACGCATTGTATTGGAGCTTTATTAGTGATTTTATTTTATCCGTTTCTCGTAAAAAAAGCTTGTGATGGTCAATCAATTTTATCAGTAGTTGGTATCCTTATTTTTTTCTTTGGGAGTATATTCATGTATTCTTCATCTACGATCTATCACCTCGTTAAAGATCCAATTAGAAAAACAAAATGGAGGGTAGTAGATCATATTAGCATTTTCTTTTTAATTGGTGGAACTTATTCGGCGATGGTACAAAAATATGTTGCATCGGATACTGCTATTTGGTTCATGTGTTTAATGTGGGGAATTATAGCAGCAGGATCTATTTTGAAAATATTTTTTACAGAAAAGTACAACTGGCTTTCACTGATATTGTATCTGTTTCTTGGCTGGATGGCTGTATTTATTTATCAACCATTATTCACAATTCCCTTGGATGTTTTCTGGTGGATTTTAGCAGGTGGATTAGCTTACACGTTCGGGGTGATCTTTTACAAAAATCAAAAACTTCAATATAGTCACGCCATTTGGCATTTGTTCGTTATGGCTGGTACTGCATTTCATTTTGTAGCTATTTACAAAAGCTATTGATATATTCGAACCAAACCGCTCGTAGTGTGTAAACCTTCAAAACAAGTAAAACTATGGTATATCTCTTCAGTTTGTTTTTTGGGTTATTTAACCCGAATGAAATTAACATGGTCAATAGTTTAGATTGGTTATGTTATAACTCAGGCACTGTTGCTACAGTTAAGGTTACATCTGTTAAGGAAGAGTCGTTTAAGTTAATGGAGTATGAATCTGGTATGACTGTTTCTTCGACGGTTACGAAGGTTTATAAAGGAAGTGAACCGCAACGTAAAGAGATTATTATTTATTCGAGATTAACCTACATTGGCTATGATAAATGGAAGAACATGGTAGGGAAAGAAGTATTGGTATTCTTGAAAGATTTGATGTGTGAATCGCAATGTGCTTATGGATTATGGGATGATGATAGGGGAATGATTCCATTAGATTCACCCGGAAATAAAGCATTAACAGGCGATTTTAGGTATTTAAAAAACAAAGAGGATCTTTTATCTATAGCGCTGATTGTATCTCTAAATTAAAGAATAAAAAAGCTGAGCCGTATTTTTTGGAAGTGCCTTATGATACAGAAACTTATGGCGTATTATATTCAGGCAGCAGTTGTTATTTAATTGTTCCGAATATCTTGTATCCGAAAGATAAAAAGGGGATGGGATAAATTTATTTAGTTATTGTTTGGTACCATTCTCGAGATTAATCTCGTAAAGATATTTACCATCCGTTAATTTACCATCTGATAAATTTACCTCCCTTGTACCAAATTGACCAAACCCTTTGATGCTTAAGCATTCTGCAAATCCATCCCAGGTATAATACTCTTTATGTTTCAACTTTTCATGTGCATAGAGAAGGAAATAATCATTTGCTGCTAGCATAACTGTTGAGGTGGACCTTGGGTTTATTTTTATAAAACGTTTTGACTGTACCCAACTTAAATCAGGAGCCATTGTCATGGTTGCTACTTGAAGAGTATACATGGTATTGTTATAAATCTGAAAACCTGTAAGAGTGATCTTTTAGGCCTTTAATAAATTAGCCTGAATTGAAAACTGGAGAATCACGCCGAACATCAATAGTTTTTTCATGGGTGGTTGTTTATTGAACGTTTTTGGTCTTCTTAAAATCAATAATTACGAATTGGTTATTTCGTTTCTCAAGTTTATAAACCAACTCATATTGCTAATCGTTACTTGTGTTTGCACTTAAGCCATAAATAACGATGGTATTTTTCTCAACTTTTATATCTGTTACGTATTCTGCTTCCGAATCGGTACTGTGGAAAATCATGTTTGGATCCGTAGTTTTATTATCAGGGTCGGAGATTTGAAAATATTTACCTGTTTTTTCTTCGTAAATTATTATTTGATTGATTTCTTCACAACCGGTAAAATCTTCATTATTAAAAAGAGGAAAGGTGAATTTTTGAAAATTTAAAACTTCATATTGTGATCCATTTAATTCCACAGTATTTTTTAGATTAACCAAATTATGGCTTGTTTTTTTTGTAGCAGTAGTTACCATACGCTCAACCTATAGAGTCTCCAGTCCATTTAACTTTAATCCATTTATGTTTATCACAAATTCCACCTTCGCCAAGATCATCCCATTCGGTGCTTTCTTCAAGAATGGTTACCACACGTATTCCTTTTACTTTGCTGATCTCTTTTGATTTTGCCTTTCCTTCTTTGCGGATTCGACCCCATCGCCGATAACGAGTCCGAGGGTTGACTGTGCGAAGACAGATGAAAAGGAAATTAGAAGAATAATGAGTAATAGTTTTTTCATGTGAGGCTATTTAAAATCAAATATAGCTGAAGAATATATGGATTTACAAATTTTAGGTACTATGCGGCCCGGGGAGAAGCGGCATCCTTTTGTTTTGTGTTACTAAACACAACAAAAGATATAGCGGAGCACCGGAAAAGCCGCCCATAAAGAGCATAAAATAAGCGTGAATTTGATGATAAAAAAACGGTCAGAAAACCATATCCGAAACTACCAAATTTTTGTTGGAAAAAATATCAAAAAAAACGCACCGATGTTGTTAATAACATTCGCCTCAAATAGCTGTATTTACAGCTATTTCAACCCTATCTTTTACTATATTTGCTAGCTTTTAAAAAACAGCCAGAAGACTATGAGTGATGAAGTAAAAAATAAGGGGACGTACGAAGCCGAAAACATACAGGTTTTAGAGGGTCTTGAAGCGGTTCGTAAACGTCCTGCCATGTATATTGGTGATATTGGCCCAAAAGGGTTACATCATTTGGTATATGAAGTGGTGGATAACTCAATTGATGAGGCTTTGGCTGGTTATGCAAAAAATGTAGATGTTTACATTCTTGAAGATAATTCGGTAAGAGTAACGGATGATGGTAGAGGAATTCCTACCGGAATGCATCCAAAAGAAGGCCGTAGCGCCCTTGAAGTGGTTATGACCGTGCTTCACGCAGGAGGAAAGTTCGATAAGGACTCTTATAAGGTTTCTGGGGGGTTACATGGAGTAGGGGTAAGTTGTGTGAATGCTTTGAGTGTTCATTTATCTGCCATAGTATATCGTGAAGGCAAGATATTTCAACAGGAATACTCTTGTGGAAAGCCGTTGTACGATGTAAAAGTGATCGGAGAATCTGATAAAACAGGTACTGAAATTATATTTACTCCAGATAATTCTATTTTTAATCAAACCACTGAATTTAGTTTTGAAACCATAAGTGGTCGTTTAAGAGAGCTTTCTTTTCTTAATAAGGGAATTAAGCTAAGCTTAACGGATTTAAGGGATAAGGATGATGACGGAAATAACCGGAGGGAAGATTTTTATAGCGAAGGTGGATTAAGAGAATTTGTAAAGTTTTTGGATGGTACCCGTGATCCATTGATTCCTGAACCAATTTATTTGGAGACAGAAAAATCAGGTGTTCCCGTTGAAGTTGCATTCCAATACAACAGTACCTACAATGAGAATGTCCATTCTTACGTAAATAATATTAATACTCATGAAGGTGGAACTCACCTTGCTGGTTTTAGAAGGGCTTTAACCCGTACACTTAAATCATACGCTGATGCAAGTGGGATGACAAAACAATTAAAATTCGAGATTAGTGGGGAAGATTTTCGTGAAGGATTAACCGGAGTTATTTCGGTTAAGGTACACGAGCCTTTGTTTGAAGGACAAACCAAAACCAAGTTAGGAAACAATGAGGTAATGGGTGCCGTAGATCAGGCGGTAGGAGAGATTTTGAATATTTATTTGGAAGAACATCCTAGAGAAGCGAAGATTATTGTAAACAAAGTTATCCTTGCAGCTACTGCCCGTTTTGCTGCCCGTAAAGCTCGTGAATTGGTGCAACGTAAAGGTGCATTTACTGGAAGCGGTTTACCGGGAAAACTATCCGACTGTTCGGAAAAAGATCCATCGCTTTGTGAAGTTTACTTAGTAGAGGGTGACTCTGCAGGTGGAACTGCTAAACAAGGTCGTGATAGAAATTACCAGGCTATTCTTCCACTTCGTGGTAAGATTTTGAATGTTGAAAAAGCGATGTCTTATAAAATTTTCGAGAACGAAGAGATCAAAAATATATTCACCGCTCTTGGATGTAGCATTGGAACTGAAGAAGACGCGAAAGCCTTGAACATGAACAAACTTCGTTATCATAAAGTAATCATTATGACGGATGCGGATGTTGATGGTAGTCACATCACCACTTTGATCCTTACTCTATTCTTTAGATACATGAGAGAATTAATTGAGAATGGTTATATCTATATCGCGAGTCCTCCGTTGTACCTTGTTAAGAGAGGAAATCAACAGAGATATTGCTGGAACGATACTGATAGAGAAGCTGCTGTTAGAGAATTGGCTAAAGAAGGTAAAGAAACTGGTGTAGGAGTTCAACGATATAAAGGTTTGGGAGAGATGAACGCAGAGCAGTTATGGGAAACTACCATGAATCCAGCTACCCGTACCCTTAAACAAGTTACAATTGACAGTGCTGCTGAAGCGGATCATACTTTCTCCATGTTAATGGGTGATGAAGTACCACCAAGAAGAGAATTTATTGAAAAAAATGCTAAGTATGCAAAAATCGATGCATAATAAAATAATAGTTTAAAATAGGAAGGGCGGATTTTATCCGCCCTTTTTTTATGTCAGTTTAAGTTTATAAAAATAGCTATCTTTCGGGTTCATGAAATCAATTCTTGATTCTATATCGAACGAAGGAGACGAACTTTTACCAGCTATAAATTTGGTAAAAAAGGTAAGACCTTCTGTTTTAAAAGGTGACAAACATTCAACACAACAAATTGATGAACTAATAGTATTATTAAAAACGGATGTTGAACTGAAGAAAAAATGGAGTCGCTATGTGATGTCTCTGTTATCTTCCAAAGAGTGTTTAGATGCTTTTTGCGAATCGGGAATTCTTCCGGGAGCCACTTTTTTTACAGAGTTGTATAGAAGAGCTATTCATAAGCTCATTCCTGAAATATATACCATTCAAGATCTACGATCGATGGTAGCTCGTATTTTTTCTAAGAAAATAGATCCACGCTGGTTAAAAAATGTATCAATAGAAAAATGGAGTGAATTACTAGACGAGGTTGAGATTGAACCCAATGAAACGGAGATTATTCAAGAACAGGTGGCCAATGCATTGGTTATTATTTCTCATCGAATCACGTCGTTGGGTTTGGAGTCGGAACTTTCAACTAAATTACCCGACATTGATAAATTATCATCTCCGTTTATTACTCAAAGTGAGGAAATCATTAGGTTCGTAAAGAAAATTTCTTCAAAGGAATTCTCGTACGATTTAGAAACACGTGATATTGATTACCGGCACATATTGGTTTTATTGAATCAATGCGAGGAAATATTAAAATCACTTCGACATCATCGCAATGATTTTGGAGCTAGTATTTCGCTTACCTATATCCTTGTTCGCTTGCAACAGCTCATCAACAGAGTTAAATTGTTGTTGAAGATTCTTATTAAGGACGAAAATATTCGTCACGAACCAACCATCTTACTATTGTTTGAAATAGTAAGGTCGGAGCATGAAAAAAACAGTCTGTTCGGGCATATCAATCAAAACATAGATTTAATTGCTTACCAGGTTGCCGAACATGGAAGTAAAACTGGTCAACATTACATCACCGAATCAAGAACGGAATTCAATTATCTTTTTAAAGCTTCCATGAAAGGTGGTTTTATAGTTGGATTCATGGCCATGTTTAAGGTATTACTTTCATACGTAAAAATGGCGCCTGCTTGGTACGCTTTTTCCTACAGTTTGAATTATGCCTTTGGGTTTATTACCATGCATGTAACTCATTCGGCTCTTGCAACAAAACAACCTGCTCTTACGGCTCAAGCTATGGCTTCGGCCATACATAATGATCTGTATGAAGAAAAAAAACTGGATGGTTTAGGGGAGATGGTCGCAAGAGTTTGTAGGAGTCAGTTGTTGTCTTTTTTCGGAAATCTGATTATTGTATTTCCAATGGGAATGCTGCTTGCTTTTTTGTTTCAATTGGTTTTTGGATCTGATCTGGCAAACTCGCAAAAATCAACTCATATGATTCATGAGCTTCATCCTTTTTTAAGTGGATCTCTCATTTTTGCTTCTATAGCAGGAATATATCTTTTCTTAACCGGGATAGTTTCGGGTTATGTAGATAATATCGTTATCTATCGAAATCTTCCTGCCCGAATTCAAGTGCATCCACTTTTAAAAAAATTCTTCTCGGATAAAAACAATAAACGCATTGCTCTTTATATTGAAAAGAATATGGGTGCCATTATAGGAAATCTTTTCTTTGGGTTTTGTATGGGATCTACTTCTATACTTGGACATTTTTTTGGAATTGGCGCTGATATAAGACACATTACTTTTGCTGCTGCCAATTTTGGTATTGCATTAATTAGTCTGGATTTTAATATCAGCTTAAATGATATTATCTGGACCATTGTTGGAATTATAGGGATCGGATTTTTTAACTTTATGGTAAGCTTTAACCTTGCCTTCTATGTGGCATTAAAAGCAAGGGGTGTTGTAATTAAGGATACTTTCAAAATCATCGGAAACATTTTTTTATATTTCAGGAAACATCCCGGATCATTTATATTTCCACCAAGGCAGCAAACTAAAAATTCCAAATAACAAAAGCCAAATGACATCAATTATTGGAATTTGAATTTTTGTTATTTGAGGGTTGTATACTAGTAATGCATCATCTTCATACAAAACACGGAACCTCCGGATTTCATAAACTCTGAGGTGTCAACTTCATAAACCTTAAATCCTTTGTCTTTAAGGATCATTGTAGTAACCGGGTTTTCTTTTTGTATGATAGCAAACGGATATTTATTGCCATGAACGGCATGGGCATTTAATGCAAATCCTTTCGATGATTCATTCAACGGAATTTCTCTTACATCTGTAAAACAGGCGTGAATTGATTTTAATCCTTCTTCGTCGAATGCTTCGGGTGCTATTAAAACAGTTTCGGAATCCAAAGGAATAAAACATGTATCTAAATGATAGAACGCCTCATTGATTAACTTGAGATGAACTATTTGTACCTGGAGAACATCTGCCAGTTTATTCAAAGTTGAAACATCGGTTCTATGTCCGTAACCTCCAAAGATTAATTGTTTTTTGGGAAGTGGAATCAAATCTCCCATTCCTTCTAATAATCCAACACCCGGAGGAGGGAAGATTGAATAATTGAGTGCCATAAAGTAGTCTTCAAAAAACTTCACTTCTTCCTGACGTGATGGATATCTCATTCTACTGAGAATAACAATGGAGTTTCCTCTGGCATCTACCCAAGGGAAACTTTGGTTAGCGCAGAAAACCATATCCTCACAGTTCTCAACTCCTGATATTTTATTTATTGCATCTATATTTCCTGACGAGGCCTCAGCAAAATAAATATCATAAATAGATTGCCATTGATCTTTAAATTTTGATTGGTCTACTTTGCCGGTATTACCTTCCATGTGAACATTTTTTACATCCACAACATTGAAATGGTCTGGAGTACACATAAGTGCTATCAAAGGTTCCTTTCGATCAGGTAAAGTTGAGAGATCAATTTTCATTTTCCAGTTTTGTCGATTTTTTTGAAGGCACTGCTATATTTATTTTCAATGTATTTGAAAGATATTCTTTCCCATCAACAACCACGCCGAACCAAAACTCAACATCGATGGCGATGTCTTTTTTGCCGTAAAGAAGTGGAGAGACTGGAGGTGATTTTTTATTCCAAACCCAGTAATAAATAGGTGTAGCGGGAGTTTCTGTAAATAATAAAAGATCCAGAGGAATGCTTAAGCCATAGCTCCCATTTACCCCAACGTTAACAGGATAAATTGGCAATTTTCCATTATCCAGAACAAATTGCGTAAACATGATCGCTGTTCGGTTAGCATTATAAGCATACAATTTAAATCTTACCGAGCCTGGATCACTAAATAATGGAATTGGATAACTGCCCGTATTTGTAATGCTAATTAATAAATTACCTGATTTTGATTTTAAGTCAAATTGTTTTGCATCAGATGTTAAACTTAAAATCGTTTTTTTACTTTTTAAAGAAGGAGTATTTGTCTGAGTAATGGTTATTCTTCTATCAGCAGATCTGATTTTAATAATATCCGCCTGATTAGGAATCTTTGAATTTAGTTCGGCTGTTAAATATACGTATGAATAATACTTTTTTGCGGTTATTTGGTGCGGCCCTTTTGATTGTTTTGTTCCATCAGTCCATTGTACACCAGTTCCCAATAGTTGAATAATAGGAATAGATACAAGAAGAATGGTATCGTTGGTTTTTAGTTCCCAGAAACCTTTATCCGGATTGGTTATTTGAGGTTGGATAGAAACTTCTTTTTTATAAAATCTGGAACGACCAACAATCTTTAAATTACTCCACCAATTATCAAGATTAAGACTTTGAGAATTGTGGTTAACTACATAGATTTTTACGGAATCCTGCACCATTTCATTGGTGTAAAATTCAGAAGGAACTTCCATGAGGATCGAAATACCCGCAGCATTAGTGCCTGCTCTATAGTACTGCAAACCCTTACAGCTATTTAACAGAAGAAAAATGAAAATAATTAATGCAGTATTACGAAAAGTCATACATTTGATTTTCAATAGCAAATCTAATAAAATAGTATCTAAACCGTACTAAAGATAGAAATGGGAAATCAGGGTGGTCATCATCACAAACTAAGTGTTGCTGGGGTTTTAATTACTATCGGGATCATCTTCGGAGATATTGGTACCTCGCCACTCTACGTAATGAAGGCCATTGTTGGTGATGCAAAGATTACCGAACAGCTTATTATTGGTGGATTGTCATGTATATTCTGGACACTTACGATCCAAACTACGATTAAATATGTAATCATTATTTTAAGAGCAGATAATAAAGGCGAAGGAGGCACCTTTTCTTTATATACTCTTGTACGGCGTTATAAAAAATGGCTCATTATTCCCGCCATGATTGGTGGAGCAGCGCTTTTGGCAGATGGAATTATTGCACCACCCATTTCGGTTTCGTCAGCTATTGAAGGTTTGGATAGGCTCAATATGGGAGTTGAGATTCCCACCATACCTATTGTAATAGGAATATTAGTTATGTTATTCACGGTTCAACAATTCGGAACTAAATTAATAGGTAAGGCATTTGGGCCAGTAATGGTAACTTGGTTTTTAATGCTTGGTGTTTTCGGACTATTGGCATTGATGAAAAATCCCGGGGTACTGAGGGCTGTTAATCCATATTATGCAATTGATCTTCTGATTAAGTATCCGAATGGATTCTGGTTATTAGGGGCAGTGTTTCTTTGTACAACAGGAGCCGAAGCATTATATAGCGATTTAGGACATTGTGGGAAGCAAAATATTAGAATCAGCTGGATCTTTGTGAAAATAATGTTGTTGCTAAACTATTTTGGCCAAGGGGCATGGTTGATGGCAAAACAAGGACAACTCATTAAATTTAATGATGTAGCTACCGGAGAAAAGATTGAAATCAATCCTTTCTTCGAGATCATTTCATCACAGGCAGAATGGTTCCTGTTGCCTGCAGTTATTATTGCAACATTAGCCACAATAGTCGCTTCACAAGCACTTATAACTGGTGCATTTACTTTGATCAACGAAGCCATGCGTTTAAATTTATGGCCAAAAGTAAAGATCAATTATCCATCGAATATTAAAGGGCAAATCTACATACCGTCAGTAAACTGGTTACTTTTATTGGGATGTATCGGCATCGTATTATATTTCAAGAAATCATCAAACATGGAGGCGGCATACGGACTTTCTATCGTGCTCTGTATGTTAAGTGATACTATTCTTCTTACTTTCTTTATGATAAGGAAAAGATGGATACCTGTATTTATTCTGCTTCTTTTATTGGTATTCCTAACAGTAGAAACATCTTTCCTTATAGCAAATCTTGAAAAATTTCAACATGGAGGTTGGCTCACCTTAACTATTGCCGTTTTACTAATGGGTGTGATGTATGTAATGATCAAAGCGAAAAAGATCAGTCGCCGATATGTAGAATTGGTGAAATTGAAAAATTATGGAAACCTGATCAAGCAACTTTCAATTGATGATACGATTCCTAAATATTCAACCCATCTTGTATATATGACCGGGGCTGATAGAGATGATGAGGTAGAGGAAAAAATTATTCATTCAATTTTACAAAAGCAACCTAAGAGGGCTGATATTTATTGGTTCATTCATGTAAAAACAGTTGATGAGCCATATAAGGCACAATATAAAGTGACACATTTTTACGAAGAAGATGTGGTTAGAATTGACTTTATCTTAGGTTTTAGGGTAGAGCCTCGCATAAGCCAAATGTTCCGCCAGGTAGTGGAGGAGATGGTTACAAATAAGGAGATCGATATTAGAAGCCGTTATGCTTCATTGAGTAAAAACAATGTTGTAGGAGACTTCAGGTTTATTGTGATTCAAAAATATCTTTCCAACGACAATGAATTACCATGGTTTGAAAAAATCATACTGAATGCATATTTCCTTATTAAGAAATATAGTTTATCGGAAGCAAAAGCATACGGGCTTGACAGTTCCAATGTATTGGCTGAGAAATTCCCATTGGTGCTTTCAAAGGTACGTCCAATCAAACTGAGTAGAATCGAAAAGCCATAAATTCAAACTGAGAATATTTTCTCAAATTGAATTTATTCGGCAGAATTATGTCTTTAATATTTTTTCGAGTTTTTCTTGTAATTGATTGATTGTGATGTACTCCGGTAATTATGATGAAATAAAGAATCATCTGGTCTATGCTTTGGTACTGGTTAAGAAAACGGATGATTATGAATCCATGTACATACTATCCTTTTCTTAAATTGATGGTCAGTCTTAGAAAAACTAAGCGGCTGTTTACAAACTTCGTTACCGCCATCGGTTATGCCATTATTTATGTCTTGGGATTGCACCATTTTGGCGCCATTCTACTTAATACAAGAAAATCGAGTAATAAAGTATATCGAACGCCTGTAAGAATGCCTTATGCGAATGATATATATTAGTATCGCCCTTTTTAGTCTTGCAGCGTCTCTAGGAGTAGCTTTGATGGTTTGCTGGCTGAATCAAAAGGATTTGAAGATTGGTGAAGTTACTCCCATGGTGGAGTTGCTCTGGCAGCTTTAGTTTTACTTGCGGCATTTTCCATTACACATCCACATCATTTTCCATTGGTAAGTTTGGTTTTAATTTCGATAGGAATAATTGCGGGTTTATATATGTTCTTTCGCAAAAGAAAGGGAATAAGAACCAAAAATCCGGTTTCTGTGGCGTTCATTCATGCATTTTTTGTTTTGAGTGGTTTTATTGCACTCTTATTTTTTACGTTTCGTTCAATATGAGCAATACAAAGAATATAGAAGCTGAATCAGAGGTAAGTTTTAGAAATAGAAGGGTTGTTCCCGAACTCATTGATAATTTCAAGATAAAAGGCAAAAAACTAGAGAAAACCCTTAAAGAACTTGAGTGGGTAAATAAATATTTGGGAGGGATCAAAACCACCATACTTCCGGTTTATAATTTTATAAGAGAAAATAAATCCGATCATCTAAAAATTATGGATATTGGATGTGGAAGCGGTGATATACTAAAGAAACTCTCTGATTTAGGTTTGAAAACAAACTGTAAGATGAAATTAATCGGCATTGACGCCAATCAGAATATTTTGGATTTTGCAAAGAAAACTCATTTTAATGAGCAACCGGTTACCTTGACAGCAGCAGATGTTATGCTGGAACCTGAGAAAATTGATGCGGCAGACGTTTATATGTTCAATCAGTTTTTGCATCATTTCGAACTAGGTAAGATTCAATCACTGTTTAATCTGATTGCCAGATATCGTCCTTCACTCATTGTGATCAATGATCTTCAACGAAGCAGATTGGCATATTACCTGTTTACTTGGCTCTGTAAATTGAAAAAAACATCCTATTTAACTTCACATGACGGGAGGATCTCGATTTCTAAAGGATTTAATGAAGTTGAAATGATATTAATGGGAAGTATGATTCCGGGATATGAATATGAATTGAAATGGAACTGGGCATTTCGCTGGCAGTTGGTTCTAAAACGAATTAATAACCTCGATTAACATAATTAATCTTCTAAAAATAGCTGGAAATCCCAATTTGGAATCCTGCTGTTTGTGCAGGAGGATTTCCCAAGATATCACGTTGCCATAAATGTCTGTAGTTAAGTCTTACTACGGTTTGACTTCCGGGTCTCCAGCTTATACCCGGTGAAATTGAAAAAACATCATCTGCAATATTACCACCGGTAGATGTAAACCTACCAACATTCCAATCCACGTATTCTAATCGAAGTGCAAGGTTTAAAGATGATTTTTTAAAACCCAGCATGGAGCGTTTCAAAATGGGCTGTACAATATCGATAAATCCTCCGTATTGAAAGTTCCCATATTGTTGGGTATAAGTAGATGGAATATCCACCCAAACAAAAGCCCATTCTCCAGTTATATAGGTGTTTATTTTAGGAAGCGTTGTGTTAAAATCTATTGCAAATGCATCCACTCGTCTTTCTTTATCCACACGAATTCCTTCATTCATAAATTTATTATAATTACCTCCCATGTACGACAATCCTATTTCACCCACTTTTCTATGACGTACTCCAATCTTACCTGTAAACAATGGAGAACCATTGAAACTTTCTTCAAACCTGTCGAGATTCTTTTTTGACGCTGCCAAGGAAGTTCGGTTTTGATCATTGGATATTACATTGGCATCAAAACCATTGGTTACATAAGCTTCATAAGCAAACACCATGTTTTTTGAATAATATCTTCCATGTAAACCTCCACCTACATTACTCCAGGTAGCAGGCAAAAGTTGGGTTGCACTAATGGGTCTGTCAACAAATTCCCATTTAGGACCATCGTGATTCTGATTGAATGCACCAATGGGATTCATAATAATTCCTCCACGAATCTTTAGCATAGAATGAATCTCAATATCGACCGCCGCAAATTCAATGTTGATCTCTTTGGTTCCTCCTTCAAATTCAATCTCCGTTAAAAACTTGATTCTTTTATAAATGGTGGATGCCATGAATATAGTGAGTCGTCTCATTTGAAATGCAACTCCATCAGTTTTACCATTCGTATTGAGGTATTGCATATTCGACTCTACGTACCCCCCCAATGCTACAGGTATTTTGCTTACTGATAAAAAAGGACGGTTATAAACTGCATCTTGATTCATGATGAGGTCAGATGTATCAGCCGGAATTCTTTTGATAAGAGAACTATCGTTCTTTTGAGCTTCCAGCGCAATACCATTTAAAATTATAATAATGAGTATGAGAAACTGTTTTTTCATCTTTAGGCTATTTTAATGTAAATAATATCTTCGTGAATTTCTGTTTTAAATTGTTTCAATGCTGTATCTGCGGGTCCTTCCAGTACATTCCCTTTATTATCGAATTCACTTCCGTGACATTGACAAACCAGTTGCGCCTGATGTGCATTTAACTCACAACCCTGATGTGTACATTCCATGTAAAGAGAAATGTATTCCGTTTCACTGATTTTATAAATGCAGATGGGAAATGGAAGTGATTCAAATCTTATCAGAACAAAACTGCGTTGTACTTCTTTGTCTTTTTTTATTACAGTAAAATCAGATTTCTTGATTTGAATAATGTTGTTCTTAGAAACGGCCGCTACATATTGACCAGTAGCACAACTTTCCATTGAGCTTATCATGGCCACTCCACCAGCGCAGGTCAAACAAGCCATTTCAATAAATTTTCTTCTTCTCATAAACTTTCCAGGAATTTGATAAGATTTTCTTTGTCAGTTTGATTTAATGCCTGATAAGCAAAGCTGCTTGATTGTGCTTCGCCACCATGCAATAAAATAGCTTCTTCTAAACTATGAGCTCTTCCATCATGCATGAGATAATAACTTCCGCCTTGCGAATTTTTTGCAAGACCAATTCCCCATAAAGGTGCAGTTCTCCATTCGGAAGTTAACGCAGTCCCTTCAGTATATCCATCATCTAATCCTGCACCCATATCATGCATTAAAAGATCTGTATATGGCGAAAATGTTTTATTACTTAAAGAAGCAACAGGGGAGGTTCCCGTTTGTAATTGTTGTTTGTGACAATTCTCACAGCCCAATGAAACAAATATTTGTTTACCTGAAATTACATTTGCATTATCCTGATTTCTTTGAATAGGAGCTTTTAAGGTCATTAAATAAAATACAACATCGTTTAAAGTATTTGTGGAAACCTCAGGATCATTTTCCAAACCTGAATAAGTATCATAAGGTGAATACACCGAATTAATTCCCATATCTTGGTTGTATGCGTTTACAGTTTGCATTAATAGATTGTAAGCACCCGCTTTCATTCCAAAACGACCAATGTACCTGTTGCCCGAATTAATTGCACCAGGACGCAAAACCATATATCCAGGAATGTTGATCCAGTTAGGAACTCCAGAAATCCCATCTGCATTTACATCAGCTGGATCAGACATAGCAATAATATCTGCATCGCTAACTGCATCTAAAAATCCCAAACCTGTAACAGCAGGAGAAAGAAATATAGATGATGTTGCACCTGCAGGAATTACTTCCGGTTCGTAACCCGGTAAAGAATGATTTTGTAATTGTGGACCACCTATCGTTAGAAATTGATTTCCATTGCTATCAATTTGACCGAATCTGGTAAGTGAAGTAAACGGATGACCTTTACCATCGCCTGCATGACAACTTCCGCAAGATGTTGCAACGAATATGGGACCTAATCCATTGGTTGACGTAAATATATTATCATTAAATGCCACATCTCCTCTAATGTGTTGAGAATTTTCGTTAGCAGATAAACCTTCAATAGGACCGTCTAGTATTTCATCATCATTCGGAATAAATCCAGCACAACCAGTAAAAATGGTTAGACAAAGTGTAATTGAGGAGATGATTAAAATAAGTTTCTTATGCATAAAATCATTTTAGTGCTGTATGTAACTATTATTTATACATGCAAAAATAATAATTTAGGCTAAACTAAAATAGTGATTTAGAAAATTAATAACATTGAAGTTCGTAAGTGTCATTAAATGATGTAATTATGTTTTTTTTTGGAAGTTCTTTAACCAGCTATTTGCTATGTTTTTTTAGGACTTGATTGTTTCCGTCAACTTGGTCCAGTTCCTCCGCATTCGCGGAGGATGACGAAGATGCGAACGATATTTACGAAAAGGTGAATCTAAGATGGGTCATCCCACACGAATGTGTGGGATCTGGTGCAGTTTGACGGATATTAGTAAAAGCTAATCTTCGTATTCGTGAATCAAATGATAATGCACAACGGAAGAATGTAAAAAATGAGGTTTTACCGTGCTGAAATAGGAGCTCCCAAATCCTTTTTCTTCCATTAGTGTTCCTACTTCGTTATATAAACTCGAATGAAAAGCGATTTTATTTCCGGTTATATCTTCTATTACGATTTCAGCTACGTTCCCACATTCATCATACGAATAACGATGAATCTCTTCTTTGCCTTCTATATGATCTTTTAGGGTTACTTGCACCAACTTATCATTTTCTAAAGTATAAACTGATTCTGAAATTGGTTTTCCATCTGCACTTATTTTATGATTGCTTAGCAATACTCCATGATCGTCTACCTGTTCCGCAATAGTGGAAAGTAATTCATGATCTACATTCATTACCTTGATTACGTAGGTATTTGCCTCAAAAATATATGACTCTTCCTGAATTTCGAACATTACCCCAAACTCATAGAACTCGGTTAGTTTAGTTCCATTATCATATTCCTTTTCAATTGAACGTTCTATAACGATCCCATTTTCGATCCTTGAAGTGATAGTTGTGTTTTCTATATATTCAGTATGAATTTCTTCTATCAGAAATTCCCGAGTATATCTTTTCTGACTCACAACTCTATTCTTATAGTCATATTCGGAAACAAATTTTCCAATTTCGTTTCCCTCTTCAATCTCAATATCCTCCAATAGATAATGATCGAAGTATTTTAATCTTCTTTCAAAAGGAATATCACCTTGGGAATCGACCGAATAAATAATCTTCCCGTAATCATCATTTTCTTCCGTATAGATCAGTTTTTTTTTCTGACCCTTTCATTGAATAAATGTAATGCTTCATTAAATCTAAGTCTTATTGTAAAAAAATCTTTACCGCTTCGCTTTTTCCTTTATCGGAATTTAGAACAATACTTTTAATGTTTGTTCCATCGTTGATGGTCATTGAAGCTGTGTTGGGAGGACTGCTTCCTAAGTTAATTGCATGTAGAATCAATGTATTTTCTTTTTGGGTAAGGTGAATGGTAATCTGTTTTTTTTCCTTTTGAAGCGCATAACTTTCCAGTATCCATTCTCCATTTAAATTCAATGAAATAATGTCTCCATCAATCAAATTATGATCCCACACCTGAATGGTAATTGTGTTGTTAATCACTGTTATTTGATCTTTGGTTTCTACAACTCTGTTTTCAAGGGTATCTATTTTTACTACAACAGCATCTGGTTTTATTTTAACTGAATCTGTTTTAATAATAACCGGATCGGTTTTTACCGTATCCTTTACAATTATAGGATCTTTTTTTTTCTCCACTTTTTTTGAAACAGAAAGGGTCCCTGGAGAACATCCACCCGGCGCGGTCCAAGGGCCACTTAACTTCCATTGAGTATCTGTTTTTGTAAGGGTTAAGTTGGATGTTTTTATGCACCAATAATAATTAGAAGACATCTTTACTTCCTTTACAATCTTGGTTTCATTAATGATTACTTTGCTACCAGCTACAGTACCTTTAAATTCGATAGTTCCGAAATCTCCCTTTTTTGAGATTTTCGATAACGACTCATCATAACTTTCAATATAGGTGGTACCTGAAATATTCCCTTTGGTATCAGATTTCTCAATGCGAATCTCGAAATAAAAGGATTTATCAGGATTTTGATATAGTTTTCCTTTGTAAGTTCCGGTTATGGTTTGGGAATAGGATGGAAGAGAGAGTAAAATGAATAAGGTGGAAAGTATGGTGAGTTTTTTCATGGTAGTTTTAAAAAGGAAAGATAAGGATAAATCCCATTTAATAAAAAAGGGAGCCCATATCAGGATCTCCCTTTCTCGTATGCTTTATGATTAGTTAAGGACAACCACAAAGTTTATTTTTAATAGCCGGAATAATTGATGTTGAAATTAACGTATTTCCCTTGGTTCAGTTGAGGAAAAAGGGTGAACGAAAGGTAAATTTGAGGGAGTAACCGCCCTGGATAGTAGCGGCATAAGTTTTTTGTTCAAAGTCCTGAGATAAAATCTCAGGACGGCAAATGTCACTGAAAGATTTTTTCGTAGACGGACGCTGTCCGAAGTCTCGTGACTTCGGATTTAAACAAAAAAGATAGAGAGTATAGCCGAATAAGCGGCCTAACCATTATTATGATTTTAATCATTGCATTTACCTTTCATTTTATACAACTTTGTATCTATGAAAGAATACTTAAGTAAGCTTAGAAAGGATTATAGCATGATGGCCCTCAAGGAAAATGAGATGGATGTAAATCCTATTGTTCAATTTGAAAGATGGATCGCCGATGCTGCTAATGCTGAGGTGAACGAACCCAATGCAATGGTATTATGTACAGTGGATAAAAACAATATGCCCCATAGCCGAATCGTGCTTTTACGAGATATAAAAAACAGTAGTTTGTGCTTTTATAGCAACTATAACAGCAATAAAGCACATGACATGGAATTGAATGCTCATATTTCGCTCAATTTCTTTTGGCCCGATTTGGAACGACAGGTTCGAATTGAAGGTGTTGTCGAAAAAATGACTATTGTAGATTCAAATGAATATTTTAGATCACGTCCAAGAGAAAGTCAGATCTCTGCATGGGCATCAGCACAAAGTACAGTATTAGAATCGAGAGATACTTTGGAAAAGATATGGAAGGATCTGGAGGAAAAATGGAAAGGTGTGGCTGATATTGACAAGCCTCAGTTTTGGGGCGGTTATGCAGTAAAACCAACCTTAATGGAATTCTGGCAGGGCAGACCCGGCAGATTACATGATAGATTGAGATATAGAAAGGAAGGGGAGAACTGGATTCTCGAAAGACTGGCTCCTTAAAAAGACTAAAGACCATTTGCCAAGGGACAGATAGAAAAAATCATTGTTCAAAAAGGTCTTCAGTCATTTGTCTATAAAAAAGCCCTTTAGTTAGTATCCAAAGGGCTTTCACTTATATATATTGATAATCTAAGGCTATTCTGCCTCTTTTTCTTTCTTTGGTTTTTTAACCGCTGGTGCTTTTTTCTCAGCTGGCTCTTTCTTTGCAACTGGCTCTTTCTTTGCAACTGGCTCTTTCTTTACTTTTTCTTTTACAGCAGCTTTAGCCTTGGTAGCTGTAGCCTTTGGTGCAACTAATGCTTTCTTCTTTTTACGTGGACGGCTATTACCTGAACTTCCAATTGATCTTTTACCTTTTTTCGATTTTTTATCTCCTTTACCCATAAAGTGCTTTTTAACGGTTAATTCAAGTCAAATATAATATCAAATTGGAAAGTTTTATGTTTTTTTGAATAATATTTAAAAGGAATGGCTCTTATCTACATCATACATCTGCTTTCAACCTTCTTTAGCTTTGCTATTGCATTGTTTCTACAAACCCTGCATTTACCGTTGTTGCGATATATTGGACCTTACCAATATCCGGTGTACTACGAGAAACAAAAGATGAAGCTAACCTTGCTCACCTTTCCAATTTATAGTCTGGAGGTTTTTTCAGCCATATTTTTAATGATTCGCTTTTTTGCCCTTGGTGGTGAAATGACAGAAGCAAAACAGAATTCATTTTTCGTTTATCTATCTACCATTATTCTGCTTCTTTTTATTCATTTAATTACATTCTATTTTATTAAACCCCTTCTTAAAAAGTTACTAAAGAATTGGGAGGATAAAGTATTGAATGAATTAAAACTCTGGAACCTGGCCCGTGTAGGTTTTTGGTTAGCAAGACTATTAGTCCTCATTTATCTTGTTATTTATCCTGCCTGATGAAATTACCCAAGGAGTATTATCTCCAGAAGAAAGTACTACCCATTGCAAAAGATTTGATTGGTAAAGTACTTGTTACAAAAATCAATGGCATGCTTACCTCTGGAGTTATTTGTGAAACCGAAGCTTATAACGGGATTGTAGATAAAGCTTCACATTCCTTTGGTGGCAGAAGAACACCAAGAACAGAAACTATGTATGCCGAAGGTGGCATAGCCTACATTTATCTCTGTTACGGAATTCACCATTTATTCAATGTGGTTACGAATACTGCTGATAATCCTCATGCCGTTCTCATTAGAGGCATTGAGCCTTTAGATGGAATAAAGGACATTTGTCTACGTAAAAATATTAGTCAACCCAAAAAGAATATGGGGATTGGTCCGGGAAATATATCTACATGTTTGGGAATAACTACTGGGTTAAACCAGGCTGATCTCACAGGAAACAAGATCTGGATAGAAGACAGAGGAATAAAAGTGATTCAGAAAAACATTATTGTAGGTGCACGAGTGGGAATTGATTATGCAGGTGAGGACGCAAATCTTCCTTATCGATTTCAGTATTGGTTCAAGTAGGAACTTATTCTTGGAGGATCATTTCGGTCATTTGAGGAGAAGTGCTTTTGCACGTCTGGATAACCTCCCAATTAACGCTATCGTCAAGGTGTGCAAAGCACGCCTCCTCAACAAAACGTAAGTTTTCTATAAAAGATTAAATCAATATTAGTTTGCAGGAGTGCAAACCCAGGTAGCTCCACCCGGATTATTCACCATATAATAGCTATGTTCTTCCCAGGTCGATGGGTCAGCCTCGGTAGGAGTGTAATCCGACTCACATTCATCCCAACTGCTAAAACAACCCGTACAATGGATACATTCTTCTTTTTTATCTTCTGTTCTACAAGAGGTTAAAACGAGTGCAAAAGCGGCGATTGATATTAAAACTAATTTCTTCATGAGCTTGTTTACAAATATGACAAGAAACTTGCAAAAACGCTGCATGAATTACAAAATGTTCCCGCAAATCTGTGGGAACCCTTTACAAGCTACATCTTCAACGTCAAAGCCCAGCAATATATCTGAAACCCCTATGTATTAATGCCTTCCTGAGCATTTTGTACCTTATTTTAAAGTCCGGTCATTTTTTATATTTTTGTTGAATTAGATTATTGATAACTATGGAAGATATTTTAACCACATCACCACTGGATACAGCGCGTATTTCTTTTGACCAGTTTAAAAATGATGTGCTCAATGATTTTGCTATTGCGGTTGAAAGTCGTGAAGCCAGTTTGATTGGTAGGAGAGAAGTGCTTACCGGAAAAGCCAAGTTTGGAATTTTTGGAGACGGTAAAGAGCTTGCTCAAATTGCTATGGCCAAAGTATTTAAAGAAGGCGATTGGAGAAGTGGTTATTACCGTGACCAAACTTTTATGATTGCCGAGGGGTTGATGACCGTTCAACAATTCTTTGCCCAGTTATATGCGCATGCTGATTTGAATGATGAACCTATGACCGGTGGTCGTGCCATGAATGGGCACTATGCTACCAAATGGGTGGATGCAAATGGGAACTGGTTGAACCAAACAGAAAGAAAAAATTCAAGTGCCGATATCAGTCCAACGGCAGGGCAAATGGCTCGTTTATTAGGATTGGCAATGGCTAGTAAAACTTACAGAAATAACAAGGAACTAAAGGGGTTTACTCAATTCAGCAATAACGGAAATGAGGTAGCATTTGGAACTATTGGAGATGCAAGCACAAGTGAAGGTGTATTCTGGGAAACCATGAATGCAGCAGCGGTATTACAAGTTCCATTGGCATTGTCTATTTGGGATGATGGTTATGGAATTTCTGTTTCTAAAGAACATCAAACCGTAAAAGGAAGTATCAGTGATGCATTAAAAGGTTTTGAAAAAGATGAGAATGGAAAAGGAATCTTGATTTTCAAAGCGAAAGCCTGGGATTACGTTGAGTTGATTGAGACTTATCAAAAAGCCATTGCAACCTGTCGCCAAGAACATATTCCGGTATTAATTCACGTAGAAGAATGCACCCAGCCGCAAGGACATAGTACCAGCGGATCACACGAGAGATATAAAAGCAAAAAACGTTTACAGTGGGAAGAAAAATACGATTGTATTAAACAATTCCGTACATGGATTGAAAAACGTGGAATTGCAAGTACTGAAGAGTTAGATGAAGTAGAGAACATTGCACGTGAGAAAGCCAAGCATGGAAAGAAAGCAGCTTGGGAAAGTTTTCAGGCGCAAATAAAAGGCGAAATGGCAGAGTTGAATTCCATTTTAATGGAATTGGGCTTGAATGAATTTACAGGCGAATTAAAAGCGTTATCTGAGCCTATGCGCAGAGATGTAATCACTGTAGGTAGAAAAGCTCTTGTTGCGGCAAGATACATTCAAAACGATGCTAAACATCGTTTATCAGCATGGTTAAATACACAGAACGAAATTAACCATGATAGATATTCAGCACATTTATATAGCGAATCACCATTTTCTGCATTAAAAGTTCCAACGGTAGATCCGGCTTATAATACGCCTGCTGAAGAAGTAGATGGTAGAATTATCCTTCGTGATTTCTACGACAATGTATTGGCAAAAGACCCACGCTTCATTGCGTTTGGTGAAGATGTAGGAGGTATTGGTGGAGTAAACCAAACCTTCGAAGGATTACAAGCTAAATACGGAGAAGGAAGAGTATTTGACACAGGGATTCGTGAAGCAACTATTGCTGGACAAGGAATTGGAATGGCGATGCGTGGCCTTCGTCCACATGCCGAAATTCAGTATTTAGATTATTTGCTGTATTGCATTCAAACGTTAAGTGATGATTTAGCAACCTTGAGTTATAGAACCAAAGGACAACAAAAAGCGCCGGTTGTTATTTCAACCCGCGGACATCGTTTAGAAGGAATCTGGCACAGTGGTTCACCTATGGGGATGATAATTAACGCTATAAGAGGAATGTATGTTTGTGTACCTCGTAATATGACGCAGGCTGCAGGTATGTACAATACACTTTTAAAATCTGATGATACTGCTTTGGTAATTGAAGTTTTAAATGGTTATCGTAAAAAGGAAAAATATCCAAGCAATATAGGTGAATATACAGTTGCATTAGGTACGCCCGAAATTCTTCGTGAAGGAAGCGATATTACCTTGGTAACTTATGGTGCCACTTGTTATTTGGTATTGGAAGCCGCTGAAAGACTATCACAAATCGGCATCTCAGCTGAAGTGATTGATGTACAAACATTGTTGCCGTTCGACTTAACCGGAACCATTGGTATATCAATAGAAAAAACGAACAAAGTTTTATTTATCGATGAAGATGCGGAGGGTGGGGCAACAGGTTTCATGATGCAGCAGGTAGTGGATAAACAAAATGCATTCCGTTACTTGGATGTAGCACCTAAGGCGTTAAGTGGTAAAGATCACCGACCTGCTTATGCGTCCGATGGAGATTATTTCTCTAAACCATCTGTAGAAGATATGGTAGAAACCGTTTATAAAATGATGACGGAAGTAAATCCGGAGAGTTATCCTGCGTTGTAAAGAACAAACATTTATACAAGGGCGTGGAGACCCCATCTCCAGATGGGATCTACATTCATAGAGGAAAAAGTTTCTTCTTAACCTTTACCTTTTTAAATTTATTTTTTTTGGAATTTACCATTAGGTCTTGGGCGGCTTTACTCGTGTTACGCTATATCTCTTTTGGTGTTTTTAAAGATCATTGTTCTTCATTTTGTCTGGTCCTCCACATCCGCGGAGGATAATCATCTTCGTATTTGCTTATCGAAATAATACATCGAAGTCGGTCATCCTCCGCGGATGTGGAAGACCTTGTGTCGGTTGACGGAAAACCACATCAACAACAACACCAAAAAAGGATGCCGCTTTTATGCTGATCGAAGCGTCAGGATCACCCGAGGCCGCATTTCGTCCCATTTTAACCTTTAAGAAATATGTGGATTCCTCGAACCTTGCATGATACAAAACTGAAACGATTGAGAAATAAAAGATTAAATTTTAAACAAAACAATTTTGCTAAAAATCCTGTCAGTTGAATAACTCCTACAATCCCTAGATTGAAGTTTTAATTCAAATTACGGAAGCAAGAATAAGGCCCTATTTGTTTATTTAACCGAAACTTTGGATGCTGTGCAGAACTTGCTTTAGGTGCGGGCCCCGGAAGAATCTATATTATAGAACCAACAGGTCTCATTGAAGATGATCCTAATTTAACGAACAAGAAATTTCCAGGTAACCCAACAAAACATACCGAACTAAAAGTCCTATTCGTATTGTTGGTGAGATAAAAGATTGGTAGGGGCATTCTCCATAACAACTCAAGGCTATGAAAGATAATCTTGAGCGATTAAAGGAACTTGATATTGAGGCGATCGAGGAAGGAGCAAGTATAAAATCCAACCTTGCTATAATCCCCGCTTCCTATTAAAAAGCTTCATTGTTTTTTTAGAAGGTCGTGCATTTTTAATTTTTTCGTTGAACTGGTGTAAAGCCACTTCTTCTTTGCGGTGAAATATATCCTCCTTTTTATGTTGCTCAAAAGGCGTTATAGGATGTGTTATTCCATCATGTTCCGGAAGTATATGCAAGTCTTCTCCCTCAGTATGGAATACTGGAACTACCGTAGTCTTAGCAGCTATTTTTGTTTTAAGATCGGAGAGCTTTTCTTCTCCTTTACGAGGCATAATAGGCTTTTTAGTTATTTCTGGTGTTGGTTTTTGCTTTATTGGTGCAGTTGATTTCTTTAAAGCCTTCATTTTTCTGATAGGCTTAATCTGAGTACTTGATTTTTTTGCTACTACTGCTTTGGTTTTCTGCTTTACGGGTGCAGTTGCCTTTTTTACAACTTTAGTTTTTGCCTTTGGTTTAACTGGAGCAGTTTTCTTTTTTACACTAACTTTTGCCCTAGGCTTAACGGATAACTTTTTCTTTTTTGCAAGCGATTTGGTTTTTGGTTTAGTTGCCACTGCTTTTTTTACAGGCTTCGTCTTTGCTTTGGGTGTTTCCTTCTTTTTAGCCGATTTTCCTTTGGCCGGCTTAACAACCAAAAGAATAAGTGTTCCCACTTTGGTGATTTTAGATAAAGTCATAACGTTAAGTTTTGGATTAATAAATTTACTCATACTGTTTCCACCAAAGGTGCGACGGTATTGAGCTAATAGCATTACATAATTGCCCTAATTCCTTGCAAGATTCTCACCATCTAAGCCAATCAACTTGTAGTCGACATTATTAGTTTCATAATATAAACTTTAAGCCCCCGCTATAACTATGGTTTAAAATAAATTTCCGATATTTATAATCCACATGGAACCTTCCACCTTACTCATCTTTTTTTTCTGTTGTTCACTCTGGGTTCCTAGAGGTCATATCGAAATGTTTGGTTGCCAAGGTTGCAATACGGAGATCAGGTTTTCGAATGGCATAAAAACAATTCATCATGATGGTGATGTTGGTTACAGACTCGAAAATGTGGGTGATCTCAACGGAGACAAAATAGATGACATAGCTTATTGTCGCGATTGGTTGATGGGATGTAGAAGAGTGTTTGAAATTTACGTTATAGAGAATACGGAATGGATAGAAGTCTTAGGAATGGAGTTTCTGACTTGTGGTGATGAAAGAGGTCTTAAATGCTGTATTAAGGTGCTTGATAAGGGTAGAGTAAAATTAGAGGGTGAAGAGACGGATGGCATTCCCATGTTTAGGATTGTGGAATTGAAATAAAATTATAGACGATTGCTCCGAATAGCTTAACTTAGAATAAAGGAAACCTACAGGTCAATTGGCGTCGACTTGCAGTCGATATTTGCAAACAAAAAGTTTCCTATATTTGTTATAACCCATCAAATTAAGTCACATGAAAAGAATTCTATTCTCATTCATCATCTCATGTATTTCATTTAATTCCTTTGCACAAGTTGTTTATACCAATGATTTTACCAGTGGTTCTGCCGGTTGGAATCTGGGTGCCGGAGGTAATTTTGATACTTGGATCGTTAATAGCGTTTATAATTGCAGCGATGTAACTCCTAATCAGGGTGGAGGAAATTATTTACATATCTATGATGACTTGTTCGGAGAAATGTGTGCATTTTCAGGATTTCTCGGGTTTGGTTCTGGGGGAACCGTATATGCCACTCAAACAGCAGATTTTAGTACTTCAGGCTATTCATCAGTAAATATAAGTTTTGATTGGTTATGTCAGGGTCAAACCGGACCTATTCTGGCATCCTATGGGTTTGTTCAATACAGCACAAATGGAGGTGGGCTTTGGAACGCTATGACCCCTGCTCAATATAACGGACAATCCACTTGGACGAATATTAGTTTCAACAATGCAGGTATGGGTAATCAAGCAACTGTAAGAATTCGTTTTGGGTTTCTAAATTCAGGTTACGGACTTAATCCTGCTTTTGCAATTGATAATATAACTATTACAGGTGTTACTGGTGGATGCACCAATGCAGGTGGAACTTCCAGTGCACTTCCGACAACTATTTGCAGTGGGAATACTTCACTTCTTACTGTTGGTGGTTCAACAGGTTCTATTCAATGGGAACAAAGCCCTGATGGAATTGGAAGCTGGGCAAATGTAACAGGTGGAAGTGGTGGAACCACTCCCTCTTATACCACTCCTGCATTATTAGTAACTACTTATTACCGTGCTAAACTTTCGCAGGCAAGTTGTCCTGATGTTTATTCAACTGTTTCTTCGGTAATCGTTACAGCAACTTCTGCTGCAAGTGTTAGTATTGAAGCAAGTCCGGTTGGTGCAATTTGCGCAGGGACAAATGTTTTATTTACAGCAACGCCAACCAATGGAGGAACTCCGGTTTACCAATGGTTCCTCAATTCAAGTCCTGTTGGTTCTGGGTCAACGTATTCCAACAGTACATTATCAAGCGGTGATCAAATATATTGTTCCATGACCTCTAATGCTTCCTGCGTTACGGCAAATCCTGCAACTTCTAATACAATTACGATGACCGTAAATCCTAATCCGGTGGCAACTATTACTCCTCCCGGACCTATTACATTCTGTGATGATACAACCATTATTTTATATTGTGGACCGGTAGGAACGTATACCTGGTCTGATGGAAGTTCAGGGAACAATACGCCAGCATCTACAAGTGGAACTTATTGCGTAACAGTAATTGACGCAAACGGATGTTCTGATACTGCGTGTGTATTGGTAACCATTAATCCAACTCCCAATGTTAGCATCAATGGAAATGATACCATTTGCATTGGTGATATAGCCACCTTAACCGCAAGTGGAGCGAATACTTATTTATGGAGTACAACACAAACAATCAATCCAATTATGGTGAATCCGGGTGGACCTACGACCTATACCGTAACCGGAACTGAAAGCATTAATATGTGTTCCGCTACAGCAACATTTACGGTAGTGGCCATTTCAAGCACCATTGATAATTCATTGTCATCAATTAGTTCTACAACTTTACATGCCAACCAAAACGGAGCAACTTACCAATGGATAGATTGTAACAATGGTAATAATTCGATTAGTGGAGAAACAGGTCAGAATTTTACGGCATCCACCAATGGAAGTTATGCAGTTATAATTAGTGTGGCTGCCTGTAGTGATACAAGCGCCTGCAACAGCATCAATGTATTTGGAATTGATGAATACGGTTCATATCAGCTTTCCATTTATCCTAATCCTTCTAATGGGACCTTTACGATTGATGCAATGGTTGAAGGAGTGTACAATATTGTGGATGGTTCGGGTAAAATAATTCGTTCACTTCTAACCAGCGAAACGAATGGTTATACTGTTCAGGTTTCAGGATTGAATGCCGGAATTTATTTTATCGAAGTAAATACTGAAAAAGGTAGGATTCGTCAGAAGTTGATCATTACTCAATAGAAGCAAGAATTAGTTAAATGAAAATAGTACCCGTTAAAAATATTTAACCAAACGATCGATTTTCATATAAGGGATTTTATTTCGGTACATTTATATACTATGAAAACTATCTCCTTTATTCTTGCATTCTTCGTTGGGGCTGCTGTGTTTGGTCAACCTGATGGAGAGAAATATGTAAAGCTTACAGAAGATTATAAGAAGTCATCCAAACCCAATAGCTCTATCTTGTATTATCAAAAAGCTGCTGACTTTTTTAAGAAGGAAAATAATACAGAATACTTCGTGAATTGTTATAACCAGATTGGTGTTATTTACACCCGTCAGGATGAATATAAAAATGCAAAATCATATTTGTATGAGGCACTAAAAATAGGATCACTAAAATTAGATACCAATAGTTTGATATTGGCCACAACTTATATTAGTTTGGGAGTAGTTTATAATGCTGAAGAAAATTATGATACGGCGTTGTTATATCATTATAAATCACTGGAGATTCGTTGCGGAATCCTTGGGGAAGGGAGTTGGGAAGTACCCACCTGTTATGGAAATATTGGAAACGTATATGTCAATAAAAAAGATTTTGATCTTTCTATTGAGACCCACTTAAAAGCAATGAGAATAAGAGAAAAGCTATATGGAGCAAAGAGTAGTGAGATTGCTTTTTCTTATATAAGTCTTGGAAATGCATACCTCGAAAAAAAGGAATATGAAACTTCCCTCCTTTATTTCTATAAGACCTTGGGAAATAAAATTGAAAAATTCGGATTGGGTCACCAGGAGTTAGTAAAAGTTTATCGCAGCATTAGTGAGGTATATTATCTCATGAATGGATACAGTTCATCGTGATTTATACAAAGCTAAAGTGGATGAGATACTGAATAAATAAATCTACTTTCCAAACTTATATCCTAAACCAATCATTGCCCAATGGGTAATGTAGGTAGTTGTTTGCCCATCGTTTGCAGGATCAATGATTGGAGAATAACCTCCACGAATGGTCCAATGTTTCTTAATAGTCCCTTCTACAAAAGCGTAAGGCATAATGCGAGCTCTGTAGTTATTATTAGGATAAGTGTTACCTGTTGAGTCTGGATACGTTTCAGGAATTCTATCAAAAAACAGATCGTGTAATACAGTACATCCTACACCAAAAAAAATAGGAGAGGGAGGAATATTAAAATAGAAAGCAAGACCGGTAGTTGGAGTAATGCTTCTGCCTACTATAAAATTATATTTTTCATCCATTAGAAATGGAGTAACTCCAAAACCAAACCTTGCCGAAAAAAACGGTCCGAAATGCATGATCCTTTCATACTGAATACTCACTACCTGACTTGATCCCATACCATCCAACCAGATCACGTTTTTTTTCCATTCGTTTTGAGAACCCTTATTGTTGTTGGTGTTATTTGTTCTGTTTCTTTCTTTTCGGGTTCTGTAAATTTGAGAATGAGCAGGAATGTCTGAAAAAGCGAGAAGCCCTGCCAAAAGCAAAGTACAAATACTCAAAAACCTAAATTTTTTTACAGATATGAATGGGAACTCTTTCATTAGATACTGGTCTATTATTGAGGGTTTAGGTTTGCAAATATACCATTTTTAGTGAAAGGGAGCGCCTTGGCGTCTTATCCTGCCATCGGCTTTAACTTTTTATGAGTATAGAGCATTTGTCAGTGAGTATTGAGTATGGAGTAACAAGTATTGCATGTTTTGCACAGAGAGCCGATTTATTGGCATTTCTTATTCAATCACCAATCTACCAAGCGATCTTAACCTTTTACTCTTCAGCTCGAATATATATGTGCCTGCACTTAAATTTGATTTCTCAACAACTACTTTGTTGGCTGTAATTGAAGGAACTGAACGAACCAATTGTCCATGCATATTATAAATATTCAATTCAAATTCGGCCTCCTCATCATTGGTAAAACTAATGATTGTTTGTTGGCTAAATGGATTTGGGGAAACTGTAACAGGGAATGTTTCGTAAGAATTGACTCCTGCCGAAAAAACAATATTGAGATTAATGTTTATCGTATCTGAGCCACAATTATTGGTTACAATTAATTGTACATTATAGGAACCTCCAACCAAATAATAATGGGAAGTGGAAGCATTTCCTGTTTCTGTAAATCCATCTCCAAAATTCCATGCGTAAGTTGAGCCCGGAGCATTTACAGGAGCATTAAAATAGATGAGAAGATCGTTGTTATCTACATAATTAAAATTTGCGTTTGGAGCAGCTATTTCCGTTACAGCTTGTGAACCCGAATTGGTGCATCCAGTTGAGTCTGTTATTAAAACAGAGTAAGTACCTGAATTATTTACGACTGTTGTATGGGTAGTGTCGCCATTACTCCATAAATAGGATGAATAACCTGGGATTGCTGAGAGTTGTAAAGAATCATTCTCACAGAAAGAATAACCAAATCCTGATGAGTAAATAGAATTCGGAATAACAGGATGTGCATTTACTGTGAATGTTTCTTCTCTTATGCATCCTGCTGCATCCACAACTTCTACTGTATGGGTTCCTGGTGATAAATTAATATATGACGAAATGGATGTGTTATTTTCCCATGTCCAGGTATAAGGAGCATTAGGTCCCATTGGAGCAATCGTCGCCAGTCCATTATTTTGTCCTGCGCAAATTTCATCATTAACGGTAATATTAGGATCGTAATGAACGTATGATTTGTTTACTATTACAGAATCACGATAAACGCCGTATTTATCGATCATATAATATTTCGCGGTGTTTTCGGAGATAAGAAATTTTACATAGTGATTTTCGAACATCTCAACACTAATGTTAGGTGAATTATTGTTGGTATGGAAATCAAGTGTACTGGCGCCTCCACCACCTGAAATGAGGTATTGAATTCCGTTATAATCTCCACGTTGGTAACAATGTGAATGACCATTTAAAACAAAATCCACTCCGAATAGTTCCCATTTCGGAACCAGAAGAGTTCTCATATCATCGTTCCCCTGATAAAGGAAATATGGAGAGAAAGGAACATAGTAATCGGCACTCCAACAATTACTCCATGGTGGTTGATGACAATACACAAATAACCATTTTTTATCGTTGCATTTTAATTCATCAATCATCCAGTTATATTGTGCAGAACCTACGGCATAAGTCATGTTGGCATCCAAACAGATGAACTTTGCATCTCCCCAAGTAAATGAATAATATCTTTCTGAATTGGCGGGGTTGTTATGAAACAAATAAAATGCATCCAGATAAGTTGAAGCTCCATCAGCGTAAGTATCATGATTCCCTATCGTTGTAAAATGACAATCTTTATCCAAGATATCCTGATATACATTAAAAAATACACCATCATAATTATCACCTACCCCTTGATCCACATCTCCTGTAACAATTCCAAAATCGGCATCTTCATTTTCCATCAAATCTTTTACCTGGTTTTGTGGAGTGTTGTTATAACCACAATCACCATACACTAAAAAAGAAATGTTATCGGAGGTATCTTCTTCGGCAGTATAAAAACTCGTTATGGCAGAAGTAAAAGTATCACCTGGGGCAGCTGAATAGGCCTGATAGAAATATTGAGTATTGGCAGTTAATCCGGTAATGTCGAAATAATGTTTTTGGGTATTTGTTGGGCTTGATAAAGTATCCATCCAAACACCCGGAGCTGTTCCTATAGACAATATGCCAGTGGAAATGTTTGCTCTTCTCCATGCTATGGTTACTGTGGTTTGTGAGGGTCTTTGGATAAATGGAGCTCTGTTGGCTACCTGAGAAAATCCAGAAAGAATAAAAATAAAAAAAAGGATGGTTAGAAGTGACTTTTTCAACATGGCGAGTATATTGTTACAATGATAACAAGAACTCTCGTGATAAATGGATATTTACTCTTTTATTATAGGACAGTGGTATGTTATTTACTGGAAGGACGGATACTTACGAACCTACGAACTTTCTTTTTACTTGTTCGTAGGTTCGTATAAATTTGTACTCCGAGTTAAACTCCTTTCTTCGATTTCTTTCTCCGCATAAAATTCCACCCTAAACCACCACTGAATTTTATTTCCTCAAGATAGGTTCTTCCGTAAGCAGAAGAATTTGATCCACCTGCTACAAATTTTGCTTGCACAAAGAAGTGAAACACCGATCCTATATAATAATTACATCCTAAGGTTAAACCCACCAACGGACTAAATTGTACCGGAGATTCTCTTATAAGGGTATCCTGAAAATAGTTAACAGTATGAATTCCACCCCCTGCACTAAAACCAATATAGGGGTCCCATCTTGACAATTTTAAGGGATGATAGTTGAGTCCTAGAAACAAAGAATAATTTTTTCTCAATCCTATATTTTCCATATTGATAATATCAAATGAAACCCAAGCTTCGCTTGTTACTGAGAAATTGTTATTGATATAGTAATCAATATTGACAGAAATATAGGGCGCATATTTTTTCTGACTGAACAAATATCCACCTGAAATATTAGCCTGAGCACGAAACATACCTGTTTTAGAAACGGAATCTTTTTGCGCCAACATATTGCTGGTACAAAGAACCAGAACCATAATGGCTCCTGTTATTTTCTTTTTTTCCATAGTTGTGCAATCTTATAGTTAATACTCAGATTTAATAATAAGTGACCTTCGAATGATGGTTCATTATGTTCTTCAACATGGATATCTCCATCCTCAACTTCAGCATGAAGCTCTCCACCTAAGTGAAACATGTATTGAGTTGTGAGGGAAATATCCCATTTCGGAGTTATGTTATAATGCAATCCTGCTCCCATGTGTACCGCTGAACTGAATTTTCCAAATTCTGCGTCAGGTCGGCTGTTAATAGTAACTCGTGTATAATCAAAACAGTTTCCTGCCACTACATACGGTAGAAACTTTCTCTGAAAATTTTTCGGTTTCAAAATGTAGAACATTACAGACCAACCGATGTGATAGTCCTGTCGTTTTGCCAATCCGCCGATATCCGTGAAAATTACATCAGCAAACCATTCGGTATTTATTCTTTCATGCACAAGAATGCGAAATTGTCCGCCACCGCCAAAACCAGGGGCTCCATTGTCATGAGAGAATAAACTTGTTGTAGACCTAACTCCAAGAGTAAAACGACCGGGTAAGGTTTTTATCGTATCATTTTTTTGACTGAAAACTGAAAGGGGAATAATCAATAAACCCAGTCCTAATAGTATTCGGTTCATATAAGAAGTAGTTAGGTACTGGTATTTTCATAAACAAGTGGTGTATCAATTCGGTATATTATATTAACTTTAAGATTCTTTATAATATTGTCCACAATAAATGAAAAAGATGAGTTTTTCGAGAATTCTATTGGTTTTGTTGATTATCGGGATGAATTCCTGCGCTATTTATACACAGAATAAAATGCCCGCTGATGCGAATAAGGTCTATGAAGATCTTTCAGCTGCGGTAAACAATCAGGATTCTGCTGCCCTAAGGAAAGTACTTTGCAAAACTTCATTTGTAAAAATGATGAACGAATGTATTTCGATGGGAATGGAGTACCCCGCAGATGTGATGATGGGAATGAAAATGGGATTGCTCGATTTTAAACAATTCAAGTATATAAAATATAATAAGAATGGAACTACTGTGAATGCTTATTATATATACACGGTAGATAAGGTGGAAACCTCTATTATAACTCTTAGGCTAGTTGAAGAAGATGGCTCATTAAAAATGATTGATCTAAGAAACATGGATGCAAAAAATTATATCATCTATCTTCATAAGAAGGATTATTCATTTCTTGATCTTAAAGAATTTGCACCGGAAGGGTCTGTTGAAGCAACTCCAAGATTAATAACGAAAATAGATTATCAGGCTAAATACGATGTGTTTGCTTATGGTTATGAAGTAATAATTAGTATTAATGGATTCAAACATCGTGGAGCAAACAACAGCACAACGAGTGGAACCATAATAGGAGGGATTAATAAGGGGGAGAATACAATCGAATTCTCAATTAAGAAAACAGATCCCAACGAAAAAGAAATTCCTGTTATTGGAGTAAGAGCTTATATAAACGATATGGAAACGGATGTATTCTTTTTTAACGAAGATGTTCAGGGGACATCTATCGTTAAAACTTTTACTGTAAATTAATCTAGAATAAAAGAACAGAGAGCTAAGTCATCCCGAATTCATTTAGGGATATGTAAACGAAATGATCAATAAAAATTAACTGAACTATATTAAACGTACCTCATGAAAATAAAACTATTTCTATTTGTAATCGTTCTTTTATTGGTTTCATGTGATTCATCAGTAAAAGCAGACTTTGATACTATCGAAGCAAAAAAGGTAATCCTTATTGGAGATGATGATAAGGAGTATGAATTAAAAGTAAAAAAGGACAGCACTGGAAATGCTGTCCTAAACATTACACCTACTACAAAATAATTATTCGAAGTGTTCCCAGTTAGGGCTTACTAAAGCAACCAGAATTATAATTCCTACAGTACTGGGTCCGAGTCCTAAAGCAAGATTTACCACAAGAGTAATTGCACCACTTGCTACAATTCCGTAAACTCCGGCTCTTTTATAGTTTATAGATAAGATACGCGAATATGATATTCGCAATCCCGAATATGATCATAATTAATGGTGCATAAGAAGGGATAAGCGCTTTTCTGGTGATCTCTGTGCCCATTGCCAGATATAACAATACCACAAATCCATTTCCAATCATCATTAAGATGAGAAAGGCAGTTAAACATCCACCAAGTTCAGGTCGGGTTTCCGGAAATTCATTGTTATTGTTTGGGTCGTAGGGTCGTAGGGTCGTAGGGTGGTGGGGTAATAGGTCTGTTTGATGAGTTTTCGTTTTCCATGATGTTCATTTTTAAAGTTCGTGTTCGTGATATTATATACAACCGAAAAAAAAATGAGCATACTTAGAAATAGGTAAAAACGGATTTGGGATTTACGATTAAAACAGGAGAAGTAATGTTAGGAGGCTTTTTTGGATGAAACATAAACTCCGTCTTCGTAATATTCTGTTTTAATAAATGCACCTTGCTTGTCGAAAACGGGCCATTCGCCAACTCTTTTATCATGGAACAATTCACCGGTTTCTTTCAGCACTCCATTTTCATGGAATACTTCTTTTAAGGTGGTGTTTTTTCTATCTGATTCCTTTTTGCTTGCAGGGATAAGCTTGTAGGTAATAGAAAATGCAGTTAGGGTAACGAAGGCTATAATGATTGGATAATTTTTGTTTAAAAACACAAGAATTACAACGGTAAGAAACATCAATGCAATGGCGACTCCGACTGAAATTAAAATGCGATAGATTTTATTCATCCTTATAAAAATAATAAAACGAACATTCGTTACAACTTTATGATCCTTCTGGTTGTTGAATTTTGAGGAATTACCAGTATGTAAATTCCCGAACTTAGTTCCGATAGGTCAATTATATTTTCACCTTTTATCAAGTTGATCTGATTGACTTCTTCTCCAATTGAATTTAATAGAAGACCTTTTACTGACGCAGAGCTATTAATGGTTACTAGCGAGGTTACTGGATTAGGATATAAATGAAGTATTGGGAATTCTTCCTGCTGTATATTAAAAGTCATTGGCTGATTTTCGTATGCACCAAGATCAACATTGGTTTCTGCAACGCGATCATGAAATGCAAGGTCAAACAATGTAACCAAGGTGCTGTCTCCAGTATTTTCATGGGAAGATCCCATCTGAATGTGATATCCGTCATCATCTGTCATCCAGCAACTATCCTGACCCTTGTGAGTTGATGGTTGAAGGAAAGCAAGACTGTTAAACTGATTTGCAATACCAGGAAGAATTGTATGAGGTGCAATTTGTAAGTTAGTATCAATATTGCAATAATTTACAATAAATGATGAGCCCCCGTATAAATGAAATTGCGGGCTTGTATTAGCTGTATTGCCACGAATAATTGAATTACGAAAAGTTGGATCAGCTGTGCCTGAAGCACCACCTCCACCGCCACCACTATTTGAACGGTCCGCAACAATTCCACCACCATTGCCACTTGTCACTGTGTTATTAGCAACTACGCAATTTATCAACGTAGGACTGGCATTTCCATTATTGCCTCCCCAACAATACATTCCACCTGCTGCATTGTCAGCTGTGTTATTGGCTATCACCGTGTTCCATATAATGGGACTTGCATTACCGTTAAGCAAACCAAAGTTATCTATACCACCGCCACCACCAGTTGCATGATTATCCACTATCAAACAATTTTCTATAGTTGGAGATGCTGCGCCTCCATTGTATCCATCATTAAATATTCCTGCTCCAAACTCTGATTGATTTCGGGTAATTACACAATTGCGAATGGTAGGACTACAAAAATTACCTGCTCCACTTCCTACATTTAAAATGCCTCCACCTAACCCAACTACTGAGGTAGCAGGTCTTTCATCATAACCTCCAGTAACCACAAACCCATCAAGCACTGCAGTATTATTAAGTCCTAAATTGCGTATTACCTTATAGCTGTTATCTGTATTAGAAGCTGTACCAATAAAACCACTAAGTATGCTTTTGGGACCACAGTAAATAATTCTTTCCGACAGAAGGTTTTCGGTGCCTAAGAAGCTTCCATAAATACTTACACCGTTCTTCATGCTAAAAGCAATTGTTCTGTCAGGGCCACTTGTGGTAAAGTATGTTCCTTCTTCAACCCAGATTTCATCTCCGGGGTTAGCAGAATTAATAGCCAATTGCAAACTTGTACCTGGATATGAATTTATCCAACTGGTTCCATTCAGGGAGCCTCCTCCTGCTTCGGTTACGTAAATAATAGCTGCATTTTGAATGCCAGGAAGTATTGCCAATAATGCAATAAGTAATCGTTGATGTAATTTCATAAATATCGTTCTATTCCAAATATAGTAATTATTATCTTGCGTCGGAATTTCACCGATATGTATAAGCTAATAAAACCTCTGCTTTTTGCCATGAATCCTGAAGCGGCTCATCACTTCAGCTTTAACGCCTGCAGAAACTTAAGTCAGGTTCCATTTGCTTCAGAAATTACCCAGTCTATTTTTGATATTTCAACCCCAAACGATGCTGTTGAACTATTTGGGTTGAAATTTAAAAACAGAATTGGACTAGCGGCAGGGTTTGATAAGGATGCAAAGATCTTCGATCAATTCGCTGATTTCGGCTTCGGACATATTGAAATAGGTACCGTAACGCCTAAAGCTCAACCTGGGAATGAACAACCAAGATTATTTCGATTGTTACAAGATCAAGCCATTTTAAATAGAATGGGATTTAATAACCTGGGTGCTAAAGATGCCGCAGAAAGACTTCGTAAAAAGAAAAGAACCGATATCATTATTGGGGGAAATATTGGTAAGAATAAACTCACCTCAAACGAAGAAGCGGTGAATGACTACCTCATTTGTCTCCGAGAATTATATGATGTGGTGGACTATTTTGTGGTAAACGTAAGCAGTCCGAACACCCCAGGTCTAAGGGCCTTACAAGATAAGGGACCCCTTACCGAGATCTTGAAGGAAGTGCAAAAACTCAATCAAAGTTTAGGGAATCCTAAACCGTTACTATTAAAAATCGCTCCTGACTTGGAGTTGGAGCAATTATCAGATATCGCAGATATTGCTTTTACAACAAACCTAAGTGGAATAATAGCCACCAACACCACCATAGATAGGAGTGGATTAATAACCAAAACCAGAGCCGTAGAAAAACTGGGTGCCGGAGGAATAAGTGGTAAGCCCTTAACCAAAAAAAGTACCGAAGTAATCCATTTTCTTAATAAAGAAACAGGTGGAAAAATACCGATTATTGGCGTGGGAGGAATCATGAGTGGTAAGGATGCCGTTGAGAAATTAGACGCTGGAGCTTCATTGGTGCAGCTATACACAGGGTTCATCTATAGGGGACCGGGTCTGGTTAAAGAATGTGTAAAGGCCATTAGGGCTCAGAAAAAATAGTTATTTTCGGCACCGTATTTTAACATGTCAAATAAGATCATCATCACTGAATGCCCAAGGGATGCCATGCAAGGTATCACGGAGTTTATTCCTACTCAGCAAAAGGTAAAATACATGAACAGTTTGCTAAAGGTGGGTTTTGATGTGCTCGACTTTGGAAGTTTTGTAAGCCCCAAGGTAATGCCTCAAATGGCTGATACAGATCAGGTAGCTGAGCAATTAGATCTTACTAATACCAATACGAAATTACTAGCGATTATAGGAAACCAAAAAGGAGCCGAGAGAGCTGAAGCCTTTAAACAGATCAGCATATTAGGATTTCCATTCTCGGTTTCCCCTACCTTTCTAAAGAGAAACATCAATTCGGATATGGCCGAAACGGTTACTCGTATTGGAGAGATTAAAGAAATAGCAGATAGAAGCAATAAGGAGCTCCTCATCTATATATCCATGGCTTTTGGGAATCCTTATGAAGATCCCTGGAGCACAGAGGTAGTAGGAGAGTGGGTGGAGAAACTGGCCTGGATAGGTATTCGTAAAATTGCTTTGAGTGATACCATTGGTGAGGCCAATCCAGAAACCATTGATAATTTATTTTCTTACGTAATTCCCAATTTTCCGGAGGTTGAATTCGGTGCACATTTTCATACTACGCCATTTAACTGGAGGGCCAATATAAATGCGGCTTACAATGCGGGTTGTCGTAAATTTGATGCCGCCTTAAAAGGTTATGGTGGATGTCCAATGGCTAAGGATAACCTTACAGGAAACCTACCAACCGAAAATCTTTTGGACCTTTTTAAAGAAAAAAACATTGAGTTGGGTCTTAATCAAGCTGCTTTTGGGCATAGCATGGCACTTACCACAGATACTTTTCCTATAGAGCATTAGGGTTTTATTATTTCCTGACGCTAAGGTTAGGAACATCGTGGCGGCTTTTATACGGATCGAAGCATGAGTGCTTGTGCTTACTGACGCAAAGCGAAACCCCAGTATCACCCTGCGCCGCTTATTAACTTTAATATAAAAAGCTGTTGACTTCAGTCAACAGTTATTCAGATTAATATTTATTGGGCTTTAGCCCAACTAAGAGAATGCAGCTCCAGCAGATAACTGTCGGGACTGGCCGTTTCTCCCATCTCTAATACCCCATTTTAACCACGTATTTAACACTCACCTGTTAAAAAACCACCTATTTTAGTTGTAAAGTTAAAAGGAAACGCTTACTTTTGCAGTCCTTTAAAATTAGAAAGTATGTCTAAGATTTGTCAGATTACAGGAACACGTAGAATGGTTGGTAATAAAGTATCCCACTCTAACATTAAAACCAAACGTGTATTTAATCCTAATTTACAGAAAAAACGTTTTTACTGGGAAGAGGAGAAAATTTGGGTTACTTTAAAAGTTACTCCAAAAGGAATGAAAACCATCAACAAGCTAGGATTAGAGAAAGCTATTAAAAGAGCCGCAGAAAAAGGTTTCTTAGATTAATAAATACTGTTTCGTACGAAATATTACAAAGCCTTCAGTAATGAGGGCTTTTTTATTTCAACTTCTGCTCTCCAACTCTTTCTTTCAGCATCTTTTCAAAGTCGCTGTATACAACAGCAAAACGTGTTTTAAATAATACTCTTAGTATGTCCAGATCGGCCAGAGTAAACATATTATTGGTAATATCAAGAAACTCAAGTTTAGGGATGTTGGCTACCCATTCGCTAAACACATCTATCTTGTTATCCTTTAGAATAAGTACTTCCAGTTTCTTGCAATTCTTTAAAAAATGCGGAATCTCTTTAATGTTGTTGCCCTGCAGATTCAAGACTTTTAAGTTTTCCATCCATTGAATCTCTTCTGGAATACTATCTATCTTACAATTAATAAGAGTAACCGATTCCAGTTTTTTACAACGGGTAATAAACTCTGGAAAATGATAAAGATTAGCATCAGCAATAACTATCTCCCTTAGGTTCACCATTCGTTTAATGCTATCTGAAATGCGCAATGTATCAGAAGTATTGTTGATCAATCTGAATAACTCAACTCCCATTTTGCCTATTTCCCTTGGCAGAGAGTCTAATTTTGTATCACATAATTCCAGATAAAGAAGATTGGTATTGGCTACAAAAGTGGGATCTAAATAGGTGATAGGATTCTTCTTTGAAACCATAATATACATATTTGCCAGCAAAGCCCAATCAGCTGGAATAGAAGTAATCTGGTTGTTCTCTAAGTTGAGTAATTGAAGATTAACCAGCTTACTTAGTTTAGATGCGTTTTTACCAATGAGTTCATTGATGCTGCTTAGTTTATACCCATCTTTTTTAGCGACTTTCAAAGCGTCCTTATAGCTATCGAAGATTACAGCCTGAGCAACTCCATTATTGTTTAACCAGCTTGGGTCATCACTATCAAATTTCACCTGTGCGGTTACAGCCGATCCAAAAAACAAAAATAGTATAACAATAATGTATTTCATTCTATTTGGTTTTCTCAATACAATATTTTTGATACGAGTTTTTTCCATCTTCATCTCCAAGGTCGGCGGCTGTTTTAAAATCTTCGCAGGCCTTGTCTTTTTTGTTTAGGTAAAAATAATTTACTCCACGGTTATAAACTGCGTCTACGTACTTAGGATCCAATTCTATTACTTTTGAATATTCTTTATTCGCCGCTTCTGGATCTTCCATTGCATCAAATAGTGCACCACGATTAAAATATGCATCTACATAATTAGGATCTAAAGCAATGGCTTTATCAAAATCGACTAATGCCCCTTTAAAATCATCCAACGAAAGTTTTGCTGCTCCTCGGTTGAACCATACAAATGATTTTGTACTATCTATCGAAATTGATTTATCAAAATCAACAATGGCACTGGTAAAATCTTCCGCATCAGCGAGACGTAATCCCCTATAATAATAATTCCTTGGGTTTTCAGGTTCCTTTTCTATAATCTGGTCCAACTGACCAATCGTAGCATTCTCTGGATTAAGAATCACATCCTGGTCCGTGGTGGTATCAGGTCCCTTTTTTCCCCCGCAAGATGTTAGGGCAATAAAACCAACTAATAAAATGGTGAACTTTTTTATCATATGAGACACCAAGAAAAGAAATTTTACCCATACCTGTTAGATGGGTTTGGTTAAATTATGCAACATCAAAGTTGATAACCACTTTTTGGGTGGTTGGATGCGCCTGACAAGTGAGTACAAAGCCATTAGCTACCTCCGCTTCGGTTAGCGAATAGTTGAGTTCCATTTGAACTTCACCTTCCATTACCTGAGCTCTGCAAGTGCAACAAACAGCTCCTTTACAGGCATAAGGCGCATCAGCTCCATGGTGGGTAGCCGCATCCAGTATTGACTCCCCATTAGTAGCCAGTTCAAAATGAGTTTCTTTACCATCCAATATAACGGTTATTTCGCTAAAATCTCCGTCGAATTTTTTAACAATCTCGGCTTTTTTTATCTCCTTGGAGCCTGATGTAGGGGTTGGGGTACCAAATAACTCAAAATATATTTTACCACTGTTAAAGTTCTCTTTTATAAGTCTTTCTTTAACTGATTCAGTCATATCGTTCGGACCGCAGATATACACTTCATCCGTACCATCCAGATCTACCAATACTTTACAGAGATTAGCTACCTTCTCACCATCAATTCTACCGTTTAATAGGGGAGTATCAAGTTGTTCCTTAGAAAACACATGTAGAAGGGTTAATCTTCCCATGTACTTGTTCTTAAGTGCCTCAATTTCCTCCTTAAATATAATGGTAGCATTACCTCTATTACCATAAATTAAAGTAGCGGTACTATCAGGTTCGCTAACCATAATGGTTTTAAGTATAGAAACTACCGGAGTGATTCCACTACCAGCTGCAATTAATAAATACGATTTGTTATTTTTAGCAGATATCTCGGGAGTAAAATGCCCCATGGGAGGCATTACTTCCAATAAATCACCCGTTTTTAATCCTTTATTGGCCCATTCAGAGAATTTACCACCTTCCACTTTCTTTACTGCAACTCTCAATTCATTTTCACTCGGGCTTGCGCAAATTGAGTAGCTCCTACGGATGTCTTCCCCGCCGATCATTGCTTTTATTGTAAGATACTGGCCAGCCTTAAAATTGAAATGCTCTTTTTCAGCAACAGGCACCTCAAAAGCGATTGATACCGTATCGACAGTTTCTCTTCTTACATCAATTACTTTAAGTGGGTGAAATTTGGACATGATCTTTATTTTCTCTGCAAAAATAATATTTACTCTCAGACCAAAGGCATCAATAAAGCCTCTTTAGGAGCTAATATTTTTTAAATGTGATTAGAAGGACTAATCACGCAAGCGCATATACCAATGCTCATAGGCATAGTTCCCAGCTTGATCAGTTACCTGCAGATTTAAATACCCTACAGTATCGTAAGGGATGCCATAAACAAACCAAGGGGTGTCGAAATTATATACTGGCAATCCATCAATTACAGGATTATAGGTATAGTAGATTTGCCCCTGAAGACCTTCTACAGTAAGAAGCATGCTATGGAGCTTATCATTATCGGTAATGGTTCCTGTAAAATGAATGGTATGATTGTTCATGAGAATACCATTGCTATCGGGATCATATAAATGAATAACGGGTGGAGTAGTTTCGCCTGTAGGATTTGATGTGTCGCAAGCGTAAAAGAAACAGGCAGCTAGTAAAACTACCAGACCGCCTGTTTGTATTTTGGTCATATAAACTATCTTATTTCGTAAAATTCTCGCAGTTATAGTCGGCATGTGTTTGCTCAACTACAAAACTGTTTCTCTTATGCTCATCAGAACTGCAGTATTCTAAAACATCTGCCGGATCTGAGATTTTGGTACATCTTGTACAAATTTTATCATTACAAGAAGTTGTTGAAAATATTAACGCAACCAAGGCTGTTAAAATTGCAGGAAGAAATATTTTTTTAGTTCGCATAATTAATTCATTCAGTTGTACAAATATAGAAGACTATTTTTATTTATCGCAAAACAATTTATGCCGTTTATCGAACAAGGGTATCATTGATACACAACCAAGGCTCCGTTTTTTACCACATAAAGATGATGATTATAGGAAACAAAAGGGTTTCCGAATAAATCCTCCACACATGTTAGCTTTTTCAAATCCATACCAGCTGGAACCTTTACCTCCTCGTCTTTATAAAAAAGCTGATCCTCGTCATGGATGTATCTTACGTAAGTGGTTAGGCTATCCTCAGCATCAGCGCAAACTATATCAACATTTGTTGGGTTTAAACCCTTCACTTCAATACCCCTGTGGTATACCTTGTTTGTATCCTTTCCCCATTCAAACCCTATTACGGTAAATGTTGCCGGATCTGCCCCCTTTAATATGGCTATTTCATCACCATCTGATTGAACATTCCACGTATATACTTGCTTATTGTCTCTTGCGAAAAAGCCTCCTTGACCAAGCCTTACAAAACTACCTGTATCAACTGTGGGAACTTCTTTATAATAAAATACAAGTTTATTGGCAGAATCCTTTACAGTGGTTAGCATGGAGGTGCGTATGTAAAATGTGCCTGTAGTTTTGTTTTTGTAGAAATTCTCGTCTACCTTTTCATACAACGAATTGTCAAATTTGGGGTCTATTGGTTTCTTCTTCTCGCCACAGGAAAAACATAGGATAATAAAACATGCAACTAATACGGAAGACCATTTCATAAGGCAAAAATAATGTTTTTAATCTATAAGCGGTCCTAACAAGTTGAGCTTTGAACTTTACGCAGCGAGACGAAGTCGAGTTTTGAACGTAAAGCGAATCTTTGTAATTATTTTACCCTTTCATCATATTGCCCACCCATTGAGTTTTGGGTTTGTAAACGGTTGATCATTTCTTTTTTAATGATATTGAAAACAATCATGTGAACATCCTCCGCAATTTCCATGTCCATTGCCTTAGAGTGAATATTTATATCTGCAATCTCCTTGATCTTTCCACCTCTGAAACCGCAAAATGCAATGGTTTCTACCTTCTGGTTTTTAGCATATTCCATGGCATCAACCACGTTTTTGCTATTACCACTTCCGCTGATTCCTATAACAAGATCATTAGGGCTCATAAAATTCTTTAGTTGCTCTATAAAAATAGCATCCCATGAAATATCATTGGCTATGGCCATCATTGAAGGAATATTGTCGTTTAAGCAAATTACTTTAAAACGCTTCTTAAGCCCAAAGCTGGCTCCCTTTAAAAAATCGCCCGTTGCATGACTTGCACTGGCCCCGCTGCCTCCGTTACCAAAAATATAGATAGTGCCTTGTTTTTCATGAACCCTTAAAAAGGCCTGTATGGCTAGTTCTACCTGCGCCGGGTCCAAATCATCCAACGTGGTTTTTAATAGATCTATATATGATTTAAAAGTAGACATGGTCGTTTTATTCTGAATGTAAAGATAGTAAACCCTTGCTAAATATTGGTTAATTAATGTTTTATAAGGGTTCAATTTGCATAAAATGAAGTTGGCATCGTTGTTAGCAAACTGTAAAAATGTAGATTTGTACCACAAGCAAAAAATAACGAAAGTATGTTTCCATGGATTTTTCTAGCCCTTCTTATTCCTTTTCATTATGCACTTTATAAATTATTCCCAAAAGCAGGACAACCTGCCTGGGCGGCATTGATTCCCTTTTATAATGTATACATCATTCAAAAAAAAATATGTAAAAAGCCATTATACTGGATCTTCTTTTTATTGCTACCAGGGATTAACTTGGTTATGTTTGGTTGTATTTGCTATAATTTAGCCCGTGCTTATGGCAAATATACCTCTAAGGAATTGTTCCAGGCAGTGGTATTATTCTTTTATTTCTTCCCTAAACTCGCTACTGATAAAAACACTGCTTTTGTTCCAAAAGACAAAAGGCCGGTTCGTAAAAAATCAACTGCACGTGAATGGGGTGAAGCCCTTGTTTTTGCAATTATTGCTGCGACTTTTATTAAAGGCTACGTTGTAGAACCTTATAAAATCCCCACTTCGTCTATGGAAGATGATTTAATGGTGGGTGATTTTTTAGTAGTGAGCAAATTAAATTATGGTTTAAAAATTCCTCAAACTCCTTTAACTTTTCCATTTACTCATAATAGTTTATACGATCTTCCGGGACCTATTTGGCCTTTTGTAAAATCATATTCTACAGCATGGAGTATTCCATTAATAAAAATGCCTGCTTTGGAAGGAATTGATAGAAATGAGATTGTGGTATTTAACTTTCCTGCGAATGATACTACTATAGAAACGTTGGAATTTCATGCCCATGACTATTATGTAAAGGTGGCTGCTGAAGCGTATGGAGCTGCATATAACGACAGACAGATTAAGGCAGATGGTACCATTGATAATTGGGATTATTATATGAGTGTAGGGCGAAAAAGAATTCGTCAGGCATTTCCAATTGTAAATCATCCTATTGATAAAAGGAACAATTATATAAAAAGATGTGTTGCTATTTCCGGAGATAAACTGGAAGTTAGAAATGGTGAACTTTACATTAACGACGAGAAACAGGATAAACCTGCGAAGTCGCAATTTACCTATACGATTGTTTTCAATAAAGACGTTAACCTCGACGAATATTTCAACCAGGAAATTTCACCAGAGGATATGGGTTATGGTGGTGGTAAAAAATGGCCTAAAAATAAAAAACTGGCTCCTGATACTTTAGAATGGAACCTTACCCGTACTCAATTTGAAGGATTACAAAAAAGTGCAATTGTGGATACCATATTTTTAACCCTAACTCCTCCAGGACAGTGGGATTTTCAAATGTATCCACATAATCCCAAGTTTAAATGGAACCGCGATAACTTTGGACCATTGGTAGTTCCTAAAAAAGGGATGAGCATTAAATTAGATGAGAACAACTATCTTCTTTATAAAAGAGTAATGGAAGCTTACGAGCACCATAAAACTGAGTGGAAAGGTGGCCAGGTTTATTTAGATGGTAAAGTAGTTACAGATTATACTTTCGAGCAAAACTACTATTTTATGATGGGAGATAACCGTCATGGATCAGCAGATAGTCGCTGTTGGGGATTTGTACCAAATGATCACGTGGTGGGCAAGGCACTTATAGTTGTTGCCAGCACGAATGATACTGGTGTGAAGAAATTCCCTAAGAATATTAGATGGAACAGATTCTTTAGACTGGTTCATTAATGGAGGTTTTTGCAACTGCTTTTTTACCGGGTACTATGTATCTGAAAAAATGGTTGCAATCTAATCATCCGGTTATTGATGTTGGAGAGAACTTTATTAAACAAACTTTTAGAAGTCGTTGTAGTATATTAACATCAAACGCACCTTTGTTGATTTCTATTCCCTTGCGTAAAACTGATAGTAAAAGAGTAGGGGATACAGAAATTAGTTATACCGAAGGCTGGCAAACAAAGGCATTAAGGGCGATACGATCCTCCTATGCAAACTCTCCCTATTATGAACATTATCAGGAGGAGTTTGAGGGATTATTGATGAAACAGGAGCCTTTATTGTATTCCTATAATCACGAATTATTTAAATGGTTGTTAAAGAATTTGTACATCGAAAGAGACTTTACAATTTCACAAAAATATATAGAGTCGGAGTTTAATGCTGATTTTCGTCCAACAGATTTTGAGGATATTCAATCGACCGGATTAAAACCTTATAAGCAGGTTTTTACTCATAAAACAGAATTTAGCGCAGGGTTATCGGTTGTTGATTTGCTCTTTAATAAAGGCCCCGAGTCGTTACCATATCTCCAATAAAAAAGGGCCATAAGGCCCTTCAACATTTTATTTATTTGGTTGATTCTTATCGAGCTCTTTATCTTCTGATTTCGAATCAGTAGAACCTTCAGAAGTAGTGCGGTTCACACCTTTTGATTTTACTTTTTTCTTATCAGTATTTGAGTTAGAGTCTCCTTGTGGTGGAGTTGGAAGGGTAATTCCACTTAATGATTTAAATGTTTCCAAAGCATCCCATTTCTGGGCAGTTTTACCTTTTCTTATAATCTCAACTTTGGTCATAACAGTATTGGCAGGAATGCTGTCAACTGTATTCTGACCAGAAATAACATTTCCAAATACGGTATGTCTGTTATTTAACCAAGCAGTTTCTACTATGGTAATAAAAAACTGACTTCCATTTGTACCTGGACCAGAGTTCGCCATTGACAAAGTTCCTTTTGTATGGATAAGATCAGGATTGAATTCATCTTTGAAAGCATATCCAGGTCCACCAGATCCAGTTCCTTTTGGGTCTCCACCCTGAATCATGAAATCTTGTTTATCCCCATTAAATTTACTAATAACACGGTGGAATTTTAATCCATCGTAATATGGTGTTCCAAGAGGCTTCTCCGCATTGGGCATTTTGCCTTCGGCAAGTGCTACGAAGTTGGCCACTGTCATTGGAGCTTTATCGTAATGCAATTTTATCAAGATATTTCCTTTATCAGTATAGATTTTTGCGTAGATCCCATCTTCCAATTTTTTCTCATCTACTGTTTGCGCAGCTGAATAACCAATAGAAGCTAAAAGAGTAAGGAATAAAAAGGCGATTTTCTTCATTTTGTTGTGATTATAGATGCAAATATCCAATTATCTTGCCAATAAAGCAAAACAGAGATTGTTTTTATAACTAAAATAACCAGAATTATTTAGAGAACCCAGCCAATGATAAGTCAACGGAATCCGTTGTATTACTGTAGCTGAGTGCCAAAATATTTTGAGTAATTGTACCACTAACACTTACAGTGCCTCCCATATTATCGTTTAAGTTGAAAATATAAACTCCTATTATGTCGGTTAAATCTATATCCTGAATATTAACAGAAGGATTTCCGGGTGAGGAAAACCCCATATCAATCCTCTTGGATCCATCAGCAGTTATGGAAAGTGATGCATTTCCAACGCCGCTGGAAGTTGTAAATCCTGGTCCCGAGGCTGACCAAGTACCTGAGTAATTTCCTGAAACCTTTTCGGCAGCAGTTTGACATGAGGTCATTAAAGCAACAAGTACTACTAGTAGAAATGAGTATTTATTTTTCATAATTAAGTTATTTTGATTTATAAATATACAAAAAAAGCCCAATAAACGGGCTTTCCAATATTATGCAATAATGTAATTAAGGTTTTGTGCCTGTAAAAGTACATCCAATGCCAATTCCACCATAATAAATGGTATAGCTGATTGCAAGAGTTTTATCAGTTAAATTTCCTGATACTGCTAATACATCATAATTGGTAGTTCCTGAACCGGTAAAAGTATAGGTAACTACATTGTTATTCAGCGTAGAGGTAACTCCCAAAGCATTAGTATTCATTGCTGCTGCGGAGCAGATCAAATTCATAGTAACTGCCTGGTCCCCTGTTGATGTTATTATTACGCTTCCTAGTTGAGTGCTAAAACCTGGAATAGTATGATTCCCGGTATAAGTTCCTTCAGATTTTTTGCCAGCAGTTTCGCATGATGCAAAAACCATAACTCCAACTGCTAAAAATAAATAAGCTAATTTTTTCATGTGTGTTTTTTGTTTGAATCAAATGTAACAAAAGTTTTCAATATTATGGGGTGCTATCAAAATAAAGATATCCTGAAGAAGCTGTGCTGTCCATATTCAACGAAAGGGATTTAATACCATTTACTTGAGTTACATCTAATGTCATGCTCATATCGGAATTTGACATGTTGCCATTTATTAATACTACACCATAGATTTCTGTTTTAGTTACAGAAACAGCGCCGAAATTGTATTCAATGCCATCGGCAGTGACTTTTATTGCAGCGGTGTTATCATTTACTATTGTAGCGGCCGCAGATGCGCTTCCGCTGCTGGTATAGGAAGAATAATTTCCGTTGTAATTTCCAGATACTACAGAAGCTGCTGAACATGAAGATAGGACCAAAGCAACAGTTGCTAAAGCACCGAAAAGTAATTTGTTAGTTCTCATTATGTATGTGTTTTAGATTTAGTAACCCAAATATTGAATAAATAATTATTTTAATTAAATTTTTTAAAAAAAAGTGCATTATATTTAATAATACGACGTAATTAAAAATACTTATAAATTATTGTTAATCAATATTATATATATTAAATACTATAATTTATAGCGTAATATATAAAAATGAAATATTGCTTAATCAATTAAAATATCTTAGAAGCCTACGCAATCATAAATTAACTGCTGTTAAATGAGGATGTTAATTGGTTATTGAATCTCTAAAATGCCGAATGCTCATTGAAATTTGTAAATAATTCAATTAAATCCAACTCCAATTAAATTAATTTCCGTAAGGCATTATCAATGTGTTAATTCTGCTACATTTGTAACAATTGAATTGCGAAGAACAAGATGTCTATTATTGAAAAAATCAATATAAACGAACCTCCCTCCAAAATTGATAAAGCCATTTTAGAAAAAGCTTTTGCGTTGATGGCAACAGCAAAAGCAATGGCCGAGATCTATGAGAAAAATACCAGCATTACTTCTAAATATGTTCATGCTACAAGCAGAGGGCATGAAGCCATTCAACTTGCTGTAGCCTTACAATTATTGCCTCAAGATTTTATTTCACCCTATTACAGGGATGATAGTATTCTTTTAGGAATTGGCATGCGTCCTTATGATTGTATGCTTCAATTATTAGCAAAACGTGAAGATCCGTTTAGCGGTGGTAGAACGTATTATTGTCATCCTTCGTTAAATGATCCTAATAAACCCAAGATAATTCATCAATCTTCTGCTACAGGTATGCAAGCAATTCCTACCACGGGAATAGCATTAGGATTGCAGTATAAGGAAAAACAAGGTCTGGCTAAATTTGATGATGGAAAGTATCCGGTTGCTATTTGTTCATTGGGAGACGCCGCTATTACCGAAGGTGAAATTTCCGAAGCATTTCAAATGGCGGTGCTAAAAAAATTACCTATCATTTATTTAGTTCAGGATAATGAATGGGATATTTCGGCACATGCTAGTGAATTTAGAGTGAATGATGCCTCTGAATATGCAAAGGGATTTAAAGGACTTGAGGTAGTTCAAATTGATGGAACAGATTTTGTTGAATCATATAATAAATTTGAGCAAGTACTTTCTACCGTTAGGGCTGAGCGTCGACCATTTTTAATTCACGCTAAAGTTCCTTTACTAAATCACCATACAAGTGGTGTTCGTAAAGAGTGGTATCGCCATGATTTGGAAGATCAAGCAAAGCGTGACCCTTACCCAAAGTTTCGTGCTGCTATGTTGGAAAATGGTTTCAAACCATCAGAACTTGATGAGATAGCCAATACAGCTATCCAAAATGTAGAATCAGATTATAACAAAGCTATTTTGGCCGAAGATCCTCGTCCGGAAGACTTAATGACTAATATATTTGCGCCTACACCTATTTTGGAGGAAAAGGGGGAACGTGAACCTGAAGGTAAACAACCAACTGTAATGGTTGATAGTGCATTATTTGCCATTCGTGAACTCATGACAGCTCATCCTGAATGTTTATTTTATGGACAAGATGTTGGACGAAGGTTGGGAGGAGTGTTTAGAGAAGCAGCAACCTTAGCGGGACAATTTGGAGATGATCGTGTATTCAATACACCAATCCAAGAAGCATTTATTGTTGGAAGTACAGTAGGAATGAGTGCCGTTGGTTTAAAACCGATAGTAGAAGTACAATTTGCTGATTATATATGGCCGGGTTTAAATCAGTTATTTACTGAGGTGAGCCGTTCCAATTATTTAAGCAATGGTAAATATCCGGTAAGTATGATTTTGCGTGTTCCTATTGGAGCTTATGGCAGTGGAGGTCCATATCATAGCAGTAGTGTTGAATCGGTGGTATTAAATATTCACGGGGTTAAAGTTGCATATCCCAGTACTGGAGCAGATTTAAAGGGACTTATTAAAGCAGCTTATTATGATCCAAACCCAGTTGTTATATTCGAGCACAAGGGTTTATACTGGAGTAAATTAAAAGGCACAGAAGAAGCAAAAACCATTGAGCCTGACGAAGAGTATATTATTCCTTTTGGTAAAGCACGAATTACTCTGGAAGCTGATGCTGATCAAATTAAAAAAGGAAATACCTGCACTATTATTACGTATGGTATGGGAGTGTATTGGGCAAAAAATGCAGCAAAGAAGTTCCCGGGTAGATTAGAGGTGGTTGACTTAAGAACATTAAACCCTGTTGACGAAGAGGCAATCTTCACTTCAGTGAAAAAACATAACAAGTGTATGGTTTTAACCGAAGAGGTTTTAAAAAACTCTTTCGCAGAAGCATTAGCAGGTCGTATTCAAAAAGAATGTTTTATGCAATTGGATGCTCCTGTTGATACTCTTGGATCTGCTACTACACCTGCTATTCCGCTTAATTCCACTCTTGAGCATGCTTTATTACCAAATGCCGATAAAGTGGCTGATGCTATTGAAAAACTTTTAGCTTATTAGTTTTATTTAAGGGGCGGCTTTGCCCGTTTTACGCAGTAGTCCTCGCTGCGTTGTGGGCTACTTGCTTTACCTGGGGCCGCTTATTACTTGTAATTGTCTAAAGGTTGAATAGAATAGTCATGTGGGTTTCTTTTTTTTAGCAGACTTGTATAACCACTATCGATTTCATTCACTGTATTTTTTTTATACGTCCATGAATAAATAGAATCGTTCATCTCATAATGATAATGAAAACCAATAGCGTCCTAAACGTTTAAAAAATAAGAGGGAATATTCCGTATCTCAAATTACCTTTGAGTTGCGTAACAAAAAACTCCCTCTGATGGCAAATATAACTTTGTTTTCTCAGATTATTTCAAAATTAAATCGTTCAAAATTCAAGAAGCTTGTTGATGAAAAACAAACCGACAAGCACAACAAAGGCTACACAAGTTGGACACATTTGGTTTCTATGCTGTTTTGTCAGTTTGCAAAAAGTCAATCTGTACGAGACATTAGTAATGGTTTGCGTTCCGCTACTGGAAATCTGAACCATTTGGGTATCAATCGAGCACCTTCCAAATCAACAATCAGTTATCAAAACAAAAATCGCAATTGGGAGATTTTTAAAGATTACTATTATCAACTGCTTCAAAGTTTAGGACAGCATCCTTCGTTTAAGCAAACCAAGTTCCGTATTAAGTCGAAAATATTTCTTTTAGATGCTACTACTATCAGTTTGAGCCTAAGTTTGTTTGATTGGGCAAAATATAAGACAACGAAAGGTGCTGTAAAAATGCACACACTCCTTGATTTTGATGGAAATCTACCTGCTTATGTAAATATAACAGACGGCAAAACAGCCGATAACAAAGGTTCTTATGAGATACCTTTATTAAAAGGAAGTGTGATTGTTGCAAATCGATTTTACAATGATTTTCCTCTTATAAATATTTGGGACAGCAAGGGTGTGTTTTTCGTTATTCGCCACAAAGAAAACCTCCAATTTGTTTCTGTAAAAGAGAATGAACTGCCTGATGATAGAAACCAGCACATACTTAAAGATGAAATTATTGAGCTAAAAAGTGATGTTTCAAAAGCAAAATACCCTAAAACATTGCGCAGAGTTTCTGTTGTGGGATGAGGAAAATGAACAAGTGATTGAGCTTATTACAAATCAACTCAATTGGTCGCCAAACACCATCGGAGAACTCTACAAAAGCAGATGGCAGGTAGAGATTTTCTTTCGCGATGTGAAACAACTGCTCCATATCAAATCGTTCATTGGAACAAGTGAGAATGCTGTAATGATCCAAATATGGACAGCATTAATAACCATTCTTATACTAAAAGCACTCAAAGCTCAATCAAAATATGGTTGGTATTTATCCAATCTCGTCGCATTTATTAGATTAAATCTTTTTACAAAAATTGAGTTACAAGTATGGTTGAATCATCCCTTTGAAAAACGACCCGATCCACCCCCAAAATACATACAGAGGGTTCTTTTTTGAAAAATGCTGATTTAGTGCTGAAAACCAATAGAATCAATCTAATTTTTTGATTTTTTATTTATTTAGGACGCTATTTGGCAGGGATCTTTAATTCCTGCATAAAACGAACAATATTTCTTTTTACGGGCCCTGAGGTTTTTTTATCTACTAATAATTTTACGAAAATATCCCAATGGTATTTTACAAGGGAAGGTTCGTCAACAGCTATGTAACTCATAGCCCAAGCGGCTCTATCTTTAATAGGTTGATTAAGATTGCCGGAAACGGTTTCAACATGGATATTAAATTTTGCAGGATTGTTGCCTGCCCAAACAATTACATCATCTACCGTTTTTCTTGCCTGACCTTGGAGTAATATTTGAATAAGTTCCTGTTGTTGTGACATTAATAACTATTTAATCAACTTCTTTTTTAGATGGGTCCATGTGAACCATTCTTTCCAACTTCCCCACCAATGATGAATTCCTTTGGAAACTCCGTTATCAATGATTGTTTGATAATCTTTTTTCTTGCGTGGGGTAGGAGGGTGATAGACCATTCTATTTGGTAAAGTTACATCCACATAGGATCCACGGTAATAAACTTTGGTAAGAAGCAAAGGTCCGGTGGCTTCAACAACCCCTGTATAATCCTGTACATCCGGAGGATTGTTTTTTAAATCGTTGATCACATCCAACCAAAAAGGATGGCCCGGCTCCGAAGCAAAAAAACAATTTCCTAATCCATCATGATCGTCACCAGTTTCCTTACTCCTGTTTAAAGGGAGTACCAGTTTTTTATTTTCAAAGTCGAACGGAGCTAACACCTCATAGTCAAGATCCAGATAAACACCACCCACCTTATACATTAATAAATATCTAATTACATCAGCTCTCATTATATTTTTTGAAAACCCCTGATAAGTTGGGTAAAAATCAAGAAATTCTTTTCTAACAAAAGCATCGTTATCATCATCGGACCATAAATGGTATTCCCAATCAGGATTGAGTTGTTTTAATTTTTGGATGTATTCCTTCCATTTATAAGGAGCTTCATTAGTTTTCCAGGTTTGATGAATTATTTTTGGAATCATGTTTTGGACTTAGGGTAAGATCAATATTTATAACCTTCAATTTTGTTTGAAGACGATTTATAGAAGATTCTATTATCCAACTGATCAACTTCGTACATAGGTGTTTTATCTTTATCTAAATGAATAGTATTTACTATTTCTCCAGTGGTTTTGTCAACTCGAACCAGCATGGCAGTTTTTTTATCATTCGTAGTTAGCACGTAGGCATAATTATTTGTTTGTTGAGTAGCCTTATAACGCTTATTGGCTTTCTCAACCATTTTTATCGCATATTTAAAACTACTCTTCGAAGCATCTCCATAAGCATCCGAAATTTGATTAGTAATATCCTTTGCCATTTTGCTGCTAGCGTCACTTACTTTTATTGATTGGGAAACCGTTCCATATAAACCTGCATTTGCAGAATATACTATGGACGCATAAGCGGCAAAAATAGCTTTTGCATAATACAAGGCTTTTTTCCATCCATTATCTGTTGGAGCCGGAAAATATTTGTTGTACACAATTTTACCATCGGTTGTTACTAATACCATATTTTGATCAGAACTGATTAAATAACCTTCAGGGCGCTTCTCTAGTGTTTTTGCTTGCTCTTTGCCTTCCCAATCGATTTCGGAGCTTAGCGCAGTGCTAATTCCTGTTTCAGTATCAATTTTGTATAGGATCTTATCCTTATTATTAAATACCAATAATTCATTTTCGTTATCAATAATCAATGAAGCTGTGGCCTTAAATGATTTATCAATTTTCTTTTCACCTGCTTTAAAATCAATAATGTTTACTTCATCAGTGGTGGCATATAAAATTCCTGCACCTATCTTGCTTATATATTCTACCTGTCCGACTACTTTCATCTCCTTATCAACCACTGATGTTCCTGTTTCAGGATCAACCATATCGATGAAATTATTATCACGGCCCGTTACTAATAACAGTTGTCCATCAATGGCACTAATGGTTCTTAAAACACCTCCCTTTACATTAATTCCATTTCCTTTTTTTCCCCATTTACCCTCTCCGGTTGCGTAATCAAAACAATATACATCAGTTCCACTTACCTGTACTAAGTTGGCAACTCCTTTCGGATATTCTCCTTGAGAAACAACAAGACCCTCTTTTCCTGCGTAAAGCACACCTACAGGACCCGGAATTTTTTTGAGTGCAGGCCATAGTGGCGAACCATCTTTTAAGCTAAAAGCCATGTAATTTCTTTCAATATAATTTTCGGTAGTAACCTTTCCTTGAGAATCAGTTTTTTGCTTTTGATGAGATGATTGTATTGAAACAAATACTCCAGATGGGAAATTAGGAGTAGTAACAATTGCTGCATTGATCTTTGATGGATCAAAAAGATTGGCCGTTCCTTTATCAAATGCTTCTAAAAGTCCACTAAAGGCTTCCATTTTTGGGTCGATGCACTTTTTCCAAACTTCATTTCCTGTTCGAACATCCATTTTAATAGCGAACATTCCGGTGGTTAAAATGCACTCGTTATTGCCTAGGTCTTTGCAGGCAGTTACAATTCCAAAGCTGGCTTCCTTTGACCAAATCTTTTTTCCTGTTGCCATATCAATCATAAATACGGAAGGATCTTTTGATCCATATTCAGAACCTAGAACCAAAATGGCACCTGACAAATGCAAAAAATATTGAGAGTTTACCTTTTGCATTCCCACATCAATGGAAGAAAAAACCTGGGCCCCTTCGAAGGATTCTATTATACAGAAATCTTCATTACTTCCACTTCCAGATTGAAGACTAAAGAAGGGGGTATTCTCGATCATGTTAAAGGAACTTTCGGGAGCAGCGCCCAGAGATTGCTTGGTGGTCCATAAAATGCTGCCCGTTTCGGGATCAACTCCTTTTACTCCTTCGGATGTGGAAACAATTAATACTCCAAAAGGTGTAAGTCTTTGCCAATTTATAATACCGCCTAAAGTAGCTTCCCATGAAGGGCCTTGGGCAATTATAAACGAGGAGAATCCTGTAAGTAAAAAAAACAGAGCAGAGCGTAAATAAAACTTCATAAACTATGAATTGTATGGGTTGAACTTAAAATATAAATATAGGTTTTTTGAACGATAATCGCCTAAAAGTGTATAAAACTTTACCATTAGCAATAGTGTTAATAGTTTAAATTTGAATAATTAATCAAAATACCTTTCTAAATGAGAATTAAGAAATTGTTGGCATTTGTATTTTTTGTAATCCTTATTTTTAGTTGCTCGGGTGTAATTTTACCTTTTATAAAACTTGAAGGAACATGGACAGCAGCCGGACCTATTGATGATGAGCATACCTGGTATTTAGAATATAAATTCACAGGCAATAAATACCAATTACAGGGATATCCGCCTTTGTCTGAATCAGGCACCATGCATCTAAAAGAAACAAAAGGGGATTCGCTATTTATAGAATTCAGAGTAATTAAATCGAATCCTGAGTATGAGAACCACAGCGAATGGATTTATTTGAAAGGAGATGAATTTATCCTAAATTCTCATACCTTTAGAAGGTCGATTGACGAGAAGAAACAACTTAAATAATCAATTATGTTTAGATGTATAGGCCTTATTAGCTTCGAAACTTTTGTTTTGGTAGCAGCACTTTTTGTATTTATCTACACCAAAAAGAATGAACTTTCTAAATGGCTACAATACTTAACGGCTGCGATAACCATATTTGTTACAACACTAATTATTGGAACCGTGTTTTGTTGCATGATGATGTGTATGGGTGGACATCATGGTGGTGGACGTTGGAACCACGGTGGACGCAATGGCTGCAACAAAGGCGATATGGAAATGAGAAGTTGTGATCGTAATTCATCAGAAAAGGATGATTGTTGTAAAAAAGGAGGAGATATGGAATGTAACATGGATGAAAGGGGTGAAGAGAAGGAAATCCGTATCGAAATCAACACAGACGAAATGGGAGGGAAGGATACCATTAAAAAAAAAGTGATTATTAAAAAGACCCGATAAATAAAGGGATTACCATCCTTATAAGCCTTTAGGGAAATCCTTATATCTTTGCAGCCCTATGGCGAAGGAATTACTTAGAAAAGTAAGGGATATCATTTTAAAAGTGGTAGATTTTTTCTATCCACCATTCACCCGTTTTTTACCTCGCCATACCTTTAGATATCTTGCCTGTGGAGGTGGAAACACCATGCTCGATATTTTGGTTTACTATTGCAGCTATCACTATTTATTAAAAGGTCAGGAGATTTCAGCTTTTGGATTAGTAAATATTTCCCCTCACATTATGGCCTTTATAATTGGGTTTTGCATTACTTTTCCAATTGGATTCACCCTTTCGAAATATATTGTCTTTTCAGAATCACAATTAAAAGGAAGGATCCAGCTATTTAGATACGGAGTATTGGTAGCTATTATGCTTACAATGAATTATCTCTTCCTGAAATTATTTGTAGATATCTTACATTTCTATCCTACACTGGCTAAGATTGTAACAACAATTATTGTAGCGATATTCAGCTATATCAGTCAGAAAAACTTCTCGTTTAAGACGAAGAACCGTGCCGGCTCTGAGGCAGAATAATTAATTCTTAAAGATTTTTTTTATCCTTTTTGTAAACCTGTTCGTTGTTGGATATTTTCTGTTTGGGGTTAAGTTATTAAAGATGAGGGCCACAACCAATAATATCAAAGACCCACTTAACACTGGGGAAAGAATGTATAAGAACCCCAGACTTTGAATTTTTGTAGATCCAATAACAGCAATCAAAGCCGTGGCTCCTCCGGGAGGATGAAGGGTTTTGGTTACTTGCATACCGACTATAGAAAGGGATACAGCCAAAGGAGCTGTGAGCCAAATGATGTCCGGCATTAAATAATTTACTGTAACTCCAATAATGGCGGATACTAAATGCCCACCTACCAAATTACGCGGTTGGGCAAACGGACTTTGAATGGCCCCATAGATCAAAACACTGGAGGCTCCGAAAGAACCTATCAGGAATAAATTGTCATTAGGGGTAAGAATTTTGCTTTGCAAGTATGCTATCAACCCTATGCCAACAAAAGAGCCTATAAAGGCCCAGAAATGTTCTTTAAAGTCAACAAGGGTTTCTCTATAGACCACATATTTTGAAATCCTTACGCTTCTTTTAATTCTTTCTTTCATAGAAAATGAAATTACTGCTGCAAAGTTGAGTTATTTTGAATAGTCTAGATATAAATTGGTTACAAAATCTCTTAAATTTAAATATTCGTATATTTAATTATGAAATCGTTTCGGATCATATTTATAATTTCCTTTTTGGCAGGGATGAGCTCTCTTCAGGCTCAAACTGTTCAAATTAATTTTGAGCCAAGGGTTATAGATTTTCCTCAACCGGTTAATGTAGTTTATTCTTTAAAGAAAACACCTCCATACCAAATATTCGATATTTTTTATGCACAGGTAGGTGAAACAGATGTACCGATTGTTTTAAGAACCCCTGTTTGCTATACTGCCTTCTTTTGTAAGATGGAAGTTACAACCCAGAAAGCTTTTGGGATCATGCTGAAGGTTCATGCAGGGGATTACGATAGCTATATGGATCAAAAGATCCCGAGATAATTACTCTTCAGTTCCTATTGGATCAATGGAACTATTTTCAACCATCAACATTACTGTTTTAATCGGAGCCCTTGGTCTGTGCATCAATCCTTTTGTAATGGTCGTTCCCTGCATAGGATTTAGTTCGATAGTCTTATCTTCAAGGTCTATGAATAATTTACCTGAGAGTACAAAGAAGAATTCGTCTTCGTTATCGTGTTTATGCCAATGATATTCTCCTTCTACAATTCCAATTCTTGCAACCGAATCATTGATCTGTGTTAAGGTTTGATTGAACCATTTCTCTTTGTTTCCCTCAACAATGGCAGGAACATCAATCAATTCAAGATGATCGTATTTAATGTCCATATGTTGATTATAGTTTCTTTTATCGGTCATAAAACTATTTGTTTGATTCTAATTATTAAATAAAATATATCCGTTTAACGAAGTTGCAATTAATAACCAAATAAAATAGGGTAGAAGAAGAATTGATTTGAACTTAAGTTTTGACCAATAACCGAAAAGAAAAACACCCATTAAAATAGTGAGTGCACTTATAATTACCAATCCCATTAGTAACTCGTGGTAATAAAAGAAAACCGGATTCCATCCTACATTTAAAAACCACTGTATGGCAAACAACAATGCCATATTTCTTTTGTTTACCGACGAAAACCAGAGCTGGGACATATAAAAACTAAAGCAGATCATGATGGTGGTCCATGCGGCACCGAATACCCAGCCAGGGGGAGTCCATGGAGCTTTTGAAAGACCTAAATACCATTCTGATTTTACTTCACTGTTAGTGAAAAATCCACCAATGGCAAGTGCTGCAAAGTTAATGAGCAGAAATAATATGAAGGGTAGAATGTATGATTTGAATGAAGGTTTTGCGGAAGCCATAAGAGTTTTGTTTGAAGCTAATATAGTATTTTCGTTCGGATTTTGAGACGTCCCTTGGGACTTCTGGACGACCTATTCGATCCAAACTTCTGTCAAGCCATGCTATGGCACGTCTCCTCCAGTTAACGAAATGAATCTTTTTTGAAGATAAAGTCTATTTATCCTTCAATTGTTTTTCCATCTTTCTGGTCTTTCTTTCTAAATAGATAAGGTAACCAATAACGGTAAAGAATAGAATCATTGAAACTGCAACTACCACATAAATCTTTCCTTCTTTACGAAAACCCGTAGCCATTTCAATTTTATCGGACGTAATATTTACTAAACGGATGTCTTTGTTTTTTACTTTTACCTTAATGGTATTCTCGTAATATTCATTGTCACTTGCAATGGTTTTTATATCAAATTGAAAATCTTTTTTTAATGAATCTATAAACTCCAAAATAACGATTGATCCTTCTGTAATTCTTAAGCCATTGTTGGTAATAGCTCTTTTACTTTCTTCGGAGATCTGATAACTTTTAATTCCGTTATTGAGTGAATTTAGATTAACGATTGTATCACCTTTGTAATATACTCTACAAGAAAAAACCAGATTTGTCATTGCATCATCTTTACCACCGTTAGTATCAGGTGGATCTACAACCACTAATGCAAATGCATTCGCCGATATAATAAAACTTAAAAGGACTAATATTTTCTTCATAACTGCTTATCGTTTATAGCATTTTCAATTCTTTTCATTCTACACTTGGTCATATAGATCCAAACTCCAATCAATGTCCACATCAATACTGATCCGTAGAATATATATTTCATGGTTTTAGAAATATCTTTATAGTTTCCGAAACCCGGATTATCTCCTTTTCCAGGATGCAATGATTCATTTAATCTTGGATAAATCCCCAATAGAATAAACATTAAAACAAAAGCAAAAATATTGTACACTGCAGCAACCCTACCTTTCTTTTGTTCACCACTTATTGATGCATGTAAGATTAAATATGCCAGATAAGCTACCATAGTAATTGCTGCAGAATTTAACTGTGGATCATTTACCCATGGTGCACCCCAGGTATTATTTGCCCAAACCATTCCGGTTAAAATTCCAATAGTTCCGTAAATCATTCCAACCTGAACTGACATGGTAGCTCTTATATCATATTTAATATCTCCTTTTCTTAAATAGAAAATAGAATTTACCATAGAGATTGTAAACAGCACAAACATGCTGAGCCACATGGTAACATGGAAATACAAATTACGGATGGTTTCGTGTAAAATAGTCTGGGTAGAAACAGGATTCATCCAGGCCATGTAAAGTAACATTGGCATTAAAATAATAACAAGAACTTTCCACCAATGTTTCATGAATTTGCTTAAAGTTTAAGGTTGAAGGTTTAAAGTTTAATGCTTAGGAAAGAACCTTCAACTTTAAACTTTTAATCGCAACTTATTCGCGCCAAAGGTAAGGAAATAATATAAATGACAGGCCAATAATCAATATATCCAACCCGCCTAAAGCCAGTAGATATTTAGAGTTAACTGAGAAGGAGAGGAGGTCTGCTGCATTCTTTCCGGCCTTGATGGTGGTCATAATCAACGGAACCATTACGGGGAAAGCAAGAATACTTATCATTCCCAGGTTATTATTGGTCTTTGCTGCAATGGCGCTTACCAAAGTTAGTATAGCAGAGATCCCTGTTGAACCCAGCACCAAAACAAGCCAGAATTGCCATGGATATCCCGATGGGTTTCCAAGAATCACACTATAAATAACGTAAGTGATAAGTGTTAATACATTTACAAGAATAATGTTGTAAACTGTTTTTGCAATAATGATATTTTGGGGCGCAGTGAGCAAATAAAAATACATTTGCTGACTTTTATTTTCTGCATAAAAACTTTTATTCACGGCATTAATGGCCGAAAATAAAATGATGATCCAAAGCAATGCATTCCAGGTTGGAATGTTGTCAATTTCTTTAAAAGCCTGGTAACAAATAAAAGTGGTAGAAACCACATATAGTAGCATGGAACTAATAGAAACTTTGTTTCGGAATTCAAGTTTGAATTCTTTTCCTATTAATGTTGATATGGAAGAAAGATTACTCATTACGATACCTCAATCTCTCTACCCAATGCAGGGATTTCTACATTTTTATATCCTGCGGTTTTTAATTGTCCACTAAAGGCATGCTGCGCATCAATATCCCCATGTACAAGGAAAATATTTTTCACTTTCGATTTATCCTGACAATCTAAAAACTTAATCATTTCTTTATAATCTCCATGTCCGCTAAATGAACGGATGTATTCTATATTTGCTTTCACCTGCTTTAATTCACCAAATATCTTCACCTCTTTAGCTCCTGCGGCAATTCTTCCTCCAAGAGTTGATGGTTCGCAATATCCTACCATTAATATAGTATTTGCCGGATCTTCAATGCTGTTAAAGACATGGTGTTTTACTCGTCCTGCTTCCATCATTCCGGATGCACTAATGATAATGCAAGGTTCTTTCGACTCGTTTAATGCTTTTGATTCATCAACGCTTTGTATTAGATGTAAATTAGGAAAATCAAAAGGAGAGAGGTCTTGTTTTAAGAAACCCTGAAACTCATCATTAAATAATTCAAGATGTTTTTTAAAAATCCCAGTACCTTTGGCTGATAATGGACTATCAATATAAACGGGAATATTGGGAAGTTTTAATTTGCTGTTCAAATAATCCAACCCGTAAATAATCTCTTGCGTTCGACCAATACTAAATGCCGGAATAATTACTTTACCTTTTTTCTCTATACAGGTTTGAGTAATTATTCTGATAATTTCTTCCAGACTGTAAATCTCATCATTGTGTAAACGATCTCCATAAGTTGATTCGCTGATAATATAATCTGCCTGCGGAAAGGTTTGTGGTAATTTTAAAATACTGTTGCTTTGTCGTCCAATATCACCTGTAAAACAAACATGAATAATATTTTCATTGTCTTTTACAGTAAGATTCGTTGCGGCACTTCCCAATAAATGACCATTCTCGGTATATCTTAAACTTACCTCATCACATAAGGTAAAATCAGTATAAAACGGAACAGCAACCATCAATTCTAAAGCTTTTTCAGCATCTTCCATGTCATATAGTGGCTCTAGTAATTTTTTACCATCACGAGTTCTTATTTTATTCTCATATTTAATGTCGTTTTCCTGTATATGTGCACTATCGGGCAACATAATCTTACAAAGATCCATGGTAGCTGGTGTGCAATAAATGGGTCCATTAAATCCTTCTTTTACCAGTTTCGGAATAAGACCAGTGTGATCTATATGTGCATGTGAAACGATGAGATAATCAATCTCAATGGGGCTAAAGCCGAAGTGAGCATTCTTTTTTTCAGCGTCTTTCCGGCGGCCTTGATAGAGTCCGCAATCAAGCAGGATTTTTTTTCCTTTGGCAGTGGTGATCAAGTGTTTGCTGCCGGTTACTTCCTGAGCAGCGCCATAAAAACTTATTTTCATTAAGACTTTTTAATGGGCTATATCCAATTACTGCCCTATATTTGCTTTACAAATTAATAAAGAATTTACTAAACTAATGATAAAATTAATCGTCTTTGCTGTTGTAACTACTATTTTAGCTTGCAAACCCATGAATAATATTGGTATTCAGTCGCACCTAAATGCAGGTGAAATTAAGTCTTTCCACGATCTTACCGCTAAGGATATTGATGGAAAAGAGTATAAAATGTCTGAGTTAAAGGGCAAAAAAGTATTGGTAGTAAATGTAGCTTCACATTGCGGATATACTCCTCAATATACCCAATTACAGGAGTTGTACGATAAATATAAAAGCAAGAACTTCATTATCCTTGGTTTCCCATGTAACCAGTTTATGGGTCAGGAACCTGGATCAAATTCAGAGATCCTTGATTTCTGTCAGAAAAACTACGGAGTTAGCTTTCCATTATTTGATAAAGTGGATGTAAAAGGTCCGGATGTTTGTCCGGTATTCCAATACCTAACACAAAAAGCTCTAAACGGAGTTGAGGATTCAGAAGTAAGCTGGAATTTCAATAAGTATTTGATCGACGAAAACGGCAAATACGTAAAGCATCTAAAAAGCGGTATTGAGCCCATGGATGCTGAGATCACCGATTGGATCGAAGGAAAATAATCATACTAAATTCCAGAAAACAAATCCCAACCGAAGCTATTGGAGTTTATGCACTCAGTAGGCTGTCAGTTCAATCTATAATTTTTTCTACAATATTTATGTGACTTTATACATGGTAAGATTGTATCTGTTGTGTAGATTTGAGGATAGATTTAAATTATCAAGTATGAAAAACAAAATTCATTATATATTTATCTGTCTTTCAATCCTCTTCTTTTCTTCATGCGACTATGTAAACCAAACATATACTGTTCCGGGACCAAATGGTTGCACCTCACCTGAACCTGATTTTACACCAAGAACAAGCCCGGAACGAAAAGTATTGGTGGAAGATTTTACGGGTCATAAATGTGGAAACTGTCCTATGGGGCATGTTGCATTGAACAATCTTAAAAATACTTATGGAGAGCAGGTTATCGGAATAGCTATTCATTCTGAAAAATCAAATCTTACTACGCCAACAGCAGCAAATCCCGAAAATAAATTTGTTTATGATTTTAGAACTCAGGCAGCCCTTGGGATTGATGAACAATTTGGGATATATAGTATTGGGATTCCAAATGGATTGGTTAATAGAAAGAATTTTGGATCTTCGGTAATTGTTCCTCCTGCACAATGGAATGCTCGTGTAACGGATGTTCTTTCAACTCCCATACAAATGGATATACAGATAAATAATTTTTGGGATCCAGCAAATAATTCAATTTGTTCGTATGCATTTATTGAAGCCAAAGAAAATTTAAGCAGCAACTATAAAATGGTAATGCTAATAACCGAAAGTAATATTATTCAATGGCAAAAATATTATGCAAATACGCCGGAAGAGATTCCTGACTATATCCACAATCATGTTTTGCGTACATCTATTACCAGTATTTGGGGGGTGCCTGTAGCCAATGGAGAACCCATAAATTCAGGCGATACCGAAATTCAAGGTTACTCAATTTCAACCGTTGGTACTGATTGGAATATTAATTATTTGTATGTGGTTGCTTTTGTTTATGATGTGGCTACCTACGAGGTTATTCAGGTAGAGGAAGTAAAAGTGATACCCTAATTTAGGGCGCCTTTGCTGGTTATCCACTATATCTTTATTAAAGGGCAACAGGCAATTTGATTCCGCAGATTTATTGCCATTTGTTTTTGCAAAGCTAAAATTTTCCTTTTACCCATTAAAAAAGGATGCCGTTGCTCCGCCGCTGCGGATCGGGGCGCTTTTTCCATTGCAAAATCTTTTCAATACCTTTGATGCTTATGAGTAAAAAATTAGACATTCTTGCCTTTGGTGCCCACCCTGACGATGTTGAATTAGGTGCAGGTGGAACATTGATTGCCCATAAAAAAATGGGTTACGCTTTTGGAATAGTTGATCTTACCTTGGGAGAACTGGGAACACGAGGAACTGTTCAAGGTCGTTTAAAAGAAGCAGCAGATGCTGCAAAAATCATGGGTTCCAGTATTCGTGAGAATCTAAAAATGAAAGATGGATTCTTTAAGAATGATTCTGCCCATCAGTTAGAAATTATCAAAATTATTAGAAAATACCGCCCCGAAATTGTGATCTGTAATTCTCTCGAAGATCGTCATCCTGACCATGGAAGAGCAGGAGACTTAGTTGAAGAAGCCTGCTTCTATTCCGGACTTGAAAAGATTGCCACCAAAGGACTAATAGCCTGGAGACCTAAACAAGTATTGAGATATATTCAATTTCGTGATTTAAAGCCTACTGTATTCGTTGATATTAGTGATGTTATAGAAACCAAGTTCAAAGCGATTAAGGCTCATAAGTCGCAATTCTATGATCCAAAATCAAAAGAATCTTCAACACTCATCTCTCAACCTGAGTTTTTAGAAAATGTAAAGAATCGTTCGGCGTATTACGGTCAGTACATCAATGTAAAACATGCTGAAGGTTTTATTACTAAAACACCTGTAGGTTTGAAGAGTTTATTTGATTTGAAGTAACCTATTTCTTTCCCAATACTTCTTGTTTCTGAGTTGCTTTAGGAACATTATTGTAATGAAAGGACCCCAGCAGACCAATAAATTGCAAATAAAGATTTAACAACTTTCGTCTCCATCTCCTTCACTTTTATAATTGATTCTAAATATTTTGTTTCACGGGCATTAACCATAAATACTGTACCCTCCCCAATTTGAAACTTTATATTTTCGGCATCAAGCAATGACTTATAATTGATTAATGCTGATTTGTAAATATTTAATTGTTCCCTAGCAGTTTCGTAGTCATTAAAGTAACTATTTATCTTGTTATTTAGTTCATTATTTTTGTAGCTTATTTTAAATAAATTATCCTGTATTTTGAACTTTGTCATTCTCAAATCACCAATTTCCTTTCTTGCAAAAATTGGGAACTTAAATTGAACCCCCAGCTTATAATTATTTGTTAAATAAATATTACTGGTTTCATTATATAGAAAGTTATAGGAAACATCCAATTGGGGAAGAAGTTTGTTGACTTTTAATGTCTTTTCTATTCCTAATTGCTTTTGTTTAAGTTGTAGTTGTGATATAATAGGGTTTTGACCAGATAACTCTTGAATTAAACTCTGCAATGAGTCAGTATTAAATAAATTAAACATATGCAGGCTATCATTTAAATTAGGAACTATACTATCCGTAAGCTGGATGGGTGTGTTGTTTTCAAACCATAAAAAATTTGATAAATTAAGTTGTGAATTTTTAAATTGATTATTTGCATCTACCAGACCTATTAACCTACTCTGGTATAAAGTATACATTTCTAGTGTGTCAATCGCAGGTTTATCGCCTAATAAAAATTGTATTCTAGTAGATTTAAAACGATCATATGCAAGATTAGTGGCGTTTTTCATAACGCTGTACTGAAAATATTTGAAGGTCCAATCAAGATAAGCCTGAATAGCTTCGAAATACAAATCATTTATCATTAACTGCTTTTCTAAGTCAGCTATTTGGGTATATATTTTAGCTTGTTTTAATGCAGCCATTCTATCATCCATAAAAAGACCTTTGCCTAAACTAACAGAAACACCTGCATAGGGTAAACCAATATCTGGAGTTCTTTCATGTACATCAAAATAATCTCCCTGCCAATATTGATAGCCAGCTTGTAACTTAATGCCATACCATGTGGGAATTTCCAATTTAGAATCCAACAAAAACCAATAATTTTTGTCAGAAAAGAATTTATTATCTAATGAAGTGGAGATGGTTGGGTCAAACCCGCCCCTTGCGGAAAGTTTATTCGCTTTTGCCATTTCAGTTATTAAATCAGCTTGCTTACTTACCGGATGGTAAAGCGTTACCAACGAAAGGAAATTTTCAAGACTTAGTTTATTCAAATCATTCGTTTGGGTCTGCGACCATGCGTTACTGAAAATTGAAATGAGCAATATGAGTACGATATTTTGTTTCATTAATTTCCTTTCTTTTCTTCAGTTTTCAATTTTTCTTCAGGTTGATAAAAATCAGGTGGAAATCCGCTGATTTTTCGCCATAATTCATACCAAATAGGTACCCTGTTAAGTAATGCGATACCTTTTGCCCCAGAGCCAATGCGCAATTGACTTGGCCATGGTTGATCCTCCGGATCTGGAGATACTAAAATTCGATATTTACCATTAGTACTTATATCACTATCAATTGCTGCTACCCTTCCGCCAAATGTTCCATAAGAAGCTCCTGGCCAACCACTAAAAACAATAGTTGGCCAACCGTCAAATAGCACTCTTACCTTTTTTCCAATTTTCATCAGTGGTATATCAATGGGCTCAATAAATAATTCAACTGCATAATTTGGATTTGTTGAAGTAATACTCGCTATTGGTTCACCCATTTTTACATTTTCGCCAATCCCATGCTTATGTATTTTTACTATCTGCCCATCTTTTGGGGCTAGAACAAAGTAGTTTCCACGTCTAATTGAATAGTTACTGAACTGATTGTTTAATTTGGCTAGTTCTTCTTTAGATTTATACATGTCCGAACTTGCGGATTGAATATCAGAGTCAATTTTGTAGATTTTGGAATAATATTCTGCCTGAATGGCCGAAAGTTCAATGGTAGCATTGATTAATTCCTGTTGGCTATTTGCCAGTTTGTTTTCTGCAGAAATATATTTGTTTGTAGCCTCGGTCAATTTTATCTTTCTATCCTCTAGATCCTTTAAAGAAATGATGCCTTCCTGTGTATACATTTTATTGGCTCTTTCATACTGGTTCATCGCAACATTCTCACCAACCTTTGCGGCTTGAACTTCAGAACTATCGATTGAAACCTTTTTTTTCGCAATCGAAACCTTGTTCTTAGCTTGCATTTGCTTTAAGTCTACATTGTTTTTCTCTGCATTTTTCTGATTTGACAACGCGTTTATCTTTTGATCATAAGAAACAATCATCGATTCCTTCGCATTAACTTGTTCTTGTGTTCTGCTTAATAAATTGGGATCCCAGTAAGTATCTTTGGTTTCCGATATGAACACGATGGTATCTCCTGCCTTTACTATATCACCTTCTTTTACATACCAAATTTCAATTCGACCATCAATAACTGAATTAATTTCTTGAGGCCTATCATAAGGCGTTAATGTGGTTAATTTTCCGCTAGATCTTACATTTTGAGTCCATGGTAAAAACATAAATACGAAGGCTACCAGATGAACTCCTACCAGTATATAAGCAAAGTATTTTGCAGGTTTTGGATTCGTTATGAGATTTGCAGCCCCATTTTTTTTATAAAATGTTCTCATTTTAAAGCATTGAATAAAACATTGATTTTAAATATTGTTCTTTTCTAATATCCGCAAATTTACCGTCGAATATGATAGTTCCTTTATCAAGAACGATTACTCTATCGCATTTGGATGCAAAATCAGGGTCATTGCTAATAGCTAACACCGTGGTAGATTCTCCCAATCCAATTATATAATCAATTACTTTTTTCCGGTGTGCAAAGTCAAACATGTCCAAAAACTCTTCCAACAGCATAAGTCTTGGTTTTTCGGCAATACATCTTGCTAATACTATTTTGGCCAGGTCTCCATCCGGAATGCTTCTATCTTCTGGGCTTAATTCTGTTTCAAACCCTTTGGGGAGTTTGGGAATTAATTCATCAAGTCCTGTTAAATTTACAGCATACATAACATCCTCCATGGAGATATCCTTTCTACCAAGGGTAATGTTATCGTAAAGTGAGCCCCTAAATATCATTTCTCTGGCAAAGTTTTGAGCCATGAAATCGTGCAGACTTCTCAATTTGATATTGTTTATGGGCAAATGATTAAATAGGATCATTCCTTCGTAATTCGAATATAGACCAGTTGCTAATGATAAAAGAGAGGACTTACCCGAACCATTTGGGCCGGTGATACAAATTTTCTCCCCTGGCTTAACGTGGAAATCAATATTGCTTAGAATATTGATATTGGTCTTAAATGATTTATAGTTCTGAATTTTGAAATCAAGTTGCATTCCTTTTCCAGTGTCAATATAGTTGAATGGCACTCCATCCTCTCGGTCAAGTGGAAGTTCGGTTACTGAAGCTAATTTTTCAACCGAAGTAAGTACATCATATATGTTTTCAAGGCTTAGAATTACCTTTTCAATGGCATTTAAAATTAATATGATGATGATTTCAGATGCCACAAATTGCCCAATATTAATTTGTTGACGCATGATTAAAAAACTACCCATAATTAATAAAGTACCAGTTACGAGCATTTTAAACAGAATCATATAACTAAACTGGGTTGCCAAAATTTTAAAATGCTTCTTCCTTGCATCTACATAATTGCTTACAAATAAATCAGTTTTCTCAAGTGGAAGATTAGTGTTCCCGGCTACTTTAAAAATTCTCATCGTTCTAGCCACCTCTTGCAACCAAAATGCAACTTCGTATTTGTATTTCGATTCTCTAATACTAGCTTTCATACCCGCTGGGCCAGTAAACCTAAATATCAAATAAAATACACCTAACAAAAACCCTCCAAATACTAAAAATAAGGGATGATAAATGGATAACAATATGAGTCCGAATAGAATCTGAAGATTTGCTTGGGTAAAGTCGATAAGAATTTTTGGTAGGCTTTTTTGAATATTTACAGTATCAAAAAATCTATTCATAAGCTCAGGTGCATATTTATCCAACAAAGCTTCAAGTTTTATTTTAGGGGCTTTATAGGCAAATTCAAATGCTGAGCGTACAAAGATTCTTTGCTGGATACTTTCCACTAACCATATCTGCATAATTTGCATTATGCCTGCCAATAAAACTCCAAAAATAACCAATGAGATCATTAAAAAAAGTGAGCTACTAAATTGAGCTCCCATAACTAATCCTATGATTGTTTGAATGCCAAGCGGGAGTGTTAAACTCACTAATCCTCCAAATATGGCATATATATAGAGAAATATGATCACTTTGTTATCGGGCTTAAGAAGTCTAAAAAATAGCCCTATAGAGCTTTTTTTGTCAAAAAGTTTACCAGTTCTGGCCTCTTTGGTATCATTTTTTTCATTGTCTTCAAATAAGCTTTTTGTTTTGCTAAATATGTAAGCTGTTATTTCCCCCTTTTCATTGGTGAGTTCTTGCTCAGGCAGATCATCAGTAAGGAGTTTTGAATTGCGATTGAATTTTAAAAATCTCGGGGGTAGTTCATTCCTTGGTTCAATAAGATAGACTGATTCAAATTGGGAGTCATGAACCATAATTGGGTGCCTAGTCCCATTAATTAATTCCTCAAATTCTTCTAAATCATAAGTATATGAAATAACATAAGTACCTGTTTTGGTAGTATAATCGTTCAAGAGCTGGAGCAACTCAACATGTTCCACATTGTGTTGATCCGAAGTATACTTTAACAATTGCTCATATTCTTGATTAATGGTAATGGCATTCGGTTCCTTTTCACAAAGATGTTTGAAGACTGAAACTAGGGTATGTATCTTCATATTATATTGTTTAATTGAGAATTATGCATCTTTTAATTAGTATTTATATACTTTTACTTAGAATTTGTTTTTTCAAAGATAGTAATTATTTTTAAATTAAAAGTAATGCTATTATCAATAATTGAATTACTTTTGTATCAAATTTTGTATTCAGCTGACAATCAATGGAATTTCAATTGCAAATTAAAATGAACGATAACCTCTTCCTTAGAAATCCTGAGCAATCAGAATTGGGGAAGAAAATTATTAGCAAATCAATACAATTAATTGATTTGCATGGGTTTGAGTCATTTACCTTTAGAAAACTGGCAATTGAAATTGGTACCACAGAAGCTAGTGTATATAGATATTTTGAAAACAAGCATCGTTTGTTAGTATACCATATTTCATGGTATTGGAGTTGGTTGGATTTTAGAGTTAATTTTCATACCATGCACCTAACCGACCCATGGGTTAAATTAAAAAAGGTTGTTCTTCTATTTGTTATTGTGAATCAGGAAGATTTGAAAAGTGATTTTATAGATATCACTAGTTTGCATAGAATAATTATCGCTGAGGGCACAAAAACATATTTAACCAAGCATGTTTCGGAAGATAATAAAGCCAGATTATTTAAACCATACAAAGATTTATGTGCGATGATTGGACAAATAATATTGGAATGTAATAATGGATACAAATATCCGCGATCATTGTCAAGCACAATCATCGAAATGGCTCATTTTCAATATTTTTTCAGAACTAACCTACCATCCTTAACAGATTCTACAACTGAATCGGCCCAAGAATTTATAGTCCATTTTTTAGAAGATATTGTTTTTAGTAGTTTAAAAAAAAAATAAGTCTATTATTCATTTTTTCCTAATACTTTCTTCGCTTCCTCAATAGCAATCTTTTGTTCTGGCGTAGGTTTTGGAAATTTAGCGTTTAATGATTTCAATTCCTCCAAGATCACGTTCATCATTAATACCTGCGCATACCATTTATCATCAGCTGGAATAATATGCCAGGGAGCATGCTTGGTAGATGTGTTCGTGATCATATCATTGATCTCATCTGTAAACGTGTTGTAATCTTTATTGATCTGAATATCATGTTCACCTACTTTCCAGTATTTATCAGGGTCGAGAGCTCTTTTAAGAAGACGTGATGCTTGTTCTTTTTTTGAAATGTTTAAATAGAACTTCACTACTCTAGTTCCGTTTCTAGATAGGTACTTTTCAAAGTTATTGATGTCCTCGAAACGATTGTTCCACATGCTCTTGTCTAAATGTTCTTCAGGAAGATTTTGAGCCGCCAGAATGTTCTTATAAGCCCGAACGACTAATACTTCTTCGTAATACGATCTGTTAAAGATTCCAATTTTTCCTTGTTCCGGTAATTGTTTGGTACATCTCCATAAAAAATCATGTTTCAGATCTTCGCTGGTAGGAGCTTTAAAGCTAAATACCTGGCACCCTTGGGGATTCATTCCTGAGAAAATTCTCTTTACACAGGAATCTTTTCCGCTGCCATCCATCCCTTGCAGAATTACTAGCAACGACCATCTTCCATCGGCATACAATAACTCTTGTAGAGCAGATAGTTTTTCTGATTTCGCATCCAAAATAACGTTTGCCTTTTCTTTGTTTAATCCTTTGCCTTCGTATTTGGTAGGCTGTTTTAGAATATTGAATTTCTTTGGATTGATAGGTTTGTTTGGGAGTTCGTTCATAAAATGGGAGGATTTGTAGTACAATGTATATATTTTGCTGTGAATTTGCATCTTGATGGGTTGAAACGACTCCTAGGATAGATAACCCAGAATAAGCTACCCCAATAAAAATCCGTATTTTTGAGCTATTGAAAAAAGCAGGTAGCTATATTCTTATTTTCTTCATCAGAATTTATTCCTGGTTCCCACTTTGGTATCTTTTGATCTGTTCAAGTGTTTTTTTTTATTTCCTTTATTACATATTTAGATACCGAAAAAAGATAGTTAGAGCCAATTTAGCAAACTCATTCCCGCAAAAGAGTTCGTCTGAATTAAAAGCCATTGAATCAGAGTATTATAAGCATTTATGTGATTTGATTGTTGAAAATATTTGGGCCTCAAGAGCATCTGAAAAACTCTTGCAAAAGCACTGTCCTATAAAAGATATTGAGGTGTTTCAAAAACTCTATGATGAGAAGAAAGATTTTATCTGTTTGTTGGGTCATATTGGAAATTGGGAGTGGTGCAACTTATCATACAACACCTATCACTTGAATCATTTAATGGCTTTGTATCGTCCATTACGAAATGAATCTTTTGATGAGTACTTTATAAAATACCGATCTCGTTTTGGAGCACAAATGGTTCCTATGCAGCAAATGCCAAGGGTGATCAATCAGGATAATACACATCCTTATGTATTGGCTTTTATTGCCGATCAATCTCCGGTTCCTGAATATGCCCATTGGACTCAATTTTTAAATCAGGATACCTGTTTCTTTAACGGTTACGATAAAGTAGCTCGTAAGAAGGATCTGCCTGTTGTTTTGGCTTATCTTGAAAAGGTAAGAAGGGGTCATTACCAAATGAGAGTTGAATTACTAGATGGTAATCCAGCATCACTATCAAAAAATGAGATTACCGAACTTTATGCCAAAAGAATTGAGCAGGTAATTAATGCAAATCCTGAGCATTGGCTCTGGTCGCACCGAAGATGGAAGCATAAAAGAAAAGTGTAGTGGTTATTGTATCACCACTCTCTTAGCAAGTGAATGTGTTCCGCTAGTGATTTTTACCACATAAACTCCTTTAGCAAAACCAATAGTATTAATACTAACACCTAAAGTTCCGGCAGGAAGCACTTTCGAATAAGTTATTTTACCTACAAGATCCATTACTGAAACTTGAACGTCGTTTGTAAAATTGGCTAGTTGAAGGTTAAATGCATCAATTGCGGGATTGGGGTAGATATTAATGGTTGGAGCATTTTTCTCAGGTTGAATTCCAATGGTTCCAACAAACCCCGAAGCAGTTGCCGTACATCCATTGGTATCAGTTACGGTAACCGACCATGGACCGGAACCTAAACCTGTTAAAGTTGAGCTGGTACTTGAATTTCCCCATAGATAAGTATAACCTGAAACCCCACCAGAGATATTGGCAACAATGCTTCCATCATTAGAACTGGCAGATGTTTGGTCAGTAACAGTTGCAGTTAAAGTGATTAAATCCTGACGCATCGGTCCGAAGAAATTATTTACCCCCATTAATGCAAACAAGGCGCAATCGCCATGACTTAATAATGGATTGATAGATAATGCCTGTACATCAGGTGCACCTCTAACGATCATACTATCACGACAGGCAATGGCATTTTTATAAGATACCAATTCGTCAGCTTCACAATATCCCATTCTTACAGGGCATGTAGGAGCCCAGTCCCAAAGGTCATTATCTCTTAATGCTGTCCAAAAAGGATGGTTTGGATTGGTTTCAAAAGTATCAAGTAATGATGGGATTAAAACAAGGTTAGGTGTATCAGGAATGAAATTTTCTACAGTACCTAAACCAACAGATCCATCCATTAAAGGTGGAATAGTTGAATTGTAGGGAGTATCAAGAACGGCATCCCAACTTCCATAAATACCATAAACCATATTATAAGAGAATAAAACAAACGGTAAATATCCGGGAGCACCATAAGAGCTGTCTCTAGTAATTACTTCTGCTTGAACACCAGAAACATCATAAGGACCTGAAAGCGGGGCTGCGGCCGTTACCGTAAATTCGCCTGGTAATTCTTCTTGCATCATTCTATGAGCAGCCATTGAAGCATGACCTCCTTGAGAATATCCTGTAAGGAAAAGTTGATTACTATATGAGTAATTAATGCTATCCATCCATTCTTTAGATGAACGAATCATATCAATAACAGAAGTAGCTTCAGAGTGTGCATGAATGTAAGGGTGGAGCCCAGGACTAACACTTCCTAAACCCAGATAATCTGGCATGATGGTAATATAACCAGTAGCACTAAAAGCAATACCTATTGTATATTCCCCAACTTTATAACTGGGTGCATCAATCTTTTTTATAATGGTTCCGTGACAATAATTTAGAATAGGCCTTTTACAATTATCATTGCCCTGAGGAAGGAAAACTACACCAGTTGCAACCGTTGCAGAACTATCCCAACTTACCGTTGAATAGGTGATTTTATACGCTTTTATAGGATTTCTAATAACAAGAACTCCTACTGGAACTCCTTGTGCAGTAAGAAAGCTATCAATTTGTGTTGGACTAAATGATTCGATCAGCTGTGCTGATTGAAGATGCATTTGTGAATTAGTTAAAAGGGTAGTTGAAATGAATAGTGCAAATGCGATGTAGAATTTTCTCATATATGCTAGTGACTAAGTGCTAAAGATATTATATTTTCATCGAAAATTTGACGATTTCCTATTTTTATTCAAAAAATTGTTAATGCATTGCTAACGTTATGCATTTAGGGAACGAAACTTGTTTATTTGTCATCACATAGAGTAAAGCATATATTAAATGAAGATAAGATTAACTTTTCTGGTATTGGCCGCTTGTTCGGTTTTTGGACTTTCATATAGCCAAACATCCAAAACAGCTCCTGTTATTACTAACTATTCCTTTAAATTTAAAGTAACCGGACTAAAGGATGTGGATGCTTACCTGGGATTCCATTATGGGGATAAAAAATTTATAAAAGATACTGCCCATGTTAATTCTAACGGAGAAGTTGAATTTACCGGAAAGGATACTATAGCAGGGGGGATTTATTTATTTATAACTCCCCGTAAAAACTATTTTGAATTCGTGGTAAACGAAACCAAGATCCAAATGGAAACCGATACCCTGGATTTTGTTGGACACATGGTAGTGAAAAAGTCTACCGAAAATACCATTTGGTACGATTACATGAGGACCATTGCCACTAAACAAATTGAGATGAAGCCTAATTTAGACATCATCAATAAAGAGGGGGTTGATAAGGAGAGCAAAGAATATAAGGATGCAATCGTAGCTCGTGATAAAATGACCGAAAGCATTAATAAATTTAGGGATGATAGGATTGCAAAAAGCCCTGACATGTTAGTTTCGAAATTGTTCAAAGCAATGAAGGAGGTTGAACTACCAAAGGATACTAATAATTTAAGGCTGGCCAACTATTTCAGAGCTCATTTTTGGGATAATATTGACTTATCCGATAACCGTTTAATAAGAACTCCGGTTCTTGAATCAAAAATTGTGTACTATTTTGAGAAAGTGGCTTACCAAATTCCAGATTCAATTATAGTGGAGGTTGACAAGATTCTTGCTAAAACAAATGGAGATAAGGAAATGTTTAAGTTTCTTACCCATCATTTAACTTATAGCTACGAAAGGTCTGCTATTATGTGTATGGATGCGGTATTTGTGCACATGATAGATAAGTATTACAGAACTGGAATGACACCGTGGGTTGATCAAAAAACCATGGATAAAATGCTGGAAAGAGCAGATAAGCTTAAACCACTTTTATGCAACACTGTAGTCAACAATATCTCGTTACCCGATACTGGTGGAGTGTTTCATTCTTTATATGATTTTAAAGGAGACTATACCATTCTGTATTTCTGGGATGCTACTTGTAGCCATTGTAAAAAATCATCTCCTATTATGGCTGATTTATATCGTGATTATTTAAAACCAAATGGAATTGAAATTTTTGGTGTAGAAGGTGAATTAGAAGATAAGGAATGGAAAAAATATCAGGCAGAACAAAAATTGCCATGGTTAAATGTTTCCGATAATCCGGAGATGAATGCCAATCCCACAAAATGGATTATTGAGTTAAAGAAGACCGATTTAAATAGTTTGAACTTCCGTCACCTTTTTGATTTGTATAGTTATCCTGTAGTTTATATTCTAGATAAGGATAAAAAGATTGTTGCTAAAAAGTTGGGAGTAGAGCAAATTCAAGATTTTCTTGAGAAATACAAGAAAGGGAAAGAAATGGAAAAAAATAAGGGGAAGTAAACCGCTTAATTAATTAACCAGTTTACCGCTTCAATATTACTTTCGAAGATTCGATAGTTTAAAATGATGACTCCTTCTTCGATGGCAATATCCCTAAGCCCTTCCATTCCCAATTGAGCTGAAAGATTTTCTTTGAATATGAAAGCTATCTTTTTTGGTTTCGCCTTTGCCCAAATATGTTTGGTTTGTTGAACATACCACCGATTGTCTTCTTCACTCATTTCAAATCCCATTTTGCTACAATCCACAATTACATATTCGGGTTGGTAGAGAGCAAGGTATTCCACTAACTTTAATGCGTTAGTCTGAAAAGAGGCCATGTCGATCTGACCTTTGTCTACTGGTTTCCAGGAAGTTACAAGAATTTTGTTATTCTGGTCATATAGGTACAATCTATGATCAGTTTCGGCAATTAGCTGAATTGATTTTAGGTATAGGTCCGACGGGTCTTCCTGTGTCATTTCTTCATCAAGGTTTAAAAAAAAATCCTGGGCCGGTTATTCTAATTCTTGACTAAATTTACCACAAATATATCATTCATGAAATTATATGCAATAAATACCGGACATTTTAAATTAGATGGTGGAGCCATGTTTGGCGTTGTTCCAAAATCTGTATGGCATAAATTAAATCCAGCTGATGATAATAATATGTGCTCATGGGCAATGAGATGTTTATTAATTGAAGATGGAAACCGTTTAATGCTTATTGATACAGGTATTGGGAATAAACAAGATGAGAAATTCTTTTCCTATTACTATATGCATGGAAATGATACCCTCGATACATCGCTTGCAAAACACGGATTTCATAGAGACGATATTACCGATGTGTTTTTAACCCATCTTCATTTCGACCATTGCGGCGGCGCTATTGAATTAGATAAAGCCTCAGGGAAATTTGTACCAGCGTTTAACAATGCTACATTTTGGAGCAATAAGGATCATTGGGAGGCTGCTATTAAACCAAATCCAAGGGAAAAGGCCTCGTTTTTAAAAGAGAACATTTTGCCCATTCAGGAAACAGGACAATTGAAATTTATTGAAAAGGAAGGGCAGTGGACAGATCAAATCTTCATTTATTATACGTACGGACATACCGATGCAATGATGATTCCCCGAATAAAATATAAAGACCAGGAGGTTATTTATATGGCCGATTTAACGGCCTCATACCATCATTTAAGAATTCCCTATGTAATGGGTTATGATGTCCGCCCATTATTTGTAATGGAAGAGAAACAAAAGGTTTTACAATACGCTGCAGAAAATAAATCTATTCTGTTTTTCGAACATGATCCTGTTATTGAATGTACCATTCCGATTTTGACAGAGAAAGGTGTAATAGGTGGTGAGAAAATGAAGCTTGAAGATATATTATAATATTATTATTTACACATTTCACACTTCCGGTACAATCAACTGTTATAATTGATTAAAGTCATTTTTTTTTAAGGTAAATAAAGATTAAGTTTGAGAATAACAAATACAGCCCATTATGCAACATATAAACTTTAAAAAAATACTGGTTCCTACCGATTTTTCTGAAACCGCAAAAATATCTTTGGAACATGTAAAATGGCTTGCGAGCACATTTTCATCAGAAGTAACTCTATTACACGTTGGCGAAATTACTCCTGCTGCCAATATTTTCCCATCTCTATATATTCCTGAAAATGATTTAAATGCAGAGTATTCAGATCTTGCGCTGCGCAAGCTTGCCGAATGGAAGACTGAACTTGAGGAAAAAGGAATTTCCAAAATAAATATTGAATATGCTGATGGAAATGTGGCAGAAACCATTAGCAAGTATGCTGTCGAAAATGAAATCGATATCATCGTTATGGGTACACATGGTTCAAAAGGTCTTTCTGAATTCTTTATTGGGAGCAATGCGTTTAAATTGGTGAATTTGGTAGACTTACCAGTACTTACTATTAACAACCGTAATACATACTCGCCCTATAAAAAAATTGTAGCTCCTTTAGATGATTCCAGATTCTCTAGAGCTAAATTCCCTTATATAGCGGAACTTGCTCTTAAAATTGGGTCGGAAGTGGATATTATTACTCCAAATGTTTCTGACGCTGGAGTTAATCATGCAATATCTATCTGTTATGATCAGGTCTCTAGTTTCTTAAAGTCAAAAAATGTAATTCATCATCATAAATCGATTGAGGGGAATCTTGCTCATGAAGTGATTAAGTATGCGGAGTATGCAAAAGCAGATTTGATTGTGATAATGAGTGAAACAGAAACAACTATTTCGCAGGTGCTTTTAGGAAGTATGGCACAGCAAGTGGTAAACCATAGCGTTGTTCCTGTAATTACATTGCATCCGGAGGATAAAGGTGAATTGATGGATATGGTGGTGATGCCGGGAACGTAAAAGTTGAAGGTTCGAACAATAAACTTCCGACTTTAAACATTCAATTTTTTTTCAGAAATTTGAATCCATGGGGAAGTTTAAAGCCCATTGGCCTGAAATTGTATTTTCATTACCGTGTATTTAGGTAATTGTTGCTATGAGATGGCTACATTCATGGTATTATTTGTATAGGAATTGGCCTTTGTTTTGGATGAAGTAGGGGAGTAATAGCCTAATGTTTGCGGAAAAGGAGTTAGCTGTAGCAAAAAGTGCTGTAAGTACGAAAAGTATTTTGTGTATCATTATGATATATGAAAAATTACAGCTAACTTCTTATTGCCGCACCTAAAGGTAACGATAACAGCTTTATTTTCCCCATAAATAGTACCTTTAACAAAGTTATATATTGAAAATTATTTCCCCTAAAAAGTCCCACCAATTTCCGTCCCATTCTTAAACTTCTTCTTCGCTACCATTTCACCTTTCATGTTAAAGAAGGTCCAACTGCCATGTTTTTCACCGTTGCGATAAAATCCATCTACACGGATCTTTCCATATTCAAAATATTGAACGTATTTGCCATTATAACCATTCGTACCCAAGGTAAATTCAGCAGCCTTGTCTCCGTTTGAATAATAGAAGGTCCATGAGCCATAATCTTTGCCATTTTTATAACTCCCCTTACGCATAATTTGCCCGTCTTTATAATACTCTATAAAGTCTCCCTCAAGTTCTCCGTTTACGTAATTCGATTTTTCTTTCTGACTTCCGATAGCATGCCACGAATTCCACTCTCCCGTTTTCGATCCTTTTATGTAATAACCTACATATTCTTTGTTGCCACCATCATGATATCCTTTCCAAATGCTATCTAAAGTTCCATAATAGAAATAACCTTCGTCTTTTATTTTGCTGCTAGGGTAGTAGGTTACAAAATAACCGTGTTCTTGTCCGCCTCTATAGTTTCCTTTACTTTCCAATTTTCCATTTTCACGGAAATAGTTCCATTCCCCTTCTTTTTTATTGAGTTTGAATTTTCCCTTTTTCCATTCTTTACCATTGTCGAAATAATAGGTCCATGAAGAATCACGAAGATCATCTTTATAAAAACCTACGTATTGAGGTGCATCAGTATTTGGATAATATTCAGTGAAAGGGCCGGTTCTTTTACCATCTTTAAACATCCCTTCCATTTCTATATTTCCCTTGTCAGAATACCATTTCCATTCTCCGTCTTTAGCTCCGTTTGAATAATGATAAACCCCTTCCATAGTTCCTGTTGGATAATAAGATTTCCATTCACCATCAGCCGAATCTCCTTTATAAGTCGCTGCTTCCAAAACAGCTCCATTTTCGTAATAACTGGTCCAGGTTCCGTTCTTTTGACCATTCTTATATTCTCCCTTGATTTTTACTTTGCCTGTTTCATAGTAAACTTCAGATTTACCCTCATCGTAATTAATAAAACTTTTCTTTTTGCCTGACAAGTAATTTGCTTCCCATTTGCCAATTGGTTTACCCATTGCATAGTTTTCAATAGAAGCAACCTTGCCATTGTTGAAATAAATTTTCCAGGTTCCTGATCTTAATCCTTTGCTGTATTGAGTTTCACTTTCCAATACACCATCGTTGTAATAGGTATAATATTTACCTTCCAACAATCCATCTTTAAAACTACTTTCTTCATGCAACTGTCCATTTTCGAACCAAGTACGCCATGTTCCAATTTTTACAGAATCTTTTTCTCTCCCTACCATGGCCGGACTCCCAAGAGAATACACTTTTTTAAGCGTGTCGTAGTTAAAATAATAGGTTTTAAGTGTATCGGTAGTATAGTCCTTGAATTCTTTTAAAATTCCGAAGGGGAAATAGTATTTCCAAACACCTGTTTTTACGTCTAAATTATAGTCTCCATCACTTTCGGTTTTGTTTTCTTCGAACCAAGTGGTCCAATGACCGATCCTTTTACCCATTTGGTATTCACCAACAGTTTTCTTTTTTCCATTGTCGTAGTTCTGTAAAAACTTCCCATTAGGCTTATTGTCTACATATTCCGATTGGGTTTCTTTTTTACCATTCATGTAAAAAGTATTCCATACTCCTAGTTTCTCTTCTGGAGTACCAACACCTTCCGTTTGTGGTTTTCCGTTTTCATGAAAAATTTTAGTGGTTTTATTGTCGTAATCAATTTCTGAACGAAGCACTTCATTATCGAACCATTGTTTCCAGATACCTATTTTTAAATCATTGGCATAATTCCCATCACTCATTGCTTTTCCGTTGCTATGCCGCATTCTCCAATGACCTACACGTTTGCCATTTTCATAATAAAATTCACTTTCTTTTTTTCCGTTCTTATGCCAACTGGTTTCTTTTCCGGTTTGGTTGTTATCTATATAAGTGCTTTCCTGTTTCTTTTTACCATTGTCGAAATAGTAAACCCATTTGCCATTTTTCTTTTCATTTACAATGGCGCCTTCGGCTTGTTTACTTCCTTTTTCATTATACAATACAACGGTTCCTTTGGTATGGTCAACCACGTTTTTTACACTTCCGGTGGGATAATAACCTTTCCAAACTCCTACCTTTTTATCGGAAGTATATACTCCCTGAGTTTGAACTCCGCCTATTTCGTAATATTCGGTCCATTTACCTTCTTTTTTACCATCGGTAATAGATCCTTCAATTTTAGGATAACCATTAGGCCACGTTTCTAAAATGGATTGTGATTGAACGTTTAGCGTGAAAAAGATACTTATAGCTATACAGACGTATTGCTTCATAGGTGTAAGGGGTTTTATAGTTAAATACTGAAAACTAGTTTAATGTTACTAAATGTCTGTCGGTTAAGCCTACGAAAGACAAAGGACATGAAGACGAAAGATAGATTTTATAGGTCTTTTGTCCTTTGTCAAACTGTCATTCGTCCTTTTCAATAACTCTAAATCAAAAATAATGGTATAACTCTACAACAGGTTTTATTAGGGATTGAATGTTTGAACAAAAAATATTAATAAGTTTATAGCGTGAAAAGTCCAGAGGTAAAATCAGGTGCATTGCTCTATGCAGACCCTATGCTGCATGACTCATACTTTGGGCGTTCTGTGATTTTATTAACCAGTCACGACGATCAGGGAAGCGTTGGTTTTATTGTGAATAAAAAGCTGGAGGTTACTTTGAATGACATTCTGCCTGAGCCCTTAGCTCAGGATTTCGAAGTGTATTATGGAGGTCCGGTAAGTAACGATACTTTGTATTTTGTACATTCCATTGGAAACCAGGTTCCTGATTCGGTTCCGGTAGGTAAAAAAATATTCTGGGGAGGTGATTTTTCCTTCGTAGCAGATCTTATCCAAAACAATGAAATAGACCCGAGTCAGGTAAAATTCTTTGTAGGTTATTCAGGTTGGGGAAGTGGCCAATTAGATCAGGAGTTAAGATCTAACTCGTGGTTGGTAGGGAACGAGCCACCTAAGTTTGTTTTTAACGACGATGCTTGCAAGGAGGCCTGGAAATTAAAAATGAATAAGATGGGTTCTAAATATTCTGTTTGGGCCAATTTTCCGCAGAATCCGAGCATGAATTAGGCCTTTTTTTTCACGCATTGACGTATCGTGTTAGGTACCTACCACGTCTAAAGGGAATATGCCTTTTTGTTAAGGAGATTACTCAATCTAACGGCCCAATCATTGGTAGGGTATTCAGCTTCATCAATACTACTTACCCATTGCACTCCTTTTATGGAGCTGGATGTAAATACTTCTTTACTGGTTCTTAAAAGATCAGTGGTTATTGGTTCCTGCTGAACAGGAATGTTTTCTTCGTTGCATATTTCGAGTAGCACACGACGCATAATTCCATCCAAACAACCTTCGTTTAGAGGAGGTGTAAACAAGGTATCGTTGTTAATAACCCATATATTGGAACGACTGGTCTCAATTGGATTCTTCCTGCTATTGAGCAGGATTGAATCATCTAAACCTTTGGCTTGCGTAAATAGGGTAGCCAAAACATATAACTGAGAACTGTTGGATTTTACATTGCCTAATTTCGAAATTGATTTTAAATTTTCAATATAAATACCAAGTCTTAATCCACTGTTATTCAATGGGTAGTAAATGTCGGCTTGGTCAAAGCTGATCCATAAAAATTCGGTGTTGAGTCCTTCAGGTTGATAGCCCTGAAAAGTGTTTCTCCACAAGATTAACTTGAATCTTTTGGAGGGGGTAAGGGGGAGGCTATTGGCTAACTGATCTGCGTAATCACAAAATTGCTCAATATTCTCAAAAGGGTTCTCCATTTTAAGGATGGAGCAGCTGCTGACTACTCGTTCCCAGTGTTGTTCCACAAAAAGGATCTTTCCATTTACATATTTCATCGCTTCAAAAAAACCATCACCGTACCAAAACGATCCGTTCTTGTTTACCGCCAGGTCTATGCTTTCGTTGGCAATGAGTTTTCCGTTGAGGATGTATAACATTAAAAGATATGTTGAACGTAATAACTAATAGCTGCAAAGAACTCTTTGAACATGTGTGGCTGAACTATAAAGATGTACATAATACCATACAAGGCCCCAAAGAAGTGAGCATCGTGCCCAATATTGTCTTTTCCTCTGCGGGCCATTACCAAACTTATAACAAGGAACAAGAGCCCGTATAAAAACGCTGGCATTTTTATAATCCCCAATATATAGAACATATTGGTAGGAACAAGTCCAATGTAAGCAAATACAACTGCCGATACGGCCCCAGAAGCCCCTAAAGCATTGTAATGAATATTGTTTTTGTTCTTTTCGAACGAATAAAAGCTGGAGAGTATAGCTGCAGGAATGTAAAGCCCCATGAAAATACCCGCTTCAACAAGTTTGTTATTGTTGTAATCTACATCAAAATGTTTTTCAATGGCGGTTCCAAATTGCCATAGCACAAACATATTGAACAAAAGATGCATGGTATTCGCATGTATGAATGCTGAGGTAAGAAATCTCCAGTATTCTCTTCTACGATGCATGATGTAGGGATTAAGTATCCACTTGCGTTCGAAATTCTCATTTCTAAAAGAATAAATTGAGATTAAAACCGTAATGATTACCAGAATAAGAGTTACATTAAATTCTATAGCCATGTTTTAGTGATTGTGTTTTATAAACGATTTCAGTTTTTGTAATAAAGATGATTCTGAATAATTTTCTCTAATATACGAAAGTGCATTGTTTGCAATCAATTCGTATTGTGAGGGCTGATTTAAAAATTCAAGCGCTATGATCCATTCTGAAGGGTCATTTGCAAGCAGATAATCCTTTCCGGGTCTGGCTTTAATGCCTTCTATTCCAGCTGAGGTTGAAATAACAGGTTTTCCTTCGGCCATCGCTTCCAGAATCTTGATTCTGATCCCTGATCCTGAAAGAATGGGGACTATTAATACGTCGTATTGCGAAATAAACTCCACTGCATCTTCTACCTGACCGTGAATGGTTACATGATCTGATTTATATTTTGTAAAATCCCTTGGCATAGATTTACCCGCCAGATGAAGGTGAATAGACGGATACTTCTGTATAATTATGGGAAATATATTATTCAGAAAGTTCTCTACTCCTTCAAGATTGGGTAACCAATCCATGGCTCCAATATGAAATAACCGAAGAGGATCAGTCGAACTTCTTTTCACCGGTGAAACTGCATTCATTTGAATGGGAATAACTACAGAATTGTCCTTTTTCGAATCGGAAGTATAATATTCCTGATCTTCATTAGAAATGAAAATATTACCCGTAGTGTTTTGAAGACAATGATCTTCAAATTCAGTTAATCTGGAGGTTTCACTTTTATAAGCCAGTTTCTTTAATCCACGGGGCATTCCATCATAAAACCGTTCCCAAATCCTATGCTCAATATTATGAGCTCTAACGTAGGTTTTCACAGTAGTATTCTTCTTAATTGCCTTTAGATAAACGGCCGAATAGATACTTTCAAAAACTACCGTATGAATGCTTTTTTGCTTGATAATCTCCAATATTCTATCTTCCACAGATTTCAAATAAAACCTGGTAGCCCGGATAGAAGATCCTGCAAAATATTGAATAACATGTTTGTTTTTAATTCCGGTGTCAATATACTCCGTAAAGTAGTTTTCATTCAACTTCCAGTTAGAAGGCAATGCATCTTCTTTAAGAGGATGTTTAGGAGTTGAAATAGCAAAATAGAAAACGTTTGAATCTGTTTCTCTCATCAACTGTTCAAACTTCCCCATTGCATAAGTACCGCCATCAACAGAAGGGTAGGGTGGTTTATTAGCGATGATAAGGATGTTATCTGGCATTTCGTTTTCCAAAAATCCTTCGGAATGGTTTTGTATAAGTTGATAAAACAAACATGGATGAATCACTACTCGCTTTTAAAGTGAGGAATATTCCAAACGGAAGTAAAATAAATGATGAGTACCAAAGTCCTATCAAATCCAAAGATGCATTTCGAACTGATTTTTCAAAGATTGTACTTACCACATAGTAAACAATGAAAATAACGATGCTAAAGATCAAAGGTAAGCCCAGCCCTCCTTTTCGGATGATTGCCCCCAAAGGAGCTCCAATAAAAAAGAAAAAAATGCATGCAAGGGCCAGTGTAAATTTCTTGTTGTATTCAACCCTGTTTCTTATAACATTGCTTTGTTTTGATTTAATCGTACTTAGTTGTTGTTCAACTGCACTTTTAACATTACTAATCTGGTTGATGGCTGTATTTTTTATAGCGGTTTTCTCTTGCGGAGTAAACACACTTAAAAAAGGTTTGCCCCAGGTTACTTTATCAATAACTCTAACAGGAATTGCGGTATCCCGTACAATTTGTACAGGTTGGTTTTGCATATTACCGTCGATCTGATTGATGTTGTTAAAATTGATAGGTTCGTTTCCGTTCGGCTGATAATTTTTTGCAGGTGCAAAGGCATAAAAACGGGAAAGACCATTCACAAAATTCGCTCCTGTCTTTTTAATATCCTCTTTTATTTCGTCCCGAATAATATCCAATTGGGCCACCGTCATCATTGTATATTGATTGCCAATATAGTTGTTGTTTTTAGTACCCTTATTTAATTCGGAAATATCAATGATAATATGTTGCTCCTTAAAAAATTCTCTTGAGAATGGATATCCGGCTTGTTTACGACTATAAAAATTCATGTCCGAATATCTTACTCCATTATATAAATTTAGCAGCATGTAATTTCCATCATCAGAAACATTGATGTCGCCTTTTGATGCCTTGATTATATTTTCGGCTCCGAATGTATTGGCGGTATGGTCATAAACCACCAGCCCGTAGAAAGTTTTTTGATCAGCTTCTTTTTTCTCCACCATCAAAGTAAAACCCTTCAATCCATCATAATAACTTCCTTCCATAATGTCAATCGCAGGCATTTTACGAGCTATTTCACTAATGATGCTCTTTAATTTATAGTTGGCTACTGGTAAAACGTTATTGGCAAATAGGAAAGCAATGCAACTAATTATAACCGCGACAAAAAATACCGGACGAATGGAACGGGTAAGACTTACTCCGGATGATTTAGAAGCAACCAATTCTAGGTTTTCGGCAGTTGTACCTAAGGTCATAATGGAGGATAGAAGCACCGCTATTGGCAATGCCATTGGAACAAGGGAAGCACAAGCATAAAACAAAAGCTTAAGCACCATTATAAAACCTAATCCTTTTGATGCCAGATCCTCGATATGCCTCCATAAGAATTGCATAACTAACACAAAAATCGCAATGAAGAAGGTGAGAATAAAGGGTCCCAGAAATGATCGAATTATGAGCCAGTCGAGCTTTTTCAATTACTGCGTTTTTACAAAAATACATAACGCTATGGTTCCCTTGATATTATTTTCAATATTTTTACAACATGATCCATGGTAAAAAACTGGTGGTAGTATTGCCTGCATACAATGCTGAGCGAACTCTTGAATCCACGTTTAAGGAGATTCCCATGGATTTAGTGGATGAAGTAGTCCTCGTGGATGATGCCAGTAGCGATGACACCATGGAACTGGCCCGTAAGCTTGGAATCCATCATGTTATCCGTCATGAGCAGAATAAAGGGTATGGTGGTAATCAAAAGACCTGCTACAAAAAGGCTTTAGAATTAAATGCCGATATAGTGATTATGCTGCATCCCGACTACCAGTATACCCCAAAACTTATTCCTGTAATGGCTTCAATGATAGCCGACGGTCTGTATGATATGGTTTTAGGTTCAAGGATTCTCGGTAAAGGTGCTTTAAAAGGTGGGATGCCTTTGTATAAATATATTGCAAACCGATTCCTAACACTTATTCAGAATATCCTTATCAGCGAAAAACTTTCTGAATATCATACTGGATACAGAGCGTATAGCAGAGAAATATTAGAAACGGTTTCTTTTGAGGCTAATTCGGATGATTTTATTTTCGATAATGAATTTATTTCTCAAACTGTTTATGCAGGATTCAAAATAGGAGAGGTATCATGTCCAACCAAATATTTTGAGGAAGCCTCGTCAATCAACTTTAGTCGAAGTGTGAAATATGGTATGGGAGTTTTACGGGTTTCCGTTCAACACCTATTTGCAAGAATTGGATTAGTTAAATCAAAGATTTATAAACAGAAAAAGGCATGAAGGATATTCTATTCAAAAGGCCCCGGTATTTTTATATTCTATTCATCCCGTTTTTGTTATTAGGCGGGGTTGCTATTCACGTGACGAGGAAGTCTGACCTGTTTCTCGAAATCAACAGCCATTATTCGCCATTTGCCGATCTTTTCTTTTTCTGGAACACCAGTTTGGGGAATGGGGCCGTTTTTATTGTTTTTTGTCTCGTTATTTTCTGGAGGAATATTAGTTATGGGATACTTAGCTTAATCACTTTCGCTTTTTCAGCCATTATTCCTCAATTTTTCAAAAAGGTCATCTTCTCTGATTTTGAAAGGCCGGTCAAGTTTTTTCGTGGGGATCAATCTATGCATTGGGTAGAAGGAATAGAGCGTCATTCAATGCATTCTTTTCCTTCAGGACATTCGGTTAGCATATTTGCATTGGCTTTTTTGGCAACAATGCTGGTAAAAAATAAGGCATGGGGGCTTTTATTTGCCTTTATAGCCATTATTACAGCATATTCAAGGGTTTACCTTGCCCAGCATTTTTTCGAGGATATATACGCTGGAGCATGCATAGGAGTTATATGCACAATGATGACCTTTCTCATTTTTGAAAAATGGATCAAAGGCAAAAAAGGATTGGATAGAAAGTTATTCTAGTTTTAAGAGCCTAATGCTTTGCAAAGATCATGAATCTGAGCATCCCATAAGCGTTGAACATCTTCTAATTCCTCTTTCTTAGCAAAATCAGTAATGATCAAAGCCACATCACCGGTAAGTTCATCAATCTTAATTTTCATTTCAAAATAGGTATCATCATCATCTGTGTTGTTCCATTTGAAACGCATCAATTCGAATTCCTTGGTTGCAAGCAATAAAGCCTTTTCCTCACTGTCTTCCCAGAAGAATGTATAAATGCCATTTTTGATATTTACATCATCAGAGAACCATTCAGATAGGCCACTAGGAGAACTTATAAAGTTATATAGGATACGTGGAGAAGACTTAATGAAAAATTCCATTTCATATTTTTCTTTTCCTCCGCTTCTAAAATTCTTTGGGATTACATGTTCTTTTCCAACTGCCTCAATTTTAACGGTTGGAATTAATTTAATAGGAGAGGGAACCTTGGGAATCTTTGGAAGTTTGCCTTTCTTTTTAGACGCCATCAATTCTTCCACAATTGGATCTGAATCATCCATTTTTGGCTCATCCTCATCTCCACCTTTTTTCTTTTTGCTACCAGCTTTAGCCTTTAATTTCTGGTTTTCAGCATCAATTTTTTTCTGAGATTTTTCCTTAACCAGAGGTGCAGGTTTAACTGCTTTTACCTTTGGTTGAGGTTTTACTTTTATAGGTTTTGCTGGTTTAACAGGCTTTGAAGGAGCAACTTTGTTGAGTTTTTTTAGTGGTTTTACAACCTTTTTCTTAGGAACAACTTTCTTAACGGCCTTCTTTACCACCTTTTTAACAACCTTCTTTACAACTTTTTTGATAGGCTTTTTGGTAACCTTCTTCTTAATTGTATTAGTCTTTTTCTTGGCTACAGGTTTTGACTTTGCTTTAGGGGCTGCCTTTTTCTTAGGAGCAACTTTCTTTTTAGCAACAGGTTTAGCTTTTGTATTTTTTTTCGCAGGTTTTACTGCTTTTTTCGCAGGTTTGGCAGCTTTTTTTACTGGTTTTTTTACAGTTTTTTTAGCTGATTTAGTTGCTTTTCTTGCCGGTTTAGAAGCTTTCTTTACGGGTTTCTTAGCCGAAGATTTAGCTTTAGTAGCTGGCTTTTTTTTGAGAGTTTTTTTGGTTGCCATATTTTGGGGCCGATTAAGGTGCAATGAATAGTGAATTTTTAAATCAAAACCAATTAGATAACTGCAAATATATAATAATCAGTGCCTTAAGTTAATAACACAAAGTTAATAACACGAAAAAATCAAATCTTTATCATTCGCCATTAATAATCAGACTCCCTTATAATCAGTAAATTAATAGGGTAAGAATGGATTGAAATACAAAAGCCTTTCCAGTCTTATGGCTTTGTACATGCAATAATCAGGTATATCATAGTGAATCTCTAATCTATGCGAAAAATCATACTGGGAATTCTATATATTTGTTTAGTCACAATCACTAAAATGCGCTACTTTAAAATATATTGTTTCTTATTTATCTATCTGTTTAGTTGCATAAGCCTTGTTATTGATTTTCATTACTGTGGTGGTGACCTTGCTTTTGTTAGCCTATACCAAGCTGATGAAGATGGTTGTTGTGGTGATGATGAAGAAAAAATACCTGGCTGCTGTAATGATAAACTTATTGTTATCGATACCGATGATAGCGAAGCAGGAAAAAAATACATTGTAAAGGGTATAGATGAAGTTAAATGTGTCGCGGTTTATGTTCCTTTTACTACCGTGCTGGTAAATAATGAATTTGTTTTGAAGAAAATGGTTATTCCTATTAACCATGCTCCACCTGATGTTTTGCAGTCTCATCTATTTATTAAAAACCGTGTTCTGTTGATTTGATCTGCCAGGATTTAATTTCGACGAACTTTTTATTTGTAGTTTTTAATATTAATAGTTTAAAATAGATTTTTTATGAAAAAAATATTTTCCATTTTATTAGCGGGTGTTTTTAGCATGAGCTTTGCTAATACGCAAACTGCCCAAGATTTTACCATGAGTTCTTGCGATGGTAATACCCATAGTTTATTTGCTGACCATTTGGACAATGGTGAGGTAGTGATTATGGAATTTTTTATGACTTGCGGATCATGTGCTGCTGCAGCTGCCAAACTCAGTCCACTGCAAACGGGGCTTGCAATACAATACCCTGGCATCACGAATTTTTGGGTTTTGGCTTATACCAATAATTATTCATGCACCACTGTAACCAACTGGAAAAATACGAATGCGCCAAATGCAGTTGCATTTGATTCCGGTGCTGTGGAAGTTGCCTATTATGGTGGTTTTGGGATGCCTACAACTATCGTTGTTGCCGGACCTTCGCATGAAGTTATATATAGCAGTAACGTTGACGGCCTTCCTGGAGATACAGCATCTATTCATACTGCCATTAACAATTACTTTGCTACTATGGGTGTTGAGTCAGCTAATGCAAACGTGCAACTCAATGCTTATCCAAACCCGGTAGTGAATACGTTGAATCTTGATATAAACTTTGCTTTGGGTGGACAAACCGAAATTGATATGGTAGACATGACAGGCAAGGTGTTTAAACTAATTGCTAATGATAATTACTCAATAGGACAACATAGTTTGCAAGTGGAAACTGGTGATTTTGTTAATGGTATCTACTTTATAAGAATAACCAATAATGGTAGAAGCACGCAATACAAAGTAAGTATTAAACATTAATCATTTTTTATACAGGCAGCGTAAGCTGCCTGTATAACTTATTTGTATTGTTATGATTAAAAGATTTTTATGTGTTATTGGGCTTGCTATACCTACTATTGTGGGTGCACAAAATCCATTATGGATTCCAGATACCTTGAGCGGGTTGAATTTTAACCTGAATGTACAACCAGGAACTGTTCAATTTTATTCAGGATACAATACGCCTACCTATGGTATAAACGGAAATTTTTTAGCACCAACCTTGTTTTTAAATAAGGATGATACAGTGCAATTAAATGTGACTAATAATTTGATATTCGAAACCACGATGCACTGGCACGGTTTTCATATTCCACCAGAATTTGATGGAGGACCACACCAAATGATAATGCCGGGAGAAACATGGAGTCCACGTTTTAGGGTGATGAATAATGCAGGGACATTCTGGTATCATCCACATGGAAGCGGTACAACTGAATTACACGTGACAAAAGGTTTAGCAGGAATAATAATAATACGTGATCCGGTTGAAGCCGCCTTACCATTGCCAAGAACTTATGCTGTAGATGATTTTCCACTTATTTTACAATCACGTTGTTTTGATAACCTATATCAAATTGCAGGTTTTACACACGATGACACCGTAATGATGGTGAATGGAACTATTGATCCGACATTACAAGTGCCAGCTCAAATGGTTCGCTTTAGGGTATTAAACGGATCGGTTGACCGAAGCTATTTATTAGGGTTAAGCAATGATTCAAATTTCTATCAAATAGCTACGGATGGTGGTTTAATGGAAACACCCAACGATACCAACCGATTAATGTTATCTCCTGGAGAACGTACCGAAATTGTTGTTAATCTTAGTGGATTACAAGGGCAAACTATTTATTTAATGAGTTACGCCAGTGAATTGCCAAATGGGATTATGGGATCTGCCACGGTACAGCAAGGAGCAGCCACTTTGCCTGGTTATACCAGCAACTTTTTAAACGGGAACGATTTTGTTCTTCTTGAATTGAATGTTATTGCGGCGACTGCAAGCCCGATTATTACTTTACCAGGATTTCTTGCGCCCTATTCTCCAATACCCGAAGGAACTGAGAATACAACCAGATCGTTTGTATTTGCTCCCGAAACTATTGGAGATATGGAAATGATTGAAGGACCCTTTACCATTAACGGTTCATCCTTTGCGATGGATAGTGTAAATGTGGTAACTTATTTGAACCATACGGAAATATGGGATATTACAAATACCACTGCAGTGGCTCACCCGTTTCATATTCACGATATTCAATTTTATATACTTGACAGAAACGGATTACCTATTAGTGATAATGAACGTGGACAAAAGGATGTTGTATTGGTAAAACCATCAGAATCGGTGCGAATAATTACCAAGTTTGAGGACTTTCATAACGCAGCCATACCGTATATGTACCATTGTCATTTATTACATCATGAGGACGAAGGAATGATGGGATCGTTTATTGTTTTGGATAGTGCTTCTCTCGATGTAGAAGAAACTTTGGATTTGAATTATCTAAAGATATATCCTAACCCCGCTTATGAAAATGTTTTTGTTCAGTATGACAATGATGATTTGGTAGGTAGCAGTTGGGTGGTAACCAACATTACCGGACAGGTAATATTTACTAAACTAATCCAAAATGCCTGCGAAGAAATTGCAGTTAGTAATTTTGCCAAGGGAATTTATTTTATAAATATAGCAGGAGTGAAAGGTTTTATTACAAAAAAAATAATTATACAATGAAGAAATATATTTATATTTTACTAATCATAATTCCTTTTTGGGCTTGCGGAAAGAAGATTCCATCGAATGCTAAGACAGATACTTTTAAGGTCTGGGGGAATTGTGGTATGTGCAAAAAAACCATTGAGAAATCTTTGAAAGTGGATGGTGTGTTTGATGCCGACTGGGATAGAAAAACAAAGATGATTACGGTAGCATATGATCCCAACAAAATTAGTCTGGATGCCATAAAAAAGCGTATAGCGGATGCTGGTTATGATAACGACGGCTACAAGGCAGATACTGCCGATTACGAGGATTTACATAGCTGTTGTAAATATGAAAGAACAATGCAATAAAAATTAGATCAAATAGAAACCAAGTTAAAAATCAAACATGAAAAAAAAGGTACAACTATTATTAACAGGACTATTACTACTAAGTTCACATGTTTTTGCACAAAGCGGCATTACATGGAACGCTACTATTGACGTAAACATTATGAGCATGTTCGGCAACCAACATCCACGAATTGTATTGGATAGATCAGGTGACCCGATGGTATTGTGGGGTAATTCCAGTAACAACAATGCCTATTTTTCTAAATGGAATGGAAGCAGTTTTAGTGTGCCGCTCATTGTAAATACAGGAGTTCCTGTTTTTGCTGCTTCATGGGCCGGACCAGATATTACTTCAAGTGGGGATACGGTGTATGTGGTTGTTAAGGAAACACCGGAAACAACTAATCCTGCATATATGTTTACTTCGTTTAACGGAGGAACGAGTTTTACCGGACCTGCACAGGTTGATGGTTCTATATCCGATAGTATTTCCCGATTCCCATCGGTTACTACTGATAATACAGGGAATCCTGTAGTAGCCTTTATGAAAATTGATCCGAGCTTTAACAATGCACGATGGGTGGTTACAAAATCGACAGACTATGGAGCTACCTTTAGCACAGATATACTGGCAAGCAACTGGTCAGGTGGGGATGTATGTGATTGTTGTCCTGCTTCGATTACTTCATCTGGTAATACAGTATCTGTTATGTATAGAGATAATAACAGCAACATACGTGATATGTGGACTGGAATTTCAAACAACGGCGGGACATCTTTTTCTGGCGGATTTGCATTAGACAGCCCAAACTGGATGTTATTAGCTTGCCCTTCGAGCGGGCCTGATGGAGTTATTGTAGGCGATACTCTTCATTCGGTGTTGATGAGTGGATTTACTGGAGATTATTTAATTTATTATAGTAAGTCTTCAATAAGTGCTATGGCAAATTCTTCGGTTGTACCTTTAACTGGATTACTTCCAGGTTTAACATTACAGAATTTTCCGCGAATTGCCATGGATGGAAGTGCCGTTGGTGTTGTTTGGAAACAATCAGTTAGTGGAGAAAGTCAATTGCCCCTGTTATTTACCAATAATATCGCCAATGGATTTCCTACGCAATTTGATACCGTTGATCTAGTTGATGTAACAAATGCTGATATTGCTATTAAGAATGGAGTTATACATATTGTTTGGGAAGACCCGGGAAGTGGCACCGTAAAATACAGAAGCGGAACATTCAACTCAGTAGTGGGAATTGAAAATGCTGATGTTAGTAGCAACATGCAGGTGTATCCAAATCCTGCAACCAATATTATTCAATTGCAAATTGGCAATGGATATACAGGAAATGTTGAATTAAGTATTAATGATTTACTAGGACAAAAGGTAAGTAGTTCCATTGTTACTATCAATGATGGAAAAACTACTGTTGATATTTCTAGTCTAACTACGGGTGTTTATTTGTTAGATTTAATAATCAACAATGAACATTTTGCAACAAGAATTGTGAAGAATTAGGTTCAAGTTAACACATAGATGCAAAAAAAGCTCCGAAAAAAACTGGAGCTTTTTTTTTAATAAGTGAATGTGAAGCCTGCTCCGGGTCCCATATCACTATCATAATGGGTGGAGAAAGAAAAGTATTTAGTAACCACGTAACGAAGTCCCACCATATATTCCAAATCAGAATTGAACATGAGGTTTAATCGAAGCCGTGATGTGATTGGAATATCTTCACGCATGAATTGGAGGCGGACATATCCTGTATGATCAATACGAAGATCGGCTACAATTAGCAGGGGTAATACATACTGAATTCCTACACACGCCGCAAAGCGCTTGTCCTTAGAATTGATTTGTTGAAAAATGCTTTTTTCCTCAGTATGAGCTGGGTGTTCAATCTCTGTTCGATATCGCAAATCCCATCCCGCATAAATTCTAAAAAACTGATACTTTCCAAAATAACGTCCTATGTGGCTTTCACTTTCATAACCATGGTCGGAATGGAAACCTAAACGCCATTCCGTTTGAAAAAACCATCGTGTATTGGCTAACATAAATTCTCCATCAATGCCATTTGACTCGAACCCTACTTGTAACATTGGATGAACCATTCGGTCATCTGCGAACAATTTCTGAAGAGACTTTTTCTTGTTAGGAAGCTGTGAATTGGGTGCAGAATTTTCGTAGCTAAAAATGCGTCCCATACCACTCATCATGTGGTAAAGAATATGACAATGAAAAAACCAATCACCACCGGACTCACTTGCGGCAAATTCGATTGTATCCGTTTCCATTGGCATAATATCTAATACGTTTTTAAAAGGAGCATAATCACCTTGACCATTTAGTACTCTAAAGAAATGTCCGTGTAAATGCATAGGGTGCCGCATCATAGAATTATTATAAATGATGATTCGAATATTTTCTCCCTTTTTTATGAGAATTTTATCTGTTTCTGAAACTGTTTTGTTATCAAGGGTCCAAACATAACGGGACATATTACCTGTTAGCTGAAAATGTAAGGTGCGAATATTGGTATCAGCAAAGGATGTTTTAACCGGAGAACGGAGCATAGTATAATTGAGGGTAATTATGTCAGGTAAGTTTTCGTCATTGTCCATTGTATGGTTTTCGTTTCCTTTGGTTTTCTTTTTTTCCTTGCCCGTGATCTCCGGATACATAACTGTATTCATGTCCATAATCTGGTTATTCATTACCATTCCCATAGGTTTCATATTGCCACCAGTAGACATCATGTTGTTCATCATCTTCATTCCATCAAAATACTTTAGCCGAGGCATAGGAGATGCTAGTTGCCTAACTCCACTGCCTAACCAAAGTGAAGCACTTTTATTTCGATCTTCAGAGGTTGCCAGAAATTCGAAGGCTGTACTGTCGGAAGGAATGGTAACAATTACATCGTAGGTTTCAGAAACTCCTATAATCAATCTATCTACAGGAACTGGCAGTACATCCATTCCATCACTTGCCACCACATCCATTTTTCCTCCAGCGTACTTGAGCCAAAAATAAGTTGAAGCACTTCCGTTTATTATCCTTAAACGAACTTTATCACCGGCTTGAAATTGCGGAGCTGTATTTTCAGCTTTACCATTGATAAAAAAATAATCGTAATAAACATCGCTTACATCCATCGCTGTCATTCTTTTCCATTCGTTCAAGAGTTTTGTTCCAAAATATCCTTCTTTTATGGATTGAAAATAATTCTGAGTACTTCGTTTTTGAATAGCATACCAATCTGTAGCGCCATGCAAACTTCGCATTACTTCATAAGGATTCTCATCCGTCCAATCACTCAGAACCACCACGTATTCTTTCATCGGAGGCTCATCCTTTTTATGAATAATAAATGCGCCGTACATTCCACTCTGCTCCTGAGTTCCGGTATGACTATGATACCAATAAGTTCCGTTCTGAACAATGGGGAAATAATAGTGATGTGTACTTTTAGCTTCAATAGGTGCCGTTGTTAAATATGGAACACCATCTTGTTCATTTGGTAATATCAACCCATGCCAGTGAATCGAAGTTTCTTTACTCAATTCATTATGCACATAAATATCGGCAGTATCACCTTCTGTAAAGTATAATGTAGGTGCAGGAATGCTTCCATTAATTGCGATTGCCTTCACTGTTTCACCAGTATACTTTACCAGAGTATCTCGAATATAAAGATCATAGCGAACTGTTTTTTGTGCATGGACATTTAACATCAACAAAATAAAGCCTCCAATAAATGTAAAGTTTTTTACTTTCATTTTTTTACTTTCAATAAACTGGCGTTAATAGCTACAATTACTGTACTTAAGGTCATAAATACTGCACCAATAGCTGGACTCAATAAAATTCCTTGATAATAAAAAATACCTGCGGCTAACGGTAGGGCAACCAAATTATAGGCCGTCGCCCAAATAAGATTTTGTATCATTTTTCTAAAGGTTTGTTTCCCGAAAAGAACAAGACTGACAATGTCTTTTGGATTGCTATTCACCAAAACGATTCCAGCAGTTTCAGCTGCTATATCCGAACCAGACCCAACAGCAATTCCAACATCAGCCTGAGCAAGTGCAGGGGCATCATTAATTCCATCGCCAGTCATAGCAACAAATTCACCTTTTGCTTGTAACTCTTTTATTTTCTCTAATTTTTGATGTGGTAAAACCTCTGCAATAAAACTATCCATGTTCAATGATTTACTTACACTAGCAGCAACTTTTGCATTATCTCCAGTGAGTAAAATTGATTTAATCCCGTTCTTTTTAAGCGTCTCAATAGCCTCTTTTGACTCAGGCCTTATTTGATCAGATAATGCGATATAACCCACAACCTTGTCATCGGACAAAACAAAAACTACTGTTTCAGTATCATTCGTTTTAAAATCCGTTGGAAAGCTTATCCCGCTTTCTTTCAAATAACCTGGACTCACAACCATAATTATTTTTCCATCAATAGAACCAGTTACTCCTTTGCCAGTTATTGCTTTAAAATTATCAGCCGCAGGTACAACTAATTCAAATTCCTTCGATTTCTGTAAAATCCCGGTAGCAATTGGATGTTCAGATTTTTGTTCCAGACAAGCTGCCAAACGTATTATTTCCTTCTCATTCAAAAGAGAGGTGGTAGCAACAATTCTTGAAACTTCAAATTTACCTTCAGTCAATGTTCCTGTTTTGTCAAAAACCAGAATAGTTATTTTTCTTGAACTTTCAAAGGCACTTCTATTCTTAATCAACAATCCATGTTTGGCTGATAAAGAAGTAGATTTTGCTACAACCAATGGTACTGCTAATCCTAAGGCATGTGGGCAACATATTACAATAACGGTTACCATTCGCTCCATGGCAAAAGAAATACCTAAACCACTTAACCACCAAAACAAAAAAGTGGCAATTCCGGCTAAAATAGCAACGATGGTAAGCCATTTTGCTGCCTTATCGGCTAATAATTGAGTTTTGGATTTAGACTTTTGTGCATCTTCAACAAGTTTTACAACTTGCGATAAGTATGAGTCTTTCGAACTATGCGATACAGTTACTTTTATGGAACCATTTCCGTTAATGGCGCCGGCAATAACTTTGTCTCCAATTTGTTTTAGTATAGGTTTTGATTCACCAGTTAGCATACTTTCGTTCAAATAGCTTTCACCTTCATTAATAATTCCGTCAGCAGCAATTTTTTCACCAGGTTTTATAATTATAATATCATCAACTTTTAAGATATCCGTTTTAACTTCATGCACCATGTTGCCCATTAACAAATGAGCATCAGAAGGCATCAGTTGTACTAGCAATTCAAGTTCTTTAGAAGCACCCATGATAGATCTCATTTCTATCCAATGCCCCAACAACATAATTAATATTAGCGTGGTGAGTTCCCAAAAGAAATCCATTCCTTCCAAACCAAAAACAATGGCGGTGCTATATATATAAGCCACAGTGATGGCAAACCCAATGAGAAACATCATCCCAGGTTTTTTAGTCTTTATTTCATTTGCAAACCCTTTAAAAAAAGGCCAACCTCCATAAACAAAAACAAAACTGGATAAACTGAGCAATAAATACTGAGAACCCATAAATTGCCAGTCAACACCAAGCCAATGCTGAATCATATTAGAAAGCAAAATAATCGGAATCGTAAGTACAAGAACTATGTAAAACCGTTTTCTAAAATCAGCAATCATCATTGCATGATGATTATGTCCCGGCATTCCCATATTTGGGTTTGCACTATGTCCATGTTGGTGCATAGATGATTGGTCAACCGATTCATGTTTCATTGTAAAAAGGTTTAATATTATAAAGTCAATAAAATCATTGTTCCACTCATTGCAATCATCAATGCGTCCTCTACAATTGTAACTGTACTCATTGGTAAATTAAAAACTGCTCCTAGGCAGGCGCACTGGATTTTACGTTTATTCAAAACACTTATTAAAACACCAATAATACTTAGGCTCATTACCACCAAGGTTATTGAATTTGTTATCAACGGATCGAAATGCGTTAGATAGGCAAGACCAAGCCCTAATTCAATAAAGGCATACATATAACCCCAGGGCTTAAACCTTTTAGCAACTATGTCATACATTGCATAGCTATCGGCAAAACCTTTAATATTGATTAGCTTAAAAAACGAGAACGACAAAAAGAAGCCTGACATAAAATAATTCATCCAATCCATCAAATGCAGTTTGTTATGATGGAATGATACTAGCAGAGAAATTAGGGTAATAAAACCAAAAAGGACCAATAAAGGCTTATAAGTTTCAAGCCAATTTTTGGTTTTTTCCATAGTCTCATTATGCTGGTTGGCTCTTATCTGGTATTTGCTGCCAGATCCACCAAGCGCATTTTGCAAAGTATCTAAACTAATGTGTTTGTGCATGGTAATAGTAGCGCTGTTATCTTCTTTCGAAACAACTACAGCAACCACATCAGATAAGGAAAGCAAGCTTCCTTTTACTTTCGCCTCGCAGGCATTACAGGTCATCCCTGTTAATTCATAAGTATGTATCATAATATTTATTTTAATGACACAAAGGTCGCTAGACTTCTAATTTTGGTTATTCTATAATTAGCTGTTAAGTTTATCAGATTTACACCTCTTCAAGGGGTAATCTCTTCTTTTCCTTGAGTTGTTTAAAATGAGATGGACTAAGCCCAGTAATTTTTTTAAATTGACCACTTAAATGTGCAACAGTGCTATAATTAAGTTCAAATGCAATTTCACTTAAAGTAAGTTCGCCATAGACTAATAATTCTTTTACCCTTTCGATTTTTTGGGCGATAAAATATTGTTCAACAGTGGTACCCTCAACCGCTGCAAATAAGTTGCTGACATACTTATATGAAAGCTGCAAGTGTTCGCTTAGATAAGCTGATAAATTTATTTTTATCAAATTATTCTTGTTATGAACTAAATCAACAACTAGGTTCTTCATCTTTTCAATAAGCTGGCTTTTACGGTTATCAATTAAAGTAAACCCAAAAACAACGAGTGCATCGTTTATTCTTATTTTATCCGAATCATTTAAGTCTTCGCTCAATTCCACTTCTCCAAGTTCAACCGAAACGGGATTAAAACCAAGTTTCTCCAACTCAGTTTTAACCACCATTTTGCATCGGCTGCAAACCATATTCTTTACATATAGTTTCATTACTTAATAGTCTCCTTAGTACTACCACAGGTTAACATTTGCGATCCGTAAAACGGATTTTTAATAGCACTCTCCTTACTTATCCAGTAGGCGCCCTTTCCATTGTTGTACATTGGGCAATAATCATAATAAACCGTTTCAGAAGGCTTAATAACTTTCATCACCTCGTATATGTTTTTGGATAGAGAAGCCAGATAACCTCGTTGCTTTTCAATATCGGTCGTTTTACCAATATTTTCAGCATCAGTTTTCAAAGCTGATAAATACTTCATAAAAATACCATGAGCATTCGTTTCCAAAGCATCCATTTTAACCGCATTTAAAGCGTTTAAAAGACCCTTTGCCTTAGTTGATGCTGAACTGCTATTATCTTTTATTAATGCGTCTTTTAAGCTAAAATAAGAGGAATACACATCAATCATTGGATTTACAATAACTGTTGAGGAACTATCCTCCGTATTTGTAGTAGTAACTATTGTAGTTTCCGTACTAACTGTTTCTTTTTTACTACGTGTGTACTGACAACATCCTGGAAGATTAGCGTAAACATCATCTGGAGCTAAAAACTGCTCACTGTCATGTCCAACATACGCAATTTTTTTAAGGATCTCGGTACTATTGGTTTTTGTTGAATCGTAGGTTAGCGTAACCATTTTAGAGTCTTTATTCCAATCAGCCTTGGCTATGTTCTTTTTGAAGGCCGCTTCTTCAATGCGTTCTTCACACATTTCACAATTACCCCATACTTTAAAGGTTTCGGTCTTTACATTATTAATTGCAGCCTTACAACCTGTTATTATGAATACCCCTGTAATAGCAAAGAGTAATGATATTTTATTTATTGATCTCATGATTTAAATTTTAAAAATTAGTAATATTAATTTATCAGGCTTGGAATGCCTGCACTGAAAATAGTGAATTTTAAATCCTAAAAACCCTGTTTAATAAATAGATCTTATAATCTATTAGAATATTCGGAGGAGAACCGAATGAGTTGAAATTAATCATTAATACTGATTGAATAGAATAAAACTCTTTTGAAAAAGAAAACAATTGCTTTGAAATATTTTTAATGAAGGAAATTTCAAGTGTAGCATCCTTACTTTGAGTATCCTTTATCTTAACAACTGTTGTATTGGTTTTGCAGCAATCAGAACTCATTTTTTCAGAACCACACAAGCTACATTTACTTGCATCTTGAACATTTAAAGAAACTCCTAATAAATCGCCACCACAAAAATGGGTAGTTATCGAGAACCCTAAAGCAGGAACTAGATAAAATATCATTAATAATATGGCTGTGATTTTTTTCATTACAAAACAAAGATATACAACTTGTCAAATTAATAGGACAAAACGAGTGCCAATTATGATTTCTTAAACTTTTGGGCGGCTTATCCAGCTATTCACTATATCTTTTTGGCTAAAAGCCAAAAAGGATGCCTCTCCTATCTAGGCCGCTCTTTAATAACTTTGATAACATTAACTCACAATAATGACCTCAGTGTAACAAGCGTATGTCAGGGTAAAAATAACCTCGTAAACAACAATTTCTGTCGGTCTCCAGTGAGAATATGTAAGTTATGCAACTTATTGCCCCAATAATATAATATATTCATCATTTAACCTACTCAACTTTACGGCACATTAAGCTTAATCATTATAAAAATGAAAAAACAAACAATACTTCCAATCTTATTTGCAGCAGTATTAACTTTCCTTGTATCCTGCAATTCAAATCAAACCGTTAACCATTATCTGCAAGACGACCATCACCGCAAAGAAATTGTTCAGTCAATTGTTCACAATCAACTATACATGACAGAAATGATGAATGAAATGATGAACAATGATAGTTGCAAACAAATGATGATGGACAATATGATGAACGACTCAAGCATGAGGGAGATGCACATGGACATGATGATGAGCATGTGCAAAGACGATTCTTCCATGTGTAAAATGATGATGGGAAAAACAATGGAAATGTGTGATACTGACACCGCAAAGTGTAATATGATGATGGGTTCAATGCAATCGCATTCCAATGTAATGAAATCTATGAAAGGAATGTGTGACATGGACAATATGAAAAAATAAAAATCATGGAAAAACTAATCAATCATACATATCATGTTAAAGGAATGAGTTGTGGAGGATGTGGCAACTACGGTTAAAAATGAATTATCTTCTGTTCCCTGTGTAACAGCCATACAAGTTGATTTGGCAAAGCAGGAAGTAGAAATTAGTTCTTTACAAGCAATTAAAGCTGTTATCGTTACAAGAGGCATTGAGTGCCTAAATATAGGGCTTTGGGGTTACTGGGCAGCAAATAAAAAAGCGGTACTCTCGGTTGTTGCACCCAAAATACCGCCTCGTAGCGGAGATGGGACTTGAACCCATGTCCGCCAAAGGCGGATATGAATCCTTTAACTAGAGGTTCCCTAAAACATTTTCTTTTATCCAGGTTCTACCCATGCCTGTTTTTAAATCGGCTTCCCTTGTCATAGCCTCTTTCTTTGATTGGTAAAACTCCACGTGTATCATATACCATGGTCTATAACGAGTGGTGAATCCCTTTTTTGATTTCTTGTTATGTCAATGAAATCTTTCGATTGAGCAAGTGCTAAAGCCCACATACGTAATTTTTCCTGAGTAGGAATAGAGTATATAAACTACGAACTCGTCCATAATCAAAAATACAAAAAGCCTTTCCAATCGGAAAGGCTTTTTGCTCTGTAGCGGAGATGGGACTTGAACCCATGGCCTCAGGGTTATGAATCCTGTGCTCTAACCAGCTGAGCTACCCCGCCATATAATTCCATTAAATAAAAGGAATGGCTGCCATTTAATGAACTACCCCATTTTTTAAGGAGTGCAAATATAGAAAATAAAAAAAGACTTCCAACGGGAGCCTTTAGTTTATATGTTTTACTTCTAATTATTTGGCTCTTACCATTGGGAACTTCATAGAAACATCCTGACCCTCCATTGGACCCGATATTTCGGCAAATAAAGTATCACCGGCCAATTCATAAGTGATCCTTTTAGGGAAGTCATGATCAGGGTTTTCAAATATAAGTTTTTGTCCATCAGTAGCAGTAAGTTTAAAACTAACTGGCTTACCCCCATTTTGTTCCTTTACAACCGGAATGTAGAACACATCATTGCCCTTTTGTTCGATAGTAATATCTTCATATCTCAATGTATCTTTACCTGCTCTAATGTCCATGCTAGTGGCAAATAAAATTGAATCGTTTTTCACTCCCCATGTTTCTGAAGAAATTGTATCTCCATTACCCATAGTCCAATTACCAACTAACCAATTCATTCCTTTTATCTTCTCGTATGTTTTCTTGTTCTCCGAAATAGGAGTTTCAGTTATCTTTTTATTTCCACAAGAAATAAGAATAGTTCCTTGTAAAATGAAGAAAATGATTCTTGTTTTCATAGTTTTAGTTGTTTGGTTAAAGATAATAATATAGACCCAAATGCGGCAGGGATGGGAGTGGCACCGTGTAGAACGGACAGCCAGGTACAGCCGCCCTAGATAGTTAAATCTGAATTTTTAGAAGTTATAGATATATAATCGTATTCTGCTATTTTTCTTTGATTGTATCGATCCATACTTTCTTTCTCAGAGTATCCTTTCCAATGAAAATATTTCAATATTCTCTCCTTATGTAAATCTTCCTCAATTGATTTAAAGAGCTTTAAATCAGCAATCTCCAGTAAATAGGGGAGTGCTAACCCAATTACGCCTTCCACGATAATTACATTTTCAACTTTCAAAAGATAATTTGCGGAGATGGGTTTATTCCCGTGAATCTTGCTATATCCTTGTAGCTCTATCTTTCCACCTTTCAGGATTCTTTTTAAATCACTTGTCAACTTATCCTGCTGAAAATTATGCATCACATCATGCGTAGATTTTCTTTTATCTTTTGGTAAGATCCAATCATCTAAATCAATCTTTAAAACATACTTGTCTTGCTGTACTAAATACTGTTTTAAATATTCAGCAAAGGTTGTTTTACCACTCTGACTATTCCCTCCTATCGCAATTATAAAAGGCGATTTGCCAGATTTCTGAATAGTTTCAAGAATAATATTGGCCGTATTTTTATGAGGCTCAGTAATTATAAAATTTACGGCTTCTTTAAGGTCGGAGAAAAAGTAATCCGACTTTGTATTTGTTTTTTTTAATCCTTTTCCGGTGGCCACACCAACAGTAATAGCTCCCGCAGCTTTTCCTGCTTGGATATCTCTTTCATGATCTCCTATCATGTAGGATTCCCTCAATTCAATATTGTATTTTTCTGATGCTTGTAGCAACATTCCCGGTTTAGGTTTTCTGCAATCGCAATCTATTTTATATGCAGGATTTTCATCCGGAAAACCTTTATCAGGGTGATGTGGACAAAAATAAATCTTATCCAAATAGGCACGATCGGTTCCCAAATCAGTTTCCATTTTGCTATGAATCTCGTGCAATCCTTCTTCGGTACAAAGGTTCCTTGCAATTACACTTTGATTCGTTGCTACAATAGCTAAATATTCGCTTTTGTTAATCTGCTCCACAGCTGAGGAAACTCCTGGCAATAACTTCATTTCCTTCGGAGATTTAATAAATTCGGTGTCATCATTAATTACACCATCTCTATCAAGAAAGATTGCTTTTTGTCGGTTCTCAAGATTTCTACGAAATACTTTTTCCGAAAGAATAGCTTCTTCTACTTTAACTAATCTTTCCGGAGTACCCATATCCCTCATATATTCAGGAGTATTGTATCCGTAAAATGGAAATTGATTTACAAGAGTAGGGAAGATGTCAGCCCCAAAATCAGCTTTTTTATTTGACTCAATAAATTGCAGAACCTTTTTATTAAGAAGATACACCCCTGCATTTACCAAATTTGCATAATACCTATCGTTGTTATGCGGTTTCGGAATAAATGCGGTGATCTTGTCATTCTTATCAACGGCAACCAAATCACTATCGTAAGGATGATCATTCGGATGTAAAACCAAAGTAGCTGCACTCTTTTTTATCTTATGGAAATCGATGAGTCTTTTTAAATCCATTTCAACCATTACATCTCCGTAGATAATAAGAAAATCTTCACTTAATTGATCTTCTAAAGCTTTCACTCCACCTACAGTCCCAAGAGGTTCTTTTTCTTCGTAATAATAAATATTTACCCCGAATTTTTCTCCCGTTCCAAAATGTTTAATAATGGACTCTTTTAAATAATTGACTGTAATAAATATATCCGTAATCCCATATCTTTTTAAAAGCTCAATATGGTATTCCATTAAAGGTTTACCAACCAAATTAAGCATAGGTTTAGGAATCTCTTCGGTTAGTTTGCCTAACCTGGTTCCTTTACCTCCTGCTAAAATAATTGCTTTCAAGTTAGGTTATTGAGTGATTAAGTTATCGTGTTATTAGGTAACTGCGGTTTACGACCAATATAAAGTACTTCGGAAATTGGCAATGCATATCTTTCTCTCAATTCAGGAGTAAGTTCTTGTACCAAATGATTTTCTTCTACTTCAAATCCGGCTTTTTTAAGTCTGTCAGAATAATCCTTTCCGTATAAACGGAAATGATCGTTCTGTAAAAATCTTCTTTCTCTTTCTTTTGGATCGGTAATGGTTAAATCCTCATCGGTTTTTTCCATGTCATAATTCTGCGGAACCTGCAGAATGCTCCATCCACCCGGTTTCATTACACGCAGTATTTCACGCATGGCATGTACATCGTCCGGAATATGTTCTAGTACGTGGTTACAAAAGACCACGTCATAACTGTTATCTTCAAAGGGCATGGCGTTAATATCCATTTTTACATCAGCCCAAGGGCTTTCAAGGTCACCCGTGGTATAGTCAAGATTTTTCATAGCCTTGAATCGTTTGATAAAGCAGTATTCAGGAGCTATATGAAGGAGCTTTAGGTTAGCCGAAAAAAAGTTGGTCTTGGTCTTTAAATACAGCCACATTAACCGATGTCTTTCAAGGGCCATACTATCCGGCGTAAGTGCATTTGATCTTGATTGAACCCTTCCATAAGGCAGAAGCTTTCTATAAGTAATTCCGGTAATCGGATCTTCATAGCGGTTACCACGATAGAAAAGGCCTATAATGCGCAAGAAGAAATGACTTACGTGATGCAGGTACCTTCTAGGAATAATTCGTGTAACAATGCTAATGATGAATTTCATAGCACAAAGATAAGTTTAAAGTTGAAAGTTTAAAGTTGAAAGCTGAAGGACGATCGTAACATTAAACGTCCAACCTTAAACTTTAAACTACTTTGGATACTGCCAATTGATCTTTCCATCAGCATTGTTGATAGATAAAACCCAGTTCTGTGGATGCCTGATAATTGTTTCCTTTGGATTATAATAGCACAGGAATCCCCCGGCATAAGTTCGTTCTCTTAATTTGGGGCAATCTAGTTTCCAAACCAACTTTCCATCTGACGAGAATTCGTAGAAAGTACATTTCCCTTTATTACCATCCTCACATGTAGTTATCACACAAACATTATTATCACTATAAATGATATTGGGGTTATTGAGAAATTCCTTTTCATAGACGACATTTACTTTTTCTGATGAATCAAATTGAGAAGTATAGGCATCTACATCTTCTTTCATAAGAAAGCCTCTTTGCATATTAATCACATCAATCAAATGCCAACCCGGAATTGCAACTCCCTGCTGAGTATAACCGGCATAGATTCCAGGAGGTAGAAGGGGTTTTGAACTTGAATAAAAATATAAATGACCACGGGTAGAGGAGGAGGTATTTTTTAAAAAGAAAAATGCAGAACTATGGCCTAAAGAAGAATCGATTTTCTGATCACATTGAACGCTTACCTCATGTGTTTCCATATTTAAACAACCAGCTTCGTTATATTGATTGACAACCGTTAAGTTATTATCATACATATAGCCACCGCTAACCGTGTATCCTTTTAAAAAATTATTTGGGATCAATTCAATTTTATCGTTGTTCACTTTTATAATTGTTAAAAAACCAACATCTCCGGCATACATTCCTTTGTCCCCAACAAGCCAAATTTCGTTTCCAATAGAATACATGTTGGGAGTTGTAGGAAGATCATTGTTTTTATCTCTTCTTTTGATGAATATTTTATCTAATTCTATGTTCGATTTCGGGTCACATACATATAACCAATATCCCCTTAAATAGGAACCATCCTCGCTATTGCTAATTGATTCATACAAAGTAATTACCCTTTGTGTTTCCCCATCGTTCATATATTGAATATTGATCAATTTTTTCCTATTAAGCATGTCAGGGAAAACTATGAAAAACATACCTATTCCAAAACATAACACAAAGGTGAGAACCGAGATTATTACAACTTTTTTCTTATTCTGCTTTGGTTTTATATCAGTTATTTTCATCTCTTACTTTTTCTCGTATTTTCAATTTTTTCCTTTGCCTTCGGCTATCCATTCAATAGCCTGATCAATTCTTGATTTGCGGGTTTCTTCTCTTTTAGCCTCTATAAACCAACCAATATATTCTTTTTTATGCGACGGACTAAAGGCATCATATACTTTTTTTGCTTTTTTTTTTGCTAAAGCATTGGCAAAATCTTCGGGAGTAGAAATCTCATCTTTTTTAGCGGGAGCTTTCTTAGGAACAACAACCCCATTTTCATTTAATTCAATGGCTTCCTTTATATATTTAACAAGGATTTTTTTTGAAGGTAGATCTTTCACAGACGTGATTCTTCCTAGGGATCCCATAGCCGTTTTCCCAACAGGATTAATCACTTTATCCGGGTCTTTCATAATGGAACCTTTCCAAAAACCAAAGGCACTGTGCTCCTTAAAAGCGGCCATGGAACAAATAGTTCCTTTGTAATCAAAATGAGGGAAGCTCCATTTTATTGATTCTTCAATATCAGGTGAAACCGAATGAACGATCTCTCTAATATGTTCTAATATTGGTTGAGCAAATGGTTTTGATTTAGCGATATACGTATCCACCGCCTTAGTTCTTTTTCCCATGCTAATTACTTTCTTTCAAAATTAGTATTGATGGGTAAAAAAGCAAGGATGATTGATCATTTATTTTGTTCCATAGAAACGGTCGAAACAAAGCAATCACAGAGAAGACTCCAGAGACTTCTTTCCTCCTGCCGAGCCTGCCAGGCTTCTACCAGATTTCGATGCCGCATGGAACGCATCGGCAAAGATAAGTAGAGCATCCGCTGCGGCGGAGAAAAAAGATATGCGCATTCTGCAGGAGACCTTTTTGTATACGTTAGCAATTTTTTCTACAAAAAGAAAACCCCCGACATTGCTGCCGAGGGATTGTTCTTTCGTTCGCCAAAGGCGAACGGGTGAATTAAAAGGTAGATATTATCTACACACAGTGTAATAATTTAATCATGGTTCTATAAAATTGGGGTGAGAAAAGAGAGGTACTGAAACAAGCTCAGAATGACAATACAGGTATATAAACAGTTTGGCCAACCGATTTATTATAATCACCCTTTATTTAATTTGTTATTTTAATTAACAAATTACTGAAATGACCATTGGGTAAGGAGTTCAGCTTTGGGGCCGTTGAAAACATTTACGTCAATATCGAACCTGGTCCCTGGTACATTGTATAAACATTCATCTGTTTTGGTACAATTAATCTAACTACTAAACTGCCTGAGAGTATAGCTGTTCAAAATATCCTTTTTAAAACAATGATGATAGGTATGGAAGTATCCTGCCAGGGCTGATTGGATTCGTCCCAGTAGACCAAATAGAAAAGAATAGGATACATCTATAAAGTATTACCCTAAAAAAACAAATCCCAAACTCCGTTGTCTGGAATTTGGGATTTGTTTTGTGAAATTTAGAATTATTATTTTTTGATAATCTTACTTCTGTGAATAAGATTAAAATTATCCTGAATAACTACTCCATAAACGCCATTTGGCAATTCGGAAATTTCCAGTTGATAATTGTTACCATTCATCACTTTAGCCATTACCATTTTCCCATTCATATCATAAACAAAAAGTTTAAGATCAGTAGGAAGGTCAGTAGTTGCAATGTTTACAAAATCACTTGCTGGATTTGGATAAATGGTCACTTTGTTGCTGATATAATCCTCTTCAGAAAAGCCTAAGTTGCCTGAGTACAGCATCATGTCATCCACCCAAAGTTGGCTTCCAGGTTGACCTGTAGAGTTCAGGAAGTCAGCAAGATCATATCCACCGCTAGCAGCAGCTACAATTTTTACTGTATCAGGTGCAGTTGCAGAAACCCAGGTAATTCCGAATTTGCATTTTTGCCATGTAGTTCCTGTTGTACCAGATAAAATAGCTTTAGAACCATAACCAACAACATTTGAAACCTGATTCAATGCATCATAAGCAGTAAATATTACTTCAAATTTTGCTGAGTCAGTGCTTACAGGAGTATATAAATACCAAGCTTGGAAAGTATCAGGTTGTGCAGTGTATTGACGACCTAAATATAAAGTTTGAGCTGCGATATCAATATCACCAGTTCCTAAGAACCCAGGAATAAAGTATGGTCCGAATACTTGACTTTTAATTCTTGCTGAAAATAATCCGCCATGAGCAGTATCACTTCTCCAGCATGAAAGGGGAACAGTTAACGGAGCAGGAAGATCATTAACTGCGTTGATTGATCTTAAAAAATGCGTTGTTCTTGATGCTCCTGAACCAGGCTCATTATAGGTAGTTCCTGATCCTGCTGGAGGAGTACTCCATTGCATAGAAGTCCATGTTTCAAGATCACCATTAGTAAGCTGTGCATTTGCGGCTAAAGCTCCGGCACTCAACAATAAAAAAGTAAAAGTTAATCTTCTCATATATGTGTTATGTTTAGTTGTTGCAAATTAAAGTTTATACGTAACCTGTATAGTAGTTAAGCGAGGTGCAGATACACCCATTGGTCTCACCGAATAAGTCGAGCTTAGAAGGTTGTCGATGATAAAGGCAAATTTAAAGTTTTTTACTTTATAACTAACACGAGCATCTAATAAAATTGAACCTTTATTTTGGGATTGCATAAAGTCATACATCCCGTCAAATGCTAAATTAGCTAGATCCAGGGTAATAAAGAACTGATCTATATTCTCCATAGGCCCATAATAGCGGGTTGTAAAGCCAAAATAAAAGTTTTTGATGTCAATGTTAAGATCAACCTTAACTGTGTGTCTGATGCGATATTTTAGAATGTTATCAGTTGTATCTGAAGCTGTTTTTGAATAGCTTAATGACCCGAATGAATCATATCCATAATTTTTATGGGGTTCAAGAGTTTGAGGCATACTGTAGGTGTACGAACCAATTAAATCAATACTAATGTCTTTTTTGATTTTATATTGAAAGAAAACGGTTGCATCTACACCCCAAATTCTGGAACGGCCTGTATTGAAGAATTTAAAACCGATTCCTTCACCTGTCCATGTAGGAGGGGCCCAACTCCCTGCAGAGAATTCAACGAAATTGTCATACAACTGCCAGAAGCCCGCAACGTCAGCATATCCAACAAACTTTTTACCAATCTTGAAGAGTTGTTTAATTCCAACTTCAGCATTCCAACTACTTTCAGGTTTTAAAGAGTCATTGCTAAAGAATCCATAACCCCCAGATGTGGTATTGATGTATCTTTCTCCAATGGTTGGGAAGCGATATCCTTGACCGAAAGATGCTCTCAAATAGGTTCCATCGGTAATTCTAAAATTCATTCCCGAACGGAAAATAGGTTTGAATGCTTCTTTATCATTTACTCTGAAGTACTCGAATCTACCACCTAATACAAATGTAAGTCTTGAAAAGAATTTCTTCTCGGCCTGAATATATGCCGCTACATTCCAGGAAGTAGAGCTTTGGTCGGGGGTGGGGGCCTTATTAAAAACCTCTCCGGCTGCGTAAGTATAATTCATGGTTGCTCCTGTAATAAAGGAGAAATCCTTAGTAAGCCATTTCCATTTTTTTAAGTAACCAAGGCTTTTGTTGTATTGTACATCGGCATAAATAGTTGTTGAACGGCTATCCTGCTTAACATCTGCATCGCTATAACTTTGAAAAACCCTTGCCTTTAAAGTGATCCTGTCATTCTTTTTAGAGATGTATGAGACATACGGATCGATATAGTACATGAATACTTTGAAATTTGTTAAGGAGCCCGGAGCCATTTTATAAATTCCGCTATCGGCATTTTCCCAGAAGTATGATTGAGAGTTTTGTGAATAATAGAAGTTTCCATTTACTCCAAAGGTGAGTCCTTGCACATCTTTTATTCGGAAGCGGGTATTAAAATTTACTCGTCCTCCCTTGTTATATTCACCTTGATTGATTCGTGTTTGATCGAAATCAGGGAGTGATCCACCATTCAATGGCTCTCCGCCTTTGTACCCCTGATCCCAAATTAATTGTCCACCAACTACAAAATCCATTTCTACTTTTTCACCTTTGAATTTTACAATTCTTGAGTGATAAAAATTTGCACCTGCTTTAATCGGGTTGAAACCTTTCCATGGAGTTTGATATGATTTTGCAGGATCATTATAAATTCCTGCAAAGAGAGTAATCATTGTTTCGGGTTTCGTTTTAGGATAAGCAGTACGGATATTAATAACTCCATTGCTGGCTCCTGATCCATATAAAACCGATCCCGATCCTTTCACCACTTCAATCTGATCCATGTTTTCTAAAGGAAGAAAGTTCCATTCGGGTCTACCTGCATCACCCCTTAGCATAGGCACATCGTCAATCATAATCAAAACCTTAGATCCCAAACCTGCGGTAAACCCGCTAGAACCTCGAATCTGTGGTTCTGCATCCACAATGTTTACACCTGGAACCATATCCACAGCAGCAGCTCCACTTGTAGCATTACGGTTTTGTATAAGCGAGGGTTTGATAAGAGTAGTACTCACCGTACTTTCTTCAAGTTTGGTAGCATTTTTATTTTCGGAGTAGATAAACTCATTGAGTTGTAAAACATTTTCCTCCATTTTAATATCGAGGAATTTAATTTCATTGCCTATAATGGTAATCGGTTGTTCAATAGTAGTGTATCCTACACTTGAATAGCGTATGTTATAATCACCCGGAGCAATTTCTACACGATAGAAACCATCGAAATCACTTACAGTACCTTTCATTGAATTGTCATCGAAAGTATCGGTTTCACTTATGTTAGGTTTACTAATATAAACGCTAACTACCGGAATGACTTCATTAGTTTTTGCATCGAAAATTTTACCCTGAACGGAACCGTTCATTTGGGAGTATGATTGAATAATAAATAGGCAAGATATAAGGAGTAAGTAGAGTTGTTTCATTCACAGCTTTCTTTAGTGCCCTACAAACTTATAAAATAAGCCCATAAAACCAATAGGGTAGAAGGCTTAAGTTCTAAACTACTAACTATTTAGCGTTATTCCTTATTTTTGAAAAAACTCTGTAAAAATTTAAATAAAAAGGGGCCCCTTGGTAATGTTGTTAATACACCAAAACTCAACATTACATCTTATCTAAATTCATCATTACGTTTACGATAATTACTACTACGTAGAATGCTGCCATGATTAAAAGAAAGCGTTTCATAATTTTAGTTTTAATTGGTTTCTATGGTTATGTAAACGCCAAGGGATATCCAAATGTTATGAAGATATTGGGTGTTCTGTCACCGCAAAATGTCGGGAAAAATTAATTAAATTATTACTAAATCACCTATAATACAGATACTTATGATTTGAATCCAATAGGACAGAATTTATAAAATGTCGGCGATTTTGGTATCTCATTTTCTATAGGTATCTTTTTTCTCTCGCAGATTTCACTGATTTTTTTTGTTTGATATCCCAGTCCTATTCAAATGCGAACCATTCGGTGGCTGTCATCTCGCTGAATGAAGCGGCTACGGCGCTTCGCATCACTGAGATATAATTACCCGTAAGGGAAATCGGAGAATTTGGGTTCAAAAAACCATTAGAATCAGTGAGATCTGCGGGAGAAAAAAGAGGAAGCTACAGATCCAAATGAAAGGTCTTCTTCAATTCAAGTAACAGTGGATTTTCCTTTACCATGTTATCGAACTTCTGCATAGGATCAATCGTCTTCGTAACTACTTCATCCTTTTCTTTCAACTCGGTTTGAATAACCACGAATTGATTATCGAGTTTTTCGCGAAGATAATGGGTAAACTCTTCACGGTTCTTGTTGAATTCTACTTCCTGAGTAGTATTGAATATAATAAATACGATAATATCATTTCCTTTTATGGCAGGCTCTCCGGCCTTCACAGTAAATGCCCAACTCTTCTTATTCAATTTCTGTTGAGCCAGGGCATACTCATCGATAATAAGGAGCAGTTTTTCTTTATCAAAATCATTGTGTGGCTTTTCTACTTGACTAATAATATAATCTTCAGCCTTGTCATTTGCTTTCGCCTTAATTGAAATCTTTGGAGGTAAAACAACTACCTTTTTTTGAATTGGTTCTTCTGCTTTGGGTTTCTCTGTCTTGGCATTTACAGTTGGAGTTACAGGTATTGTAACAGTAGGTTTTGCAGCTTTTGTTTTAGGTGAAAGCGTCTTGAAAATAGGATCATTAAAATCCGGATCTTCACTAAAATCTACTTCTGAAATTTTTTTTTTAATTGAGCCAACTGGAGCAACACCAATTCCACATGCAATCTTTTGTTATTGCTTGTTCGGTAATTTATATCAGCATCATTGAGAGTTTTTAATGCTGCCAGTAAATAAACAGTTTCACAAAGACGTGATTGCTGTATATATCTGTCACGGGTTTTTTCACCTACTTCTAATAAAACAACAGTAGCTTCGTCTAATCCCATTAATAGATTTCTATAATGCTCCTGTAAACCTGATAAGAAATGTTGACCATCAAAACCATTGGCCAATACTTTATCATAAGTGATCAAAAGATCTTTATAATCTTCATTAAGTGCTGATTCTGCTATCTTAAAGAAGTAATCATAATCAAGAATATTCAAGTTATCGATTACATCCTGATAAGTAATTTTGCTTCCTGAAAATGTAACAATCCTATCGAAAATAGAGAGTGCATCTCTTAAGGCACCATCCGCTTTTTGGGCAATCACATATAAAGCATCATGTTCGGCTTCTATACGTTCACTTACAGCAATTTTACCAAGGTGTTGTGCAATATCATCAATAGTAATTCTATGAAAATCGAATACCTGACAGCGTGATAATATAGTTGGTAAAATCTTATGTTTTTCTGTTGTTGCTAAAATGAAAATAGCATGAGCAGGTGGTTCTTCAAGGGTCTTTAAAAACGCATTAAAGGCAGCTGATGATAACATGTGAACCTCATCAATAATATAGATGCTATACTTACCAACTTGCGGAGCAATTCTAACTTGCTCTATCAATCGGCGAATATCATCAACACTATTGTTGGAAGCAGCATCTAATTCATGAATGTTAAATGAATGCGATGTATTGAAACCGGTGCACGATTCACAAACATTACAAGGTTCAATATCTTCCTTCAAATTAAAACAGTTCAATGTTTTAGCCATAATACGGGCACAGGTTGTTTTACCAACACCACGTGGACCGCAAAATAAAAGTGCATGAGCCACTTTTTGATTTTTAATGGCATTCTTTAAAGTAGAAGTGATATGGAGCTGGCCCACAACATTGTCGAATGTGGCGGGTCGGTACTTTCTTGCAGAAACTATAAATTCACTCATTGTAGTAAGCTCCTTGTTTTGAACGAGGCCAAAAATAGTAAATGAACCAGCGTAAAACAGCCATGTTGATAAATTGTTATTTAATTGATTTTTGCTAGATTTGTACCAATGAAGTTTACCGGAATATCAATGGCAGTGCTTATGCTGCTGGCAATCGTCCTTAGGTCGTTGCCGGATTCGGTATTCAATCACTTCCATAACCATCGTCATATTAGTTACGCTGATCATTCAGATGATGAAGGAGCCGTGATGAAGGACTATCAGCACAATTGTCATATAGAGGATTGGAATTTCGAATCATTCGAAGTAATTAGTAACTGTTTTCAACCTCTTCATAATATCCAAATTCGATCTGTTTATTCTTCGCAGGTTGAATTGGCAATATCGGCATTAGTTTCTCAAATTGGACGTGGACCGCCAACTGTTTAGTTGCGCTGATCTTTTATTCTGTTCAATTTAATCGTAAACCATTTTGCGTTATATTATTTTATTTATTGGCCTTATAGGTGTAGGCTGGAGTCAATCTAACTGTACACTTACCATTACCGGAAAAGTAGTGAGTGATGCAGATCGCAATAAAATGTGTTTTGCTGATATTGTTATTAAAGAATCCAATGCCGGAACTGCCGCTAATGCCGAAGGTTATTATATTTTCAATAATCTATGTGCAGGCAAATACACCTTGATTTGTACTCATGTTGGATATTTTACCCAAGAAATAGTAATTGATTTAAAAGAAAACACCAGTTATGATTTTTATCTAAAAGAAAATGAAGTTGAATTGCACGATTTTACTTTGGAAGAACATGATGATAAGATAGAACAAAGTCAGTCTTCCTATACCATGGAAGGAATTCATTTGGACAAAAACCGAGGAAGTACATTAGGTGAAACCATGAAAAAAATTACCGGGATGTTTACACTCAACACAGGTAATTCAATTTCAAAACCTATACTTCATGGCATGCATAGTAAACGATTGCTTATTCTCAATAATGGAGTTCGTCAGGAAGGACAGCAATGGGGGCAGGAGCATGGACCAGAAATTGATGGTTTTGTAGCCAAGAAAATTACGGTTATAAAAGGATCCAGCAGTGTTAGATATGGTTCTGATGCAATTGCAGGAGTTATTCTGGTGGAACCTGCTGCCATTATTGCACCTGCGGGAATTAGAGGTGAATTGTATTTAAATGGAAATACCAATGGTTGGGGAGGAGCGACCTCATTGATGCTTGAAGGCAGTTTTAAAAAACTCAGCGCTTTGAGTTGGAGAATTCAGGGAACCTTAAGAAAGAGTGGGGATGTGCAAACACCAGGCTATGGACTGGCAAATACTGGAGTAGAGGAATACAATTTTTCGGCAGGATTAGGATATTATAAAGAGAAAGCTGGCGTGGAAGTTTTCTTTAGTATGTTCCATACCAAGCTGGGCATATTTTCTGCCTCCCATTTTGGAAATCTTACTGATTTGAACAATGCTATCAATTCTCCACAACCATTGATTATTAGAGATTTCTCTTATGATATAGGGAGACCGTATCAGGATATTATCCATTATCTGGCTAAAGTGAAATCTTATTTTAAAACAGGGAAGAAAAGTAAATTAGAAATGACATTTGCCTATCAGGAAAACAGAAGAAAGGAATATGATAGTCATAAAAATCTAGGAGATTCTACCGATAAACCTGCTTTGTCTTTTATACTTCAAACCCTTACAGGAGAAGTTAATTGGGAACACTCGTTCCATAAAAAGCTAAAGGGTTCCATTGGCGTTAGTGGACTTTATCAAACCAATCGTTGGGATGGTTTTTTCTTTATTCCGAATTTTAGAAATGTAAATGGAGGAATCTATTGGTTTGAAAATCTAAAGCTAGGTCATTGGGACTTTGAAGCTGGATTACGTTATGATATAAGCAGTATTCAGGCCTTTATGTATACAAACAATGTATATAAAAAGCCTGCATTTTTATATCACAATATTTCGGCGAATATAGGAGCTATCTACCATTTGAATGATCATTTTACCGCAAGAGCTAATTATGGTTTGGCCTGGAGACCACCACATGTAAGCGAACTTTTTAGCAATGGATTACATCATGGTTCGGCCAGTTATGAAGTAGGTGATTCTACTTTAAAACCAGAAAGATCACAAAACGTAAATATATCAGTGGCATTAAGTTTCCCTAGATTTAAATTGGAAGTAACAGGTTTCTATTATTATATCCACAACTACATTTATCTCAAGCCTACTTTGGAACCTGTGCTAACTATTCGTGGTGCTTTTCCTGGGTTTCAATATACAGGAGCTGATGTAGACATTAAAGGTTTTGATGTAGACATGGATATTTATCTCACAAAAAAGTTGGTGTTAAATTCAAAAACATCTATGCTATGGGCATGGAATTATACCCAAAATGATTATTTGATATATATGCCTCCGTTTAGGTTTGACAATGAACTCAGCTATAATTTTAAGGATACAAAGAGTACCAAAAATGTTTATTTAAGCGCCAATACATTAGTGGTTACTCAACAGTACCAAGTACCTAATCATAGTGACTATGTGGCTCCTCCACCAGCTTATGTATTGGTAGGTTTAAATGCAGGAGTTGATTTTCTGATTAAGAAAACACAAACTATTTCAGTAGGAATTTCCATTACTAATTTATTGGATAATCCTTATCGAGATTATTTAAACAGATTCAGATATTTCAGTAACGACATGGGCAGAAATGTGGTATTAAAAATAAGAATCCCACTTGAATTTTCGAATTATAAAAAGAACAAAAAAAATAATTAACATGAGAACAAAAAAAACAGTTTCATCGGCTTTTGTATTATTTGTATTGTCAATAATACTTACCTCTTGTGATCCGCAGAATCCTAATAATCCTAACGAACAGGAAGTGATTACTTCTCTTAAAATTTCAGCTATTAGTACAACAGATACCGTAACCTTTGCATATTCGGATCCCGATGGAAATGGTGGAAATGGGCCTACTATTGATACTGCCATACTAGCTCCATCAACTATTTATACTATTGGCTTAGAATTAATAGACGAAACCAAAACACCAAATGATACAATTACTAACGCCATTTTAAGTGAAGGCATTGATCATCAATTCTTTTTTACCATTGCAGGTGCCAATTTAACCAGTATTTATGCAGATATGGATTTAAATGGGAAACCTATTGGATTAATAAATACCTGGACCACCACTGGAACTTCAATTGGAACCGTAGTGGTTATTTTACGTCATCAACCCGATAAAAATGGAGTAGGAGTCTCATCAGGAGTTATTACAAATGCAGGTGGTGAAACGGATATTGAGATTACCTTTCCAATACGTATAGAATGATTTACTCGAAGTACGATTTTTTTACGAACCTACGAACCCGCAATGATGTGCACTTTGGTCGAAATGCTGAATTGTACTAGTTCGTAGGTTCGTATTTTTCTTCGTACTTCGAGTAAAATTCTTATCTTGGTATAAATTTAGTTTATGAAACGATACATTGTCATAGTAGCCATTTGCGTTTTTTTAGTAGCATGTGCTCAAAATGCAGTTAAACCTAATCTAGCTATTGGAACTCCAACCGATAATTCAGTATTCTTTTTACCTGATACTTTTAACGTAGATGCTTCTATATTGGAAGGAACAATGGATCAATATAAAGTACAATTCATATTACAAAACCCATGTGAGATTATAGATACTACTTCGGATGGAATCAATTTTGGGTTATATAGCTACTTATATGTGAGTAACCAAAGTTATGATCAGGCTGTATTTTCGCATACTGTGCAAGTTCCTGCCGATTTTACACCTGGTGCTTATGATTGCATTGTATCTTGTATAGTTGATCAAAACAATGAAGGAAAGGATACAGTTACTATATTCTTAAAAAACCTGGTAGATACTTTAAAACCTACGGTTACATTATCAGAACCCACCGGACCGGTTACCATTAACAAAGGAGATACTTTAAGAGTTTTTGGATTAATGTATGAGAAGAGAACAGGATTATTAGTTGGCCAAATATATCGTGTGAAGATTATGATGGAAGCTAACTTTGGTGGTCAAAGTCCTTTAACAGTTGCGAACCAATTTCCTCCGGTAGATCCTGATGATTCATTAAAAGTGAAGTATAAAATACCTACCTCAATAAGTTCGGGTTCTTATACCTTGAAAATTACCTTATTGGATGAGTTTAATAACTATACGATCTATACGTATCCGGTACAGGTGAATTAATCCATGTGATAATTTTTACTTCGAAAACTCATAATTTCGGTAAATTTAGCGTCATGATGAATGTCATCTAATAACCATTCATCATCATTTCTAACAAACGAATAGATATCTGTAAATTCTTCATAGTCCGAAGGGCTTCTGGAAAACCACGCATCATTAGGCTTATTTTTCACGTATCTTTTAATATATCCTGAGATCTCAACTTTGAATTTGTCTCTATTATCATCGAAATGATCCTCTACAGATATAATATTTACATTTCTAATATCAATTTTACCAACGAGAAATTTATAGTTATTCTTTTGCATAATTTTCCATGTTTCTTGCCATTCAAATTTAATGTTGTCTATAAGCATTGGAGCCAAGGGTTTAAAATTGTTGTTGAACCAGGCAGACTGTACCTCGTAAAATAAAGACCTAGCTATTTTTCGCATTGCATTGATATTCCAGAAGGGGTCTTTTTTAGCAAAACTTTGTACTCGTTTATTTACTTTTTGTTTTTTTAAACAGATTACCAATTTTTTAGAAAATCGATAGGATAGAACCAGTAAAAATGGGAGCATTACTATCCAAAATCCATCCCAACATTGTCTTGCGTTCTCAATATCCACGTCAGAATTACGGGCATAAACTAAAAAGTTTAAGAACCCAAAATCTGGGATAAAATTGTAATAATCACTTAGTAAGGGGAAAGTAAAAAGTAGGTTCATAATTAGGCTAAATTACGTCCTCTTTGAATCTTTTGTTTCGAAGTTAACTTTAATTTCAAATTGCCATCTTAAAACTGTATCCCCTTTAATTTTCTATACAAACTAACTGCATATTTATCAGTTAATCCACTTACAAAATCCAATACTTTTCTTGAACGTGTATAAAAAGTTGAGTTCTTTAAGAAATCTTCGTTTGTAATATGTTTTGGAAGCATTCTTACCAGATTGATATGTTTTGCGGAACCTTTTTTATCATTGGCCGCGTAATCTTCCAATGCATCAATAAAGATCTCCATTAGGCCAGGTAATACCTCAAAACCCGCCGCCTGGATCTCCAATACCTTTTGTGAATTATAGATGTGCTCAAATGAATATTTACCAATCTGCTCGGTGAATTTATTGGAAGGAACCATATCAGACAATGCCTTGTCAAATTCACCTTTTAAAATAAATTCTTCGTTTTGTTTAAAGACTTCAGCACATTCAGTTACCAATTGATTGATCGCTAAAGCACGTAACAAGCCTATTTGCTGACTTTCATCATTCATACCTTCCAGCTTTTTGCTGTCGAAGTTTGAACCCAAAAGAGGAGCCACCATATCTACAAACTGGTTATAGGTAATTACTTTCATTCTATAGGCATCTTCTAGATCGATGATGAGATAACAAATATCATCAGCCGCTTCCACCAGATATACCAAAGGATGACGAACATAAGTAATGTCATTGTTCGACAGGGATAGTAAACCCAATTCGATAGCAATCGTTTTAAAAATCTCCTTTTCGCTTTGATAAAAACCGTATTTCTTCTGACTCTTCCTACTCTTATCTTTTTCTGCTAATATAGATTCGCAAGGGTATTTGGCAAAGGCACCCAGCGAAGCATACGTCAACTTAAGATCCTGATATTGCGGATCGCAAAGGATTCGGAACCCTTGGGCATTCCCTTCAAAATTCTGAAGATCGAAGTATTCCTTATCCGAGATATTCTCAGGATTTACAGTGTTGAAATAATCAGACAAGGCTTTTTCACCGGCATGTCCGAAAGGAGGATTGCCAATATCATGCGTTAAAGATGCCGCAGCTACAATGCCTCCGAAATCAAATTCAGTATAACCTGCTTCTTTCAATTCAGGATGTTGTTCAAGAATATAACTCCCTGCAACCTTTCCAAGACTACGTCCCACACTGGAAACTTCCAAACTATGGGTTAATCTTGTATGTACAAAATCATGTTCAGGTAATGGAACTACCTGGGTCTTATCCTGCAATCTTCTAAATGGGTAGGAGAATATGATTCTGTCGAAATCCACTTCAAACTCACTTCTGCTAATCGGTTGATTTGATATAGGGACATATCGATGTTCGTTGCCTAATCTTTTATGGCTTAATAAACTTAACCAGTTCATTTGCTATTGCGTTTTTATATTATACCAATACATCCAATTACAAGCCGCAAGCCCCGCAGTTTCAGTTCTTAAACGTGATGGACCTAGGTTAATGGGTTTTAGTCCCCAACTCAAAGCAATCTCCACTTCTTCAGGCGTAAAATCACCTTCAGGACCTATGAATATATGTGTATCGTTATCAATTTTTACTGTGTTCAATTCTATTTTTTGTTGCCCATCAATACAATGAGCAATGTAGCCAATACCCGAATTAATTTCTATCGCATCTTTAAATTTTTGTGCAGGATGAATAGTAGTTGACCATGCTTTTAAACTTTGTTTCATAGCCGATAAGGCAATTAATTCTAGTCTGTCAACTCTTATGTTCTTTCTTTCGGTTCTATGGGTTATAAGAGGTGTAAAAGAAGCGAGACCTAATTCCACACATTTTTCCAGCATCCATTCAAGCCGGTCTGCTTGTTTGGTTAAAGCAACATATAAATGTAACCTGTTAACAGTTTGAGGAACTGAAGTGGTTTCCATAATCTTTACTTCCGTTTTTTTATCATGGGCAAGAAGAATTTCACCCTTATAAAAATGTCCGTTTCCATCTGTTACATCCAACGTATCACCCGTCTTCATGCGTAACACTCGGGTGCAGTGCGAACTTTCCTGCCCACCAAAGGTGATTATATCGCCATTAATCTCAGTTCCATAAAATAGCTGCATAACAGTACAAAAATCTACTTTTTATTGACTTCTTTCTCATTCATTTCTATATTTTTACCACCAATCAGTAGGATAGATGAGTGTTAGAATTCAAAATTGGGGCAGAAGCCAGTCATTTCAAGCCAGTCAGGTATTATATCCGGCCAGCGAAGAAGAGATTTTGACTATTTTAAGCAACGCTACTTTTAATAAAAAAAATGTTCGGGTTATCGGTTCGGGACATAGCTGGACCGGTTTGATTGTAACCAATGACATTCTGGTTTCTTTAGATCGTTGGCAGGGGATTATCGAAATGGATCCAAATGAAAAGTGGGTAGAGGTAAAGGCTGGAACCAAACTTTTAAGGTTAGGAAATGATCTTTGGGCAAGAGGTTTTTCCATGGAAAATCTTGGTGACATTGATGTACAATCAATCGCCGGAGCCTTAAATACCGGAACACATGGTACAGGTAAAGATTTTGGAACCCTGGCTACACAGATTCATTCTGTAACAATCGCTTTGCCAACCGGAGAATTGATTGAGGTGAGTGAAACAGAGAATCGTGATTTATTCAAAGCGGCTCAGATTTCACTAGGGGTACTTGGAATTATTACCCGTTATAAACTAAAAATAGTAAAGGCATTTACCTTGGAGTACACCTCTAAAACAGGTAGAATTAACGATGCCATCGACAATTTTGACAAATACAATAGCGAATACCGGAACTACGAGTTTTATTGGTTCCCATATACTGATAAGGTTCAGTTAAAACTGGTGAGTGAAACCGTAAAACCCATACAGGACGGAGGTTTTATGCGTGATTTTAATGATGTTGTTATTGAAAATATTGGTTACTATCTATTAAGTGAGTATAGCAGAACCCATAAGAAATTCTATAAGCCATTTTCAAAGTTTAGTGCATTTGGTGTTCCTAAAGGCACCTGGAGAAATCATTCAAACAAGATTTTTGCTACCAAGCGTTGGGTTCGTTTTAAAGAAATGGAATACAATGTTCCAAAGGAACGATTCCAGGAATGTATTACCGAGATTATGGAGACTATTCATAAACGTGATTTCAGGGTACATATGCCTTTGGAAATTCGTTATGTAAAAGCGGATGACATTATGATATCGCCGGCCAATGGCCGCGATGCGGTTTATATGGCGGTTCATCAATATAACGGAATGGATTATGAAGTGTACTTCAGAACCATTGAAGAGATCTTTTGGAAATACGATGGCCGACCCCATTTCGGCAAAATGAATACTATGAAAAAGGACCAGTTTGCTAATACTTATGCGAACTGGGTTAAGTTCAGCGAGATCCAAAAGAAGTGCGACCCGAACGGGATCATGTTAAATGATTATTTGAAAAGTATTTTATAGGACATTTAGGGCGGCTTAACCCGCTATTTGCTATATCTTTTTTTTCAACTATTATTATCGTTTGACATCTGAAGGAAACGACGGACGATCGTCCGTCGCTACAACCGGCTACGATTTAAGATTATGGTGAAAAAAAAGGATGTCGCTACTATCGGGGCCGCTAACGTTCTTCAATACACCCCTCATAAAACACATCAAGCTGGTGTAACTCGAATTTAAAGATTTTGTTTTTTACTATGCATCACCTTCCATAATGAAATAAGCAGTTTTTTCGTTTGACGCTTTTAAAATAATCATTCCAGTATTGGCATATCTTCCTCCTACAACAATGGTTTTCTCCTTTCTTAATTTACTTAGAAAAGTAGAATGATCGTCGAAGTATTTTTGCTCGTAATATTGTTTGGCTGTATCCCATGCTTCGCCAATTGTATAGAGAACAACAAAGTATTGTAGTGAATCTTTAGAATCTTTTTGTGCACTCAACTTATTGAGTCCAACTAAAAAGATGAGAATGGATAAAACGATTAGTTTCTTCAAAATACCAAAAGTATAATATTTAGATAAACCGCCCCGGACAGCAGCGACATCCTTTTATTGTTGGTGTTTTAAAAGCTGTAGAGCAGCAAAATCTTTAGTAGTGCTAAAAGGTATATTAGTAGAGATAAGATGCAAAGCACCGAAATATATTTCGCTACTCTGTAGCTTAATCTTCTCGGGTTTATATATTCTATAAAGATTTCGCCGCTCCGCAGCTAAACCAACAATAAAAGATAAAGCGAATGGCTGGTAAAGGCGGCCAAACAGGAATTATAATTCTCAAAACGGAAAATTTCATTATATTTGCACGCAATTTAATAAATTGCACATGGAGCTCTCCAAATCAAAATTCGCTGGCGAAGGCCTTACTTTCGATGATGTACTTGTTATCCCTGCTTACTCTGAAGTATTGCCACAACAAGTAAACGTTTCAAGTAGATTTACCTCAAAAATTAAGATTAATGTACCAATGTGCTCTGCTGCCATGGATACAGTTACCGAAGCTGAACTAGCTATTGCGATGGCTCAGGAAGGTGGAATAGGCGTTTTGCACAAAAACATGACCATTGAAGCCCAGGCATTTTTAGTGAGAAAAGTAAAACGTGCAGAAAGCGGAATGATCATTGACCCGGTTACCTTAAACTCTGATGCTATCGTTGCAGATGCATTGAAAATGATGAAAGAGTTTAACATTGGTGGAATTCCGGTTGTAGATAAAGACAATATTTTAGTAGGTATAGTTACCAATCGTGATCTTCGTTTCGAGAAGGACATGAACAAGGCGATTAGAGATATTATGACCAAGGATAATCTGATCGTTACCAAAGAAGCTCCCGATCTTTTTATGGCTGAGGAGATCTTACAACATCATAAAATTGAAAAGTTACCTGTGGTTGATCAAAAAAACAAGTTGATTGGTTTGATTACCTATAAGGATATTATAAAAATGAAGGCTCGCCCTAATGCATGTAAGGATGAATTGGGAAGATTAAGAGTAGCCGCTGCTGTTGGTGTTGGTACTGATACAATTGAAAGAATGACTGCTTTGATAAATGCAGGTGTTGATGCAATTGTTATTGATACTGCCCATGGTCATAGCAAAGGAGTAATCGACATGGTGAAAACTGCACGTAAGGCTTTCCCTGATTTACAAATTGTAGCAGGCAACATTGCTACAGGTGATGCAGCCGTTGAATTGGCAAAAGCCGGGGCTAACGGAGTAAAAGTAGGTATAGGTCCTGGTTCAATTTGTACAACTAGAATCGTTGCAGGTATTGGTGTACCTCAGTTATCAGCCATTATGAATGTATCTGAGGAGTTAAAGAAAAACGGTTTCGATATTCCAATTATAGCTGATGGAGGTATCCGTTTTAGCGGAGATATTGTAAAAGCAATAGCTGCTGGTGCTGATTGTGTGATGATGGGTTCGATGTTCGCAGGAACTGAGGAGTCACCGGGGGAAACCATTATTTTTGAAGGAAGAAAATTCAAAACATATCGTGGAATGGGCTCAATTGAGGCCATGAGCAAGGGAAGCAAGGATCGTTATTTCCAGGCTGAAACCACAGATGATAAAAAGCTAGTTCCGGAAGGGATTGTAGGCAGAGTGCCATTTAAAGGAACTCTTGGAGAGGTAATATATCAACTGATTGGAGGCTTAAGAGCCGGCATGGGTTATAGTGGAGCCGCTAATATGGATGCCCTGAAAGAGGCGCAGTTCGTACGTATTACCAATGCAGGGGTAGTGGAAAGTCACCCTCACAACATCACTATTACCAGGGAAGCACCGAATTATACCCGTGAATCTTTTAAATAGCCAACTTTAACAGGTTATTTACATTCTGCTGAGAAATACAAATGATTTTTTTGGGTTAAGAAGTATTTGGATATTTTTGTGCTTAATTGAACATAAGTTTTTAGAATTAGATCATGAAGAGAACAATGAAAAAGTCACTATTAATTGCAATCGCATTTATTACAGTATTTAGTTTTGCTAAAGCTCAGTCAACAATCGACCCGGTGTTGATGACCGTTGGTAACGAAAAAGTTACTTTGAGCGAATTTAAATACATTTTCGAAAAAAATAATAACAACGCTAAGGTTACTAAAGATGCGTTGGATGAATATTTAGATCTTTTCATCAAATTTAAATTGAAAGTAAAAGAAGCAAAAGACATGAAAATGGATACTGTTGCTTCTTTTAGAAATGAGTTAAATGGTTATATAGATCAATTAGCTACTCCTTTGATGAAAGATAAGGATGCTGAATTTGGCTTTGTAAAAGAGATGTACAATCGTTCGTTGAGTGATTTAAAAGTTCGTCATATCGTAGTTAAACTTGGTGAGTGCCCAACACCAGCAGATACATTGTTAGCATATAACACTGCACTTAAGATTAGAAAAGACATACTAAAATCAAAAGATTTTGAAGGTGCGGCAAAGAAACTTTCTCAGGATACAGTATCTGGTAAAAATGGTGGTTTATTGGGTTACTACTCAGCCATGATGTTGTATTATCCATTAGAAACTCAAGCATATAAATTAAAAGCAGGAGAGATATCAATGCCCGTTCGCACGGTTCAAGGATATCATATTGTAAAAGTTGATGAAATTCGTCCTGCAAGAGGAAAAGTAAAAGTGGCACATATCTTCATAAGAGCAAGTAAAACTGAAGTAGATGCCTATAAAATTGCTAAAGCCCGTATTGATGAAGCTTATGGTAAACTTCAAAAAGGAGAAGAATGGGTAACTATTACCAAAACTTATAGCGAGGATTATAAAACAGCTCCATCAGGAGGAGAACTTCAGGCATTCGGAATTAACCAGATGGTAACTGAATTTGAAGATGTTGCTTTCGGGCTTAAAACCGTAGGAGAATACAGTCAGCCATTCGAATCACAATATGGTTTTCATATCGTAAAATTAATTGAGAAAAATAAAACCTTAACTTTTGAAGAAGCTCGTCCGGAATGGGAAAAGACTTTTTCTAAAAGCAAAAGATACGATATGGTAAAAACAGCCTTCATCAATAAACTAAAAAAAGATTATGGCTTTGTTGAGAATACTTTATTCATGAAAAAATTGGACGAGACCGCAGCACTTAACAAAAACAATCTTGATAAATCAATTCTGATGAAATATAGTGACATGGTTTTGTTCACTTTCAAAGGAGGAGAGATAAAAAGCAATGAGTTAATTTCTTTCGCAACGGATAAATTAGGAGCTGATAAAACCATCGATATCTGTACTTTTAAAAAGAAGTATTATGACGAGTTCGTGAGCACCAAATTAATGGCTTATAAAAAGACCATGCTTCCATCAGAAAACTACGATTTCAAAATGTTGGTGAATGAGTACACCGAAGGTATTTTGTTATTCAACTTAATGGATCAGAATGTATGGACCAAATCAGTAAAAGATACTACAGGTCTAAAAAAATTCCATGAAGCAAATAAGGGTAAATACATGTGGGGAAAAAGAGCTGATGTTTACATTGTAGATTGCAAGGATGCTAAAGTTGAAAAGGCTGCACGTAAACTGGCTGCAAAACTATTAACTGGCAAAATTACCAAAGAGAAATTCCTTTCTACTCTTAACAAAAAAGTAAAAGACAATGTATTTATCATTGATGGTTTATACAGTGAGAAGGAGAATAAGATCGTTGATGATTTGGGCTTTAAAACAGGTATTAGTGCAACTGAAGTGAAGGATGGTAAAACCAGATTTAGTATTGTTTACAAAATCAGAGAGCCTGAGCCAAAAAGTTTGAAAGAAGCTAAAGGTTTAATCATTTCTGATTATCAAACATATCTTGAAGATGAGTGGATTAAAGCACTAAGAGCTAAATATCCTGTCTCCGTAGATAAGAATGTACTTTACACTTTGGTGAAGTAATAAAAATGCCTTTTTGAGACCCTTTATACAGTTATTCGGAATCGTAATTCTGCTCACCTCATGCGGATGGTTCTCCGGAACGAAAAAGGGTAAAGATGTGCTTGCCAAAGTGGGAGAAGAGTATCTGTATTCCTCTGATATTAGCGGATTGGTTCAACCCGGAACTTCGGTAAAGGATAGCATTCAAAGGGTAAATCTTTACGTCGAGAACTGGATCAAAGTTCAATTAATGGTGCAAAAAGCAGAGTTGAATTTAACCAAGGAAAGAAAGAATTTTGACAAAGAAATTGAGAATTTTAAAACCACCCTTTTGATCCATCGTTATCAGGAAAAAGTGGTTGAACAATTGCTTGATACTGTGGTTTCGGAGGAGGATATAAAGAAGTATTACAATGAGAATGAATCACAGTTTTTATTAAGAGAAAATATAGTAAAAGCATCATACATTATCTTTAGCAGAAACGCAAAGGATAAGGAAAAAGTAAAGAGTTGGCTGATGAGCGATAAAGATGAAATGATCGTGAAGCTGTCCAAGTTTTGTAAAGAAAGTGCAATGAGTTTTCAAATAACCGATACCACCTGGCAATTTATGGATGAACTGGAAAGAATCATCCCTTTTGAGTATTCATCGCAGGAATCGATGTTGACTAGAACAAAATATTACGAAACCATGGATTCATCTATGGTGTATATGGTTAGATTTAAAGATTATAAGTCAAAAGAAAGCTTATCGCCCTTGGAATTTGAAAGACCTGTTATTAAAAGTTTGATCATTAACATACGAAAACAGGAAATTCTACGTAAGATGGAAGATGATATCTATAAAGAAGCCGTTGAAAAGAAAACGTTTCAAAACTTTGTAAAATGAACCGAACCTCGCAGAGCGGGGTGAGCTCATGAGCACAAATAAAAAGAAAATATTATGCGAACTAACAAAGTAGTTGGATTAATAGTTGGCTTGATCATATTCGCCTCAGCGAATGCCCAGGAAAAGGTTTTGATTGACCAGATTGTAGCCGTTGTAGGATCTGAAGTGGTTCTTATGTCGGATATTGAGAATCAAATGCAGCAAATGGCCCTGCAAGGTCAGGGTGATAAAAGTGAAGCCACTTTTTGCAATATTCTTGAGCAAGCCATCGTACAAAAAATGCTTTTAACGCAAGCCCGATTCGATAGTATCCCGGTTAGTGAAGATCAGGTAAACCAAGAAATGGAAAGAAGGCTGGACATATTTATTCGTAATGCCGGAAGTCGCGAAAGACTAGAAGAGATGTTAGGTAAAAGTATTGAAGAGATTAAAGTAACATTTGCCAAAACCATTGAAGAACAATTGCTCATACAGGGAATGCAACAACGCATTACCGGTTCGGCAAGAGTAACACCTGGCGAGGTGAGAAAGTTCTTTAATAAGATCCCTAAAGACTCTTTGCCCTATATTCAATCGGAAGTGCAAATAGGTCAATTGGTGCTTAAACCACCAATTCATCAATCAGAAAGGGATAAAGTAATAAAACAATTGAATGATATTAGAATGCAGATTGCCGGAGGATCAAGTTTCTCTTTAAAAGCAAAATTATATAGTGAAGATCTTGGTTCTGCAGCCAATGGCGGAGAATTGGGAATGTTAAGAAGGGGAGATTTGGTTGAGAATTTTGCTGCCGTAGCATTTCAACTTGAAGGGGATTCTGTTTCAGGTGTTGTAGAAAGTGAGTTTGGGTTTCATATAATTCAACTAATAGAGAAACGCGGAGAGTTTGCTAACTTTCGTCATATCTTGATTAAACCAAAGGTTTTATCGCTTGATATCGCAAATACCTTAAACCGACTGGATTCTATCTATAATGAGATTGTAAAAGGAACAATAACCTTCTCCAATGCTGCAACATTGTTTAGTACCGATGAGAATACTAAAAATAATGGTGGATTATTGATCAATCCTATTAGCGGTGGATCAACATTTACAATGGATGAGTTAGCAGAAATTGATGGTTCGGTTTTTAGAACTATTGAGGACCTTGAGATTGGTGAAATTACCAAACCAAAGATTTTCGATGATCAGGGAGGTGCTAAAGTTGTTAAAATACTTTATATAGTGAGTAAGAAGGACCCGCATATTGCTAGTCTTGATACAGACTATTCAAAGATCCAGGAAGCTGCTTTAGCCGATAAACAATCCCAATTACTAAGTGACTGGGTTGAATCAAAGAAGGATGATTTCTATATTAATATCTCATCTGATTATAAAACCTGTAAATTTACCGTAAGTTGGTTAAATCAAAAAGCACCATAAATTTACATTTCAAATATAAAATATGCAGTTCCAATCAGATAAAGAGGCAGTAGATTCCCTTGTAAAAGTTTACGGAGATCTAAGTTCAGAGATAGGTAAGGTAATCGTTGGTCAGGAAGACGTCGTAAAAAACGTATTAATCTCTGTATTCAGCAAAGGACATTGTTTGTTAGTAGGTGTTCCCGGATTGGCAAAAACACTTTTGGTAAATACCATTGCTGATGTATTGGGATTAAGCTTCAATCGGGTACAATTTACTCCAGACTTAATGCCGTCTGATATTATCGGATCAGAGATCTTAGATGAAACACGAAATTTCAAGTTCATTAAAGGGCCTATTTTCGCAAATATCATCTTAGCAGATGAGATTAACCGTACTCCACCCAAAACACAGGCTGCGCTGTTAGAAGCGATGCAGGAAAAGGCCGTAACAGCTGCAGGAAAACGTCATAAATTAGAAGAGCCTTTCTTTGTATTGGCTACTCAAAACCCAATAGAGCAGGAGGGTACCTACCCTTTACCTGAAGCTCAACTTGACCGTTTTATGTTCAATTTATGGTTGGATTATCCAAGTTTTAAGGAAGAATTAAATATTGTAAAACAAACTACCACCAATACGCAGACAAAGGCGGAAGAAAGAATTAGTCGTGAGGCTATTTTATTCTATCAGGACCTGGTAAGAAAACTTCCTGTTACTGATAATGTATTGGAATACGCAGTTAAACTGGTTTCTAAAACCCGTCCTATTACCGAACATGCACCAAAGATTGTGAATGATTATCTATCATGGGGTGCAGGTCCAAGGGCCTCTCAATATTTAATCATTGGAGCTAAATGTAATGCAGCTATTAATGGTAAATATTCTCCGGATATTGAAGATGTAAAAGCGGTTGCCACGAACGTTCTTCGCCATCGAATTGTAAGAAATTACAAAGCTGAAGCGGAGGGATATAAGGTAGAGGATATCATTAAGCAATTGCTGTAATCGGCCTTCGGATATTTTCTACATCCCAGATTCATTAATTACATATCAAATTCATTTTCTGCACCTTTAATCGGTGTTTGTACATTAACACTAAATTATTTAGACCATACTTTTGATCTACACTTAATTTGATGTTGTATGAAAAACTTTTGACCCTTTTATTTTTAAGCGTTGCCATTGGTGCAAATGCACAAACCACGCTTAGCACTTCTGTTGACTTTAATGTTACAACAACAGGAGCACAAAGCTTTAATCTATTTAGTAAATTGGTTGAAGGCAAGTATGTATTAGTCGATTTCTTCTTTACCACCTGTCCGGCCTGTATCTCAACTGCTCCTTATTACAAACAATCGTTTATTGATTATGGTTGTAATACAGGTGATGTTTACTTTATTTCGGTTGATCAGGGAGATACTGATGCTGAAGTTGTTGCTTACGAAGGAACTTATTACTCAGGTGCTGATATTCCATCAACCAGTGGAAATAACGGTGGTGGAAATGCCGTGTGTACTGCTTATGGAATCAGTGCATATCCTACATATATTCTTATTGCTCCAAATCATTCAATCGTTGAACAGGATATGTGGCCAATAAACAGCTCTGCTGGTTTTACAAATTATCTTACTACACAAAATGGTATTGTACAAAAATCATGTTCAGCAACCGGTGTAGAAAGTATCAATGATGTTCATATTGCTTTGTACCCCAATCCAGTGATGAATACTGTGAGTATTGCATCTTTACAAGAAATCAATGTAACCTCAGTAAGTATTGTAAATATGATGGGGCAAACCATGTTGAACAAAAATATTTCATCAACTGATGTATTGAGTTTTGATGTGTCATCGTTTGCAAACGGAATGTATGTAATGAACATAGTAACTGACAAAGGTGTTCGTCAAGAGACCTTTGTTAAACAATAGTTTTCTTATATAAATGTGTGAAGAAGAGGGCTGGGTACGAAAGTTACCGGCCTTTTTTAATTTATTTAGTTATTGCTTCGTTGCTTGGTTTCCTAGCTGGAGCTGGGAAACGATTTTAACATTAGGGAGAGCTTCCGCTGGAGTCTCCTTATAAAGTGTAAGAATGTAATTTTAATTTGCAAAAACCATCGACTTCGTATCAACCACTCTTCCATCAATTACCAATGAATAAAACAACAAACCAGTAGCACCATAACCATGGTTATACATGATCTCATTTAACCCAGTATTTATTTCAATTGGAATTACCCTTAACTGAACTCCATTTACACTGGTAACAATGATCTCTGTTTTTTTATATTGAAAATCAGGTTGAGCAAACAGTTGAATATAAGTTACCTCATCAAACGGATTGGGTCTGTTTTGGAATAATTCTACACCATAATTTTCATTTAGACTTGGTTCCTCAATTCCAATAATATTCACCAATAGTTCCCTTGAAGGAATACTTTCAACGGAATCATCATCCACCGACATGATGCTTACAAACACGTTGGTTCCCGGAGAACTTACATCAAAAGTATCAATGAGGGTGTTTGTCATGGTAAAAACGGTATCCCAATCATTGGTATTTGTTCGAACTCCAACACGATACATATTGTATCCGGTTTCTAAAGTAACTTCAACACGTATTTTGTTGGGTCCCGGAGAGGTAAGATTAAAATCAGGTTGTTTGGGTCCAACAGCGCACATTGCGGCTGCATTTCCATTGATATATGCATTGCGGGCAAGATAATTAAAGTCAACAAAGAAACTATCGATGAGTTGATCCCCATCTGTATCGACCCCCAAAGTATCCCTCGTGCTATGTTGATGATCCACATAATTTGTATCCGATACATCTGCATCACCGTTTTCATTGGCCGAAGTATAACGAATGGATGCATATCCTTTTGCCCTGAATGGAACATGGTCACCTGAACGTCCCGTGCGATCCTCAGGCGTCATAATTAATATATTCATGGGTGTTGCCACCATTGGCAATAATTGTTCTTTATATTCCAATTTTGTGAACCTGGCATAACCTTTATGTTTCGAGTTAAATCCTCCGGCGGAAAACAACCTTACATCAACACTATCAACTGCTCCAAATCCAGAACACGATGGTGGGGAAGAAGTATGTCCGCAAACAATGTCCGCAACTACATCATTGTTCTGAACTGCTTTTACCAAAATGCCTTCTTGGGTAGTATAATCTGCAAATGCTTCAGCACCATACAAGCCTTGTTCTTCGGCAATTGTTACTAGAAAAACAATGGTGTGTTTGTATGAATACTGACTCATTACTCTTGCCAACTCCATTACGAGAGCTGTTCCCCCAGCGTTATCTTCAATACCTTGAGCATTACATAAACTATCACATAAACCTTCACAACGACTATCAATATGTCCTTCGATAATGATGATGCTTTTATCAGAAGTATCGGTTCCGGGCAATACCGCACAAATATCTTTATGTTTATCCACTGTACAAATCAAAAGATCGAATTGTAAATAAAAAGGGATTAACCTGTTCTCATTTGCATTGCTGTAATGTTGGAATTTGCCGAGTACCCAGGTCCGTGCAGCCCCAATACCAAAACTCGGAGAGATGGTATCGCTACCGCTATTTCTATTCCCAAAAGAACCCAGTTTTATAATATTGGCCTTTAGACTGTCAGGAGAAATACTTTGGTAAATCCCTACTGAAATACTATCTGGATGTGAAATAGCTGTTGATTGGGAATACAATGAAGGGTTATAATTCCCCAACATAATATTCAAGGATATAGGATTGCTAACGGTAATATTTGTTTGAGCTGAAATGCCGACCACATTTACGACGAGAACAATAAGAAGTAACGCTCTTTTCATTCAACTAATGTATAAAAAATAGGGACACGCAGTACGGACGGATGTCTATCCGTCCATCATATAACAGCAAAACTATTTATAGCATAGATGAATTTAGTAACTTTAATCTATGGAAAAACTCATCGATCATATAACCTATAGTACTAACAAAGACCTGCTTAACATCCCTCTGATACATGCTTACTTAAGTGAAGAAAGCTACTGGTCGAAAGGAATTCCAATAGAAATAGTGGAAAAGGCTGTTCGAAATTCTATTTGTTTTGGAGCATATAGTGAGTATGGTCAGGTAGCTTTTGCAAGAATAGTAACGGATCATGCTACATTTGGTTATCTAGCCGACGTATTTGTATTAGGTGATTATAGAAAAAGAGGAATCTCTAAACATTTAATGGAGTTTATTATGGAATCCACAGCTCCGTTAAATTTTAGAAGATTTATGCTGGTAACCCTTGATGCTCAAAGTTTATATACCAAATATGGTTTTAATGAATTGAAACAACCGGAAAGGATTATGGAGATCAGCAAACCGGGGATCTACGGGAATTTACAGAATAAATGTGAGTAAGGCTTATTGGAACATGGAAGTAGTGACGGGCGATTGCCCGTCGTTGTTAAACACCATGAAAAAGATTTCATTTAATAAAATAATTCCCTTTCTTCGTTACCATGCAGATACTCGATAAAGAATTTGAACCCTTCATTTCGCATGATGAATTGCAAGAAAAAATTGCCATCATTGCCGATGAAATAAATCGGGATTACCAAGGAATGGAAATCCATTTCGTTTGTATTCTCAATGGTGCCTTTATCTATTCTTCCGATTTGATCAAGAACATCAATGTTCCCTGTTATATCCATTTTCTAAAAGTGAGATCCTACGAAGGGACACAATCAACAGGAGCCGTTAGTTCAATTATTGGATTAACAGAGTCATTAGAGGATAAACATGTAATCGTTTTAGAGGATATCGTTGATACCGGGGCCACTATGCAACACGTTTATAAAGAGGTAGAGAAACTAAAGACCGCCTCCATCAAAGTAGCTTCGTTACTACTTAAGCCTGAGGTATATAAAGGGAATATAAAAATTGATTATCTTTGCTTCTCAATCCCAAATAAATTTGTTGTAGGCTATGGACTGGATTATGACGGTTTAGGAAGAAATTTGAAGGATATTTATCAATTAAAAAGTTAGAAGAACAATGTTGAATCTTGTGTTGTTTGGGCCTCCAGGAGCAGGCAAAGGAACTCAATCGCAAAAATTAGTAGCGAAGTACAATCTGGTACATTTATCTACCGGAGATATTTTCCGTGATAATATTAAAGGTGGCACCGAGCTTGGCAATTTAGCCAAATCGTATATGGAAAAAGGGGAACTTGTTCCTGATGAAGTTACCATTAATATGTTGCAAGCAGAAGTTTCTAAAAATAGGGATGCTGCAGGTTTTATATTCGATGGTTTTCCTCGTACTATTCCTCAAGCGGAAGCATTAGATGCGATGATGGTAAAGCTAAATACCAGCATTACTTTAATGATAGAACTAAAAGTTCCTGAAGATGAGCTAACCAAAAGACTTTTACTTCGTGGAAAAGACAGTGGTAGAGCTGACGATGTAAATCCGGAAATTATTGCCAATAGAATAGCTGTTTATCATAAACAAACTGCAATAGCGGCTAATCATTACAGTCGTCAGGGAAAATATCATAAAGTAGAAGGAGTAGGGGTAATAGAAGATATTTTTAATTCTCTAATCGGAGTAATTAATGGATATGTGTTGGTATAAATTAAAAGTGGTACGGCATTAATGTTGCAACCACTTTTGAACTTCTCAGAACTTACTCATCTCTACTCCATCGCCCATTGTCTTTTTGGTTCCATTTAGAAAACGAACGGCCAAAAGAGAATCTCCATTTGATAAATTATACGAAGCACCATCTCTTTCCCAATGATTGAGGGGAATTGCCATAAAACTTCTGTCTGCCTGGTTTTGTCGAATATAGAAAGGTAAATAAGCAAAGTCACTGATCCATGTTTTACCATCAACTTTCGAAATGGTTACTTCGGCAAAAATTCCACCATCTCTATTGATCTCATCTTGGTTCGAAATAAAATTCCCACAAGAATAAAATACAGGAACCTTTTGTGAACTGTCTTTGGCAGACGCTAATGTTTTAATAGGCTGTACAACATGTGGATGTGCTCCGAAGATTAAGTCAACTCCATTGGCTGCCATGAGCTTTGCAAATTTGGTTTGCCAATCACCTTCTTTGGTTTGATATTCATTTCCCCAATGAACAACCGAAATAATCATATCTGGCTTTTTAGCTTTTGCTCTTTTAATTCCATCCAGAATAGAAACACTGTCTATAATGTTTACCACATTAGGAGGATAAACAGTTAAACCATTCGTTCCATAAGTATAATTCAAAATAGCGATTTTAACCCCCTTCACATCAACCACAGGTGGATATGTACTTTCATATTGAGCAGTATCGTTAAAAGAGCCTGTATGTGGAATTTTTAAAGAATCTAAAACGTAATTGGTTCTAACGATTCCTTTGTTGCCTCTATCATTACAATGGTTGTTCGCCAGAGCCATAAAATCGAATCCAGCTTCTTTAGCATCACGAGGCAAGGCATCAGGACTTGTAAACATTGGATATCCAGTATAGGGAGGTCCGTTTAAAGTTGTTTCAAGATTTACGATAGCATAATCTGCACTCTGGATATAAGGTTTTATATATGTGTAAGTAGTATCGTAATCGTAATTTCCATTGTGTAATCCTGAATTGATCCAGGGCATGTGACCCATTAGGTCTCCGGCGAAAATAAGCTTAATAGTAACTGAATCTTTCTTGGGTTCAATAGGAGGTTGATTGTTTGTGCCTCTTTTACCTTTACCCAGTATATTAATCACTGGAATAGCTATAACTGTTATGATAACAGCAGCTATTATGATGATCAAAACCGGACTTAGTTTTTTGCTCCCCGGAGGTGCTGAATCGTTCCCGTGGTTATCCATAGTTGTGCTAAACAATAGGTGAACATAATAAATAAGTTGGCATGCTGAAAAGGAGAAACAAATTTATTGAGAGCTATTAGGCTATCAGAGATCATAAATGTAAATGCTCCTAAAATAATAAGGGCAGTACTTATTCTATTCGATGATCCTATTCTCCACAATGCAAAAAGACTCATGGTAACAATGGTAACTGCATAAACCGAAACAGGGATAAGGAAGGGTTTGTTGAGTTCGTTTCCTACAATATGCGGATATAGGTATGTGTATAGTACAATGAGATAAAATAAAGGTAAAAGACCTAGTACAATTTTGTTGACAGGTGATAATTTATATGTGCTTTTTCTAATGTTCCCTACAAATGCAGTTATATAGAATATATGACAGAAAAGGAAAGAGGCTAATCCAAACACGAACAAGTCGTTGTTATTGAACATCAGCAAAATATCACCGACCCAACCGAAGAACAAACCGGTAAAAATGAGCTTTGCAAATCTATCTTTAAGCCTCGTATTAACCCAAATAAAAACCATTAGAATAGGCATTAGCAATGGTTTCGAGAGAAAGAGGAGCGTAGTTTCACCTCCATTATGATATATAGATTCTCCCCATATTTCTATTGCAGATACTGTTGCAAATAAAATGAGCATGGATACAAATGCCTTGATCTTCAAAATAATTAAGTGGTTATGATTTTAATCGGGTTCGAATATACAATATAGTTCTATTCAAAATAATAAATAGAAATTTAATTAAGGACACTGCCGATCAGGCAATCTTCTTTGAAGGTTGATGAACAATAGCACCCATTGTAAATAATAACAATGCTATTCCATAAAAAAACATAGATGCAACATATTTCAATTGAACCGGATGAACAAAATGATCATAACCAGTGATAGAGTCTGAGAGCATATAAAACAAAGCTCCTGAAGTAATGCACCAATAACTTGCATCGGTTGTTGTTCCCATTCGCCACAAAGCTGTAGTTGACATGGCTAATATTGATACTGCGTATAATAAAGTAGGAATAATATAAATGCTTTTTACATCGTGGGTTGACATGTAGTTGTATATAAAAAAATAGTAAACAACGATGTAAAATATAGGAGGTAAACTAAATATAAATCGGTTAATCAACGAAACCTTGTATCCTGATTTGTTTGTGCTAAAGGCAAAAGCAATAGCATAGCAAACATGTCCTGCGAAATAACCTAACATGCAAGGTATATTAAAGACATCCTTATGCAGAGTAAGAACAACATCCGCAATCCAATCAAAAGAAAGTCCCGCCAGTACACCCACCGATAAACTGGTAAAACGACCTTTGCAGTTATAGATTAAATACGCAATGAGGCCTGGAACAACCAGAGGTTGCATAATAGCAAGGAAAGTGAAATCTTTGGTAATTACATGGTTATGTTCCGCATAAATCTCTAAAGCCAGAATAAGGATAAAGAAAATAGAAAAGAGGACAAGTAGTTTAGGCTTCAACTTGAGTTCGGGTTTGTTTGGTAACAACCAAGGTAGTAAAATGAATAAATGAAACCAAACTTAAAAGACCAGCAACTAACATGGCATAATTTGCATAAGACTCAGATAAAAACATCAGTCCCATACATCCTAATACAATGATTCTTAGGTACTCAAGATAAATAGCAATTCGTTTAGATTCCAATAAGAAACCTATAGAGGTAATGGATAAAATAATATAAATTGCAATGTAAATTGACCTTACAACCGTTGCTTGGGTAACACCTTCCTCCATCATTGGTTTACCAAAAAACATAAAATAGGAAGTAACACCTACAATAAAAACATATTGAATGAGAAGATAAACTGATACTTTTTTGGCTATTGGTGGATTGTATTTTACATATTCGAGATTCACCGGAGGTGCATATTGTCTTCCGCCCATTGATTTGGGCTGCCATCCCGGAGGCATGATGAAGGCAAGTACCATGTGAGAAAACTTTTTCGTTGATAAGCTCAACTTTCCAATTTCTTTCCAATAATGCGCATTTGCCCAGATAGGACTCCATGATCTTAACGGACTTGTAATTCCATAAACTACTTCTTCTTCCTCCTTCTGAAAGGTCCCGAATATTCTATCCCAAATGATTAGTGATCCCGCATGATTGCGATCGATGTAAATAGGGTTTGTTCCATGATGTACCCGGTGATGTGATGGGGTATTGAATATTAACTCAATAATCCATGGCATTTTCTTAATAGTTCTGGTATGAATCCAGAATTGATACAAAGTATTAAAGGCAATGATGGTAGCAATCATTGCCGGATGAAAGCCAAGAAAGGGGAGAGGTATATAAAAAGATGAAGAGAACAAGGTTTGAAACCATGATTGACGCAGGGCAACACTTAAATTATATTCTTCACTTTGGTGATGAACTACATGCGTTGCCCATATAGCATTTACCTCATGACTTAATCGATGAAACCAGTAATAACAAAAATCAACACCAACGAAAAGAAGAACTCCGTAATACCAGGTATTTGGTATTTCAAAGAATCGGAATTTATAGAAATAAGCCATGAGGAATACGAAGTAAAACTTGAGCCATAATCCTAACACAGTTTGACCGATACCACAACTTAAATTAGTTAGGGTATCATTCAAACGATAGTAGCTTTCTTTTTTCCAATAACCGTAGATGAGTTCTACAAAAATCAGTAGAAAAAAGACAGGTACTGATAAGGCTATAAAATCAATCTTCATTGATGTAGATGGTTCTTGAAATGATGATGAAAAGTACGATAAAAATATGAATCAGGGGTTTAAAACTTCGCAAAAAAACATGATTCGTTCACCAGGTACCTGTATTGATCTTAGTGAACCTTTGTCTCTTTGTGCCGTAGTGGCAAAAAAATATACTAATTTTGATAAAATAAAGAGGTACACGAATCATGAAAATAGAAGTCTCCAATGGGGAATTATTAGATAAACTTATCATTGTTCAAATCAAATTAGAAAGGATTAAGGACGAGGAGAAGTTGATTAACCTTCGCAGGGAGTTTGATATTTTAAAGGAAGCTGCTTCCACTCTTATTCAATCCAACCATCCGCTATATAAAGATCTTTACCAAGTAAACAGTGAGTTATGGTATATAGAAAATCACATAAGAGAGAAGGAGTTAAAAGGCAGTTTTGATCAGGAATTTATTGACATAGCCCGTTCGGTTTATTTAAAGAATGATGAACGCTTTGAGATTAAACGTAAGATCAACATAGAAACTTCTTCACATTTAACGGAAGAAAAATCCTATCAGAAATAATCCATGCGAATTCTGGTGATCCGCAATTCGGCCATGGGGGATGTAGCTTTAGCTGCACCGGTTTTAAAGGCATTTACCGAAACCTATCCGAATGATGAGATTGTTTTAGTAACACGTAAAACATTCCATCCATTCTTTCGTGGAATAAAGAACATTCACCTTGTTGATACCGATTATACTGATAGACATAAAGGCGTTGGAGGGATTTATCAACTCCACAAAGACATTGAGAAAACTGGGAAAATTGATGTGGTGATCGATCTGCATGGGGTGATCCGTTCTAAAATGTTTCGGACCTTATTTAGTACAAAAGGAGCCAAGGTATTTGTAATAGATAAGGGTAGAAAAGAGAAAAAGGATCTCATCAAAGGTTTGTCTAAAACCCAGTTGAAACATACCGTTGAACGATATACGGATGTGTTTATAAAAGCTGGATTTCCATTGGAAGTAAGCACAAGTCCAAGTATTTCGGTAACGGAAAGTGCTAATAAAAAGACGAAAGAGGTATTAGTGGGTTCCGAATTAAAAATTGGGATTGCACCTTTCGCTAAACATGGTTTAAAACAATGGCCACTTATCGAGATGAAATCCTTGATGGACCTGATCTCGGAGAATTCAACCGTTCATTTTTATTTGTTGGGGGGAAGTTCCGAGGGGGCGGTTTTACAGGAAATAGCACCATCAAATTCAACCATTCTTGCGGGTAAATACAGTTTGGAAGAGGAGCTAGGTATCATTTCCAATTTGGATCTTGTTATTACCCTGGATTCATCGAACATGCACATGGCTTCTTTAGTAGGAACTCCAGTTATTTCTATTTGGGGAGCAACCGATCCGTTGGCTGGTTTTGGGGCATGGGGCCAACCAATTGAAAGAAGCATTTCGAATACCGAATTAAACTGTCGTCCTTGCAGCATTTATGGAAAAGGAACTTGTGCCCGAAAAGATTTTGCCTGTATGACCCAATTAACTGCTCAAATAGTGTACGAAAGAATCCTAAAAACGGGATTGATACCAAATGCAGATCTAACCGCTACTTAACAATCACCTTTTTATTGAATACCCTTTTGCTTTGGTTGAATCCTGACAGTATATAGGTGCCTTTTGGCCATCCCATAGTGTCAATCTGTGTAGTTTGACCGTTTACCCATTTTTGAGTCATTAAATGCCCTTGCATATCGGTTATTATTATCAATTCAAAAGCGGTTGGACTTTCCAAATTGATAATTCCCTCTGATGGATTCGGATAAACTTTGATCTTGGAAGAATTGAATTCCTGGATTCCGATCGTTTGGCCTTTCAACGCAATAGCGTATTCACCTTTCTGAAGATTGGTGATGGTTATGTTTCCTGATTTATCCGTTAAGCTTCCTGTAATCTTCGTATACGTTGGGAATTCGACCCAATCAGTCGCTCTGTCGGGTCTCCATAAAAGAACGATGCTATCCTCATTAATTGTACCCGTCATTAACAAATGATCAAGATGTGAATTGGTTCCGCTTACTTTTCCATTGTAGGAAATGGCAGCATTCGTTGTAAATCCAGTAGGCCAGATGCCACCAACTCTCCAGAAACGTTGAGGTGAAATAGTAAATCCTTTGGTCCAATCTAATACAGGGTCCGGTGCAGCCCAATGGTGTTCAACAAACACATAAGCCGAATCAGTAATGGTTTGAACCAGCATATTCATATACCCTTGCTGCAGAACCACAGTACCTGTTGAATAAACAGTATCGTAAGCAGAAGTTACTGCATGAGTAATCCTTTCATTTCTGTTTAAAAAACCAACCGTAGGATTGAATGGTAAGGTTACCACCACCTGATTACTAGATCCCGAAGAATAGATAGTTTGTTCGAAACTGTTCCAACTATCATCACGCAAAGTGAGTAACAATGGCACTTGCGTAGAATAATTAGTCCTTCCTACCAGTTTTTGTTTTAAGTACATGGTTACATCATAATTTAGACCCGAAGGAACTGCATCCATTGAATCAATAGAGATATGAGGCCAACCTCCCTGAAAGATCCAGTCAGCAAAGTAATTCGTTAAATCAAAACCTGTAATAGTACTTAGGTCATCGCGGTATTCAATGGCATCCATGTCACTAAATTTATTGTCCTGAAGCATTTGAGTAAGACCATTAAAGAACAATGAATCTCCTAAATAACTTCGCATGGTATGCAAGAACAAAGCGCCTTTTGTATAAGTGGTAGAACCATAAGTATGAGCTTCGGGCATTCCTGATAATGGCCAGTAACCAGCATCATCAATATGGCACTTTCTCAACAGATCTTTCCAGTCAGTTCTAATCTCTGCATCATAGACAGGTCTTCCCGAAAAGCTTTCACTAAAAACATGTTCGCAATAAGCTGCACTTCCTTCGTTGATCCACATATCTTCAACAGTTCTACATGTTACTAAATTCCCCCACCAATGGTGAGATAATTCATGTGCCATAATGGATTGATAAGTCAATGAACCATTTGCACAAACAATCGGGTAGGCAATATTCATGGCATGCTCCATAGCACCGCTGGTCATAGGCACTAATTGATATCCTACTCTATCCCAGTGATAAGGACCAAACTTTGTTTCAAAGCAATCAAAAGCTGCTTCCAGATTTATAAAAGAGTTCTTTAGATTGGTTGTGTCAGTGGGTCTTCCAGCCAACCAAACAGGAATATAATTATTTAGATAATTGGTAAAACTATCTACCACAAATACGTAATTGGCAACTCCAGCCGAAGCCAGGTAAGAAGGAATCGTTTGGTTGATTCTCCAATGATGAGTTTCAGTTAAGTCTCCATTGATAACCGTACCCAAATAAACTCCTCCGCAAGCTGCATTATGAGCAGGAAGTGTTCTTACGTAAAGGTCATAGGTAGTTCTAGTAATGAAATTATCAAAACAAGGAAACCAGGTTTTACCATAGTTATGTGGTATATCATCCAAGGAAATTCCGATGTTATAAGCAAACGTAGCATTGTAATAAAAACCTCCGAAAGTTGGATCCTGAACAGGGTTTCCATGATAGTAAACAGTAATTTTTGTTGAATCTCCAATATTATAAGTACTACTCAGATTTACCCTAAACCCTAATCCCTGCACAGTATAAGTTAGAGAATTTCCGCTAGCATCCTTTATACTATCAACTCCCAAACCCAATAGATCAAGATCAATTTTATTAATCCCATTTACAAGTGGTTTAAAAATAACATCTGTGTTCCCTTTTAAAACGAAGGTGCTAAAATCGGTAACATCAAGATTAATATTGTAATGCTTAATATCTATACTATCCGCTCTGGTGTCATGTTGGAACACAGTTTGAGAATAGGAAAGAAGGGTCGTTCCAACTAACATGCACAGCACGAATGCGATTTTTTTGAGAGATATCATTTGCTTACGAATAGACTATAAATATAACGTTCCTGCAAAAACTATGCAACCTGTTACTCTACCACAAGTTTATTGCAGAATACTCTTTGACTGTTCTTATATGCACTTACCAGATAAATACCGTTTGCCCAAAAGCTACCGTCTATTTGGGTAAGCCATGCATAAGTGTTGGATTTATAAATGTATTGACCGTACATATTACAAACCACTAACTCATCATATTCCGCGGTACTTTCAATGTTAAACAGACCGGTAGTAGGATTTGGATATAACCTTGATGGATTCACCAACGGCTCTTCAATTCCAATGGTCTGACCTTTCATAGCAAAAGTATATTCGCCTTTTTGAAGATCATTGATCACCATGTTACCTACCTTATCAGTTAGCACACCAGTATTCTTGGTATAGTTAGAGCATTCCACCCAATCCGTAGCTCTGTCAGGGCGATACAGAAGGATTAAACTATCCTCTGAAATGGTACCAGTCATTAAAAGATGATCCAATCTTGAATTGGTCCCGGCTAGTTTTCCATTATAAACAATGGTTGCGGTAAAGGTTGAGCCTGTAGTCCAGATTCCATCTACTCTCCAGTATCTCTGAGGTGAAATGGTGAAACCCTGAGTCCAATCAATAACCGGGTCAGGTGCGGCCCAATGATGCTCTACCATTAGATAAACTGAGTCAACCAGATTTGTACAGTTTACATTCATCAAAGAATGGCTCAATGTATTGTTTCCAGTTGTATTAAGTACAATGTATCGGGCTGTAACGGCATGAGAAATCTTCTCATCCTTGTTCAAATAGTAAATGGATGGTAGAAATGGAACTGTTACAGTAACCATATTATTGGCGCCGGTAGAGTAGACGGTTTGCTCAAAAGTATTCCAGTTGTCATCCCTTAATGTAAGTGTAATAGGTACTTGCGTAGAATAGTTAGATCTTCCAACCAATTTTTGCTTCATGTAAACATTTACACTGTAATTTGGGCCGACTGGAGTGGCTATAATAGAATCGATGGAAGCGTGTGGCCATCCGCCTTTCAGCACCCAATCATCAAAGAAGTTGTCCATATTATATCCTGTTATTGCGCTTAAATGATCCCTCATCTGGGCCGCATCGATTGCCAAATAAGCATCCTGTATAACTAATTCTGATGCGCCAGCAAAGAACAAACTATCACCTAAGTAACTTCTAAGAGTATGAAGAATATCCGCACTTTTATCATAAGTAGCAGTTCCATAAACGTATTGTTGAGGGATTCCAGAGAGTGGCCAATAACCACTATCATCGAAATGACAGGTCCAAATGAGTTGTTTATGCTTATCCCGAATGATGGTTTCATAGGCTGCACGGCTCACAAAGTTCTCCGTATATAGATATTCTCCATAAACGGCAAAGCCCTCTTTAAACCAAAGGTCTTCGGCTGTTCTCGGGGTTACGCAATTTGAATACCAGTGATGAGCAAACTCATGAAAAATAACAGATTGGTAAGTAGTAGAGCCATTGGCCAGGGAAATGGGATAAGCCACATTCATGGTATGTTCCATGGCCCCACCGGCTAAAGGAACCAAACTAAATCCAATATGATCATAAGGATAAGGGCCATATTTTTCTTCAAATAGGTGGAATGCATTTTCAAAATTAATGAAGGATGCCTTCATCGCAGTGGTATCACTGGCTCTGGCCCAATAATAACAAGGAACAGTGTCTCCAACGGAGTTGATAAAAATTTGGGTGATCTTTTGAAAATTGGCTACACAAATGGAGGTTACAAAGGTTGAATTCTGATAAGGCATGTGCCAATGCTCCGTTTTTGTGGTATCGGGATTAAGAGTAGTGGAATCAAGATCCCCATTCGCGGTGCTCATATGCGTCATTGGGATAGTTAAATGGAAATCATAAGTAGCTTTTTCCACGAAATTATCAAAGCAAGGGTACCAGGTTTTTCCATTGTTATGAGGTACATCATCTATGTCAATCCCCACAGCATAAGCGAATTGGGCAGTAAAATAGAATCCACCAAAGTTAGGATCACTTAAAGGATGACCATGATAATAAACCTCCACCCAGGAAGTATCACCAATATTGTAAGAAGCACCCAGATTAATTCGTTTACCCAATGTATACGAAGTGCTTGTTAGGGTATTCCCCATTGGATCTTTTATGCTATCGATTGTAAGTCCAACAATGTCAAGATCTATCATCGAAATATTGTTCACCAATGGTCTAAAAAGGACTCTGGTATGGGCATACAGCTGAAAAGTGGTAAAGTCAGTTATATCAGCGGTGATGCTATAATTAACGATATCTATACTATCCGTTTTCGTTTCATAAGGATATAACCATTGTGCCTTAACGGTGCTTGAAGACAAGCTAAGAATGATTAAGCAAAAACTAAAAAATAGGGTAGAAGCATGTTTACGCATAAGCAGTAGTTCTTTTGGATTCCTGATTGATTCCATAAAGATAAGGCAGAGGAGTGGATTTTAGGTGAATAGGGAAAAGGAATATGCCGTTACAAATGTAAATATCATGTTACATTTGTAAATTATGTACATTTATACGATTAATAATCAGTTATCTAGCATCATTATAAACACAATAAACTTTAACTCAACAACCTTTGAGAATGCTTAAAACATTGGCTCTAATGTTGGTAAATAGCGCTGTATATATTGCTAACAAAGGGATGTAAATTCTGTAACTTCGCTGTAACAATCGTAAAGGCTATGGATGATTTTTCAACAAGACTAGAGCAACTACTTGATCATCTAAATGTTAAGCCCGTAGAATTGGCCGAAAAGATGGGAGTTCAGCGTACTTCATTCAATCATCTTTTATCCGGCAGAAATAAACCAGGATTCGAATTTATGGTTCGCCTCCATGCCTGCTATCCAACTGTTAATTTAAACTGGTTGGTAAGTGGATATGGTTCTATGACTGATATTTATGATCAGAAATTTAGTACAATCGAAAAATACGTATCGGAATCCGAGTCAGAAGGGGACTTATTCTCCAATATTTTTAATTCAGGCAAGACTGAGACCCAAACAATCCCTTTGATTGAAAAGATAATTGAACAACCTATAGAATCAAGCATTCCTGTGGAAGCACCCAATTTAAAAGATACCGAAATTGATCGCCTTATCATCGTTTATAAAAGCGGTAAAATGGTAGAAATGAAACAATAATTAACCAAACACAACATTCATTAATACCTGTATAGCTTAACTTTGCGAAGCATTAAGCCGTGAAATCGATGATTAAGTATGCTTTCCTGTTTGTATTAGCATTTGGTGGCTTGGCTTATATATCCGCTCAGATTAATCTTGTTCCAAATCCAGGTTTCGAAGGTCAGCCATTATTGCCTGATACCAGCGCCAACGGGCGATTGAGAGCATCCATCAAAGAATATAAGGACACTCATCCCGATGCTAGTTCCGATCATATTTCAAGTAGTTTAGGAATCTTTCCTTTAGATATTCCTGTAAACTCTTATGCTCAGGGAAACCCTGGAGACTATCTGGTTGAAGGTTGGTTTCAGCCCACAGAAGGCACTTCAGACTTCTGGAACTCCAATGAATGCAGCCCTCACGGAGAGAAGTTTCCGGCAGCCCGTAAACAAGGTGGCAAAATTGGAATGGTATTTAAACTTACCCCCGAATATATTGAGACTCAACTAACCGAACCGTTAGAAGCAGGAGTAAACTACTATCTTGAATTCTATATTCGACCTCCAAAGGCTTCCATGTATCAGGCTTTAACCACAATAGGAGCTTTGCTCACCAGAGATAAAATGATTCAATACAACGGAGCATACATCAAGGCTCAACCGCAAATTATGTTTTGCGATACCATTGTTTTAAACGACAGTTATAAATGGCATAAAATAAGCGGGTGCTTTACTGCTAAAGGGGGAGAGGAGTTCTTAACAATTGGGGTTTTCGATTTCAATACCCAAACCAAAGCTAAGTTTGAACCATTTATACCGCGTGGCGGTGCTGAACAGAATCTGGATATCCTTAAAGGTTCGGGTAATTGGTGGTATTATTTGCTAGATGATGTTATGTTAACCGAGGATCACGATTGTGAAATGTTCGAATCACCAAAGGAAAACGTTACTTTTTTAATTGATGTTTCGGCATCCATGTATCGCGGAGAATATATTGATGCCCTTAAAGGTGATATAGAATCATATTTACTAGGAGCAGGCAAGAATACGGAAGTTTCTATTCTAAGCTTCGCAGCAACCGTTACAACACTTGCCAGCCATGTAAATTTGAAGGACGAACATAAGCTTACTGCTGTGCTCGATTCATTGTTGCCAGGTAGCAAAACAAACATTCAGGAAGGTTTAAGAAAAGCCTTTGAGGCTGCAAGCAACGTAAAGGATACAACCATTGAGAATAGAATGATTCTTTTAACGGATGCTTCTTTCACGCTCGATGAAACCGCCATAGGGCTTATCCAAAAGGCCATGGCGAAAGGAATAACGTTTACTGTCTTCCACTATGGAGAGAAACCGAACGAGATCCTGAATAAGCTAATACAGCGCAATGGAGGGGAGTATCATTCCTCATCGCAGGAAAGTTTACAAAAGCTATTGGTGCATAAGGTAGAATGCCCGTGTAAGATCAAATAAAAAAAGCTTCCCTTTTTCAAGAAAAGCTTTGTGCCCAAGACAGGACTCGAACCTGCACACCTTACGGAACTACCACCTCAAGGTAGCGTGTCTACCAATTTCACCACCTGGGCATTAACGAGCTACAAAAGTAGATATTTTTTCTAATGCTGCCTTTACCGGTGTTACGCTCTATCTTTTTTATACCTGCTATTTATTATTTGGACTCAGTGTTTCCGGTCCTCCGCATACGCGGAGGATGGCTGTCTTTCGATCGATCATTTCGCAATGCACAACAAAAAAGGATGCCGCTTCACCCCGGGGCAGTTACGTCAAACACAAAGAACTTTCCGTTAAATTATTACTAACACGACGATAAACGCGTTAAATCGTTATTTTTGGCCACCTTTTTGTAAATTATCTTTGAGTTCAAATAAAAAATACATGAAAAAAATTATTATCCTATCTATTGCGGCCCTATTCAGTTACCAACTTCATAGTCAGGTTACTAGTATTGCTACTGCTTACGATTATATGAGCAGTTATCTAAGCGAAAAATCCAATGGAAACGAGCAAAGTGCCATTGAGAATCTTTTAGCCGCTAAAAAAGAAATTGACCCGGTTACTCAAGATCCTTCAACGAGAGGATTGAGCAAAGCTTGGAAAAGAAAAGGGGAGATATACTATTACATTTTCACAGACCAAAGTCCTCGTTTAACCCTTGTAAAAGAAGGTTCTGCGGACTCATGTATCCGTTATTTTACTATGGCGGTTACCGTTGAGAAAAAAGAAAACGGACAACCCAAAATTGAAGATAAATCGGGTGTAATCAACTTCCTTGGATTGATTGGTGATACCTTAACCAAGATAGCAGCCATCAATGATGAGAATAAAGAAACTGATCTTTATTTTAAAAACATGGTGCTTGCTAAAAAAGCATTCGATGCTAGAATTATTGCTGACCCAAAGGATGACGCTGCAATTAATGCATCAAAAGTAATTGGCGAGAATTTGGCTGTAACTGCTGCTAACAGTGGCAAAATTGATAGAATTATGGCTTATGTAGCACCAATGGTTGAAAATGGAACTGCACCAGCATGGGCTTACCAAGTAATGGTAGGAGTATACTTGGATAAAGGTGATAAAACCAAAGCTGCAGAGATTATTAAGAAGGGTAAAGAGAAACATCCAAATGAAGCTGATATTTATATTGCTGAGATTAACCTGGCTTTTGAAAATGGCGAAACCGACAACGCAGGTGTTTTAATTGAGGCTGCTAAATCAAAATTCCCTGATAAAAAAGCGAATTTCATTTTATTAGAAGTGAACTTCCAATTAACAAAAGGAAATAACGAAGCGGCTATTAAAGCCTTGGACGAGGCAATTGCAACGCATAAAGACAAAAAAGACATTCTAAAACTATTGTATTTTAACTCAGGTGTAATCTTTAGCCAAATGTTTACCAAAGCAGAGGAGAAAGAGGATACTGCTAAAATGAGAGAATTTAACGCTAAAATGTTTGATTATTATAGCAAAACTGTTGAGGCTGATCCTACTTATGATCCTGCATATAATGGTATGGCAAACTATTACATCACCAATGGTAATATGTTATTGAAATTTGCTGATGGATTGCCATTAGAGAAGGATAAAGAATACAAAGCTTTAAAAGCACAAGCAGTTGAAGAATATAAAAAAGGGGTTGATGCTATGGAAAAAGCTTATGCTCTTAAAAAGGATGATTCTTACAAGAGAATGTTGATTCAATTGTATGAAAAAACTGGGCAAGTAGACAAGAAAAAGGCCTTGGAAGGTCAATAAAATTTAAGTTATAGCTAATGTATAATAAAAAAGGGGAGTTAAAACTCCCCTTTTTTATTATACATTAGCTATCTGATTTACCAAATTAATGATGATTGATTCTTGGAAATCGACTACCCCAAAAACGTGGCATATCGTAGTTATAGTTTGCCTGGGAGCAGTGGTGCGACTTATTTATGGTTTACAAACAATGGCTTGGTTGGCTTCACCCGATCAGTTGGCTTGGGGCATTGCCATTGATGAAATGATGGGGAGCGGACACATTAGCTACCAGCAACTTATCCATTATCCACATGAGGGGGGAAGCATACTTCTATCGTTAATGGCCATTTGCCTAAGACCCTTTGCCACATGGGTGCCTCCGCTTTCATTAGCTGCATTATTGCTACAATCCATTTCAATATTTATTCAAATAATGGTTTGCAAAAAACTTTTTGGGGGAATTAGTACATGGTGGTTTGCAATATGGACCGTTTTTGCTGTTCCAATTCTTATTCCTTGGGGCACAGTTAATTTTGGGTTACATTCATTAGCAGCATTTTGGCCATTTGTGTCAATGTATGTCCTCTTTAAACCGGCAACAGGGTTGCGTAGGAGTTGGTTAGCGGCTATTGTTTGTGGTTTTGCTGTTTGGTTTTCGTATGATAATTTGATACTTATTCCTGCATGCATATTTGGGTTAGCTATAGGCCCATGTAACCTAAGAAATAAATTAAGTTCTGTTGTCATTTTTATATGTATACTCTCTGTAATACTGGGTCTTCATTTATTTATAAGACATTCTCTTGACAGTGGATTCCAGCTAAAGGAGATGAAGATTTTTTCGATTCGTGGGGCCACCGATTCATGGAAATTGAATCCAGCCTCTTTAAGGAATATATTTCCATTCTGGCATAGTATTATTCCAGATGCCTTGCAACTTAGTTTTCCATGTTTTGTAAGTCACCATCTGGCAAGAATAGCTGTATGTCTTTTACTCAGCCTTTCCATTATAATGGCCTATTTAAGAAACTTTAGAACCAGAAGACCTATTATTTTGGCGTTGGCAATTATAGGAATGTTTGGTGTCTCATTTGTCATAAGCCCTTTTTACTTTGATCCAACTGATAAAATGACTTATGTTATTTACCGACATTTACCATATATTATCCCGTTATTCTTATGTGTGGTTTTGCATGGAATGTTGATTCAAAGAAAACCATTACCCATAGTGACGATTGCTTTTATAGCTGTTTGCACTATTTCTAGCATGAAAAATATAAACCATACCGAAAGAAAAAATAACGAGGCTTACATGGCGGCAGGGTGGATATTAGTGTCTAAATTTGGGAGTAATAAAGAGAAACTGCAAAATCTGGTCAATTATGTTCCGATAGAAGGTAAAAATGAGGTGATAAAAGGTTATGGTTGGGGTTTAACGAGTTTAATTTTGGAGAATAGTTCACAGAAATATGGGATAAAATTGTCTAAACTACTACACCTGTTGAATCAATTTCCGGCGGAATATAAGCCCTTATTGGTTGAAGGAGTTCATTTTGCATTTCAACCGGGTATTACACCCATATTAGATAAGAATTTAGAGGAAATGGTGATTGATAAGATGTAATACAGGGTATTCGCATTTCATAAATTAATCATACATTCACTTCAACCCAAGGGTCAAATTTATGGCAGAAAAATCAAAAAGTATGGTTCCTGCAGGTATGCATACAATGACCTCGCAATTATTTTTTAACGGCAATTGTAAAGAAGCCATTGAATACTATAAGAAGGCATTTGGGGCCGAAATAGTAGGAGAAGCAGCTCTTTCACCTGATGGCCAGTCTATATGGCACGCAATGATGAAAATTGGGGATTATAACATGATGGTGAATGATAGCATGCCGGGTTCTTAATGGCTTTATGTGGAAGATTGTGATGCCTGGTTTAACAAGGCAATAGCTGCAGGTGCCGAAAGTATGATGCCAATGATGGATATGTTTTGGGGAGATAGAATGGGCAAAATTAAGGATCCTTTCGGGCATACCTGGGATATTGCATCACACCAATGGGATTATACTCCGGAGGAAATGCAACAGAAACAAGATGAGTTTTTGGAGATGATGAAAGATCATTAGACACTATAAGAACAACCAAATGAAAAAAGAAATAGAAGCAGAAATTCGGGGGGAATTAAGCAAGGGCAGGAGCCATCAGGAAGTATTTGATGATTTGAAGGTCAAATATCATAAAAGTGGCAAGTTGCTGCCTGATATCCTTTGTAAAATACCTATAGCAGCTCGCAGAAAGCAATATAATGCGGCCTGGATATGCTTATTGGTTATATTGGGTTTGCTAACAGTTTTGCGCAGCCTGAGTATATTGGGTTTGGTTAATCCTTATTGGATTTTTAATGGATCGATGAGGACCGGGACGGCCATTAGCATTGACTGGTTTATTTCATTGGGCTTGGTAGTTCTGATGTGTATTTGTTCGTATCTGATTTACTTTAAGGTTTTTGTAAAGTACTCAGTGGAAAAGGTATGGGTAACTTATATGGATGGAAGTAAAAGGCTTGAGATGCAGGGGACGTTTAAGGAAAGATAATTCATTGGCAATTGATGAGGAATGGGTTAGCAATAATTAAATAACTAACAAAGGAACGCAGGACAGGGTTCCTTTTACTTTGAAACTTCATACTTAACATAATATTAATTATAGGATAAAACTGCCGCCTTGCAGTCGGCTAGTTTTTCCCTATAATTGAATATTATGTCTCCGCTACGCTTCGGGTTTGCTATATCGCAAAAATAAGTAGTCTGCGCAGGCCGACCCGCAGTAAATTCATTTCGTCTTTAGAATCGTTTTATCCTATAATTTGTTCGTTATGTCTCCCCACGGGGTTAATTTTCTAAAGCCGGCTTGCAGCCAGCTTAACAAAATTAGACCCCGTGGTTCGCCCTTCGGGTAAGTACGCCTTTGTCTATTATTTTTTCTTTTTGGCCCTCCCGCAGGTTTTTGTTTCTTTTTTTTGCCTGCCCACAGCAAAAGAGCCTCCGCTAAAGCTACGGCACATTTGCTCTTGGCCCCTTTTATCAGCTAATACTTTTGCGTAACTTGTTATTTCCTGAAATATTCATCTAATGAAATACAACTAATCTGTTTGTTTCGCTACCGCGAGGGTTTTACTTTTTGTCTTGATACAAAAAGTAAACAAAAAAATCAAGACGAAAATATGCTTCTCCCCGCCCTTTGTGGCTTGTGGCTATCGCCACGTGTGCTTTGCACACTGGTAAAAAAACAAGGACATTTTGTTTTTTTACCAGCCACAAATTCCCGCCAGCGCAGGCCCGCATTTTCGCCGGGCCTACCCGCAAAGAAAACCGGAAGTCTCTGTAATAGAAACTTCCGGTTGCATTTTAAATTTTATGCCGCAATTTGTTATTGCACTTTGATAAATGTTCTTACCTCAAAATTACCAACTTCATCTGTGAGCCTTATTATATAATTACCTGACTGAATATTATTTAAATCTAAATTAAGGAATGTCCATCCTTCATCATTATACTTGGTAATTAAAACCCGTCCCTGCATATCTGTAACAGAAACATTTACAAAACTCCAGGCATCACCATTCGTGTTTGTGATAGCCTCTATAAAGAGTTCGCCCAACGCTGGATTAGGGTATAGCTTAATAACTGATGGGCTTTCATCATTTGATATTGGATTGTTAATCGGCATCGAATGCTCAATCATTACACCCTCTATTATTTCATCAAATGAACTGCTAAGAGCTAACGATAATAGAGCCTGAGCATATGCCTGACAATGCATATCATTTACGTCATATGCTATTTCAACTGTATGGTTATAAAGTGTCGGATTATTCATAATACCATAGCATTTAGACGGACTCGGTGTTAAATCAATATTAATTCCCATCATTTTAGTGGAATTATTCTCTCCAAATGCGCTTATAATTTGTCCTTTTAAACTGGTAGCTTCAATAAGATCCCCTTTTTCAATGTTAGCGTCCACCTTAGTACTCAAAAATACTTTCTCATCTTCCTCATCAAGTGCTTTAAGAATACTGTCTAAAGGGTTAATGCTAATAGTATCCCGCAAGTAATAGCCAACCACCTCATATAGATTGATATTTTTGGTTGCAGTTAGACCTCCTATTTTTTGATACAACTGTGATCTTTGGCTAAAAGTGCTTCTGACCGCATTGATAGAGTTTTTAATTCCGTTATGCAGTCCCATTGTTTGCACAACATTCCAAACCGGGTCAGAAATACCTGAATTGGCCAATAACACCTGCTGTATGTGACCCGGAGGTGGATTATGATTTAAATATGCAATTAGTACCTCATCTGATAAATAAGGGGATTTACTCATTAACATGTTTTTCTTGTTTCCGTTGCTTGCATTTGAATTTACATAAGCTAACAGATTGGATGTATTTCCTCCATCAATAAGGAGCTTTTGTTCTGCAATTTGTTGTCTTAATACTTTAACTTCTGCAATAAGGGTTTGTACACTCCTCGTTCCTATTTTGCTTGGGCAGCAAGTAGCACCGAATGTAGCGCAAGTGGTGCCTTCACATAAATCTTTATTTACAGGAGGTAAAGTATAATTGATAGGGTCAAAATAATTCGGTAATGCACCGTAGTGATATGTATAACGAAATTGTTGTACCGATGAATTGGCAAAAATATTCCATAACGGTGGCGAACCAGTATGATTAAACAAATTTCCGGCTGGTGGAAGACTAGATGAAATACAATAACCTTGGTCATAAGCAATCCTTCCACTGGTCACAACCAAATCTCCAAAAATAATAACATCATTAAACGTATTGCATTTCCAGCGCAAGCCTATTTGTCCGGGCCCCGGAAAACACTGGTTTGGAAAGGTTGCCATTGGATTGAAACATGCATTAGTTCCTTGTGATTGTCCACCAATATATAGATTATGGAAAGTATTTTTATAAATCTCATTATCATACGGCCCACTATTATTTACAATTATTCCATAAGAATTCCCAATGACCATTATCGTTGCATGGTTGATGTCTTGAAAATTATTTTCCTCTACTTTATAACCAGTACAACTATTCATATAAAGGCCATAAACTTGTGCCGCTGAATTTGGTGCTGCTGATTTATATAAGTTGAATTTATTTCTTAAAATCTGAGCATAGTTTACACCACTCAATAATATACTTCTGCGGTTGTTTATAAAGTTCGCATCCAAACAAGTAACTGTTCGCAACGGGTTACTGTTAGTTGATAAAATCCCCCAATATAGATTTTGAAAATTTGTATAATCCGTATTAGGCAATGAACATGGGAACAGCATTGATGTGCAGTTATTTTGAACGGTAATTTTTGCATCAATAGTTCTTAACCCTGTACCTAATGTTGAAGTTAATGAAGCATCCGTTGCAAATGAATTTTTAAAATCACAGCCTTTAAATGTAATATTTAGCAGGTCATTGAGGAAAACGTGATAGACAGGATATAGTGTTGGAATATTTAAAGCTGTTTGTGTTTCAAAATTACAATTTGTAAAAAAAGATTGATTTACGCTTCCAACAATATATTTTCGCATTTCAATATCGTACACATTATTTCTGAAAGTTGCATCCGTTGCACGAATCACTCCCCCATCATAACCGAAATCAAAACTAAATACTAAAGTACTTGGATTCATTGTGGCCTTTGATGCAATAATTCCTTTTTGAGCATGCTCCACAACACTTGGAATACTTCCATTATTCATCAGTTCTATTTTACCTTGCTTGGAAGTCGCATAAGTCGGTAATGTTTGTGAAAGACTTGGGTCCCCCTGTACCTGTGCTCCCATCCACATAACCGCCCCGGGGTTGCATCTATCATCAACAGTAAGTGTACATCCTTTGAGAATCAACCTGCCTCCAGCAGCGGAACTATTGCTTCTTAATACTTCAAGTATAGCCCCTGGATCTCCAGGTGAACCTTGTACAATTGGGGCAAAATGAATGTTCATGCCAATTATTGTAACAGTATGGCCTGCCGGAATAATCAACTTTTCCTGAATATAAGCATTTGGATTTCCAGAACTATTATTTAATGGGTTGCTGGTTGGCGTCCATGTTTGTACATTGGCTGTCCATGGCGCAGCTTGTCCGGCAGTATAAATTACCTGATCATAAACATTAGAACTTATGCAACATTCATCTGTTGAAGTAAAAAAATTCACATAATCCATTCCATCTATTTGATCGGGCAAAGTATAGGATGCACCACTATTTGACTCCATCACCTGACTCTGGAAATTATAGAAAGGAGAAATGGGAGTAACAGTATTTGTCCAGACAGCGGTGGCAGGATTATCAGTACCGCTAAGCATTGCAAAACGGTTATCATTAACAAAATACATGTTTCCATCTAAACCCATTTCTATAAATGAATACTTAAAATTCAATGCTTCACCTGCTGGTATAATTGAAGTAGGTATAGGAGTTACAATAGGTGTTGGTATTGTAAGATCAATATATTCTATGGGCCTGGGATGAAAGGGGACGTTAGTTTCATGTGTTATATAAAGATAGTTGCCATTTGCCGAGAACTCCAAACCGTGAATTTTAGCCTGTGGGTCGTTTGTAAAATAGAAATAGTGTTCTGATCCCGGTACTAAATTTCCTGTAGCATAATCCAATTCTGCTGTATATATAGCATGGGTTACGTTAGTTAAAGCAACCTGCATATTACCGGCACAAGCAATTTTATAATTGCCTGGGCCGCTTGGTTCAAACAATTCCATTTCTGAATGTTGAATTTGTGTAAGAGGCCCAGGGGTTGGAGCTGTTGTTGATGCATTACCATGAAAACTAATTCCGGTTCCAGTAATTTTAAATCTGTAAATTTCTCCCCATCCGTTATACGCAAAAACAAAACGGCTATTATCGGTCCGGAGCTTAGAGGCTGCATAATTAAACCATGTATTGAACAAATTATACGGACCACTTCCAGGCAACAGATCAGTTAACAAAAACGCATTATATGTATATGGCAAGGTAATATCATATTCAAATGCCCCAAACCTGCCTGGCAACTGATTGGTATTTGGTTGCGACATATCTAATATTGCATATAATGGTCTATGTACAGCATATGATGGATCAAGAGCCATAACAAAATCAATTGCACCGGAAAAGATATAATACCGATTGCAGTTTCCGGGGTCGGGTACTATGCAGAGTTCCGGGGTACCTATCATGGGCATACTTCCTCCCCATCCTTCCGCATTCATCTCATCAATAAAATAACCATCTTTATCATATACCCTTTCATCCACAATAAAGAAAAGCAGGTTGCCGTTAGCATCCGGCATGGAATTATGTGAATGTGATGCAACTTCACCACTGTAATCGTAAAATTGGGTAAGGCCGGGTTGTGGATATTGGGGGAGGGGGGTTAAAAAAGGGGGATTATAAAGCTTAGTAGGCAAACTCCATTTAGGATTCTGTGCCATTAACGAAAAAGCCGTATTAAAAAACAAGACGAGAGCAAAAATGCTGTGTGCCAGCAAAGCTTTTTTTGTTGAAATAGTTTTCATAGCTATGAGATTTAGTTATTTTGAAATAAAAGTCATAAAAAAAAAAAACGGTTAACAAAATTTTTATGCAAATACTTATTAACAATTTTGCATTTTCTTTGTATATTGTGCTAAATTTATGCCTGCTAGAATGGTTTATAGTTTTTACAAATGCTTAATTTTATTCGCTCTACAAACTTTTGTAGGCGGAATAATACATACTCAAACCATATTTTACCAGGATATTTTTCGCGGTGGTGTTACCGGTGCCGGATTTTCTGTTTGCCTGGGTGCAGGTTCGGGAGCAATTCCTATTTATATAGAACCGGGTAGCACTATACGGAAAGCCTTTTTGTTCTCTTATAGAGTTGGCGATTTAACCCCAGCTTTTACCTGTACATTTAATAGTATTCCTGTAACATTTTCTGAAACCAACCGGGTTACCCGCTTCCTTAATAATGGAGGTCTTCCATTTGCTCCAAATTACGCTATACATGCCATTGACATTACAAGTCTCGTATCTGTTGGTATTACTTCCTATCCAATTGATATTCCTGCGCCGGATACTCCAATGACCTGCCTCAACTGTAGATACAATTCAGTTTTTTTGGTTGTGTTATACGAAAACCCATTGATGGGAATGACAAATTCAACGATACTAACGAATGACAGGGATAAGGCCCTACTCAATCTATACAATGTTATAGACCTTAACCCTGTAAAAACCTCCTACCCTGTTGGCTTTTCGCTATACTCAGATAGACTATCTGCTTTTTTTGACAGCGCATTTGTAGTTGTAAATGGATATAATCTTGGTTTGATTGGTGCTGTGGACAATGTCAATGCAGGCTGGGGGTGTGGAGTTAAAGGGCATTTTTATTATCAGGATAGTTTATTGTTTAGCCTAGATGATGATACACCGGATAGTTTGATGGGCGGCAGCGATGGATTAGCAGATATTAGTAGTTATTTACCTAACAACACAACATCTTTCAATTTTTCAACCCAAGATCAGCATCCATTACCTAACGCTCCTTTTCTCACCTTCCACCTCGCCTATACCACTCCTTGCGATACTTTTACAGCAGGGCTTAGTAGCAACGATACCCTTATTTGTTTTGGTGATAGCATACAACTCTCTGCTTATGGCGGTATAAAATATAAATGGAAACCGAGTATTGGTTTAAGTTGCGATACTTGTGCTAACCCTTTTGCACAACCGGATAGTTCTACTTTATACACAGTACAAATATTTAATACCGATAGTTGCAGCAAAGTATTACCCATAAAAGTAAATGTAAGACCGCCCATTAGTTTTAATATAACTACCGTACCCGTTACCTGTGGCTTACAGGATGGTAGCATAACGGTAAATAATATTATTAATGCAACAGCACCTTTTAATTATGTACTTAATGGCCTGCCACAAGCTGCCAATAGTTTTACGGGGTTAGATACCGGAGCATACATTTTATATATTACCGATAGTAATGCTTGCAAGAGTAGCACCGTTGCTGTTATTTTAAACGATACCAATTATGTTACGGCCAATTTTTCTTCAACACCAATCACTGGTGTTAATCCTTTAGATGTAAACTTTACATATACCGGAAATAATGGGTCAGATTTTATTTGGAGCTTTGGTACTGGTGATAGCTCATTTATAAATAACCCCAATTATATTTATACTAATCCGGGAAGTTTTTTGGTCACTCTTATCACATGGGCCAACGATTCAACTTGTTCCGATACTGCAAGTGCCACTTTGCTTGTCAGTCCTGCTTTAGTTATAACACAATTTGTATCACCAAATAATGATGGCCAAAATGATACATGGATTATACAGGGCTTATCATTATATCCAAAAGCAGGTGTA
>Ga0105048_10000011_pt1 | contig 218310 bp, 188 predicted proteins | sample MAT05_FD_78382 | JGI IMG/M metagenome (GOLD analysis project Ga0105048, IMG submission 78382) | Freshwater microbial communities from Lake Fryxell liftoff mats and glacier meltwater in Antarctica - MAT-05 | ecosystem: Environmental > Aquatic > Freshwater > Ice > Liftoff microbial mat | place...
CCAATCGAAGATCTACGAAGACTACTCGAAGGCGTTCGTCGAAACGACTGGACTCCCCTTGTCCCTGCAGCCGGTAGAGGCCTGGCAATTGGCTCTCCGCTCTCATCCGAAGGAAAGCCCCTTTTGTGCCATCATGTCCAAGAACAGCCGGACCTGCGCCGCCTGTCTGCAAGTTCAGGACCAGGCCAGGACCCAAAGCAAGACCGAGCCAACCACGGTCCGCTGCTTCGCCGGCCTCTGCGACACCGTCGTTCCCGTCCGTCTGGGGAACGAGGTGTTCGGATACCTCCAAACCGGCCAGATCTTCTCCCACACCCCTACCCGCAACCAGTTCGCCCGCACCGCCCGGCAGCTGGTGGAATGGGGCCTGAAAGTGGACCTGGCACAAGCCGAGGAGGCCTATTTCCACACGCGAGTCATAGGCCCGAAGCAATACGAGGCCATGGTCCGGCTGCTCTCCATCTTCGCCGAGCACCTGTCGATGGTCAGCAATCAGCTGGTCGTCCAGCAGGACAATGCCGAGCCCCAGATGATCGCCCGTGCGAGGGAGTTCATCCGGGAGCACCAATCCGAGGATTTATCCCTCACGGAGGTCGCCAAGGCGGTCAATTGCAGCACGTTTTACTTCTGCAAGATGTTCAAGAAGACGACGAGTCTTCACTTCACCGAGTATCTCGCCCGTGTCCGCATCGAAAAGGCCAAGAACCTCCTCCTCAACCCCAACCTCCGCATCAGCGAGATCGCCTACGAGGTCGGGTTCCAATCCCTCACCCATTTCAACCGCGTCTTTCGCCGTCTGGTCGGTGAATCCCCCACAGAATACCGGCAAAAGCTCCCCCACCCATGAGCCGTTCCTCCGGACACCCTGCCAACCTTGAGCACCTCTTCCTGACCCGCCGGCAGTTTCTCGCCCGGGCCGGTATGGGCATGGGCCTGCTGGGGCTCGCCGGACTCGGCGGCACCCCGCCCGCGCACGCGTCCGGGTATGTCAACCCGATGCTCCCCCGCCTGTCGCAGTTCCCCGTCAAAGCCAAACGGGTCATCCACCTGTTCATGAACGGAGGGCCCTCCCACGTCGACACCTTCGACCCGAAACCCGCCCTTGACCGCCTCGCCGGCAAAGCTCTTCCGATGGGCACGCTCCCCACCGAGCGACGCACCGGAGCCGCTTTCGCGTCGCCCTTCAAATTCCGGAAGTATGGGCAAAGCGGAATTGAAGTCAGCGAGCTCTTCGCCAAGACCGCCGAGAGCATTGATGACATTGCCGTCATTCGTTCGATGCATGCGGATGTCCCCAACCACGAACCGTCTCTGCTGCTGATGAATTGCGGCGAGGCTCGGCTCGTACGCCCCAGCCTCGGTTCCTGGCTCACTTACGGCCTCGGAACCGAAAATCAGAATCTCCCCGGCTTCATCGCCATGTGTCCCGGGGGCTACCCCATTCAGGAGTCCCAGAACTGGCAGGCCGGTTTCCTACCCAGTGTGTTCCAGGGCACCTACATCGATTCCCAACACACCCAGATCGACCGGCTCATCGAAAATATTCGCAACAGCTCGATCCCGCTCCAGGAACAGCGCACCCAACTCGATCTCCTCCACCAACTGAACGAACGCCACAGCCGCGATCGCGATCGTGACGCCAGCCTGGAGGCCCGAATCCATTCCTTCGAGCTCGCGTACGCCATGCAAATGGAAGCGGCCGACGCCTTCGACATCTCAAGCGAACCTGAATCGATCCGAAAGATGTACGGCGAGGGCCAGCAGGCCCGCCAAATCCTCATCGCCCGACGCCTTGTGGAACGTGGCGTGCGCTTCGTTCAAGTCTGGCACGGAGCGGGCCAACCCTGGGACAATCACGACGATCTGGAGATCAATCACCGCCGTCTCGCCGGCGAATGTGACCAAGCCATCGGAGCCCTGCTCAAGGATCTCAAACAACGCGGACTGCTCGACGAAACGCTCGTCATCTGGGGCGGCGAATTCGGACGCACCCCGACTGTCGAACTCCCTACCCCCGGCTCCAACGCCGGAAAAATCAACGGCCGCGACCACAATCACCACGGCTTCACCATGTGGATCGCCGGCGGCGGCGTTCGAGGCGGTTACGTGCACGGCGCCACCGATGAGTTCGGATTCAAAGCCGCCGAGAAGCCCGTCCATATTCACGACCTTCACGCCACCCTGCTGGCGTTGCTCGGGTTCAATCACGAACAGCTGACCTTCCGTCACGCCGGTCGGGACTTCCGACTCACCGATGTCCACGGACAGGTGGTCCGGGATCTGATCGCCTGACCCTGCCCCCTTCGCAGGCCATGAAACGCTCCCTCCTCGAAGGCTCATCCTTCGCATACCGCCGTCCGCGAATGCCCCTCAGAACACCCGCACCCGCTCTGCTCGCATGGGCCCTCGTCCTGCTCGGCTCACCATTCGCCCCAGCCGCCGAGCTCTTCCTCGACTTTTCCACCCTGAAAACGGGCCCTCCGCCCCCGGAATTCCGGATCAGCCTCACCGGTGCCGGCACTCTCCCCGACTGGCATGTTCTTCAAGTCGCGGCTGCCCCGACTCTTCCAGCCCTCATACCCGAATCGCCCTCGCCCGTGTCCGAGACCGTCCTGGCTCAGGTCTCCGAAGACCCCGCCGATGAGCGATTCCCCTTACTGATTTACGAGAAGGAATCTTTTAGCGATTTCACCGCCACCTTGAAGTTCCGGACCGTCGGAGGACGCACGGAACGCATGGCCGGTCTGGCTTTCCGGCTCGTCGACGAAAAGAACTATTACGTGGTCCGCGCCAGTTCCATTGGCAACTCATTCCGCTTTTACAAATTCGTCGAGGGCGTCCGCAGCGCACCGATCGGCCCCGAAATCCGCATCCCAAGCGGTGAATGGCACACCCTCGAAGTCTCCTGCAGAGGTAACGAGATCCGCTGTCGCCTGAATGATCAAGACACCATCCCGCCGCTCAACGACACAAGCTTCCTGAAAGGAAAGCTCGCCTTGTGGACCAAGTCCGACTCGGTCAGCCACTTTGGCAGCCTCCGTGTCGCGTACGAAGCTCTGAAGACCCTTCCCCAACGCCTTGTCGACGGCGCCCTGCAGAAGTACCCACGCCTGCTCGGAATCACCGTTTTCGCGGAGGATGGCGGTCGCGTGGAAGCCCTGGCTTCCTCCGATACATCCGAGGTAGGCAAATCCGCGACGGAAGAAGAGATCCGAACCCTTCGCAAAGGCACCATTCTCGCGGGAAACTCCAAGCAATCGTCCTCGGCCGTCTTCGCTATTCGCGACCGTAATGGGGATCCCATGTTCGCCGTCCGGCTCAAGATGCGCACCTTCGCCGGACAAACCGACAACAACGTCGCTGCCCGCGCACGACCGATCATCGAACATTTAGAAACCCTGGTAGGGGCAGCCGACGTCCTGCGAAAGTGACCGGAATCGTCGGTCCAAGGTCTGTTTCAGCGTTCGGAATCACCCGAAACCCCAGAAAAACTAGTTGCGCTGAAGGGTTTCCGGGGATAGAGCAAGACCTGTCGCAGGTTATTCGGCTGCTTCGATTGGCCCAAGGCGGGGAGCCTCTGCGACAGTTTTCCAGTTTCGAAACGTTGGATCCCGGAGCGTTCTTGTTTTGGGTACTCGTCCCGTGGGCCGTTCCGAAGACGGCAATCTGCAGTCATGAACAACGCAAATGTGAGCGTGCCGGAGTATGGTTCCGGCTACCTTGAGGTGTCCGAAAAGGGTTTTGGCTTCCTGAGGTCACCCGAACACCGGTATCAGCCCCGTCCGGCGGACGTCTTTGTCACGCCCGACACCATCAAACGTCACTTTCTCCGCGAAGGCTGCCTGGTCGATGGTCGCCTCCAACCTCCCCACCGGGGCGTCAGCCCCCAGTTGCGCGAGGTCGTCAAAGTCAATGGCATGCCCTTCAACGAATTCGTGAAATCCGTCCGCTTCGAAAACCTCACCACCATCGATCCGATCGAAAAGTTCCGCCTGGAAACGACTCCAGACCTTCTCGAAATGCGGATCATCGATCTGGTCACCCCGATCGGCAAAGGCACACGCGGCCTCATCGTGGCCCCGCCCCGCACCGGCAAAACCACCATTCTCAAGCAGATCGCCAACTCCGTCGCAACCAACCACCCCGACGTCACCGTCATCGTCCTGCTCATCGACGAACGTCCCGAGGAAGTCACCGACTTCCAACGCTCCGTCAAGGCCGAGGTTGTCGCCTCCTCGAATGACATGGATCTGGAAACCCATGTCCGCCTCTCCCGCTTCACCATCGAACGCTGCCGTCGCATGGTCGAAACCGGCAAAGACGTCTTCGTTCTGCTCGATTCCATCACCCGCGTCGCCCGCGCCTACAACAGCGTCCATGGAGGCAGCGGCCGAACCATGACCGGTGGCGTCGACGCCCGCGCCCTGGAAATTCCCCGTAAAATGTTCGCATCCGCCCGCAAGATCGAAAACGGCGGCTCACTGACCATCGTCGCTACCGCGCTGGTGGATACGGGCTCCCGCATGGACGAACTCATTTTTCAGGAGTTCAAGGGAACCGGTAACATGGAACTTATCCTGGACCGCAAACTCTCCGACCGCCGTCTCTACCCAGCCATCGACATCCCGAAGAGCGGGACGCGCAAGGAAGAAAAACTCTTCTCACCGAAGCAAATCGATGCCGTTCGAAAGCTTCGCCGCATGATGGTTGAATTGAATCCGGTGGAGGCCATGGAAACGCTCACCGGCGCGGTTCGGAAGTACAAAACCAACGACGAACTGCTCGCCAAGTTGCTTTAGTTCGGCCCCGGCTCGTGTCACCACAGTGGCTGCTACCGCTGTTCCTCCCGGAACAACGCTTCCCTTCCCTTCCCCGTTTGCCTTCGCACCCAGGGGAGGCATGCTAACCCATCTAAAGCCATGCCACTCCCTACGGATCCCTACATCGCCGAAACTCAGGAATGGGTCAACCGAGCCGTGGTGGGCCTCAACCTTTGCCCCTTTGCAGCCGCCGTGATGGTAAAAAACCAGATCCGCTACACCGTCAGCCTGACAACCGATTGCAGCCAATTGCTCGACGTGCTGCGACAAGAACTCCAGTACCTCGCAAGCGCGCCACCGGAAAGAACCGAAACCACCCTGGTGATCCATCCCCACGTGCTGCAGGACTTCGCGGAATACAACCAGTTCCTCGCGGACGCCGAGGAAGCCGTCGAGGTTCTCGGCTACACCGGAATTTTTCAGGTGGCCAGCTTTCACCCTGACTATCAGTTTGCCGACACCAGGCTCGACGATATCACCAACGCGACCAACCAATCGCCTTACCCCACCCTGCACCTGATCAGGGAAGAGAGTATCGAGCGTGGGCTGGAGAGCTTTCCGAACCCCGATTTGATCTACGAGGCCAACAAGGACACCATGCGCAAGCTTGGGTCCGAGGGTTGGTCCCTCTTGCGCGAATTGTGTCGTAGCTCCGCGGCGAACCCAGCCGGACCATCGCCCAACGAGGGGCCCCGCACAGACGGCTGATCGAAGCCAAGAGACCCCCCCAACACCTAGCTCTTGCCAGCCTCGTCGGTCTTGGGTGCGCGACCGGCAGCAGCCGTGGCGGAACCAGCGACTTCGGCAGGAAGGTCCACCCATTCCAGGATGGCTAACTGCCCGGCGTCGCCGCGACGGAGCGCTGCGATCTTCACGATACGGGTGTAACCGCCAGAGCGATCCCGATATGCGGGTGCCAGCTTGTCGAACAGAATGTGCACGACATCTTCGCTCTCCTTCCAAGCCAGTCGCTCGGCTTTGCTGTCGAATAGGGAGCGCGGTTGCTGATGCAGTCGGGCGGCAACAAGGCGCCGGCAGTGCACATTTTCGGCGAGCTTCACCGCCTTGGCCTTGTCGTCGCCGGTTGTCGCGGCAGCCGCAGCAGCATTACCGCGCTTGCCAAGCGTCAACATGCGTTCAGCAACGCGTTGAGCAGCCTTGGCCTTAGCCAGGGTGGTTTGAATGCGCCGGTGCTTGATCAGACTGTTCACCATATTGGTGAGCATCATGTTCCGATGTTCGGACGTCCGCCCCAGCTTGGCGGTTTTCTTAAGGTGACGCATGGCCTAGACGGTAACGGGTTCTTCCTTGGGCGCTTCGAGCAAGGCGGGGTCGATGTTCATCCCCAGGGACAGGCCGAGCGCGGAGAGCTTGTCCTTGATCTCGTTGAGAGATTTCTTGCCGAAATTGCGGTACTTCAACATCTCGCTCTCGGTCTTCATCGCCAATTGGCCGACCGTGGTGATATTGGCGTTGTTGAGGCAGTTCGCCGCCCTGACCGACAATTCGATCTCGTTGACCGACATTGTCAGGAGCTTCTTGAACTTCTCGCGCTCCTCGTCCTCCTTGCCGCGTTCTTCCTCGAACTGAACAGCATTCTCATCGTAGCTGTAGAACGGTTCGAGATGTTTCTTCAGGATCGAACTCGACTGGAGCAGGGCGTCCTGGGGCGTCAGTCGTCCGTCCGTCCAGATCTCCAGAAGCAGCTTGTCGTAATCCGTGCGCTGTCCAACCCGAGCCGACTCGACGTTGTAGCGAACCCGGGTCACCGGAGAGAAGATCGAGTCGATCGCGATCACACCAATGGGCTGATCGAGACGCTTGTTTTCGTCCGCAGGACAAAACCCGCGGCCGACCTTCACTTCCAGCTCCATCTCAAGCTTCTTCTTTTTGTCGATTGTACAGATCAGCTGCTTTGGATTGACCAATTCCAGCTTATCCGTCGGATCGATGTCCGAAGCGGTGACGGCGCCTTCCTTGTTGACTGACAACCGAAGGAGTTGCGCGTCCCGGGAGAAGTTCTTGAACTTCACCTTCTTCAGATTCAGGACGATCTCTGTCACATCCTCCACGACACCATCCACGGTCGTGAATTCGTGCATAGCGCCATCCACCTTGAATGAAGTGATGGCCGCCCCCTCCAAGGACGATAGCAGTACCCGCCGCAGGCTGTTGCCAATCGTGTAGCCATAGCCCGTTTCAAAGGGCTCGGCCGTGAATTTGGCATACGTGTCTGTCGCGGTGGTCTCATCCTTAACTAACCGCTTGGGCATTTCAAAACGACCTAGTCTGACTGGCATGTTTTCCTTTTGGCAGATGCAAACTGCCCGTCGGAGCACTCCCGCTGCCCCGTCCGAGCCGTATATCAGCCATGGAGCCGCCTTGCGGCCGCTCCGTTGGATTCAGTTAGCGGGAGTAAAATTCGACGACGGCTTGTTCGTTGGCGATGGGCTGGATGTCCTCCCGGGATGGCATCCGAACCACCGTGCCTTTGAGGCCTTCCTTGGTCAGCACGATCCATCCCGGAATGGGACGGCTGGTGGAAAGCTCCAAGCCTTTGTTCGCGAGCTGGCGCGACACGGCATTGGCACGGATCTCGATCACGTCGTTCGCCTTAACGGCGAAGGAAGCAACGTCAACCTTTCGGCCATTCACCTTCACATGACCATGACAGATCATCTGACGGGCGGCAGGACGGGTGCTCCCAAAGCCGAGGTGGTACACAATGCTGTCCAAGCGTGTCTCCAGCAACTGGAGCATCTGTTCGCCTGTGACACCACGACGGCGCGCTGCCGTCTCGTACACCCGGCGGAATTGGCGCTCCTGGAGGCCGTAATAATAACGCAGCTTCTGCTTCTCCAGCAGACCGAGCGCGTAGTCGGTGACCTTGCGGCGCGACTTGGGCCCGTGTTGCCCGGGCGGATAGTTGCGCTTCTCGACGGATTTTGAATACCCGAAGATGGGTACTCCCAAACGGCGGCTGATGCGCGCCCGTGGACCTGTATATCTTGCCATGACCTTGTTCTCCTGAGGTAGATCCGTTGGTTCAGACGCGGCGCTTCTTGCGCGGACGGCACCCGTTATGCGGGATCGGCGTCTCGTCGCGGATCGCGCTGATCTCCAGACCAATCGCCTGAAGGGCGCGGATCGCCGATTCCCGACCGGAACCGGGTCCCTTCACGCGTACCTCGATCTCCTTCAAGCCGTGGGCCATCGCCTGACGCGCCGCATCCTGTGCCACCTGCTGGGCGGCAAACGCGGTGCTCTTGCGGGAGCCCTTGAAGCCGACCCGGCCGGCACAGGACCAGCCGATCAGATTCCCCTGCATGTCGGTGATCGAAACCTGGGTGTTGTTAAACGTGGCCAAAATGTGGGCCACCCCAACCACTATGTTCTTCGCTCCCTTGGCCTTGATGATCTTCTTGGGGCCAGTATCGGTTCCAAGGATCTCAGCTGCGGTTGGTGCGCTTGCAGCCATCGGGACCAGCCCCACCGGAGCGGCAGATGCACCTTCGGTGCTGGGTGCCGCGGGCGCGGCTGCGGCACCGCCCTCAGCGGCGGGTGCCTTCTTGGACTTCGCAGGACGCCCCTCTCCGCCTGAGGCCTTCGCCGGTTTCGGCGAGGCCTGCTCGGGGGCGGCAGGGGTAGGTTTGTTCTTCTCTTCAGCCATGGCGACGAATTAGTGAATGCCTGCTTTGGCGTTCGGATTGCGCTGCACGCCGACGGTCTTCCGGGGACCCTTCCGCGTGCGGGAGTTGGTCTGTGTGCGCTGGCCGCGGACCGGAAGGCCGCGAAGGTGACGAACACCTCGGTAGCACTTGATTGCCTGCAACCGTTTCAGGTTGAGACCAATCTCGCGCCGCAGATCGCCTTCGATCACGTACTTCCCGTCCTGGATGGCGTGAACAATCTGCGAGAGCTGTTGCTCCGTCAGATCCTTCGCGCGCAGTCCGAGCGGGATGTTGGCCCGCTCTAAAACCTCCAGAGCGTTCTTTGGACCGATCCCGTAGATGTATCGAAGCGCGACCTCGATGCGCTTCTCGCCGGGAATCTCGACACCAATGATGCGTGGCATGGGAAGATATCAGCCTTGTCGCTGCTTATGGCGGGGGTTGGAACAAATAATGCGGATCACGCCTTTTCGGCGGACCACCTTGCAATTCTCACACAGTTTCTTGACCGAAGCCCGGACTTTCATGGCGACTCATTTCTGTCGATTCGTAATGCAACCAGTTGACAGGTCGTAGGGCGACATTTCCACCACAACCAGGTCTCCCGACAATATGCGGCTGAAATCCAACCGCATCTTCCCAGAGACGTGAGCCAAAATTCGATGACCGTTGGGTAATGCCACCCGGAACGTTGTGTTCGGCAGCACTTCCACCACGGTCCCTTCGGCCTTTATGGCATCCTCTCGTGACACGTCAAAATCTCAGGCGCGCCGTCCGTGATGAGGACGGTATGCTCAAAATGGGCGGAGAGCTTGCCATCGGCCGTGACAACCGTCCAGCCGTCATTCAGCACCCTCACATCCCGCCGTCCTGCATTCACCATCGGCTCGATCGCAATCGTCATTCCTGGCTTTAGCCGGGGCGACGATCGACCAGCCTCCACAAAATTCGGAACCTGAGGTTCCTCGTGGACGCTCCGGCCGACCCCATGACCCACGAATTCGCGCACCACGCTCAACCCAGCGGCTTCGACGAACTCCTGGATCGCAGCTGATATGTCGCTAACCCTGTTCCTCCCTCGCGCCGAATCAATGCCACGAGCCAAGGACTCCCGGGTTACGTCCATCAGACGTTGCCCTGCTGGATCACATCCGCCCACCGCAAACGTGGCCGCCGTATCACCGACGAAACCACGAAAAAGAACACCCACATCCACACTCACCAAGTCTCCAAACTGCAACCGCCGCGGACCGGCGATCCCATGGACAACTTCTTCGTTCACCGAGATGCACGTGTGCCGGGGAAAGGATCGGTAACCCAGAAACGCACTTCGCGCCCCGAGGATCCTAATCCGTTCCGCCGCAAACTCGTCCACCTCCAAGGTCGTAATCCCTGGTTTGAGCCAGGCACCCGTTTCCTCAAGAACTGTTTGTGCAATCCGGCTTGCCTGCCGGATCGACGCAATCTCTGTTTGGGTCTTAATCACACCCATTCAGATCCGCGTCTCGACATGTTCTCCAACACGGCTCCCGTCCAAACGGGCGCACCGCGCAGGGTCTTTCAATGAACCCGAATCAAAATCTGCCACGGACACGGCCCTTCTTCAGGAACCCGTCATAGTGACGCATCACCAGGAATGACTCCAATTGACGCAAGGTGTCGAGCAACACACCGACCGTGATGAGAATGCTCGTCCCACCAAAGAAACTCGCCACGTCCAAAGGAACATCCAGGATACGATAAAGAATGATGGGCAGGATCGCAATCGTCGCCAGGAACACCGCACCCGCCAGGGTGATCCGACTCATGGTCCAGTGGAGGAAATCACTCGTAGCCTGCCCCGGACGAACACCCGGGATATAGCCGCCATACTTCTTCAGATCATCTGCGATTTGGATCTCGTTAAAGATCGTCGCGACCCAGAAGTAGGAGAAAAAGATGATCATCGCCGCTTCCATCATCAGATACGGCGCCTTGCCATACGAGATCGCCGTGCCCAGTGATTTCAAAAAGGCAAGTTGGTCAAATCGTCCGCCCAGCGTGATCAGCAGCTTCTCCGGGAACATCAGAATCGCCTGTGCAAAAATGATCGGCATGACACCCGCCGCATTCACCCGAAGGGGCATGAACGAGCTTCCGCCAGGAACGACCTTGCGGCCCACGGATCGCTGAGCGTACTGGACCGGGATCTTGCGCTGAGCCTGGGTGACTGCAATGACCGCGGCCACGACCGCCACCAACAAGCCCACGAGGATCAGCGCGTGGAAGATGTTCTTGCCGCCCGTCCCACCAGCCGGAAAGAACATGTAATAAACGCCGGACGCGGTTTGCGGAAGCCGGGCCAGAATGCCGATGGTGATGATCAATGAAACACCGTTGCCGATGCCTCGTTCGGTGATTTGCTCACCCAACCACACCAAAAGCATCGTTCCCGCGGTCAGGAGCACTACCGTCTGGATGCGGTACCACCAGATCGGTTCCATGATCACCAACCGATCTTGGAAACTGGAGAAACCGGGGATCGACTGCGGGTTCTCCCAACCCAAGGCCATTGCAAACCCCTGACCTAGACACAGCACCAACGTCAGGTACCGGCTGTACTGGACGATCTTCATCCTCCCGCCTTCCTCGCGAGCCAGTTTGCTCAGACTGGGGACAACTGCCCCCAGGAGTTGGATGATGATCGTCGCGCTAATGTAAGGCATGATACCCAGGGCGCCCAACGCACAGCGCTCCAAAGCTCCTCCCGTGAAGAGGCTGTACATGCTGATCAGGGAGTTGCCTCCGCTGTTCCTCTGCACCTCTTGCAGGAACTGGGTCAGCGCTCCGCCGTTGAGCCCCGGCAGCGGAATGATCGCCACCACCCGACACACGGTCAAAAGACCCAATGTGAAGAGCAGCCGCGATTTTAGCTCCGGTACTCGGAAGCAATTCGCCAGGGTAGAAAGGATCTTGGACAGCATGCCGGCCTCGAATGCCTTTGCGCGTCAGGCCTTCGCCGGAGCACCGGAAGGTGCCACGACGTGACATTCACCGCCGGCCGCCTCGATCTTGATGCGCGCCGACGCACTAAAAGCGTCCGCATGCACAATAAGGCGCCGATCCAGATCCCCGTCTCCGAGGACTTTGATTCGCTTCACAGGACCGCGGGCGATCCCGGAATCCCGCAAAGCCTTCGGATCGACCGTGGATCCGGCCTCAAAACTCATCAGGCTCGCCACATTGATCGGGATGTACTCGACGCGATGTCGGGCATTGTTGAATCCCCGCTTGGGAACCCTTCGGATGAGCGGCATCTGACCGCCCTCAAATCCGACCCGGAGCGACCCGCCGGCGCGCGCGGATTGACCCTTGCCACCACGGCCGGATGTCTTGCCTTTGCCGCTCGATTCACCGTGGCCTAGGCGCTTAGAACCGTGCCGGGCACCCGGTCGATTCGTTAAAGTGTGGAGTCGCATGATAAGAAGATTCGAGTTTAAGCAAGAACCGGCGCCTTCGCCGAAACCGTGATGCCGCGTGAGCGGAGAATGTCCTCCCGCGTCCGCAGTCGCAGCAAGGCCGATAAGGTTGCTTTGGCCACATTAGCTGCATTCTTAGAGCCGAGAGACTTACTGAGAACGTTACGGACCCCCGCCGCGTCAAGAACGGCCCGAACCGTCTTCCCGGCGATCACACCGGTACCTTCGCTGGCAGGTCGCAGCAACACTCGGGCACCGTCAAACGCCGAGAGAATCTCGTGCGGAATCGTGGTGGTAGCCAGGGCCACTTTCACCATGCTCTGCCGAGCAACCGATCCGGCCTTCTTGATCGCCTCGGCCACTTCACTGGCCTTGCCCAGACCCAATCCAACCTTGCCCTTGCGGTCCCCAACCACCACCAGAGCGCTGAAGCTAAACCGACGGCCACCCTTAACCACTTTCGCCGAGCGATTGATGAAGATGACCTTCTCAGTCAGCTCATTGCCATCTTTGTCGAGGGTCGGCCCCTCGGGTTGTCGGGGACGCCGTCCACGTGGACCACGCTGTCCGCGGTCACCACCACCACCCCGCCCTTCGGGCCCACGCGGGGTCACGGCTGCGGGTGCGTCCGGCACACGAGCTTCTGGGGGCCGGGTTTCCGGCGCCTTGTCGCCGGCCACTTGCTGTACTGGATCTGCCATATCGTGGGGAGTTGCGTCAGAATTGCAGGCCGGCTTCTCGCGCAGCATCAGCCAATGCCTTCACTTTGCCATGGAACTTTGCGCCAGCTCGGTCGAAGACGACCTGCTTCACCCCTTTGGAGATGGCGGCCTGGGCGGCGACGGCGCCCACGCGCTTGGCCGATTCCACGTTGGCCTTCAACGCACCCTGGGCCAAGAGATCCTTCGCCCGGGTCGAAGCAGACGCAATTGTTGCGCCAACGCTGTCGTCGATGAATTGAACGTAAATGTGCTGCCCGGTGAACTTGACGGCCATGCGCGGACGTTCCGGTGTGCCAACCACTTTCTTCCGAATGCGGAAGCGGCGGAGTTGGGCGAGGCGTTGCTTGGTCTGGATATTCATGGATCGGCAGGTGGGAGACGCTCGGTGTCGCCACCAACGGTTTACTGTACGGTCTTGCCTTCCTTGCGCCGGACCTGTTCACCGACGTAACGCACGCCCTTCCCTTTGTAGGGCTCCGGCGGGTAATAGGATCGGATTTCGGCGGCAATTTGGCCTACCAACTGACGATCGGGGCCCTCGATGCTGATCTTGGTGTTTTCCTCAACCGTGACCTTGATCTGGTCCGGAATGGGATAGTTGATCGGATGCGAGTAGCCGAGGCTGAGGTTCAGCACCTTCCCCTGGAGTGCCGCTTTAAACCCGACCCCTTGGATCTCAAGCTTCTTGCTGAAGCCATCAACAACACCCTTGACCATGTTGTTGAGTACAGCTCGCGCTAGACCGTGAAACGCTTTCGCTTGTGCTGAGTCGTCGGGGCGTTTGACAAGGATATTGCTATCCTTGATCTCGACTGTGGTATGGGCTGGCAGCACGAATTCCAAACGGCCCTTGGGGCCTTCAATCTTCACGCGGCCTGCGCCAACATCCACTTTGACCTTTGCGGGAATGGCCACCGGCATTTTTCCGATACGGGACATAATACGGGTCCTTTCAAACTACCATATTGAACAAAGGAGTTCGCCACCCAGATTGCGCTTTCGCGCTTCGCGATCCGTGACGATTCCGGAGGAGGTCGACAGAACCACCACTCCGAGCCCGCCCCGCACCTTAGGGATTTCGGTGGAGCACGCGTACACCCGGCGGCCCGGACTGCTCATACGGCGCAAACCTTCCAAAACGGTTTTTTTACCGACGTAACGCAGCTTCATTCGAATCTGCTTCTTGGTGGCGCCTTCCACCGAGACGTCGGTCAGGTACCCTTCGCTCTTGAGCACGTGTGCGAGGCTCTCCTTGAGCTTCGAATGCGGGACAAGAACATCAGGATGCTGCGCGCGCGCGGCATTCCGCAGGCGGCAGAGTAGATCAGAAATAGGATCGCTCAGCATACGCTTACCAGCTCGCTTTCGTGACTCCGGGAATCAGGCCGTTCAATGCCATCTCGCGGAACGTGATGCGGGACACTCCAAATTTGCGTATGTAACTCCGGCGGCGTCCGGTCAACTTACAACGATTGGTCACACGCACCGGGCTTGCATTGCGGGGCAGCTTGGCCAACCCCTCGTAATCACCCCGCGCCTTGAGTTCAGCCCGCTTGGCGGCGAACTTTGCCACCGTGGCTCGCTTGCGCTTCTCGCGCTCCATCCAGGATTTCTTGGCCATACGATCTCGGGTCGGTCTTAAAGTCTTTTCAGCGTTCCGCGAACGGCATCCCCATCATCTTGAGCAGGTCCCTGGCATCGTCGTCGGATTGCGTCGATGTAACGATGGTGATGTCCATGCCTTGGTGCCGCTTGATCTTGTCCAGGTCGATCTCAGGGAAGATCGTCTGATCATTCACACCCAAAGTGTAGTTCCCACGTCCGTCAAAATGCCGCGGATTGAGTCCACGAAAATCCCTAATGCGCGGCAAGGCGGTCGCAACCAGGCGATCGAAGAACTCATACATCCGGTCGCGACGAAGAGTAACGCGGCAACCGACCGGCTGCCCCTTGCGCAGTTTGAAATTGGCGACGCTCTTCTTTGCCTTATTGATTACCGGCTTTTGGCCGCTGATTGCGGTCAGCTCCTTCGCGGCATCATCCATGGCAACCTTCTCCAACTGGCAGCTCACGCCCATGTTGATGACGATTTTTTCAAGCTGTGGCACCTGGTGGACGTTGGCAAACCGACCGATTCCCAAGAGGGCCGGGCGGACTTCCTTGATGTACTTGTCGTAGAGACGGGACTTCATTTTGGGCTCCTCAGGCCTTGGGTTCGGCACTCTGTCCGGCACGGCGTGTCTCGAACCGGGTTACCAGCATGACGTTCGATGCGTGCAAAGTTCCCTCACGTTCCACAATGGCTCCCTGGGGATGCCTTTGGGACTTTCGGGTGTGCCGCTTGACGATGCGCACGCCTTCGACCACCACCCGGCCGGCCTTGGGCAGAATGGCTAGGATTTTCCCGCGTTTGCCGCGTTCAGATCCAGAAATCACGACAACTTCGTCGCCCCTCTTCACATGCAATCGAGAACTCATGGCTTTTAGACAACCTCTGGCGCGAGGGAAATGATCTTCATGAACCGCTTTTCGCGCAACTCGCGCGCCACGGGGCCGAAGATGCGGGTGCCGCGGGGATTGTTGTCCTTGTCGATGATCACCACCGCGTTGGAATCAAAGCGAAGATAAGAACCGTCGTTCCGCCGGATCGCTTGTCGCGAACGGACAATGACGGCGTTACAGACCTCGCTCTTTTTAACGGTGCCATCCGGCGCCGCTTCCTTAATATGGACCTTGACGATGTCGCCCACGGCGGCATATCGCTGGTTTCTGCCGAGGACGCCGATGCAGGCTGCCCGCCGCGCACCGGTGTTGTCGGCAACGTCGAATATAGAACGAATCTGAAACATGGCGTCTTGCGATTAGCTTGCCGCGACAGCGGCGGTGGCATGTGCTGGACGAACGACTTCGATCAGCGTCCAGCGCTTCAAGCGCGAGAGTGGACGTGATTCGCGAATCCGAACCGTATCGCCGACCGATGCCTGTTCGGATTCATCGTGCGCGTAGTGCTTGCTGTAGCGGGTCACGATCTTCTTGAAGCGGGGATGGGTGACTCGCCGCTCGACGCGGACGACAATCGTCTTGGTCATCTTGTCGGAGATGACTTCGCCGGTGCGTTCCTTTTGGACGCGCGTGGTCTGGGGAGTATCCGTCATACGGCGGCAGTGGGTGAATTGCGTCGTTGGGAGATGGCAGTTTCGACACGCGCAATATCTTTGCGCAGCACGCGTAGCCGCGAGGTCTTCTCCAGCTGGGCGGTGGCTTTTTGCAGGCGCAAGTTGAACAACTCGCGCCGCAGGTCGGACGAGCGAGCGCTCAGTTCCGGCACAGTGAGATCTTTTAGTTCCGCGAACTTCATGGCTAGGTCGGCGTCAGGCGAGGTGATGGCGGGAGACGAAACGGGTGCGAATTGGCAACTTGTTAGCGGCCAAACGCATGGCTTCCCGAGCCAGCGCTTCTGGGATGCCATCCACTTCGAAGAGGATGGTCGCAGGCTTGATGACAGCGACCCACGATTCCACGCCGCCTTTACCTGTACCCATTCGAACCTCAAGCGGCTTTTTCGTGTACGATTTGTCGGGGAAGATGCGAATCCACATCTTGCCACGGCGTTTCATGTGACGCGTGATGGCGACGCGGGCAGCCTCGATCTGCTTCGTGTCCATCCAGCAGCGTTCCAGCGCCTGCAATCCGTATTCGCCAAAGGCGACGGCGTTGCATCGCGTGGCGATGCCAGTGCGACTTCCGCGCTGCATCTTCCGGTACTTCACCCGTGCGGGCATCAACGGCATAAGCCTAGTATCTCCTCGTGCTCGGTTGCGGGTTGGTTAATTCCTGGGGCCGGCGGACGCGGTAATTCCCGCGGGCGGCATCGGCGACGCAGCCGGTGCACCGGGTGGTCGCTGCTTTTCAGGCTTGCGCTCGCCTTTGCACACCCAGCATTTCACACCGAGCTTGCCGTAAACAGTTCGGGCTTCGGCGAAGCCATATTCGATGTTCGCACGCAGGGTATGCAGGGGTACCCTTCCCTGATGGTAGGTTTCCACCCGGGCTAATTCTGCACCTCCGAGACGTCCGGCGCAGCGAAGCTTGATTCCTTCAGCGCCCATATCCATGGCGAGTTGAATGGCTTTCTTCATTGCCCGGCGGAACGAAATACGACGTTCCAACTGGAGCGCGACGTTCTCAGCCACCAACTGCGCGTCGATCTCAGGCTGCTTGACCTCCTGGATTTCCACGTAAACGTCCTTTCCGGTCATCTTGCTGAGGTCTTCCTTGATCTTATCGATCTCGGCACCTTTTCGGCCGATGACCACACCGGGACGTGCGGTGAAGATGGTGATGCGGCAGCGGTTGGCCGCGCGCTCGATGGAGATCCGGGGAACGGAGGCCGTCTCAAGACGGCGCTTTAGCAAGCGGCGGATGTCGGCATCCTCGACCAGGAGGCGACCGAATTCCTTCTTGCCGGCAAACCACTTGGACTGCCAGTCCTTGGTGACGGCAACCCGCAAACCGACGGGATTGGTTTTTTGACCCATAGAGGTACGCGCGCTATTCGTCGCTCAGAACGATGGTGACGTTACAGCTTCGCTTCAAAATCGGTCCCGCGGAACCGCGGGCCTTCGGAATGAACCGCTTGATGGTCCGACCCGTCCCTGTGAGGGCGGCCTTCACACGAAGGGTTTCGGCCTTCAGGTTGTTGTTGTTCTCCGCGTTCGCGATCGCCGATTTCAGCGTCTTCGCAACCCAGAAAGCGGATTTCCGCGGCACGGCAGCCAGGATGGCCTGGGCCTGAACGGCGTTGAGACCGTGAATTTGACGGGTAACTTCCCGCATCTTCTGCGCGGACATGCGAATATTCCGGGTGATGGCTCGTACTTCCATGGCTACTTGGCCTCCGCTTTTGCGGTGTGCGCACCGTGTTTCTTGAATGTCCGGGTCAGTGAGAATTCGCCGAGCCGATGCCCGACCATATTCTCCGTGACGAACACGGCATTAAAGATTTTCCCATTGTGAACCTGGACCGTGTGGCCGACGAACTCCGGCGTGATCATCGATCGTCGTGACCAGGTCTTGAAGGGCTTTTTAAGCCCAGCCGTATTCATTTTTCGCACCTTGTCTAGAAGGTGGGAGTCCACAAACGGACCTTTTCTGATTGAGCGTCCCATGACCGGTCGGAGTTAGTTGAGCGTTACTTCAGCTTCGGTGAGCGACCATCGCGTCGGACTACGATAAATCGGTCCGATGGCTTTGATTTCTTCCGCGTCTTGAAACCTTTGGCGAGAACACCCCAGGGCGAAGTCAATTGTTGCCAACCGCCACCGCCCTTCGACTTGCCTTGTCCACCACCGTTGGGATGGTCCACCGGATTTCGCGCCATACCGCGCGTAATCGGGCGAACACCGATCCATCGGGATCGTCCTGCCTTACCGAGAATGATGTTTTCGTGCTCGAGATTACCAACCTGTCCGATCGTCGCCTGGCAAATCTCGTTGATCCGTCGGATTTCACCGGACGGAAGCCGAACCTGAGCAAAACCGCCGTCGCGCGACATCAGGGTCGCCGCCCCACCCGCAGCGCGGACGACCTGAGCCCCACGGCCTGGTGTCAATTCAAGCCCGTGAATCGCCGTTCCAACCGGGATACTTTTTAATGGAAGGCAGTTGCCCATTTCCGGCGGTGCGTCCGCACCATTCCGGATTTTCTGCCCGACCTGCAGTCCGTTGGGCGCCAGAATGTAACGCTTTTCACCGTCGGTATATTGAACCAGAGCGATACGGGCCGACCGGCAGGGATCGTACTCGATCCCCACCACCATGGCATCCATGCCAAGCTTACGCCGCTTGAAATCGACGAGACGGATCTTCTGCTTATGACCGCCGCCGATGCCTCGGGCCGTGACTCGGCCGTGAACATTGCGTCCGCCCGTCTTCTTACGGATGACGACCAAGGACTTCTCGGGCTTGCTCTTGGTGATCTCCTGAAAGGAGGACACCGTGAGGAAGCGGCGGGACGGTGTCAGAGGTCTGTACGTTTTGACCGGCATAGGATCAGGTCAGCTGAATTTTGTCGCCCTCTTTGAGGGTCAGGATCGCCTTTTTCCAGTTCGGGTCCCGACCGGCGGCGGCCGTCGACTGACGGCGGAGTTTGCCGTGGACACTCTGGGTGTTTACCCGGAGCACCTTCACCGAGAACAACTGCTCTACGGCCTGGCGAATCTGAACTTTACTGGCACGCCGGTCGGCCACGACCGTGTACTGGTTCAGGTCCGCGGCTTGGGCCGTCCCCTTTTCGGTCAATCGCACCGTCTTGACGACGTCATAGATGTTCATGCGCCCTCCTTAACTCCCAACCGGGCTTCAAGCTTCTTGAAGGCGTCTTCGGTGAAGACGATCTTGTCAGGCCAAAGCACCTGATAGGTGTTCAAGTCCTCGCCGGTCGTGATCTTCAGATCAGGAACATTGCCCGATGCCAGACGAAGATTTTTGTCAGGACCGGCAACGATCAGAAGAGAGCCTCCGAGGACCTTCAGTGGCTCAAAAGCGGTAATGAAAGCCTTCGTCTTGGGAGTTTCGAGCTTCAACTCATTGACGATGACGATGTCCCCGCTTTTCAGCCGCTCGCTGATCGCTTTGCGAAGGGCGAGCTTCTTGACCTTACCGTTAATCTTGATGCTGAAATCGTGAGGACGCGGGCCGAAGACGACACCGCCACCGACAAACAGCGGCGACTGGAAGGAACCTGCACGAGCGCGCCCGGTGCCCTTCTGGCGCCACGGCTTCTTGTTGGTGCCCACCACCTCACCTGCCGTTTTGGCAGAGCGCGTGCCCTGCCGTCGGGCGGCAAGATGAGCCACGACGGTGTCCTTCACCGCCTGAGTTCCTCGGGCATTTTCAATGACGTCGAATGTCACGGCCCTCTCGGACAGCTTGTTACCTTGGAGATCGGAAATCTGAATGTTCACGCGGGGTTCTCCGGTTTACTTCTTCGCCGCGGTTTTCGGGCGTTTCTTGGATTCACGGATGATGACGAACTCACCGGCCGCACCGGGAATCGCCCCTTTGATCAAGAGCACTTGATCGGCCTCGATGACCTTGACGACCTGCAGATTTTGCGTCGTCCGCTGAACCTGTCCCATATGTCCAGGCATTTTCATGCCCCGCATAACGGTACCGGGGAACAGGCGTTGACCAATGGCGCCCGAACGGCGGTGCCAACCCTTGGCACCGTGGGTCATGTCACCGCCACGAAATCCATGGCGCTTTACAACACCCTCGAATCCGCGTCCCTTGGTGACCCCGATGGCGTCGATGTAATCACCTTCAGCGAAGATGGTCACACTGACTTGATCCCCGGGTTTCACGTCGAGGCTGAAATTGCGGAATTCGCGGAGCTTTCGCACGGCGGGAACCTTTGACTTGCCGAGGTGTCCGATCGCCGCTTTGGCGAGCCGGCTTTCCTTCTGAGGTCCGAATCCGAGTTGGACGGCATCGTAACCATCCGATGCCACCGTCTTCTTTTGGACGACGAAGTTGGGGCCGGCTTGCACGACGGTAACGGGTATTGCTGACCCGCTGGCGTCGTACACACGCGTTTGCCCGAGCTTTTTGCCGATAAGGCCGATCATGATAGGGCTTGGGCTAAATCTTGATAGTGATGTCCACGCCAGCCGGCAGGTTGAGCTTCTTCAGCTCATCCACCGTCTTCGCGGTCGGCCCGATGATATCGAGCAGGCGTTTATGGGTCCGCATTTCGAAAGTCTCTTGAGACTTCTTGTCGACGTGCGGTGAGCGACCCACCGTGAACCGCTCAATTTTGGTTGGAAGCGGTATGGGACCGGCCACTCGGGCGCCGGAACGTTTCACCGTTTCGACGATGTCCGCGACGGACTGGTCGATGATCCGGTGATCAAACGCCTTAAGACGGATGCGAATTCGTTGTCCAGACATGTTGACCCTCCGTTCAGCTGCGGGCGGCTGGTTTACTCTTGGCCGACTCCAGAATGGTGGCGGCAACACTTGCCGGCACCGGCTCAAAATGGGACGGCTCCATGGAATAGGCCGCACGCCCCTTGGATAGTGACCGAACCGCCGTTGCGTAACCGAACATTTCCGCAAGTGGAACGTCGGCCCGCAGGATGGTCGCATCGCTCTTATTTTCGATTGCCACGATCTTGCCTCGGCGCCGGTTGAGATCTCCTAGGATATCTCCCTGGTACTCATCCGGGGTTGTCACCTCCACCTTCATGATCGGTTCGAGGATGATTCCATTGGCCTTCCGGACGGCATCCTTCAGCGCGAAGATACCCGCCATCTTGAAGGCCAGTTCCGTCGAGTCGACCTCGTGGAAGCTGCCGTAAGTCACCGCCACCTTGATGTCGACCATCGGGTATCCGGCGACAACGCCTCCCTTAATGGCCTCTTCGATGCCGTCGATCACCGCCGGGACGTACTCCTTGGGAATAACGCCACCGACAATTTTGTTCTCGATTTCGACACCCTTGCCGCGCGCGTTGGGCGCGATCTGGACGACGGCGTGACCGTATTGGCCACGACCGCCGGACTGGCGAATAAATTTTCCTTCACCCTCGGACGAGGCGGTGATGGTTTCGCGGTACGCGATTTGAGGCGCACCGGCGCTGGCTTCCACCTTGAATTCGCGAAGCAAACGATCGCGAATGATTTCGAGGTGCAGCTCACCCATCCCGGCGATGATCAACTGACCCGTCTCCTCATTGGTGAAGCAACGGAAGGTCGGATCCTCCTCAGCTAGGCGCTGAAGACCCGTCGACATCTTGTCGCGGTCCACCTTGCTCTTCGGTTCCACAGCCATCGAGATGACCGGCTCTGGAAATGTCGGCGGTTCGAGCAACACCTCTTCGGACTCATCGCAGAGTGTATCGCCGGTAGTAATGTTCCGCAGACCGACCAGGGCCGCGATATCACCGCTGTAAACCGTCTCCACGTCCAAGCGCTTATCGGCCTGAATCATCAGCACCCGGGAGACGCGCTCACGCTTGCGTGTCCGCGGATTGTAGATGTTGTCGCCCTTGGAAAGCTTACCGCGGTACACCCGGAAAAAGACCAGTTTTCCAACAAAAGGATCGGTCCAGAGCTTGAAGGCGAGGGAACAAAACTTTGCCCGATCATCGGGTCCGACCGTAACCCGCTCTCCGGTACCGCCCGGCAGGTCTCCCTGCATCGGCTCGGTATCCAGCGGCGATGGAAGGTAATCGATGACCGCATCGACCAGGGGTTGAACGCCCTTCTTCTTGAAGGCGGATCCGCACAGGACGGGAATGAAACGAATCTGGCAGGTGAGGCGTCGAATCGCCAGCTTAAGAACCTCCGCGGGAATAGGCTTCTCGTTGAGGACGTAGTCAGCCACCACGTCATCCCGATCCCCGACGGCATTGACTAATTCCTCGTACGCCTGATCCGCCGCATCCTTTAGTTCTGCCGGGATCTCGGTAACCGAGTATTGCAATCCGGCTTCGTCGGTATCGTCATAGACGATCGCCTTGTGACTGATGAGGTCAATGACGCCCTTCAGGCTATCTTCCTTACCGATCGGCAAAACCACCGGGTAGGCATAAGCGTTCAGCTTCTTCCGCATGTCGGACACTGCGTTATCAAAGTTGGCTCCGATCCGGTCCATCTTGTTGACGAACGCGATCCGGGGAACGTTATATTTGGTGGCTTGGCGCCAAACCGTCTCGGATTGGGGCTGAACGCCGGCGACACCGCAGAAAACCGCAACTGCTCCGTCCAGGACCCGCATCGAACGCTCCACCTCGGCGGTGAAGTCAACATGTCCAGGAGTATCTATGATATTGACGCGATGCGCGATGCTCTTGAAGAGCTTCTCGCAACCGTCGTCCTTCTGGGTCCAGTAGCAGGTCGTGGCGGCCGAGGTGATGGTAATGCCACGCTCGCGCTCCTGTTCCATCCAGTCGGTCACCGTGTTACCGTCGTCCACGTCACCCATCTTGTGGATGAGACCCGTGTAGAAAAGAATGCGCTCCGTGGTGGTGGTCTTGCCCGCATCAATATGCGCCGCGATGCCAATGTTTCGGGTACGCTCAAGAGAGTACTGCCGATCCGGCGAGTTCAACGCTTTGGAGTCCTGTACGTCAGCGCTCATCTAGGAGGGGGCGAGGAGGAGAATGGAGTCAGGTGAGGGATGGGCACGCGGGGCTGCGAACTACCAACGGAAGTGCGCGAACGCCTTGTTAGCCTGCGCCATCTTGTGAACTTCATCCCGCTTGCGGATGGCGTTCCCCTGCCCTTGGTAGGCATCCATGATTTCGCTCGCGAGTGCGTCTTGGAGCGGAATGCCCTTGCGACCGTCAGCAAAGTCGACCAACCACCGGACCGCCAGGGAAGCCTGACGATCGGAAGCCACTTCGAGGGGGACCTGATAGGTCGCTCCGCCAACCCGGCGGGCTTTGACTTCCAAACGCGGCTTAGCGTTGTCCACCGCCCTTTGAAGGATTTCGAGCGGATTCGAGGAGGGGTTCTTTTCGATGATGCGGTCGAAGGCCCTGTAAACCAGACGCTGAGCCAGACTCTTCTTGCCGGACACCATGACAGTGTTCACAAGGCGAGTAACGAGTGGGCTGTTGAATTTTGGGTCCGAGACCATCGGACGTTTTTCTGCTCGGCGGCGGCGCGACATAGATAAGTTCGGTAAGGTCGATCGAACTGGCGTTACTTCTTGACAGCCGGCTTGACTGCCTTAGGGCGCTTGACCCCGTACTTGGAGCGGCTCACGCGGCGTTTCTCCACACCCTGACAATCCAGCGTGCCGCGCACGATGTGATAACGCACGCCAGGTAAATCCTTCACGCGGCCACCACGCACAAGCACGATCGAGTGCTCCTGCAGGTTGTGACCCTCGTCCGGAATATAGGCGATGACTTCGTAGCCATTAGTAAGCCGGACCTTCGCCACTTTGCGCATGGCGGAGTTGGGCTTTTTGGGCGTACGGGTCATAACCTGCAAGCAAACGCCCCGCCGAAACGGCGCGCCCTCTAGGGCTGGGGCCTTCGACTTGTAGTTCAGCTTTCGGCGTCCTTTTCGGACAAGTTGGTTAATGGTCGGCATCGCGCTTCCCGCGTTGGCTTGGGATTCCTTTCGGCTAGAGGCGAAAGGGACGGACAATCTGCCCAACAGCATAATCCCCTGCAACCCAATTTCTAAATTTTTTACTAACCGCCCCGCTTCCTGGCCAAATGCTGCAGTGCTTCTACAGTCTTCGGCCGTGCACGTCGCCGTTACTGGAGGAACTGGTTTTGTTGGAAAAGCCGTGGTTCAGACCCTGGCCGCACAGGGTTGGAAGCCCAGGCTGCTGCTGCGCGCATCTCCGACTGCGCTGCATTCGGCGTCCCAACACCCGCCTTCGTCTTGCCGAGGCTCGCAGGGGCTTGAGGTTCGCCGGGTGAATTTTTCGTCGCGCGACGACGTCGCCTCAGCGTGTCGAGGCGTTGATGCCATCGTTCATTTGGTCGGCATCATTGCGGAACTAGGTTCCAACACCTTCCAGGAGGCTCATGTCGGCTTGACCGCTCGAATGCTGCAGGCAGGGCAGGACGCAGGCATCCGCCGCTACCTCCACATGAGCGCGTTGGGCACCCGGGAGGCAGCGCGATCGCAGTATCATCGCACGAAATGGTCCGCGGAAACGCTTGTTCGGGCATCTGGTCTCGACTGGACGATTTTCCGACCGTCGCTGATTTATGGCACGAATGGCGGATTTACTGCGGTTTTCGAACAATTGTCGCGTTTCTCGCCGTTCCTGCCCGCCCTCGGAGGGGGTCGAGGACTCCTGCAACCCATTGCAAACGAACAAGTGGCCCGGGCGTTTGCGGAAGCCCTGCGAACCCCATCGGCGATTGGGCAAACTTATGATCTTTGCGGTCCTGAGAGGCTCGAGTTCCGTCAAATCCTCGAAGCCATTCTCGCGTCCTTGGGGCGCCGCCGGATCATCGTTCCGATCCCTTTCGCCCTAGCCCGGATTCAGGCCCGTTTCCTTGAATTTCTGTGGCCTCGACTGCTCCGCCGCGCGCCCCCACTCAATCGCGATCAGATCCTGATGTTGGAGGAAGACAACATCGGGAACGGAACGGCAGCCGACACAGCCTTTGGGCTGGTTCACCCGTCGTTTCGAAGCGGCTTGGCCGGTCGGCATTCTTAATGGGGAACATTCCAATCTTGCGCAGGAACTTGCCCCCGACGTCCGGCGAACTATAGGATTGTCGTTCGATCTTCCCGTCGTCACAGGCGGGCCGCCCATGAGAAAGCCTTCGCTGCTGATTATTTTTCTAACGGTCTTTGTCGATCTGATGGGCTTCGGGATGGTCCTGCCGCTCCTACCGAAGTACGTGAAAGATTTTGGAGCCCCGGGTTGGCTGCTTGGGTTGATCGTCGCTTCCTACTCCTTGATGCAGTTCGTGTTTGCTCCGGCCTGGGGCCGACTCTCGGACCGGATTGGCAGGAGGCCGGTGCTCCTGGTGAGCACGGCCGGTTTTGTGGTTTCGTATGCGTTGTTTGCGATCGGATCGGGGCTCACGCACGGACCGACGGCGCTGGCAGTGATCTTGATTTCCCGAATCTTTGCCGGCGTCTGCGGCGCGAATCTCACCGTCGCCCAAGCCTACATTGCCGATCTCACTCCTCCGAAGGACCGCTCGAAGCGCATGGGCCTGATTGGGATGGCGTTTGGATTGGGATTTATTTTCGGCCCGGTAATGGCGGTCGGCGCCCTGCTTTGGATGGGCCTTCCGGGACCCGGTTGGTTGGCGGCTGGCGTTTGCCTGGTGAACCTCGTGCTGGCCACGATTTTCCTGGGGGAAAGTCTTCCGCGCGGGCCAACCCCACCTCGGCCCGCCCCAGGGGGTCGCTTCGGCTATTGGGGTGCAGTCCTTCGCCGGCCGCTCGTCGGTTTTCTTGTCGTGGTTTATTTCTTGTCGACGTTCGCCTTCACGTGCTTCGAAACGACGCTCGGATTGCTGGTGGCGCAGAATTTCCAATTCAGCCGAACCACGACGGACGGTGAAATCGCGATCGCGTTTCTCTTTGCGTTCTGCGGCCTGATCGGTGCCTTCATTCAGGGTGGGCCTATTGGGCGCTTGGTTCGCGACATGGGAGAAGCCCGCCTGATCGCCTTCAGCCTGGTCCTGGTCGGAATAAGTCTTGCGCCGCTCCCGTTTATCTCGGGCACTTTGAGTGGTTCTCTATCAGGCCTTTGGAAAGATCCTACCGTCCCCTGGTATCGGTTCATCGGGGCACTTTTCGCGAGTGGCGGCACTCCCTGGTTGATCCTGCTCGCCACACTGGCGGTGCTTTCGATCGGCTCCGGACTGACTCGTCCTCCGCTCTTCGGGCTGATCTCGATGCGAACCCCGGGCAACGAGCAAGGTTCCACCCTGGGCGTCGCCCAGGGTGCAGGGGCGCTCGCTCGTATCGCGGGCCCCATCTTCGCCAGCGCCACCTTCGATTGGCATCCCACCTTTCCGTACATCTTCTGCGCGGCGTTGGCCCTGATTACAGGACTGGTCACCGCGGTCCGAATCCCTGCCCGTGTTACAGAGGTTGCCTACCCACCTTGAGTCCTCGCCGCGCCTTCACTCAGGGTTGCTTGGTTTCGTTGAAATAGATCTTCAAGTTCTTGGTCGCACGTCCGCTGGCCACCAGATCAATGTCCCCATCTGAGTCTAGATCAGCGGCTTGCAGATCTTCGCAGGCCATCTGGTTGTCATCAATGATGTGCGTTTCCCAGAGTGTGGCTGCCTCGTCCAACGCGGCATACAATCGGATACCCACCGGTTTGCCAGGCCCCATCATCGCGCGCCATCCGGCGATCACCTGATCCCGTCCCAGGCCAAGCACGTCGGCGCATACGACGCCGTGCCCGTCCACCAAGGTGGCGTCGAGCACCGTTCGCCGCCAAAGACCGTTTTCATCGGCTGAGTCCGGCTGGTAAACCACGACCTGATTGCCATGCATCGGCTCAATGGTCGCCAATATGGGAGACCCGGCACGTCCTTTTCCGGAGCGCACTTCGCCCGCCCCGATGAACTCGGGCGTGCCGGCGAGACCGGAGGCCATCGTTCGAACCGCCCAAAGTCCCGTCTCCGGCAACAAGGCAAACACACCTTCGCGCGACGCCACCCTGAGTTCTTCGCCCACACCTGAAGCCTCGGGAACCACGTCGAAGTTATGGGTAGCGTGCCATGCCCCGTTCAATTCGGTCGTCGTCCAGGCTGCTTTCACATCCTTTGGCGGATGGTACGCCAACACGCGCACCCCATCTCCCAATCCATTCCGGTTCCCGCGGCCGTGCAGGGGAACCGAGATCAGATCAAACCCGCCGGCACGGGTGCGCGCCCAGCGAATCCGGTGGATGGTGGGGTCGTTCGCCAATCGGATGGGCTCCCATCGCTGGGTGCGATCGTCGGGCGCCTTCAGGTAGAACAAGGCGCCACTCCCAAAGGTGTCGCCCGGATTCCACCCGGCTCCCACCGCCACTTCGGCCTTTCCGTCACCGTCCAGATCCCGCGCGGCGACGCAGACGTTGTCCAATTCTGTCAGTCGCTCCGCCATGACATGGCGTTGCCACTCTGGATTGTGGTACCAGGCGATCACCTGCTTGTCGGCAAGCACGATGTCCAGTCGCCTGTCCCCATCGACATCAGCGATAGCGACGCCATAGCCGATGGCGACTCGGTCATCGATGGTGACGTGTCGAAATGAGGGCGCCGGGGCGGCGGACAGTGCGATGGCGCCCAGCCCAAACCCAAGGCCGCACACGGTGCGTCGAATGCGGGAGATCATGAAGTTCACCTTACAGCGCTGGGGGTGTTCGTGCGAGCGGGCGTCGCGAGTTCCGGGCCCCAGCGCTCCACGTACGGCCCCAAGACCTCCATCCATCGATCATACCCAGCCCGGTTCAGGTGAAGCCGGTCAGCCAGAAAGAAGCTGGGATCTGGCTTTCCATCCGCCCCGATCAGGGAACTCGCAACATCCAGAAAATCGACGCGGCGATGGGTGCGGGCGAAGCCACGGATCTGCCGGTTGGCTTCTTCTTGCACTTCGAGAAGCGCCACCCGCGACGGGCTAGGTTTGATGGCGATGAACCCCACCCGGGCTTTGGGCAAATGTTTGCGGACCCATCCGATCAGCTCCTGAAAATCCTTCAGCACCCGCTCGGCGGATTTGCCCACGGCGAGATCATTGTCGCCTCCGTAGATGAGCAACAATCGGGGCGCGGCTGGCAGGACCAGACGCTCGAGGTACTCGTTCAGATCGCTCAAGTTTGATCCGCCAAAACCGCGATTCACGATGTTATGACGCGGAAACTGGGCGGCGGCGTTCGTCCAAAGGCGGAAACTGGAACTTCCATAGAGCATCACCGCCCCGGTCGGATCGGGATTCCTGAGGGCTGCCGCCTCCAACTTCGAGACCTCGCCTTCGTAGCGATTTGTAGATCCCCAACCGCAGTGGCCTCCGCCCCAAAAGAGAACCGCCAACAACCAGATTCGGAAAGCATTGGGCATGGCCTCGTTTAGCCCAGTGCCGAGAAATCGACAAACCGGAACTCCCTGTCCGGGCGCACCCCGGCCAAACTCCCCTGCTTTTGGGGTTCAACCCGGGCCCATTTTCCTGACCAATAGGCGCGTGCGTGAATTGCCGCTCCAAGAGATCCAGCGCCTCGTCAGCGCCGCGCTCAGCGAAGACATTCGATCCGGGGATGCTACCACAATTTCGGTGGTACCCACCGAAGCGCAATCCGCCGCTCGCATGTCTACCCGGGAGACCCTGGTGGTTGCGGGCATGGCACTCGCCGTCGCCACCTTCCGGACGCTCGAGCCAGGCGTGGTCTTTCATGACGTGATCCCCGATGGCGCCCGCCTCATGCCGGGAACGTCCCTCATGCGCGTGACCGGCCCCAGCCGGGCCCTGTTGACCGCGGAGAGGACCGCCCTGAATTTTGTCCAACGCCTCTCAGGCGTGGCCACGGCCACCGCTGCCTTCGTGGACGCCGTCGCCGGAACCCAGGCCCGGATTCTGGATACCCGCAAGACCACCCCGGGGTGGCGCACCCTCGAGAAGTACGCGGTCGCTTGTGGCGGCGGGCTGAACCACCGCCATGGCCTCGACGATCTTATCCTGATCAAGGACAACCACCTCGCCACACTCCACGGTGCCAGCCCCAATCCCATCGCCGCCGCCGTTTCCCGCGCCCGCGCCTGCTTTCCTTATCTCAAGATCGAGGTCGAAACCGACACACTCGAACAGGTGTCGCACGCACTCTCGGCGGGTGCCGACATCATCCTGCTCGACAACATGACGCCTCCCCAACTTGCCGCAGCCGTCCGCCTGTGTGCGGGACGCGCCCTCACCGAGGCCAGCGGCGGGGTCCGACTTGAGACCGTTCGCGCCATCGCGGTCACCGGCGTCGACTTTATCTCCGTGGGTGCCATCACCCATTCGGTGCGGGCGATCGATATCGGGCTCGATTTCGACCCAACAGCATGACTCTTGATGCCGCCATCCTCGGCGCTTTGCGCTCCGTACCCTGGGTCTCCGGTGCAGAGCTTTCCAGCCGCCTCGGCGTCACCCGGGCCGCCATTTGGGCCCGCATCGAGGAACTTCGCAGCCTTGGATACGAGGTGGAGGCCAGCCCCCATAATGGCTACCGTCTGCTCGGCTGCCCCGATCGCCTCCACGCCGACGACCTCACCTCCCGGATCGGTTCGGTACGCGTCGTTGGGCGGGACATCCGGGTCTTCCAGGAAACCAGCTCGACCAGTGACGTCCTGGAAAAGCTGGCCCGTGAAGGGGTCCGCGAAGGCTTGGTCGTTTTCGCGGAATCGCAGACCCGCGGACGCGGTCGCCTGGGCCGGCAATGGGTTTCACCGCCGGGGCGAGGCATCTGGTTCTCGGTGCTCCTTCGCCCCGTGCTACGGCCGCAGGCGGCCACACGCCTCACGGTAGCCGCCGCCACGGCCCTCGCGCGCGCCCTTCGACGGGAGGTCCCGCTTCGACCTGAAATCAAGTGGCCGAACGACCTCATGATCCATGGCCGCAAGGTGGCCGGGGTCCTCACCGAATTGAGCGGTGAACTCGATTCCGTCCGACACGTGATCCTTGGCATCGGCATCAACGCAAACCTCGATCACGACGATCTTCCTCCCCAACTCCACGCCTCCGCCACGTCCTTGAGGATGGAGCTTGGACGCCCGATCGACCGGGCTTCCCTTGCTGCAGCCCTTCTCCAGGAATTGGATGCCGCCTACGCCTGCGTCTCCGACGAACGCTTCGCCGGGCTCGCGGACGAATGGTCGAGCCAGTGTACGACCCTGGGCCGCGATGTTTCGGTGGTCACCGGCAACCGCCGCATCGTTGGTCGTGCCGAATCCCTCGACAGCGAAGGCGCCTTGCTGGTGCGCACCCAGTTCGGCCGGCTTGAGCGCATCGTTGGAGGCGACGTCACTCTCGAGAAATGAGCTCCCGTCTTCGACCCTCCCCAGGGCACATCCTGCTGCTCGACATCGGCAACACCCATTGCCATGCCGGCATCGCGACCCCGCGCCGCATCGTCGCCCATACCGACATCCCCACGGCAGCTCTTCTCGCTGGCGAAGCCGCCCCTGGCGTGGCCAGCCTGATCGGCACTCGGCGACTTTCCGGCGCTGTCCTTTGCAGCGTCGTCCCCTCCGCCACCACTCACGCCCAGGCCCTGCTCAAGAACGAATTCGGCCTCACCCCCCTCATCCTCACCCATCAAACCCTGCGCGGGGTCGGTATTGATTATCCCCGACCGGAAACCATTGGCCCCGACCGCCTCGCCAACGCCCTCGCCGCCCGCCATCTGCACGCCCCGCCCACCGTCGTTGTCGATTTCGGCACCGCCGTTACTTTTGACATCGTCGACCGCAACGGTCGTTACGTCGGCGGAATTATCGCTCCCGGCTTGGCTGCCATGACGGATTACCTCCACGAAAAAACCGCCCTCCTTCCCCGGATCCGCATTCGCAACATTCGATCCGCCATCGGACGCAGCACCGAGGAAGCCATGCTGGTCGGTGCCGTCCACGGATACCGCGGACTCGTCCGCGAACTCATCCACTCGCTCCGACGCGAGCTCCGCGCACGTATCCTGCCGGTCGTGGCCACGGGTGGTTACGCGCGCCTCATCGCCCAGGGGGTCCGCGAAATCACTTCGGTCCGACCCAACCTCACGCTCGAAGGCCTTCGTCTGCTCTGGCGCGAACATCACCCCGACGGCGGCGTCTGACTCATTTTCCTGGGCCCCGCCCCGCCCCGGTTTCAGCCAGCTTCAGGGCGGCGTCCACGTAGATCTCACCCGTCCTCTCTCCGAGACTCGTCCGGCTGATGTATTCGTAGCGGCGAAAGGAACCCCAGTCTTCCTTGCTCAAAATGTACCCAAAGGCGTCGTTCGTGAGCCCCAGCAGCATGGGGTTTTCGCCACCCATCTTCCGCTTCAGATACGCACCGATATTCGGCAATGCCTCTCCGGGCACGGTCAGCATCTGGGCCGTTCCCAAGCGAAGCCAATTCACCTGTGTCGCCAACCGTCCGTCGGCATCGGTCGTGTAGCCCATCGGTGAACCCTTCAGAACGGCCCGAATCACCGTTGATTCCACCGGGAACCGCACCGTCGTCGCACGACATTCCAGCCGGGGCTCCGCCTGCACCGGCGCGCTCGCCACGATCCTCAAAGCCTCGTCCGCCAATTTCTCGCCGATGCGCACCGTCTCGGCCCACGTCTGAATGTCCCGCCCGTCAGGCCCCCGGCAGTCCGCGGTGACCATCCCGCCGAGCGCTCCGTTGAAGAAGATGCCAGTCCCGCCTCCGCGCGCTGCCAACCGATCATACAGCGGCCCCACCAGGTCCGGGCTGCAGATTCCTTGTTGGCTTCCCAACACCTCCGGATGGACGGCGTAGTTTACGAGGGTGGCCCGCACCACGCTGTCGGTCCCGACAAACTGGATGACACTCCCTCGTGGATCAAAGAGCGCCTCGGCGTACGCATTGTAAGCGATCCGCCCCTTGAACTCCCCGGTCGCCACCTTGATGGAAACCGCCTCCAGCCGCCCCATCGCCTCCTGAATGGCATCGGCGGCACGGTCGGCCACAGAACGTAAATAGTTCAGGTCTGCCGACGTCTTGCCGGTCTCGTCCGGTAATGCGTACGGATCCGGGGCACTGTGGGTGTGGGTCGCTCCAATCAGAATGTTCTCCGGTGCGATCCCCCGAACCTTCGCCCGTACCCGATCCCCAAGGACGGCTGGGAACCCCAGAAAATCGGCACTCACCAGGGCCACGGTGGTGTCGTTTTCCGCAACGACCAGGGCCCGCACCGTCAACTCGCCCTCCTTGCGGGTGCTAGGCTCGGAAGCGCCGACACCCCCTGACAACGGCAACAGCGGCTCAGGTGTGACCACACGGATGGCGATTGCCGCCTTCAAGCCTGCAAGCGCCGACCCCGGCAACAGCATAAAGGCCAGCCCAACGAGCAACCCACATCGCGCGCGCATGCCTTCCGAATAGCCGACAGCGCCTCAAATGTCGCGCTCAGGCAAAAAATGCGCACGAACCCTGAGGGATTCGTAGGGACGCTTTCAGGTCCGGGGCACCGAGGCAGAAGATCAAAGTGAGCCCCAGTTCGGCAGTGTCAGCCTCCCTGGGCCAAGGATTGAGTAGCCGCCAGCACGCTTGAGCTTCCACCCACCCGCTGCCAGCCTCCCGGGTAACGGATGAATCGTATCGAGCAGCGTTTTGCCGGGCTCCGTGCCCGCGGCCAGAAGGGCCTCGTCCTCTACATCGGCGCCGGTGATCCCGACCTCCAGGCAACCGAGGCCCTCGCCCTGGCCTTTGACCAGGCAGGCGTTGATGTCCTGGAACTTGGGGTCCCGTTCAGCGACCCCCTTGCCGATGGCATCGTCAACCAGCTCGCCGCCCAACGTGGCCTCCAGAGCGGCACCACCCCCGCCGGCGTGTTGAAGACCGTCGCCGCGATCCGTCGCTCCTCCCAGATCCCGATCGTCCTCTACATCTATTTCAACCTTCTCCACCGGGTCGGCCTTCAACAATTCATCGCCGATGCTGCCCAGGCCGGTGTCGACGGACTTCTCGTCCTGGATCTGCCACCCGAGGAATCCGACACCTATGAGGCTCTCATGGGGAAGGCTGGGCTTAGCAACATCTACCTGATCGCCCCCACCACCCCGGAAAGCCGCATCGAACTCATCGCTCGCCGCGCGCGCGGCTTCATCTACTACGTCAGCCGCGAAGGGGTCACAGGCATGCAATCGCAGGTCAGCGACACGATCGCCACCATGACCGCCAGAATCCGCGCCCATTCCGATCTACCCATCGCCATTGGCTTTGGCATTTCCGATGCCGACCAGGCCCGGGCGGTTGCCGTCCACGGCGACGCGATCGTGGTGGGCAGCGCCGTGGTCAATCGCATTGCCACGTTGGGTGCGTCGGCCGGCCTTGTTCCGGGCGTATCGAGCTTCGTCCGTTCTCTCGCCACCGCCATCAAGCCCTGACCTTAACCGCCCCAATTCGACTTGAGATGAGCAAGCCCACCCGAAAGCCAGGCAGAACGAAGGCTCGCCAACCCCTTAAGGCCACCCCGGTGGCAGCGAAGGCCAAGCATGGGAAAGCTGGGCGGAAAGCTCCCACTCCGACCCCGACTTCGACTCCGGCCATGAGCAAGCCGTCGCCGCCAGGCGCTGCCTCCCTACGCAAGGCTACCGGCCCCGCCCGCTCCAAGCAGCCTTCTGCCGATCGGTTCGTGATCATCATGGCGGGAGGTCGTGGCGAGCGTTTTTGGCCTATCAGCCGCGAAAAGACTCCCAAACAGCTGCTGAAACTTCTAGGCGACAAGTCCTTCCTTCAGCAGGCCGTTGATCGCGTCCTTCCCCTGGTCCCCATCGAGAACGTTCTGATCATCACCAACGCCGCTCAGGTCGCTGAGGTCCGACGTCAACTTCCTACGCTTCCGGCTGGCAATGTCATTGCCGAACCCGTCGGTCGCGATACCTGCGCCGCCGTCACGCTCGGCGCGGCCCTCGTGGGAGCCCGGTCCACCACCGCGGTCATGGCGGTGCTCCCCGCCGACCACGTCATCCCGGAGGATCAAAAATTCCAGCAGGTGCTCGGCGATTGCTTCGACCTAGCTAGCCGAGGCCAGGTCATCGTGACCATCGGCATCAAGCCGACCGAACCTGCCACCGGCTACGGCTACATTCGAGTAGGTGAACCGCTTCCACCACCCAAGGACGCCAAGCCCTACAGGTCCACCTTCCACCGGGCTGAGCAGTTCAAGGAGAAGCCAACCTACGAAACAGCCCTCGACTATGTCCAAAGCGGCCACTACCGCTGGAACGCCGGCATGTTCATCTGGTCCTTCGTGACCGTCACCCAGGGGCTCCAGGCGCACCAACCCGACATGTTTGCCGCCTGCCAGCGCTGGTTCAACGCAGCCGCCGCAGGTCCCGCGAAACTCGCCCGCATACTCGCCACCGAGTACCCGGAGATCCGCAAAATCTCGATCGACTACGCCCTCATGGAACATGCCCAGAATGTGGTCGTCGCCGACGGAGACTTCGAATGGGACGATCTCGGCGCCTGGAATGCCCTCGCCCGCCATCTCAAGGCCGATGCCGAAGGCAACTGTGCCGTCGGAGATTTCGTCCACGTGGATGCCGCGCGAAACATCGTCTACGACGCGCGCTCGGCTGCACGACGCACTCCCATCTGTATCGTCGGGCTGCAGGATTCGATCATCGTCCAGACCGACGACGCCACGCTGGTCGCGCACAAGAGCAAGTCGCAGAAAATCAAGGAACTGGTCAAACGCCTCGCCGACGACCCGCGGCTCGCGAAGCTGGTCTGAAGCGAAGTCACTCGACCGGGATCTTGTAGAAGCACTGCCATTCGCCGGAACCAGAACCCAGTCCGACTTTCTTTCCGTTGATCCACTCGACATGGCCGTCCTCGAAAGTGAAGTTGCCGCCGGTGGGTGCTCCACGCGCAGGTCCCGCGTGGTTGGGCGTCTTCCAATTCTTGCCCTCGTCCTGGGTCACCCAGCGCAGGCGGCCGTCATAGACGTTCGTGGTGCGCGGTCCCAGGCCCTGCAACCGGTCGATCAACACGGGGGCGCGGCTGAACGGCCCACCCAGCTTCTTCCGGAAATGCCACTCCCCGATCTTCTCGGAGTTGTAAGGCCAACTGCCGTCGTTCCGGCCCGGGAGATAAAAGTACCCGGTTAGGATTGGCTTCAATTCCGAACCGGAATCTGTCAGTCGCCAGGTATCGGCCTGGCGATGCCATTCATCGGTCGGGCAGAAGATCACATGGTTCTGGGCCTTTTTCTGACCCCGCGCCGTCGGTTTTTCCGACTTGATCAGATAGTCCTTCCAGAAGTTGGCCATGTTGGTCCCCATCCAGCTCAGATGGACACCGTCCGAGTTATTAGGGAACGCGTTGTCGGCATCCGAAGCGTAAACATTCAGCGCGACGCCCCATTGCTTGCTGTTGTTCGTGCAGAGTGTCCGGTGGGCCGAGGCCTTTGCCCGCGCCAAGCCAGGCAACAACATACTGGCCAGAATCGCGATGATCGCGATCACCACCAACAGCTCGATCAGGGTAAAACCGCACGTCACTTGTCGTGCCACCACCGTTCCAGTGCGTTGTTTGCTCATGGGAGTACGGGAAGCTGAAGTCCGGTCGCCATCAGGGGATCTGAATGAGAGGAACAGTTTTCAGCCGGCTTGGCAACCGGGACTTCGGAGGCACAGCGGACCATTCTGTTTTTGACATCCCGCCAGCGGCCCGCAGGAATGAGGTCGTTCGTCCCGGGCAGAACCACCCGCCTGAGACCCGATCCAACCCGACAAAGAAATGGCTATGGCAGGACAAGGTTCAGGCGGCAATGTGTTGGCAGCATTGGGCAGTTTCTTCATTCCGGGCCTTGGCCAACTGCTCCAAGGCCGACTCTTAATGGCGATCATCCAGTTCGTCCTGGCCTCTGTGCTTTGGTTCTTCCTCTTGGGATGGGCGATTCATCTCTGGTCGGTGCTGGACGCCGCCCTGTTCAAAGCCAAGGGAACGTGATGGCACTGCCGGCTCGACTCTGCCAACCCCTGGTTCGTGGGCTGGGGAAACCGCAGGTGGAGGTTCACCCTGGGATTTCCTGAGCGAAATGGCAGGGTCGGAAGGGAACCCAGCGCCTGTCTATATGCTCACTTCCACCACCCCTCCTACCCCGACGTCAAAGCGCGCCGGGTGGTGCCTGGTGAGCGCCCGAAGCCGTCCGAGATGGCGTAGCGCAGAATGGTTTCTCGCTTGGATGGGATGGGTTGGAAGACTGGCCGTCGCGTGGCTTGCCGTAGGAACGCTGGAAGCAGGAGCCGTCGCGGCGGTCTCGACGGCAACGAATCACGTGATTCAGTTCAACGGACACGGAGCCCATGTGGTGTTGCCGACGGAACCGTTCCGGGGATTGACCCACGCGACGATTGAATGCTGGGTGCGTTGGGACGGATTCGGCTCCACCCGCCGCTTGTTCAACTACGGCGGCCCGATGCGGGACCTGTCGCTCGGCAGCCGGGACGGGAACCAGTTGACGTTGGTGATCGGTGACACCGCGAAAGGCCTCCAATGGCTGGATATTCCCAACGCATTGACGCAGAGCCAGTGGACGCATGTCCCCGAGATCACGACGTAGGCAGACCAGTGGAACCGGCCCCAGGCGGTGACCAGGTAAAGGACCGCCAGCGCAGTAAACACCAGGCCGCCCAGCCATTCCCACCGCCAGGCCACTGCGAGCACCCCCCACGATCAGGGCAGTCGGAATCATGTGGATCAGGAATGCCGCCAGAGTCGGCCAAAACCCTTGTTTCCCATCGAACACATCCAGGGCGAAGAGGCTGATGAAGACGGCAAACGCGATGCCCAGGATCCGGGGAGTCCAGTAGAGGGCGCGTCGAATCGAAGTGTTCATGGAGGTACCTTTGTTCGCCTCCAACTTAGACGCGGCCGGCCAAAAGCACTGAATCGATAAACCCAATGCTGGGATCGCGTCACACGCCTCGCCCGACTCCCCAGATCAACCAAATCGCCAGCACGACCAGCAGCACCAGCCACCACAACCGCATGGCGTTAAGAGCCGCTGCTTCGACGAAGGCGAACGCGTGCGGAAAGAGGACGAACAAGCCGACCGCCACGGCGAGCATCACGCATCCTTGCGCGAGCCATCGGCCTCGTGGAGTCATCATGGTTACTTGCGCTTCTCGAGATCGCCCAACGGCACCATCACCGGCGATGAATTTCCGTCACCGCCCACCACCAGGGGCGCCACACCATCCCATTTCTCCACGATCTGAAAGCGGATGAACGCCGGACTCTCCCGCAAAGCCTTGCCCCGGATCTCGATCGCTTCCGCCTCACCCCGCCCCTTGATGATCATTGTTTCCGCTTCGATCTCCGCCTGGCGCTGCACGAACTTGGCCTGCTCCGCCGCCTCGCGCTGGGTCATTTTCTGCTCGATCGCCGTGTTGAGTTCCGACGACAGGGCCAAGTCCGAGAGGGTCAGATCCTCAATGACGACCAGCGGACCACCTCCTGGGATGGCACCGATCTTCCGACGGGTCGCATCCAAGGTCTCCTGTTTAATCACTTCGCGGTTCTGCACGATCAATTCCGCGCTCTGAGTCGAGGCGACGTCCTTGAATGCCTCCACCACCCGGGGCGCGATCAAAGAGGGAAGCGGCTCCCCGATGTAGTCCCGGAACAACGTCACCACGGACGCTTCCGGGACCCTGAACAGGATGCGCATGGTCGCCTGGACCTGTTGCAAGTCGGCGGAGTAACACTCCGTCTTCAGTTCCACCGTCTGCTGGCGGATGCTGACCTGGTGGATGCGCGTCACGAAGGGAGCCTTGAACAGAAAGCCCTCATTCTCGAATCGCTCCGACACCTTGCCCAGCGTCACGCGAACCCCGCGGCTGCCGGGCTCCACCACGGTGGTCAACTGGGACCCGGAGATCACCAGGACGAAGAGCAGCAACCCGCCACCGATGAGGCCCGCCATTGCCTTCGGGGAAATCTGGAACATCGGCTGGCCGGGACGACGAAACTGGGGACGATAGGGTTGTGTCATCGGGTCGATCGGTTGGATGTTTCGGAACGTGCCGTGGTTGGCGCAGGCCCCAGGGGCAGCAACATGGCCGCGCCGGCAGCGTCACCCCCCACCACCCGCGGCGTCTGACCACTCCATTTGCGGACGATCTCGAGATCGATCAGTTCAGGATTCTTGGCCAGCGCCTCTCCGCGGATTTTGATCGATTCGGCCTCCCCCTTGGCGCGCACCACCTGGATTTGCGCATCAATCTGGGCTTTCTGTTGTTCGAAGACGGCTTTGTTGGCCTCTTGTTCCTGAACCATTTTGCGTTCAATGGCGGCTTCCAGATTCTCCGACAGCGAAATGTCCACCAGCACCACATCCACCAGCGTCAGTAAATCACCGACCTTGCGCCGGGCGTTCTCGAGCGTGCGCTGCTTGATCGCCGCCCGTTTCTGCACGATCTCCTGCGCCGTGTGCTCCTTGGTGATGTCCTTGATCGCCTCGTCCACCCGCGGCTGGATCAGGCTGAGAAAAGGATCGCCCTTGAATTGCTGGTAAATCTGGACCACCGACTGCTCGGGGATGCGGTAGAGCACCTTCAGCGTGGTTCGGACTTCCTGAAGATCCTTGGATATCACCGCCGACTGCATGTCCGCCGTCGCCTGCCGGATGCTGATCGGAACGATGGACGCGATCATCGGGGTCTTGAAGCCAAGCCCCTCCGATTTGAAGCCCGGCGACACACTGCCCAAGGTGACCAGCACGCCCCGATGCCCCGGCGGCACGACGAAGGTGGCCGTGGCGCCGACGACCAGAAGAATCAGAGTCAGAATCGCAATTCCGACCAGCCGAGCGATTCCAGTAGGAGACATGACGCCAGCCAGTAAGCCTGACCAACGTCTTCGGGCCAAGCAAATGCGTTGCCCAATTGCCTTCCCCGGGTGCCATCTCGAACACCGAGCCTCCGGTCGCCACACACAAGGCCACGGACAGCACCCGCCCTTGACCGCAGGCCGATAACGGGATTGCTCGGAATCCGTCGCGCCACCAACTCCACAGGATTCGGAATCACCGCTGCACGCGCAGGGTTCCGTTGACGTCGACCGAGACCTCCCGGGCTCCGCCGGGCAAGGCCGTTTCGGTGACCCGTCCCCCAAGCCACCGAATCCAAAGCTGCATGGGTTCTGCAGGACCGGTGAGAATCAGGGTGCTCGAATTCTGGGACCAATACCCTGAGCCCGTCTGAACTTCGCGAACAGGCCCCACCCTCTCGCCTCGCTTCAGGCGCAGCTGCGCCCCGACTCCATTTCGGTTGCCGGACGGTCCTACAAGCCGAACGCGTAGCCCCGGAACGCCTGTCCGGTTTCGAAACAACTTCAGACGCCCGGCATGCTGGGTCATCACAAGATCCGGACGGCCGTCATCATCAAGGTCTCCAACCGCCATGGCGCGTTGTTGTCCATAGGCCCTCAAGCCGCTGATTCCAGCGTGAACCGCGACCAACGAACCCCCGCCGTCGCCTCGCAGCAGTAAACCAACCCCCGCATCCGAGCGCCCAGTCTCGCGATCCATGGCGAAGGAATTCTGGCTGAGAACCACATCCTCGTGACCGTCCCCATCAAAGTCGGCGACAGCACAGCCAAAGGCCGGCGTGAGCTGCGCCAGAACGGGCAGCGGACGAAACTCGAATCGAGCTCCACGGTTGAGAAAGAGACCGGAGTCGAGCGTGTTGGCACGCAGCGCCTCTCCCTGCGCCACCGCATCCCCAAGGATCCCGGCGAGATGGGCGGCTCCATAGTCGGCATAGGTCGCCAACCGACCCATGATGGAAGGCATCGCTCGTTTCATCGTGGCGAAGTCCCTCCAGGGAACCTCCGCTTTCAGTTCGGGATCCCAGTAGGATTCGATGACGTCCCAGGTTCCATCGCCATCCAGGTCCCCATGTCGAAGACGAAGCTCGTCCCGAACGAATTCCCGATACTTCGAGTTTCGCCCCCAATTGGACGCCACGATGTCCATGAGCCCGTCCCCGTTGAAATCTCCGGTAGCGACGCCATTCCACCAGCCACGGTAGTCGGCGAATCCGAGATTCGTGGTGACTTCCGTCAGGAGTCGCTCCGTGTTCTGGAAGATCCGAATCGGTCCCCATTCACAGGCGAGAATGAGGTCGGTATCGCCATCGGCGTCGAGGTCACTCCACACCGCCCCGTTCACCAGCCCGACCTGGGCCAGTCGCCGGGTGTTTTCCGGGTCTTCCCGAAACCCGGCGCCGTCGGACCGCAGTAGGACCGAACGAGCGGCAATGGGATAGCGTCCGGGCTCCGCCTGGCCACCCACGAAAAGCGACGGCCGGCCGTCTCCAAGATCCGCCGCCGCTAACGGCCCAACGTTGGCTCCGGTGAAGAATCCCCCGATCGCCCGGATGCCGGTTGGCCCTGCCGAGGCAACGATCACACTTGAGCCCGGCGCGGCCCCCAATTCGTATCCGGACACCCCTATGAAGATCAGCGCTTCTCCCGGCGCCGCTCCCCATCCAATCAAAGTCGTCTGTTCGCCGCGCGACGGAATCGAGAGAAAGGGGAACGTCGCCTCGCGACCCTGCCCCGCCCCATCCAGCAGCCAGGCCCGCATGCGTCTGCCGTGGGAGGCCGGAAGCACCAGGTCGTCGCGCCCATCCGCATCCAGATCGAACCACGCCATGCCAGGACCGTTCTGGCTCAGCTTCCGGGGCAACAACGGTTGCCGCGCCCAGTCGTCGAAGTCGTCCTTTGCATGGACGATGTTCCACCGGTCACTGACATCTTCGAACATCGAAGCGGCGCCGGCCATCTTCACGGACTTCTCTTCCGCGGAGACACCGGGAGCGAGCGCCTCCTCAACCTCATGCACGCACCCAACGGGCAGACCCCGCATCAGGCTCCGCCTGCCCGATCGCCAATGCACCTCGATGTCGACAGTGCTGGCCTGGCCGGCAGCAAAGACTTTCAGCGAGTCGTCGGAAGACAGGTAGCGCCCTCCGGAGGTGACTTCGCTGGTCTGAACCACCGGCCCTCCTCGCACGACAATCCGGGCACCGATGCCGGCCCCGTTGCCCCCGGAACCTCGAAGACGCAAGGCGATTCGCGGCGCGACCGTGTCGTTCCGTAGAATACATGCCGCCGCGTCGAGATTGTTCAGCACCACATCGAGATCGCCGTCGTTGTCGAGGTCAGCCAATGCCATGCCATTCGAGATGCCGGTCCAGTCAAAGCCCCAAGGCCGGCTTTGATCCTCGAAAGTCAGATCCCCGCGGTTTCGAAAGGCGCGCTTGGGAACCAACAACGGCGGAATACTGCCGAACATCTGCTGTCGATGCGCGGCGTTCCTCGGGGGCCCCTCCGGCGCAAGTTTCGCCTGAACATCGGAATTGAGGTGGTCGCGGGCATGGCCGTTGGCAATCAACAAGTCCTCGTAACCGTCAAGGTCGACGTCCAGAAACGCCGCACCCCAGGTCCAGTCCGAGGCGTGGACTCCGGCCAGAAACGCAATCTCGTGGAAGCTCCCGTCACCCGTGTTCAGAAACAGCGTGTTGCGCATCACCCCCGTGACGTTCGTGATCTGACCGGTCCGCCATCCCCAACCATACCGATACAACGGCCCCTCCCCCACGTTGTCCCGCTGCGTGTGTCGATCGCGTCGACGAACCCCGAGCATCTCGGCCACAAAAAAATCGTCGAACCCGTCTCGGTTGATGTCCGCGAAATCCACCGCCATCGAAGCCCAACTGGTCTTGCGAAGGGCCGTCGCGCCTATCGCCCGGAATCGCCCCTTCCCGTCGTTCAGCCAGACGCGGTCGGGCGAGTGGAAATCATTGCAGACGTAAAGATCGGGGGCTCCATCTCCATTGAGGTCATGGAACATCGCAGACAGCCCCCAATCTCGCGGCGGTTCCTCCAAACGGCGCCCCTGTTCATCCAAAAACACTCCCTCTGACCACGGCACTGCCTCGAATCGGCCGCCGCCGATGTTTCGGTACAGCACATCAGGTTCGCCATGCTCGAAAAGTTTGACCGCCCCGTTCTCAAGAATCTCGGCGCTGAACCGATCCCGCAGATGCACGGGCACTTCATAGTGATCGCCGCGCCGGGTGACAGGCACCGAGTCTTTCGCGTCCCGCGCCGTCGCGCGTCGATAGTTCACCACGTAAAGGTCCAGGTCGCCGTCGCCATCGACATCGGCCAACGCCATCGATCGTGCGCCGGAGTCACCCAACAGCCCGACGTCGACGCGCTCGCTGAATCGGGCTCTTGCATCATTGAAAAACAGACGCGTTCCCGCGCCCAGACCTGTAACGAGCAAGTCCAGATCCTCATCCCCATCCACGTCAACCAGCACGGCACCCGTCGAGGTTTGTCCCCGACAAGTCACGCCTGACGTCGCGCTGATATCCTCGAAGCGGAGATTGCCGAGGTTTCGAAACAGCCGGTTGTCCCCTTGCACGCTGCAAAAGTAGAGGTCGCACAACCCATCGCCATCCACATCACCCGCCGCGACACCAGACCCATCCTCGACCAACCGGTTCCGGCTCACCATGGCCAGGGACAGCTGGTTGGTGAACCCGACCCCGGATTCGGTGGGGCCCAGACGCGAAAACCCGGCGACCCGCCCAACCGGTGGCAGAAGCGCCACCGTTCGCACGCCAATGGTTTGGGCTTCCCTCACGAGCCGGGAAGACGGTGTCGCCGCAATAGCCTCAGCGCCAACGGGACCTGCCACGGCCAGGAGCGTTCCCACGGCAAACCGAAATCGCGCCATCCGTGATGGAGCGGTTCTTGCGGTTCGGGATGGGAATCCTCGCGTCACTCGCGCCGCGCCTGGCCTAGGCGACGATCGGGAAAACAAAGAAGGCCAGGGTGGGCCTGGCCTCCTGGGCATGGAACATGGTTGAGGCTATTTCCGGACGGCGCGGTAGAACTTCACGGTGCCACCCGGGGTGAGAATCGCCGGACTGGCGGTGTTCACATCCGAATAGACGCCTTTGGCGGTGTCCGATGACTGAAGGGTCCCCTCGAAGGTAATCGAGATATTCCCTTGGTTTCGCGCCACCGAGAGTGCGGGAGGTGTCGTCGGAATGCCTCCCTGGAGAATCTCGAGAGTGACCCCGTTCAGGATGGCATTCGAATCGGTGAGCACATCGTCAGGTGCGTCGTCAACGGCCGCCGGACCGTCACCGATGATGACCAACTTATTGCGGTAGGTCGTGAACTCGGCGGAAATGACCGCCGCTTGGTTGGGCGTCGATCCACCGCCATCCCAATCAAAGGGGACAAAGCTCTCCGCCAACCGCGTACCATCGGCCACCACATCAAACCCGCGATTGCCGGAAGTCCCCTGCTCTTTGAACAGCAACTGGAGCTTGTAGATGCTCTCCGGAACCAACCCGGTGAGTTCGACCACCACGCGCGTGTCGTAGCGAATCGAATGGGTGACCTTTTCGATGACTTCGTCGTTGGCGGAATCACCGTATTCAGGCCGTCCGCCCCAGGTGGGGATCTGATTGACCGCAGTAACCCGGACACCAGGCACGGTTTCCGGGGTGAAAGTCGCGTCCCCAGCCTTGCCGGCAGCGCCTGCCGTTCCAATGTTGATCGCGTACAGGAAGTTGCCCTGCAAGTCCAGGCCCTCGCCGGGATCGCCTCCAGAAAAGCTGCCAACGACGATCTTGGTGAACTTCGCCGGAACCTCATTCTTGTTCGGATCGGTTCCCCCGGCGATTTCGCGTCCGTCGTCGATGCCGTCCGAATCCGTATCTTTCTTGGTGGGATCGGTTCCGTGAGTGGCGACTTCGGCGCCGTCCGTGAGCCCGTCATCATCCGTATCCGCCTTCAGCGGATCGGTCCTGTAGGTCCCGATCTCATCGCCGTCCTTGAGTCCATCCCCGTCGCTGTCCGGAGTTACGGGACTGGTTCCCGCGGTGACCTCGGCACCATCCTTCAGACCATCTCCGTCGGTGTCGGCATTGGTGGGATCCGTGTCAGTCGTGAACTCGGCCGAGTTCTTAAGCCCGTCACCATCCCCGTCCGAGTCGCCGGTCTGGCCCAGATTCCCGATGTACTCCAATTCCCAGGGATCGGAGAGCCCGTCGCCGTCCGTGTCCGTTCGCGGCGCGATGATTTCCAGGGTTGCGGCATTCAGGATGGCGTTGTGATCCGTCATGACGGGATCCCTTACCGGCGCACCGGCCAGGACCGCGGTGACTTCGGAGGTTGTCGCAATGAAGTTGTGGGTGATGACAACGCCTTTGTCGCGCGGTGCCGGATTCACGGGAACGGCACCCGGCGAGTAGACCAACGCCGGACTGCCGCCACCCTGGAACTGGAACGGCGCAAATTCGTCCGCGACCGGCCGTCCCTGAATGCTGACGTCAAAGCCTCGCGGCCACCGATACTCACTGAAGAGGAGTTGCAGCTTGTAGCTGGCACCGATCTGAAGGTTTGAAAAGATGTTCGTCAGGGTCGCCGGCGCCGCACTCCAGCGAATACTCCCGATCACCAGGTTGAGCGTCTGCTCCGCGGGAGAGGATCCGAAATTGATGCGCGTGTTCCACCCCACCGCGGGAGCCTGTGAAGCCACCACGGTAGCACCGTCCACGTCGTCCGCGGTAAACAGCGCGTCCCGAATCTGGCCGCCCGGCTCGTCCGGCGAACCACCCACGTTGATGGCGTACTTGAACTGCCCGTCCAGATCCAGACCTTCGCCAGGATCAGGCCCGGAAAACGCGTTCACCAGCGTCCGCTTCGGTTTGCTGTTCGCGTCCGTCGGATTCGTCAGGAAGTGAACCTCGTAGTGATCGTTAAACCCGTCACCGTCGGTGTCGGCCTTCGACGGATCGGTGTGGAGCACGTTTACCTCATACCCGTCCGGCAGGATGTCGCCATCCGTGTCCGCCAGGACAGGGCTGCTCTTGTGGATCGTCACCTCGCTTCCGTCGCTGAGACCGTCGTCATCCGTGTCGGTCTTGGTCGGATCCGAGGCCAGGGCTTCCTCCTGCTGGTTGGTCAGACCGTCCTGATCCGTGTCCGCGGCCGGCTGGAAGCCTCCATACAGGTATTTCTTGCCGAGATAGGAGACGACCGCGATCCGTTCCTCGCTCGTGAGGGAGCGGTTGTAAATGAGGATTTCTGCAATGTCCCCCTTCATCAGGGTCACCTTGTCGTCGCGAGAACCAATGAACAGCGAGGTTCCGGCGTCCCCGGGAACATTTGCCGAAATATGCCCGCTGCCCGTCGGCGAAGCCCCGTAATAGTGGGTTAGCTTGGTGCCGGAGACGTCGTAACCGGCGACCAGGTATTTGCCGGCAGGCAGCGCCTTCCCTCCGTCGGCAGACTCGTTCAATCCAGTGCCATCACCGCGATAGGCTCGCGGGATGCCGGTCCCCGGAAGGGCATACCAATCGTTGGGAGCAGGCTGATTGACCTGTGTTTTAGCCCACACGGCCCGGAAGCTGTCGAAGTCGGTGAACTTGACCGCGTAGAAGGTGGTGATGTCCGCCGTAATCGATAGGCTGTCCGAGTCGGGGACTTCCAGGAAGTCATCCACGCCATCGAATCGGAGCGCGGGCTTACCATTCCCGGCATCCGCAACCAGCACCGGCGCTTGATCCGCTGAGGCTTGGGCGGCGTTGTTCGCCTTGCCGGATTGATCCGCCCACGCAGTCACCGCGCCAACGGCACCGGCGGAGACACCCACATCGGCCTTGAGCCAAAGTTGGAGGCCACCGGTGACCGTCATGGTCTGGCCCCAAACCGGGACCATCCCAACCGTCGCCAGAACTGTGGCGAGAGTAGTCTGTTTTAGAGTGTAACGATTCATGGCTGAGTTCAGAGGATAGGCACCCACTGCCTATGGATTCGCAAGGTCGTTGTGAGCACCCCAAAGCGGGCCTCCCACCGACATTTCTTCCATGGGAAGAGTCAGTACCAGGATACAGGTTTTGATCGCCGATCGCCGTCAATACGGTCAGCGCGGCAGTACCAATCAATTAGGGAACGGTATGAAGGCTATAAAATCGGACATCGTGCGTCAACCGATAATTCCCACCTGGGAAGCTTTGGGCCTTTGAACCGTCGCCAGTAGGGAACGTCCTAAGAGCTTGTCTGAAAAGTGAGTGGGGTCCTGCGGCGAGGGATTTGGGGCGCGGCCGAGGCGGCGAGGCCGGAGCATCCCCGCAGCGGGCTGTGACGGCCGAGCCAATAAAGGGCGAGCCCAAAGGAGCCGCCGCCCGAAGGCTTTTCGAGCAAATGGCCGCCTGGCTTCGTGGCTCGTCGGTCAGAGACCGCTGGCGGGTATCCTCACTCCTCGCGGCTCGCCATATGGCCCTTTCCTCGAAAACAGGACCCCAGTGACTTTTTAGACGAGCTCTAAGGCAAAACGCGTCCCCATTCCATCGTGCATCCACTATCGGAGCCGTGACTCCACAGCGTTCGCTCGGGCGCGAAAGCGACGGACGAGTTCATCCGCAACAATCTGTGAACCCTTCGCATTCAGATGCGCTTCGAACAGCGGGTTGAACACCAACTCACCTCGATGACGGACCGCTTCATCCAAAACCGGGGTCAGATCAACAAACTGGATGCCATGGCGATGACAGACATCGGCGACCTTTGTCGGCAATTCCTCGGGCCACCATGGTCCACGGTTGCGACGTCGAGGGTCCTCCCCCTGAATCCGCGAGTGCAATGCCCGGGCCTTGCACGGCAGGTAAGCCAGCCATGGTTCCACCCTTCGGCCGAGGGCCCAATCGCGATACTCGGAGACGAAGCGATCCAACCGCTCCGTTGCATCCTCGGGGAGCCGCCGCCGTTGAGGCGGCACTTCGGATAAGTGAACCGGCACCTCGCCTTCGGCCGAACGGAACGCGTCGACCAGGGGAGGGTCCGGGGGCACTCTGCGACCGGCGAACCTGCGGCGCCAGACATCGGCCACCGCCGCGAGCAGCGACGTCTGAGGCACGAATTCGCGACGGGGTCGTTCCCCCGTCGCCTCGAAGCGACTCATCGCGGCGAGTTCGTGATCCATGTCCTCGAGGTCGTTTCCCTCGAAGAAGAGGATCAGGACCTGCTGCAAGCTCGGGGAAACCCCGAATTCCTTCAGATAGTGAAGCTGGGTGTACGGGCCGGTTCCGCTAACGCCGAGGTTCCGTACCCGTCTCCCCAGTTCACGCCCCAGGCGGGTCGTGAACAGTTCGTCGAACGGGAGAAAACCCAGTTCGGTGAACGAATCGCCGGCCACGGCCATTTCCCAATCGACCCAACCGTCCTCGTTCCGAAATCCCTGGGCGTCGTACCGTGCCACCATGCTGGCTTCGTCGCGGTAGACAGCCGGTACGGGGTGCCCTCGGAGTTCAAGACTGGCGCGGATCACGGACCCAGTCCACGCCTCCGGCCCGTCTCGACGAAAGAAAACACTGCCGGTAGGTGTTCTGGCTTCCCGGGTGAAAGGCGGCAGGCGACGCCACGCGGCCTCTTGCCCCCGAAAATCCCAACCAGCCTGCCGGCACACCACTTCCGAGAGAACGACGGCGATCAGCACCAGCACCATCGCCAACCCAAGGCCGGCCATCACCCGCGGTCGCACGCCCAACAACGGAAGAATCGCCAACAGCAACAAGAACAGCCCCGCCTCAAGCAAGCCGAACGCCAACGGGCCGAGAATGTCATCCGGCGGCAGGCATCCGCGAACCCCCCCGGCTAAGAGAACCAGGATGCCGCCTGCCCCGATCCAGGAGCCCACCGCCAATCGGCGCACCCCCTGTTGGGAACAACCATCGTGGACGGGGCCAATCACGTTCTAACCCTTCAAGAACCTTTCCTCGCCATCAACCCTGCTTTTGAAAGGGTCGCCGCTCTCTACGAAACCCAATCTCACGCGCCCGCCCTGGAGACAACGCATTCGCCATCCCGTGCTTGTACGGCAGGGCACGCAGAATCCCGGAGGAATGCCTCCGAGAAGCCTGCTCCAGGGCGTGTCTTGGTTCCCTAAAAACTCACCTGGATCCCCGCGTAAAAGTTCCGGCCGTAAGCCGGGTCGATTCCGTCGCCGCGGATCCGCGCGTAGTAGTCTTCGTCGAACAGGTTGTTGATGCCACCCACCACCGACACGGTGTCCCGATAGACTTGCACTTCCGCCGTCAGGTCCCAGGTCGTGTACGCCGGGATCTTCCGGGTCGGATCTTCATCATCCGTCGCATAGTGATCACTCAGCAGCGTACCAAGGAACGCCACCTTGGCTCGTTCCTTCCAGCGGTAGATCAATCCGGCTCGGATCAGGTGATCCGGCGCATACTGAGGGGTTTTCCCATCCTGCTGCCCACCGTGAATCTCCGCATCCAACAGGGTCAGACTGCCCTGCAAGGCCACCCGGTGCGCGCGGTCATCCACAGCCTCGCCGGACGCGGCTTGAACCGCCCCCACCAGGTCGACCTCCACCGCGAGGTCCCACCCGAAGTTCAACGAACGCCCCACCGACCGAAGCTCGGTCTGGCCTCCGGAAGTCACGGTGCCGCCATACTTGTTGTCCAGATCCACCAGGAACAGGCTCGTATCCCAGGTCACCCAGTCGCTGGGTTGTCCCCGATAACCCATCTCATACGTCCAGGATGTCGACGGTTCGACGTCTCCGCTGATCACCGTGCCGGACCCGGGAACCACCGCCTCGGTGAACACCGTCGGCCGATAACTCTCAGCGACGCTCGCGTACAGCTCGCTGTGAGCCGGCAACACATACGTCGCCGACGCCGCCAGCAGCGGCTTGAACTCGGTCAATCCTTTCTCCGAGCGCGTCTCGCCCGTGGGGGAAGGGATTCGGACGCGAATGTCCTGGGCCACGTTCTCCAGTCGCAACCCGGGTGTGATGGAGAATTTGCCGACTTCGAACCGATTCTCGGCGAACACCGCTCCCGCGTGAACGTCCCGATCGGAGGTGCTCAACAAGTCACCATCGTCGGCACCGGGTGAGGCGCCTCGCTTATCGGTACGCGGCGAGTCACTCCGATAGTAGCTGACCCCTCCCGCCAGGGTGTGGGTGTGGTCGCCGAGCTGGTAGTCGTGGCGAACTCGGGCATCCGTTCCAAACGTGTAGAACTCCTGCCTCTCGATGCTGTTGGAGTTCGCAGCCGCACCGTTCGGAAGTTGGCCGAACCCGCCACCCCGCTGGCGTTTGCTGAAGCGGTCGTAGTACCCACCCCACATCTTCAGCGCCGCCTCCGTGTCCTCGTTGAAGTGATGGGTCATCTCCAGCGAGGGAATGTATCGGCGCAACCGAAAGCGATCGTATTCCCGCGAGGCCTGATTTCGGTCTTCATCGTAGTTGGCGAGGCCTGGTCCCGTCGCCATCGTCAATCCACCCGGCTCGCCGTGCTCCTCTTCGTAGGCATCCAAGGCGAGCACCCATTCGGTCTCCGGGCTAGAATCGTAAACGACCTTGAAATGCCCGCCGTCCAGGCGGTAGTCGCTGTTGGCGCTTCGGAATCCCTCCGACTGCCGGTGGTTGTAATACCCGAGATAACCCACCGGCCCACTCGTGCCGTCCACGGCCGTGTAGGTGGAGTAGAGATCGTCGGTTCCGAACGTGTGATAGGTGCGCGCCGATATTGCCCGATCCCGCCGCGGCCTATAGGTCACGTAGTTCAGGGCGCCTCCGGGCTGCGGACCGTACATCAGGGAGGCCCCGCCGCGGATGAACTCCAATCGATCGACGACGTCCAACGGTGGCGTGTAGTACGCCTCGGGATAGCCGTATTGGTCGGCGTGGATCGGAATTCCGTCCTTGAGGACCTGTAGAAACTGCATGCGATGCGGCTCACCAATCCCGCGGACACCCAGGCTGACCAGCGGCGTCGATTCCTCGCTGTAAAGAATGCCGGGAGTGGAAGCCAGCGCCTGCCGGTAGTTGTTGGCCTGCACCTTCGGAAGCGCATCCAGGTCGATCAGGGTCGCCTTCTTGCCTCCATAGATCTGGGTCGCCTGGACCGGGGGCAGAAAGGGGTCCTGCCGCACCCCCTCATGCTCCGCCTCGCCGCGGACCACCATGGCCGGAAGCTCGGTCGCGTTTTGAGCCAGGAGCAGAGGATCGGCTTCCACAGCGCCCACGACCGTGCCACATAGGGAAGCCAACAGGGTTGGGAAGTACAAACTCGATAGGGTCGAACGAGGCATCATGACAGGTTTCGAGATCGTGATCCCGCCCGCACCTCGTGTTCATCCAGACCACTTAGGCACGGTGGAATCCGTCGCGACACCCTGCCGAGGGGACAACCCCCACAGCTACCGGTCCCATGCCAAAAGCTAACGGCGCCTTGCGACAGCCCTCCCAACCCCATCAGCCGGAATCAAGCCGGACTCAGAATCTGCCACTCAGATGGAGTCGGCATTGCGCATTCTCGCGAAAGCCTCCGGCGTCCACTCGCTCGCCGTCGCGCCCCTCCTTGATGTCAGCGCCCCCTTCCCCACACCAGGCGCTGCAATTGGGCGGTGTACTTCGCCGGATCCAGCGCCGGCCCGATGAGCACCGCCACCGCCTCCGGATGCGGACACGCCGGATACTCGTCGATGACGAAATGTCCGTAAACCGACTGGAACACGTAGATTTCGTTGGATCGGCCGGAGAACCGGACGAACCCCTTGGCCCGCACCACCTCGGTTCGATCCAGTTGCCGGAGGAACTCCTCAAACGCACTGCGCTGAATCGCCAGGGGAAACCGAAACGTCACGCTGCGATAGCGAGCATGCACATGGGGGCTGGTGGGCTTCGCAGAATCCTCTGCCAACTCCTTTTCCAGGGCCAAGGCCTGGACGGTGGGAGGGCCGGCTAGCAAGTCCGGCAACATCGGCACCACCCTCGGCATGCGTCGAATCTGCGCCGACGGATTGAGCGACCGACACGTCTCCAGCAGGCGCTCCACCGCCGGCGCCGGAGCCACATCGCACTTCGAAACCAACACCCAATCGGCGTAACGGATCTGCGCCTTCAGCATCTGCCAGGTCCCCTCGTCTCCGGCTGTTTCGGAGTAGGCCTGCGCATCGACCACGGCCACCACCGCCCGGAGTTCAAAGCGCCTGAGTTCATCGGGATCGGTGAGTGCGTCCAAGGTGGCCACCGGATCGGCCAACCCCGAGGGCTCGATAACCACCAGGCCGCACCCCTGGTCCCGAACCAACTGGGACACCGCCCTCGACAGGTCCTGATCGGGCGCACAGCACAGGCACCCGCCTTGCACTTCGGTCACCGGCAGGTCGGGCTTCTGAACGAGCAGCGCGTCCACGTTCACCGTTCCGAAGTCGTTCATCACCACCCCCAGTTTCCGGCCGGTCATCGGAGACTCGCTCAACCATCGGCGGATCAGAGTCGTCTTGCCGGCGCCTAGAAAACCGGTGACCAGAATGACCGGCGTTCGCTCTTGAACTCGATCCGCGACGGTTGTTTCCAAAGGGCCGGCAGCAGGATGACCCGGGTTGGCGGTATCAGGGGCGATGGGTTCCTGGGGCATGTGGGGATGAGGCTTCTTGAACTTCGCGGTTTGGGGAGAACTTGGCACGACCGACCGGACGCGCCGGCGCGAGGCTCCTGGATTCACGAGAAAAGCGCCACCGTGCCTTCACTGGCCGCCGCCGCGAGTCGGGCGCCATTCGCCGACCAAGCCACGACTTCCACCGGCTCCCCAAAGACATGAGCACGCACACCGGCATCGCTGGCCAGTGGATTCCACAGGCACACCTCTCCATCTTTTCCGCCGCTGGCAAGAACGTCGCCGTTGGGCTTGTAGGCCAGAGCGGTGATGCGTTGCTGATGCCCCACCAGTTGCTGCGGCCTTCGGCCCTCCGGACCACTTCCGGAAACATCCCAGACCGTCACGATCTCCCCACCTCCGGTCGCCAAATGGCGGCTCCGATGGTCCCAGGCCAGTTCCTTCACCTTCGACGCGTACCCACTCATCTGAAGAGGTTCTCCATCGCCAAACGGCGCCTGCCAATACACCACGGAGTTCTCCTGGGTACCCGCGGCGAGATGACGTCCATCCGGGCTCCACGCCAGCGACACAAACGACGATTTCCAGATCAGGGAGGCGGTGGGCACGTCTTCCCCGAGGGCGAACACCTGCACCACCCCATAGGAGGCCACCGCCAGCGCCTTCCCGTCCGAGCGCCAGGCGAGCCCCGACACCGTGCTTCCGAATCCTTCCAGACAGGTGACCCGCCGTCCCTGACGATCCCACACTTGCACGGTGTTTCCCCCAGCGGACGCCAGATGCGAGCCATCGGATGACCACGTCAAGAATTCGACCCACTCCGGCCCTTCCCCGGACTCCCAGAAAGTATCCTCGCGCGAGGGTAGCCAGATTCGGACCCTACCGTCCTCACCCGAGGTTGCCAGACGCTCTCCCTGGGGATCCCAACCGAGCCCGAGGATCCCGCTCGCATGAGCAGGATGCCTTCGTTGGATCTTCCCTGAACCGGGATCAATCCAGGCCAAGGAACCATCACCCAGCCCGACGGCCAGATGCTCCCCTTGCGGCGACCATGCCGCGATTCGAGGGAATTCGTTCACCGTCAGTGTCACGGGTCGTGTCAACATGCTTCTCGGTCTGTCGTGCAAGGGTTGGAGTTAAGCAAAGGTTGCCCGGACGACTCCGAGTCCTGACAACCGGGGCAGATGCCCGAAACCTCAATACCGCAACGTTTGTCCGGGTCCCGGCATGGGATTCTCAGGTGGTCAGGCAGCTGCGGAAACCCTCCGTCAACGCAGCCCGGTCCAGGTCACGGCCGATGAACACCAGTTGGTTGGTCCGGTCCTCCTGGGCTTTCCAAGCTCGGTCCGCCTTGGCATCAAACAGCATGTGCACGCCCTGAAAGACCACGCGATTCGGGGAACCCTTCACATTGAGAATGCCCTTCATCCGGAAGATGTCCGTGCCTTTCTCCCGCAGCAGCGTCGTCATCCACTCATTCAACCGCTTCGGTTCCAGAACCCCCGCTTCCCGAATGCCCACCGACGTTACGGAGGCGTCATGGGAATGCCCGGCCGCATGCTCCTGCGCGTTCAGCGGCGCCTGAACCGCCCCTCCCACCGTCAAGGTCATGCCAAATTCCTCGGGACCGTGCTGGGTGAACACCCGATACCGACCGGCTTCAGACACCCGCAGCGGGAACTCGGTCGGACCCGATGGCTTGAGTTGCAGTTCCTGAAGCAACAGGGCCGGCTTCACCAAGCCGCCCGCGACCACACCCACGGAGTCCCTGGAGAACAGCTCCACCGCCACCTTCTGGGACAACGCTTTCGCTGGGTCGATGTCCGCCTTGCCGGGCAGGACGACGATCTGCATGGAAGGATCCGGACCTTTCTGAAGCGTGAGCTGATGCTCACCCGCCGGGAGGTCGAAATCACCGCTCCATTCAAATGGCAGTTCCGGTTCCAGAAAACCCGGGTCCAGTTCCAGTTTGGCGCCCAATTCGAAGGCGCGAATGTCGACGACCTCGGAGACATCCACGTCGGCATTCCGAGTCCGCAGAACCCGCGCCACGGAGTTCATCGCCCGGATGCGCCGCTCCAGGGCGTCCAGTTCCTCAGCGGACACCAGGTCGGTCTTGTTGAGCAAGATTTTGTCGGCGAAGGCGATCTGCTCCTGGCATTCGTCGGAACTGTCCAGGTGCTGAACCACGTGTCGCGCGTCCACGACGGTGACGATCCCATCGAGCCGGAAACTTTCCCGGATGTCCTCATCCACGAAGAACGTCTGGGCCACCGGGCCGGGGTCCGCGAGACCGGTGGTTTCGATGAGGATGTAATCGAACTTGTCCCTGCGCCGCATCAGGTTGCCGAGAATGCGGATGAGGTCGCCGCGAACGGTGCAGCAGATGCATCCATTGTTCATCTCGAACACCTCCTCGTCGGCATTGATGACGAGTTCGTTGTCGATGCCGATCTCGCCGAATTCATTCTCGATCACGGCGATGCGCTTGCCGTGCTGTCGGGTGAGCAGGTGGTTGAGAAGCGTGGTTTTTCCAGCACCGAGGAATCCGGTGAGGACCGTGACAGGAATGGTTTTGGAGTCGTTCATGGGGTTTACGAAAATAGGGACGAAGTGACGATCCGATCAGATGCGCTCGGACCAATAGGCGAGGGTGTGGTTGAGGCGATGGGCAACGAGCAGGAGAACGCCGCCCGCGGTGGTGCAGAGCGCTTCGCCTCCCAATCCCAACACCTCACTGCCGGAGGTTCGGGCGATGAGGATGAGCGCGATGCCTGACGTCACCCAGCCCCAGATCCGGGACTCGCCGTGTTTAATCCATCCGGGGAGGAACGCCAGGAAGCTGGTGCCCAGCACCACGATGGCGAACAGGTTATGGACCAGCTCTGATTCAAAGACCCGCGCCGCCGCTGACGGCAGGATCGCGGCGGCAAAAGGCATCAACGCGCAGTGCACTGCGCAAACGCCCGAGGCCAAGGCTCCGGCCAGATCGGCTCTCGGCCGGTAGATTCGGGCCCCGCCGGATTGGCGGATGGAAGAAGTTTGGGCCTCGGTGGCGATGGCACGGTCTGGCACCTGAGTCCAGACACCACGTCCACAACTGGAACATCCAGGTTCCTCGGTTTTGGGGAGGCTTTCGTTCATTGGAAATGTATCCGCTTTCGCACAACTCGGTTCCACCACATCAAATAGCCGCTGACTCCGAGCAGAACCGGGGACAACCCCACCACCACCCACAGGATGCGGGTGGGAAGCCCGCCGAAAGTCCCGGTGTGTAGCGGGAAGAAGGACCGCAGAATCCGCTGTGCCGTCGTGCGCTCACTGTGGAGGTCCACGCGCAACACTTGTCCGGATGATGCATCCACGTGGATGTGGTTCATCCCATCAAGCCTCCACTCACCTGGGAGTCGTTTACGGACGGAATAGACGTCGCCTTCCTTCTCCGGCAGCCCCACCCAGTTCGGCGCCGAGTCCGGCAGTACTGACGATACCGCCGCCAGCGCGACATCCAGCGAAACCCACGGGCCAATCTTCGAGGGTGCGGGGCTCGGCGAATCCTCATCGGCAGATGTGTCGGTCATTTTCTCGACCGCCCAGCGGAAGGGTGCCTTGAACGGGAACCAAATGCCGGTAACCGCGGTCAGTAGCAGCAGCGCTGCCGAGACAATCCCGGTGACCTTGTGCAGGTCGTAATTCACCCGCTTCCAACCCGACTGCCACTGGATCGTCAGGCCTTGGCGCCTCACAAGCCCCCGTCCAGGCCACCAGACCACGATCCCGCTGACGCAGAGCACCACGAAAAGCAGAGCTCCGATCCCGTTGATCTTCTCCCCGGTTGGCCCACCCAGGAGGTTCGCGTGCAGTTCATAAATCCACTCGGTCGCGTTGTCGCCCGCCAGGTCGTTGCCCAGGAGATTTCCAGTCCAGGGATCAAAATAGGCATGAAACGAGCGGTTCTCCGCATCGTGCCCCCAGAAGGAAAGAGATCGATCCGGGCCCGTGGGCAGGTTGAGCGTATGGAAACGGGCCCCCGGGTGAGCCGCGCGCGCCGCTTCCAGCATCGTTTGGATCAACGCCCGCGCTGTCCCTGGCACCACCCGGGTCAGCCGCGGCCGAAGGGCGTCCTCGATCTCACCCCGGAACACCACCAGGCTTCCTGTCAGACCAATCACCAGCAGGTAGACGCCCAGCGCCACACCAAGCCAGAGGTGAACCTGGAACATGACCTTGCGAAAGGCGGTCCCGCAGGGGATAACCCAGTAGCCCGAACCACGACCGGACGGGTTCGCGGCATCACCCCGGGTAGATGGATCGCTCTTCATGGACGCTCTCATAGAGCTGGAAGCGCCACCGAGCGCTGAAGCCGCGCAAGATCCGCATTGCCCTTCTGGGATTCCCCCTGACCTCGGATCGCCAGCGTCCGTGCATCACGCCATCTCCAGAATTCGGCGTGTCCATCGGCGAACGAGAGGTTGCCGCCTCGTCCCAGAAAAGCGGCCGGCCAGTTGTTGATCCAGGCGTCACCATGCGCCTTCAGGCCGAAATGCCCGTCATCGATGCTTCGTTCGTGCTCCGTCAGAAAGACCATGGCGTCGGCGGGTGAGGGGAAGCGGATGTCGCCAGCCTTTTCATTCACACGGAATCGAGCGTCGGAGTGATTCCTCCCGTTCATCATGCAGCTCAGTGAGTAGCTTCGGTTCCTCCGGTAGAAACGCCCCGCCAGGTTCGCGCGGCTCGGATCCGCGGGGCTCCGGTAGATGGCGACGGATCGGTTGTAGGGAAACAGCTGCCCCAGCTCGATGAGCAACCCGTTGGTGGCATCCCGGGGCCGAAGCGCCAGGTCGCCGAAAATCCAAGAAGCCGTGCGATCCGCGGTTTCCGGGTTCGTGTATTCCCGGTTGCCCACCAAACGCTCGTCGTGATCGTCGGCGTACATCAACCAGCACAAGTTGAGCTGTCGCAGGTTGTTCAAACACCCCACCCGATGCGCCCGGAGCCGACTCTGCGACAACGCCGGCAGCAGCATCGCCGCCAGGATCGAAATAATCGCGATGACGACCAGCAGTTCGATCAGGGTGAAGCCTGACTGAGTCAGGCAACATCCTGGCCGAGATGACCTCGCCGATCGAGCCACTGCACCTCTTGAACGCGGCCGGCTCATGGTCGAATCCACCGAAACAACCGCATGCGCACGCCTGCTTCCACGGGCTCGACCCATTCTGACCGTCCATCGGTTCCCGGCACGTCCTCCCATCGGGCAGACGCACCTTCCGTCCATCGCTGGAGACGGACACCCGGGTCCCCTGGCCACCGAAGTCGCACTCCTTCTGCGGTTCGTTCCACTGTTCCAACGAGAGGAACCAGCCCATCCTTGCGGGCGCGCCATGCCCGGATTGCTGTGGGTCGTGTCCGGTCGTTGATCAGCACCTTCCGCAGCACGGATCCAGCCTCCACCGTAAACCATTCCAAGCTGCTGCCCTCGCTGCCGTCGTAGTGAATCAGCCGGAACGGATAGAGGCCGGCAACCGGCACAACAAATCCGAACAGCGTGTCTTCCGGACCTCGGCCACCTTCGAAGCCACCCAGAATCATCGCTGAAGGGTCCGGGCCTTCGGACAGCGTGACACGAAACCCATCATCGCTGTTGACCCCCACCCGCAAGTAACCCTCAGGCAGCTCCAGCCAAGCCACCGTCTCCGTCGAGTAGGCGTCAGCATGCCCCGTAGCGCCCGGAATGCCCGGCATCCCGCCATCCGGTCGAAAGTTCCCTTCTCCCTCCGGTGCGGGTTTGGGCCCGTCTTGGTCGAAGTTGATGACCCCGTCGATGAGGAAGGTCCCGTCGGGTCCGAGTCCAGGTGTGGCCTCGTTCGAATACAAAATCCCGGTGCTCGGATCCTTGAGCGTCCACGCCAGCTGCGCCTCCGCCCGCTCCGAGGTGTTGGATAGCTCCGCCGAAGACGGCCCCTGCACCACCCGGTAGCGGAAACCAGGTGATTGCACATCCGCGGATCCGACCGGGCGGGCGGCGGAGATGGGAAGCGCTGCATACGATTCGACAGTGAATCGCCAGACCAACTCGCGCTCGACGGTCTCCGAAGCCAATCGGTAGATGACCCGGACAGGGTGGGTCGATCCTGGTGGAAACAACGTCGATGGAAGGTGCTCGATCACCCGGCGTTCTCGTTCGCTCCTCACCTGAGTCGGAACATCGGCGGTTCCCAATTGCATTCGAATCGATGAGGTCACGAGCTCCTCCGCGAGATCCACGCCGTTCCCATCCAATTCCAGGGCCACCCGGGAATCTCCGCCGGCAGACGGCTCACCAGGCAGCGGATCCACCCGGGCCACGTACGGCTTTCCAGGGACCGACAACCGGCGCCATGCGCGGATCGCCGAGGGATGACCCGAATCGTTGATCAGCACTCGTTCACCAGAGCTTCGATCCAGGGAATACCATTCCAGACTGGCCCCGCCGGTCCCCTCCCACCAAACCAAGCGGAACGGATAGATCCCCGCCACCGGAGCCAGAAACGAAAACACGGTGTCGCCGGCGCCCCGATCGCCATCGAACACCCCCACTTGGACACCCAGCGCATCCCTGGGATCATCCCGTCCCACCGTCAGCCGGAATCCGTCGTCGCTGTTCACACCGAAGCGGTGCAAACCCGCCGGCAGTTCGAGGTAGGTCAGAACTTCTGCCGCAAAATGATCCACACTCCCGGTCGTCCCCGGAATGCCCGGCACCAGTCGGTCCGGCTTGAATTGCCCGTCCTGCCCCTGCCCACCTTCCTGGTTGTAGTTCAGGGTTCCGCTTTCGACGAAGTATCCATCCGCACCCGCAGCGGTCAGGTCGGCGACGTTGGGATACGGCTGATCGGTGTTCGGGTCCAAGATCCGCTCCGCCAACTGCGCCTCCGCCCGGGAAAGCCGGGTAGGCCCAACCCGTGTCTTGCTCTGAACAACGCGCACGTTGAACCCCGGCTGAGTGCGGTCCGCCACGTCCTGGCCGAGCGCCATGGCCGATAAAAGCGTCGGATAGTCCTCCACTTGGAAGCGCCAACGGATTTGTCGGTCGGTGTCCGTCGCGGCGGAGTCGCGGTAGGTCAACACCACGGAATGCAAACTGCCAGGAGCGAACAAGTTCGTCGGTCGATGCCGCATCCGCGTGATCGTTCCCGCCTGGGAGATCTCCGCTGCGGCGACGACTCCATCCAAATCCATCCGGATACCCTGGGTGATGACCACCGCCGACTGATCTGTCAGTTCCACCAGCAATTCCCCGTCGGGCGCTTGTCCGATGGAATCCGGCAAGGGTTCGATACGACTGGCGAAGGGAAGCAAAGGACCCGAAACCTCCCGCCAGGCACGCACCGCTCCGCTCCGGTTCCGATCGTTGATCAGGACCTTTTCGCCACTCGCTGGATCCACTGAAAACCACTCGACATTCGCCCCTTCCAGGCTCTCGAACCAAACCAGCCGCGCCGCGTAAATGCCGGCGCGCTCCACATAACAATCGAAGATCGAATCCACCGATCCACGCCCCGCATCGAACACACCGATCGTCGTCGCCGTGCGATCCCTCGGATTCGCACCCACTCCCAGCGTCAGCCGGAATCCGTCGTCGCTGTTCACACCGAAGCGGTTCGTCCCAGCGGGAAGTTCCAGATACGCGATGGCCTCCATGGCAATGTTGTCCGTGTGCCCGCCGCTCCCGGGAATGCCAGGGATGCCGCGGTCAAGCCCAAAGTTCCCGGCAGTTCCACCTTCTGCCTGATTGTAGTTGATGGTCGACGGCTCGTCGTGACTGCCCTCCGCGTTGCTTCCGAACAACGCCTCGTCTAGATACGGCTCTCCGGTCGCCGGATCGATCAAGGTCCCGGCCAATTGCGCCTCAGCGCGCGCGATTGAGTTCTCCAACCCGCCACCAAGCGCCGTTGCCTGGACCACTCGAACTCGAAACCCGGGCGCATTGGTGTTCACCTGATCCACCGGAACCGCCATCGATGCCGGAATGTAGGGAATACCGCTCGGCACCAGGGGTGCAGGCACCACGTCGGCGTAGGATCGGCCCAGGCGGATTTCGTCGAACAACCCGCGGATGGCACCCTCGCCGCCCGTGATCCGAAGCCGGTTAAAGGACAGATTTCCTACCGTCTCGGCGTCGGACTTCTGCGGCTCCAAACCGGGACTGGGATTCACGAAGAAGGAATAGGTGTCCCGGGTACCAATGGTCCCAAACGCCATCTTCAGGACCAGCAACACCGGCACGCCGTTGGTGATCGGGATCGTGGTGCGGGTCGCCGACCCCACCGAACTCACCTCGAATCCCCAGACGTCCGCGTTGAAGGGGTTGCCTATAAAGAGACGTTCGCTGCCATCTTCGAACAGTGAGAGGCCGAGATATCGGTTCCCGGCGGGCCGCGTGTCCCGCTGCATGATAAAACTCAGCCAGAGCGTCGTGCCGTCACGCCCAAACTTCCGCTGCGGAGTCAGCAACTCGTCCACGCCGTTGGTCGTTAGGGATCGGAAGGAGGCCGTGTTGCCTCCCACCGCCTGCAGGCTGTTTCCGACAGACGCCACCAGGTTTGGTGCAGGAGAACCCTCGATGATCGGGTTGTTCCCATTCCAGGCATTCAGCCAACCCGTTCCGCCGGCGTATCCGTTCACCCGATGGGTGACCGGCGTGTCGAAGGCCTCGTAGCTGATGATCTGGGCATTCCCCGGATCACCCGTCAGGCCCGCTAGAACGATGCCGCCGAAGCCTGCGGATCTCGCCGCACGGCCAAGCCACCGGCTGATACGGCCTTTGCCATCCGCTATCCAGTCGTTCATAAAATCATTCCCCAGCGTTGTTCGTTTTCCATCCGCCGAAGACCGATGACGGTGCCGCCGCTCCCCAGTTCCCCAGCAAGACCGGAGGGAGGCCTGGCACGGGTTGAACTGCCCGGAACAGTGCCGCCTCAAAAATGCGCACATTCGGAACCTGAACCTCCAGCGTGTCTTGAACGTTGGTGACTTGAACCCAGGTCCGCCAGGACCGCACGTCCCGGGAAGTCTCCACGTTCCACACACTGCCAGGCTCGCTTTCCAGGCCGAAAACCATCGCGTCCTTGCCGAGTCGACGCAGCGACAGCAGGCGCGCTGGCTTCGGCCCCTCCACTCGAAATCGGTAGTTCACGGTCTCGCTGACTGTCATCACGCCCCCCGACACCAACCGTCCCTCGACCCCCAGGCCCACCACAGACTCCCCCGGCGCCGTGAAAGCCCAGTTGACATCAAGATGCCCCGCCGCCGCCGGAACACTCAGGCGGTCCTGGCCCTCGTTAATCCCGATCCAATGGATCATGGTTTTCGTTTTGAGTTTTTCGTACCGGGTCTTGTCCGTCTCGGAATTGTAAGATCCCCCGGCTGGCAACCGATGGGGCGCTATGGTCGCCCTCCGATCGGTTTCGTTTCCCACCAGGTCCTCGGGAGCGTCCGGTACGCCAATGCCCCCAGAAATCAGTTCAACCGAGCCCTTCATGAGACCACTCCCACCGAGGGATCCTGCCCAGCTTGGCCCAACACGGCGGGTGCATCCTGGTCCCATCCACCCATCCCGCCCTCACCCACAATCCGAAACGGCACCTCAATCCGATCGATCCAGCCCTCGCTGCGCGCCAGCATGAGCACGGCCATGCCGTCCTCGCGCAGGGCGTCCAACGCCTCACATTGCATCTCGTTCAACCGCCGCTCATCCGCGGATTCCGGCAATTCCCAGAGTGCGACACGGACTCCTCGGACTCTCGCCAGGGCCATCAGGACTTGTTGTCGCATATCTCTCGAGTAACCAGACACCGAACGGTCCTGAACCCCCCGTTCCAGCCCGAACGACCGCATCTGGACCCTCAGCAAATTGAGATCCGGCTTCTCGCCTGCCAGCGCCACCAAGTAGGCCAAGTTCTCCAGACCGGTGAGCCGCGGATACAGCTTCACATCCTGCGGGATGTGGATGAGCCGGCGACGCGCCTTTACCGGATCACACCCCGGATTCACCCCATCCACCAACACCCGTCCTGCCCTGGGACGCTCCAGTCCCAGCACGAGCCGTGCGATCGCACCAACGGATGACCCGTCGCGATCCGCCCAACCCGTCGCTTCTCCAGGCCCCACACACAGGGTCACCCGATCCAGAACCACACGGTCGCCAACGCGATGCGTCAGTTTTCGGAATTCGATCATTTCCTACAGGTGTTGCCCGAGTGTCTGTGTCGACGGTTGGAAAACGCCGGGGTGTCGTGTCCCGCAACGCGACACCCCGGCATCTCCTCCCCCACTAAGGTGCCGTCACGATGCGAAGGAACCCCGCGTCATCCGTCGTCGACACCGTGAGTTCCTTGGTCCGCCCCGTGCCCACGAACGCCTGGCCCGACGCCACCCATGGCCCTGAAGGGGTGGGTGCCGTTTCCAATTGGTAGGAGACACCCTCCTCCGTCTGGAACCTCAGATGAACCGCGCCATGGCCCGCGCTAACCCACGTCAGCGTCGGCGATGCGCCGATGACTTCGAAATGGAAGTCCGCCACGGTTGTCTTGGGCTCGCTCGTGGCCGCCAACGTCGCGCGTCCCTCCAGGCGCACCCGATACAGCCCAGGCGCAGTGAAGGCCCAATTGACGTGGGAGTGGCCCCCGGCCGACAGAATCACGACATCGGCGGAGGTGATCCCGTCACGGGTGTCGACGAGCTTCTCCGATGTTCCAAAACCACCCACGGCAAACATCGAGAAATGGCCGGGACCATCGACCTCCTTCAACACCATCTCGATCCGGTCACCGGCAAAGGTCCCGGGACGGATCTCCTCCGCCGCCACTCCAAGAAACAGGAGATTGGGATTCGAGGATTGCGGCAGAATCCATACGGGCGCCCCCGGCTGCCCAAGGAACGCGAACGCCGGATTCTCAGGAATTTTCCCGACGGCCCGAGCTGGCACATTCAGAAGGGCGGCATCCGGCGCGAAATGGCCTCCAACATCCTCGTTATGAATCTCGAACTCGAAACGGCCGGCCTCGTAAACCAAAGCCACGTCGGTGTGGCCGCGCAGGAGGCGGGTCGCCGGTTGAAGCAGGACGGGCGTCTTGGCTCCCGTGCCCGATCGGATCGCATCACCCACAATCCAACCGTCGTCGTTAATGCCATACGCACCGCTGATCCGCAGGCCCGGATTCCGGGGCACCAGATCGTTCAGGTTCCTCATGCCCTGCGCGCGATCCCACATAAAGGCTTCGGTTCGGTCCAGATCGTTGGCGGCAGTCAGCGACCATCCCACCACGGTGTCATGGGAGTTGATCGCAAAGCCGTAGGCTAGGTTCCCACCCAGGGTTCCCAGGTTGGTCATGCCAATGCTTTCCTCCCAGAGGAAGGCTGGTGACGATGCATTGCCGGCCAGACGCGAGGTGCCAACCACCTTTCCCGCCGCATTGATCGCTTGCGCCTGGGAACGGTTCCCTCCAAGCGTCCCCAAATTGTCGGTGCTCGCGTTCAGCGGACCCGCCACCATGTGCCGGAAGGCGCGAAGTTCACCGTTCTCCAATCGCGCGCTGCCGACAATGGAACCAGCATCGCTGATGCCTTCCGCCCGACTCTCGATCCCCCCAAAGGTCCCCAATGGCCGCATCACATTGTCCGAGTCGGCATAGAACGCGACCGTCTCGAAACTCCCCAAGGCAACCTCAGCGCTGCCCACGATGCGCCCGGATTCGTTGATGCCCGCCGCCTCGCCATTCAGGCCTCCCAACACGTTGGTGATGACCTGAAAGACGCCGTTACTTGTGACCCGGAACGGAAGATAAGGCTCATCGGCATCTGGCACGACATACGTCGTTCCCGTGATCTCTCCAGCTTCGTTGATGTCGTGAGCGCCCGCGATGTCCCCGCCTCCCGTCCCCAGATCCACTTTGGGCCCCCGATGCGCGTAGCGATACGGATGGAACCTCCGATTGTCGGCCAGGTTCGCCCCACCAACGACGACGCCCGCGTTGTTGATTCCGAGAGCGTTCGCAAACTGAGTCCCGCCGAAAGTGCCAAGATCGACCACATTGTAGACGAAGTCGTCCGGTGGCTCAGGCTGCGGCAGCCTGGGTTCCGCCATTACAAAGGTGAACACACCTTCCGCCTCAACCGGCACGTTGCCTTCCGCCAGGGTGCCAGAAACACGAAATCGAACCTCGTGCGTGCCCGGTGCGTTGAAGGCCCAGAACACGTGACGATGACTGCGGGCCGCCAGCGTCATCCGATCCTGCGCGCTCAAACCGTCCGCCGAGTTCAACAGCACCGTCACCTCCCCGAATCCATCCACGTCATACAACGCCACATCGCCCGCGCCCGTGATCCCGATAAGTTCCAGTGTCAGACGGTCCCCGACCAGAACCCCCGGTTCGATGTCCTCCGTCCCCAAACCGAGAAACGGCAGCCCTTCCTGCTCGGTGGTTGTCAAAATCCATGCGGAATGCCCGGGAGTTCCCAGGAAGGCAAACGAGGTGAGGTCCGGTATCGAACGTTCCGCCGCTTCGCCGACGCGGAACACCGCTCCCCGCGGCGAGTACTCGACGTCGCTTTCTTCATCATGGATGTGCAGATCCAGGGTGCCATCCTCCACCTCCACACCGAGATCCACATGTCCGGAAGCAATTTCGGGAACCGGCCTGGCAATGAAGCCATGGCGCCGTTCGCCGCTCGTCAGGTATTCACCCACGATCTCCCCGAGGTCGTTCATTCCGAGAACTTCGACCGAACTGGCTCTCGGAGGCGTAAAGGTCACGAAGGAACCATCGCGCCTTCGAAGAAAGCCCGCGGTCGTTTCGAAGGCGATGTTAACCGTTCCGGCGATTTCCCCGGAGTTGTTGATGTCACCCGGCAGTGTGTGGTCCCAGCCCGGCACGGTGAAGACCTGCGTGAAGTTGGTTCCCTCAATCACCACGCCCTGCAGGTTGAAGTTCTCGTCCCACTTCCACCCCGTCATGACCCCGGCGTCATTCATGCCCCGAGCCACCGTTCCCATCGGCGACCCCGGAAAGACGAGTGTCGTCAGCAGACCATTGGTGTCGCGCCGGAAACTCCGGATGAAGAACGGTTCGTTCTCGAACCAGTAGCCGTTGGCCTGTCCCGCGTCATTGACCCGCCAGACATAGGTGAAGCCTGGAACCTCGCCGTCGACCGTCGTCACGGTCCCATCGGCTGCACGAATGAACCCATGCTGGATTTCCGCGTTGGTGGCGTTTCGATAGAATCCCGCGATGGCGCCAGCGGCATTCTGACCGCCGGGGAAGGTGGTAGTGTTTCCGGTGATGTTGAAGGTCAGCAGATTGGTCCCGGACCGGGTGAAGCCCTGGCTCAGACCGTTCGAATCCCGGAACCGCCCCACCAGACCTCCCCGAGGGTCGATGTCCGTCAGCAGGGTCTCCATCGCCCCCGGCACATCGTATCGCTCAAAGGTGAATCCTTCCGGGGACGCCTCGAATCCGGGAGCACGTGCACCCATTCCTGCCGCGATCCGGTACGGCTGCGGACCCCGGTCGATGTCGACACCAAAGTAAATCGTCTGAACTCCGCTCTGGGTGTACGGGTCGGTGTCTTCGTCGTAGACGCCGTTTCCATTCGAGTCTCGATACCCCGACGCCACCACATCCACCTCGTAGATCCCCGGTGCGGTGAAGGCGAAGGCGAAATGCTTATGGCTGCCCTCGAGAATCCAAAGAGCGTCCTGCTCCGTGATCCCGTCCGAGGTCGCAAACCAAACCTTCACGGCCTCCAAGGACGTCTCGTATACCGAGAAATGCCCTCCACGCGGACCGCGGAAACCCACCATCTGCAACCGCACAAATGGGCCCGTCGCCTGGATGCGGGAATCCTGGTTCGCGTACGCCGCGAAAGTCCCTCCCTCAATTTGTTCCCCGCCGACCCCGAGTTCCGGAACGTCCGGGTTCGACCCATTCTGGGTCCACACGTAGACCGGGGCACCCAGAGGCACTCCCAGGAAATCGAAGTCGCTTCCGCCTCCTCGGACTATTTTGCCCTCCGCACCTCCGTAGATCAGCACTTGATCCAGTGGCTGATCGCCTTCGTCCCGATGCAGGGCCAAATCCCAGCGTTCTTCGGCATAACCGATCCCGATGTCTCCATGTCCCTTCTCATAGAAATCCGCGATGCGACGCTCCGGTCCACGCAGCACGGTGAACGCTTCGCCTCCCTGAAAACCCGCTCCCAGCCCGTTGCCTGCCAGATCCTCCATCGTGGCATCCGATCGCACGCCCAGCTCAATAGTCCCGCTTCCCGATCCGGTCGAAACCGTGACCTGGTAGACGCCGCCCGTCGCGGCAATCCCGCGGATCGCTACTCCGGACAAACCGGTGGCGGTCCGCAGGACAAGATCCCCAGCGTCCACATTCCGCACGGGCTCATTGAACGACACTTCGAACCGCACTTCGTCGGCGTCGGTCGGCGTCGCATCGACCCGCCGGACCGACGCCACAAAGGGCGCAGAACCCCGCACGCGAACGCCGCTCAGATTGGATACCGGGACCGCCGGATCGACGGGAACACCGTCCGGATCCAGAAGCGAACTGCCCGCCAACCGGATTGCCGTCGACACAAATTCCACCCCGTCCAAGTCCTCGTCCGTCTCCACCACTCGATATCTGAAAGTCAGGACCCCCGAACCACTCCCGTCTCCCGCGCTAAGGGTTTGTCGGGCACCCAGCACTCCCTCGCCTTGATGGGTGTACCAGACCAGGGTGTCCGAATACATGCCCGCGAGAACATCCGAATCGCCGTCACCGTCGAGATCGCCCGCCGTGGTGAACCAGACATCCCCGGCGCCGGCGTCGATGACCTGTTCGGAGGAGAACACGCGGTCGCCCAGGTTTCGGTACCACACGACTTTGCTGGCGCCGTAAGCTCCGGCCAGAACGTCCAACCGCCCATCGCCATCCAGATCCACGGGAGTGATGCTTGAAACCCCGCTCAGCGACCCTCCTACCGCCCGCGGCGGAGCCAGTGGCACCAGACGGCCTGCCGCAGGCTGGCTCGCTAGAGGCGGAGGCAAAGCCTGCGTTGCCATAATGTCAGCCGCTTGAGTTCGTGCGTTGATCATCACCAGACAACCCAGGAGGAGAACGGACAGCGCACTGAGCGATGGTGTGCAAGTCATGCAGGCACGAGCATCTCGTCGAGGCCCGGAGTTGAGCTTGCCGGACTCGCGACTGCCAGGAGGTTGCTGCCGATCACCAGCGCCGGCGCGGTGGTGTTCCGCCGCGGTGAAGAACGGCCGAGACGGCAGTGCTGACTGGGAACTTGGATGAGAGTACATGGAGCTAGAAAGACGGATCTGAGGGTTCAAGGAATGCTTCAAAAGAATTGGGAGAGATTGACCGCAGTTGCCGCGATGACGGCAGCCGGCGAATCGACCGAAGGATGCTTCAAGGGCGCACCCCCGATTTCAGAAACCGACGACGCCAGCCGAGGTAGTGGTCGACCCAGTTCAGGAATTCGTCGCGGGCGAGGACGAATGCCTTTCTCCACAGCGGATCCAGGTCCGAGGCCAACAGAGCGGTCGGATACGTTCCTGGCAGCGGCGATTCCTGCCCCAGATAGGCCCGCACGAGATTGTTGGACCGCACGTAGATGAAACCCGGCCGGCCTCCGCCATACAGCCCGGCACAAAACCCGTGTAGCTCCACGACACGGTCCTGCCAGTTCAATCGATACCGGCTGGAGCCCTTGTGCAGGCTGGGTTGGGAGATCCGCGAAAAGCCATGCTTCACCAACAGATTGCCGGCGGGAGAGCGGACATCCTGCCCCCATTGAAGCATCTGAACTCCCAAACGCGCGCAGAGTTCTTGTCTCGTACTCATGATGGAACGGATTGAAGGCGCTCCGCCCGGCCGTGTTCACCCTCCCAGCGGTTTTGATCCCTCAGTACCACCGGGCCGAAGCGGAGCGCCAAATTGTTGATCCCTACCTCGCCGCGCCGGAGGCTGCGGGCTGAATTCACCAGCAATGGCAGACCCAGCAGCGCCGCACCCACCATGGCCATCAGCACAGCGCCTCTGGACGACGGCACGTCCACCGAAGCGCCGGAGGACTGACTCAACAACGAAGTGACTTGCATGGAAGCGCGGATTAGTGGGGCAGTGTTGAAGTCTCGGAATCAGTAGGCTCCGAATCGGGATCGGGCTCCTGAATCCATGGCATGAACGGGTCTGCGAATCGGGCGATCCATCCCTGAGGTCCCAGCGCCATTTCTTCCTCCGTCAGCAGGCAGGCATCCAACATCCCGGTCAAAGCCGGCACATTCATTGCAATCCCGCTGATCACGACCAGATAATCGAAGCGCCTCTCCGAAGCCAAGGCCGCGACTTCCTTCAGCAGATCCTCGCGGAGGGTGCAGCAAATGCAGTCATTGCTCATTTCCACCAGCTTCTCCTCGGTCCTGCTGAGTTCGGTCCCGCCGCCCTTCACCAACGCCGCGTCGATGTTCACCTCGCTCATGTCATTCACGATGAGCGCCACCCGCAGTCCTTCACGGTTGTGCAGGATGTGGTTCAGCAGCGTCGTCCTCCCTGCCCCCAGAAAGCCGGAAAGCACCGTCACGGGGAGACGGGTGTCATGCGCGTGGGATGGATCGCGCTTTTCATCCGTCCCGGACGCAGCCGGACTCCAGAGGTCGTCGTCCCGCGTGGTCGAAGGATTCATTGCTGACCGTTCTTGTTGCGAATCGTTTGCATCCATTGCCGAAGAGGGTTCGTACTCGCGTAGGTTCATTTCAGATTTGCTTCTCTGCTCCCCGCCTTAACCCCAGATCCGTTCCCGCCCTTCCCGCCAACCCCAGGCCGCCAGTAGTGCCGCCGCCAAACCCGCCACCACCACCTGGCCCGGCGGAAAATCGAAGTGATGCGCCAGCACAAACCCCGTCAGCACCGAAACCAGGGCAACAACTGGCGCCAGCCAGAACATGGGCGCTACATCGCGGCACAGGTTCTTGGCAATCAGCGGCGGCAACACCAGGCAGCCAAAGGCAAATAGCAGCCCCGTCGCTCGCACCGCCAAGCCCGTCACCAAACCCAGGGCCAACGCCAAACCCATGACCCACAGACCCACCCGCATGCCCACCGCCGAGGCCATGGTGGGGTCGGTGATCAACAGCACGAGTCGTTGCCGTGCCCCAAACACCAGCCCGACGGCACCGAGGGCCAATAGACCAAACACCCCAGCATCTCCCGCCGAGGACCCTAAAACGCTCGAGGCCATCATGGCCTGCACTTCCTTCAGGCCTACCGGTTGCTTGGCCAGCACCAGGATCGACAGGCTGCCGCAGGCCAGAAAAAGCCACCCGGTCGCTTCATCAGCACTGACACCCGTCCCGTGGCTCCGACGGCGCGCGGTCGCCAATGCCGCCGCACCACTGAAGGCGGTCGCCGCCACCGCCGGCGCACCCCAGCCCAGCCAGAGATTCACCGCGAGCCCGAGCAGGGACGCCTGGGATATCGCCGCGGCGATGAAGACTTGCCCGCGTGTAACCACCACCACGCCCAGCGTCGAAAGGGCCACCGCCAATGCGAGGGCAGCCAGGTAGGTCCATTGAAACAGCGGCCAGCTTTCCAGGAATCCGGAGATCACTTGAAAACCGCCTTTCGCTCCGCTCCAACCGCGGCATGCACCGTCATCAGTCCATGTTCGTCCCGCCCCAATTCCACCATCACCCCATACGTTCGCTGGAGGTTCTCCGCCGTGAAGGTCGTTTCCAACGAGCCAGCCACCATGCGGCCACCCTTGAAGAGGCCCACGTGGCTAGCCCGCTTCGCCGCGATACTCAGATCATGGGTGACGAAGACCACCGTGATCCCCTTGTCCCGACTCAACCCGGTGATGATTTCCAGCAGCCCCGACGATGCCGCCAAGTCCAGGCCAGCCGTGGGCTCATCCACAATGAGCAGAAGCGGATCCCGCACCAGAGCTCGAGCTACCAAAGCCCGTTGTCGCTGGCCTCCCGATAGCGCCCAAAGGCTGCGGTCCCGCAGGGCCGCAATCCCCATCAGGTCGAGCACCATTCGAATCCGACGCTCAGCGGTGGCGCGATCCAGACCCAGTCCCACCATCCCGCCGCTAATAAAGGCGAACACGGTCACCGGGGCCGATGGGTTGACTTCGGTCTCCTGGGGAACAAAACCCAGGCGCCGGCGATTCTGAAAATCCCCCCGAAGCGCGATGCGGCCTCGAATCGGTCGAACGGCTCCCAGCAGTGCCTTGATCAACGTCGTCTTGCCTTCGCCGTTGGCTCCAAGAAGGCACCAGAACTCCCCCTGCCGGATCTCCAGACTCACGTCCCGCAGGACCACCCGGCGTCCGTAACCCAGGGTCACCTGCTCCACAGCCACCACGGGTGCCCCATGGCCGGAAGGACGCCGTTCCCCGGCATGAGTCGCGGCGGCGGCTTCGGCAACGGGGTCGACGAGCGGCAACCGTGCGATCGACGACACACTCACGGCTTTGCGCCTCCCAGTGCCTCGATCAGTCGCTTCCCATTGTATTGCAGCATCGAGAGGTAGTCCTCCGTGCCGGCACGCGCACCGGTTTGATGCGCCATGGGCACCGCAACAGCCCCCGTGGCCCGACTTACGAATGTGGAGTGGCGAGGCTCAAAATAGGGGTTGGTCAAGATCACCTTCACCTGCTTCTCCTTCATCTTACCGATCAATCCCTGAAGGTGCTTGGTGGTGGGCGGCACGCCCGGACTCGGTTCGAGATAACCCAGGATCTCCAAACCGCAGCGGCGCGCGTAATACGGCCAAAGATCGTGGTCCCCCACCACCTGGCGACCGCGGTGGCCCAGCAGAGCGGCAAGAAATCCGCCCAACTCGTGCTCCGCCTGAAATCCGGCGACGTCTTCAGCCTTCAAGCCCTCGACCTTCACTGCCAAGGCTTCCACGTCGTCGTTCTTCGCGCATTCCTCGCCGGCCAGCCACGTTCCCAGTGCCAACCGAAACGATTCATACGCCTTCTCGAACTCCGTGCGAAACGCAGGACGCAACACCACGAACCGGTCCCGTATCGCCCGCGCGGCCTTGAGTCCTTCCACCGGGTCCAGGAAGTAGTGCGGATTCCCTTCCTCGTGAAAACTTCCAGGAACAGGCTTCCCTTCCGTCCCTTCCAAGGGTCGCACTCCGACTCCCAGATTGAGGTTTCCCTTACCACCCGGCTTCACCGCCGCGTTGCGAACCCCCTTCATCAGGTCCTCGAGCCAGGCATTCTCGATGCCCAGACCCACCTGCAGGTAGACATCAGCCCGATCCAACTCCCTCACGAAACTCGGCCTCAGTTCGATGGTGTGCGGATCCTCGGGGCCCTTCGAAAAGCAAAACGTGACCACCCGCTTGCCTCCAACGGTCTTCGCCAAGCTCTCCAGATCCGGGGTGGAGCAAACCACGCGCAGAGGCTCCAGCGACTCGGCGGCACCTCCCGGCGTGCCCGCAAGTACCGTCAACCCCAGCCCCAGGAGCCACGGCGCCATCCGTCGGCATATTTCCGTTGGCCATCCTCCGCGCCCATTCGTGTTCATGCGTGTCGTCCGAACCTGGTTTTCCCGGAAGACTACCGGGAGACCGGAGCCGTTCGGTGCATACCACCGAACAGCCCCGGTCGATTTTTTACAGAAGACCTAGGCCGCCAGCGACGCCGACATGCGTCGGCGACTGCGATACCACGCCAGGCCACCCAGACCGGCAGCCACAGCCAGGCCCACCTCGCCCGGCTCCGGCACCGCCGTCACTCCAAAGGCAAACGTATCCGTCGCCGACACCGCACCGTCAGCGGTGTGCGTGCCGTCCCACTTGAAGGTCGCCTGATACACTCCGGGCTGGGTGAATCCGAAGAAGTAGTGGTCATGGCCACCGGGAATCATAGACGTCGTGTCCGCGCCTGAAATCCCGTCGCCACTCGCCATCTTCACCACCGGCGACCCAAAGGCATCGCTCTGCCAGAGTGAGAAGTGACCCCCACTCGGCCCGCTCAAACCGACCAGGGACAAGGTCAGGCTGGACCATTCCGAGGCCACCAACTCCTCGCTGGCGATGCCCAGGAACGGCTTCCCCGCCTGGTTGCTCTGCGGGAGCGTCCAAAGCGGATTGCCGGCGGCCGTGCCCAGGAAGTCCCATTGCGCCCCTGGTGGTCGACTCACCGAGGGATTCGGGACATACACGAGCGCCTCGCCAGGCGCGTACTCGGCGTCCTCCGACAGCGGTGAACTGTTGACCACGGCTCCCGCGTGAAGATGCCAATGAGGCTCGAACGCCCCGTCCTCATAGGCGATCCCGATGTCGCCATGGCCCTCCGTGTAGATGAAGGATTGGGCACCCGCGGCCATGGACGCGAGCGCACCGGCGGCCAGCAGGCCCGCCAAAGGTAGATGTTTCGATGGATTCATTGGATCAAGTGGTGGGTTTCAAGGTTGCTTTTGAACGATCGGAGCGGATTCCTTTCAACCCCGGGCGATGCTCCCAGTCGTCCGGGGAAAAATTCTGATGAGCCCCATGCCAACACTCGTTCCAACTCCTTAACGCGAACTGTTTGCATGTCATAGGCAGGGGCATGAGCGTTGGCCATTTCATGCCGCCCTCAGGGCGTCGGGTAACTGAACGTGACGTTCGTGAAGGTCTGTCCCAAGATCTGAACCGAGGGCAGCAACGCGGTGAACCGTTGCGTGCCCTTCAACCAGTCCGCCTTGGCCTCAAACTGCGATGTGTCGCCCACGGTCTCCCCCGTGGTCGGATTCGCCTGCGCCGACAGCTCGAGATCCTTCTCGGACGTCTGAACGGAAACCTTCAGAGCCAGCGAGCCGTTCGTGACCCGCACAAAGTTCTCGGCGTGGCCATCCATCACCCAGGCCTTCAGGCTGCCGGTGCTTGGATCGGCGAGAAAGTCGAGGTGGAACTGATGCTCGCCCAACTCCACGGCCACTCCCCCATGGGTTGAGCCGTGCTTGTGGCCGCTGCCGGATGGAGTGGCATGATCATGATTATCGCAACCCGGCCCCAAAAGGGCCGCGGCGCCCAGGCCAACGACGGCTCGAAGGGTGGTGAATGAAATGGTTGTCATGGTTGATTAGTCCGTTGTGCCTCTACCCGATAGTACAACCGCGCGTGCTGCGCCACCGGTTCGGCATCGCGGAACGTGAAAACAAGGGTTTCCCCAGCTCCTGGCGCGGTATCCATGTCCATTGTTCGTACCACCCATGGACCGTTGATGCTGGCCGTCGCCCAGACCCGGTACCGAATGTCCACCGCCGAACCGACCCGCGGTACGCGGATCGCGGGCTTCATCTGCCCCGCATTGCCCTCCAGCACCATCGAAGGCCCCGGCAACGGGTTGGGATCCGGAATCCGCGGAGACGTTCCCAGCGCATACTCCCACAGATTGACGAGGCGGTCGCCGTCAGGGTCGGCATCGTCTCCGATAATAGACGGGTCGGATTCCCCGGGCCATTGGCTGGCCTGCCATTGTTCGAAAGGCGAGGCGCTCACCGGAGGGAGGGGCAGGATATGAAAAGTGAAGACGGTCGGATCGCTGACGATGTTGGTGGTCTCCCCCAATCGCCGTGCGATGGCCTGGAACGTCAATCGGTACACGCCGGAGGTCGAAAATCCCCAGTCAAAATGGCTGTGTCCGCCGACGGATTGGCGAAAGGCATCGTCGGGCCTCAGGCCATCCCTCGAATTCATCCAAAATTGGAGGCCACCGAGTTCCGCCTGCCACAGAAAGAAGTGCCCCGGCCCATCCACCCCCAGCAGGCGAATCTCCAAGGGACCGTCGAAGACCCCGAACGGATTGCCCTCCGCGGACATCCCCAAATAAAGAAGGCCCTCCCTTTGTGATGCCGGCAGGACCCAGATTGGGTCCCCTGCGGCGCCCAGGGGCGGCAGGTCTGCCGGCAACTCCAGGCGGGCAAAGTCAGCCGCCTGAAGCACACAGTGGGTCGCCGGGTGATCCACTGGAGGACGCGCGTCATCGTTCGTCGCGACGATTTCCAGCATCGGGGTGGCTTCGGGCTGGTATCGGATGCGCAGGTCCACGTGCTCGGTCGCCAGCACAACCGGGTTCCCTGCGGCCAACGCTACCGATCCCAGCCACATCCACGCAGCGAACAGCGACCAGATCCCCCCCTGCCCGGCCATCGAAAGGAAACCCACGGCTCGGGAAGATGTCCCGTAGCTGGTTGAGCCGGCGGCAACCGCCGCATTCCCAACACTTGATGAGGTCCGTAGGATCATGATGCTCGCCTGGGTTTGAGGCCAAGGTCAGCGACTGCCACCGACCACTGGGCTTTCACGCCGCCAGGATGCGCGACGACGCCATCCCAAAAGCACCAGTCCTGCGACCGTCAGCACCCCAGTCCCCGGTTCCGGGACGACTTGAAAGCGGTAGCCCGCCGGTTCGCTTTGCACCGGGCCATCCGCCTTGTGATCCCCTTTGGCGAACACGAAGACCTCGTAGTCGCCAGGTGCCGAAAACGCCCAGAAATAATGAGCGTGCCCACCGGCTTCGATATTCAAGGAGTCTCCGGCGGAAAAGCCGTCCCGGCTGCTCATCTTCGGTTGCAGTTCGCCGAACGCCCCCACATCCCACACAAAAACGTCACCGGGTCCACGCACATCGGTGAGGGTCAGGGATAGTGATCCGTTCCAGTCGACCGATGACATTTCCTCGGTGCCAATGCCAAGAAAAGGGAGGTCCGGATCCTCACTCTTGGGCAGGATCCAAAGTGGCGAACCGGCCGGCCCGAAGAAGGCCGTTGCCGCCTGGGAATTGGGGACCCCACCGGCCAGTTGTGACTTGGCGCCCAGCCGCAGAATGGCTTCCGAAGGTGCGAATTCCTCCTCAGGGGACGGGATCTCCTTGTGCACGTGGAGATCCCAACCTCCGGATTCATAAAGGATTCCCAGGTCGACATGACCGGAGGATAGGATCGTTTGGCTGGATGCCGAGAACGCGCAGGCTCCAACCACCGCCAGGGCCGACAACAGTCTGATAGTCATGGGACGAAATATTTAGGGAATGAGTGAACTCGAATGCCGCCGTGAAAACCGGGGGGAGAATCCTCACTCGGGAGGTTTTGCCGGATTCTCGCCTCCATCGATTCGCAGCTTGAAGAGTTGTGCCTTGATCACGCCAACGTGAGCGTCCCCGAAAAGGTAATTGGCCGCCCCTCGCGTATGGTCAAGGGAGGCCCCGCCCACCCGGTGCCGATCGGGCGCAATATCCGAGGTCACTCCCGGCCAGTTTCCACGACCATTCTTCACCCAGTTCCTCGAATGCGTGTGGTCCGCATAGACACTCGGGCTGAGATCATCGGAGCAGGTGAACACCGTGTGCGTGGATGCCGGGGAACGCAGGCGATCCAGGTTCCTAAAGGTCTCGAGAAGCGTGCCGAAGGGATCGATCTGATCGACGGCCACATACTCGTTCAGGATGTAGCTCGAGGCGTTGTTGGTCAGTCGCGCCGCCCCCTTGGGATCCGCCGGTGAAACACGGATCAGGTCCACGTTTCCGAGGTACGGCCTCAAGGTAAAGATCCACGACCGGTTCGTGTCGGAACTTCCGTGGGTCGTCAGCGGAAGCCATCCGTTGTTGTCGTCTGCGTACATGTTCAGCGCCAAGCCCACCTGGCGCAGGTTGGACATGCACTTGGCCTGCTTCCCCTTCGCCTTGGCAGAGGCCAACGCCGGCAGGAGAAGGCTCGCTAGGATCGCGATGATGGCGATCACGACGAGCAACTCGATGAGGGTGAAGCCGCAGGCGCGGCGCTGAAAAGGGACGTGTCTCACAGACAACCTCGCGTAAACCTGAATACCGCCTCCGACCCGGGAGGCTTCGGGGATACCTGTCGTGTTCGGCAGGCATCCGTCTCCCTGAACTACCCCGTGCCACGAGTGCAGAGGAGGTCAGGACGACATTAGGGTAGTGCCGGGGTCCGGCACAGGTTCACACGGGCGGCGCACGTTCCGCGGGCGGGGGACCGACGTGAGGCACCGCAGGTTCCGATGGTGGCAACACCTCGGCCGCTCGCGCGATGGCGACGGGACGCTGAGGCGGTACCACCGCTTCCGGGTTCTCGAAATTGCCCTGAGCCACGGCGAGGACCACGCACTCCGTCTCATCACAGTCGTGATCCCCGTGCCACAGCGCATGAAACGCCGGAAACACGACCGCAGCGTTCAGCAGCAAAAAGACCACCAAAAGCACGCCCCCGGTCAGGAGCTTGCGAAAGGAGGTGCTGTGGAACGGGCCGGCCATTTGCAATTCGTTTGCATATTGGTCAGCGACCGTCGGGTTGCAAGGCATTTCCCGCAACGATCCCCTGTGCTTTGTCGTCCACAGCCCCTGTCACTCATGGCGCGGTCCGGATTCGCCCAGGCAAACGCGACTAGGTTCCCAAGCGACTCCCCGATAGCCTACGCCTATGAATCGGGTCGCCCTCATCACCGGCGCTTCCCGCGGCATCGGTCGCGGTATCGCCCTCGAACTGGCGCATCTGGGCTGGGATCTGATCGTGAACTATGCCCGGAATGCGGAAGCCGCCGCGGATACGGTCCAAGCTTGCACCGATGCCGCTTCGTCCTTGAACCACACCATCCGGGCCCTGACATGCCAAGGGGACGTGGCTTCGGCAGTGGACCGTGAAAGGCTGATCGAATTTGCCGAAAAATCCCTCGGCCCCATCGACCTTCTCGTCAACAACGCAGGCGTCGCCCCCCTCGTCCGAGCCGATCTCCTCGAGGCCACTGAGGAGAGCTTCGACCGCCTTCTGACAACCAATCTCAAGGGTCCCTTCCTCCTGACCCAACTCGTGGCTCGCCGAATGATCTCCTCCCCTCCGACCCCGCCGGGTGGGTCCGGGACACAGACCGGGACAGCCGGCCGCAAAATCGTGTTCATTTCCTCGGTGAGTGCCTACACCGCCTCGGTCAACCGGGGAGATTACTGCGTCTCGAAGGCGGGGGTCGGAATGCTCACTCAACTCTTCGCGGCGCGCCTTGCCGAGCACGGCATCGGTGTCTTCGAGATCCGCCCGGGAATCATTGCCACCGACATGACCCATGCCGTTCACGCAAAGTACGACGCGCTAATCCAGGGCGGCATCACCCCGATCCGTCGATGGGGCACCCCCGCCGATGTCGGCAAGGCGGTTGCCGCCATCGCCAGCGACCTACTTCCCTTTTCCACGGGCGAGGTGATTAACGTCGACGGCGGATTTCACCTGCGAACCCTCTGAAGTTCGGAGTCAAGCGCCGGCCATCAAAATCCAAATCAGGGGGCCTTTCCGTTTGCTGGCACCCTGATCCTCCGGTAGTCGATCCTCATGGATTCCCGGGAGGCTTTGATTGCCCTGAACATGGTGGAGCACGTCGGGCCCGTGAGGCTTCGACACCTCCTCGGACATTTCCCAGATCCCGTCGCCATCCTGCATGCATCACGAGACGCTCTACTGCGCGTTCCCGGCATCGGTGAGCAAACCGCCGATGCCGTCTCCGGCTGGGAACAGAGCGCCGACCTGAGCGCCGAGATGCGGCGCATCGATCAATCGGGATGCCGCATCCTCGTCCAGGAGGACTCGGAGTATCCGCCGTCACTCCGCGAAATCTACGACCCGCCCATCGTCCTTTATGTCCGGGGGACGCTATCGCCGGAAGACCATAACTCGATCGCCATCGTCGGCTCTCGCCAATCGACGCCCTACGGCATCGAGGTGGCCCGCCGCCTCAGCTTCCAGCTTGGGCACATCGGGATCACGGTGGTCAGCGGAGGCGCCCGCGGCATCGATACCGCCGCTCACCACGGGGCCCTGGCGGCCCGCGGCCGAACCGTCTGTGTTCTGGGAACCGGCATCAATCTCGTGTTCCCTTCGGAAAACGCGGAGCTCTACGAGCGAGCGACATCCAGCGGAGCGATCCTCACTCAATTCCCGTTCAACCGTCCGGCCGACAAGCAAACCTTTCCGATCCGGAACCGGATTGTCGCGGGCATGACGCTCGGCACGGTCGTTGTCGAAGCCAACCTGTCGAGTGGCGCTCTGATCACCGCCAAATTCGCCAATGATTATGGCCGTCAGGTCTTCGCGGTTCCGGGCCGGATTGATTCCCCCCGCAGCAAAGGCTGCCACGAACTGATCCGGCAGGGCGCGCGGCTCTGCGAAAGCGCGGAGGACATTCTGAGCGAATTCGAGTATCTCTTCCCCGCCAAGAACAGATCGCCCTCCCCTGCGGAGACAGGATCGCTCCCCACCTTGCACCTTTCAGACCGCGAGCAGACCGTGCTCTCGCTGCTCGATGGCGGTGAACGCGGGATCGACGACATCATACGACTAAGTCACCTTCCAGCCTCGGCAGTTTCCGTGACACTGCTCGGCCTCGAGATGAAACGCCTCGTCCTCCAACACCCCGGGAAACGGTTCTCCAAGAACCTCCGGGTCATGGGCTGAAAGCCGGGCAGCGCCCGCCTCAGAGCAGGTTAGCCGCAAGCTCCGCGAGTTCCGATCGTTCACCCTTCTCCATCTGAACGTGAGCCGTCAGGGGCTGCCCTCGCAACCGGTCGATGAGGTAGACGAACCCGTTCGAACTCGAATCCACATAGGGATTATCGATCTGCCACGGATCGCCCGTGAAAACGATCTTCGTGCCCTGACCCACCCGGGTGACGATCGTCTTCACCTCCAACGGCGTTAGGTTTTGCGCCTCATCGATGATCATGAACTGATGCGGGATGCTCCGGCCACGAATGTAGCTGAGGGCTTCAACGACGATGTTCCCATTCCGCATTAGGTCCGCTGAACGTCGACTCTCCTGCCCCATGTTCAGGTCGCTCAGGAGTTCGAGGGCGTCATGGATCGGTTGCATCCAGGGACCCAGCTTCTCTTCCAGCGTACCAGGCAGAAACCCAATCTCCTTGCCCATGGACACCGTGGGACGCGCCACCAATACCCGACGGAACTCACGGTCCACCACCGTCTTTCGCAGGCCCGCCGCCAACGCTATGAGCGTCTTTCCGGTTCCCGCCTTGCCCATGAGCGTCACCAGCTTGATGCGATCGTCAAGCAACGCATCCAGGGCGAAGTGTTGTTCCCGATTGCGCGGCTTGATCCCCCAAACTCCATCCCTGGAATCCAGAATCGGGACCAGTCGTGATCCAGCGAGGTCAACCTTGGTCAACAGACTCCTCTTCGGGTTCGCCTCATCCACCAACACGACATACTCATTAGGCCGGTATCCGGTGCCTTCCGGCAGCGGCAACTCCTGGTCCGATTTGAACTTCGCGAGCAGGGTCGGCGTCGCCTGCTTCTCGATGATGCCGCTGTAGAGCTCCGAAAGCTGGACCCGGTCCGTCTCGTAGTCTTCCGCCGGCAACCCCACCGCGTCCGCCTTCAGACGAAGATTGATGTCCTTGGTGACCACCACCAACGGAAGACCTGGTTCCGATTCACGGACGTTCAGGGCACGGGCCAGAATCAGATTGTCGGCACTGCGTGAGAGCCCGTTCACCCCGGTCGGCGTTCCCGTTAACGCCTTGTTCTCGAAAACGATCCGGAAAAGCCCACCCCCTGGCAGCTGAACCCCATCACTCAGGGGGCCGCGTGCCCTCCAACCATCCAGCATCCGGGACACCGTCCGTGCATTCCGGCCCAACTCGGTGGACTCGCGCTTGAATCGGTCGATCTCCTCGATGACCTCGATCGGAATCAGAACATTGTTGTCCTGAAAGCTGACCAGACAGTTGGGATCATGGAGCAAGACATTGGTGTCCAGGAGAAAGTTCTTTTTCACGCGCGATAAGGCAGACGGAGCCGGCCCATTCGGTCCATCCAGCCGCTCAATTGCGGCCGGGATACCGGAATCGAATAGTGCCCGGAATACAGAAAATTGGAGATCATGCCACGCAGGCAGAAATCGACAAAGAGCGGTCGATCGGTGAGCAGAAACGGGCGGGTCGCCAGCATTTCCTCGGGGATCTGGAGCAACCGCTCCAACGAACCGAGCAACTGCGCTTCCTGCTCTTTCCACGCTTCCAGGCAACCCCGACCAAAACGCCGCTCCTTGTGTCGCACAAACCCGCAGTGCTCCTTCTTTGGAACGAATTCCCGCCAATGAATGTCGTTCAGGCGAAAGGTCACGTCTTCGACATCATTCTCGAAGTACCGCCACACCAGAGGCTGAACCCCTTCCCATTCGCGCGGAAACAACCCCAGCCCGAATCGTTCGTCAACGTACTTGGCCAGCACCTGCGAATCCGGCCCTGTTTCGAACAGCACATTCCGTCCATCCTTGAGAACAGGCACCTGATAGTAGCGCTCCTTCGTCATCCGCCAGAGGATCGAACGGTCGGTCAACGGAATGTCGACCGACTGAAACGGCCTTCCGCTCGCGTCCAGAATTCCACGCAAGACCAGGCAGTACGGGCTCCAGTCGAACTGGTAAAGACGGATCATATCCACGCCGCGAAATCCGATGGTCCAAAACGCTTTCACCGTTTCCCTGACCCGTCGGGCGCGCAGTGCCGCGAACCTAGAAGTGCTCCCAGACACGCCTCAAGCCTAAACCCCGTGAGAACTGGATCTCCGGGCCGAGTGGGACCAAACCGCCTCGAAATCGGCTCCCATTCGTGCCGAAATCGTCATCCCCCGATTCGCCTGCCCCCACCTCCTTCCCGGCGACGTCGATGGACCCCATTGTCTCGTAGCAACCGGGCGAACTCCCGCAATACGCCCGGGCGAACCGTGGAAAACGCCGATGGAATCAGGGGAATCTCAAGAATCCTCCACCCCAGACGCTGCGCGAGCAGCAGAAGCTCCATTTCGAACAAATCCCGCGTGCTGCGCACATGCGGCACGAGCCCTCGAACCGCGGGTGCCGTCAGCGCGACAACTCCCGACCGATGATCGTGGAGCCTCGATCCAGTCGCCCACCGCGTCATGGCTTCCGCAAGCCAACCGCGCCCCTGAAGCATCCATTCCCGAAATCCGGACGGTGGTGCCGCCACACGAGCCCCCACCACCAAATCCGCTTCCCCCTCTCTCAATGGCCGCAACAGCGTTCGCAGCCGCGCGACGTTCGTTCGCAATCCGGAATCCACACACGCCAGGACTTCCGAGCCGCTGGACATCCAGATGTCCTTCACGGCCCGGCCCCGCCCGGGTCGGGTCGCCCGAATGACCCGAAGCCCCTGGGCCAGCCGACAACCGGTGGCCGCATCCCACTTCGCTTCCGACACCCAACCGCCCTGCACGAACGCCACATCCCAATCCCAATCGGTGGATTCACCAAATCCTGCCAGCCAACGGTTGCATCGCGACGCGACGGGTACGTCGACACCAAAAAGGGGCACTGCCACGGTCACGCGCACGGCCATTCCTCATCGGAGAAGTTGCTGTGGCGCCATCCGGGGGCGGAAACCCTCCACTGGCTTCCGCCCCCGGCGCCCCGGCTACCCCACCTCCATGGGGAGAATCGCTCATTCGCTGCCGCCTTCACCGCCGTAGCCATCCTGAGCGGTAAACGCGAGGAGCCACAAAATTCTTACAGGAAATCCGCAAGAAACTCCGAAGCATGCCGGACCATGAATCCCCCGACCGCCAACGAAGCCACAACCTCGGGTCGACTGGGGTGAGGCAAATCCCGCACTTCCGCCCGCCTAGCTCCCCGCCCAGGCCGCCTCGTAAAGCCCCGCAAAATCCGACGCCTGAATGGGGATTGGATTAAAGTTGGCCGTCCACTGGCCTGCGGCATCGCGCGCCAGGGCGGGGACCTGCCCGAGGTCTACATCGAGCGCCTTCAAAGTCCGCGGCATCGCAGCGGCGTCCAACAACTCTTCAAGTCGCCTGACGAGAGCTTCCACCGCGTGGTCAGGAGGTGCGCCAATCTCGCCCAAACCTGCCGCTGTCGCCAACTCGGCATAAACGCCGCGAACCATGGGATCCGCAGCGTTGAAACGCACGACATGCGGCAGCATGAGCCCAACCGCCACTCCGTGAATAACCCCGAAGTGCGCCGTCAATGGGTTGGCAGCGGAGTGCGCGGCGCCGAGCATGCTTTGTTCGATGGCCATTCCGGCCAAAGCGGCACCCAGCAGCATCCGCCCGCGTGCCTCCAGATGCTCTGGATTCTGGAGGACCAACGGCAGGCTTGGCACAAGCAACCCGAAGGCTTCCCGCGAGTACATCGAGGAGATCGGATTCCGCTTGGCAGAAACCGCTGTTTCCACAGCGTGCGCCACCGCATCGATCCCCGTGCAGGCGGTCACCCCGGCAGGCTGTGACACGGTAAGTTCGGGATCCAGAAGGGCCACATACGCCGCGGCCTTCGGATCCAGGCACGCCATTTTTTGATGCGTCGTTGCATCTGAAATCAACGCCGCTGATTGGCACTCGCTTCCGGTACCCGCCGTTGTGGGAATTGCCACAAACGGAAGCATCGCCTGGGTAGCCTTGCCGACACCCCAGTAGTCCTGCATCCGGCCCCCATTGGTAAGGAGGAAATTACATCCCTTCGCGGTATCCATCGAGCTACCACCCCCCAACCCCACGATGACGTCAGGTCGGAACTGGCGGGCGATCGCCAGACAGTCATCGACACAGGCGGTGTCCGGATTCTCACGCACGCCGGAAAAAACCGCGGATTCCCGTCGGTCACCACCCAGCGCTCGATGTACCCGTTCCGCATGTCCCGCCCGCACGATTCCCGGGTCGGTCACGAGGAGAACGCGGCGGCAGGAAATTCCGTCGAGAATAGCCCCCAGCCGGTGGACTGCACCGTTTCCAAAGACAAGCCGGGTCCTTGGCGTGATGTCGAACGAGGCAAGCATCCAATCGGAAGGCAGACGCCCCACGGGAGAGGACGAGATCATCAAATCATTCGCGCCCATGAATATCTTCGTGTCTGCTGGATTCTTCGCTCCGCGACCGGTTCAAGCCGCGCGCGACGCAACGTGTCATGGATTCTGCGCCGCGCCAGTGCGGTCGGGCTTGGGCCAGCCAAGCCGGCGGACCCACGGTGAAACTAACCGAGGATGCGCCGCCCCTCGTCGAGGAAGATGCCCTTGAAATTCATCTCAAGCGCCTGCGCGTTGGAGGCCTTATGGAGGGCCTCCTTTTCGGTGATGCGTCGTGCCTTCACCAACTCAAAGAGCGCCTGATTAAAGGTTTGCATTCCGTCGTCGGTCCCCATCTCGATCGCGGCAGCCAGCTTGTCGAGTCGGTTTTCCTCGATGAGCTTTCGCACCGTGCTGTTGCTGATCAGCACCTCGAGAGCCACCGTCACGCCCCCTTCGATCGTCTGTACCATGCGCTGGCAGAGGACCGCTTGCAGCGTTCCAGCCAATTGCCGCCGGACCTGCTCCCGCTCATCGGCCTTAAAGAAATCCAGAATGCGAATCACCGACTGCGCCGCCGTCGTGGTGTGCAGGGTCGAGAGTACCAAGTGCCCCGTATCCGCTGCCCCAATCGCCGCCTGGAAGCTGATCGAATCCCGCATCTCACCAATCATGATGATGTCGGGATCCTGCCGAAGGACGTACTTCAGACCGAGTGGATAGGAGGGAGTATCCAAGCCGATCTCGCGCTGTTCGATCACGGACTGGTCATCTTCAAAAACATACTCGATCGGATCTTCCAGGGTGATGACATGTTTCCGGCTGGTCCGGTTGATATGCTGCATCATCGCGGCAAGCGTCGTGGATTTGCCGCTGCCTGTCGCTCCCGCCACCAGCACGATGCCCCGCGGCGACTCTGCAATCTTCCTGACGATTGGAAGCAATCCCAATTGCTCGAACTCCGGGATCTGAGCCTTCACGTACCGCATCGCCAGACAAAACGCGCCGCGTTGCTGGAACACATTCGTTCGAAACCGGCCCACTCCGGGAACGTGGTACGAAAAATCGACTTCCCGATTCTCGTCGAGCTGCGTCTTGCCATGGCGAGGCACCATTTGGTCCACGACCTTGTTGACCCACTCTTCGGTCGGAAGCGGACACTCGATGGGCACCAACTGCCGGTTGATGCGGAAAATGACTGCGGTTCCGGCCTTGATGTGGACGTCCGACGCTCCGCCATCGATGGCGGTCTTGAGGATCTTATGAAAGAGTTCCATGAAAAGGCTTCGCCCAGCAGCTCACTCCCGGTCAGCAGTCAACGGCTCAACCCAAGTGGGACAAGGCGAGCGACTCCAACCGCTGCTGCGTCTGCGGCGTCAGGCCCAGGAAAAGCAACGAGATCTGATAACCCGCGTGGCGGTTTCCGTCGCATGCCACGACAACACCGCTGCATGTGACGCGGCGTTTCTCGGAGGGCGACTCGATTGAAAGGTTTATCTCCGTCCAAGGTGCCAGCGGACGAGACGAGAGGAACTCGATCCCGTTCTTGCGGATGGTAACTGCTCCCGCTGGAAGACTTAGGGTGGAGACCGCCTGATTCGATTCTGCGGCGGACGAGGAAGTTTTTCGGTCAAGGCGGCCTGCGCTCATATCGAGCACCCACAGTATCACGCCGCCCCTGAGCGTCAACGAATGGCTCGGTCGGACGCCCCCTCCCCACCCCGCTACTACGCCTACCACTGGATGACTGCCGATCCCCAGGTCAAGCCCGCCCCAAAAACCAAAAGAAGCAACAAATCACCGGTCTTGACCCGCCCGCTTCGGACCACCTCGTCCAGGGCAATCGCTACAGATGCAGCCGAGGTGTTTCCGTACCGATCCAGATTCACGAAGACACGGTCGGGCGGCGCATCCAAACGCTCCGCCACCGCTTCGATGATCCGTCGGTTGGCCTGATGCGGAATAATGCACTGGATCTGATCGATCCGCAGGTCACACCGCTGAAGGGCCTCGTTCGCCGCGGTGCACATGGCCAGCACCGCGTTCTTGAACGTCTCGCGGCCGTCCATGCGCAAAAAATGCAGGCGCGACGCCACCGAGTCCGAACTGGCAGGGATGCGACTTCCACCCCCCGGCATGGACAGAATCCCCGCCTTGCTTCCGTCGGCGCCCATGCAAGCGGTCAGCAACCCGTGCGATCTCGGGCGACTTTGTAGCACGACCGCGCCGGCCCCATCCCCGAACAGCACGCAGGTATTCCGATCCGTCCAGTCAATGATTGAGGACAGCTTCTCCGCTCCGATCACCAGCACCGTGTCGTAGGTGTGCGACATGATGAATTGCTGGCCAACTTCCAGGGCGTAGATGAATCCCGAACACGCCGCCTCGAGATCGAACGCAGCCGCTTTCCGCGCCCCGATGCGTTCCTGGACCAGACAAGCCACCGAGGGAAACAGCATGTCCGGGGTGATCGTCGCGACGATGATCAGGTCCACTTGATCCGCCGTGACATTCGCGAACTCCAACGCCCGCAGCGCCGCCTTGGCGGCAAGATCCGATGTGGCCTCGTCCGCCGCCGCAATCCGTCGTTCCCGAATTCCCGTTCGCGTGGTGATCCATTCGTCGGTGGTATCAACCATTCGGGAGAGGTCCGCATTGTTCAGGATTCGCGACGGGACGTAGGAACCCACACCGGTAACCGAACATGTACGCGATTTGAACCCGTGACGGGCGCGGGGATTCCGGAAAGGAACAGGCGGAAGATCTGTCATGCCATGGCGGGGGAACTCGGTTCGCCACTCAAGCCGAGCCGGACGTGCGCGGCCTCAACCATGTCGGCGATCCTGTCGTTTATATGATGCTGGTGGGCCTCGGTGGCCAAACGGATTCCATTGCGAATCGCCCGGTCCGTCGCAGAAGCATGCGACTTGAAGACCAGCCCGTTCAATCCCAGCAACGGAGCGCTCCCGTACATGTCGGGATCCATCCGACTCCGTATGCTCTGGAAGGCCCCCCGAGCGAGCCACGCACCGAACTGTCGCCAGGGCGATGCCGTCAATTCCCGCTTCAGCAGTCGAAACATGCCTTTGGCAAGGCTCTCGGCGGTCTTGAGCGTGATGTTTCCCACAAATCCGTCACACACCACCACATCCACCCGGCCGGCAAACAAATCGTGCCCTTCGACATTCCCCACGAAATTCAAATCGAGGAGTTTGCACATCTGGTACGCCTCCTGCGTCAACTCATTCCCCTTCGATTCCTCAGTGCCATTGCACAGCAGCCCCACGCGCGGCCTCGAATACCCCAGTACCTCCGAGGAATAGAGAGACCCCATGATGGCGTAGTGAACCAGATGGATCGGCTTAGATTCCACATTGGCGCCGGCATCCAGAAGCACGAACTCGTTCTCCGGTGTCGGAATCACCGTGGCGATCGCCGGTCGATCTATGCCCCTCAAGCGCCTCAGCTTGATGGTCGAGGCCGCCAAAAGCCCCCCCGTGTTGCCGCACGACAGGATCGCGTCCGCCTCATGGGACGCGACCAGGTCGATCGCCCTCGCCATCGAAGAATCCTTCTTCCGGCGAAGAACGTCCATCGGCCCATCCTCCATCGTCACCACATCCGACGCGTGCACCACACGCACGCGGGAGTTGGCCGATGACGACTCGACGAGTGGACGGATGGAATCCTCTTTCCCAACCAAGATGAGCTCCCGAATGGCTTCCGCCATCTCGAGAGCCTGCAGGGCCCCCCGCACAACCACAGCCGGACCGTGATCGCCGCCCATCACGTCCACCGCTAGGCGCATGGATAGAAAAAGGGCGCGGACCTGCCTTCAGGCACCGCGCCCCCTTGAAGACGAAGGTTCAGGAGAAAGATTGAACGACGACAACCTGGCGACCTTTGTAATGCCCACACGCCGGGCAAACCCTGTGCGGAATAAAGGGCGCGCTGCACTGGGGGCAGGTGTTCAACTGCGGCAGTTTAAGAACGCTGTTGTAGGCCCGCCGCATCCGCTGGCGGCTTCGGGACGGTTTACGCTTGGGAACTCCCATAAAATCAATCCAGCTTCAGTTTATCGAGAACGCTCCACGCAGAAGAAACTCCTCGAGCTTCGTCCGACGCCGGGCTCTGTAAACCCGGTTCCTGCGGATGCCGGGCGATTCCCGGACATTCCGGCCTGCACAATGGGTGCTGCGGAAGCGCGAGCAAGCTATCTTCCCGAATATGGGGCGTCAAGTCCACCGACTCGTCCACCAAGGTCACCGCGTCCTCGCCCTCCAACGCCAGCAAACAGGTCCAAGACTCAAGTAGAAGCGGGTACTCAAACGGCTCCAGGCACCGCACACATTGGCAGTCCAAAACCGTCTCAACACCGCCCTCCACAAACACTTCCTTCTCCATCAACTCAGCCCGGAGATCATAATACAGGGACTGCCGGGCCTTGATGCACGGGTCCTGAATCTCCCAGTGCATTTCTTCCGGCGGCACTTCTCCTTGGATGTGCACATCCCCCTTATGCAGGGCGGCGACTGAAACAAGGATTGACATGAGCTTCAGATTGGATTGGCAGCCAGGCGTTTATGCAACGCCGCCAGAACCGGCGGCGGAACAAACTCCCCCACATCCCCTCCCAACGACGCAATCTCCTTCACCAACCGGGAGCTCAAAAACGTGTAGCACTCGCGCGGCATCATGAAGATGGTCTCCACGTGCTCGTTGAGCTTCCGATTCATGAGCGCCAACTGGAACTCGAATTCAAAGTCGGAGACCGCTCGCAAACCACGAACCACCGCGTGAGCTCCCCTCTGTCCCACGTAAGTCACCAACAATCCCGAAAATGTGTCGGCTTCCACGTTCGGGAGGTGCGCTGCGGCCAACCGCACCATGTCCAATCGCTCAGCCAGACCGAACAAGGGCCCCTTGGGCTGATTTGCCGCCACCGCCACGATGACCCTATCGAAGAGTCGGGCAGCTCGTTGGATGACATCCAAGTGTCCGTTGGTGATGGGGTCAAAGCTCCCCGGGCAAATCGCAATCCGCATGGCTTTTCCCTTCGGGAGACGGTTTAAGGTCGATGACCCAAAAAACAAATCCCGGAGCCAGAGGCCCCGGGATTGGGTGAAAGGGACGTCCGGTTCAGTAAATCAATCCCTGAACGAAACTACTCTAGGACCGGCGCCGTGTCCTTCGGCTGCCTATTCGACACGAACGGAGCGGTCGGGAGGACAATCCGGTCGAAAACAGTGCGCTCGTCGAGCATTTTGCTCTGGAGCGGGGGAAGCGCGACGATTCCGGGAACTGAAGATGCCGAACCACCGACATCGCCCAAATCCGCATCCGTTGCCGGCGTCACGATGCCCGAGACCGGGGTGAACATTTCATTGGCATTCACCACCCGGGTGATCGTGGACCCGTCGTCACGGTAGGCAACCACAACCACCGAACCTTCGGCAACCACCAGGCGACCATCCGCTTGGAAGTCGTACCGTGTGCCGCGCACCGTCGCGACGGCCTTCGGGCTCTTCACCTCATACTTGGAGGCGGCCGAAAGCTTGTGAACGTTTCCAATAACACGGCCGGAGCGAAGATCAATCTGCGTGTTGATCACTGTCTCCACTCCCGTGTCCTCGTAAGTCAACGCGGACAAAGCCACCGTTGAATTCGGCATGATCCGCAGCTGCGATCCATTCCGACCTAGGTCCAGATCAGTCGCCGAGGAACTCGACGTGCGGATCCATGCGCCCTCATGCAGCGCTTCACCGCGGCGCAGGGCTTTCCATTGATTGCCGTCGACCGAGATCTCAGCAGACCCCTGAACGGCAAGAACCTTCGCGGTGCCCTTTTCCACCGCGGCATGCGCGACCGAAGCCAACGCAAACAATACGGCTCCGACACCCAACCGCGCCATCGTCCCACTCACCGTGCGAAAAGATTTCATAGCTGTGCTCGTAGATGTGCAATTCGTGAACCGATGTGGTGCAATCTAAAAACCCACCTGCTTCTGTCAATCCGATTGTTTGTTCTTACTTGGATTTCAACTGGATACCCCGAGCACCCCACGGGCGCCCTTCAGCCCCCTTGACCCCTCCCCAGACCGAATCCCGTTCCAAAAAACACCTGATATCGACGGTTTCGTGCCGTTCCCGGCCCCAATCGAATCAAAATCTCGCCACGTGATTCCCAGGTCCGGAAGTGTCGCGCAATCTCCTGAACCCGCGGCGCCGATGGGTCGCGCTCAATGATTAACGCATCCCAACCTTCCCGATCCTTCGGCCATCCCCAGATCCCGTATTGCGATTCGGGCCGCGCCGGATCTTCCCAGCAGTAGGTCCTCGGATGGTCCGGCAGGTAGAACGCCAAGGCGCTCGCCACGTACCGGTCACGGGGCGCCAGGAGAAAGGTTCGGTCGGGTCGTGGAAGTGATCCCCGCACTTGCGCCACCTGCACGGCCAAGTCACGCCAACCCCGAACCCGCGCTGTAGGATCGGACTTCCGTCCCGCCCAACGACTTCCCGGGAAGAAGAAGGGTACCGCCATCAGAAGCACTCCGAGAAAAGCCCCCAATCCCACTCCTCCTCGCAGCCACACCCGCCAACGCTCGCCTCCCGCGAGGACCCAAACCCGTCCGGACAAAAGAACCGCCGCGGCCGGGTAGAAGACCAGCGGCCAGTTCTGCTCAACCCGCTGGTGGACTGACAACGCTCCATACGCTGCGAATCCCGGCACAAAAAACAGCACCAAGTACCTTTCCCGCGGCTCCAGGGACCGCCACCGCACCACCGCCTGGAATCCCGCCAACATCATCAACACCCACAGGATTCCCCCACCCAACCCGGCTTGTCCGCCCAGGAACTCCCCGATGAATTTAGCGCTGCGCCGCCAATGAAACGGAGCGTTTTGCAGTTCGTCTGCTGTATGGCGAAAGGTGATCCACTCGTTCTGCCAGTTCCAGAGGATTGGCGGGACGAGAAACAACAGGGACCCTGTCACCACGGCCAGGATCACCCCCCAACGCACCGGCTCGTCGGCCCGCCGTCCCACTGCGGCAAACACCAACCACACGAGCGGGAAGACCAACTGGATCTGCTTCGTGAGATACCCCAACCCCAGGCTCAGCGTCAGGGCGATGGGCCAACCGAAGTGCAGGTTGGGACCCGCGGTCCAGCAGCGCCATGCCAGCCACAAACTCGCGCTCCAAAACAGAAACAACGGGGCGTCGATGGTGAAAAACGAGTTCAACGCCGCGTTCGCAGGCACGGCCATTAACACCACGGCCGCCCAAAATCCGGCAACCGCCCCGTACAGGTCCCGCCCCAACAGAAACACAAACACCAGACCCACACTCGAAAGCACCACTGGAAAAACTTTGATTCCAAATTCCGAATTCCCGCCCAGCCATCCCGCCAATCCCATCAGCCAGCCGATCATCGGGGGTTTGCTGAAGTAGCCATAGTCCAGCCGACGCCCCCAATCCCAGTAATAGGACTCGTCCGGGGCGAGATCGAGGGGGAACAACGCCGCGTAGCAGAGCCGAATCCCTGCGACCACGCCCAACAAAACCCAGAAGCGGCGCATCCAACGTGCACTTTCATCGGTGAGAGTCGCGGCCTCGGCGCGAGGCACAGTCATGCTCATGCATGAGACTGCAACCGAGCCCGGGCCTGAGCCAAGTCCACGAAAGGTGCCACTCCCAATCGCCTGGGTTACGCGACCCGCTCCCGAGAGAGGTCCGTGTGATCCCAGAGCCATCCCAAGCACCGGATCGCTACCGCCGATTCCAACCCGAGCACGGCAGCCACCGCTCCCGAGGCCACCCCGAAGCCAAGCCATCCGCCCAGCACCCAACCCACCAGCAGATACACCACCACGCCCGCCACGGCCGCCGGAACCAGCGACACGAGCAACCCCAACATTTGACCCACATAAACGATCATCCGCTGGCCCAGCACCTCGAATCCCCCGCGTGCTTGCCCGGGTGAGATCAACACCCACGCCGGAAACAACAGCGCCGCACCGTTCTGGAGGCACAGATTCACCATGGAAACCGAGGGCCCAAGCATCGCCATCCCCACCAGGACGGTGCCTCGCTCCAACATCCCCACGTCACCCATGCCGGCGGGTGCCGGAAGAAAGGTCACCACCAACAACCCCAAGCCCCACTGAGTCGCCGTCAACACAAACCATGGCGCCATCAACTCCCCTAACACGACCTGCCAACCGGTCAGCGGCAGTGACTTCAGGACCTCCCACCCCGATCCCCCAAGCTCCCGGCGAAGATCAATCCGCGCACTCGACGGCCCAACCAACACCGAAAAAATCCAGAGCATCATCGCCACCGATCCCACGGTTGCCGACAACGCACTCCCGGGTAACCCAAAAGCCCCCAGTCCAGCCACCACGACCACCACCACCGGCGCGAGCACCGCCCAGGTCCGTCCTCGAAACCAGTCGCCCGCCGCTGCCAGGTTCTTCCAGGTCAACCCCATCCAAACCGGTCCCATCGGCGCCAGCCGCCACATCAAGGGCGCCCGGATGGGTCCCCGACCCGGGAGGGAAACCACCCCCCCAGATTTTGCCCGCGTCGCCGCCAACCGGGCCGCGTCCACGGACGCTTCCTCAAACGCCACCGTCGCCCGAATCACCCACAGGTAATGGGCCACCACCACCAAAAACACTGGCCCGACCAACCCCAGAAACTCACCCGGATCCCGGGTCGTCGCCATCCGAACTACCCATCGCAAAGGCGTCAGGAATTGCTGCATGGGTGCCGTCCGCGAGACCTCCACCCACCAAGCCATGATCGCTTCGAAATCGCCCACCTCCCCGGGCCATGCGGGTGCCTCCCGCCATCCCCATGCCAGCGCTCCCGCGACCGTCCCCCCCAGAACGACCGCCACGGCCAGCCGACGTTGCCAGTGCGAGACTCCCCGCTCCAAGAGCCAGGTCCGCACAAACGACGCGCCCAAGGAATGCAATTGAAGCAGCAGCAACCCCATCCACCACCCCAACACCGACATCCACGCCCCATCGCCGCGCAGCAATCGCCCAGAGAAGAGACTCACCATCAGCGAAGTGAACAACAACCCCGCCTGCCAACTGGCGAGCTTGTAGTGCAGCAATCCCATCCTGCTGACAGGTGCTGAAAACAGGAACTGAACCTCCGCCTCCGTGAAATCCAGGGCCGCCCGCCGGGAAGGCACGATCCAAAAGCCGGCCATCATCAGCAGCAACCCCCAGGCGCCAACCACTTCAAGCGCCGCGCCAAACTCCAGCGAGGCTCCGAAGGGTGTGGCGTCACCACGGGGTCCAAAACGTCCTCCGATCATGTTCCGGAAGAGGAACATCCAGAGGTAGAGGATCCCTACGATCCCGCCGACCAAATACTTCGGCTGTCGGAAGCGTTTCAGTCGCGTCCAGATTCGATTCTTCGCCGACCTCGCCCACAGGTACGTCAGCGCCTGAATCACGTGCACGGCCCGCTCCCTTCGCCTGATCCAGTCACTCGCAGGAAGATCTCCTCAAGACTCGCCTCGGGGTGTTCCGCGCGGAAACGGGTCAGGATTTCGCCCAGCGATCCCATGGTCACCAACTCGCCGCGGCGTAGAATCAACACATGGGAACAGACCTCCTCCAGCAAATGAAGCAGGTGCGAGCTGATGATCACCGCCGCCCCTTCATGGGCCCGCCGCAGAATGGAATCCTTCATCCGGCGGATTCCCAGCGGATCAAGCCCGGTCAGGGGTTCGTCAAAAATCAGGACGCGCGGTGAATGCAGCAATCCGCAGGCGATCGACAGCTTCTGACACATTCCGCGGGACAACTCGCCGGGAAGAGCATTCCGTTTCTCGTTCAACTCCAATTCCATCAGCAGGTCCGCCGCGCGCCCTTCAAACTCCCGTACCTGGTGAATTCTGGCAGAGAACACCAAGTGTTCCCAGACGGTCAGGTACTCGAACAGCCTCGGCTCGTCCGGCAGCCAGGCCAGCGTCCGCTTCGCCGCCACCGGGTCTTTTCCCAAGTCATGACCACACAATCGCACCACGCCATGGGTCGCCGGAATGATCCCGCTGAGGCAACGGAGCGTGGTCGTTTTTCCCGCTCCATTCGGACCCACCAATCCGAGGACTTCCCCGGGCCGAACGCCAAACGACAGGCCGTTCACCGCCAAAAACTGCCCATAGACTTTGGTGAGTCCTTCGACCTCGATCATGACGTGGAGGCGACCTTCACGGGCGAGTGTCCCTGGCGTCAAGCCGCAGCCCGCTTCTCCCGTTGGAGAGCCGTATCCCCGGAACATAGCCAAGTCGTCGGCGTCCGGCCCGCGCCCAAAGCCTCGCACCTCCGAACCGGTCCACAGTAGCGTCAGCCCATGCGACCGGCCCATCCGTGGCGCCTGGAACCAACGTTGCGATTTCTCGCCACGTTGCTCTTTGCGTTTGCGGCGTCGGCTTTCGCCATTCACGCATTGGCTCGCGTCTTCGGTTCGGACCCCGCCAACCCGCCGGCTCCACTGCTCGCGACCGCAACCGGCCTCTTCCATGCCGTCGGGATCACCGCCTTGGTTCCCTTTCTCCGTGCCCAAGACCTGGGCTGGCGTGACGGCTTCGGACTTGGAACCTTGCCATGGCACCGAACCTTGATCCTTGCGGTCGGATGGACGTTGCCGGCGCTCGCCGCCGCCTGGGGGGCCCATCATGTCAGCGTGACGCTACTTGAAGCGCTGGGGCAAGCGCCGGATGCCCAAGCCGCCGTGGACGCAGTCCGAAGTGCCTCCCGCCCCTGGGAACGCTGTTTGCTGCTCCTCTTCGCGGCGGGCACCGCGCCGATCTTCGAGGAACTGGTCTTTCGAGGGGTCTTCTGGCCGGCCCTCCGGGATCGGGGCTTCCGCGTGCTGGGTTGCCTCGTCGTCTCGTTCCTGTTCGCCCTGATCCACGCCAATCTGGCTGCCTTCCTCTCCTTGGGCCTGCTGGGAATCTTTTGGACGTGGTTGTATGAAAAAACCGGCGACATCTCCGCCCCCATCCTCAGTCACGCCCTCTTCAATGCCACCAACTTCCTCTGGATCGTCGCCTTGCCCCCAAGTCCCCCCGGCTCGCCCTAAATGAAAGAGTTCGATCTCATTGCCCGCCTCACCCGAAACCTCCCCACCCACGAGGGCGTCATCGCGGGACCGGGTGACGACTGCGCTTTGCTCGACCTCGGGGTCCCACGCCAGTGGGTCGTCTTCAAGACCGACGCCATCGTCGAAGGCATCCACTTCACCCCCGAAACCCCTGCCGAACGTGTCGGCCACAAAGCGATGGCCCGAGTTCTCAGCGACTTCGCCGCCGCCGCCGCCACACCCACCGCGGCCCTGATCACCCTCGCTCTCCCGCCCGGCCACAATCCCGACCGAATCGAGGCCCTATACCACGGTCTCTGCGAAACCGCTCGCCGCTGGAATGTCGCCATCGTCGGAGGCGAAACGACCACCAATCCAGAACGCGTCCTCGTTTCCATCGCCGCACTCGGGACCGTCGACAAAAGCCGATCCGTCCGTCGATCCGGCGCCCAACCGGGCGACGCTCTCTTCGTCTCCGGAGAACTCGGGGGATCCATCGCGGGCCATCACCTCGAATTCCAACCCCGGCTCGATGAGGCTCATTGGCTCACCGAACAGTTCTCCATCCATGCCATGATCGACCTCAGCGACGGTCTCGCCGGTGATGTCCGCCACCTGACCGTCGCCAGTGGGGTCGGCGCCGAACTGCATGAAGGCAGCCTGCCCATCCGGCGGGCGGCCAAACTTCGAGCCCGTTCCGGCGAGAGCCCCAAGTCAGCCATCCTCGCCGCACTCACCGATGGCGAAGACTTCGAACTGCTCTTCGCCGTCGGCAAGAAAGACGCCGTCGCCGTCCTCGACGGCTGGAAGGCCCGATTTCCCGACGTCCGACTGACCTGCATTGGACGCATCACCTCCGAGCCTGGAATCCGCCTCCGTGACCGCCAAGGGCCCAAGCCCATGCCCACCCATGGATACGTTCATTTCACATAGCGCGCGGGAAACGGTCGAACTCGGGGAACGCCTTGGGCTCGCCGCTCAACCCGGTTGGGTCTTCGCTCTGTCCGGCGACCTGGGGGCCGGCAAGACCCAGCTCGTGAAAGGCATCGCCCGCGGACTGGGGATCCCTGGCCGCATCCAATCCCCCACGTTCGCCCTGGTCCAAGAGCACCGTGACGGTCGCCTCCCTTTGTACCATCTCGACCTCTACCGGCTTCGCGACACCCGGGACATCCTCGGAGCCGGCCTGGAACCTTACTTCGCTCCGAACGATGGCGTTTCCGTCATCGAGTGGTTCGAACGCTGGGACGGTCTGCGACCCGCCTTGCTCTGCCTCATCGACCTCCAACATCAGGGCGGAGATCTTCGCCGGATCCAATATGATCTGCCTCGCTCTTGAATGCTCCACCTCCAGGCGCTCGGTCGCCTTGGCCCGCGACGGCATCCCCCTGGCCGAAGCCTTCCACTCTGGCGGGCGCGACACCCCGCTCTTCGGACTGATGGCCGACGTGCTGGCCCGTGCTGAACTCACTCCCAACGATCTTCAGTGCCTGGTCGTGGGCCTCGGTCCCGGATCCTACACCGGCATCCGCATTGCCATCGCCGCAGCCCAAGGCTGGGAATTCGCCCATTCCGTCCGCCTCCTGGGCATCCCATCCGTCGACGCCACCGCCTTCCGGGCCCAACGCCTCGGACACCGGGGCCGCACCGCGGTGGTCACCGACGCGCACCGCGGCGAATGCTACGTGGCCGAGTATGACTTGGGCGCGGATGCGTCACCCCGATCCCTTATCACGCCTCTGCGCATCGCCACCAAGCCGGAAATCGAATCCCTCCGCTCTGCGGGCGCACGCATCGTCGGTCCCGATCTGGAACCTCTGGGTATCGCCGCCCACCCGATCTTTCCGGACGCTTCCGCACTCGCTGAATTGGCAAGCGACCGCGTCGATTTCCTGGCGGCGGAACAACTCGAGCCCGTCTACCTCCGTTCCACGACCTTCGTGAAGGCCCCGCCGCCGCGTCGCCTTTTTCCGACGGGCTAGTCACGGTCCCCCACAGCCTTCGCCTCCACCGCCACCTTCACCAACCCCTTCAGCAAGGCGTCGAAATAGTCCGGCAGTTGCGGCCCAAAGAAGGCCATCACCCGCGTCTCATAGGTGTTCATCCCGTAGTATTTCGACGGCACCACATACCCCACATAGTCCCCGTTGAAGCTCGTTACGGTCGTCGAAACACCCATCCCCTGCGTCGCAATGGCCAAATCCATCGATAGTTCGCCGCTGTAATCGCAAGGCGTGGACAACCACACCGCGTCGCCCAGACGCAGATATTGGATCCAGGTCGCTGGCTGGACCGGCAACAAACGCCGCGCCACCCAGTCCCGCATTCGCCAACCGTCCGTCACCCGCGGCTGCAGCGGCGGCAATTCAACATCCAAAGCCCGGATGTCCCAGCGCAGACGATTGGTCAGCGCAATGGCATCCAACACCTTCAAGGTCGACACGGCTAAACCCGCGCCCATGGCCTGAACCCCGGGCAATCCGCCTTCCGGCGGATTAGGCGCATGACTTCCCATGGCCCCCGCCAAAAAAACCGCCATGCCTCCCGTGGCCTTCTCCACCGCCCGTTGCCACGCGCCGGGGTAGTCGCCGCTGAATTCCATCACCCGCCCCGACAGAACCGTCGAATGGGCCGCATACGCACCCACCACCGCCCGATCGCCATCGACCTGGCGCACCACCAGCAAACTGAACCGCGGATCAATCCGTCCCTGGTCACCGACCAATCGGTTTCGGGTGAACTCCGGCGCTTCGAATCCTCCGCTGCCCGCCGCGGCCGGTCCAAGATCCGCAAGCGCCGCGCTGACCGCTTTCGCGATCTGTCCAGCCATCCAAACCCGTGCTCCGGGGACAAAACCTCCCGCGAAGGCCTCCGCAACGATTCCCTCGCCCCATCCGCCAAGGCCGCAATGGGTGTGAGTGGCCCCCAGGTAGACCCGACCGCGTGACAATCCCGTCTCCCGCTCCACCCGCTCCAGCGCCAGGTCCGCGACCTCCCGGGGAATGATCAGCGCGTCCGCGGACACCACCACTCCCGTGCGTCCGCCCACCTCCCATGCGACCGCCTTCACCCCAAGATCATCCAGCACGCCGGTGGCCGGACGACCGGCTCGATTCCCGTACCCGGCCAAGGGCAGCGCCCGAAACTGTCCACGCTCGGGATCGTCCTGAACGGCTCCCAGCGACGGAGTCAGGAGCACCCGCCCAAACCCCGCCCGAAGTTCACCCCATTGCGCTTCTCCTTCCGCACGCGCCAACGCCTCCAATCGCTCCTGAGTTCGAGCCGCGTACGCCGTCTCGGCAAACGGCTCCCGATGCACGGGCGCCAATGTCATAGCGAACGCCACGATGACCAACACCACGCCGACGCCGGCCAACTTCCCCAGGATTCGCAATGCCTTCCGCATGCCCCGATCCAAACCTCCGCCGCCCGCCCGCGCAACAGGGCGTCTCGATTGGCGCCGAAATCCTTCCCAAGACGCTCCGATCCAGAAACTCCGATCCAGGCCAGCATCCCCCGCTCGTGAATGCCTCACTTCCACCCGGCCAATGGCAGATCTACGATATTCTCTTCACCCGCCCACGGTTTAACGACCGCGGCGAAGTCGCTTCCCCCGCCCGCCTGACCGTCCTCCACAACGGCGTTCTCGTGCAGCATAACGTTGAACCCGTAGGCCCCACCGGCTGGCTCAAGCGCGATGCCTACCGCGCCCACCCCGGCAAACTCCCGATCTCCCTCCAGGACCACGGCAATCCGGTCCGCTACCGCAACCTCTGGGTCCGCGAACTGGGCGCCGACGCCAGGCGCCCCGAGTTCGTCTACGGCAGCACATCACTGAACAATCTCCTCGGCAGCTTCCGGGTCGACGATGGCCTCTCCATCACGATCACACACCCTGACCCATTGCTCGCCGCCACGGTCGCTTACCCGGGCCGAGGCATGGTGTTCAACCTCCACGCTGAATCCCCCACCGTGTTCTACGTGGGCACCTTTGATGGCTTGTTCACCTTCCGAACCAACACCGAAGGTGTCGCCGAAGCCCTAACCTTCCGCATCGGAGGCGAAGACCGGCCCGCACGGAAGAATCCTTGATTTTCACCGGTTTTCCTAGCATTGACCACGTCATCGCCATGAGCACGTCTCCTTGTCGCCAACGGGCATTTACCCTGATCGAACTGCTCGTCGTCATCGCGATCATCGCGATCCTGGCCAGCATGCTTCTCCCGGCCCTCGCCAAGTCCAAGACCAAGGCCCAGGGCATCAAGTGCGTCAGCAACGAAAAGCAACTCGCCCTCGCGTGGATCATGTACGCCGACGACAACGAGGATCGTCTGCCACCCAATGTCGACGGCACCGCCCGTGGCGGTTGGGTGGGTGGCTGGATCCACACCACCGCGGGCCCTGTCAACCTGCCGGATTGCACCAACGTCAACCTGCTCAAGCCGCCGCACGGCCTGCTGTACCCGTACAATCCCGCCGTCGAAATCTACAAGTGTCCCGCCGACCAGTTCATGGTCCGCATCAGTGGCCGCAAACATCCCCGGACCCGCAGCATCTCGATGAATGGCTGCATGAACGGCAACTCTTGGCACACCGCCGAGATCGACAAGGGCTGGTGGACCTACCGGAAACAGACCGAGATCAGCCGGCCCTCCAGCCAGTTCGTCTTCATCGATGAACGCGAGGACAGCATCGACGACGGGTACTTCCTGGTCTTCGTCAACCGCCAGATCGACTGGGGCAACATGCCGGCCATCTACCACAATGGAGCCAGCGGCCTCTCCTTCGCGGATGGCCACGCCGAGGTCAAACGATGGCTCGACCCGGACACCTTGAGGCCCGGCAGCGCCGGCACCCGCAAGGGCCCGCGGGACGTGCCCTGGATCAACCAGCGCGGTTCCATGTCAAAAACGAACTCCTTCTAGTCCACGCTGCACCCGTGCCTATCGGACCCATGGCCCATGGATCCGCCTTGATGCCCGGGCTCGATCGTTTCACACCGCCCCACGACGGTGGCTCCAGTCACGCCGCCTGGCGTCCCTCGAACCGCGTCGGCGGCTGAGTCAGGGTCAACAGGGCCTGCTCGGTCCCGGCACGCCGGACCTCGCTGCCATGCCATTCCCGCGTGCTGCGCACCGTCTCGCGCATCCGGTCAAACCACCACCGCGCCACCGCATACCGTCGTGCCCTCACCACCCGCCGCGGAACTCCCCCGGGGGCCGCGCGCAGACCGAGCTCCAATTGTCCCTCCTTCGCGGTCGCCGGCTTCACTGCCTCGGCCGCTTCGACCGCTTCCACAGTGTCCGCCACGATTTCCATGAATCCCCGGTCTGTGGCGGCGGACATCCCGTCCTGCGACGGATCTTCCACCGTGAGAAGAGCCTCGGAGTCCGACCGGTCGACCAGCGCTTCCATTGCGTTCGTGTTTAGCTTCATGACGCCCCCACGATGACCACCCCGGGTGGACATCCGCGGTCCCACCCCAGGAAAAATCTCGTTCCCCTCTTGGGGCTCGCGCCTGTCCCTCCCCGGCGTCATGCTCATCCCATGATCGTCAGCGCTGCCGAACTCGAAGCTCTCGTCGCGGTGCGCCACAGCTCACCTCACGAACTGCTGGGCATGCACAAACTCGGCGACCGTAAGGGCCTCGTCGTCCGCGCCTATCTCCCCGGCGCCAAGCAAGTCGATGCGGTGCCCGTCCACGAATCCAGGAAACCAACCCTTCACCTCCATCCCATCGGCGACACCGGGATCTTCGAAGGCTCCACCGACCGCGCCCATGACGTCTTCGCGTACGACCTCGTCATCACCTGGACCAACGGTTCACAAACCCGCACCCGCGACGCGTACTCGTTTCTTCCCAGTGTCGGGGAAACCGACCTCTTCCTCTTCGCCCAAGGAAATGAGCGCCGGATCTTTGACAAACTCGGCGCTCACCTAAGGAGCCCTGACGGCGTCGCCGGCACCAGTTTCGCCGTGTGGGCGCCCAGAGCTCAACGGGTGAGCGTGGTCGGCGATTTCAATGGCTGGGATGGCCGCCGCCATCTTATGCGTCGACTCGGCTCGTCCGGTGTCTGGGAAGTCTTCATTCCGGGCGTCGGCGAAGGCGCCCTCTACAAGTTCGAAATCCGCGATGTCCAGGGAAACGTCATCCTCAAGACGGATCCCTACGGGGCGTTTTTCGAGCCTGCGCCCAAGAACGCCTCGATCGTCTGGAACACCCGCAAGTTCACCTGGGCCGACAGTTCCTGGCTCGACGCACGCCGGCACGCCAATCCATTGACGTCGCCGATGTCGGTCTACGAAGTGCACATCGGTTCGTGGCGCAAAAAATCCATCGCCGAATCCTTCAGCTATCGCGAACTCGCCGGTCCCCTCATCGACTACGTCCGGAAACTCGGCTTCACCCACGTCGAGTTTCTTCCGGTCAGCGAACACGCTTTCTATCCCAGCTGGGGTTATCAGGTCACCGGCTTCTATTCGCCGACCTGCCGTTACGGAACGCCCGACGACTTCCAATACCTGGTCAACGCCCTGCACGATGCCGGGGTTGGCGTCATCATCGACTGGGTCCCCGCGCACTTCCCGCGCGATGAGTGGGCCCTGGCCCGCTTCGATGGCACCTGCCTTTACGAGCACGAAGACCCCCGGCGCGGCGCCCACATGGACTGGGGCACGCTCATCTTCAATTACGGCCGGCACGAGGTCCGGAATTTCCTCACCGCCAACGCGCTCTTCTGGTGCGAGCGATTCCACATCGACGGCCTCCGCGTCGACGCCGTGGCCTCTATGCTCTACCTCGACTACTCGAAGAAGCCCGGGGAATGGCTGCCCAACCAACATGGCGGCAAGGAAAACCTCGAAGCCATCGAGTTCCTCCGCGAGTTCAATCACCTCATCCATACCGAGCACCCCGGCGTTTCCACCGTCGCCGAAGAATCCACTTCCTGGGGCATGGTGTCGCGGCCTCCGTACGTGGGCGGCCTCGGATTCTCCCTGAAATGGAACATGGGCTGGATGCACGACACACTTAGCTTCTTCAAGCGCGAGCCGATCCATCGCCAGTTCCATCACAACGAACTCACGTTCGCCATGCTCTACCATGCGAGCGAAAATTTCGTCCTCCCCCTCTCCCATGACGAGGTCGTCCACGGGAAGGGCACCCTCCTCAGCCGCATGCCCGGCGACGACTGGCAACGCTTCGCCAACCTCCGCTGCCTCCTCGCTTACCAGTGGTTCTTCCCCGGCAAGAAACTGCTCTTCATGGGCGGCGAAATCGGCCAGAGCAGCGAATGGAATCACAACAACGAACTCGACTGGAACCTGCTCCACCAAGGCCCCTACCACGCCGGTGTCCAACGCCTCGTCGAAGACCTCAACAGCCTCTACCGCGAACATCCCTCCCTCTGGGAGGCTGACTACGAACCCGGTGGCTTCCGCTGGGTCGATTGCTCCGATCACCGCCAAAGCGTCCTGAGCTTCCTCCGCTCCCGTGCCGACGGCTCCGATCCCATCCTCGTCATCCTCAACCTCACCCCCGTACTCCGCACTGGCTACCGGATCGGCCTCCCTGTCTCAGGCCCCTGGGAGGAGATCTGCAACACCGATGCCGAGTGCTACAGTGGCGCCAATCAAGGCAACCTCGGCGGCGTCGAAGCCGAATCCATTCCACAACACGGGCTCCCCTACTCGGCCAAACTTACCCTGCCCCCGCTTTCCCTCGTCGCCTTCGAACGACCCGTCGAAACCCCGGAGGATTGAGGCGCGTCGCCCAAACCCTTGCCCGCCCTCGCCACCCCCAGCTAGCCTCGTCCTTTCGCCCACCCGCGAACTCCGATGGCTTACCTCAACGACCATTACCTGAAGCTCAAGGCCGGTTACCTCTTCCCCGAGATCGCCCGTCGTGTCCGCGTCTTCTGCGAACAGAATCCCGAACCCGCCAAGCGCCTCATACGCTGCGGCATCGGCGACGTCACCGAACCCCTGCCCCCGGCCGTCGTCGCCGCCCTCCACAAAGCCGTCGATGAAATGGGCGTCCGCGATTCCTTCAAGGGCTACGGCCCCGAGCAAGGCTACGACTGGCTTCGCACGGCCATCGCTCAAAACGACTTTCGCGCCCACGGCCTCGACATCGCCGACGACGAAATCTTTGTCAGCGATGGTTCCAAGTGCGACTGCGGGAACATTCTCGACATCCTCGGTCACCAGAATCGGCTCGCCATCAGCGATCCCGTCTACCCGGTCTACGTCGACACCAACGTCATGGCCGGGCACACCGGCGACGCCGACGCCTCGGGGGCCTACGACGGACTCATCTATCTTCCCTGCACGCCTCAGAATGGATTCATCCCCGAGCCGCCGGCCGAACACGCTGACGTCATCTACCTTTGCTCACCGAACAACCCGACCGGTGCTTCCGCCAATCGTGCGCAGCTCGAAGCCTGGGTGAAATACGCCCTCGCCCATCAATCGGTCCTCCTCTACGACGCCGCCTACGAGGCGTACATCTCCGAACCCGGCGTCCCGCACTCGATTTACGAGATTCCGGGCGCCCGTGACTGCGCGATTGAGTTCCGCAGTTTCTCCAAGAACGGCGGTTTTACCGGAACCCGGTGCGCGTTCACCGTCGTCCCCAAGACGCTTCTCGCCAGCGCAACGTCCGGAGAGCGCAAGCCCCTGCACCCGCTGTGGCTGCGCCGGACCACCACCAAGTTCAACGGCGTCTCGTACATCGTCCAACGCGCCGCCGAGGCCCTCTACTCCCCCGAAGGCAAAACCCAGACCCGGGCCCTGATCGAGCACTACATGGGCAATGCCCGAGTTCTGACCGCTGGCGCCCGCGCCGCCGGCCTCACCGTCTTCGGCGGCGTCAACGCCCCCTATATCTGGGTCCAGTGCCCCCAGGGCCTCACCAGTTGGCAGGCCTTCGACAAGATCCTTGGCGAAGCCAACGTCGTGATCACCCCGGGTAGCGGTTTCGGCTCCCAGGGCGAAGGCTATTTCCGCGTCAGTTCCTTCAACAGCCTCGCCAATGCCAAGGAAGTCGCCCGCCGATTCCAAGCCTTGCAATGGTGACGCCTCAGGCGGCCGTCGGTCCGAGGGATTGTGTGGTCTGGCAGTGCGGTTCACCGCAAGGCGCGACCGCCTAAATTGCAGCACGGATCGTCCTCCCCGGTTCATCACCCGAAGCCGATCCTTTCGGAACCGGGAACTCCCCCCTGACCCGAAACCGCACCCACGCACGCCGACGACCAGCCCCATCCCACAATCCATACTTTCTTTTGCCGTTAGGCCGCCTAACGTCTCCCCATGCTCCCCCCGACGCGCCAATCCCACGATTGTAACTGCGAAGTGCCGCAGGCCCTGAACTCCCACGTCTCCCGACGCCGTTTCCTGGCCGCCGCAGCGACCAGCCTAGCCGCCACCGCCACCCGTCCGCTATGGACGCCCCAGGCCGCCGCCGCCCCCGCTCTCACCGACGCCTCCGAAACCCTTGTCACGCAGTTGTACAAGTCGATGAACGACACCCAGCGTGCCGCCGTCTGCTTCGACTTCGACCATCCGCTGCGAGACAAGGTCGACAACAACTGGATGATCACGAAGAAATCCCTTCGTGACGTCCTGAACCCGGATCAGCAGGACCTCGTCCGCCAGATCTATCGTGGACTGCACCGACCCGAGTTCGCGGAACGCGCGATGCAACAGGCGGTCCACGATTCCGACAACAAGGGATTCGAAGGCGGCACGTCCATCGCACTTTTCGGCCAACCGGGCATCGGCAAATTCGAGTTCGTTCTCACAGGACGTCACATCACCCGACGCTGCGACGGCGATTCCGTGCAAGGTGTCGCGTTCGGTGGACCAATCTTCTACGGCCATCAAGCCGGCGATAAGGACCGCGAAGCCGCGGATCATCCCGGCAACGTCTTCTGGTACCAGGCCCAGCGCGCCAACCAAGTGTTCCAGGCTCTCGACGGCAAACAGCGAAGCCTCGCACTGGTCGATGCTCAGGGACGCCCGGAAACAGCTAGCGACACCGTCAAGCTCTCCGGGAAAAAGACTGGCCTCCAGGGCATCCCGCTCTCCGAACTGTCGCAGGACCAGCGGGCCCTCGTCCGCCAGGTGATGGATGACCTGCTCGCCCCCTTCCGGCAACCGGATGCCGACGAAGCCATGAAACTCGTCGACGCCGCGGGCCTCGAGAATCTGAACCTGGCCTTTTTCAAGCAACAGGACCTGGGCAACGACGGCGTCTGGGACGTCTGGCAGCTCGAAGGACCCGACATGTTCTGGTACTTCCGCGGCTATCCCCATGTCCATTGCTGGGCCCATATCCGCCAACCGTCGGCCTAGTCCGATCCTTCTTTCCCCGTGACCCTGCGGGGATTTTGGGGCACTCTTTCGCCCTGTGACTCCGGACCAAGCGCGCCAGCTTCTCTTAGCCGTCCGCGATGGTACCCACTCCGTCGCCGACGCGTTGCGGGCATTCACCGCTGCGCCCGTCGAGCACCTCCCCTTCGCGTCCGTCGATATTCACCGCACCCTCCGCAAGGGCTTTCCAGAAGTCATCTACGGCGCCGGCAAGACGCCCGCCCAAACCGTCGCCATCGCGCGCAAGATTCTCGCCGCCGACGGCCAACTCCTGGTCACCCGCATCACCCCCGCCCACGCCACCGCCCTCCGACGCGCCTTCAAGAAGGCCGTCCACCACGAACTGGCCCGGTGCGTCACCCTCGAAAACCCGCCTCTGCCCAAACGACCCGGCACCATCGTGGTCGTCGCCGCCGGAACCAGCGACCTCCCGGTGGCCGAGGAAGCAGCCGTCACCGCCGAGGTCATGGGCAATCACGTCCAGCGCATCCATGACGTGGGCGTCGCCGGTATCCACCGGCTTTTCGCCCGCCTTGACGACCTCCGCGCCGCCCATGTCCTCATCGTGGTCGCCGGCATGGAAGGCGCCCTGCCCAGTGTCGTTGGCGGCCTTGTCCGACGTCCCATCATCGCCGTCCCCACCAGCATCGGCTATGGCGCCCATTTCGGTGGACTTTCTGCCCTGCTGACGTCCCTCAATTCCTGCGCCAGCGGCCTCACCGTGGTGAATATCGACAACGGCTTCGGTGCCGGATACGCCGCCTCCCAAATCAATGCCCTGGCAGCCGATGCCGCTCAGGACGCGCCACAAATCCCCTAGTTCTCCGAAGACGCTACGCGGTCCCCACACGTCTACCCATGCCTCACCTGTACCTCGACATCTTCAGCGGCATCAGCGGCGACATGTTCCTCGGTGCCCTGCTCGACCTCGGTGTGCCGTTCACACAACTGGAAGCCGAGCTTAGGAAGCTCAACCTTCCCGGCTATCACATCCATACCCACCGTGGCGAAAAGTCGGGAATCGCCGGCACCAAATTCGAGGTCCATCTCGAACACGAACACGAACACGGTCACGAAGACGGACCTGGACACCCTCACGCCCACGATCATGCGCACGAGCACGCCCACGACCACGCGCACGATCATGGGCCTGATCACTCCACCACCGCGCAGGGTCATGCTCACACCCATTCCCACGAACACGGCGACAAGCACAACCACAGCCATGTGCACGGACACGAGCACGGTCGCAACTACGCCCAGATCCGGCAGTTGATCTCCGACTGCGGTCTCTCCGAATGGGTCAAGACCCGCGCCATCGCCGTGTTTCATCGAATCGCGGTGGCCGAAGGCAAGATCCACAACCGCCCCCCCGACGACGTCCACTTCCACGAGGTTGGCGCTGTGGATTCCATTGTCGACATTGTCGGAGCCTGCATTGCCCTGGAGTTTCTCGGGCGTCCACGGGTCTTCGCCTCCCACGTTGTGGAAGGCACCGGGTTCGTCCGATGTGCCCACGGACGCATGCCACTTCCCGCTCCGGCTACCCTGGAGATATTCGCCGGTCGCCAGATCTCGGTCACCCAATGCGAAGAACCCGGCGAATTGGTGACGCCCACGGGGGCCGCGCTCCTCGCCGAATTCGCGGAAACCTTCGGACCATTGCCGGGATTCGCACCGCGCAAGATCGGTTATGGTCTAGGCACGCGGGACAACCGCACCCGGCCCAACGTCCTTCGGGCCGTTCTGGGTGAAAGCCAAGAGCGGGCCCACCACGGAACCCACGACTGGGAAACCGACACCGTTGCCGTGCTGGAAGCCAACCTCGACGACCTCAGCCCGGAGATCCTCGGGCATTTCATTGAACGTGCTCTCGATGAAGGGGCCTTGGACGTGTTCCATACGGCGATCCAGATGAAGAAAAACCGACCGGGAGTGCTCCTGTCGCTCCTGTGTCCGCTCGCCGATTCGGATCGCCTTGCACGCCTGGTCCTGACGGAAACGTCGGCGTTCGGGGTGCGCCAGACCCTGGCGACCCGGCGCAAGCTCCGTCGGGAATTCCGCAGCGTCGACACGCCGTACGGCGCCATCCGCATCAAGCTCGGGTCCCTCGACGGGACCGTGCTCCACGCCACGCCTGAATTTGAAGAATGCCGCCGAATCGCCACCAAGTTGTCGATTCCCATTCTGGAAGTCTTCGCCGCCGCCACCGCCGCCGCGGCCGCCCTGACCCTGCGGCGGTAAGGAATCTCGGTTCCGCAGTGGAACGGGCCCAAACCCCTTGCTCCCAATCGCTTCGTTGACGAAGACAGTCCTGGCCGGCAAGACCACGGTGTTCCCGGCCAAACCATGGAACCTCCAGGTTCCCACGTAGCGCTGGGTCCGCCTGCGTTTCACCCATGAAACGGCCATGGCCCGGGCGGTTTTCACCCTCGATGGTATTCCCGTGGCCCGATCGGAGTAGCTTTGAGCCCTTTCCGCACCATTCCTTTCCAGCTCTCGTTGGGCCGATTCGACTGCGATCTCGACGAGATCCTGGTATTTCAGCAGTCGATAAACGCCATTCCCGACGAAATCATGGACACCTCGGCGCCGAGTTGCTTTCCTTCCTTCCACACCCTTCGTGCCTGAATCCGGTTTGGTCGGGGCACGTCAAAGGACCACCAAACTTCGCACCAACCATGACTCCTCCCCAAGAATCCCCCACTCCCGTAACCCGGCGCGGATTTCTCCAACGTTCATCCGCCGCCCTTGGAAGCGTCGCCTTGGCGAATCTCGCCGTGGAGCGCTTCGCTCTCGGCGCCTCCCCGGGTGATACCGTCAAGGTCGCGTTGATCGGCTGTGGCGGTCGCGGCTCCGGCGCTGCCGACCAGGCCCTCAGCACCAGCGGTTCGACCCGCTTGGTCGCCATGGCCGATGCCTTCAAGGAACGCCTCGATGGCTCCCTGGGCATGCTCAAAGGCAAACACAAAGACAAGGTTGACGTACCCGAAGATAAGAAGTTTGTCGGCTTCGACGCCTACAAGCAGGCGATCGCCCTCGCTGATGTCGTCATCCTAGCCACACCGCCCGGCTTCCGCCCGATCCACTTCGAGGAAGCCATCCGCCAGGGCAAGCACGTCTTCATGGAGAAGCCAGTCGCCGTGGATGGCCCAGGCGTCCGTAAGGTCATTGCCGCCGCCGAGGAGGCCGTGAAGAAGAACCTCAAGGTCGGCGTCGGTCTTCAACGCCATCACCAACCCCTTTATCTCGAGACGATCAAACGAATTCAGGACGGTGCCGTCGGTGATATTCTCGCCCTCCGTGCCTTCTGGAACGACTCCGGCGTCTGGGTCCGATCCCGCGCCGAACTCGCCAATAAGCTCGGCCGTCCCCCTACCGAGATGGAGTACCAGATGTACAACTGGTATTACTTCGTGTGGCTGTCAGGAGATCATATCTGCGAACAGCACATCCATAACCTGGACATCGTCCAGTGGGTCAAACAGGGCAAGCCCTATGATCCGACCGGCAAAACCCCCATCGTCCACCCGGTCAAAGTCCGCGGCATGGGCGGCCGTCAGGTCCGCACCTCAAAAGAAACCGGCGAGATCTTCGACCATCACGCCTGCCAGTACGAGTACGCCGACAACTCCATCGCCTACAGCGAGTGCCGCCATATCCCTGGCTGCTGGAGCTCGGTCTCCGAGCAAGTCGTCGGGACCAAGGGCAATTCCAACGTCGGCAGCGGCATCATCACGGGCGCCAATGCCTGGCGGGCTCCCCGCGAAATCCGCGAAGGCCACGACCCGTACCAGATCGAGCACAACGATCTCTTCGACGCCATCCGCAACGACAAACCTTACAACGAGGCGTTCTTCGGCGCGTACAGCTCCATGATGTCCGTCATCGGCCGCATGGCGACCTACTCCGGCAAGGAAATCCTCTGGGAAGACGCCTGGAACTCCCAGATCGACGTCATGCCCAAGACCTACGCCTGGGACGCCCCCACCCCCGTCAACCCCGACAACGACGGCGTCTACCCCATCGCGATCCCCGGCAAGACCATCACGGTCTGATCGCGCTCCTTACGTTCCAAACAAAAGCCGGCTCCGGTCATCCCGAAGCCGGCTTTTTCGTGGGCTGATGTTACTGCCTCACCCGGAAGAACCGCTGCGTTCCGTCCGTGTTGGCCCTGTGCGGCGAAGTCGCACCGACCACCTCCGTCCAAGGCCCGGTCGCCACCGCCGCCGACTCGAGACTCCCGCCGGCGTAGCTGATCTCCACCTGGCCGCCCGATCGGCCGACCGCGAGCGTCGGTGGCACACCCGAAACCGGAACCGAGAACCCGAAGGCCCGCGGCACCGTCGTCAGATACCCTCCCTGGCTGAGGTACAGGTCGTCGAACAGCAGGTTCTGAGTCCCGCTATGGCTCGCCCGACCGAGAATCGCCAGGCTGTCCAGATCCGGAAGTGTCAGCCCGGTATCCACCACACCCACCGGATCCCTATCAGCCGCGTAGTCCGCAAGAACGGTTGTGCGTGCTCCGCCCGACGCCTTCTGAACATGGATGGAGTACGTGTCGCCCGTGCTGACGCCGGCCTCGAAGGGACCATTGTGGATGTCGACCCAGACATTGTAGGGCGTCAGGGGATCGAGCGCCGGATCCATCAGCTCAAGCTGACCCTGGTATCCGTTGACTCCCCCGATGCGATCCAGATCGTCGATCTCATCACTCAATCGCGCGCCGGGCCCGTTGCTGGCCTCGTTGCCAAACCGCAACCGCCGGTCCGTCAGGACAATCTCGCCTCGCAACGCCTCCGCCGGATCGCCACGCAGGTAGGCGCGGAAGAACAAGGTCACCCTCTGGCCCTCCTTCACCGTCAAGGTTCGCAGGGGCAGCACCGCTGCCACGAGCGCGCGGTTCGGTGCCAACATCCGATTGCCCTCCACGTCCACCACCGATAACCCGGTCGCGGTCAGATCAAACCAGCTCCCCTTCCCTCCCAGGTTTCCCGATTCGTACCGATCGAAGTTGTCCAGCAACGTCCAACCTGCCGCGACATCGGGGATCGCCGACACGTTGACGACCGCCGAGACCGCCTCGGTATTGCGCCGGAGCGTCAGCTTGAACGTCTTGCTCTGGGTCATCGCCACCTCCGTCCATCCCAGGCCCGACACGGTCTTCGGCGTGACATCCCCCAGCCCCTGGTCGATCTCCACCTGCACATTCTTCGTTACGTCCCAACGCAACACCACATTCCCACCCACCGCCGTCGCCGGCAGGTCCGCCGTGAACGACCGAATCGCCAGGGGTTGCGGTTTGCTGAACGGCACCGGCGTTCCGTCCTTGAACACCGAGTTGATCTCCTCGGAACTCAGGGCCCGATTCCACAGGGCCACATCGTCCAACAATCCGGTCAACCAATGCGTCGGGTTCGCCCGCAGGATGCCGCCTATCGTGGTCGTGTTCAGCCCCCAGTCACCTGCCTCCTTCGGCGGGATCTCCAGCGAGTCTTTCACTCCGTCGATGTACACCGCTCGGACCCCATCCTCCGCCTGCACAAACACGATGTGCTTCCAAGTCCCCTCCAACGGCGTCTGCTCCGTCTTGATGTGATTCACCACCGTCCAACCCGATCGCCGCAGGAACACATCCAGCGAACCCGTCGCCCCCGTATTGTCGGTCCCCAGGTTGAACAACGGATCGTTGTTGGTGGTGCTCCCTTCGGAAAAGAGCCGCAGGTCCGTCAATCCTGTCCCCATCACGTTCGCCCAAAGCGATACCGTCAGCGCCGGATGCTGGTTGATCGGCAGTTGTTCGCCCGGCGCATTCACCCGCCTCAATAGGGTCTGGCGCGCATTCTCGAACTTGAAGGCCTTCCCGCGTTTGCCATCGACCAAGTCCGCGACGCTCAGGTTGGCCAGTTCCATGTCGTAGCCGTTCACGAGATCGGGCGTTTTCGCGCCCGACACCTCGTCCAACGGCCAGTACGCCACCATCCCTTGGGTGAGCGGCGGGAACACGCTCACCAGTCCCTCGTTCACCAACTGGGTGATCTCGGATTCGTTCAGGGCCCGGCTCCACAGGGCCACGTCATCCATCATTCCCGTCAGCCAATGCGTCGGGTTGGCCCGCAGAATGCCGCCGATCGTCGTCGTGTTCAGCCGCCAATCCCCCGCTTCCTTTGACGGAATCTCCAGCGAGTCCTTCACGCCGTCGATGTACACCGCCCGCGCACCGTCCTCCGATTGCACAAAGGTGATGTGCTTCCAGGTCCCATCGAGCGGCGCCTGCTCCGTTTTGATATGGTTCACCACCGTCCAACCGGATCGCCGAAGAAACACGTCCAGGGTTCCCGTCGCCCCCGTGTTGTCGGTACCCAGGTTGAACAAGGGATCGTTGTTGGTCGTGCTCCCTTCCGAAAACAGTCGCAGATCCGTCAATCCCGTGCCCGTCACGTTCGCCCAAAAGGTGACCGTGAAGGCTGGGTACTGATTGATGGGCAGTTGCTCACCCGTGACATTCACCCGCCGTAGCAGCGTTTGCCGCGCATTCTCGAACTTGAACGCCTTCCCGCGCTTTCCCTCCACCAGATCCGCCGCGGTCAGGTTCGCCAATTCCATGTCGTACCCGCTGACCAAGTCCGGCGTCTTGGCCCCGACGACCACATCCAGCGGCCAATAGGCCACAATCCCGTCCTTCAACGCCGCATGCGCGGACGCCGCGGAAATCAAGCTCGCCGCCGCCAGCGTGGCGATCGTCCTCCATCGTACCGGTGTTCGTGGGTTGTCCTTCATGAGATGCATGGGTTGGGTTCGTTGATTGATCGTGCCGCAGGCTCTTCCTGCGCGCCTCCCGATTCCCCAACGCCCACGGAACACACCGGCCCTCGTGCCGCATCATCACGTCTCGAAGGTTCGCGACAAATGCACGGCACAAGGATGCGCTCTGGGCACACAGAAATCCGGGAACACGAGAAACCTGCCTTCCTTCCGATGCGGCAAGCAAGCAAGCGTCTTCAAGGGAACACACCTTCTTATCCTCATCACCCCCGACCCCAGGGCTTCGTACCCATTGCCGACCGCCTCATTCCAGTGCAAAAACACCCGTGCGCTTGCGTCATTGGATCTTGTCGACCGTTTGTCTCGCCGCCATCCGGTGTCTCTCCGGGGATTGGCCCCAATTCCTCGGCCCCGACGGCACGGGTTTCTCCAGCGAAACCAATCTCGTCGAACGTATCCCCACCCATGGCCTCCCCGTCCTTTGGGACCTCGAAGTCGGTACTGGCTATGCCGCACCTTCCGTCCGGGGCAATCAACTCGTCCTCCACCATCGACGGCGCAATCTCGAAATCGTCGAAGCCTTCCACCCGGCCACCGGCACCTCGATTTGGCAACACGCGTACCCCACCGCCTTCATCGATCCCTACGGGTACAACAATGGCCCACGTTGCACCCCTCTCCTGACGGCTCTTCGTGTGGTTACCTTCGGCGCCGAGGGGCGCCTCGTTTGCCTCGACTCAGCCTCCGGAAAACGCCTCTGGGAACGCGAAACCGCCAAGGAATTTGAAATCCCCGAGGCCTTCTTCGGCGTCGGAAGCAGCCCCGTCCTCGAAGGCAACCGCCTGATCGTCATGCTGGGCGGACAAACCAACAGCGGCGTCGCCGCCTTGGATCCGGAGTCGGGAAAAACCCTCTGGGAAAGCGTCGGCCAGTCCACGTGGGAAGGACAACCCATGCGCGGCTGGCCCGGTGAACCCATCGTGCATTGGCAACGCGGCGAAAAGCAGGCGAGCTACTCCTCGCCGGTTCCCGCCACGTTCCATGGACAACGCCACGTGCTCTGCCTGCTCCGTCAGGGGCTCGTCTCCGTCAATCCCACCAACGGCCAGGTCAATTTCAGCTTCTGGTTCCGAGCCCGGGTCGCCGAATCCGTCAACGCCGCCAATCCCGTCGTCTACAACGACCTCGTCCTCCTCACCGCCGCCTATTACCGCGTGGGATCGGTCCTCCTCCGCGTCCGGCCCGGTGGGCGCGGCGTCGATGAAGTCTGGCGAAGCCGTTCCATGGAAGCCCATTGGAGTACACCCCTCCTCGTCGGACGCCATCTCTACGCCTTCTCCGGACGCAACGAACCCGATGCCACCTTCCGTGCGGTGGATTATTTCACGGGGAACCTCGCCTGGGAACGTCCGGAGAACTGGGCACCGCATTCCTCCCGCCAACCCGCCGTCTTCGGTCGCGGATCCCTCATCCACGCCGATGGACGCTTCCTGGCCCTCGGCGAAGGAGGTCTCCTGGGAATGTTTCGGCCTACACCAGAGCGCTGCGAAGAATTGGGCCGCTGGCAGGTTCCCTCGCTAGGTTACCCCTGCTGGGCCGCTCCCGTCCTGTCCGAAGGCCTTCTTTACCTGCGCAGCGAGGATCGACTTGTCTGCCTCAACCTCCGAAAAACGGATTCACCACTCCACCGCTGAAAACCCACGCCCTTCCCGCTAACCCAAACTCACGCCGTCACACACAGAATCGACGATGCCTCCCCCACGGGCTCATAGCAGGACAGCAGGATCGGACGCGTGCCCCATTCGCTCCGCAGATTGGTCAGGCGCCCACGAATCATCTGCAATCGGCTCACCACCGTCCGCAATTCCTTCAACCGCGGCTCAACGAAGCTTTCCATGATCCAGCTCGCATCCTGCGTCGCCGCCAGTTCCCCCTGCCGCTTCATCAGCGTCGAGAGTTCTCCTAACAATTCGCTGCGACGCCCCTCGTCCGCCAAGATTATCCGCTCGAACGTCTCCATGGTCACCCGAACACCCTCGGGCATGCGCTGGTCGGTATTCATGTCTTGGTCCTCCTCGGTTTGGGCCCTCGGGTCTGCCGCACTCCGGCCATGAACGAACTCAACTGCACCGAGCCCGCTCTCCAACCACCCGATTCGCCCTTGTGAACTGAAGGTAGGCCAATCGACTAATTTCCGTCAAGTATGCAGTCCAACTAATTCTCATCGCCCCAGGTCCATTCGCACATCCTCCGCCCAAGCCCCCAAGACCTCCCGTTTATCTCTTTTCTGTGGAACCACTTGCATCCAACGGCTCAGTGTTCATCGGAGGCTCTTCGTCGCCAACTCCCCGCAACGAGGTTCCACCCCGCCCGACCCTGCACTCCCTGACCTGCAAACGGGATCTGACCCTCGCCGTCACCTGCCTCTCGTCGTTGCTCCGCGCCGTCGGCGATTCTCTGGTACTTCACGAGGACGGATCGCTCGACGATCGGGATGTGGACCACCTTCTCGCCGTCCTGCCCCGCACCAGGATCGTCCGTCGCAAGGACACGGAACCGCTGGTAGTGGAGCGTCTCGCACGGTATCCAGCCTGCCTTCGCTACCGCACGCTCCATCCCCTTTCGAACAAGCTGCTCGACATTCCCCTCAGCCTCCTGCCCGGAGACACGTTCCGCTTCTGTGATTGCGACATCCTCTTCTTCCGCCGACTCACCCACTTGTTTCCCGACGATGGCCGGCCGATTTTTTGCGAGGAGGACAACGACGGCTATTCAGCCGCTCCCTGGAAACTACGCTTCAAGTTTGGTTTTCGAATCGTCAGTGGCTTGAATTCTGGCCTCTTCCAATTCCCTCTTCACCGATTCGACCTCGATTTCCTCGAGTGGTTCCTCGGAAAACACGAACTGCTGGCCATCCCGGGCATGGGCGAACAGACCGCCTGGGCCTTGCTTCTTCGGGATGCCTGGCCGGACGTCTTTGCCACGGACCAGATTTTCTGCTCCACCCTCCGGCCCCTGGCAGTCGACGATCGCCTGATTGCGATTCACTTCCTCTACCACCTCAAGAGCCGTGTCCCCGAGTACGTGCGCCAAGCCCTCGCCGCGCAGTCGGACCAAGCCCCGTGCGCCCCGGAATTCCGAAAACCGTCGCCTCTCTCAACCTGGCGGATCCTGCAGCGACGCCTGCTTCGCTCGTGGCGATCGCGGTTGAATTGAAGCCCTTTTCCCTCATGAACTGCGAAGCGACCCCAAGGAACCCCACCCGCCATCGATGAAAGCCCGCCTCAAACAATGGCTCACCACCCGGGTTTGGTGTGGGCCTTTCGCCGGCATGCGGTACGTCGATGCTGCCCACGGTTCGTCCCTCCTCCCGAAAGTCGTCGGCACCTACGAACTCGAAATCCAGGAAGCCACCATCGACCGCATCCGCTCCGCACGCCGCCGGATCGTCGACCTCGGAGCCGCGGAAGGTTACTACGCGGTCGGCAGCCTCGTCCTGAACCCAGCCATCCGGTCCGTGGCCTACGAAAGCACCGTCGAGGCCCGCGCCGCCTGCCTGGAGATGGCCCAACGAAACCACGTCGCCGATCGCCTCGTGATCAAGGGCCACTGCACCCTCGACGATCTGCGCCAGGAACTCGCGTCGGACGACGTCGACCTCTTGATCGTGGACATCGAGGGCGGCGAGCTTGAGGTCCTCGACCCGGATCGCATCCCGGCTCTGGCCGCGGTCCCGATCGTGGTCGAATTGCACGACGTCTTCATCCCCGGCCTGAAAGAGGAGCTTCGGCGGCGCTTCGAACCCACCCACTCAGTGCGCGAAATCGTTGCTCGCGATCGAGCGGTTCAGGATCTCAGGGCCGCCTGGCTCCGCTGGACCGCCACATTCAGCCCTCTGTTCGGCGATAGGCTGCTCAACGAGCGTCGGCCCCCGGGAATGAGTTGGTACCTCCTGGAACCATCCGGAGCCTCACCCACAGCCGCGGCAAAAGGTAAAACGCCGCCCAACCCATGAAGGCACCCGCGGCGAACCGCACGATCCATTTCAGCGCCTCGGCATCGGCAGGCAGCAAGGCGCTGACCCGCCATTCGTTCGGGCGCCAGAAATAAAACACGGTCGGCGCCACCGCGACGGCCAGCCGCGCCCATCGCAGCCGCCACGAATCGCCTGCTCCGGCCCACTCCACGGGCAGGACCCAGGCCAGCGCCATCCCACAGAGGGCGCCTCCCGACCACGCAAAGCCCGTCGACGCCCGGGCCGTTGTGCCATACGGCGGCCACACCCCCTCCGGAACGCGGGCCAGAACCCACGCCTGCACCAAGCCGGAAACCACCATTAAGGCTCCCCCCACGCCAAGGGCCGCGCCCGCTCGTGCCCAGGTCCCCAGGCTCGACCATCGTTGCATCACCCGGAACTCCGCGGACCGAAACGCCGCCACCCACAACGCCCCCAGAACCACCCCCAACACCACATCCGTGACGAAATGCAGTCCCAGATAGACCCGGGAAACACAGACCGCCAGCGTGATCCCCGCAGCCGTTATCCACGCCCAACGTCGTTGAACCTCACCCGCCACGTAGAACCAGAATGCCGCCGCTGCCGTCGCGTGTCCGGATGGAAGGCTGAAGGTCGGACTTCTCAGGGGTGGATCTTGAAACGTCCGGACCCCTTCACCGATCCAGTACGGGCGCGGCGATTGCAGAATCATGGCCAACAACTCCCGAAGCCAGAGGCACAGCACGATCATCACGGCCAAACGCCCCGCCAACCGGGGTCCTAAGAGACAAAGCAACAACGCCATCGACGCGAGCATCGGCTTTCCCGGCCCCAGATCGCTCACCCACTTCATCACCCGCCCCAACCCCTCCACCTGCTGCAATCCCACCACCGCCTTGATTTCCATCGCGTGGATCGACGCATAGGGGTCCGGTCGAAGTGCATCCATCTCCCCCGGGTTCCCGACCTCCGCGGCAGGACTCCCGGAGCAGAAGAGGAACACCCACGCGACCCCCCACAACATCTTACAGGCCTGAAATCGATTCGGATCACGGCGCATGACGTCGCGCAGAATGCCCACCCGTTCTACGCCTTGGAAGAGCCACCTACTGAGTCCGTCACTTACTGCGTCCACCGCCGCAGGTGCTCCAGACTTTTCGCCGCCTGTTCGGGAGTCCCGCATTCGACCGAGAACACAATGTCCCGGGGACACTGGTCCTCCACGATCCGGACGATTCTCTCCCAATCGAGCACCCCTTCACCACAGGCGCATCCGACGGGTGTTCCCGTCACCTTGCCGCGTTCCTCGGCGGAGTGACTCTCCGAGATGTCCTTCGCGTGCAGATGCACCAAACGGGACGCCACGCGGTCCAGCCACGTGTACACATCGTGCCCGCAGAGGTAGGCGTTGCCGGTGTCGAAGTTGATCCCAATCGAGGGCGACTTCACCAGGTTGTAGATCCGATCCAACCCATCGGGATGGCGGGAATACTGCGCGTGCGGTTCCAATCCGATCCGCACCCCGCGCCGCTCTGCAATGAAGGCGGCTTCCTGAAGGGTGTACTTGATCAGGACGTGATCCTCCTCCTCCGAGGTCCACTTGGCTTTGATCCCCTCGTCCGTGTTCACCACCGGCACCCTGATCTCCGCCGCCACCCGGATTGCCATTTTAAGGTACTCGCCATGCACATCCGGCCGACCCAGCGGTCCATGGGCCTGCAACCCCGAAATTGCCAGTCCTGCCCGTTCACACGCGTCCTTGATCCGCCAGGGATCGTCCCACATCGACACCGTGTGGTAATAACCGGCCTCGCTCATCAACTCCCGGCCGAAGTGCACCATCGGCTCGAAGTACTGGTAACCCATCGCCGCCGCTCTCTCGACTGCCCATTCAAAGGGCTTGTCCGAGCTGCGGGAAAATTCAGCGTTCAGTCCGACCTGTATCTTGCCCATCGCCTCGTTCCTTTTGTGGAGTTCGACGAGCACTTCACCTTCGACCCATCCCGGATGCAACGACTTTTCCGCAGACCGCCGGGAGGATCAACCAATCCCGATCAACCGACTCACCTCGTCGCGGGTCGCCGGTACCACGGTGGGCTTGAACTCCGACTGCTCCATGGCTGTGTCCGGATCCTTCAATCCATGCCCCGTCATAGTCGCGGTGATCACGCTGCCCGCCGGGATCGCCTTCTCCCGGACGCACCGGATCAGACCCGCCAACGGCGCGGCGCAGGCTGGTTCCACGAAGATGCCCTCGGTCTTCGCGATCAGGCGATAAGCCGCGAGAATCTCCTCGTCGGTCACCTTGTCGATGCGCCCGCCGGAATCCTTCATGGCACTCAATGCCCCCTGCCAGCTGGCCGGATTCCCGATCCGGATCGCCGTCGCCACCGTGTGCGGATCCTCGACCGGCTTCCCATCGACGATTGGCGCCGCACCGGCCGCCTGCCATCCGAACATCCGGGGCCGCCCGTTCACGATCCCGGCCGCGTCGTACTCCCGGAATCCCTTCCAATACGCAGTGATGTTCCCGGCGTTTCCCACCGGCAAAAAGTGAAAGTCCGGCGCCCGACCCAGTTGGTCGCAAATCTCGAATGCCGCAGTCTTTTGGCCCTCGATCCGCACCGGATTCACACTGTTCACCACTTCGACCTGTCCGGTTTCCCCCAGCTCTCGGACGATCCTGAGTGCCGCGTCGAAATTGCCCTGGATCGCGATGGTTGTCGCGCCGTACATCAGTGCCTGGGCGAGTTTCCCCAGAGCGATCTTGCCATTGGGCAGCAGGACGACGCAGCGGATGCCCGCGCGAGCCGCATACGCGGCGGCGCTGGCGGAGGTGTTGCCCGTGCTGGCGCAAATCACCACCTTGGCTCCACGTTCCACCGCCTTCGACACCGCCAGCGTCATCCCGCGATCCTTGAACGACGCGGTAGGGTTCAACCCCTCGTATTTCAGATGCAGGTCGAATTCTCCGCCGATCGCTTTCACGAAGTTCGGCACGGGAATCAGGGGCGTGTTGCCCTCGTGCAACGTAACAACCGGCGTCGCTTCCGTCACTGGCAAGCGACCACGGTACCGGTGGATCAACCCGCGCCACGCGGACGCCGGGAGTTGGGGTGTCATCGAGTTCAAGGGTTCCTTCCGAGATTCATTCGAAGTTTTCGACACGGAACAACGCCGGTTCCGCCTTCACCACCGGGAGACGTCGGATCGCCGCCATCGCGCGATCGACCGATTTCCTGGGTGCATCATGCAACATCAGGATGAGCGGCACGCTCTCCCCTTCGTGGCCTTCCGGCTGGATTACGGACGAGATGCCGATCTTGTTCCGCGCCAATTGCGTCGCGATCCGCGCCAGCACACCGGGCCGGTCCGTCACGTTCAATCGCAGGTAATGACTGGAAACCAAGTCCCCCGCTGCCATCACCGCCCCATGGCGTTCATGGGGGACAAAAGGGGGTATCCGCTCTTCCCCACCGCAATTCAGATCCAAAGCCGCGTCCGCCAGATCGCTCATGACCGCACTCGCCGTCGCGTCGCGTCCCGCGCCGCGCCCGTAGTAGAGCGTGTCCCCGACGATATCCCCGCGGACGTACACCGCATTGAACACGCCCGCCACACTGGCCATCACGTGGGAATTGGGCACCAAGGTCGGACACACGGAAATGCTGACGCGTGCGCCGGTCTGCCCGGTGCCTTTCGAACGTCCTTTCGGCGTCGCGCTCTCGACCGTCTTGATAGCTGCCAACAACTTGATCGTGTACCCCATCTGACCCGCGAACTCCATGTCCAGCGGGGTCACGTTCCGAATGCCCTCCACCGCCACGTCGTCCACATCCACCCAGAAACCATGGGCCAGCGACGCCAGAATTCCGGTCTTGTGGAGTGCATCGTAACCATCCACGTCCAGACCTGGATCCGCCTCGGCGTACCCCAATCGCTGGGCATCCGCCAGGACGGCGCCAAACTCAGCCCGCTCCGCCTTCATCCGGGTCAGGATGTAATTGCAGGTCCCGTTCAGAATGCCGTAAAGCCGCGCGATCCGATTCCCCACCAGCGCTTCCCGCAACACCTTGATGATCGGGATGCCGCCCGCCACCGACGCCTCGTAATACAAACCCGCCCCGTGCCGGACCGCCGCCTCGAACAGTTCTTCCCCGTGCGCGGACAACAACGCCTTGTTCGCCGTTACCACCCGCTTCCCGGCCCCCAGCGCCCCCAGCACCATCTCCCTCGCCAGTGTCGTCCCTCCCACCAGTTCGACCACCACCTGAACCTCGGGATCGGTCACCGCACCTTTCCAATCGGTCGAAATCAGCCGATCGGGCACCTCGAAATCACGCGTCTTGTGCACATCGCGCACGACCACCCGCCGGATCTGGAGATCCACGCCCAGGCGGGATGCCATCAACGGCCCATTCCGGCGGAGTCCGTTCACGACTCCGCCACCCACAGTTCCCGCCCCTAGTAGAGCCACGTTCACCTGCCGCATAAAGGACGCGCAGCTTGCCGCGCCCACCCCGGCCCCGACAAACGCAAAACGAACCTCTCGGATTGCCTCATTCCGCGCCCCGAGGCGCATACTTCGACACCGCCGCCAACCGCTCCCACACCGCCCGCTCCTCGTCCGTCACCGCCGTCGGCACATCCACCCTCAAATTCACGTACAAATCCCCCCGGGCACCATCTGCGGAGGGCAGCCCCCGAGTTCGCACCCGTAACGGCTGCCCATTCCGTGACCCCGCCGGCACCCGCACATGCACCCGGCCGTCCAGGGTCGGCACACTCACCGTCGCCCCCAGCACCGCTTCCCAGGGCGCCAGCGCCAGTTCCGTCACCAGATCCTGGCCCCGGACTTGGAAATCCGGATGCCGCGCCAGACGCACCCGCAAATACAGGTCGCCCGGCGCCCCCCGGAAACCCGCCTCACCCTTGCCCGCCACGCGGATCAACTGGCCTTCCCGAACCCCCGGCGGAATCCGCACCTGCAACGACGTCCGCTCCGCCTGCCCTTCGACGGCACGGGTCCGCTGCATCGTCACTGTCCGCACCGAGCCGTGGAGCACTTCATCGAGTGCCACCAGAATCTCCCCCTCCACATCCGCCCCGCGACTCGCCGGCACCTCATCATCCTCCGAGCCCCCGCCAAATCCGCGTCGCCCGCCGCGCCCTCCAAAAAGCGATTCGAAGAAATCACTGAACCCGGCTCCTTCAAAATGAAACTCTTGCGCATTCGCACCCGCCGGCTTTCGGGTCGACCGCCCTCCACTGAAGCCTGGCGGTGGACGAAACTCGGACCCGGACCGAAAATCAGGCCCCAGTTCGTCATATTTGCGCCGGTTTTCGGCGTTCCCGAGCACCTCGTAGGCCTCGTTGATCTCCTTGAACCGCTCATCAGAACCCTTCTTGTCCTTCGCAACGTCGGGATGATGCTCGCGCGCCAGCCGCCGAAACGCTTTCTTCAGGTCCTCTTCGCTCGCCGACCGCGGCACCCCCAGGATCTCGTAATAGTCTTTATATCGCACAGATGTCCGAGTCATTGGACGCACAGGTGCGGCCCCCACGCAACCGGGGAGGTGTCATCCCCGATGTCCGTGTCCAGAATGACCGGAATGGGACGGGCAACGGCCTTCGCAGCGACACCCGTCGCGGAAACAATCGAGAGCATGACGAGAAGCGCCGCGGCCAAAGCCGCAGGCAACACCCCACGTGGGCACAGGAGCGTCGTTTTCATGGGAAACCCGTCGAGAGAATGAACCGATGGCGAAGCCTTCGCCACACTCATTCCGCCCTCCGCCACATCGCACGGCTCAAAGTGGATTGCGAGCGCACCGGCATCGCCTATCGGGACGCCAGCGGGCGCTGCGCCGATTTACATGCGCTGCGATATACCTTTCGCCACCTTTAAGGCGCGAAACGGGGTCAGCCCGCGACTGACGATGAAGCTGATGCGGCACCGGGACCCGGCCACGACAGCGACGGTCTACACCGACGACACCCTTCTCATGGCAGAGCAAGTCGTGAGGGGTCTGCCGACGCTTGGAGGGTGTAAACACGGGTACGCACAGATTTCAGTCGGAACGGGGAAAAAACCATCGATTCCTGTCGCTCCGATGCCGAGGGTTGGGGACACGGAGAACCCCGGAAATGTTGGGGAAAACCGAGTAAGTCGGGGCCGTCCCCGTAAACGCTTTGAAGAAAAGAAATTGGAGCGAGCGAAGGGATTCGAACCCTCGACATTCACCTTGGCAAGGTGACGCTCTACCAGGCTGAGCTACGCTCGCTCCCGTGCCGTAAGGCGGGGAGAAACTGGGACATCGCCCAACCGAATGCAAGGCCCCATTTTTGGTTTCACCGCCCCAGGTCTTCCAGCAACTGCTCCAATTCCATCTGCGGACCGTCGTGATGCTGGTCGATAGCCAGTTTCAAAGCTTTCTCATAAGCCGCCCTCGCTGCGCTTGGATCGCCCAGCGATTGATGGCATTTCCCGATCAGGATCTGCACCACCATCCAGTCCGGCTTCTTCGCCAAGGCTTGGTCCAAATGCCCCAGCGCATCGGCGAACCGGCCAAGGTCGAATAACGCCTTCCCCAGGCTGAAACGGGCGAGATCGTGGTGGGGTTGGGTGGCGAGGACCTTTTCCCAGCGTTGTAGGACGTCCGACATGGCGGTTTGGATGAGTCGAAGTGGCGTCGAAGTGAGTCGAAAGGCGTCAGGCCGGCCGCACCAGGAGTTCCTCAACGACTGCCCGAGGCGGCAGATTCAACACGAACAACACGCACGCTGCGACGTCTTCCGCCTGGAGCATGCGCGCCCGCGCCTCAGGTCCGGGAGGCGCCGGGCGTTTGTCCAACAGCGGCGTGTCGATATCGCCCGGTAGAAGCGCACAAGCCCGAATACCTCGCCGACGTTCCTCGGCATTGATGGCCTGGGTGAGACCGAGCAAACCGAACTTGCTGGCCGAATACGCCGGACCCGCCTTCGGGCTGGCCTGGCGGGCGGCGTCCGAAATCACGTTCACAATCGTTCCAATTCCCCGGGTCCTCATCGACGGCAGGAAAGCCTGCACGCACCAGTAGGCACCATCGAGGTTGGTGCCGATGAGGTGGCGATAATTCGTCGGGGAGAGCACTTCCAGACTGCGCTCGGGGGTGTTGGTTCCCGCGGCGTTGATGAGGGCGTCGACCTGCCCGAACTGGCGAAGGATATCCTGGCCAACGCGGGACACCTGGGATTCATCGCTGATGTCACAGGGACACGTGAGGTGGGGCGCCCCGTTCGGCAGAGCAGCCAACAGGGCCGCCGTGGACGCCAACGCCTCCGGTCGGCGCCCGATCAAGGCCACCCGCCATCCCTCTCGGGAAAGGGCGATCGCGGTGGCGCGGCCGACGCCGGAACCGGCGCCGGTGATCACTGCGGAACGAAACAGCGGGGGCGGGGGCGAACTCATGAGGGCAGGGACGATGGAAAAGAAAAGACCAGCTGGCAATCCGGCCGGTCCGTTGAAGGAAACATTTCACTTGCTTCGCTGCGCGGCGCGGATCGAGGGAGCCCCGCCCTGCCCGGCCACGCGGGCCAAGCTGAAGCTATTTCGCTGCCGGCGCTGTCGGTGTGGCTGGTGCAGCGGGATCGGCGGGAGCCTTCAGCAAGTCCAACGGAGAAGGCATCACGATCTTGGCGGCATCCGTCCCCATTTGGCCGCCCGACCACCAGTGGATGAATCCGTAGGAGTTCAGGAGGCTATAGACGAATCCGATGGCGATGGCGAAGGCCACCAACTTCGGCCAGACGACGGGGGGCTCGGCGAATTTGTCGTCCACGGCTGGCAGTGTGCCGGCGGGGAGCTTGGCCAACGACGTGAGCGAACGTCCAAGTGAGACGGGGACGCGAACGCGTCCGTTCACGGCCCAGCCATTGGCGTCGAGAATTGGACCGAGGTTGCGTTGGCGCAGCTTGAGCCACGCGATGAGCATCGAGGGACCGGAAACGATGAGCAGCAGTCCCGCGAAGGCGAGCACGATCATCCAGAACGGCAGGACGACCAGCCCCAACAGTTTCGCGCTGATTGTGGCGATAGCGCCGCCGATGGCGCCAAATGCAACTCCCAAGGCAGCGACCGTCCCGACGTCGATCTTCTTGGCTTCGGCGGGCTTGGCCTTGTCGACGTTCGCGGTGGCGGTTGCCGCCGAGGCGAGTTTGGCATCGGCTGCGGACTCGGCGGCGGCGGCGCGCTTGGCGACTTGTTCCTCGATGGCGCGAACCAACTTCTTGTAAGGCGCCCAGAACGCCTGACGGATGCTGATCGGATTCTCGATTAACTTGGTGATGGTGGCATCCCAATCGCGACCCTTGCGGTCATAAAAAAGCCCGTTGCGACCGGCCATGAGGTTGTCACCGTCGCCATCGGTGAACGCCGCGGCGATGGTCATCTTCTCGCCGGTCGGCCGCGAACAATCGCAGTAAGCGAGATAGGTCTTGGCCATGCCGGCCAGTGCGGCGTGTTTGGCGGGATCATCGACCCGGACGCACAGCTCGCAAGCCCGCCCGTCGAGGTACAGCGTGCCCACCTGAAAGCTGGCGGTGTATTCCGGATCGTAAAAGTCCGAGAAACTGACGAAATTGTTCAGGAGGCGATGGAGGTCCCGATAATACCGGATGAGCCGTTCGACGCTGTCGATGGCGTTCGATTCGGCCTCCAGCGCCTTGTCCTGACCAATGAGCTTGTTGATTTCAGCCTGCGCCTGGGTGGCGAGAATGGTGCGAATCCGAGGAAGTCCCAGGGTTTCGACGGTTCCGGAGGGCTTGGCGGAGTTCCAAGCCTCAAAGGGAAGGAGACGGCCCTTCAGCTCCAACCACTCAGCTTCGGTAAGAACGGACTTGTCCTTGCCGAGAATTGGGCCGATGGAAGCTGCATTCAGAGCGGCCATGCCGGCAGCCCAGGCGGGATTGATGCCCTCCTTCAACGGCAGTGGGCGTCCCGCCTCGATCCGTGCCAACGGGAACCCTGCAACCTGCTGCGCCGTAATGGTCATATCATGCGCGGAAATCGCGAGGTATTCCTCTTCCTTTCGGTTCAGGGCGCCCAAGGCACGCGGGTCGAAGGCGGCCAGACGGCAGCGACCAAAATAATCGTCGATCTTGCCTCGCACAGTCTTCAGCGCGTTCACGGCGTCGCTGGTCCCGTCGCCCAGGGGAAGAATGGCGGCGGCCTCGGTTTCTGATCGCATCGCCCAGTCGTTGAACGCCTTAAGTTCGGCGAAGAACGCATCGGACTTGGCCTGGGTGATTCCCGGCTTTCCGCTGCGATCGTTTTCACTGCCCATGGTACCGAGAACATCCTCGATGACCTTCATCAGGGCGGGATCGCTTGCGGCATCGGCGGGCACGATGCCGTCGCCGTTAAACTTGGTTAGGACGAAGATCTTCGACGTATCGCCCACATCCGACAGCGAGATGCCAGGAGCATCCGCTTTCCCGAGGTTTTTGAGAATCTGCCGGGCCGACGCGAGGATCGCCTTGCCGGAGGGAGACTGGTCGTTGATCTGATCCAGCGGAAGGGTGTCGCTGCCGCTCTTGAGGGCAGCCAAATCTTTCAGGTGATCCTCAGCCCACTGAACCGCAGCGATGATTTCGGGAGCACGAACCCGTCCATCCTTGTCGTTATCAATCAAACCGAGGGTACGCTCGTCGAATTCGATGCCTTTGACGGGACAGGCGAGGGCAACCCAGAGCTTCAGGTCGAGATTTTCCAGCTCGCGGAAGTCGGCGGCCGAGTCCAATCGGACTTGGTCAAGACCACCGGCGCGAAGAAAACGCCAACGATGGGTGGGTGTTGTTTGGCTCATGTGCTGTTCGGAGGATTGGGTAGCGCCGCCGGCGGAACGACTCACAATTCAGCTCGACTACGTCGGGGCGATGTCGCCGAAACGCTAAGGTCTTCTCTTACGTTGGCAATGAGATACAGGCCGCCCCGGGATCCCGTTTGCGACGGGGAATCGTTGTGCCAGTCTGCGCCCATGACGCCGTTGCCGCTGCGGGAATTCCATCAAAGTCTGGGAGCCTCATTCCTGGAACTGAACGGGTTCGAAGCGGTTAAAGACTTCGGAGACGCCGCCGCCGAGCATCGGGCCTTAACTGGGTCGTGCGCCTGGGTCGACCTGTCGTTCCGAAACCGCCTCGTCCTGCTGGGGTCTGATCGCCGGAAGTTGCTGAACGGCCAAGTCACCAACAACATCAAGGACCTCGAACCCGGCACCGGCTGTTACGCGGCGGTCGTGAACTCCAAAGCCAGGATGGTGGGCGACGTCCATGTGCATGCCCTTGCGGACGAACTGCTTCTGGATTTGGAACCTGGGCTCGGTGCCCCACTGACGGAACGACTCAACAAGTTCATCGTGGCGGATGACGTGCAGGTCGTCGACGCCGCACCCCACTACGGGCTGTTCAGTCTGCAGGGCCCCCGGGCCCTCCGCGCCATGGAAGCTTTCGGGCTCTTCCCCACCCTCCCGCCAGAACCCTACCGCTCCGTGAAGGTCGACGATCCCACGCTGGGAACGCTTTACCTGATGAACCTGCCGCGAACCGGCTCAAAAGGGTTCGATCTCTACGTGCCGGTGGCAGCGATGGGAACTGGGGCTGACAGAATGTTGGCGGCGGCCCGGGCTCAGGGCGGTCGAGCGGCCGGTTGGTTCGCCTTGGAAGTGGCCCGAATTGAAGCGGGGATCCCACGTTACGGCGCGGATATGGACGATTCCATCCTCCCACCGGAGGCAGGATTGGCCGAGCGTGCCATCAGCTACACGAAGGGCTGCTACAGCGGCCAGGAAGTGATTGCCCGTATCCGGACCTATGGCCAGGTCTCCAAAGCGCTCCGCGGCCTGGTGCTCTCCGGTGTCTCGGACGACCTGCCAGCGCCGCGCACGAAGTTGTTCAAGGACGGCAAGGATGTCGGATTCCTGACCAGCACGACCCGCTCGCCTCGCCTGGGAGAGATCATTGCGTTGGGCTACGTCCGGCGGGAATGCAACGGTCCTGGCGTGGCGCTGAACGTCGGTTCTGCAGAGGCCACCCAGGGCGCCGTCATCGTTCCTTTGCCGTTTGTGGGAGGGGAAATGACAAGCGCTTAGGCGTTCTGCCACAAGCGGGTGCGCGACGAAGTGCCGCCGAACGAGCGGAGAACCAGCCCTTTGTACCTCACGTTGGGCTTGCCACACGTTCGGCCATCCAGCAGTTTCGCCGCTCTATTCTTGGTCATCATGCCGCAAGTCCTTGTTTCGTCAGTCATTTTGGGCTTCGCCCCACCGGCCACGCCTGGCACTCAAAGTACGGCGCCTGGCTGGGTGCAACTCGTGCCGTTTGTCCTCCTTCTGGTGGTGATGTACCTCATGGTCATCATGCCCCAGCAGAAGAAGGCGAAAAAACACGCTGCCCTCCTCAAGGCGCTGAAACCCGGTGACAAAGTCGTTACCACTTCCGGCATCGTTGGAGTAGTCGTTGGCCTCCGAGACCACTTCGTCACCATTCGTTCCGAGGATACAAAGCTCGAACTGCTGAAGAGCGCCATCCAGGAAGTGACCGAGCGCAAGCCCTGATCCCGATCCCCGTCCCGCCGTATGAAGAATCCGTTTCCCTGGCTGATCGCCGTCGTCGTCGTTGTCCTCTGGTCCGCGTACGAATTATATCCCCCGACCGGCCGCCCCCTCATCGCCCAGGTGGAGCGGGACGCCGAGAACACCCAGGATCCCGTTTTTCGGGAGATTCTGACCAAGGCTCGGGAAGCCGAGGCAAAGGGAGCCAATCCCTTCAACAGCTTTCTCGCTGCAGCCGGCACCAACAGTCTGGAGCGGTACTTCCCCAGGATCGAGATCCCCGCCGGCAAGGAAACCAACCGCACCATTCTCAACCACCTCCAGCGCGCGGCCCTGGGTCAACTCAAGCTCGGTCTCGACCTTCAGGGTGGCATGTCCTTCCTGGTCCAGATGAAGACCAATGAGTTCAAGGACACCGATGCCCTCGAACGCGCCCTCGATCAGGCGGTGGAAATCCTCCGGCGCCGCGTCGACAAATACGGCGTCGCCGAACCGACGATTCAGAAGTCCGGCACCGACCGCATCGAGATCCAAATGCCGGGTCTGACCGATGCGGAAAAGACCGAGGTCAAGCAGCAGATCGAACGCGCCGCTTTCCTCGAATTCCGCATGGTCCACCCGGAGAATGCGCGACTGCTCGAAGAAGGGCTGGTTCCGGCGGGTTACGAGATTCTCACCGAAGTCGAAAAGAACCGCGATGGCACCACGTCCTCGACGCCACTCCTCGTTAAGAAGAAGGCCGAAGACGGGCTCACCGGAAAATACATCACCCGCGCGGATGCGATTCCGGACCCGATGACGGGCGAACCCAAGATCGAGTTCGAGTTCAACAATGAGGGCGCACGGATCTTCTCCGACATCACCCGACGATGGAGCCCACGCGAAGGCGGCCCGGGCGGCACTCAGTACTACCGGATGGCCATCGTCCTGGACGGTCTTCTTTACTCGGCGCCCCGGATCCTTGGCGAGATCCCCGGCGGTCGCGGCGTCATCACAGGCAACTTCGACATCAAGGAAGCCTTCGAACTCGCCAACGTGCTGATGAACCCGCTCGAAGCCCCGGTTTCGATCATCGAAGAGAATTCCGTGGCGTCCACGCTGGGCGCTGATTCCATCGCGAGCGGGGTCCGGGCGACCATCATCGGGACCTCTTTGGTGGTGGTCTTCATGCTGGCGTACTACCTGATCGGCGGAGTCGTCGCCAATCTGGCGCTGCTCATGAACATCTTCGTGCTGCTCGGGGTCATGTGCTCCATCGACACGACCCTCACCCTCCCCGGTATCGCCGGCATCGTGCTGACGGCCGGCATGGCGGTCGATGCGAACGTCCTGATCTTTGAGCGTATCCGGGAAGAACTGGCCGCCGGCAAGTCCCTGCGGGGAGCGCTCAACGCCGGCTATGGCAAGGCCTTCTGGACCATCTTCGACTCCAACCTGACCACACTCATCTCGGCGGTCATCATGATCTGGCTCGGCACCGGTCCGGTGAAGGGCTTCGGTGTCACCTTGGCCATCGGTCTCTGCGTCAGCATGTTCACGGCACTGGTGGTCACCCGCCTTGTCTTCGACTTCCTGATCGGTCGCGGAATCATCACCCACTTGAAGTTCATGTCGCTGATCAAGCCGACCCAGATCGACTTCATGAGGCTGGCCAAGCCGGCGTTTATTATGTCGTGGGTGTTGATCCTCATCGGAATGGGCTACGGCATCTACCGCGGCAAGGACGTTCTCGGGGTGGATTTTGCGGGCGGCGATTCGATCACCTTCAGCTACGAGCAGAAAGTGTCCGTCGCCGAAATCCGGGACGTGCTCGCCAAGCAAGGCATCACCGACGCTCAGATCGTTCCGAAATCCAGCCCCGGCGGCGGCCTTCCAACGATCCAAGTCATTGTTCCGTTTAGTGAGGATGGAAAACTGGGTGCCCAGGTTCAGAAGTTGATTCCCGATTCGTTCCCGAACGCCGGATTGTCCGTCAAACAGATCGATCGCAAAGGGCCGGCGGTGGGTGATGAGATTCAACTCTCGGCGGTCAAGTCACTCCTCCTGGCGCTCTTCGGCGTCCTGGTCTACGTGGCGTTCCGTTACGAGTTTTCGTTCTCCATCGGCGCCGTGATCGCAATCGTCCACGACGTCCTGATGACCATGGGTTGGTTCTTCATGACCGACCGGCAGCTCAGCGCGCCCATGGTGGCTGCCATTCTGACCATTGTCGGCTTCTCGATCAACGACACCATCGTCATCTTTGACCGTATTCGGGAAGACCTGAAGCTGGGGATCAAGGGAAGCTTCCGAGACGTGATGAATCTCGCGATCAACCAGACCTTAAGCCGTACCATCATCACATCCGGCACGGTGTTCCTGGCGACCCTCTCACTCTACGTGTTCGGCGGCAGCGTCATCAACGACTTCGCCTTCACCTTCCTGGTCGGCCTTCTGACCGGCACCTATTCGACCATTTACATTGCCAGTGCCGTGGTGCTCTGGTGGCACAAAGGTCATCGGCCCGTTATCGGCCCGGTCCAGTCAGGCGCCCCCCAGATCCAGCAGCCCACACCGGCGCAGGCCTAGTTCTCCATCCCATGCACGGCCAGATCACCGCATGGCATTGGGCTGGATTCGTGATCGCGGTGGTGGTCTTGCTTGCACTCGACCTCGGCGTCTTCCATCGGAACGCGCGCGAGGTTCGCCTTCGCGAAGCGATGGGTTGGACGGGGTTCTGGGTCTTCCTTGCCCTCAGTTTCGGCCTTTGGATCTACCGGACTAAGTCGCGTGAGGATGGTCTCCAGTTCCTCGCCGGCTATTTGATCGAGCTGTCGTTGTCCATGGACAACGTGTTCGTCATCGCCCTGATCTTCTCCTACTTCAGCGTTCCGCTCCGGTTCCAACACCGGGTCCTGTTCTGGGGCATCATGGGCGCCATCATCATGCGGGGTGTCATGATCGGCGCCGGCGCCGCCCTCATCAAACAGTTCCACTGGGTGCTTTATGTACTCGGCGGGTTCCTGGTCATCACGGGGGTGCGCATGCTCTTTGGCGGTGAAAACAAGGTCGAACCCGAGCGAAATCCAGTACTCCGCCTGGCCCGGCGCTTCTTTCCTTTCAGCAACCAGTTTGACGGACAGAAATTCGTCACCCAGATCAAGGGCCGTCGCATGCTGACGCCGATGGCGCTGGTGTTGATCATGGTCGAGACCACCGACCTCGTCTTCGCCCTCGATTCCATTCCAGCAATCTTCGCCATCACCCAGGACTCGTTCATCGTCTTCACGTCAAACGTGTTCGCCATTCTCGGCCTCCGGTCCCTCTATTTCGCCCTCGCCGGCGCCATCACCTACTTCCGCTACCTCAAGATCGGCCTCTCCATGGTGCTCGTCTTTATCGGTGTCAAGATGCTCCTCGGCATCTGGCAACTGAAGATCGATATCGGCTGGGCATTGGGAACCGTCGGGTCAATCCTCGCCCTCAGCGTGATCGCCTCCTTGATCGCCAGCTCGAGGAACAAGGACTCCCAGGCGCCGTCCGCCTGAGATCCGACCAACATGAAGTACCGATGGCTCCTCGCCCCACACCGCCCGGAGGAGGCTCTCCGCCTCTCACACGAAGCCAGCATCTCCCCCCTCCTCGCCCAATGCCTCATCAATCGGGACTTCGCCACCCCTGAAGCGGTTGACGGTTTTCTCAACCCGCGCCTTCGGGATCTGGCCGACCCGTTCCTGCTCCCCAATATGGGGACCGCCGTCGACCGCCTCTTCCGGGCGCGGTCCCAAGGCGAAGCCCTCGTCATCTATGGGGATTACGACGTTGATGGCGTCACTTCCACGGCGCTCCTGATCGAGTTCCTGGAACGTCTCGGCTGGCAGGTCTCCCATTTCCTCCCCCACCGGATGGACGAGGGCTACGGGCTCAGCCCCGAAGGGGTCGAGAATTGCCTTAACCAACACCCGGTCACTCTGATCCTGGCGGTCGATTGCGGTTCGACCGCCGTCGAACCCATCGCAAGGCTTCGAACCCGGGGTGTCGATGTCATCGTCCTCGATCACCATCAGATCGCCTCGCCCCCACCAGACGCCACCGCACTCGTCAACCCGCGCGTCGCCGGCGAAGGCACGTCCGGCATGGAACTATGCTCCGCCGGTCTGGCATTCAAACTCGCCCACGCCATCCTGAAGCGAGGACGCGAACTCGGCATCCAGGCGGCCATCGATTACGACCTCAAACTCCTGCTCGACCTCGTCGCCCTCGGCACCATCGCCGACCTCGTTCCACTCCGGCGCGAAAACCGCATCCTGGTCCGGGCCGGTCTTGATCGTCTCAACCAGACCCAGCGCCCGGGCCTCCAAGCCCTCTGCGAGATCGCCCAAATCACATCGACCATCGGCGGCTACGAAGTCGGTTTTCTCCTCGCCCCGCGTCTCAACGCAGCCGGCCGACTCGAAGACGCCTGCGAGGCCCTTGACCTGCTCCTGGCAGACGACTACCCCCGCGCCGCCGGCATCGCGCGCAGTCTCGACGCCCGCAATCGGCAGCGGCAACAAATCGAAAAAGCCATCGCGGACGAGGTCATCAGCGCCTTGGACGCCCGCTTCAATCCCCAGACCGACTTTGTCATCGTTGAGGGCCAGATGCCCTGGCACATCGGCGTCGTCGGAATTGTCGCTTCAAGGGTTCTGCAGCGGTTCTACCGCCCCACCATCATCGTCGGAGGAGACGGCGAGGCTTGCCGCGGCTCCGGGCGCAGCATCGAAGGTTTCGACCTAGCGGATGCTTTGAGGCATTGCGATGGACTCCTTTTGCGCCACGGCGGTCATGCTATGGCCGCCGGATTGAGCGTCAATCCGTGTAACCTGGATGCCTTGCGCATCCGGCTCAACGAGCTCGCCCGAACCACCCTCCGCCCCGAACAGCTTCACCCCCCTCTCCGCCTCGATACGTACGTCGGCATGGCCGAGCTCACCGAAGAGCAGATCGTCGAACTCGACCTCCTGCGGCCGACGGGACAAGGCAATCCACCCGTCCAGATCATCGTCCCCAATCTGGCACACGATCGCCCTCCCCAGAAAGTCGGGCGTGAACGCCAGCATGCGAAGTTCTGGGTCACCGACGGGCGAGTCACTCGCGAAGCAATCTGGTACGCCGCAGGCAATCGCCCCGTCCCCGCAGGACGCTTCGATCTGGCGTGCGTCCCCCACGTCCACGAATTCAATGGCCGTCGCAGCGTCCAATTCAAGGTCCTCGACTGGCGTCCCGCACAGGCATTGTGAACAACCTGTGGCGGCCCGTCTTGCTCCGCCATGCGCCGACGGGGAGTATGTCCCCATGTCCCACGCGGACTTCGTTCACCTCCACCTACATACCGAGTACTCGCTGCTCGACGGCGCCTGCCGGCTGGATCGGCTGATGGAGCGCGCGGCGGAACTCAAGTTCCCCGCCCTTGCGATCACCGACCACGGAGTCCTCTACGGCGCCATCGATTTCTACAAGGCCGCCAAGAAGGCCGGCATCAAACCGATCGTGGGCTGCGAGGTCTACGTCGCGCCAGGCAGCCGTCTCGAGAAGGAGCGGAAAAACTCCGGTGGCGGGCGCGATGTCTATCACCATTTGCTTCTCCTGGCGCGCGATCTCGCGGGGTACCGCAACCTGATCCAACTCGTCACGGCGGCGCATCTGGACGGCTTCTATTACAAGCCGCGCATCGACAAGGAACTGCTCGCCCAACACTCCGAAGGCCTGATCGGGCTCTCGGGTTGCCTCGCCAGCGAGATCCCATCGCTCATCCTTGCCGGCCAACTCGAACAGGCCAGGGAACGCATCGACTGGTTCAAACAGACGCTCGGACCCGAGAACTTCTACCTCGAGTTGCAGAACCACGGCATCCCGGAACAGCAGACCGTCAACCGCCACCTCATTCCCTGGGCCCGCGAGTTCAATCTCAAACTCGTCGCCACCAACGACGTTCATTACGTCCGCCGCGAACATTGGCAGGCCCATGATCTCCTGATTTGCATCGGTACCCAGGCGCGCCGCGACGACACCAAGCGGATGCGGTACCAACCCGAGCAGTTCTTCCTTCGGTCCGCCGAGGAAATGAAGGCCCTGTTCCACGAGGTCCCCGAGGCGGTGACCAACACCCGGCTCGTCGCGGAACAATGCAATCTCCAGATCGAATTCGGCCGCCTTCACTATCCGGTCTTCACCCCCCCCGAATCCTTCACCCGCGAGGGTTACCTGCGAGTTCTGCTCGCCGAAGGACTCAACCGCCGCTACGGCCTCCATGTGCGCGTCGAGGGCGACGAGTTCATCCTGGAGAAGATCGACGATCCGTCGCTGCTTCCCCTGCCACCAAGCCCGGGGACCGACACACCTCCCCCACCTGCGGAAACCACCGCACCCTCCGCGTCTCAGGCCATTGATGCCGCCCGCGTGGACGCCGCCATCAAGGCGATCTTTGACCGCCTCCTATTGGAATTCGGAGTCATCGAGAAGACCGGTTTCGTCAGTTACTTCCTGATCGTGGCCGACTTCGTACGGCACGGGCGCAGCATGGGGATCAGTTGCGTCGCGCGCGGTTCCGCCGCCGGCTCCCTCGTCACCTACCTTCTCGAAATCGCCAACGTCGACCCCATCCGGTACGGCCTGCTCTTCGAACGGTTCCTCAATCCTGAACGCGTCAACCCTCCCGACATCGACATCGACTTCGCGGACGACCGCCGCGCCGACGTCATTCAGTACGTCCGTGAAAAATACGGCGACCAGTGCGTCGCGCGGATCATCACGTTCGGCACGATGGGTTCGAAGTCCGTGATCCGCGACGTCGGTCGGGCCATGGGGTTGAGCTACAGCGATTGCGATCGTCTCGCCAAGATGATCCCTCCGGGATTGGGCGTGACCCTCGAGGACGCCCTGTCGAAGTCGCCCGATTTCAAGAACGCCTTCGAGAACGAATCGCCCACGCGCGAACTCGTCGAGAATGCTCTTGTCCTGGAAGACCTGACCCGCAATGCATCCGTCCACGCCGCTGGGGTCGTGATCGGCGACCAGCCGCTGGTCCACCTGCTGCCGCTCAAACGGGACGACAAGGAAGGCGCGATCGTCACTCAATACGCGATGGGGCCGGTGGGTGAACTAGGCCTCCTGAAGATGGACTTCCTAGGGCTTAAGACTCTCACCGTGATTCGCAATACCTGCGACATGGTGCGCAAAACCCGGGGGCTCGAAGTCGACGTCGAGCGCATTCCGCTCCATGACGCCCGCACTTACGAACTCCTGAACCGCGCTCAGACCCTCGGAGTTTTCCAGTTGGAATCGGGCGGGATGCGGGAATTGTGCCGCAAGTTCCAGATCGCCTCGGTCGAACACATCACAGCGCTCGTCGCACTCTATCGGCCAGGTCCCATGGACCTGATCCCTGACTTCATCGAGCGCCGGCATGGCCGGGCCCCCGTCGCATACGTGCATCCCCTGCTCGAAGGCATCAGCCGCGAGACGTACGGCGTCCTCATCTATCAGGAACAGGTGATGCAAGCCGCCCAGATCCTTTCCGGCTACACACTCGGTGGCGCTGACCTGCTCCGCCGCGCGATGGGCAAGAAGAACCTCGAAGAAATGGCCAAACAACGGGCCAATTTCGTCCAGGGCGCCGCGAGCATGAACGCCATCCCGGCTGCCCAGGCGAATCAGATCTTCGATATCCTCGAAAAATTCGCCGGGTACGGGTTCAACAAGTCCCACGCCGCCGCCTATGCCTTGGTCGCATATCAAACCGCCTATCTGAAGGCGAATTACCCCGTCGAATTCTTCTGCGCCATGATGACCAACGACATGGCCGACACCGATAAACTGGCGGAGTACATGGCGGAAGCACGCACCCTCGACATCCCCATTCTCCCGCCCGACATCAATCGTTCGGATGTGTACTTCGCCCCGGAGCAGACCGTCCCGTCCGGCGCGGAAACCCAAACGGTCAGCGCCATTCGCTTCGGCCTCGCCGCCATCAAGGGTGTCGGGGAAATCGCGGTTCAATCCATCCTCGACGCGCGTCGAATCACCGGGCCGTTCGAAGCCCTGCCGGATCTTTGCGAACGCGTCGACACCCGCGTCGTCAACCGAAAGGTTCTTGAGGCGTTCATTCGCGCCGGCGCCTGTGACGGCCTCGGTGGCACCCGCGCTTGGCTCTTCAGCCAGATCGACAGGTCCCTCAGCAGGGGTCAGGAATCGGCCCAGGACCGAAACCGCGGCCAATCGTCCTTGTTCGAAATACTGGAGGCCCATCAACCCGCCAAGCCGGAGACCCCTCCCGATCTGCCCGACTGGCCGCTTGTCGAACGTCTCGCAGCCGAGAAGGAATTGCTCGGATTCTACGTCACCGGACACCCCCTCGATCCCTACCGGCCCATCCTCGAGACGTACTCGCTCACCGACACCAGCCGCCTCGCCACGGTCGCGGGCCGAACCATCACGCGACTCGGAGGCATCCTCTCGGCCGTTCAGCAGGGGTTTTCCAAGAAGTCCGGAAAACCTTACGCCATCCTCACCCTCGAGGACCTGCACGGTTCGGCCCAAATCCTCTGCATGAATGAGGCGTACGACAAGCACCGCGACCTCTTCGTCGCCGGAAAGCCGGTCTTCGTCATCGGCGAGGTTGGGGCCAGTGAGGATCGCCCCAAAATCTTTCCAATGGAAATTGTGCCCCTCGAGGAGGTGCCCGTTCGATGGACGCTCCAGGTCCATTTTCGCTTTCACACCGCGACCCATGACGTCGCCAAGTTAGCTGCGGCCCGGGATCTCGTGGCCATCCACTCGGGGTCATGCCCGCTCTTCCTCTGCTTCCAGCGTCCCGATGGCGGAGTCGCCTTCATGGAAGCTAATGATCGCTACCGGGTCAGGCCTTCCCTCGATCTCCATCGGGCGGTCGAAGCCCTGCTCGGAAGCGGCGCCTACTACGCCAAAGCCAACACCGAGCTTCCCGAGCGCCCCAAGCGCCGCTGGGAATCCTCCGACAGCGGCGGGAATTAGAATCGGGGAGGCACAGCCGCAGGGCCGGCGTAGGCTCGAGCTTCCACCCCCCTTCCATCGGCGTACTTGCAGAATGCTGTCCCCCGGGACAAGGCTGCTCCCATGGATGTTGTCAATGTCTCGGAAGCTCCTCCGTTGATCACCAAGGACGGGTCCGAGATCCGCGAAATCCTTGCCTACCGCAACTCGCGGATAGGAAACCAAAGCCTGGCGGAGGCCACACTGCCGGCCGGCTGTTCAACCCAGGAGCACTATCACGCTCGAACCGAAGAGATCTACTACATCACCCACGGTTCAGGTCACATCCGAGTGGGCTCGGAAGAACGCGTCGTCGGACCGGGGGACGCGATCGCCATCCCGCCCGGTGTTCGTCACAAGCTCTGGAACATCGGCCACGACGCCCTCCTCCTGCTCTGCTGCTGTGCGCCCGCGTACGAGCACGCGGACACATTTATGACGGAAACCTCGAACTCCTGACGTCTGACCACCTTCAGCCCGGACTGGTCGGGGTCTTGGTCGCGGGCGCGGACGACGCACCCTTCTTGGTCGTCGGCTCGGTCTTGTAATGGGAGTAGTACTGATTCTGGTAGTAGTAGTACGAGTAGTAGTACGAGTCCCGGCCCTCGAAATCGATGTCGTTGAGCATCACCCCGACGATCTGGATGCCAGCGTCCTGAATCCGCTGGACGGACCGGCGGGCGTGCTCGCGGCGGATCTTCTTGAACTTCATCACGAAGATCACTCCGTCCGCGCGCGAACCCATGACCAACGGGTCACTCACCGCACTGATCGGCGGGCAGTCGAGAACCACCCGATCGTAGCGCTGGCGCAGTTCCGCCAACAGTTTCTCCACCCGCAGCGTCTCCAGCAGCTCCGACGGATTGTTCGGAATAGGGCCACAGGCGATCACATCAAGATTCGGCACCTCGGACTTGTGAGTAATGTCCTCGATCCGGTCCGTGTCTCCCTTGAGGTAAGCCGCCAAACCGACGGGGGCATGGATCTTGAAGGCCTTGTGGACCGAGGGGCGCCGAAGATCTGCGTCCACCAAGACGGTGCGAAGCCCCGCCTGCGCGGTGACGACTGCAAAATTGGATGCGCACAGGGATTTGCCCTCGGACGGAATGCTGCTGGTCACAACAAAGACCCGCATCTTGTCGGCCCGGGCCGCCAGCGTGATGCTTGCCCGTACGGTGCGGAAGCTCTCAGCAGCGGATGATCGCGGATGCAAGTGGGAGTGGAGGTCACGTTCGTGCAATTGCCCAGCCTTGATGTTGGGGACGTAGCCGAGGAACGGCAGCCCCAGGATGGTTTCGATGTCGTCCTGACTCTTGATCGAGTCATCGAGGTAGCTCACAAAGAAGGCGAGCCCCAATCCGACAGCCAATCCCCCCATCACCCCGAGGACCAAGATGAGTGCGGCCTTCGGTTTCACGTGGACGAGTGGCATCGGGGCCGGATCCACCACCCGCATGTTGTTCACGGAATTCTTGGCCGAAACATCCGTCTCCTGGCTGCGTGCGAGAAGATTGTTGTAGAGGAGCTTGGTTTGCTCTGCTTTGCGGGACAATTCGTCGAACTTGATCCGCAGACGGTTATGCTCAAGGAGCGCGGTCTGCTTGGCCGACAGGTTGTTGTCCAATTGCTTCTCGGTCACCGCGGCAAGGCGCGCATCGTTCATGATGGCTTCGTAGCCTTTGCGACACTCCTCCTCGAGACTCCGCCTCAGGGAGGCGAGGTCCTCGCGGGCTTGGATGACATCCGGCCACTTGTCCTTGTACCGGGTGAGGAGCCCCTGTAAGAACGCGTTCTTGTCCGCAATCCGGACCTTCAATTCGCGAATTTCAAGCTTCTGACCGATCTCCGGGATGGTATCGAGACTCGTGCCCTCTGCGACCACGCGCTTCATCTCCTCCGAAATCTGCTGTTTCGCCGTCGAAGTCGAGCGAGCCCCATCGAACGCCAACTGCGCGTGCTGAAGGGACTGGTACACGACATTCTGGCTCGCTTCCAACGACACCATGTTGTGCTCCTCCTTGTACCTCTGCAGCGCTTCGTCCGACGCTTGCACCTCGGCCTCTTTTTCAACCAGTTCCGTGTCCAGAAACTTCACGGCGTCCAAAGCGCGCCCCCGGCGGAGGGTCATGTTGTCGTCGACGAACGTGTACGCCAGGGCATTGGCGATGTTGGTGGCCAACTTCGCATCCGGGCTTTCAGCGCGTACTTCCACCAAACGTGTCAACCGCACGGGCACAATCTGAATTTGATCCCGCAGGGCCTCGACAGGGTCGACGGCCTTCTGATATTCGGGACGTTCCACCAAGCCCAGATCCGATAACACACGGCGCAACAGGGAAGGGCTCTGCAGATTTCGGTACTGGGTTTGGAGATAGTCCTGCTCGCGACCGGTGGACAGAACGAGTTCCTTGGACGAGAACATCCCGTCCATCTCGCGATTGATCTCAATGATCGCCACCGCGCGGAAGATTCGCTGCGCCTTGAGCAGGTAGAGCGCCGAAGCCAGCATGCAGAGGAAAAAGCCGATCACCACCAGCCATCGCCGCTCCAAAATGACCTGCCAATAGTGGCGGAGATGGACTTTTGTCTCTGCACTTAAGAGCCCGCCACGCGAGTTTTCCGAGGCTTCCATAAGATAATTCCAGCGTTTGCCGACCGTTTAATCTCTTACTAATGGCATTCCCGGCGATTTCGAGCTGCCCAGGTCTGTTTCAATCCGGTCCAGATCTCCGTTCAGATTCGCGATTCGGGAACGAAAATCATGTCCCCATTCTCGACGTACACCGGCCTGTCCGGGTTCTTCAATTCGTCGAGACTGTAAAGCGTCGGATCCTTCTTTCCCTCCCGAATCAATTGAATCCCGCTCTGCCGGGCCAATCGGGTCAATCCCTGGGCCGCCGAGATGGCTTCGATGGCGGTCATCTTTCTCTCCGGCGGAATCTCGATGAGGCCCGGCTTGTTCACCTGGCCAAAGACCGAAACGATCTTCTTCCGAAAATCACGCACCTGCACCAGGACCTGGGCATTGACGAGGTAATCGGTTTCCAGAAGTCGCTTCACCTCCTCCTGGATCTCCACCGTGGTTCGGCCGGCCGCCCTGACCGCACCGATAAACGGGTACGAGATCTCCCCACTCGCCGCCACGCGAAACTCCTTGGCGTTGAGCTTCGGCTCGTTGGCGATCTCAATGATCAGGATGTCCGTGGGCTGGACCTTGTACGATTCGCTGACCTGCCCTTGCGCCGCAAAGGCGCCAAGCCCAAGGCATGCGACAACGAATGCGGCGACGAACCGCCCGGAATTAATAGCCCGCCGTGAGGCGGAGAGAAATGCGTTGGAGATCATAATCAGGTATCGCGATCATATTGTCCGAGTAGTGACGAAACTCGTAAGCCGCCGTGGCCACCAACCAAGGTTGCCACCGCCAATTGGCCCGGAGTCCCGCACCAATGAAATCGTCCTCTCGCATCACCAATGCCTGCGGCGGGCCAGGGTCGAAAAATTCCCCCTGGTAGTCGTTGAATTGGAAATACGCATCCGCGGCCACCGTCCACTTCCCTTGTGTCCCCAACTCCTGCACCACCGAAGCGGTAGGCCGATGGGCTGTGTAGGGAATCGCCCGGGCTTCCCGTGAAATCTGAATAAAATGCCGGTAGCCCACCGACATCGTCGTCTTCGGCCGCATCTGCCAGCGCAACTGGAAATCGGCCACCCAACCATTCGGAATCTCCGTATCGTCTGAATATTGCCGCACCTCGTACCCCCCCGAAACGGTTCCCGTAAGCTTGGGGGTGAAATCACCTTCAGCACCCAGCGCGAAGGCGAACGTGTCCACCTCCGGCGCCTTCAGAGACTGCGCGTTGTTCGCATTGAGGAAGCTCTGACCAAAGGTGAACTCCGGGAAGACAACAATCTTCTCCGATGGGAGGTAGCCTAGACGCGCCCCGACGTTGTACCCGGCATAGTCGTAGATACCGAACGTCCCTAGATCCGCCTCGTCGTAGTCCACCATCTCAAACCCGAACTTTCCGCCGAGGATCATCTTCGGGGAAATCTCGTAGTCTGCCCTCCATGCGTCGGTGAGCGAGACCAAGCCGGTTCGCTCCTGGATGTAACTGAAGCCACCTCCCAGCAGGTTGCGCGTGATGGTGAAATTGTCGGTACCCTGGATCGTCCAACGCGCCAATCGGATCCGACTCTGGTGCGTCAACAAGTGCCCAAGGTTATTCAGATCGTCGCGTTCTGCGTAGAACGAAGCATCCAACGTGTACCGGAGGGAGACGAAATTATCCCCCCTATGGCCGTAGACCGCCGACAAACCCGGACGAAGCGAGAAGATGAAGTCATCTACTTCATCCGTCTCGCTGTAGAAAATGTTGTTGTCGTAGGTCTCGCCAATCTCCAACTGCGGTCGCAGCGAGACCTCCCCCAGGGAATAGAGGAGATACTTCTCCGAGTCCCATTCGGCATGGCACACGAATCCAAGGAACGCAGCCGCCCCAGGCAGCATCCATAGCTTCGGAAAAGAACGCCTCGTCTTCACGTCACTTCGAGGGAGTTCCGGTACGTTCCTCTCCGGCAAATCCTTAGTGTCGGACATTCCAGAGGAAATCTGGCCAATCGGATCAACGGAGAAAACAAAAAAAAACGCGGGCATTGTGCCCGCGTTGTAATTTTTGAGATTGTCTTATCGACGATCACTCGGCGGCTTTTAGCCCCGGGTCACTCGTCGTCGGGCGAGAAGAGCCAACGCTCCCACTCCGAGAACCGTCATCGCACCGGGTTCAGGAACCGCGATGAGAGTCGCTCCGAAGCTCGAACCTGCTCCAGCAGGAAGCCCGGCAACCTGCTGCAGTTCCCAACCATCGGGAGTGAAGTGCCAGAAGTCGCTGAAGCTCGAACCCACCGTCGGCGGATCGTACAGCTTCAAGCTAAACGTTTCTCCAGCCGTCAGTCCCGAGACTTTTACCGTCCACGTGAAGCTCGACGGAAGCTGGATGTTGAGAGCCGCCAAGTCGACGATGGACACCGGATAGTTTCCGTTGATCAGGTCGAATCGGGTGCTCTGAAACATCAGGGACCCGGGCGCTGCCGAACTGGTCCCGTCGATTGGAATTCCATCATTACGATAGAATCGCACCAGCGCCTTCTCGTCACCCGAAAGATTCTCGGCGAAATACTCAAACGAGAAGGAATGGGCGACCCAACCCGGACCAATGGAGATCTCATCGCCGACCTCGGTTTGGGTGGCAAAGAAGTTATTGAGCGGCGTCGTCGAGTTTTCGTAGACCACCACTTGTGCCGAGGCAGAAGCCGCTACCAAGCTCGCGAGAGCAGCACCTTTAACCCACGAGGCGTGCATGTTCATGTTCATTAAATTCACAATCCGTTTTTGGGTTCTCAGAAAAACGTCTGGCTGATTTCTCCCAACTGATGGGTCCTTGGTAACCGTCGCGTCTCTTCCAGTCAAAGGTTTTTTTTCCATAACTCCCTTTCTCCGTTTTAGAAAGCACTAAAAAAAATTAGTAGGGCCCACCCGCATCGAGCTCATCCGCCCTTCTTCGCACCGAATTGCCGTCCCTTCGCCAGGAGAACTCCCAGGAACGCCCGACACGAAGCCAGCTCTTTCCACCACAGAAAGCCAAGGTAAACGCCGGCCCCAACCGTCGCTGGCCCAAAAACCGCCACCAACCGCACCCCGACCCCATCCACCCCCTGCCACCTCTGCCAGATTTCGCTCAGCCCACAGACCAGACCCGCCGTTCCCAGCGCCGTTCCCAGAATCCAAGGCGCTTCCCGAAAAATTGGGCCGAAATCGAGTTTTGGAAACTTTCGCCGTAGCGCATAACCCAGAAGGGCAAGATTGAGCGTGGAGGTCAGCGTGTTCGCCAATGCCAGGCCTGCTTCGCGCATCGCCAGCACGAACAACACCGACAAGACCAGGTTTACTCCGAGGCAAAACAGGCTGATCTGCATCGGAACCTTCGTGTCACCCACGGCATAGAACGCCCGTGCCAAGATTGAAGTGCCTGAAAACGCCACCAACCCCGGCGCCAGATACATGAGGGCTCGCGCCACACTTTGGGTCGCGCCCGCATGGAAAATCCCCCCCTCGAAGAGAAGTCGGACGATCGGTTCCGCCAATCCCAGCAATAAAGCGCCCGCCAGGAGGTTGATCAGCGTCAGATGGGAGAGCCCCTCCACCAGGACGTTCCGGTACTCGTCATAGCGTTTCTCGGCCGCGAATCCCGACAAGGTCGGCAGCAGGTAGGTCGCCAGCGACGCTCCGAACAGTCCTTGGGGAAGTTCCATCAGCCGAACCGCATACTGAAACGATGCGACGATGGACTCCCCCATGAAGAACGCGAATCCCTGCGTCACCACCACGTTGATCTGAAAGGCCGCCACGCCAATCGTCGTCGGAATCATCCGTCGAACCACCTCGCCGACCGTCGGGTCGTTCCAAGGGTTCACCCAGCGATACCTCCACCCATCCGACATCAACGACGGGAATTGAAAGGCTGCCTGCGCCACTCCTGCCCCGAGCACGCCCAGCGCCAAACCGTAGATTTGCTGCGGGAGGTCCTGCCCCATCCGCGGCGCCAGGAACAAGACACTGGCGATCATGACGACATTCAGTGCGGTTGAACCCAACGCCGGCACGAAGAATTTACCCCGGGCATTCAGCATCCCCATGCACACCGCCGCCACACACACCATCAACAGGTAGGGGAACATCAAACGCAGCAGACTCAGCATCAACCGCGTCTTCGTCTGGAAGTCCCCCACCATCAACGCCAGCGACACCCCCGCCATCGCCACCGCCACCACCACCGAAGCCGCCACGATCAATCCCGAAAGCACCGCGTTGGCGGACCGCCACATCGCCATCTCCCCCTCCGTCTTCTCCATCAACTTGAATTGAGGAATGAAAGCCGCGGTCAGGGCACCCTCCCCGAGCAGGCGCCGAAATAGATTGGGTACCTGGAAAGCCAACAGAAAGGCGCTCGCCACCCATCCATTCCCCATGAAACGTGCGTAAACCATCTCCCGCACCAGTCCCAGAAGCCGGCTGATCAAGGTTGCCACCGCGATCGCACCGGTCGCCTTCAGCATCTGACGCATGTCCGCTCAGTTAGCCCGCCGCCGCGGACCATTGCCAGCCCACGTCCTCATCGCTCAACGCGACTCCTCCCGGTACCTGCGAAGCAGCCTGCGAATGAGGAACAAACTGGCGACCACCAGGAGGAGCGCACCGGCTCCCAACCAGGCCAGTTGCTTCGTGTTCCGCTCGAACAACCCCGCCCCCAACAGCAGCAACGGCACTGCCTCCGGCACCAATCCAATGAAAGATCCCAAGAGAAAGGACCGCTTTCGTACCGGCGACAGACTCAACGCCGCCGTGCCGATCAATCCGGGAACTGGAATCAATCGTGTCAGGACCACCCCACCCATGCCGGGGTCGTGTCGCAGGAACCCCAGTCGGGCTGGCAGTTCGAACGGTGTCTTCCGATCTGCAAGGCGCCCTCGAATGAAGAGAAACGAAACAAAATACGCAGCCATCGTCGCCACCGTGCTGATGAGAAACCCGCCCCAAAAACCGAAAGCCGCCCCTGCCAGGGGGCAGAAGAGCAACCGAGGCACGCCCAGGGTCATGAGCAACCCACTTCCCAGGATGAACACAGGAACCCCGAGCCAACCCAGGTTCCCCAGCATCTGCGCCATCCGCCCCGCGGGAGAAGTCCAGGCCCGCACCCACGGATGACGGGCCATCAACGCCCCGACCAGGGCCAGGACCACGAGGCCCACAGCCTTGAGGATGAGCAACCGGATTCCGCTCCAACCAGAATCCGCCGGACCCTCCGACCCCGGACGCTCCACCTCCTGCGCGCGCTCTGGATCAGGCAACGGGCGGTTCCTCCGGCCAGGATCGATTCCCCGCCACCACCCGCGATCGATACCAACGCATCGCAAAGCAGTCCCGAATGCCCCGCCATGCGCGATTCCCGACCCCGTAATTCGACGCCCCGGCCACCCGAGCACGATGGTTCACCTCCAGTTCCACGACCCGGTATCCCTGATAGCGGAGAAGTGTCACCAGAAACCGGTGAAGACCGTTGAAGATCGGCAATTCCCGCAAGGCGTCCCGCCGCATCACTCGTAAAAAACACCCGGCGTCCTGAACCGTCACCCCGGTGATCCAATCCCGGTAAGCATTCGCGACCCACGACGAAAACCTCCGTAACGACGTGTCCTTGCGCCGCAGCCGAACCCCCACGACCGCCGCCACATCACCCTTCAACGCTTCGATCATCCGCGGCAAATCCGCCGGATCATTCTGCCGGTCGGAATCCAATGTGATGATCACCCTCCCCCGGGCATGGGCCAGTCCGGTGGCGAAAGCCGCGCTCTGGCCGCAGTTTTGACGATGCCGGATCAACCTCAATTCCGGATGATCCCCACGCAAACGCCGCAACACCTCGACCGAATCATCCCGGCTACCGTCATCCACCGTCACGACTTCCCACGGTTTCCCGACCCGGCTCAACGCTTCGTGAATCTCCCGGATCAGCGGCCCGACGTTCTCTTGCTCGTTGAAGACAGGGAGAATCACCGAGAATTCGGGTGTTTCTAAGGTGTCCATCCAGTATCGGCGGAACCGCCGGTTCCAGGGCATACCATCCACCACCCACCGGCGGCAACCCGTACGTTCCCCCCCTCGGTCGATGCCCCAAAGGCGGCATGGTCTAGTCGCCTTCCCGTGTTACGGTGCCCGGCAGCGGTCGGTCCAGATGCTCCAGACCGACGCCCATTCAATTGGCCAGCGAACCACGGACCGATCCCTTGGCTTCCTCTCCCCACGCGTGCGCCGCGCCCAGATCGAATACCGCGACACCACCCCTGCCGACCCGGGCTCGGAATCGTCCGTCGGGTGGTCGGTTCAACGCCAAGCCATGCTCGTCGAGAACGCCGAAGTGGTCGGAGAACTCCTGGGCGGGAAGGCGCTCGACGACACCGAGATCACGGCGCTGAAGCATGAGCGCTTCGACCCCCAACTGACCGCAGATCTCCGACTGTTTCACGCACTCCTGGGGAACTGGGAATACGCCCTCTCCGAAACGGGGGAAGGCCTATGGAACATCGAGGTGATCGCGCTTCCCAATGGCTCCCTGATTCCCATGGCCGGCGACTTCGATCTGGCGTCCTGGGTCACCGATCGCATCCGGCTCAACGCCCCCCATGATTACCGACCTGACCTACCCGACCTGGAACATGAGACGCATTTTCAGGTCAATGAGGTCCGCCAGCGCGCGGGAACCACCGCCTTCGCGGCGGAGAGGACCCGTTTCCTGCAGCGGCGGACTGCGTTGTAGGAAAGGGTGCGTTTGGCTGTGGTCGACGAACCCGGCCGGCGCACTATCCAAAACCATCTGGCAGCCTTTTTTCAGGCCCTCGAATGGCTCAGCCATGTCAGGGCCGGACAAATCGGACGCTTCTCTTGGTGTTGGTCGCCGCACCATCGACCTTGAAGGGGACCTGGACCAGATTCGTCCCCTGTCGGAGGATCACGCGCCCCCGATTTCCGGTTACGGTCACTTCCTGGACCTCCGACCCTACCCCATTCGTGCTCAGCGGACGTACAATTGGCCTGGTTCCCGGACGCAAGCTCTTGCTCTGCATGCCCTGAACCACGTTGTCGACGGATGATTCGATGGTCCGCCGTTCAGCGTCGGACAAGGTTCGGCGGCTCGCACCGCCCGCCACCACGCTGGCTTCCGGCGCCACCTGGACCTTGATTCGGCCCGTGGAAGATTCGGCGAGCGGAACCGCACTTTGGGCGATCTTCGCGTCGATTTCCCTGGCCCGAGTCCGATAGGTATCGCGTACAGCGGCGGGAAGGGCGGGATCCAGAGCAGGATCCACCGTGCGGGTCTTGAGAGGTGCCACGACCCGGGCCGCCGCTTCGCCCTGGTTGATCTTGAGATACTTCTCAGCCTGGTCGAATCGGACACGAATCGACTCCCCACCTTGTCCAGTCTTGTCATAGCCGGACGCCAGGAGATCGACCAACCGGGTTGGAACCACCACCGGCCCGGACGCACTACCGCCGGTGCCAGCTGCAACCTTGGCATTGAGGTGATCCGCCGTTTCAATCGCACGCTTGAGTTGAAACAGAGCGGAATCCACCTGGCGGGGCGTTTTCCAGCGGTCCAACTGGCTGTAAATCACCCCGAGCGCCATGTGATAACGGTAAATCTTCTCGGTCTGGGAGGTCGAGTACGCCTCCCCCTTTCCCTGGAAGATGTCGACCTCATACCGCTGCATCAAGGCATCGAGCTTCTTCACGTCCTGCCGGTCGGAGTAGTGGTTCGCCAGCAGCCACAACGCCTCCGGGTCCGGCGCCCCAGGCTTCGCGCCCACTGCCAACAGCCAGTACGCCTCCTGCCGCTCCACGCCGCCTTCCACTCCGGCCCGCTCACCCAGCGATCGGATCAATCCCAGAAACGATTCGAAGGGCCACCGGCCACGCCGTGGTTCCTCTCCGGGTCGGACCAATCGAGTCCACCAGCGTATCCGACCGGTCTCCAAACCGCCCGGCTGGTACAAATGCAACAGGCCCTTCGCGCCCTCACCGACCTCAGGGTCATCGACCAGTTCCTGGAGACGCTGGGCGGTGGAAGACGCCACGAATTCCCCCACGGTCTCGTTTTTCCGGCTGAGACAGTACGCGACCAATCCCATCAACTCCTCGCGCTGCGGGCGTGTCCACACCGGCTCCTGCATCACCGCCAGAGCCGAATCCAGCACCTGCACCACCTGCCCCGCCTCCGCCAACTCCCAAAGATACCAGGCCAGAAGGTCCGGCCCTTGCCCAACACAGGCATCCACCATCTTTCGGTGGACCGATCGATTTTGAGGCTGTTCACCCGCGACCATTGCATACAAGCGGCAGGCATCCCGCCAACGCCCCGCCTGCAATAAAAGGTCAGCGTAGTTCTCCGCATAAAACCCACGTCTCGAGTCGTTCAGCTCGACCGCACGGGAGAGCGACGACAACGCCTCGTTGGTTCGCCCCAACGACACCTGGACCCGAGCCAGATTGTTCCATATTCCCGCCGCCTCCGGCCCCGTTGAAAGGGCTCCGCGATAATGCACGACTGCCGACTCCCACAAATCCCGACGCCGGACTTCATCGACCTCCGACGCCCCCTGCTGCTGGTCCGTCAATCCCAGGTAGAAGTGGGCCTCCGCCAGGCGGGTGGCATCCCCGCCGTTTTCCAGTGCCGCAAGCGCGTGAACAAACCCCTGGCGGGCCTCCGCGAAGCGTCCTTCCTTCAATGCATCGAGGTTCCACGTCGAACTGTCCGCACCTCGCGCCACCCCCAAGACGCCTGTTAACCCGGTGGCGACCAGGAGGGCTACCAGTACCGACTTCATCCCGGCTTTCATCGCCCACCTCCTGCGCCCACACCGTCGAAGGGCTGCAAGACCAGCCCCTCCATCGTCGTTGGCGAATAGCTGTAGTCTTTCACGTACTGACTCATGAACACCTTGACCGACTCCGGAATCGCACTGCGCACACTTTCCGGCATGGACGGATGCCAGGCGGATTGCCTCGGCAACGGAGGATGATCGAACAGGGTTACGGAACAGGCGATTCTGTCGCTAACGGCCACCGAAGGACTCAGGTCCATTCGCACGTCCAACGTCGTCCCGTCGGGTCGGCGGATGGAGTATGTGGCCTTCAATTGGGATCCGTCGCCCGGCAGCAAATCCCCCCACCGAGCAGGGAGCACCACCCGTTCCAGGGTCGCGTTCGGCTCGATGGCTCGGGCTACCGGAATCCTGACCAGGAATTGAGTCTGCAGCTTCCGGAGGTTCTCCGAATTTGAGAACACGGTGCGCACCTTCTCCAGCAAATCCTCGCGCAACCGGGGCAAATCCTGGGTCGGTTGTTCCAGGTCGTTGGCGCGGTATAGCGGTTCCACCATCAAGGGTTTGGTCGAAGGTTCGGGCCCAACCCTCTCGAACTGGACCGAAACCGCTGGGATAAACGTCGACGAACTGCCAGCCGTCATGGTGCCTTTGAGGACCCACATGGGATCGTCGGCCGAGGGGCCGTTCGTCATGGCCCGCCACTCCACGTAGCTCAGTTCCTCGGCGCACATCTGCGCCATCCGCTGAGCCACCTCCGCTTCCAACGCCATCCGGCGCGATCCCAGGGTCTCCCGGAACGTCGATGCCGTGATCGAGAAACGTGTTCCCACCACCGGATGCCCGGGCGTCGCCGCCCAAAGCCCGCCAGTCATAGCCAACAACACGCCCACGCCCCAAACTGCCATTCGTAGATGTCGTCTCCTCATGGATTGCCTTCCTTTCGAGGGATCCGGTCCACCAGAACGGTCCTTAAGCCGTTCGTCGGATCCAAGACCGTCATGCTTAGAAGTTCCGCCGCCTGACCGCCGTCCGTGTTCAGTTCAAATCGAATTCCATCCAGTCCCGCCGGTGGAGTCCACCCGGTGAATCTGCGTGAATCCAACCACATTGAAGCCACCCCGCGAGAGGGCTGCTCCGGCAACCCCAGCTGGGTTCGCGCCCACTCTCCAAACCGCGACTGCCGATCGTCCTGCCGCTCCCGCCCCAGTCCCATGCTGATGTCCTCTTCCGTGCCCGCCAGATACACCGCCTGTCGTCGCAGATCCGAAATGCGGACCACCGAGCCATCCGTCACCACGCTCAAATGGTACATCTGGGTCACCTCGCCCAGCGGCTTGCCCAGCACCTCCACCAAACGGGTGCCCGGCAGCACCCGCAACACATCCACCGTCTTGAGTGCAAACTGATCCGGCACCCGGATTTTCAGACTCAACGCCGGCCCTAACCGCAGTCGTATCGGCCCCCGATCGCCGGTCGGATCCAACCCGAGTTGTCCAGGCTGCCCGAAACGGAAGAAGAAAAGGCGCGACACCACCCGCCGATCCACAGTGAGGGGCTCTGATTTCCAAAGCATTTCGCCTCCCTCCGACCGAAGCTCCACCGAATACGAACTTCGCTCGCTGGAGGCGCTTGCCGCCTCGACATGGATTGACGACGTGGACGCGAACAAACCCGCCGACGCAACCAAGGCCACCAGCAGGCCCCAGGTGGAGGACGCGCTGCCGAAGAGCCGTCGGGGAAGATTCTTGATCTCCTCTTCCGCCCCCCAACGGAAGTAGAGGAAACCCAGCCAAAGCAGCGTCGGAAGCCCCACCGATCCTCCCACAGCAACGGAACCGAGGCTCGTCTGCGCATGCCGAAGGTACCAGGCTCCCAGCACGATCAAGGTCCCCAGCAGCAGGAGAAGATTCACCAGGTACCGACGCCGGTTCGTCTTGGCCTTCGCCCGTTGAACCTCGCCTCCCCATTCCTTGCGCAACACCCCGACCAGGTCCCCGACAGCGTCGGGAACCGATTGGTGGCGGATGTCCACCCAGGTCAATTGCTCCAGAAACCCTCCTGGCGGTTCGCCCCCGGGAAGCATCACCGTCACCACCGGGAACTTCGGATTCTTGTCCTGCCGTCGTAACGCGACATCCACCTCACGCTGTTGAACCTCTCCAATTCCGTGCGGTCCCAGCATCACCACCACCGCCCCACACGACGCCAGCACCCGTTCCAGTTCCGGACGCCAACGCAGCCCAGGAGCCAAATCCCAACGGTCCAAAAAAGGTTTCACCCCGCGCTTTGACAAGCCCTCCGCCAGCTCCAACACAAGGACGTGATCCTTGGAATTGTAACTCACAAAGACTTCACCCGTTGCCCCACCATCCCCCACGCCCCCCACGCCAGGACCGGGCGGTGCCGGAATACCCGGACCAACCGGTTTGCCCGAAGGAATAGGAGAAGACGCCGTCATGGATTTCTTGAGTGCCTTAGGAAATCCGATATACGCCTTCCCGGAAGAACCAGCCAGCGTTTCCTCGAGTTGACCCTGGTTCGATGGGGGTGGCGGTTTCATTTCGGTGGCTGGGACTTCGAGGGACAGGTCATTGGGGCGTTGGGCGCCTCCATGCTCGTGTTGTCCGTCTTGGTCCACCTGCCCTGGCGTTGGGTCCTCGGCTTCGGCGTCGCGATGATCGTCGGTCACAACACCTTGGATGGCGTCGCCTTTCCGGAGGGTGACTGGCGCGCCGCACTGTGGTCGATCCTCCACGTCAGCCGTCCCGATTCCCTGGGCGGTGGCGTCGAGTTCTTCCCTCTTTATCCGCTCATTCCCTGGATCGGCGTGATGCCGGCGGGCTACGTCTTCGGGATGCTGATGCAACGAACGACTTCTTGGGGCAGCAGCCCGAGGGATACGGGTACCCGCTCCCGGGAATCTACCTGGCGTGGGTCGCCATCGTCGCCCTGCTCTACCCGGCATGCCGCTGGTTCGCCGGGTTGAAACAGCGCAGCCAACACCCGCTCTTGAGCTACCTCTGACTCCGGCCACCCCTCCGGAAAGCCAGCCGGAAGACTCGACCCTCGGAACGGCTCCAGACGTCGTCTTTGCCTGAATTCAAACCGTTGAGCATCCTTCCGAAGCCTCACCCAACGGCGCAGGCCCAAGCTGAATTCGCCACCCGACCCTGCCCTACCTCGAACGTCGGTCCGTGGACGATCGTCCCCGTTCCCCCAGACGCTCCGGGCGCGACCCCGAAGCCGGGAGCGGGCGCCAACTCCCACCTTTCGCCGTCGGGACGTCGGATGCCCGGCCCGAACTCGGAATCGTTCCCGCTCGCGGCGTGGTCGAAAGCCGCGGTCCACTGGTTCCGGCGACTGGCCCCGCGCCACCCGACGGCCGGGAGGGGCGACTCACCGGGCGATTTCCGGGCCGTTGGGTGGGCCGGGGTGCCGACCGATCCACGCGTCGATTCTCCGGACGTTCCGCCGGTCGATTCCGCGGGCGTTCAGCGGGCCGCTCCACGCGCCGCTCCGCCGGCCGCTCCACCGGCCGCTCCTCCCGTCGCTCCGCCGACCGGCTCGGCCGCGTTACGCCACCGCCTGCAGCCGGGCGACTTCCGGGAGACCCTCGGCCGGGCTGCGCGCGACCCGTCGAATCCGCCAACGGACGCCGTGCCCTGGCAGGCGCTCCGGTTGGGCGTACCGGCTCGGACCGTCGTTGCGCAGGACGTTCGGAACCGACCCGTTGGCCCCGCGCCGCGCCTGTCGCCGGGGGGCGACTCTCTGTTCGCCGTCCAGGCGACGTCACGCCGGCAGCCTTGCCACGCACCGTCACCAATCGGAAATCAACCTGTTTCTTGAACGGATCCACCTTGGCGATCTGCACCGTTGGCCGATCCCCCAAACCAATGACACGTCGCGTACGGCGGCCGACCAATTGGCTGCGCGTGGCATCAAAGACATAAAAATCATCGTCGAGCGTCGACAGCGGAACCAAGCCGCTCATCGCCAAGCCGGGAACATCCACGAAGAACCCAAAATTTCGCACATCGGTCACCAACGCCGGATACGACTCCGGCTTCCCGGACTCGATCTGACCCCGGAGGAACGCGAACATCTTCACGTCCTTGCTGTCCCGTTCGGCATCGGCTGAATTCCGTTCCGTGATGGACAGGTGATCCGCGATCTCCTTCAGTGCGCCAGCGTTTCCGGGCAGCTTTTCGAACAGCGCCCGATGGACGACGAGGTCGGAGTACCGGCGGATCGGGGACGTGAAGTGCGTGTACTTCGCCTTGGCCAGACCATAGTGCCCGAGCGGTTCCAGGGCGTAGCGGGCGCGCATCAGGGACTTCAGGAATCCAATCTTGAGCGCCGGACCAATCGGCAGGTCACCCAGCCGTTGAAGCAGTCGTTGCACCTCGATCCGATGACTCAGGTTGCCGCACGGCACATTGTGACTCAGCACATCCTCCCGGTACTCGCGAAGCCGGCGCTCATCCGGGGGTTCGTGAATGCGATAAATCGCCGGTCGCTTCAACGCCATCATACGCGTGGCGACGGCCTCGTTCGCCAACAGCATGTACTCCTCGATCAACTGGTGGGACACGTCGTTGACGACCTTCTCGATCCGCGCCACCCGGCCCTTATCGTCCAGGCGGATCTTCATCTCCGGAAAATCCAGCGCCAACGATCCGGCCTTGAACCGCTCGCGCCGGATATCCTGCGCAACGGCATGCGCCTGATGCAGCATTTCCTCGATCGGCCCCTCCGGTTTGCGCTGCAGGATCGCAAACACCTCCTGGTAGGAGAACCGGCGCTGGGAATGGATCACCGCCGAATAGAACTTCGCGTCCAGAACCTTCCCGGTGTCCGACAGCCGGAATTCGACACACTTGGTCAATCGGTCCACTTCCGGCTTAAGCGAGCAGAGTTCGTTGCTCAACGCCTCGGGCAGCATCGGAATCACGCGGTCCACCAAGTACGTGGAGTTGCCCCGCTTACGCGCCTCGACGTCCAGACCCGTCCCTGACCTCACGTAGTGGGACACATCGGCGATATGCACCCAAAGCCTCCACTGCCCGCGCTCCGTGCGCTCCAGGCAAATGGCATCGTCGAAGTCCTTCGCATCATCGGGATCGATGGTAACCACCCGGTGCCCCCGGCAATCCATCCGCCCCTCCAGATCGCGATCCGTCACCACACTCCCAATCCGGCGCGCCTCTTCCAGCGCTTCGCTCGGAAATCGCAGGGGCAGACTGTACTGCCGCAGGACGGAGAGCATATCCACGCCCTCCTCATCCGGCGCGCCGAGTACCTCGATGATTTCACCCTCCGGATTTGTATGGCGCGACAGCCAGTCGCGAAGTTCCACCACCACCTTGTCGCCCGCCTGAACCCGGCGCCCCACATCCCGTGGCTCGGGAACGTAGATGTCGTGGGGAATGCGCGGATCATCCGGAATCACGAACAAAAAGTGCCGGCTCTGCTGCAAGGTCCCCACGATCTGCGTGCGCCGCCGTTCAAGCACCCGCACCACCGCACCCGTGTTCGGGAGCGCAGCTTCCGGCCTCAGCCCCTTCGCCCGAACATCCCGTCGAACCAGAACCCGATCTTCATGCAATGCCGTACCCGTCGCACTTTCCGGGATCTCGATCTCCTTCAACCCCTCGTCGTCCGGGTCCAGGAATCCTTTGCCCTGCCGGTTCATCCGAATCCGCCCCGAAATCAGGTCGGCCTCGGCCGGAAGAATGTACCGATGGCCTTTGATCCGGGCGACACGCCCGGTTTGCTCCAAGTCGTTAAGGACATGCTGGAATTCCGGCTGCTGCGCCGGCTTAAGCCGCAGCTCGCGGGCCAGTTCCGTTGCGTCCGCCGGGAAATAGCTTTTCGCTCCCAGCAAATTGAGAAGTTGTTCTTTCACAGAATCGAATTCGAATCGAACGGCCACCCATCGCGAAGAAGATGTCTCGAAATCCACACCCCACGCCGTCAAAGGGAGCGGCCCCCGATCGATGACCTCATCATCCGACCAACCGCCACCCAGTGCAAGGCTCGGCCTTGATCACGACACCTCCCCTTGCGGCACACTTGGAAGCCCACACGACGCCCACCCCACCGCTGGGTCGGGTGGGGCCGACCCGTTCGTCGAATCCATGCGGCCCCCGCGCCGACCGGTAAACAGGGCGCGACGTCAACCTGCGCTCCGCCCAATTGGCCGGCCCTTTAACCCTAATTCGGGAGCCCAAACCTTTCCCCGCTACCCGCAATCCCTTGTGGCCTGTGAATAACTTACCCCAACGGGCTGCGGGTTTGACTTTGACACCCCCGCCTCCTTCCGGTTCCGTGTCCAGCGTCATGTATCTCAAGAATCTGACCGTCTTGGGGTTCAAATCCTTCGCCGACAAAACCTCGCTGAACTTCCAGCGAGGCATCACGGCGATCGTCGGTCCCAATGGCTGTGGAAAATCCAACGTGGCCGATGCCATCCGCTGGGTCCTGGGCGAGCAATCCGCCAAGGCTCTCCGTGGTGGTGAGATGGCCGACGTGATTTTCAATGGCACGGATGGGCGCCGACAACTTGGACTCGCGGAGGTTTCCCTCACCATCGGGGACGTCGATGTCGAACGCCTCCGCACGGTGGGGGTCGACATCGATTACCACGAAGTGACGATCACCCGGCGGGTGTTTCGGGACGGCGGGAGCGAGTATTTCCTGAACAAGACGGCATGCCGGTTGAAGGACATCCAGCAGTTGTTCGCTGGCACCGGCATGGGCAAGACGAGTTATTCGATCATGGCCCAGGGGAACATCACCCAGATTCTCAGCAGCAAGCCTGAGGACCGCCGGTTGGTGTTCGAGGAAGCCGCTGGGATCACCCGCTTCAAATCCCAGAAGAAGGAAGCCCTCCGGAAACTCGAACAGACCGAGCAGAACCTTCTGCGCGTCGCCGACCTCATCCGCGAGGTCAAACGCCAGATCGGATCGCTCCAACGCCAGGCCGGCAAGGCTCGGCGCTTCAAGCAGATTATGGCGGATTTGCAGCACCTGGAGACCCAGCTGGCCCGCCATCAATTCGACGTCCTCACCCACGAGATCCGCGATCGCGAAACCTTTTCCGAGCAGCTGCGTTCCGACGTGGAAACCTCCTCGGCCGCCGTCCTCCGCGCCGAGGATGAAATCCTCCAACTCCGTTCCCGACTCACCGAGCTGGAACATGAGATCAGCGCTGCCCAGCAACGTGGAACTGAACTCAAGGCCCAGGCCGACCGTGAGGAGAGCCGCATCCAGTTCCATGAGGAACGCCTCCGTGAGCTCGATCAGCACAACGCCCGTGCCGTCACCGAGATCGCCCAGGCCGAAGAGCGAACCCTGGCCGCCGAACAGGAACTGGCCTCGGTAACCGATCGCCTGAGCCAGACCCAGGCCAGGGTCGCCGAACTCCGCGGAGCACTGGAACAACGCCGCGCGGCACTCACCGGCGTCGAACAGGAACTCGTCCAAAAACAACAGGCGCTGCGCCAGGCCCAATCCGAGGCCTTCGGTGTCGCTCAGAGCCTCTCCCGGGTCCGCAACGAGATCACCACTCTCAACCTTCAAAAACAGGCCGAAACCACCCGCCTCGAAAAGCTCTCGAATGAGAAGATCCAACTCGAAGAGGAGCGCGCCCGTCTCGAACAGCGGATCGTGGAGTTTCAGGCCGACGTCGAAGCGGAGAAGGCAGGCGTCCTGGCCAAGCGCGGGACGGTCGAGGAGCGCCAGGCGCGGCTGCGCGAGCTCCAGCAACAACTCCAGCAGGCCGGCCAGGAACTCGATGTCCTGACCCGCCGCCAGACCGAAGTACGATCCCGCCTGCACATCCTTGAGCAACTCGAGTCGAGTCATGAGGGCTTCAGCAGTGGCGCCCTCGCCGCCCTTCAAGCCAACCGCGGCGCTCTCGGCTCCCTGGCGGACCGCATTCGGGTTCCCGATTCACGGCACATCACCGCCGTGGAAACCGCACTCGGGCACCACCTACAACTCGTTCTCACCGAGCAACCCGATTCCGCCCACGACATCCTCGCGGACCTCACCGCCGGCCGGAAGGGCCGCGCCAGCATCGCCCCGCTGTCTCTGGTCCCCGGAGCAACACCGCCGCCGACGCCCGTCACCGACGTCTCGGCGTCCGCCCCCCTCCCGCCGGGAGCCTTCCGCATCACCGACGCGATCCAAGCGGACGACCTGGTTCGTTCCCTTATTGATCGACTGCTGGGATCGACCCTGATCGTTTCGGATCTCGCGACCGCCACCCAGGGGTGGATCGCGACCGCCGGCGCCTTCGACTTCGTCACGGAAGCCGGCGAGATCCTGACCCAGGCAGGAGTCTACACCGGCGGCGCAGGTCAGGGGAACAGCAAGGCCTCCTCCATTCTCGCCCGGAAGAATCAGATCGCGGAACTCCGAGGCCAGTTCACTCAGCTTCAGGAAGAAGTCGGCGAAGCCAGCCGTCACAAGGGCGCCCTACAGGCCGAGCAGACGGAACTCCAGGCCAGCCTCCAGGAGGCTCAGACCGAGCTCCGTGCCCAGGAAGTCGCCGTCGCCACGCACCAGGGCGAGTTCAATGCCCTTCAGAACTCCCGACGCGTCCTCCATCAGCGCGTCGATGCCGTCGTCTTCGAGATCGAAAGCCTGGTTGCCCAGGACCGCGATTCCGCCCTCAAACGGGAAGCGCTTGCCACACGGCACGCCGAAACTGAATCGGCCGAACTGCTGGCCCAGGAACGCGTCACCGCCCTGACCGCGGAGATCGAGAGCCTCCGCCTCCAACGCGACGACGCCAATTCGGCCCTGACCGAAATCAAGGTGGAATACGCGGGCGAAGAACAGTCCCTCGCCGGCCTGGCCCGCCAAAAGCCTCCGCTCGAGCAACGCCTGCGCGAACTCGCCAGCTTGGTCGACCAGCGTCGCGGCGAATGCGAGTCCTTCCTGCAACGTCGTTCCCAGAGCGAGTCGGAAATCGTCAACGCACGCGCGGCCATTGACCGCCTCCGCCACGAACGCGAAACCCTCGGGCAACAGCTGGCCGACCTCCAACAGCGCCGCGACTCCCAGGAATCGGATATTCTGGAAAGGGAAACCACCCTTCGCGATCAACGCACACGCCTCAACGATCTCCAGGCACGCCGCGGCCAGATTGATGTCGAACTCGCCCAGCGACGCATGTCCCTGCAAAACCTTCAGGAACGGGTGCTCCAGAAGTACCAGATCCGGATCGAAGACGTTCAAAGCGAGTGCATCACCATCACCATGGCCGAGGACGGCCCCCCCAGGGTCCACGTCCTGTTGCCCGAGGAAATGGCCGCCAGTGGTGCCGGAACCAACTGGGACACCATCGCCGAACAGGTGTCCGCCCTCCAAAAGCGCGTCGACGAAATCGGGCCGGTCAATCTAGTCGCCATCGAGGAATACGAGGAAGCCGAGCAGCGTTTCAACTTCCTCACCGCCCAGCATGACGACCTCGTCAAAGCCAAGGACCAACTGCTCGAGGTCATCAACCGGATCAATTCCGAAACCCGCAATATGTTCGCGGAAACCTTCGAGAAAATCCGCGCCAACTTCCGCACCCTGTTCGTCGAAATCTTCGGCGGCGGACAAGCGGATCTCCAACTCAGCGACTCCACCGATGTGCTCGAGAGCGGCATCGAGATCATGGCCCGGCCTCCCGGCAAACAGCTCCGTTCCATCTCGCTGCTCTCCGGTGGTGAACAAACCATGACCGCGGTGGCGTTGCTCTTCGCCATCTACCAGGTCAAACCGTCGCCGTTTGCCGTCCTCGACGAGTTGGACGCGCCCCTCGACGAGTCCAACATCAACCGCTTCATCCGAATTCTTCAGCGGTTCGTCGAGAACTCGCAGTTCATCATTATCACCCACAACAAGCGAACCATCGGGACTGCCGACGTTCTGTATGGCGTGACAATGCAGGAACAAGGCGTCAGCCGGATCGTCAGCGTGCGCTTCCATAAGGCCGAGGAGAAAACCGATCCCTCTGCCTCCAACTCGCCCCTCGTCCCTCCCGCCAACGGGGTGGATGTGGCCACCGCCGAAGACGCCGAGCGCCCCCGCTCCGAAACCATCGAAATGGTGATGGCGAAGTAGCGGGGCGGGTTCAGGGCGGCGACTCGCCTGGTGTCGTGTCGCCCGGCACCCCACCCCCTTCACGGGCCAGAAGCTCGTCGGCTAGGACAACAAGCTGGCGGACCACTGTCTCGTCCTGAATCCCCAGGCGAGTTTCCAAATCCCGGCGGATGTATCCGGCGTACTCTTGCGACCGTCGGTTCCACACCTCGGCGCGCCAGTGGAGCGAGGGCGATCGCGAGGGGTTCCCCGGGTCCAGTGCCAAGTCTTCCCGCTCCTGCGCGGATGCCGCCTCGGCGTCCAGTCGTGCCATCCGGCTGAACGTCGCCAGCCGTTGAACATGACCATAAACGCCCCGGAGATTCGTCTCGAGGACAGGCCCAGATAGGCCCGCATCCGTCAACAAATCCGCGACAGCCTGAATGGACGGATCCCCCAGTTTAAGAAGCGCACTCCCGCTTTCCGGTAACCGGGGTGCCACAACCGACTCCAACGCCTTCATCCGCTCCCCGGGATCCGGCCCCGGCACCGTCGACGAAAGGGTGGTCGCATCGGGCGGCAGACCCTCGGCCGATGGGAAGATCAGCCGAATGCCCTCAGGTCCCACCTCGGTTGCCACCGCCGAATCCGGGTCATCACGAAGGTCTTGCCCGGGTACACCCGCTCCCCCCGCGGCGGCGTCCCCACCCCTCCCGGGTGACTCCCTGAAAACCAGCCAGCCACCGACGACCACACTCACCAACCCGTAGATCACCGCAATGACAGTGTTGTTTTTCACGTTTCATCGCCTCCTTTCTTCTCGGACCCCAAGCAACGCCCCGGCGGCTTCCGCGACGCCAGGGCGTTGCCTGCTTCCGGATCTTTTCACGCTTCAATCCGACAGCAACGCCTCGCCACCCACGAATGCCCGGTGCGGTATCCCCATGAACACCGTCGGGTGAATGGGCAGGACGAACAACTCCTCCAACAGGGGCGCCGCTTCCACGGCGAAGTCCCGCTGGAACTGTCGCCCGAAGTCCGCCAGTTCCAGGTCCCGCACCAGGTCGATCGCCTCCTTCTCAGCAGGCGTCGCCACCGCAGACACCCGGCGCTCGTAGTCGCGGGTTGCCCAAACGATGTTGTAGAAGTCCACCGTCGCCGCCAGGGGCAACCCCTTCCGATCTGCGAACGCCACGATTTGGCCGAACTCCGGTGTCTCCTTCGCCGGAGATCGAATCAACGTCTTGAGGCGATCGCTCTGCACCACTTTCCGGGAGTAGGCCTCGTCCTGACGCATTCGATCCCCGTCCAGCGTGCCGTTCGTGCGAAGACGGGCCTGCCAGGGAATCGCCTCCAGCCCCGCCACTCCTCCTTCGGATCGCATGAAGGGCCGGGACCTTGACCGAGCCGCCGCGGCCCGCCTTTCGGCATCTCCATCGGTGGAAGCCGAGTTCCCAGGCTCGACCCGCACCCCCCGAAGGAAACCCGGCGCCGCACGAAAACGCCAATTCCAGAGACCCAAGGTCACCACCGCGACGACGAGACCCGCCACCACGAACCTCCACGAAACCCAACCGGCCGTGCCCACTGCCGGACGGGGCTCCGCCGGATCATCTTTGAGGTGCATAGATTGCAATCAGATATTGAACATCCGCGTTCTTCGCCTGCGCTCGAACCACCGAGTCGGCGTTGCGCGCGATCGTCAGAGTTCCTTTTTCTTCAAACGTGATCGGGGAACTCACGCTCACGCAGGTCCTTGGAAGAGAGGTGAGGCCGAAGGTGTAGGCCACCGGATGGTGAAGAACCTCGTGTCCGGGCTGCGCCCTGATGACCCGGTCCATCACCAGGTGGGACGCCTGGGCTCGAATCGAGTAGTTGTAACCGTTTCGAGGATCTCCGGTGCTCAGACAGTAAAAATCACGGTTGTGCATCACGTAGTAAAATGGGAACCGATGTTCCAGAATCAGATTGTTGTAGGTCTCGAAATGTTGGGTGTGGGTGACCGGATCCAACCACATCGACCGGTATTGGTAGGGCATCTCTTGTCCACGAAGACGTCCCCAAAACTGGTCCCAATAGCGGAAACCTGACGTGGTCAACTCGTACTCCTCATGGAGCGCCCCCGTGTTGAGGATTTGCCGAACCATCTCGTCGGCAGCCGCATCGCCTCCTTTCACGAAAAGCCGCCTCATCAACGCATACGCCCCCGAGGACACACCCGCACCTTCCGCGGATAGCGCTCCAATCCCTATTCCAAGGCCAATGCTCAACAGTGTCGTAATGTTTCTCTTTGTTTTATTCATGGATTATCTCCGAGTGGAGAACGTGGTGGAGATCAAAAATCTTACTGAAAAAATGCGGTCCCTCTTATTTTTCCCATGACAAAGCCCCACTCCATGAGCCATCAACCTCGCAGGGGACGCCTCCCGTGACGACACCGACTGCCTGCGTTTTCGCTTGTGCAGCTCCGCCTCCTCACCCCATTCAGCCCGGCAGCACATGCCGTTACCCCCGTTCTTGGAGGCCATCCCGGAAGGCACCCGGCTCCGCATCAAGGTTCAACCGCGCGCCTCGCGCAACGAGGTCGGCGAACCGTCAGGCGACCTGCTCAAGGTCCACGTCACCGCCCCACCCGTCAATCACGTTGCCAACGAAGCCGTGCTCGAACTTCTCGCCCACCGCCTCGGCGTACGCCGGGGCGCCATCCAACTCGTTCGCGGACAAACCTCACGCCAAAAACTGGTGCTCGTTGCCGGGCTCACCCCCGACGAGGTGCTCGCCCGCCTCACCGCCGTATGATCTCCCGCACCACGGAATCCAAGGGGCTAGCCGCCTTGCTCCTGGGAGCCGTCTGTATCGGCTTTGCGCCGCTCTGGGTGCGCTGGAGCGAAACGGGCCCCGTCGCGACCGCCTTCCATCGCGTGTTGCTCGCCCTCCCTGCCCTCGGCCTCTGGGCTCTCCGCGAACGCGATACCCTGCCCGTTCCCTGGTCCCCAGCCGACCGCCGTTGGACCGTCGCTGCCGGTGTCTTCTTCGCTCTGGATCTCGCAGCCTGGCACCTGTCCATCCGTTTCACCTCCGTGGCCAACGCCACGCTGCTCGCCAATTTCGCCCCGATCTTCGTGAGCCTGGGAGCGTGGTTTTTCCTCCGCGAATCCGTGTCGATGCGTTTCGCCCTGGGCATGGTCCTTGCCCTCGCGGGCGCCTGGCTCTTGACCGGCGCCAGCCTTGCCACCAACGCCGCCCACGTGAAGGGGGACGTCCTTGGCCTTGTCACCGCCGCCTTCTATGGCGTTTACCAGCTCAGCGTCGCGCGGCTTCGTCGGCGCCATCCCTCAGGCCGGATCCTGTTCTTCGGTTCCCTCACCTGCATCCCGCTGCTCGGAATGATCGCTTATTCCCTCAACGAGCGACTTCTGCCTGTCTCGGCCCAGGGCTGGCTCGTTTTGCTTGGACTCGCCATCACCGCGCAGGTCTTCGGCCAGGGCCTCATCACGTATGGGTTTGCCCATCTTCCCGCCGGCTATTCATCCCTCACCTTGCTCCTCCAACCCCTGGTCGCCGCCACCGCCGCCTGGCTACTGCTTGGGGAATCCATCACCGCCCAACAGATGCTTGGCGGCTTCATCCTGATCACCGGAATTCTCCTGGCCCGCCACACGCGAGCCTCCGCGCCCGCTGCGGACGGCAATTCAGCTGGAGCCTCTTCCCCGCGTCGGTAGCCTAGTCGCGTGAAACTCTCGGTCAAAAGCGACTATGCGACTCGGGCCGTGCTTGCCCTCGCCCGACGCGCTCATACCGGAGTTCCGATCCCGGTCGAGACCCTCGCCGCGGACCAACACATCCCGCCGAGTTACCTCGTCCAGATCCTCCTGGAATTGAAAGCCCAGCAGATCGTCCGCAGCCACCGCGGAAAGGACGGAGGCTACCAACTCGCCAGGCCGCCCGCTGAAATCACCCTGGGCGACATCGTTCGCTGCGTGCATGGCCAAGCCTTCGACACCCCGGCCATCGCCGACCCCCATTGCCCGCCGGAACTTCGCGGGGCTTGGCAACGCATCCAACGGGCGGTGAACGACCAACTCGACGCCATCAACTTCCAGCTTCTCGCGGAGTCCGGACTCGAAAAAGACCGGATGTACTACATCTGAAGCGCACCCCGCCCACGGGCCGGCTACCAAACGATCGGGCACTTGTCCGGGGGAACGTAGGCCTCCAGAATCTCCGCCACCTTCTCACCGGCGCGCGGCCCACGAAGCCCTTCGACCGTCTTCTTGAGCGCCTTCAGAGTTCCAAGAAGGCCTCGCTTCTCCGCTGCACCATCGAAATTCAATTCCCGGAAGAACGGGTCCACGAACTTCATCAGCGGCTGGAATCGCGGATGTGCCAGCACCCCATGGAACTGCTCCTCGAGTTCGGCCACCTGCTCCTTCAGCACCTTGTTGTAGATCGCCAGCTTCTGGTCGGTCAGCCGGCTCGCGTCCGCCTGCTCCCGCGCTATCCACGCCACCTCCAGCCGGAGCATCCCGTGTAAGTCGTTGTTCTTGTAAGCCCTCGTCAATTGTTTCATCGCGGACTCCTTCTCCGCCTTTAAAACGGGATCCTGCTCCAAATCGGGATGCAGCAGTTTGGCCAACTGCCGGTACAGCCCGCCGACGTCCCGTTTGCGCAGAGCTTCGGCCGTCTGTTCCCGCGCTTCCCGATCCCGCTGCCGTTGGGTCTTCGGCCTCTCGCCGGTTGAATCCGTCTTCGACCGGCCTTCGTCCACCCTGGCCTTCAGTTCAGCCATCTGCGCCGCCATCTCCGCAGCCGACATCCCCGGCCGAAAGCGAGACAGGTCTGCCTCCACTCCCATCGATCCCAACATCTCGCCCAACCCCTCCTTCATCTTCTCAAAGTCCTCGGCTTCCACGTCCTTCACCGACCTACCTTCGACGGCTTCAAAGATCGCCTGCAGATCCTCGTCCACCAACTCACCGAAGACATCGGCAATCCCCATCAACTGTTCCTGGATCAAACTCCGAAGGTTCGCCTTGCCCTTGCGCCGTCCTAGCGAAGGACCGTTCAGAAAGGGGAACAGCAACCGCACCAGCATCTTGCGCTGGTTCGCTAATTCCACTTCCAGCGGACGAATGTCCGAGGTGTACACCTCCAGGTATCCCGTCAATCGCTCGGTCTCCGAGTCGATCTTCCGCCGAAGCTTCTCAATCCGGGTCACCAACCGCTTGAACGCGATCTGCGCCTTGGAAAGCCGTTCCTTGGCCCCAGGCACCAGAACCACTCCCAACCCCCCATGCTCCGACTCAGGAACCGAGGCACAACAAATCGGGTACATCGGTCGAAGCATGCGAAATCCTCAAAAGTTCCCCACCCAACGTCCAGCCCTTTCCTCCATTCAACGCACCTTTCAACGCCGCACTCGCCAAACCCTTCGGCGTCCGCAACTCTCCCGCGTTCCCTCCAAGCCGCGTGAAACTCATCCGCATCCCGACCCTGAAATCCGTCGCGGACTTCCGCGCCCAGGTCGACGCCCTGGGCACATCGATTCCCTGCGACGACACCATCCTCGCTGGTCTAACCTCCCCCCTCGCCCATCCCGTCCCCGGCCTGACCGTCCACGGAAAATCCCCGGGCAACCGCTGGTGCATCCAACCCATGGAAGGCTGGGACGCCCACGCCGACGGCTCCCCGTCCGAGGATGTCTTCCGCCGCTGGCGGCGCTTCGGCGAGAGTGGCGCCAAACTGATCTTCGGCGGGGAAGCCATGGCGGTCCGCCCCGACGCCCGCGCCAACCCCAACCAACTGATCCTTTCCGAGATCAACACCGGCGCCATCACCCGCCTGCGCGAACAACTCGTCCAGGCCCACACCGCAAAACACGGCAGCGCCGCCGACCTCGTCATCGGTTTCCAACTCACCCACAGCGGACGCTTCTGCCGGCCCACCGACAAACGCCGTTTCGAACCCCGCGTCGCCTTCCGCCATCCCCTGCTCGACGAACGCTTTGGCGTCACCCGCGACGATCAAGTCTTCACCGACGCCGAACTCGACGACCTGGTCGGGGATTTTGTCCGTGCCGCCCGCGTCGCCTGGAATGCCGGAGCCGACTTCGTCGACATCAAGCACTGCCACGGCTATCTGCTTCACGAATTCCTCGGCGCCCACACCCGCCCCGGACGTTATGGCGGCAGCTTCGAAAACCGTACCCGAATGCTTCGCAGCATCGTTGAAGGCATCCGAGCCGACGACAACCCCATCGACTTCGGAGTCCGCCTGAGCGCCTTCGACTTCGTCCCGTTCCGACCCGATCCCGCCGCCTCCCAACCCGGGAAACCCGGTCCCGGCATCCCCGCCGACACCCAGGCCTGTCTGCCCTACCGCTATGCCTTCGGCGTGAACCCCGACAACCCGGTCGAAGCCGATCTCGGTGAAGCTTTTCGTTTTGCCGAACTGTGTGCCGACCTCGGCGTCCGCTTGCTCGACCTCAGCGCCGGCTCACCCTACTACAATCCCCACATCCAGCGGCCCGCGGCTTACCCGCCCAGCGACGGCTACCAACCGCCCGAGGATCCCCTAGTGGGCGTCGCCCGCCAACTCGCCGCCACCCGCACCATCCGCGAACACTTGGTCAACGCCCGGCCTCACCGACTCGCCATCATCGGCACCGGCTATTCCTACCTGCAGGAATATCTCCCCCATGTGGCCCAAGCCGTGGTGCGAGACGGTTGGACCGATTTCGTTGGGCTCGGCCGCATGGTCTTGAGTTACCCGGAGCTTCCCGCCGACGTCTTCCACAAGGGCGCCATCACCCCTCGCCTCATCTGCCGCACCTTCAGCGACTGCACCACCGCCCCCCGCAACGGTCTGCCCAGCGGATGCTATCCCCTCGACGACGCCTACAAGGCGCGCCCCGAGGCGAAGCAGCTCCGCGAGATCAAACGCGGAACCAGTCCGGCTTGATGCCCCAAAACAACCGGCCTCCCGCCACGGGTTCCACGACCGGGAATCCCCTCGCCCGACGCATCGGGCTCTTCGACGCCACCACCGCGGTGATCGGTGGCATCGTAGGCGCCGGGATCTTCATGAATCCCTCGGTGGTGGCCCGCATCATTTCTTCCCCCTCCCTCATTCTCGCCGCCTGGTTTTTGGGCGGCTTGGTCGCCCTTATCGGAGCCTGGATCTACGCCGAACTCGGGGCAGCGCGGCCGCTGATCGGAGGGCAATACGCCTACTTTCGTGACGCCTTTCACCCCTGCATCGCCTTCCTGTACGGATGGGGCCTTCTCTGGGTCATCCAAAGCGGTGGCATGGCGGCGGTCGCCGTCACCTTCGCCCGGTATGCCATCACCCTCACCGGCTGGGTCGGCCATGAAAAGACCCTCGCCGTCGGTGCCCTCGCCTTCCTGACCGTTGTGAATTGTTTCGGCGTCCGGGCCGGAGCCGCCACTCAAAGTCTCTTCACTGTCCTCAAGGCCGTCGCCATCACCGCTCTCGTGGTTTGCGGCTTTTTCGGCACATCCCCCGACGTCTCCGGCCCCGTCGTCGCAGCTCCCGGAACCCCTCCCACCGGTTGGGCCGAGTTCGGCGCTGCCATGGTTCCCGTGCTCTTCGCCTATGGCGGTTGGCAAACCGCTTGTTTCCTCGCCGGGGAGGTCCGCGATCCGGAACGTACGCTTCCGCGCGCCCTCATTCTCGGCATCGCCGCGGTCATCACCCTCTCCCTCGCCGTCAATATCGTCTGCCTCCGAACCCTCGGCCCCGGCGGCCTTGCCGCCACCATGACGCCCGCCTCCGACGTCATGCAGCGTGCACTCGGGAATAATGGCGAACGTTTCCTGGCCGCCGGCATCGTCGTCTCGACCTTCGGCTTCCTCAGCCAGGGGATGCTCACCACGCCCCGCGTCTACTTCGCCATGGCACGCGACGGGCTGTTCTTCCCCGCCTTGGGCCGCGTCCATGCCTCCACCCAAGCCCCGGTCGCCGCCATTGTTCTCCAGGGCTCCGTCGCCGCTCTCATCGCCTGCTCCGGTCAGTACGAGGCCATCCTCAATTACGTCGTGTCGGTCGACTTCATCTTCTACGGCCTCGTCGGCGTCTGCGTTTTCGTCTTCCGCCACCGCTCCGAAACCCACGCCCCTTTCCGTATCCCCGGACATCCGTGGACCACCCTGTTCTTCATCGGAATCTGCTGGATCATCGTGGCCAACCTCACCTGGAAACAACCGGCCGACAGCCTGAAGGGACTCGGCATCCTCCTCGCCGGAATCCCCATCTATTTCATCTGGAAACGCCCACGACCCACGACATGAGCACCTCTGAACCCGTTCAGCGATCCGAGTACATGCACTGGGCGAAAACCCGCCAGGCCGCCCGCTTCAATCTCGCCGTCTCCGGCATCCCGGGACTCTCGCTCCGCGACCTGCCCGGCGCCCTCGATGACGTCGAACTCAATGGCGCGAGCACCTACGGCTGGCCCCCCCTCCAACAAGCCCTCGCCCAACACCTTCAGGTCGCCCCCGACCGCATCGTCCACGCCGCCGGGACATCCTTCGCCAATCACCTCGCCATGGCCGTCGCCTTCCGGCCCGGCGATGAGGTGCTGATCGAACACCCGACCTACGAACTGCTCCTTGCTACCGCCGGATATCTGGGCGCCTCGATTCGCCGCATCCACCGCCGACCCGAGGACCGATTCCAGCTCGATGCCGCCGCCCTGCGTGCCGCCCTCACCCCACGCACCCGGCTGATTGTCCTGACCAATCTCCACAACCCTTCCAGCGTTCTCATCCCCGACGCCACCCTGCTCGAAATTGCCCAGCTCGCCGCCGCCCAGGGCGCGTATGTGCTCGTCGACGAAGTCTATCTCGACGCCGCCGCGGAACCGCCGCCTCTCACGTCGCACCGTCTCCACGACCACATCCTCGTCACCAGCAGCCTCACCAAGGTTTACGGCCTGAGCGGGCTCCGCTGCGGCTGGGTCATTGCCAACCCCGCCCTCACCGAACGCATGTGGCGTTTGAACGATCTCTTCGGCGTCATCCCAGCCCATCCCGCCGAACGCATGAGCGTCACCGCCCTGCGACAGATCACCACCCTTCGCGCCCGCGCCCGACACATCCTCGACACCAACCGCGACGCCTGGAACATCTTCCTCGCCAACCGCCACGACCTGGAAGGCTGGCCTCTGGAGTTCGGCAACGTCACCTTCCCGCGCCTGAAAAACGGCAACGTCGAAGCCCTTTGTTCTCTCCTTCGTGAACGCTTCGAAACCACCGTGGTTCCCGGTCATTTCTTCGAAATGCCCGAGCACTTCCGTGTCGGCATCGCCGCCCCGATCGACACCTTTGCCGAAGGCCTGCGGCGGCTGGGGCAAGCCCTGGACCATCGCGCTCGCTGACGTTGGGGACACCCTCGCCTCTCAACTCTTCCTCCGACCCTCCCGAACCCCGCTCCTCCACAGACTCCACAACACACCGAACCCCACCAGCAACACCCCGCTCACCGCCCAGGCCGCCACACTCGTGCTCCCCGGACGGAACCATTGCGCCAACCCGCCCACCAGCGGCCCTCCCAACAGCCCCACCCCGATCGCGGCCTCGTGAATTCCGCCGTGGTCCCCCTTCGTGTCACCCACATCCATCGAGTAGTACAGCGATGAGTAGTAGATCAGCCCGATGCAGATTCCGAACACCACCTGCGCCACGGTCACCACAACCAACACCCCAGCGCGGCTGAGCCCTGGCAACGACGACGCCAGAAAGATAAACAGAAAGCCCACGATCATTCCGAGGAAGGCACCCGCCAACCACCGGAACCGGTAGTGCCACCCGCTCCACTTCCATAGTCCGACGAAAGTCGCCGTCCTCACAAACAGCCAGATCGAACAGAAGAACCCGGCCGTCGAGGCGTCCAAGGACAATTTCTCCGCCAGCGTTGGGATCAACGGAATCGCCGTGTTGATCGCCACGTAGGCGCAGGGATTCGCCAGCCAGGACATGCGCAGGAACGCCCGCGAACTCACCCCGGTAGGGTGCCGCTTAGATTCCGAGGCCAGCGTTTCATGCGCCGCCCCTCCCGAAGCCGCCACCGGCACCCCACCACCCCGTTCCAGCCAGAGCAGGAAGCCCAGTTGCCCTGCAATCATCAGCCCCGGGATCAGGAAGATCACCGTCCGCAGCCCAAGTCGCTCAATCATCGCGCCCCCGGCAAAAAAAGCCGCCGCCCCCGCCCCCGACCAGACCAGGTTGTAGATGCCGATGTACCGCTGCAACCGAGGCCCTGGCTCCCCTTCGCTCACCAACGCCTCCAAATTGGGCCAAGTGAAGCAAATGGCGATGGTCGCCACCCCCAGAATCACCCCCTGCAACGGCATCTCCACCGACCGCGCCACGTCCGCCCGGTTCAGCCACCAGCCCGCCAGGAACGCCAGTGACATACCCAGAAATCCGACCTTCAACGCCTTGAGATACCCAAAACGCTGGCCGAACCGCCCTCCCTGGATCGAGGACACCACATACACCGCTCCGTACCCCATAGCCCACAGCAGATTCTCCCGGCTCCCAAAGCCGAACTCCGCCTTCAGAAACCAGAAGACGAAATAGAAATAGAGCGTCGTCGATACGGCATTCAGACCCTCCAGAACGAAGGCCCCGACCTTGATGCGCTTCCCGTACATGCGTTAAAAATCAGCCTCCCACCCTGCTCATCGCCGCGTTGGAGCCCAGTTCTTCCAAAGCCTTCCGGCAATACCACTTCACCGCCCCCGACATCACGGGGACCAACGCCTCCAATTCTTCACTCGTGCACCACCGGATGTCCCGATGCTCTTCCTCCGCCAAGCCCGACGAACCGGCCACCGGCCGCGCGAAGTAGATCATTCCAATGTGCTCGTGCGACTCCGAGATGCGGTGGATGTCCAGAAACCGTGGCGCGATCAGCGCCCGCGTCCCAGGCTCGGTTGTCGGTGGCCGATCCCCAACCAATTCCACGTCCAATCCACTCTCTTCCTTCGCCTCCCGCAGCGCCGCCACCTCGGGATCCTCGTTCAGTTCGATGTGACCGCCGAGCGGCAACCACTTGTCCAGTTTCCGATGGTGAATCAATAACACCCGGTCCTCCGTCACCACGAAGATGGCGACCGTAAAATCTATTTTTTCATGGATGTGCGCCATCGAGCGGCGAACTCTGCGAGCCGCCCCGCCCAGCGTCAAACGCGCCGTGGGCTCCGCTGCGCTCTGGGACGATTTCCCGCCGTCAGTCCTCATCCAGCGACATATCGCTCAGCTTCGCTGCCACCTCCATCCACACTCGCTCCGCCACCGCCTCCACCCCCGGTGACGCATCGATCACCACGACCCGTCGCGACTCGGCGGTCGCAATCGCCCGAAAACCCGCGGCTACCCGCTCGAAGAACGTTGTGTCTTCCTGCTCGAATCGGTCACCACCCGTCACCCTACCCATCTCGGACTCCCGCCCCCGACGCCGCAACGCTGACACCTCCGCCGAGACATCGAACAACAGCGTCAGATCCGGGATCGTCCCTCCCACAGCGAAGTCCAAAACCCCCCGCACACGATCCGGATCCAAACCCCGCCCCCAACCCTGGTACGCGACGGTCGAATCCAGAAAGCGGTCACACACCACCACCTCGCCAGCGTCCAGGGCGGGCCGGATCACTTCCCGCACCAATTGGGCCCGGGCCGCGTTCATCAGCAGCAATTCCGCCTCCGGAGTCATCCCGTGCCCGGCGGGGCTGTGCTTCAGGGTGTGTCGAATCTCCTCCCCCAAAGGCGTGCCACCCGGCTCCCGAAGCGCCCGCACTCGATACCCCTCCCGTTGAAGACGCTCCACCAACCAAGCTGACTGGGTCGACTTCCCACAACCTTCCGTGCCCTCGAGGGACACGAACAGCCCGCGACTCATCGGCTGCCCGCTCCAGCACCCGGCAACGGCGGGAACTCCACCGGCCGCGCCGACGCCCGCGTCCCTTGCACCACCTGACGCTGGCTGATCGCGCGGTTCAGGTAATCCGCCAGCGAATCCACCTGCTCGTCCGTCAACGGGCCACCCTCCGAGTGCGCAAACGCCGGCATCAGCGATCCGTGCCGCCCAAACGTGATCCAACGCACCCAGTGCTCCCGATCGGTCACTTTCCCCAGATTCTTGAGATCCGGAACCATCGATGCCCGATTGTGCGAGTCATGGCAGATGCCGCAGGCCGCCACATAGAGCCCGGGACCCTGCTTGCCTTCGGAGGTCTTCGCATGGCAGCCGGCGCAGTCCCCACGAAAAACCGCCGCCCGATCCGCCAACGCGATCTGCATGTTCCTCAGCCGGTCATCCATCCCGCCCGAAGTCGCCACATTCCCCGTCGCGTCCTCGATCACCGCCCGCACCGTCAGTGGCTTCACCCCAATCGAGGAATTCACGAAGACCGACTTCGTCACCGTCCCGCGCTTGCCCCGCGCATCCAGCACCACCGAAAAATCGCCACCTGCGCCCGGCGCAATCGACCACGGGAGGCTCGGCACCTTCGCCACCGTGCACCCACAGGAGGTCCGCACGGAATCGATCACCACCGGCCCCGGTGCGCTGTTCGTGAACGCAAAGGTGAACGTGAAATTCGTCGCACCCGCGGGCCCCCGCATTTCCTTGTTCGTCTCATCAAAAAGCAGCGCCGTCGCCACCCCGGCTGCCCCCTGTGCGTGCGCCGTCCCCGACCACGCTCCCAGGACCACCCAGAATGCCAATAATTTCGCGGTCAGCTTGTCGCGGCACCACATATCCGACGTTCCTACCGTCAACCGGTTACCTCCGCCAGCCGATTTCCGGTCTGATTCCACTCTTGCATCCCGCCCAGCTGACGCTAGACATCCTCACGAATTCACGAAACTCAAGGCACCTATCCACATGACAAACTCCTTTAAACTCCTAGTCGCCTCGGCGGCTCTCGTCATTCTTCCCGCGTCCCTCCAGGCCAGTGACGCCGCCTGCCCCGCCACCAAGGCCTGCTGCGCCAGCACCCCCACCAGCACCACGTCCACCAGCTCCGGCACCTGCTGCGCATCCAAGGGCGACTACGTCATGCTGAAGCTCAAAGGCGGCGACGCCGGTGCCATCAGCCAGACCCTCGCCAAGGTCGACGGCGTCAGCACCGCCGACACCTGCTCCGAGTCGAAGTTCACCAAGATCAGCTTCAACAAAGAAAAGGTCTGCTCGTCCCAGATCATGTCCGCCCTCAAGGACGCCGGCTACAAGGTGCAGACCCAGCGCATCACCTACGCCATGGATGGCATTTCCTGCGGCGCCAGCTCCACCAAGGTCACCAAGGCCCTTTCCAAACTGAAGGGCGTTTCCGACACCAAAGTGTGCAGCGAAAGCAAGCAAGCCGTCATCGACTTTAACCCCAACAAGGTCACGACCGAGAAGATCCTGGCCACCCTCGACGCCACCGGCTTCAAGGCGTCGGAAGTGGTCAACTGATCCCGACGTCCCATCGGACTGCCGCCCCTTTTAAGTCAGGCGCCTCCTCATCGAGGCGCCTTTTTGTTTCCACCCCTAGGGGTCAGTCCCACATCACGCTTGATGTGTCTCCAAGCGAGGACCGATGCCTCAGTTTCGATAGATTCGATCCATGGGTCGGCCTGCCCCCTCTTCGGCCGCTCCATGCACCCCTTCCGGATTTCCGGATCTTCGACCGGAGTCACCGCACCCGCACCACGTCCACACCGTCTGGGGCCTTCACCTCCGAAACCACCGTTCCGTCAGCCAGCCGTTCATGCCGGACTCGGATTGGGCCCAGCGGCGTTGGATAAGCTCCCTCGGCCCACTGCAACCGTCCCAGGTTCGGCGCCACCCGAACCTTCTTGAACCCCGGTTCCAGCGGTTGGATGCCCAGCACATGCTGGCTCATCCACGCCGTGGGCCCGCTTGCCCATCCGTGGCACAGACTGTGCCGGAACCCGACGTAACAGTGTTCCCCGCAATCGCCGTGAACATCCCGCTTGCCCGGCGGCGTCAATTCATCGATCCGCCCTGAATCCTTCATCCACTCCAGGTCGAATCCCTCCCAGAACGTGGTCGCCCCCAAATCCAGCATGCCTCCCCAGTAGGTCCGGATGAAATCCAGCGCTGTGTCGATCTCCTTCGCCTTCGCCAGCGCCTGCAACACGTAGTAGCCGTAGAACGTCGAGAGATCCTTGGGCCCGCCTTCCTTGAGAACGGAATCCGCGACGTCTTTGGCGTCACGCACCCCGGCCAGAGCCAGCAACGCCGCCGGTGACTTGCGGCCGCTCGCCTCGGGAACGCGCCGACGCAGCCGTGTCGAGGTCTCGGCGCAAAGTGCCGCTGTCGTCGTATCGCCCAGCGTACCCACCAACCGTGCGCCACTCTCCATCGACAGTAGCAACATCGCCTGAAGCCCCTCGTTGACCGCCCGCTTGTTGTCGAAGGTCGGCCAATCCAGGAAGCGCATCCCGTCCAGTGTCTCACGTCCGTCGGCATCGACGAATCGAAAGCCACTGGGTCCCACCCGCTTCTTTCCCAGCCACGGCAGGGTCACCACCTGGTCGCGCACCGCGTGGTCGTTGCCCGCGTTCTGTTTCCCGCCCGGTTCCGCCATGGCTTCCGACGCCGATTCCCCGAACCGCACGCGCACCGTCTTCAGTTTCGCCTGATCCGGCATCATCGGCGTGATGATCTCCACAAAACCCTGCACCTCGACGCCGAAATCCAGCAACACCCCGGCCCCGGCCCCCTTCAGCTCGGTCGGAGGCGTTGGCTCGGAAAGCACTGCCTGCCCGGGCTTCGCGGCCAGCAATGCCTCCGCCTGCGCCACACCTTCGCTGCTTTTCCATAAAACACGGGTCGGCGGCAGGAAATACTCCCGCAGGGGCGACGCCTCGGCCCGGGCCGCCACCGCCGCCGGAATGCCGGGAGGCAAGGCAGGTGCCGTCGAATTTTGGCCAGCCAACACCGCCAGCAGGCTGACCACGATCCACCAACCAAGGTTTAATGGTTTCATCAGGACTCCAAGCATCCTGCCTCCGACGAAGGCCGCGCGGCAAGCCGTCGGGGACGACCATGGGCTTTGCAAATCACCTCGGCGGGTCCAACATGATGGCACGCTGCCTCGTCTATGAACTCCCCGGAACCCACGGTCAGTGTCGCGTTTCCCGTGTCGCACGCCTTGGATTGGACCAAGCGAATCCTGTTCCAACCGTTCGATTTGTACCGGTGGCTCGTCATCGGCTTCACCGCGTGGCTGGCTTCCTTGGGGGAATGGAGCGGTGGCGGGGGCGGGGGCGGGGGCGGGGGCGGCGGCATCGGCGGTCGTGGGGGTGGCGGTGGCTCCCCAACGACCATCGGGGCCAGCGCGCGCGAGTTCTGGGACAACGCCCGCTTGTACGTTGCCGAAAATTTAACCTGGCTCGTGCCCGCCGTGATTCTGGCGACAATCACCCTGGTTGTCCTCGGGGTCCTGATCCTTTGGCTCAGCAGCCGCGGCCGTTTCATGTTTCTCCACAACGTCGCCCTGAATCAGGCCGACATCGTGGCTCCTTGGAGCACCTACCAGCGGCAGGGCAACAGCCTGTTCTTCTTCCGGCTCTCGGTAGCCCTCATCGGCCTGCTTGTGTCACTGCCGCTTCTCGTGCTCCTGGCAGTCTCTTCCATTGCCATGATCAACTCCGGAAGCCTGACTCTAGGTTCCACTCTCCTGGCGATCGGCGCCGGCCTGGGCTTGATCGTCCTCGGAATCGCCTTCGCCCTGGTCGAGAAACTCACCAAGGACTTCGTCGTGCCCATCATGTGGATGCGGCAGCCGTCGTGCCTCGCCGCCTGGAAGGAGTATGGAGCACTCCTCCGATCCCATCTGGGGACCTTTGCGCTCTACATCCTGTTCCACATCCTGCTCACCCTGGGCGCCGGGGTCTTGATCCTCGCCATCGTCCTGCTCACCTGCTGCATCGCGGGTTGCCTGTTCGCCCTTCCCTACCTCGGAACCGTCTTTCTGCTGCCCGTCCTCGTATTTTTCCGGTCGTATTCGCTCCTCTACCTCGCCCAATTCGGCCCCGACTATAGCGTCTTCCAGACCCCGACCATGCCGTTCGGCAGCACTCCCGCCGCCGGCGCCTGAGTTTCCGCCCCCGGTTCGTTGACGCCGTTTCGACGCGCCCCAACGCTCGATGCGCCATGGAATGCCTTCGCCCCGCGGGAACCCGCCAACTCCCTATTCTGACAGTCCTCGCCAGCCTGCTTCTCGACCTCGCCATGTTGCCTGTCCAGGCCCACGTGGGTTCCGGCGCCAACTGTGTGAGCTGCCACTCCTCGGCGCGCAATGCCATGTCCCTCACCGGATTTCAGCTCACGACCAACGTCTCCACCGGATCCCTCAAGGTCTATTCGGTGGCCCCGGGCGAAACGGTTCCTATTGGTATCCAGGTCACCGATGGCCGCAACGAGTACGGATTCGCCATGGTCGGCCTCGACGCAACCGGCACCCAGGATCCCACCCACAAACTGCTCACCAAAGCCGACGCCACCTGGACCAAGCGCACCAGCTACTACTCGCTCGGCCCCAAGTCCGGCAACCAGTCGTGGACCTTCCGTCTCGGCGTCCTCACCAACACGCCACCGGATCTCTATGTCCTCTCTCTCCGCATCGCCGGCGACGGCAGCGGCCGCTGGAGCGAACAGGAATCGTTCCTAGTCGAAGTCCGGCGCACGGCTCCCCCTGTTCCCCAGCTGACCCAACCCACTCGCAACGGGACCACCTTCGCCTGCCGCGTCACGACCGTCGCGGGCTTCACCTACGCCCTCGAAACCCAACGCGAACCCGGCCTCTCCGCCTGGACCACCGTTGCCTCAACCGCCGGCGATGGCACCCCGCAAAGCCTCACCGACCCCGAAGCCACCGCCCCTCACGCCATCTATCGGGTGCGCGTCGAATGAGCCTGAAAACGGCAGTCACAACCACGGAAACGGCTCTACCCAGGTGTTGATCGCTCACGCCTCAAGTTGATGAACTCCAAAAAGCGATACATTGCCTCCGTGCCCAAGCACCTGACGTTCCTTGCGACAATCGTATCGCTAGCCAGCGCCTTTGCCCATGCCGACGGTTTGATCCTATTCTCAAACCAAGTATTGCCTGGGGTGAACGCACCGGTCGACGAATGGCTTCAAGGGATTCGAGCGGACTCCAGTTGCCTCGCTCAACTCCTTGCCGGCGACCTGCCGACCAGGCTCTTTCCGGCCGGTGCGCCGGTGCCATTCCGTGATGTCACGGGTGGTGTCGGTTCCTTCCGCGCCGACGGGCCGCGTCTCGTCAAGACGGAGAACGGACAACCGGGTGGACGGAGCTTTGTGAAGGTCTTCGCTTGGTCCACCCGCCGGGGCGCCACGAACTATGCCCAGGCACTTCGGCAAATCACATGTCTAGCTACCACCTTCTTTGCCGGCATCGACCCGGACGAATACGAGATCGAAGCAAGCACCAACTTGACCGTATGGAATCCAGTCGGCCGATTAGAGGACTTCACGGTCAACGGCCTGTTGATTCTGACCAATAAGGGGCTTGCCCAGTTTTTCCGGGTTCGCAGGCTAGGCTGCGACTGAGTTGCCTTCTCTCACTTCAGGCATTGGTCCGTGGTCCTGGGATTGGCTTCCTCGGCATTCCGTGAGCATCGCTCGATCGCCGCAACGACCCTTCCCGGCGCGAACACCCAAATCCAGCGCCCACGCAGTCCTCGCCTCCTCCGACCGAATTTGGCTACCTCGGTCCAACCATGCGCGCCATCTTCGCCCGATGCCTGACCTGGCTCGCCCTTGCCGGCCTCTACATCGCCCCGGTCACCGCCCAAACCTGGGACTCCCTCCTCTCCACCATCCGCCGCAAGTTCCCCGGCGTTCGCCAACTCTCCACCCGCGAACTCGCCATCTGGCTCGCCGACCCCTCCCGCCCATCCCCGGTCCTCATCGATGCGCGTGACCCCAAGGAGTTCGCCGTCAGCCACCTCCTCCACGCGCACAACGCCACTTCGGTGGACGCCGTGCAGGCTTTGAACCTGCCCAAGTCCAAGCCCATCGTCGTCTACTGCTCGGTGGGTTACCGCTCGTCCGCTCTCGCCGAGAAACTCGCTCAATCCGGCTTCACCCAAGTCGCCAACCTCGAAGGCTCCCTCTTCGCCTGGGCCAACGAAGGTCGCCCCGCCTTCCGCGGCACGAATGCCGTGGCGGAGGTCCATCCCTACGACGCCAAGTGGGGGCAACTACTCGACCGCCGCTGGCACCCGTCACCCGCTTCCCCCACCCGTTAGCGGCAAGACGGAACGTCGTCCCACCCTTGTCCACCTCCGTGGACCGCGTTCGACAGGGTTGCGAGGAAGCCGTCATCCCTTCACTTTCCGACTCAGCACTGGCATCGGTCCCACCACGACAACACCGCCCACCATGACCCCCCGCCCAACGTCCACGAGTCGACGCCAATTTCTTGGCGCGTCCACGGCCGCCGCTGGCCTGCTCATCCTCCCTTCACGCGTCCTCGGCCGTGGCGGCGAGAAACCACCCAGTGAAAAGCTGAACATCGCCGTCATCGGCGCCGGTGGCCGTGGGGCCGATGACATCCAGGGTGTCGAATCCCAAAACATCGTTGCCCTCTGCGACGTCGATGACGCCAACGCTGCGGACACCTACCGAAAATTCCCGCGCGCCGCCCGGTACCGCGATTTTCGCGTCATGTTCGACAAGGAGAAGGGCATTGATGCGGTGATCGTGGCCACCCCGGATCATACCCACGCGGTGGCCACCATGGCCGCCCTGAGGGCCAAGAAGCACGTCTACTGCGAGAAGCCCCTCACCCGCACCGTCTTCGAGGCACGTACCCTCGCCAAAGCCGCCCGCAACGCCAAGGTCGCCACGCAGATGGGCAACCAGGGCATGGCCTTCGAGGGCAACCGCCAGATCAAGGAATGGCTGGCCGCCGATGTCCTAGGCCCCGTCCGTGAAGTCCACGTCTGGTCCGATCGCCCCACCCACCGCGGCAAGATGCCCTTGTGGTGGCCCCAAGGCATCGAACGTCCCACCGACACACCACCGGTTCCTTCCACCCTCGATTGGAATCTGTGGCTCGGCCCCGCCCCTTTGCGCCCCTACCATCCTGCCTATGTCCCCTTTCGCTGGCGCGGTTGGTGGGATTTTGGATCCGGCGGACTCGGCGACATGGGCATTCACAATCTCGCCCCCGTCTTCGATGCGCTGAAACTCGGCCCTCCCACCCGCGTCTACGCCACTTCCACTCCCGTCTTCCCCGAAACCGTCCCCATCGCCTCCATCGTTCACTACGAATTCGCGGCCCGGGAGACTTTGCCCGCCGTAAAAGTCCACTGGTACGACGGCGGTCTCCTTCCCGTCCGGCCCGACGAATTGGAGGAAGGCCGCCCGCTCGACGCCGAAGACGGTATTCTCTTTGTCGGCGACAAAGGGAAGATGCTGGTCGGTGGCTGGGGTGGTGAAACGCCCCGCCTGCTCCCCGAGTCGCGCCACAAGGAATTCCAACCGCCCCGAAAGACGCTGCCTCGTTCCATCGGCCACCACGCCGAGTGGATTCAGGCCTGCAAGAGAGGCACGCCCACCGCGTCGAATTTCGACTTCGCCGGTCCCCTCACCGAAGCCGTCCTTCTTGGCAGCATCGCCATCCGCATGCAGGGCGAGGAATTGCGCTGGGACAGTGCCAACCTGCGGATCACCAACCTGCCTGACGCCGAAGCCTACCTGCACTATGACTACCGGCGCGGCTGGTCGATCGACTGAGATTCAAGCGCCCGGCTGAACGAATGGTTGTATGCCCAAATGCGGAGTTCGCTCCGCCCCCACTCAAGCCCAGTCGGCGCCGCCATGGTTGGGCCCGGCGCTCTTGAATCCGGAAGCCTACCCCTCAGGCCCCAGACCCACCTCATCCTTTATGCCTACCCCCGCCACGTTCCATCTCGACCTGCACATCGGCGGGACCTCACGAGCTGCCTCCGATGGCGCCCGTTCCGAGGTCCGTTCACCCCATGATGGTTCCGTCGTCGGCTCCGTGCCCAAGGCCACCACCGCCGATCTCGCCGCCGCCGTCGACGCCGCCCACGGAGCTTTCCAATCCTGGTCCCGCCTCACCGCCTATGACCGGGAGAAGGTCATTCGCAAAGCCACTGCCTTCGTCCGCACCCAGGCCGATTCCATCGGCCTCGCCATGGCGCTCGAACAGGGCAAACCCCTCGCCCAATCCCGCTCCGAAATCGGCGGCGCCTGCGATGTCATCGACTACTACGCCGCCGAAGGCCCCCGCATCGAGGGTTGGACCAATCCCACCGAAGACCGCAACTACCGCTCCTGGGTCCAGTGGCAACCCGTCGGCGTCTGCGGCCTGATCACTCCCTGGAATTACCCCGTCTCTCTGCTGAGCTGGAAGCTCGGTCCCGCCTTTGCCACCGGTTGCACTGTCGTCGTCAAGCCCACCACCGTCACCCCGCTCTCGCCCCTGGCCTTTTGCCAGGCCCTTACCCAGGGCGGCCTTCCCGCAGGCGTCGTCAACGTCGTCACCGGTTCCGGATCCGTCCTCGGCGAAGCGTTGGTCCGTCATCCCAAGGTCGCCAAAATCGCGATGACCGGCTCCACCGCCACCGGGAAACGGATCCTCGAACTGGCCGGGCCCTTGCTCAAAAAGGTGTCCCTCGAACTCGGCGGCCAATGCCCCGCCATCGTGTGCGCGGACGCTGATCTGGATCTCGCTGCCAAAACGATTGCCTACAAGGGTTGGCGCAACGGCGGTCAGTCCTGCAGCTCCGTCAACCGGGTCTACGCCCATGCCACGGTCCACGACGCCCTCGCCGATAAACTGAAGGCGCTGGCTGAAAACATGAGCCTCGGCGACGGCATCTCACAACCCACCGTCGACCTCGGCCCCATGGCTACGCCCGACGGCCCCGAAACCGCCCAGGCGCACGTCGATGACGCTGTCGCCCTCGGCGCCCGGGTCGTGACCGGAGGACAACGTCCCGCGGGCGAAACCTTCACGCGTGGCCACTACTATCTCCCCACGCTGTTGGTTCACTGCCCGCCCGAGGCTCGTGTCATGCGCGAGGAAACCTTCGGCCCGGTGATTGGCATGGCCCGGTTCGAGACCCTCGACGACGCCATCACGCGTGCCAACGACACCGCTTACGGCTTGGTCGCGTACCTGTTCACCCGCGATTTCACGACCACCGCACGCACCAGTGAAGCCCTCGAGGCAGGAACCGTCTGCGTCAACCACGGCGCCGTGAACACCGCGTACGGCCCTTACGCCGGATGGAAGGACAGCGGTTACGGCCTCGAACTCTCCCGCCGGGCCGTCTACGAATACCTTAAACCCAAGCACGTCAAAGTGGCCCTTGCCTGATCGGCTCTTCCCGCCACACCCCAAGCTCCACGTCTGGATTTCCCGTTCATGCTCCTCGATCCGCTCCAAGCCCGCGCCGTCCTGCAACGGGCCCTTGAAAACCGCTTCGCCATCCTGGCCGTCAACGCGGACTCACCGGCGGCGCTCACCGACATTCTCGAGGCGGCCCGCCAATGCCAGGCGCCTATCATGATCGAGACCAGTCTCTGGCAACTCACCGGCCACAGCTTTGGCGCCGGCGATCCCTACCTCGGAATGGCCCGTTACCTGGTCCAACTCGCCGTGCTCGCCGCGTCCGAGCGTTTTCGGGACATCCCCGTCCTGTTCCATACCGACCACATTAAGGGCCCCACCACCCTGCCCCTGCTGAAGGCCGCCCTGCGCGGACTCGCCACCGGCGTCGGCGATCAGGTGCTGAGTCCCTCCACGCTGTCCCTCGATTCTTCCTCCCTCACCGAGGAACAGAACATTGCCGCCATTCTCGAGCTTTGCGCCGAAGCCGAAACGGTCCGGCGCCCCGTCACGCTGGAAATGGAAGCGGGCGTCGACGATGGCATCACTTCACTCGAAGTCGCGAAGCGACTCATCGAAGGCGTCGAATCCCTGAAGCCCGGGTATCTCGCCCTTTGGGCTCCCGGTGTTGGCACCCAGCATGGTCTTGGCGAGCAGAACGCCTTTTCCGCCGACGCCGTGAAGCAGCATCAGGAACTCGCCTCCAGCCTCACCGGACGACACGTTGGAATCGCCCTCCACGGTTCCTCCGGCCTGTCCGAGGCTAGCCTTCGGGCCGCCGTCGCCGCTGGCGTCACCAAAGTCAATTGGTCCAGCGAATCCCTGTTCCTCCGCTCCCGCGCCGCCCAGGAATTTTACGCCACCTGCGGCCCTCAACTCGAGAAGGGGCACAAGGATTGGAAAGCCACCGCCATGGACCACGGCGTCCAGAGTTTCGTTTGTGCCCGCTACCTGCCCCAGGTCATCGAACGTATTCAGATCCTCGGCGGCTCCGGCCACGCATCCTCCTGAACCATCGATCCGTAACGGCTGGGGTCCCGCCTGCCGTGGAACCGGGCAGCTTGTCCGGCGGATTCCCCGCGTCATGGTCCGTGAGCCGCCACACCCACCTCAAAAACGGAAGCTCGTCGTCAGCCCGAAAACGTGGGACTCCAGATCCACCGCGCTGCCCGAATATTCCCCGGACAGAAGCCCGCTCTGACCTACCCGCCGTTCAGGCCCGAATTGGTACTGATAGGCCAGCGCGATCCCCCATCGACTCCATCGCCACTCCGCGCCGCAGGTCACCGTATGCTCGAGGATCGCGGCGCTCATGGGGGTCAGAGTGGCGCTGGGAATCGGCGATTCACCGTAGGCGTAGCCCAGCCGAAGTTGCAGACCCTCCACGACCTCGAATTCTGCGCCCACCCGGTAAACGAGCCGATCCTCCCAATTCAGGGGCACCGAATCGTCAATCCGGTTCGTGCCCAGAAACCCGTTCAAATCCGCATTGTTACCGTCCGTCAACGTGATGTCCAAACGGTCGAACGCCGCGCTCCAGTCGGACCAATCCACCTGCGCAACGACTCGCAACCGGTCCATGGGCTCCCATGAAACACCGGCGGATACCGACTGCGGGAGGCTCGTGTGCACCCGCGCGTCATACCGAAAGTCCGGCTGCACACCGGCGAAGGCTCCTCCCAGGTTGCGCAGTTGAACCCCGGCATTCCCCTCCGCATGCCCGGTCGTCTCGAACGAGGTGGGGGTCTGGTAGCTCAATCCCAGGCTGACCCGCTCACACGGCCGATAAACAACCCCAAAGGTGCCCTGGGCGCCCCAACCCTCGGTCTCCAAATCGAGGAGTGTCTTGAAGCCACGCAGGGCCGGATGGCTCTGGAAGACATAGGGCGCCTCCAACTCGTTCCGATTGTAGGTCGCGCCCCCCGAGGCCCCGAGCGACAAGGATTCCCCGATCGCCACACTCGCGCCCGCCACGGTTCGGATCGCCAGGAACTCCGCCTGGTGCCGGCGCGACCCATAGCTCGTCGCTCCATCCAAGCCACCCGGGGCATCGGTCAACTGCCAGTCCAACCCCGCCGCCGCCACCGGCACCACCCCCAATCCCACCGTGACCGGCGAGGTGCCCAACGGAAACGAAATCGCCACTTCCGGCGCCACTCCCAGGGGGCCGTCCAGATTCCCTCCCTGGTTGGCCGCATTCGAAAACGTCCCTCCCACGCTCGCACCCCATCCTCCAAGCTGGACCTGGGATTCGCGAAACCCCGCCGGATTCACCGCCACCGCCTCCAGCGGCGCGTCCGGCATCGCGACACTCGCTCCCCCCAACGCCATGGAACGTGCCCCATAGCCCGTTCGTTCCACCCCATTCGCCCATCCCGACGGAATCCACCCCAGTCCCGCGACGAGCCCCAGTGGCAGTATCTTGCCGGCCCGTGCCGCACGCCCAAATCCTTCACGAGTACCACGAGGTCGAATGAATCGGTTTCGCATCGCTTCACGTTCTCGTACCGAACCGGCCCGGATTCGACAACCTTTGTTCCCGAGGAACCGTCCGCCGCCCGCCCCGCCCCCAACTCACCCCTCTCGACCTTTCCGCCACATTTCCACCCAACAACTAATCTTTTAGTTGACTCGGACCGGCACCCGCGCTTTCTTTTCCGCAACTAATTCCTTAATAATTCCAACGCACCCTCCGACCGCACCATGGCACGCAAGAAATCCACCACACTCACCGACGGCGAACATCGCATCATGGAGGTCCTCTGGGAGAAAGGCTCCGCCACCGTCGCCGAGGTCGCCGAAGCCCTCCAGGGCAAGGATGGCTCCGCCTACACCACCGTCCTGACGATGCTCCGGATCATGCACACCAAAGGCTACCTGGCCTGCCGCAAGGACGGGCGAGCCCACGTCTACACCCCCAAGGTCAAACGCGAGACCGCCGCCCGCAAAGCCGTCCGCCAGTTGCTCCAGAAGTTTTTCGCCGGTTCCCCCGGAGAACTGGTCCTCGCCTTCCTCCGCGAGGAAGACCTCAGCCCCGCCGAACTCGATGCCCTGAAGAACCGTATTCTCGCCGAAGAACCAACCTCGGAGCCATCGGGCCCCTCCCAACAATCCCTTCCCAAATCCTGAACCATGATCGCCGATCTCGAACCCTTGGTTCTCCGGATGTGCAACGCTCTCGGCAATGGCATCGCGCAGGGCCTCCTCCTCGCGTTCTGCGCGCTGCTCGGTTTGAGATGCTTCCGCCGTTCCAGCGCCGCCACCCGGTACGCCGTCGAATTCGCCGCCCTGCTCACCGTCGCCGCACTGCCGGTCGTTCATTTCTTTCTCGATCCCGCAACGCCAACCGAATCCTTCTCGTTCTCAGAGGAAACAACTGCCGTGCCTCCCGAGGTCGGTCCCAAATCGACACCCGCTTCCCACCCGCCCGGCCCCATCGCCCGAGGCTTCATACTCTTCCCGCAGGAACAGGTGCAGGCTCCGTCGACGGCAGCCACGAAGCATCTCCTTCCGCCAGGCACCGCCACCGTGGTCGAAGAATGGATCGAGCGCGCTCATGAGCCGGTCACCGAAAGCGCGACCCCGCCCCGCCTGGCGGACGATCTGGCCATCGACGCCGGCGCCAACGCCGTCCTTGTCCCGAGTCTTTCCATGTTCGCCCGGGCATTGCCTTCGCCCAATCCATTGATTCGCCTTTCGCTTCCCACCGCTCTGGCGACCGCGATCGCCCTCACCTGGCTCCTGCTCGCCGCGGTGCGCCTGGGATCCTTGGCCTGGCAATGCCTCGCGCTCCAGCAACTCAAGCGCCAGCGCCAGCCTGTCCCCGCCCCCATCCAGGAACAGTTCTCCAAAGTCTGTCGGCACATGAGGGTCCGACGGACGGTAGATCTGGGAATCGTCCCCGATCTGCGCTCTCCCATCGCGGTCGGGTTCCTGCGCCCCGCCATCCTGCTTCCTGAAGCGCTGGTTTCATCGACGCCCGGGGACCTGGACCCAATGTTGCGCCACGAGTTGGCCCATGTTCAAAGGCGCGACGACTGGACCAACCTCATCCAGCAACTCGTCAAGGCGGTGTTGTACTTCCATCCGGGTGTCATCGCCCTGTCACGCCGGCTCAACCTCGACCGTGAAATCGCGTGCGACGATCACGTGCTCGCCGCGACCCGCACCCCGCGGGACTACGCCCTCTTCCTCACCGACTTCGCCAGCCGGACTCATGGTCGCCAGTGGGCGGCCGCGCCGGCGGCGTGGAGCAACCCAAACCAACTCCGAGAACGGATTCATATGATACTCGATGCAAAACGAAACACCTCGCCCCGCATTGCGCCGATGCGGACGGGGATTCTCGCCCTCGCGGCGCTCCTGATTGCGGCTACCGGCATTGGAGCCGCGCCCCGACTGGCGCTCGACGCCACCGAGGGTCCAGACACCACCGCGCTGGCGGCTTCCTCGTCCGACGCTGCCGACGTCGTGATCGTGGAGGAACTCCCGTACACCGAGGCCCTGCTCGCCGACATCGACCAAGTCCACGTGGAGATCACCACGTCGGACTCCGACGCCGACCTGGATCGGCCCAAGGAAAAACCCGCTCGCCACAAAAATTCTGGATCCCGGAACGAGAATGAAAACGAGAAGAAATATGAGAATTACAGATCCAAGGTGACCGTCCGGTCCTCCGGCAGCGCCACATCGGTGACGCCGCATGAAATACACCGCACCGTCGTCCTGACGGCTCCCACGCCGGCTCCCCACCCCGAACTGGCACCGCACCCGGACGCCATGCCATTTCCCCATCCCCCGAAACCGGCCCGCATCGCCATCGAGACGAGAGCGGCGGCGATCGGGACGACCGAGGAACGCAACCTCGAGGAACGGATGCGTCGCCTCGAGAAGCTCGTGGAATCACTGGCCCACAAACCGCAGCAAGCCGACTGGGGGGATCCCAAGTTCCACCTCCGCTTCGAAGGACTGACCAAGTCCATGGAACAGGTCTCCAAGGATGTTGAACGCAGCATGCGGGACGCGGACCGCGTGAGACCTGACGCCTTCAGCGCCGAGGGCGCGGACAAGGCCCACAACGTGCAACGCAAGGCGCTTGAGATTCAGCGGCAGGCCATCCGCAAACAAATTGAGTCGATGCAATCCCAGGTCGAACGCCTCGAAAACCAACTCGATCGTCTGGACGACCAGTTCGAGAAAACCATCGAAGCCGAAAGGGAACGGGCTGAATCCCAGGCTGAAGCCGCTCGGGAAGACACCAAGGAGAGGTCCAAGTCCAGGAACCCCGACGGAAAACCCGGTCAGGAACCCCAGCCTCCGAAGTTCAAGGAGCCGACCGTTACGCCGGCGCCAACGGGTCCGACACCTCCGACACCAGAAGCTCTGATTCGCAACTGAATAGGAGTCCCCAACTGGATCTGTTTCACGCCGCCGGGCGAGATCCGCCCGGCTGGCGTCTGGATTTCCGCGCCCTCAGCTTCCCATGAACGACCTCATTTCTTCCTCAGGTTCCGCCCAGATCCCCTCCTCCATTCACCTCGAGTTCATCCGCAGCGTCATCGATTCCGGGGAAGAGGGTGGTGTCCCGAACCACCGATGAACAGATCGCAGCGCTCAGCGTCTTCTCCGAACCCGCTCCCACCGAGGATTCCTTCTGGGGAACCACCGCCGGAGGCGTCAAACGCCTCGACATGATCCTCGTCGCCGCCCAGGCCATCGCCGAGATCTGCCTCTTAACCGTCCAGGCTTTCGACGCCTACCGCATCCAAACCGTCGCCACGGTGGAAATTCCACGCCTTGAGGCCTTCACCAGCCCCAAGACCCGCGCCACCCAGTTCCGCGAACCAATACAGGAGATCCGACGTGCCCTGGACTCACTGAACCGTGGAGCGAGGGGGGTTGCAAGCGGCCCTCATCCCGGCCTTCTCCCGGGGGGAGAAGGAGAGATCGCACCACGGGTTTCGGAGGGCATGGCCAGGCGTTCGCTGGAACGGATTTCGACGGCTCGGACGGTTGGGTTTCAGCGAGAAGTTGCGGGTCATACACGGCTCCCTCTCACGGCTCCCTCTCCCGCCGGGAGAGGGTTGGGGTGAGGGGGTCGATGAAAACCTCGTGGCTCAATTCGGCGACGGTTCATGAAGAGTCCCCACTGTCAGTGACCATCCGCCGTGCTGGATTCCGGCACGCCTTCCGACATGATCCGGCCATGATGCGACCTCGCACGTTCACCACGTTCCTCCTGGCGGCCCTCGTCCTGCTGCCCGGCTTCAACGCTTCCCAGGCCGCAATCTCACCCACGCTCTCGGCCACCCGGGACGCGGATCAGCTCCGTCTCTCCTGGTCCCCTGGTGAGGCGGGTGCCAGCTACACCGTCGAAGCCACGACCGCCCTGCTCCCTCCCGCGTGGCAACCCCTGGGCGGACCCGCCGGATGGCCCATCACCGCCACCCAATGGTCCGGGCCAGCCCCCACGGCCTCCGCCACCTTCTACCGGCTCCTCGTCTCCACGTCCGTACCCCGGGGCACGGTCGAAACCAACATACTGCTCCAGCGGTTCACGTCCGCAGAACTTCTCAAACGCATCCAGGACCGCGGCGTGCCTATCTTCACGGCCATCGCCGCCGACGCCTGGAAAATCACCTACAGCACCATCGACGTCCGGGGCCGTCCCACCCGCGCCTCCGCGCTGATCGTGATTCCCCAAGGAATCACCAAAGCCCTTCCCTTGCTCAGCTACCAGCACGGCACCGTGACCCTTCGCGAAGACGTCCCCTCCCGCCTGAATGACGAAGCCGACCTCGGCCTCATCATGGGGGCTTCCGGCTACATCACCGTCCTACCCGACTACCTCGGGCTCGGGGATTCCCCCGGCCTCCACCCCTACCAGCACGCCGCCTCTCAAGCCACCGCCGTCGTCGACGCCATCCGCGCCGCGCGCGACTCCCTCGAAGGCAAGGGCGCCACCTGGAACAAGCAACTGTTCCTGACCGGTTATTCCCAGGGCGGCCACGCCACCCTCGCCGTCCAACGCGAACTCGAATTCCGCCATGCCGAGGAGTTTCCCATCACCGCCACCGCGCCGTCGGCGGGCGCCTACGACCTTTCGGGAACCACCACCACCGATTTCCTTTCCGCCCGGTCCCAACCGAATCCCTACTACTTCGCCTACGTGCTCGCCGCCTACGTCGAGATCTATGGCCTCGCCCCGACGCTCGCGGACCTCTTGAAGGCGCCCTACAACACGACTGTTCCACCGCTCTTCGACGGCTTACACAGCGGTGGGGAGATCAATGCGATTCTGCCAGCCCGGCCCATCGATATTCTCAAGCCGGAGGTCCTCGCCGCATTCACGTCCGATCCCAACCACCCGCTGCGTCTCGCCATACGCGACAATGATCTGCACACCGGTTGGGTGCCCCGCTCCAAGACGCGTTTCTACCACTGCGCCGGGGATCTCGATGTGCTCCCCGCCAACTCCAAGGTGGCTTTCGACACTTTCAAGGCAGCCGGAGCCACCGCCATCGAACTGATCGATCCCCTGCCTTTCGCCGATCACGGCGGCTGCGCGCCCTTTGCCTTGTTGAGCACCAAGTCCTGGTTCGATTCCATGAAGCAGTAGGAAGCCCTCGTGCCTCACGCATCACGCCACGCCTGCGGGGAACCTGCGGCCCGAACGAGCCTGTTCCCCGGTTGATGCCTTGGACCTTCTCTCGCCCTTCACCGGGCCTCCACCGCCTCCACGTCCAATCGCAACACCGAGAATCCGTCGATCTCGAAGTGCTCCACCTCCATCTCCACCTCGCCATCGGCTTCCTGGGTGAACACCGCTGTATCCCGGGTCGGCCCGTGCCAGGTCCAGTTCTCCAGCACCACCCGCCCGCCCACGCGCACGCGGATGCCGTCATCGCTTATCGTCCCGATCCGCCATTCCCCCCTCGGTAGATGCAACCGCGTCCTGGCCAGCATGCCAAAGCGATCACCACCAGGCCCCCGCCCACGCACGCCTTCCCCGAGTGCCTGATCCTTCGGACCACCCCAGCCATACGCGAAATCCAACGCCGGGGTCGACGCCTTCACCGCCTGCGGCCCCTCGGCCAGTCGACGCCACGCTTCGAGCTTCTCCCGTGGATCCACCTCCGCCGTCCACGGGAAGAAAACACACTCCCAGGTCGTGGAAATCAGCGTACCCGCGAGCTCCTGCTCCCAATCCCCGGCCCGCACACGCGCGGCGAAGGGCATCACCCCGGCAGGCCCCCGAATCTCCAACCGCCAGGCGTTCGTCGATCCCGGATTGGTGCCGAGGGCAATGACTTGGGAGACCACCGACCCGCGCAAAATTTCCACCCGCGGGGAGCTGGGAAGGCCTCGAAGCTCATAGATCACCAGGCCTTGACCTCCGCGTACCGGACGTATCAGTGGCTCCTCGTGATCCCACGGCCCCCACTCGTCCATCACAATCTTGTCCCGTCCACGGAGGTGAGCCCGCGCGCCGTGGGGCTCGTTGTTCCCGAGGGCCGTAAAAGTGGGAATCCGATACGGCGCTGCCCGGCCCGGGAGGGGGGCCTCACAGCCGGGCGAGAGCTCCATTTCGACGGCATTCGACGCCATCAGCTTGCCAACGCGCCGGCTCAACACGTTGCTCCGCACGTTCCCTTGTCCGTCGTCGCGCAGTTGCAGAACAATGAGTTTTTCGTTTGGGCGCAGATCCTTGAACGGATGATCCCAGGTGATCTCGAAGCGGTTGTCGACGATCGCATTGCCGGTGACCCCGCGGTCGTTTCCAGACACACCGGGTGACTTCAGGAGCGCGGCGTCGTTGTCCCACCACAGGTGGATCGCGCATTTGTTGTTCCGGAAGACGTTCCCCAGGATCTGGTTTCCGGACGCGTGTTCCATGTTCACACCGCCCCGTTCCAGGCCATAGGCCATGCCACCGTTGCCCTCGAAATCATTGTCCACAATGACGGAGTCCGAGGAGTATCCCCCCCAGATTCCGCAGATCGCGTTCTCCACCATCCGGTTTCGCGCGAAGAAATTCCCCTCACTGAACGTCATCTCGATCCCGTGGGCGGCAGCGTAGGAAAAATCATTCCCGATCAGCAGGTTTCTATTGCACCCACGCGCGCTCAGGTCGCTCGCAACCTCCGCCGGCACCCGTATCTCCGCGTCGACATCTTGCCTGCCCGTCACCGCCCGAAGCCGCGTCCGCTCCGCCTCGAGCCATTTTTCTCCGAGCGCCTCCTGGCCTGCGAACCCGAAGAAGCCATCCCCACCATGGGTGACCGAGTTCGCTGCGAACACGTTGTCGTTGCACTGCTCGAAGCAAAGGATTCCCGCCGAGTCCTGGCCCCGGTTGTAGACCCCTTCCACATGACCGCGCACACAGAAGTCGAACGCATTCCGGGTCACCACGTTTCGGCTGCTCCGCCAAAGCGCCAATCCCCACCCTGACAGAAACGACGCGTCGTTGTCGTAAATCCGCGCCTCGGTCACCCGATCTAACAGAATTCCGTTCTGACCGCGTCGCACACGCACCTCGTGGATCGTCAATCGGGCCGACGATTCCACGCAGATCGCGCCGCCGTACTCGTCGCGCCACTTTCGATCGTCGTTGTGGTGCGGAAACAGCCAGTCCGCGCCGTCCTCGGCTTCCGGCGTCGAACGCAGGCGCTGGCGGTAGTTGTCCGAAAAATCACCACCTGCCACCACCAGGTCATCGGCGTGTGACGCCACCAATCCGTTGAAGAAGCCATGAACCCGGGCGCCCTCGATGCGAACACCGCGCCGTCCCACCACCCGAATGCCCATTCCCTTCAGCACGTTCCCCGCCGTCCCGGGAGACGCACCCCGAAGCGCGCTGCCGGCAGCGAACCGCACTACGACATGGTCCGCGACCACGTGCAGCACCCCGTTGCCATTGACGTCCGCCACCACCGCACCTGCGGGGATTTCGATTTCGCAGGACTCACGAATCGCTACGTCATCCTGCGTAACCACAATCTTGGGCAAGCCGTGCGCCGATCCAGAAAGACACGCCAGGAGGGTCAGCAGGGAAATGCGCTTCACCCCCGAAACGTGCCTCGTTCACCCAAAAACCGTCAAAGCCAGACCCGGCTCTTGTCTTCCCGAGAAAATGTCGGATCGTGAAGCCGCATGCTGCTTGGCAAGTTGTATCGGACCTTCGTCGTCTTCGTCCTCCTTCTCACTGCCCAGCGCGGCGGCGCCCAGTCGGCCGGCCTCTTGCGCGAAGTCTGGGAAGGCATCGAAGGAAATGATCTTACCGCCCTGACGACCTCGCCCAACTTCCCGGATCGCCCGACTTCCAAGAACTACGTCACCAACTTCTTCGAGTCCCCCACGGATGTGCTCGAAAGCTACGGGCAGCGCATGCACGGGTATGTTGTCGCGCCACTCACCGGCAACTACACCTTTTGGGTGGCGACCGACGATCAGGGTGCGCTCTATCTGTCCACCGACGACAGTCCCGCGAACGCAAGGCTGATCGCCAACGTCAATGGCTACGCGCCACCCCGCCAGTGGGAGGTCGAATCCAACCAACGCTCGGACGCCATTCGTCTGACCGCCGGCAAGGCTTACTACATCGCCGCGCTCATGAAGGAAGGCGGCGGTGGCGACAATCTCGCCGTCCGCTGGCTGATGCCCAATGGCGTGGATCAGGCCCCGATCGTCGCCACCAATCTCCTGCCATTCGGCATCTCATTCACCCCGCCTGTCATCGCACGGCAACCCGCCAACACCAACGCCGTCGAAGGCACCTTCGCGCGCTTCAGCGTCGGCCTCTCCAACGTCGGGCCGGCGGCCTACTCCTGGCGCCGCAATGGAACATCGCTCCCCGATTCGAACACTCCCGAGTTTCTGTTCGGCCCGGTTCGACTCTCCGACCAGGGCGCCCGATTCAGCGTCTTCGTCACGAATTCCATCGGCTCCACCACCAGCAGCGAAGCCACACTCTCCGTCTCCCCCGATATCACCCGGCCCACCGTCGTTGACGTCCTGAACATCGGCACCCGCATGGTCCGCGTCACGTTTTCCGAACCCATCGGCCCACCGTCCGCCACCACCGCCACCCATTACTCGATCGCCCCCGGCATCACCGTTTCCAACGCACGGATCGGTGCCTCCGCCGAGATCGTCGAACTCGACACCACCGCTCTCGCCCCCGGCTCCAACTACACCCTGGTCATCAACGGGGTCACCGATCGCGCTCAGACCCCCAACGCCATCGCCAGCAACACCCAACTTCCCTTCACCGCCATCGACTACGCACCCGCGAGCGTTGGCACGCCGACCCTCGCCGGGTCCGTTCGACCCGCCCCCGGCGGCGCCACGGTCACCGCCAGCGGCGAAATCGGCGGACGCTCCGATGCCTTCCAGTTCGGCTACCAACTCGTCACCGGCAATTTCGATCGCCGGGTGCGCGTCGCCGCGTTCAATCCCACCGATCCATTCGCCGCCGCCGGCCTGATGGCCCGGGCCTCCCTGGACGCCAACAGCGCGTTCGCCGCCGCCATGGCCACCCCGGGCGTCGTGGGCGCCCACCTGCTCTCCCGAGCCACCGTCGGCGCAGCAAGCCAGCGCACGGGATTCTTTCCCGTCAATTACCCTCAAACCTGGCTGCGACTGTCCCGCGCCGGATCCACCTTCCGCGCCTACGCGGGATTTGACGGCGTCTCCTGGACTGAACTCGGCTCCGTCAATGTGACCCTTCCCACCGCGGTCTACTTCGGCTTCACAGCCAGCAGCCGTGATCCCCTTCGCACCACCACGGTCGAGTTCCGGGATGTCGGCGACGTCACCGGCACGCCTCCCGCCAACACTCTCCGCGCTCATCGTGAAACCCCGGGACCTTCCAGCCGCCTCTCGCCCTTCGTCTTCTCGGAGATCATGTACCGCCCCCGGGCACGATCCGACGGACGCAACACCGAGTTCATCGAGATCCACAACGCCGATCTCATCGACCAGGATCTCACCGATCACAGGATCTCGGGTGCCATCGATTTCCCATTTCCTGCCGGCTTCATCCTTCCCGCCGGCGGATTCGCAGTCATCGCCCGGAACCCCGCCGACCTCATCGCAGTCTACGGTCTGTCAGGCGTGCTCGGCCCGTTCGAGGGCACCAACAACCTCCCCAACACCAGCGGCCTCCTCCGCCTCCGCAACCCGCAGAACGCCGTTCTCCTGGAAGTCGAGTATGACTCACAGGCCCCATGGCCAATCGCCGCCGATGGCGCTGGACATTCGCTCGTCCTCAGCAAGCCCTCCTATGGCGAAGGGAACCCCCGCGCCTGGTCTGCCAGTGAAGCCATCGGCGGGTCACCCGGCTCCCTGGACCTCGTCCGTCCCAATCCTCTCGCCCCGATTGTCTTCAACGAAATCCTCGCCCACACCGACCTTCCCCAGGTCGATCTCGTGGAGTTGTACAATCACGGCAACGACACACTCGACCTCGGCGGATGCTTCATCACCGACGATCCCGCCACCAACCGCTTCATCATCCCGGCGGGCACCCGGATCACACCCCGCGGATTCCTCGCCTTCACCGAGACCCAGCTCGGTTTCCGCTTCAGTGCCGCCGGCGAATCCCTGTTCCTCATCAGTGCCGACCCATCCCGCGTTCTCGACGCCATCCGTTTCGGACCCCAGGAAAACGGGATTTCCACCGGCCGCTACCCCGACGGCACGCCGGAATGGCGGCGTCTGAACACCGTCACCGTTGCCAGCGAAAACTCCCCGTTCCGTGTCAGTCCCGTGGTGATCAATGAAATCCTCTACAACCCCATCTCAGGCGACGCCGACGATGAATTCGTCGAACTCCTTAACCGTTCAGACGCCCCCGTCGCGCTCAGCGGCTGGAGCTTCACCGATGGCATCGATTTCCGATTCCCCACCAACACCGTGATCGGCCCTGGCGCGTATATCGTGGTCGCCAGGAACCGGTCCCGCGTGCTCGCCAACCATCCCGGTCTGGCCTCGGCCTCCGTCTTCGGCAACTACGCCGGCAGCCTCGCCAACGGCGGTGAACGACTCGCCCTCGCCATGCCCGACCTCATCATCGTCACCAAGGAGTTTGGGCTCACCGAAACCACCCGCATCGATATTGAGGTCGCCGAAGTGACCTACGGCACCGGCGGGCGATGGGGCCGCTGGAGCGACGGCCTCGGCTCAAGTCTTGAACTGATCGATCCCTTTTCCGACGCCCTTCAACCCTCCAATTGGGCCGACAGCGACGAATCCACCAAGGCCCCCTGGACCACCGTCGAGTTCACCGGCCGCGTCGACAATGTCGCCGACAGCGTCTCCACCAGTCGCATCCACCTGCTCGCTCAGGGCCCCGGCGAATACCTGATCGATAATGTCCAAGTATTCGGAACCAACGGCGTCAATCGGGTCGCCAATGGAGACTTCTCCAACAGCCAGACCGGCTGGACCCTCCAGGGCAACCATCGCCGCAGTGCGCTTGCTCCCGGTGAAGGCCCCGACAGTTCCGATGCGCTGCGCGTGCGTGCCACCGGACGCGGCGACACCGCAGTCAACCGCATCCGGGCTCCGATCGTGCCCAGCCTTCCCGCCAATTCCATCGCCACGCTCCGGGCCCGGGTCCGTTGGGTCCGCGGCTGGCCCGAGTTCCTCCTCCGAACCCTCGGAAACGGCATCGAAGCCCACGGCCGCCTCCAGATCCCAACCCACCTCGGCACTCCCGGCGCCCGCAATAGCCGCGCTATCAACAACGCCGGCCCCGCCTTTGTCGACGTCTCCCATTCCCCCGCCGTCCCGCGCGCCAACGAAGCCGTCCTGGTCACCACCCGCGTCATCGATCCGGACGGCGTCGGCACCGTCTCCCTGCGCTATCGCATCGACCCGAACGCCAACCAGACGACCGTCCCCATGCTCGACGACGGTTCCAGCGGCGACTCGATCGCCGGCGACGGCATCTATTCGGCGCGCATTCCCGGTCGCGCTTCCGGGACCCTCATCGCATTCACCGTCTCAGCCACCGACCGCGATACAGCCGCCGCTACGGCTCAATTCCCGCAACTCGTCACCTTTCCCTCGGCTGCGACGCCCGAGGCCCTGATCCGCTGGGGTGAAGCCAAGCCCTTCGGTAATCTCGGGGTTTACCGTTTCTGGCAGCGCCAGCGGGATTACAACACCCTGCGTTCCCGCGAACCGTTGGCCAATGATCCGCTCGACTGCACCTTCGTCTACGGTGACGAACGAGTGATTTACAACGCGGAGATGCGCGCCAAAGGCAGCCCTTGGCACGGCGGGAGCGTCGGCGGCGATTATGTCTTCAGCATGCCCGATGACGACCGCCTACTGGGCGCCCAGGATCTCGCCATCGTCACCCTCGGCAACCTGGGCAGCGATCCCAGCGCCCAGCGCGAGCAGGCCGCCTTCTGGATTGGCAACAAAATGGGAGCCGCCTCCCTGCACCGCCGTCACATCCATTTCTTCGAGAACGGCGGTTTCAAGGGGCTCTACGAGGACACCGAGGAACCCAATGGTCTTTATGCCGATCGCTGGTTCCCGGAGGGCGAAAACGGCGACCTCTACAAGATCGAGGACTGGTTTGAATTCGACGACTCCGGCGGTTCCTTCGTCTTCTCCCGCGACGCCACGCTCCAACGGTTCACGACCCTCGACGGCGCTCTCAAGCAGGCCCGTTACCGCTGGGCCTGGCGCAAGCGCGCCGTTCAGCGGTCCGCCAATGACTATTCGGCGCTGCTCCAACTGGTCGAGACCCTCGCCAACGCCAGCACCTCCACCGCGCCGCGCATCCAAGCCCTGGTCGATATCGAGAACTGGATGCGCACCTTCGCTCTCCAGCACATCGTTGGAAACTGGGACGCCTATGGCCATGGCCGCGGCAAAAACAGCTACGCCTACCTCCCCACCGGCGGCCGATGGAAAATCCTCCCCTGGGACATCGACTTCGTGCTTGGCCTCAGCAGCGACGGCCCGACCACCGACGTCTTCGGGTCGGTCGATCCCGTGGTCAGCCAGCTTTGGACCGTGCCTGTCTTCCGCCGCGCGTATTGGCGCGCCTTTCAGGATGCCGTGAACGGCCCGCTCGCTCCCGAGAACATCGACGCGCTGCTCGACGCCCGCTATGCCGCTCTCGTCGCCAACGGCTTCAATGTCGAAAACCCCGCGTCCATCAAGGACTACGTCAAACAACGCCGCGCCTATCTCACCACGCGCGCCGCCTCCGAGGACACCCTGGCTCTCACCATCACCAGCAACAACAACGGCACCGATTTCTCCACCGCCAACCCGTCGGTCACCCTGACCGGCCGCGCCCCCATCGCCATCCAAACCCTGCTCGTCAATGGTGTCGCCTATCCGGTCACCTGGACCGCCATCACCCACTGGACCTTGAACATCGCGCTCAGCGCCGCCACCAACCAACTCGTGCTTTCCGGCATCGATTTCCGGGGCCGCCCCATTCCCGGCCTCACCGATTCCGTTACCATCCGCTATTCCGGCCCGCCCATCGATCCCACCGGTTTCGTGGTCATCAACGAAATCATGTTCGACCCGCCAACCAACGGCGCCGGCTTCGTCGAGGTTCTCAACACCTCCTCCGCCGGGGCCTTCGACCTCAGCGGTTGGTCACTCAGCGGCGTCGGATACACCTTCCCGCCCGGCATCGTACTCGCCCCAGGCGCTCTTGCGGTCGTCGCCGCCGACCTCGCCGCCTTCCGTGCCACCTACGGAACTGCGATCGTCCCCGTCGGCGAATTCCCCGGCAGTCTCCAGAACAATGGGGAACGCCTCCGCCTCGTCCGCCCCGGCGTGCCGCCCGCCGCGGACCTGGTGGTCGATGAACTTCGGTACGAGGCCCAGCCGCCCTGGCCGGACGCCGTCGGAAACGGGGCGTCCCTCCAGTTGATCGACCCGCGCCTCGACAACCGCCGCCCCGCCAACTGGGCAACCGCCGCCACCAACAGCCCGCCGCTGTCCACACCCGGCCGAGCCAATAGCGTCGCCGCCACTCTCCCGCCATTCCCCAACGTCTGGATCAACGAAATTCAACCCAGCAACATCTCCGGAGCCACCGACCAAGCCGGCGACCCTGACCCCTGGGTCGAACTGCACAACCCCGGCGACGTCCCGGTCGACCTGGGTAATCTCGTACTTGCGGTGAATTCCACCCAGCTCAGCGGCTGGTCGTTCCCCAGCGGAACCACGCTCGGACCACGCCAGTTCCTCGTCGTATGGTGCGATGGCGAACCGGCCGAATCCACCCCCGCCGAACTCCACGCTTCCTTCCGACTGAATCCCACCCATGGCGTCGTCATCGTGTCACGCCTTCAAAACGGCGCGCGCGCGGCCCTCGACAGCCTCCGATACCGCGATATTCCACCCGACAAATCCTTCGGCTCCTTCCCGGATGGCAATCCCCTCGAACGAAGCCTCTTTCACCGTCCCACTCCCGGCGCCCCCAACACGCTCGCCGCGTCACCCACCCTGGTCTTCATCAACGAATGGATGGCCAGCAACACCGGCGCCTTCCCCGATCCCGCCGATGGCGAGAACGACGATTGGTTTGAACTCTACAACGCCGGAAACAATCCCGCGGATCTCTCCGCGTTCACCCTCACGGACACGCTCGCCGATCCCGCCAAATTCCAGATCCCCGTCGGAACCGTGATTCCTCCCGGCGGGTTCCTCCTCGTTTGGGCGGACGAAGAACCCGACCAAACCCGCCCCGGACAACTCCACGTCAACTTCAAGCTCTCCAGCAACGGCGAAGCCCTCGCCCTGTTCGCCCCAGACGGCTCGCCCGTCGACCGGCTCACCTTCGGCCCCCAGTCCGACAACCTCAGCCAGGGCCGGTTCCCTGACGGCCAGCCCGAGCCCTTCATCGCCCTCGACGTGCCCACCCCGGGCGAACCCAACGCCACCTCGTCCGCCAACCTCCCGCCCGTGCTAGCAGGCCTGTCAAATCAAACGGTCGAGGAAGGCGCCACCATCACGTTCACTGCCTCCGCTTCCGATCCCGATCCAACCCAGAAACTCACCTTCAGTCTCCTCGGCGCCCCCGCCGCCGCGACCCTCGATCCGGCCACCGGCCAATTCTCCTGGGTCACTTCTGAAACCGACGGTCCCGGCACCTACGCCTTCTCCGTTCGAGTCACAGATGACGGACGCCCGGCTCGAAGCCATACCGAATCCGTCACGCTCAGCGTCCTGGAGGTCAACCGACCTCCACTCATGGATCCCATCCCCCACATCAAGGTGAAGGAAGGCGAGACCCTGACCTTTACCGTGACCGCTCAAGATCCCGACCTTCCCCCACAGCGACTGACCTACACGTTGCCTGCCGGTTCGCCTCCCGGCTCAGAAATCGATCCCAACACCGGTGTCTTCAACTGGACCCCCACCGAGGCCCAGGGACCTGGGACGTACGAGGTCTTCTTCGGCGTCCTCGACGACGCCACCCCCCAGCAGGGCCACGGACGTTTCGTTCTCATCGCCGTTACCGAGATCGACAATCCGCCCGTCTTCGATCCCGTCAGCCTCCAAACCGTCGACGAACTCGCGTCGCTCTCGGTCACCCTGGTCGCTCATGATCCGGACACCCCGCCCAAGGCCATCACGTACCGGATCGAAACCGCGCCTTCGGGAATCACGATCGACGCCGACTCCGGCGTGCTTCGATGGACCCCCACGGAAGACGATGGCCCAGGTTCCTACCCCATCATCGTTCGTGCCACCGAAGTCGGCACGAACCTCACCTCCACCCTCACCTTCTCCATCGTCGTCAACGAGAGCAACGAACCGCCTCTTCTCAGCGCCATCCCCGATTTCGACGTCATGGAGGATGTCCTCGTGCGGTTCACCGCCGAGGCGTCCGATGCTGACCGACCCATCCAACGTCTCACCTTCCGCCTAGGCGAAGGCGCTCCCGCGGAGGCCAGCGTCGACCCACAGACCGGCGTTTTCTCGTGGTCCATCCCCACGGATGCCGGCTCTAGCACCAACCGCATCACCCTCGTGGTCACCGACAACGCCATCAACGCCCAGAGCGCGTCCCGGATTTTCACAGTGGTCGTGCGCCCGGTGGTTCGCGTGGTGATCAACGAAATCCAGTACGCTCCCGTGACGCCGAACACCGAGTTCGTCGAACTTTTCAACGGCTCCCAATCCACCGCTCTCGACCTTGGGGGTTGGCGCCTGACCGGGCTCGATTTCACCTTCCCCGACGGCACACGTCTCCAGCCCACCAACCACCTGGTGGTGGTCCGCAATCGCGCCGCCTTTCAAGCCGCCCACGGCACGGCCGCCCAGAGCGTTGGCAACGCCACCCTCACGTTCAGCAACAACGGACCGCAGTTCGTCCGTTTCCAGCGACCGGCCTCCAACGGCGATTGGGAAACGGTTGATGAAGTCTCCTTCCTACGCGACGCACCCTGGCCCAGCAGTGCCAACGGACGCGGACCGTCGCTTCAGTTGATCGACGCCGCCCAAGACAACCGGCGTCTCGCCAACTGGTCCGCCGTTCTCGGAGCCACCACTAACGCGCCGGTCAACGTCGTGACCTTCACGAACGCCTGGCGCTACACGCAGGACGGCGCCGCGCCTGCCGATTGGCGAGGCCGGACCTTCAACGACGCCGCCTGGCCCGCCGGCCACGGCCTCCTGTACGTCGAAGACGCCGCCCTCCCTGCCCCCAAAGGCACCGCCCTCACCCGCACCGAAGGGCGATTCACCTACTATTTCCGGACCCGGTTTTCCTTCGCCGGCAATCCGGCCGGCGCCAACCTCGGGCTCAACACCGTCCTCGACGACGGCGCCGTGGTGCACTTGAACGGCCTTGAGATCTTCCGCCTCGGCATCGACACCCTCCCCACCCTGGATGACACACCCGCCAGCCGGACCGTCTCGGACGCCACCATCGAAGGGCCCTTCACGATTCCAGTCACCAACCTGGTCGCCGGGGAAAACGTCCTGGCCGTCGAGGTTCACCAGGTCAACGCCACCAGCTCCGACATCGTCTGGGGCGCCGCCGTCGACGTGCTCGAGATCCGTCGCGAATCAGCGACACCCGGCTACGCCAATTCCGTGCGTGCCCTCCTGCCACCCTTCCCGGATGTCTGGATCAACGAAGTCCTGCCTTTCAACACCACCGGCGCCACTGACAACGCCGGTGACCGCGACCCGTGGATCGAATTGGTGCACCGCGGCAACCTACCCGCCGACCTGACCGGCTGGTGGCTTTCGGACGATCCCGTCAACTTGACGAAATGGCCGTTCCCAAGTCCCGCCATTCTCTCCCCCAACACTTTTCAATTGGTCTGGGCCGACGCGGAGCCCACGGAACAAACCGCCACGGCCTGGCACACTTCGTTCCGGCCTTCCGCACCCGGCGGATTCATCGCTCTCGTCCGCCCACAGAACGGTGTCCCTGCCATCGTTGACTATCTCGCCTACGACGGCGCGAGCCCCAACGTATCCTTCGGTGTTCTGGACCCCACCGAAACTCTGGTTCGCGGGCGGCTGCCATCGCCAACCCCGGGTGCGGAAAACTCCACCAACCGCCCACCCCTCCTGGAACCTTCCGCGCCCCGTGAAGTCATCGAGACCCAAACCCTCGCCTTCGACATCGTCGCCAGCGATCCCGATGCCGGCCAACAACTGACCTGGAGTCTCGCCAGTGGCGCCCCAACGGGTGCTACCTTGAATCCGAGCACGGGCCGCTTCACCTGGACTCCCACCCCGGTGCAACGGGGCGCTCACAACATCGGTGTATCGGTCACGGACAACGGCATTCCCCCGCTCGAGACCTTCGGAACATTCCAGGTCACCGTGCTCGCGGACGCCGAGGTGGTTCTCCGCATCACGGCCTTCGCGTTGGAATCCCCGAAGGAAATCCGCCTCACCTGGACCTCGGTGGCAGGCCGCCGCTACCAGGTCGAATCCCGTGCCACCCTCTCGACCCCATGGACTTCGGTCACCGAAGCAATCGTGGCCAGCGGCCCAACCACGAGCGCGGTCGCCGCACGCCCCGACGGCGCCGAAGGCTACTACCGAGTGACCGGCGTGGAGTAAATCCACGGTCTGTCCTTGGCGTCGCCTTGCTCCGGTCACCGGACACCGGACACCGGTCACCGGTCACCGGACGGATCGCCGGACGGATCGCCCATTTCCGTGGTCCCCTTTCAGGCCAGGAACCGGCACACTTCCAGTTCCCATGAGCCGACCACCACGTCTCACCTCATCCGTCGTCATGGCCGCGATGCTGCTCATGCTCGGCCTCGCAGCACGCCCCGTCGCCGTACTCGCCTCCGCCCTCGATCACGGCGGCAAACGCGCGCTCTGGAGCGTCCCCAGCCTCGACCTCGTCGTGTCCTGGAATGATTCAGTCGTGCAATCACCCGCCCAGGAAAATGAGGCGCTTCGGCATCTGGTCGCCGCCCTCTCGCCCTCCGGCCAACCCCAGGGAGTCGCAACGCCAACCAGCCGCTCCGCCTCTCCCTCGTCCACCCCGGAACGCCTTCGCGTACTCATCGAAACCGACGCCGGCGGCGATCCCGACGACGAGCAGTCCCTGGTCCGCTTCCTCCTGTACGCCAATGAATGGGACATCGAAGGCTTGATCGCCAACCGACCCGCCGCCCGCGACCGGGAGAACCTCAACCCCGAACGCACCGGCCTCGGTATCGTCCGCCGCCAACTGGAGGCTTATGCCGCCTGCTGGCCTCTCCTGTCCCGCCACGATCCCCGTTATCCAACCCCCGACAGTCTACGTGCCCGGACCGTCGCCGGGTACAACGACACCCAGGCTGCCGTCCGGCTCATTCTCGAAGCCGTCGATCGACCCGACCCGCGCCCCATTTGGTACTCCGACTGGGGCAGCGACCGCGGTTCGGCCACCAACAATCTCCGCCGAGCCTTGGACCAGGTGTTGAGGGAGCGCGGCCCGGAAGGTTACGCCACCTTCAAACAACGCCTCCGATTAAGTTCCTCCGACGCCTTCGGTCCGCACACCACCGAGATCGCACCGCCCTTCACTCTCTGGGTGGACACCTGGCGCCCCGAACGCGACGGCCGCCGCTGGTACCACCGGTTTTCTGCGCTGACCTCGACGGCCGGAGGCTTCGACGTGGTTCGCGACGTCCTGAACCACCACGGCCCGCTGGGCGCCCTGTACCCGACCAACACCACCCATGGGTGCAAGGAAGGCGATTCGCTCTCGTTCCTGTACCTGGTCCCCAACGGCCTGAACTCGCCGGATCACCCCGGCTGGGGCGGCTGGGGCGGCCGACTCAACCCGGTCCCCGGAGCTCACCGCCACGCCTACTTCTGGTCCGATCAACTGGACGCCTGGAATGGGTTGACGAACCGCGACAACACACTGCTCCGCTGGGCTGCGGACCTTCAAAACGATTTCCGCGCCCGCCTCCGCTGGTGCGTCCAACCTCCCAACGCCGCTAATCATCCGCCCGTGGTGCGCATCGAACCCACCCCGCCAAACACCGTCCCAGGCGGCACGACCCTGCACCTGTCGGCCCGGTCCTCCACCGATCCGGATCACGACACGCTCCAAATCGAGTGGACCCAGTATCCGGAACCCGGCACCTGGAAGGGCGATGTCACCTTCGAAACCCGCAGTGCCGACCTGGTCGTCACACTTCCCCACGTTCGGTCACCAGAAACCCTTCACTTCGTGGCCCGGGTCACCGACACCGGCACGCCGCCTCTCACCCGCTACCAGCGCGTCGTCCTCACCGTCCTTCCGCCCGCCCGCCCGGTACTGATGCCTCCGTCAGCCACCACCTCCCCGATTCCGTGGTCACCCCCGCCCGAATTCGCCGGGGACCTTGGAACCTTCCGAAGCCTGCTCCGCTTCGAGGATGGCCGGCCGGTCACGAATCCGGCGGAGTGGGCGGAACGCCGCCAGGAAATCCGCCGGGTGTGGCACCGGTTCATGGGAGCTTGGCCACCGCTGTTGGAACGTCCAGCCCTCGAAGTGCTCGCCCGCCAGCGCAACCCGGGTGAAGACTTCGAACGCCGACGCGTCCGCCTCGAGATCGCCCGCAATCAAACCTGCGAAGGGTGGCTGCTCGTGCCGGATCGCCCAGGCCCGCTGCCTGCCGTCCTCGTCCCCTTCTACGAACCCGAAACCAGCATCGGCCAGGGCCGCCCCCTCCGAGACTTCGCCCTGCAGCTGGCCCGCCGCGGATTCGTGACCCTTTCGATTGGGTCACCCGCCGGCGACGCTCGCCGACCCGACATCGGAACCGCCACCTGCCAACCGCTTTCCTTCCTGGCCTACGTCGCCGCCAATGCCGGCACCGCCCTCGCCCAGTTGCCCGGGGTTGATCCGTCCCGCCTTGGGATCGTCGGACACAGTTATGGCGGCAAATGGGCCATGTTCGCCGCCTGCCTCAATGACCAATTTGCCGCTGCCGCGTGGAGTGACCCCGGGATCGTGTGGGACGAACGACGCTCCAACGTCAACTACTGGGACGTCTGGTACCTCGGACACACTCCCGGATCCGAACGTCGCCCCGGCATTCCGACCCCGGACAACCCCGCGACCGGCGCCTACCGGGGCCTCGTCGAAGCCGGACACGATCTCCACGAGCTCCAGGCGCTCATGGCGCCACGACCTTTCCTGGTGTCGGGTGGCGCCGAGGACCCGGCCGAACGCTGGAAAGCGCTCAACCACGTGACGGGCGTGAACCAACTCCTGGGCCGCACCCACGCCGTGGCCATGACCCTGCGCCCCACCCACGATCCCACGGAGTCGTCCAACGCCCGGCTCTATGAATTCTTCGAACAGACCCTGGGACCGGCACCGGCTCCCTGAGAACCCGTCTGTGCCATTCAAAAGGGCCGGTTGCACAACCAGCATTCCCCCTCTAGAAAAGCCGCTACACGCGGAAGGGTGGTTTGGACCGGCGGGGAGCGCCCCTTGAGAGCCGCTCCGACCCAGGTGCCATCCCAACCGGTGACAGCCGAACGACGCGCCTCGAATCGATGACAACCCTCGCCGCCAACCCGTCTGCCGCTGTCCCCCAACCCCACTGGCGCTGGATACCGATCGCTCTCGTCCTCGTCGGCCTCTGGGCTTGGGCCATCGCCGGTTGCGCGGATGAGTGGACCAACGACCCCATGTACTCCTACGGGTGGTTCGTCCCGCCTCTCATGCTCTTCTTCGCCTGGCGCCGCCTCGACGAGCCGATCGCCGGCCGCGTGCTCGTTGGGAACTACCGGATTCCCAGCGCCCCGCGCACGATCGCGATCCTCGCCACCGTGTTCGCGCTCTTAGTCCTGCCGATCGAACTCCTTCGCAACGAATTGCCCGACGACCGCCTCAACAACTGGGGATTGGGGTTGTGCGCCGTGATCGCCACCCTCTGGGTCGTCTACTGCATCGGAGGTTGGAAGTTGGTGATCACCCTCGGATTCCCGGTCGCCTTCTTTCTCGCCGCAGTCGCCTGGCCCAAACGCTACGAAAGCCCGGTGACCGTCGGTCTCCAGAAGTTCGTCGCCGCCATCATCGTGGAGATCATGCACATCATGGGCATCCACGCGGACCCCCACGGCACCACGATCTACCTGAAGAACGGACCGGTCGGCATCGCGGAGGCCTGCAGCGGCATTCGATCCCTCCAGGCCAGCCTCATGATCAGCTTGGCCGTCGGCGAACTCTTCTTCCTTCGCCTCGGCCGCCGTTTCCTGCTCGTCCTCCTCTGCGCCTCCGTCGCCACCCTCCTCAATGTGGGTCGCACCCTCGCCCTGTGTCTCATCACCGAATACAAGGGCGCCGACGCGATGCACAAGGCCCACGACCTGATCGGCGATGCCATCCTGCTCGTTTTGCCCCTGCTCGCCTGGTGCCTTGGACGCCTCCTGGCTGCCGGCGGTGGTGGATTTCCCACCGACCCGTTGCCTCGAAAACCCGCTGCCGACGGCACCCCGCCGCCCATGTCCCACGTGAAACGCCTTTGGCTTCAGGCCCGTGGTCTGGCGTGGCAGCGCATGCCGAATCTCGCCCCCGCGCTGGTCATCGGTCTGGCGGGCATCACAACCTATCATGTATGGCTCGCGATTCTCGACCGCCGCTCCCCTCCCCAGCTGGAACCGTTCTTCTCCCTCCAGGCCGCCGAAGGTTCCCAGCTTGAGAAGATGGACATGAACCCGGACATCTGGGCGGCCCTGTCCCCCAGTGCCGGAGGCACCTACCGCGTCAAAGCAACCCAGCCTCAACGCCAGAACGTCAGTCTTTACCATTTCTTCTGGAAACCCGCCGCCGCCAACCGTTGGGTCACCGGCCACCGACCTGATATCTGCATGCCCGCCGGCGGCTGGAAGAAGGACGGTGACGTCGAACCCATCGACGTCGATTTCGGGGGGCACCCGCTCCGCATGCACCTGTTCCGCTTCGCCGATGCCCACCAGCGCGCAATCCAGGTGTGGGGCATCTGGCGCAATGGCGAGCCGATCCACATGGATTTCTTCGAGAGCCACGCCCTGGAATGGTCCCTGTTCACGGGCAAGAGCAGGTCGGCTGTCGAGGTTGTTTCGTGCGTGATCCCCTACACCGATGGCCCCCCGCCCATCGAGGAAGCCCGCCGCATTCTCAGCTCCGCCGTCCAGTACCGCCGGACGTTGCCCGCCCACTCCCCCGACTCGGCCTCCATCGCACCGTGACCAATTTGGAGGAGCTTCAACGCCAATTCGTCGGTCGCTCCTTAACCGCCCGGTGGTTGATCGTGGCCTTGGTTGCCGTCGCCCTGGCCGCCGGCGCCTACTTCGCCCGTCCCGCGTGGCGTGCCCTCAAACAAGTGCGCGCCTCGGGATTCGCCAACTCCGCCAAAGACGCCCGAACCCAAGGCAATCCAGGGCTCGCCCTTGAATACGCCCGCTCCGCACTCCAACTCGAGCCCTACAATCCGGATTACGTGAGGCTCAACGCCCGCATCCTCTCCGACCTCGGAACCGACACATGCCTGAAGTTCTGGCAGCATCTCGCCGATCTCGCCGGTGCCGACACCGAGGACCGGTTCAGCTACCTCGAAGCCACCCTTGCCTTTCGACGACCCGACCTCGCCGGCCCAACGTTTTCCAACCTCTCAGCCTCCACCCCCCCTTCCGCCCGCCTTCAGCGCCTCGGGGTTCTCCACCACCTCGGCGCCCGCGCCACCAACGCCGCACTCGCGTGCGCCCGCACCGCGCTCCAACTCGAGCCCACCAACCCCACCAACGCACTGCTCGTCGCCAGCCTCATTCCCTCCACCGCCAATGCCGCGGATCGCGCCCAATCCCGCTCCCTTCTGCGCGACATCGCCCAATCCCACACCGGCCTTCGCCTCGTCGCCCTCCGACGCCTCGTCCACACCGGAATCGGCGAACGCGTCGATCGCGAATGGACCGCCCAAACGCTTTCCCAGCTACCAACCCGCACGGCTCCGGAAGAAGTGCTCCTCGCCGAAACCCTCGTCCGCCTCGACCCCTCCACCATCCAGCACACCCTCAGCAACCTCATCGTTCGCATCCCCCATGACGATCGCGAGATGCTGACCCTGGTCGTCGAAGCCCTCTCCCGCCTCGGCCGCCACCATGAGGTCCTCCAGCTCACCACGGCAGACCGCGGCTTCTTCAATCGCTCGCTGTTCAAGGCGCGTCTCGACGCACTCTCCGCCCTTCAGCGCGACGCGGAAGCCTACCAACTCCTCCTCACCCACGGCGCTCCCATGCCTGCCTTCGACCTCGCTCTTGCCAGGATTAAGGCCGCCATCAAAGCCCGTGACTCCACCCGCCGGGATCACCATTTCTCCGAACTCGTCGAAGCCTGCGGCGATGAACCGGATCGAATTCGCGCCGTCGCCGAGTTCGCCGAAAAGGAAGGCGCCCTTGACGTCGCCGCAATCACCTGGAAGAAATTCGGCGCCGCGTCAGGCCAGACCACCGTCGCTCAGCGGGCCCTCCAACGCATCGCCGACCGGCGCGGCGACACCTGGAACGCCCGCGATCACGCCCGCAACGCCCTCCGATCCGACGCCACTCTTCCGTCCCTCAAGCTCGAAATCGCCTACTACGACCTTCTCCTCGGCGAAAATATCGAAGCCGCGCTTGCCGAGGCCCGAGCCGGCGTCAGCGAAGATCCCCGGGACTTCTTCGCCCGAGCCGCCGTTGCCCTGGCCCACCTCCGCCTCGGCGAACCTGAAAAAGCCCGCGTCGCCCTCGATCGTTTCCTCCTCGACACACCCCAACCCCGCCCTGACGCCCTCGCCATTCTCGCCGCCACGTGCGGTCAAAATGGCTTTGTCGTCCGCGCCCGGGAGATTGCCGCCAAGATTCCCCTGGATCGTCTCCGCCCCGAGGAGCGCGAACTGCTCCTGCCTTGGCTGGCGCTACCCGCAGAACTGCCTTCGCAGTGATCCCCATCCGTGCCTCCCCAGGGATTCGGGGCGTGGGCGGCGTTCACTGGAGGCTGCGAGGGGATTACACTTCGCGAGCCGAGGGTTCAGCCCGCCACCGCCCCTGCCACCGGCAAGGAGCCGACTCGACTCGCTGGGGAACCCCCGCTAGCTTGCGCCACAAGCTTTTGTCCACCCCACGCGATTTTCATGAAGCCTGAAGACCCTCGCCCTCCCGGCGCCCGCCCCAACGAAACCGAGGCGCCGGCACCTTCCCCGTCCCGCTCCTCGGCTCGAGGTCGCTCCAATCGCCTCTGGATGGTCCTGGGTTTCCTCGTCCTCCTCGGCGTGGTGGGTGCGCTTTCCGCCCGCCCGATCTGGCGCGCGATCAAGGCGAAACGTGCCCTGGGATTCGCCCAGGAAGCCGCGGAACTCATCCGACAGGAGAAATGGGCGCCCGCCTTCGAAAAGGTCCGTTCCGCCCTTCAACTGGCACCCACCCATCCGGAAGTCGTCCGGCTCGCCGCCACCCTCTACGCCCGCGCCGGCCTGGAAATGGCGTTTCCCTACTTCGAAACCCTCTTCAACCAATCCACCGCCACCCGCGAAGACAAGGAGGAGTACACCGCCCTCGCCCTCAGCACCGGGCACACCGACATCGCCGCCTCCCAGATCCGGGCTTTGCTCGCTGAACCCAAACCCTCCGCCCGCACTTTCCTCCTAGCCGCCCAGTTCCACGGCGGCCTGCGCAACCTCTCCAACGCCGTCCATTACGCCCGGGAAGCCGTCCGGACCGAACCCAATAACCCCACCAATTCCCTCGTCCTCGGTCGCATTCTGCTCGCCTCCCGACTGCCTGCCAACCAGCAGGAAGGTCGTAACGCGCTGCTACCCCTCGCCCGCACCGAAGGCCCCTTCCAAGCCCCCGCCATCGGCGCCATCCTCTCCTCGCCCGATGCCCCGCGCGCGGATCGCGAAGAAATCCTCGCCCTGCTCGATGCCAAACCCAAACGAACCATCACCGAGGAACTCCTCCGGCAGGACGCCAATGTCTCCCTCGACCCGTCCCGTCGCTCCAGCATCGCCGACGAATTGATCGAGTCCCACGGCCGCGCCTCCACCGAAGGCACCGCCTCCGTCGCCGCCTGGCTCAACCGGCAGCAACTCTTCGCCCGCACCCTAGAACTCGTGCTTCCCGACATCGCCGCGAAGAATCCCACGCTCACCCAGCTCCGCTACGACGCCCTCATGGGCCTGGAAGACTACCGCGGCGCCTACAACTTCATTGCCCAAGACTCCAACACTTCCAACCCGCTCCAAATCGAGTTCCTCCGCTGCACCACCGCCCAACGCCTCAAAGGTCAGGAAGCCATCGACCGGCATTTCAGAAATCTGCTCACCATCGCCGCCCGCGACACCCGCCTCCTCCGCACCGTGGCCGACTTCGCCCTCCGCAACGGACGCAAAGACATCGCCAACGAAGCCGCCCAGCAACTCGTGCGCAGCCCCCGCGACGCCGCCGCCGCCTACGGAACCCTCCTGAAAATCGCCGATAGCCAGGGCGAAACCTGGGAGGCCCGCGACTACGCCCGTAAACTCAAGGACCTCCGAGGTCAGGCGGTCGACGATTCCCTCAAACTCCAGATTGCCTACTACAACCTGCTGCTCGAAGAGAACATCGACGAATCGTTCGCCACCCTCCAAGGCCTGCAGCAGGCCGCTCCCGATGATTTCACCCGCCGCGCCGTTCTGGGGCTTGCTTACCTCCGCAAAAAGCAGCCGAAGGAAGCGGTCGCCCTCATCGACCACCAGATGGTGACCTGGGCCAGTCTTCCGGCCGGAATCCGCGCCGTCGCCGTCGCCATCCTGGGCGCCAACAAGCGCGAAAAAGCCTCCTCCAAGCTGATCAGCCGCATCCCCATCGCCCGTCTTAAACCCGAGGAACGCGCCCTGATCCGGCCCTATATAACCGGCGAACCCACTCCCGTCGCCGACGATGACTCCCAGGACTCCGACGCCGCTCCTGAGAAACTCTAGGGCCTGCAACGGGAAGGGTGCCGGGGACTAACCCCCGACACCATGACCCACCTTCCTTCGACCGCCGAACGCCAACGAAAACCCCCACTTCGGACTTCGCTACGGACGCCCCGCCAGCCACCGCCGGATCGCCACACTTTGCGGGTGTGTCGGTTCCAACTCGATCACCCGCAGGTAGTGCGCCCGAGCTAGATCCGGACGCCCCAGTTTCTGAGCATTCAAATTCCCCAACAAAAGGTGCGCCGCCACATGGTCGGCTTTCGCGGCCACAACCCTCTCCGCCTCCACCGCGGCGTCGATCGGGAATCCCCCCCGATCCAACGCCAAAGCGAAATTCAAACGCGCCACCACGGCCTGAGGCTGCAACAACAACCCCATTTCACCCGCGGAAAGGGCTCGCGGTAGGTCATCCAGTTGCATCGCCGCCAGCGCCAATTCCTGGTACCCCTCCGCCAGCGACGGATCGAGTTGCAGCGCTTCTTCGTACAACCGAATTGCCGCCGACGCCCGGTCCCTCCGATGCTCCTCCTGCGCCTGCGCCAACACTCCCTTCGCCGCTGTCCGATTCCCTTCCGCCGGCTTCGCCGGCCTCAAATACGCATACCGGCGAATCTCACGTTCCACGTCCCGCGGCCGAACCGGCTCGGGCAGGGTGGATACCGGCCTCAAGGTCCATGTCGGCACTTGAGCCCGCCGGACCTGGGCCATTTCCACTCCCCCGGCCGCACCTCGCTCCCGCACGTCCGTCGGCACCACCGCCACCCCCACCGCCGCGGACGGCGCATTCGTCCATGTCGATCCGCCATCGGTTCGCTCCAGACGATTCTCCGATGCCGCCGTCGCCGAGCCATTCTCCGACGTTCCACGGAACCAACTCGCCGGATTCGCCCAGCGCCACGTGCCGCCTGAGGTTTCGCGATCCGCACCGGCATTCGATGGATCGTCGGCGGATTCCGGCTTGGGCTGGGAATCGTCCGAGCCAAACCACGTCACCGGATTGGCCCGACTCCAAAAGCCACGTTTGTCGTCGCGCTCCGAGCCCGAGGTCCATCGCTGCGCCCCCACCGGTCGCACCAGGGGAGCCAAGCCCGTTTCCGCGGCGTCCGCACCGGCCGACACCGACGACGACGCTTCAGCGGGCGGTGCTTCGTCGCGAACCCCCATCACCAACGAATCGCTCCGCGGCAGGTCCACCAGGTCCACGGGGATCACCGGGATCGGAAGGACGTACTCCACCGCCCCGGTGGAGGCCGCCGCTGCGGGTGCCGAAGCCACCGCCGGCGGAGGCGTGTGAAGGACCAAGGAATCGGGAGACTCGGTTTCCAGCGCTGCCGCCACGGAATTCGCCGAAGTCGCGGCCACCGGAGTCGGGTCGACTGAGGGGGGTTCTGAATGAGGCGTTTGGGGAAGGGAAACGACGGCAACTTCTTGTGTCACAGAGGCATCGGAGCCAGGCACTTCGATCCCCGGAACAGTCACCGCGGGGCTGGGAGAAACCTCAGCCAAGGCCGGCGCCGCTTCGGGAACCGGAAACACGGGTGGAGGCCGTGCGTGGGCCGTTCCATTCGTGATCGTTTCCGTCGAGGCAATGCTCTCCGGGCGAAGAGCCTCGGGAGGATGCGCCGGGGCCTCCACCGCGGCTCCGCTCGGAGGTGCTGCCCCCGCAGCGGGAGAGTTCGTGGAACCTCTCGCATCCGAGGCTGGAGTCGGGTTTTGAGGTGCGGGAGGCAGTTGGATGACGGGAAAAGCCGGCGGCGTTTCCAGTTTTCGGATTACGGACGCCAGATCCATCTGCCGGGCCATCTCGGGACGAAGGCTCGCGTACTGACGGTACGCCTGGACGGCTTTGGCGTTGGCCCCGGTCTGCTGGGCGATCACACCCAGATTCATCCACGCCGGCGCAAACCCGGGCTCGCGCATCACCGCGTTGGTGAATGATTGCCAGGCCTCCCGCACCTTCCGTCGTTGCTGGTAGGCAACCCCCAGACCGTTGAGCGCATCCACCCGCGCCGGATTCAGACGGAGCGCCTCGGCGAAACTCCGTTCCGCCTGGTCCCACTTTCGCATCCGCAACTGGGATTGCCCCAGCTTCACCCAACCCTCCACCACCCGCGGCTGTAGCCCGACATAGGCCCAAAGCGCATCCGTCGCTAGGGTCGGCTCCCCGTGCTCGAGGTACAGGCAACCGGAATTGAAATAAGCGACCGACAGATTCCGGTCCAATCGCAAGGCCTGCTGGTAAGCCTCGGACGCCTCCGTCGGCCGCTTCGCGCCATGATATGCCAGACCCAGATGATTCCAGGCCTGCGCGTTCCCCGGCAAAAACTCCACGGCCGTGCGCAAACGCCGAATGGCGTCCTCGGACCGCCCCTCCCGAATCAGCCGTTCCCCTTCGAGCAACGCCCTCGGCCCCGGTGGGGTGCACCCCACCAATAGAAGGATCAGCCCGGTGGCCGCTACCGGCCGGCACCAGCCCCAATGCGGTTTTGAAGTCGTCAACATCCGTGCTCCGGCTAAAGTTCGAGTCGCGAGGCGCTCCAGCGCTCCACGGCCTATCGTTACGTCATGCCGCGAGTCATACTCACGCTCCTTTTGCTTTGTCAGTCGTTTTGTCTGACGGCGGCCGACCTTGGCTTCGCCGATCCAGGCCTGCTCGGTGCCTCGGACATCCCGAATTCCAGGGTGTTTGTCGTCCGCGACCCTGCCGCCACCCGCGCTCTGACCGCCCAACCCGACGTCGTCGCCGCCATGGTCGCCCGCGGTGTCATCACCCTCACCGGCAAAACAAACGCCGCTGAAGCCTGGCGCAGCCTCGTCCAACCCCAGGACGTCGTTGGCGTCAAAGTCCATTCCTCCCCCGGTTCCGCCACCGGCACCCGTCCGGTCGTCGCTTCCGCCGTCATCCGCGGTCTCCTCAACGCCGGACACGCCGCAGATCGCATCATCCTCTGGGACCGACGCCTTGTCGACTTGCGCTCGGCCGGCTTCGAGGACATCGCCTCCGCCCTCGGCGTCCGACTCGCCGGCGCCTCCGACTCCGGCTTTGACCCCGCAGATCCCTACGAAAACTCCGTCCTGGGTCAGCTCGTTTTCGGAGATCTCGAATTCGCCCGCGCTGCCGCCACCGGCACCACCAACGAAGTCGCTGGCCGCAAATCCCACTTCAGCCGGCTGATCACCCGCGACATTACCCGCCACATCTTCATCGCCCCGCTGCTCAACCACAATCAGGCCGGCGTCAGTGGAATCCTCTACAGCGTCGCCAGTGCCGTAACGGATAATTTCCTCCGCTTCGAAGCCAATCCTAGCCTCCTCGCCCGCGCCGTTCCCGAAATCTTCGGCAAAACCAACCTCGCCGAAAATGTAGCCCTCAACATCGTCGATGCTTTGATCGGGCAATACGAAGGCAGCCAACGCACCTTCTTCCAGTATTCCGCCACCCCCAACGAACTCTTTTTCGGTCTCGATCCCGTCGCCCTCGACGTCCTTTCCCAGGAGGAACTCAATCGCATCCGCGTCGCCGCGGGAACCCCAGCGATCACCAATCGCACCGAACTCTACGAGAACGCGCGCCTGCTCGAACTGGGCAAAGATTCCCTCCGAAAGATTGACGTCATTGAGGTCTCGCCGAAGGACTGAATTCAACGAGTCACTCCACCCGAGCCCGAAGACCTATGGCTTGGCCGGAACCGTTACCTTCGCCGCAGACCGCGGCACCTTGTCGGGTGACTCGCCCACCCCAAAGTCCGTCGAAAAGATGGCTGTCTGCGGTTCATGCGAGCGCTCGTCCCGCAGCCCGCGCGGCAAGGGCGCCGTCTGAACGCCTCCGTCATACCAAGACTCGCCGCGGGTCTCGATCCCCTTCGTCGTCGGCGCCAGGGGATTGAACAGGTTGGCAAATCCCGCCATGAACCCGCCAAACCCCTTCCGCTCGGATCGCGTTACCCTCGGCACCACCCCCTTGAACTCCATGCCGCGATTGGTACGCACCGTCGTCACCGACGGCGCCCGCAATCCCACCGACGTGGCACTCCACCCCAGTTGCATGTCGGTATCCGTCAGGACGACCGCAGGCATTTGGGTCGGTTCGACCTCCGCCGGAACCACCACATCCCCCACAGGCACCCGAACCACGGGAACCGGAACCGACACCGCCACCGGCTCGCCGGGCGCGGCAAGCATTCGCTCCACGGCATTCGTCACAGGTGAGTTTTGTGCCGCACCCACCCAGGATGTCAGGAGGACATAAGCGAGGGCATAGGTCGTTTTCATGGTCGGTTGGCGTCGACAGACAGGGTTCGTAAGCAGGGAAAGCTTAGACCTCTTGGTGGCATTTCGCCAGCCGGCATTCTTAACCCTCGTTTTCAAACCCCGACATACCGCGGATCATACACGGGCTCCGTCCGGTGCCGGCGCAACAACGCCACGAATCGTGCCACCCCCTCCTTCTCCATTGCCCCCAGTGTATGATGCGTGTGGCGCGTGAGATAGATCCGCCGAAACGCCTCATCGAAACCGCGCGCCTCACGCACCACCGCGTCCATCTCCCGCTGCCCGCGTTCCCCCGCCTCCGCCAGTTCGCGCCGCAGCCCCGCCGTGTCCACGCCTCGCCGCAACGCCCAAACGGCATACACAAAGGGTAACCCCGTCCAGGCCCGCCACGCCTCCCCAAGGTCCCAAATCGTGTGCGGATGCCCCGCCTGCCGAAACGCAATCGCCCCATCCCCAATCAACAGCACCGCCTCCTCCCTCCCCGCCCCTTCCACCGAGGTCAATGGCTCGAACTCGGGTCGCAGTCCACGCTCCGCCAACAGGACCCTGAGCAGATTCACGCTCGTCAACGATGCCGTGTCGCATCGGACCCGCCGCACCGCCTCCAACGGCCCGCGATGCGCCAGAAAAACACTGTAGACTTCGCCGTCCGAAGCCACCCCGTACCCATCCAGAATGTCGTAGGCGTCGTGAAGCAGCGTTTCCGTGATGCTCACCAATCCCGCATCCAGCGTCCCCTTCCGCAATTCCACCGCCAGTTGCGACGGCGGCAACAGGCGCAACCTCCCCTCCAATCCCCGCACCAACGGGGCCGCATTCAAATAAGGCACCGAGCCTGCCCGGATCGGCCGCGTCCATGCCGCCGCCGCCGCTCCACCCACATCATTCGCTTTGGCGTTCACAAACCTGACGTTCCCTCCCCCAAGTCTGACACCCGCCCCCGCCCTTGAATAGCCCCCCCTCCCCCACCCCAAGCCCCCGCTTGCGTCCCCGAGCAGCCCCGGCGGATAGTGCCCGCCGTGGACGCGACCGTGACCCAACTGGCGGACCGGCTCCTGGCCTCGTACGCCACGGTGGGCGGGATCAATCACGTCGATGGTCCCAATCTTCCGTCCAAGTCCGCCATCACCTCGATCACCCAGGACCTCCTGCGCCTCGTCTTCCCCGGTTTCTTCGGAGAACGCCCCCTGGTCTCCTCGGAATTGAAGGTCGAAACCACGCTGCTCCTCGCCTCCGTCCACGAACGTCTGGAAGACGAGATTCTCAAAAGCCTCGAATACGCCCCCCCAGCTCACCTCCCACGAAATCAACTCACCTCCGCCGCCCGCCAGCTGGGCCTCGATTTCCTTTCCAGCCTCCCCTGCGTCCGAGAAATCCTCCAAACCGATGCCGAAGCCGCCTTCCGAGGCGATCCCGCCGCCCTGAGCACCGAAGAGGTGATCGTGGCCTACCCTTTCATGGAAGCCATTGCCGTCCAACGCATGGCCCACCAACTCTACCTCGCCCGCATCCCCCTCCTGCCACGCATCATGACCGAGTGGGCCCATACCCGAAGCGGCATGGACCTCCACCCAGGCGCCACCATCGGCTCCCACTTCTTCGTCGATCACTGCACCGGTACCGTGGTGGGCGAAACCTCCGTGATCGGTTCCCATGTCAAAATGTATCAGGGCGTCGGACTCGTCGCCCGTTCCCTCGCCGGTGGCCAGGACCTCCGCGGCACCCGCCGCCACCCCACTCTCGAAGACCACGTCACGATCTACGCCAACGCCACTATCGTTGGCGGCGAAACCGTCATCGGCGCACACACCACGATCGGCGGCAATGTCTTCCTCATGCACAGTGTTCCACCTCACTCCCTCGTTCTTTACGAGGACGGCCACATGGTCGTGAAAGGAAAGCGGGAACGCCAATCGCCCATCCTGGATTTCCAGATCTGACCGCCGCTTCCGCCCTGCCCCGATCCGCCCATGACTACGGCCTCCGCCCCCGCACCCGCACCCGCACCCGCACCCTTATCCCTCCTCCACGCCGAGGACCCCCACGCCACTCCGGTAGTCATCGGTATCGATGGTGGCGCCACCTACAGCTACGGCGTCGCCGTCGACTTCAACGGCCAGGCCCTCGCCACCGCCAAATCCGGTTCCCTCAATTTCTTCGGCACCTCCCTCCAGGAAGCACGCCGCAGTCTCACCCAGCTTGTCCGAACCCTCGAAACCAGCCTCCCCCTCGGCAATCGCCTCGTCCATACCGTCATCGGCAGCGCCGCCTTATTCTCCGAAGCCACCTCTCGCGAAAAAGAAATGCTCTGCCGCGGCATCGTCACCCTCGAGGCCACCCGCCTCGTCAGCGATGTCATGACTGCCTACCACGCCGCCGGCCTCGGCCAACCCGGCGTCCTCATCGTCGGTGGCACCGGCTCCAGCTTCCTCGCCCGCAATGAACGCGGCGAATTCGCCCAGGTCGGCGCCTGGGGCCATCTCCTCGGCGACGAAGGCAGCGCCTACTGGCTCGGTCGCGAATGCATCCGCGCCGCCATCGCCGCCTCCGAAGGCTCCGGCCCCGCCACCTGCCTGCTCGACGTTGTCCTCCGCTGGTTCGATGTCAAAGTCCTCAACGATATCGTCCCCATCATCTACCAACCCAAATACTCGAAGGACCGCTTCGCCGCCCTCGCCGGTTACGCCGCTCAGCACGCCGACCCCGGCGACACCCTCTGGATGGATATCTGCCAGCGCGCCGGCCAGGACCTCGCCCGCCAGGCCCTCGCCGCCATCCGCCTCGTCGACCTTCGCATCCGCCCCGTCCCGGTCTGGCTCAACGGTTCCGTTGTCAGCAAAAACGCCGTCGTCCAGGAATCCGTCTACCGCACCATGCGGGACGAACTCCCCGTCACGTTCGAACCTATGCTGCTGGCTCCGCTGCTCGGGGCCGCCGCCCTCGCCCTTGAATCCGCCGGCATCCACGCCGACCGCGCCCTCGTCGACCGCCTCGCCAAGACCTACGCAGCCGCCGTCGCCGCCTCCGCCCCCCAGGTCTCCCCCCCGGCCAGTCCACCCCCCCAGCCAGTCCCCGCAGGTCCCCCCGGTCCCTCCGCCTGAATCCGGCCTTCACTCCGCCGGCCCCAAGGGCCACCACCCTGCTTTTCAGTCTCACCTCAAAATTGTAGGTGATACTAAATTTACCTTGCAGAGGTCCGTGAAGTGGCTAGCGTCGCCTTGTCTGGGGGCCAGTTCACTGACCCGCCACCGCCACCGCCACCGCAGCCCTATCGTTCCATGTTCCCCAAGCTTCGATCACACATCGCTTTCCTGTTGATCGCCCTCGGCGTCGCCTCCGCCCGTGGCGCCATCCCCGTCGTCTCTACCACCACGCTCGTCGCGGATCTCGTCAAGCAGGTCGGGGGAGACCGGGTCACCGTCGAAGCCCTCATGGGTCCCGGCGTCGACCCCCACCTCTACAAGGCATCCGCCCGGGACGTCACTCGCCTTTCCCGCGCCGAGGCCGTCTTTTATTCCGGCCTCTTCCTCGAAGGCCGTATGGAGGACCTCTTCAAGCGCCTGGCAACCTCCCGCCGAAAGGTCTTCGCCGTCACCGCCGACATCCCGCACGAAACCCTGATCCAACCCCCGCAATCCGAAGGACACGCCGATCCGCATGTCTGGGGGGATCCGGCCCTTTGGAAAATCGCGGCGCGCACCGTCTCTCGTGGACTGTGCGAATTGGATCCCGTCGGCACAGAAGGCTACCAGAGCCGGCTCCAGGAACTCGAAGGCCAGTTCGACAAGCTACGCGCCTGGGCTGAGGCCCGTGTCTCCGAGATCCCCAAGGACCAGCGCGTCCTGATCACCAGCCACGACGCTTTCAACTACTTTGGCCGCGCCTTCGGTTTCGAGGTCGTCGGTGTCCAGGGGATCTCCACGGCCTCCGAAGCGGGACTCGCCGACATCACCAAGGTCGCCGACCTGGTGCGCGCCCGGAAACTCAAGGCGCTCTTCATTGAAAGCAGCGTGTCCCCGGCGGCCATCGAACGGATCAGCCGGGATTCGGGCGCCCGTGTAGGTGGCGAATTGTTCTCCGACGCGCTGGGCCAACCCGGGGACATCCGGAAGATGGGTGGCGAGTCGTACGACGTGGGAACTTACGCGGGCATGCTCCGGCACAACGTCAACACCGTCGTGGAATCCCTCAAGTGACCCCACCCACGCCCGCCCCGCCTCCGCCCCCGCCGCCGCTGGAGATCCATGACCTGACGGTCACTTACCATCGCCGTCCCGTCCTTTGGGGTGTCGACCTCGCCGTGCCCGCGGGAAAGCTCGTCGGCATCATCGGTCCCAACGGTGCCGGAAAGTCGACCCTCATCAAGGCCTGCATGGGCGTGGTGCCCATCGCCGGCGGCTGGGTCCGCATCTTCGGTTCGCCCCTGTCCCGCGCCCATCGGCGGGTCGGGTATGTGCCCCAACGCGAATCCGTCGACTGGGACTTCCCGGTCAGCGTCATGGACGTCGTCCTGATGGGGCGCTATGGGAAGATAGGCCTGTTCCGTCGACCCTCCCGCGCCGACCGCGACATCGCGCGCGCCTGTCTCGAAAAGGTGGGCATGCTTCCCTACGCCAACCGCCAGATCGCCAACCTCAGCGGCGGCCAGCAGCAACGGGTCTTCCTGGCGCGCGCCCTCGCCCAGGAAAGCGATTTGTACTTCATGGACGAACCCTTCGCCGGCGTCGACGCCGCCACCGAGGCCGCCATCGTCACGCTCCTCCACGAACTGCGCGACCGCGGTTGCACCATCCTCGTGGTCCACCATGACCTGCCCACGGCCCGCAATTACTTCGACATGCTCCTGCTCCTCAATCTTCGACGGGTAGCCTTCGGTCCCACCGATGAGGTCTTCACCTACGAACTGCTCCAAAAGACTTACGGAGGTCGCCTCACCATCCTCAGCGAAGTCGCCGAAGCCGTCCGTCAGCACGGCGCACCCATTCCGTGAAACCACGCCAACCCACCGCTCTCCTCGCCTTCGCCCTCCTCGTCGTCTTCGCCGTCCTCCTCGCCCCCGCTGCCGAAGCCGCAAAAATCGGTGAACTCACCGGAAACTCCGTTCGCGACCAAGCGCTTCGCTTCCTCACGCTCCGCGATCCCGCCGTCCGCTACGCCCTCGCAGGATCCATGCTCCTCGGCATTTCCTGCGGCCTTCTCGGCGCCTTTCTCGTCGTCCGCCGCCTCGCCCTCGTCGGCGACGCCTTGTCTCATGCCGTTCTCCCGGGCGTCGCCGCTGGATTCCTGTGGAGCCAGACCAAGGACCCGTTCGCCATTTTCGTCGGAGCCGTGATCGCGGGTCTCCTGGGCACGCTCGTGGTGGAAGGCATCAAGCAAACCACCCGGTTGAAGGAGGATGCTGCTCTCGGCCTGGTGCTCGCCGGCTTTTACGCCGTCGGCATCTGCATGGTCACCATGATTCAACGACTCCCCACCGGGGCCAAAAGCGGCATCGACAAGTTTCTCTTCGGTCAGGCCGCCGCCATAGGCCCGCGCGACCTCCAACTCATGGCTGTGGTCGCCGTTCTTGCCACCGCCACCGTTCTGGTCTTTTACAAGGAATTGCTCGTCGCCAGCTTCGATGCCGCCTTCGCGCGATCCATCGGCTACCCGGTTCGAGTGATCCATTACTCCCTGATGCTCCTGCTTGCGTTCTCCGTCGTCTCAGCCCTTCAGGCCGTCGGGGTCGTGCTCGTCTCCGCCATGCTCATCACCCCGGCTGCCGCGGCCTACCTCCTCACCGACCGCATGCATCGCATGCTCCTGTACGCCGCCGTCATTGGACTCGTCTCCGGAGCCCTCGGCTGTTTCCTTTCCTTCCTCGGCAGCAACCTGCCGACCGGCCCCCTCATGGTCCTATCGGGCAGTGCCCTTTTCACCGCCGCCTTCCTCTTCGCCTCCCGCCACGGCGTCGTGACCCGCTGGTGGAACCACCGCTCCAGCGCCAGCCGCGTGCGACGCGAAAACACCCTCAAAACCGTCTACCGCATCCTGGAAGATCGCAAGTTCCACGGCGAAGGCGTCTCCCTGCGCGAACTCGCCGAACGACGCCGCGAAACCATCGAGGACGCCAATCGACAGGCCCGCGACCTCGTGCGACATGGCCTCGCCACCTTCCACCCCGCCGACCTTTGCGTCCTCCTCACCCCCGTCGGCCGACAACGCGCCATCGAACTCGTCAGAAATCACCGGCTCTGGGAGCTGTACCTCACCCACGCCGCGCATATCCCCGCCGACCACGTCCATGAAGACGCCGAACGGATCGAGCATGTGCTCGGCGAGGATGTGGTCCGAGAACTCGAACGACGCCTCAACTACGCGGATACCGACCCCCACGGCCGACCCATCCCCACACCCAACGCCATCCAGGCCGCCGGTCCCGTCGAAACCACCCGCCGCCCACCTCCAGGGTATGGCCTTTAATCCGCGCCCATGAACCTGTCCACCCTCATCCCGACCTTCGACGTCCAATCCGTCGTGATCGACCCTTGGACCACGGATTTTTCCGAGAAAGGCTGGATCCTGCTCATGGGATTCCTCACCAGCGTCGCCTGCGGCTGGGTCGGCCAGCACCTCCTTCTCCGTCGCATGGCGCTCATGGGCGACGCCATCAGCCATAGCATCCTCCCGGGCCTCGCCACCGCCTTCCTCGTCGCCTCCTTCCTCTTCGGCCAACGCAGCGAATCAAGCCACGCCGCCCGCGATTCGTCCGTCATGCTCATCGGCGCCATCGGCGCGGGCTGGATCACCACCCTGCTCATCGGACTGATCCACCGCCGTTCTCGCATCAAGCAGGACGCCGCCATCGGCATCGTCTTCGCCACCCTTTTCGCCATCGGCGTCGTCCTCATCACCCTCTTCGCCGACCACGTGGATCTGGATGCCGACTGCGTGTTGTACGGCGAGATTGGCTTCGTCCCGTTCCAGGAAACCCTCCGTGCCTTCGGTCTTACACTTGGCCCCGTCCCGGTCGCCCGCATGGCCGTTGTGACCCTCCTGACCGTTCTGGCCACCATCTTCTTCTACAAGGAACTCGTCATCAGTTCCTTCGATGCCGGACTCGCGACCTCCCTCGGCATCCACGCCCCCACCGTCCATCTCCTGCTTATGGGCTGGCTGTCCGTCGTCGTGGTCAGCGCCTTCGAATCGGTAGGTGCCATTCTCGTCATTGCCATGCTCATCGTACCCGGCGCCACCGCCGCCCTCATCGTCTCGCGCCTCCCCAGCCTCTTCACCCTGATCGTTCTCCACTCCGCCATCAGCAGCGTCGCCGGCCTCCACCTCGCCCTCTGGCTGGATTGCTCCATTGCCGGCGCCATGGTCGTCGCCGGTTGTTTCCTCTTCACCCTCGCCTGGGCCACTCACGCCCTCCTCCGCGCCCGCGACCAGCGACACCTCATCGCCCAACCGTTACCGACGCCGACACCGCTTTGACGACAGCGCAAATCGGCGCGCGTTCTCCTTCTCCCCCCGGGAGAAGGCCGGGATGAGGGCCGCTTGCGACTCCCCTCGCTCAACGGTTCATGGTCCCAACGCGGGAA